>Ga0307504_10000002_pt1 | contig 385159 bp, 376 predicted proteins | sample 19_S_MG_FD_194516 | JGI IMG/M metagenome (GOLD analysis project Ga0307504, IMG submission 194516) | Soil microbial communities from Populus trichocarpa stands in riparian zone in the Pacific Northwest, United States - 19_S | ecosystem: Environmental > Terrestrial > Soil > Riparian zone >... | reverse complement strand
TCGACGCCTGCGCCGTCGGCAGCCGGAACCACCCGTTCGTCGTCCCGTCCCCGTTGTCCCGCGTCGAGAACGAGCACCGCTCACGCGCCACACGCTCCTCCGCCTCAAGAATCTCGGACTCACGAGCGTCCGCCTCGTCCGGCGCGAGGACCTCGAAGATCTTCCGACCCAGCACCTTCAGTTGCTTCGCGTCGTGCTCCTGCGCCTCGCCGACCAGATGCTGCTGGGCGCGGACGCGCCACCCGTCCGGGACCTCAGCGGGCAGGTCCGCTACCGCGGCCGCGATCACCCGCGCCTGCGCCAGGTTCACCCGCCCCGCCGCCAGTGCGTGGCGCAGCGTCTCCATCACCGGGACGTCCAGCGCCTTCGCCAGCCGCACGTCCGCACCCGCCGCACGCCGCGTCACCCGCGTTCGGTGCGCCACCCACGCCGCCGTCGAGGACGCCCCCACATCCCCCGCCACATCCGCCTTGTCAGCCTCCGCCAGCACCCGCAACCGCAGCTCGGCCACCTGCGCCTCGAGCCGGGTCAGCTTCAACAACGTCTCCGACAACTCCGCGCGACTCATCGCCCACGCCGGCGACTCCCGCAACCCCTCCAGGCGCGCCAAAGCGGCGTCGGCAAACCCCGCGATCGGGTTCACCACCGTCCGCGGCGGGCTCTGGAACGTCGTCATACAGCGAACCTAGGTTCGACCACCGACCCTCCGCGACCACCAGTTCCGGACCGGTGGACAAGTCGCGAAAACCCAGCCCTGGGGACGAAACCTGGCCAGAAGCGCCAGACTCGGTGCGAGGACGTGTGCGACCACCAACGCAGAAGGCCGGCTCCCGAGGGAACCGGCCTTCTGTCGTTTGTGGAGCTGAGGGGACTCGAACCCCTGACCCCCTCCATGCCATGGAGGTGCGCTACCAGCTGCGCCACAGCCCCGCCGCCTTCGCGCTCCCGCGCTTGGCAACGCCGGAAATACTAGGCCACGAGCGGCTGAACACGAAATCGAGGGTCCGCCTCGCGCGTCACGCCGGGGCCTGGTGGCCGGGCCCGACGGAGGCGTTGTAGGCGGCGAGCCGCAGGGCACCGCCGTACCCCTGCTCGACCAGGGTCACCCAGTGGCAGTTGTCGAGGCCCTGCAGGGACACCGCGTGCTCCTGGGGCACACCGAGCATCGCGAGCAGCCCGGTCTTGATGGACGCGCCATGGCTCACGACGACGCCGGTCTCGCCGGGGGCCAGGGCCGCGAGCGCGTCGTGCAGGCCAGCCGTCATCCGCTCCGCCACGACCGGCGTCGACTCGGCGCCGAGCACCTCGCCGTCGCCGGTGTCCTCGCGCATCCACGCGGCGTACTCGTGGGGGAACTGGTCGGCGAACTCCGTCAGCGTCATGCCCTGCCGGGCGCCGACGTTGAACTCGCGCAGCCGCGGGTCCTCCGTGGCCGTCAGCCCGGTCACCTTCTCCAGGTAGGAGCAGGTCTGCCGGGCCCGGGCGAGGTCGGAGGTCCACAGGGCGACGGGGCCGAGCGCGGCGACGTGGGGCGCGACGGCAGCGGCCTGCTCGTGGCCGAGGTCGTCGAGCTCGATGTCGGCGTGGCCCTGGGCGCGGCCCTCGGCGTTCCAGGCGGTGCGGCCGTGCCGGAGCACGACCAGGCGCCGACCGGGCTCGGTGCCGGCCGCGAGGCGGTAGAAGAGCTCGCCCTTCACTCGCCGCGGCCGGAGGTGACCGTGTCGGGCAGCGCGATCATCGGGCAGTCGCGCCACAGCCGCTCGAGGGCGTAGAAGGAGCGCTCCTCCTCGTGCTGCACGTGCACGACGATCTCGGCGAAGTCGATGAGGACCCAGCGGCCGTCACGCTCACCCTCACGCCGTACGGGCTTCGCACCGATCTCGCGGAGCTTGTCCTCGATCTCGTCGACGATCGACTTGACCTGGCGGTCGTTGGGCGCCGAGCAGAGCACGAACGCGTCGGTGATGACGAGCTGCTCGGAGACGTCGAACGCCATGATGTTCTCGGCGAGCTTGTCGGAGGCTGCCTGGGCGGCGGCGCGGACAAGCTCGAGGGCACGGTCGGTGGCGCTCATGAAGTAGGTCCTAGCTTCGATTCTGGTCGTGCGGAGGTGTACAGGGAGTACTTGTTGATGTACTGCACCACGCCGTCGGGGACGAGGTACCAGACGGGCTCACCGCGAGCCTGGCGTTTGCGGCAGTCGGTGGACGAGATCGCCAGCGCCGGGATCTCCACGATGGTGACCCGCTCACTGGGCATGCCCTCGACGGTGGTGCGGTCGAGCTGCACACCGGGGCGGGTGCAGCCGACGAAGTGCGCGAGCTCGAAGAGCTCCTCGGCCTGGCGCCAGGTGAAGATGTCGCGGAGTGCGTCGGCGCCGGTGATGAAGTAGAGGTCGGCGTCGGGCAGCTCCGCGTGCAGGTCGCGCAGGGTGTCGAACGTGTAGGTCGGCCCGGTGCGGTCGATGTCGACCCGGGAGACCCAGAACCGCGGGTTGGAGGCGGTCGCGATGACCGTCATCAGGTAGCGGTCCTCGGCCGGGGAGACCGCGCGGTCGGACTTCTGCCACGGCTCGCCGGTCGGCACGAAGACGACCTCGTCGAGACCGAACCAGGACTGCACCTCGCTCGCCGCGACCAGGTGGCCGTGGTGGATCGGGTCGAAGGTGCCACCCATGACGCCGATCCGGCGGCGGCGCTGCCCCCGGGGCTCGACGTCAGTCACGCAGGACCGACTCAGGAGTGGTCGCGGCCGGCGCCGAACATCAGCAGGCCGACGATCAGGGCGAGGAGCACGATGAAGACGCTGATGCCGACCACCCAGTGGTTGACACCGCCGCTCTCGGCAGAGGTCTCGGCGGCACGCGTGATCAGAGCGGTATGCGACATGGCTGCGATCCTACCGTGCGGGAACCGGCAGCCCGATCCGAGCCAGCCTCACCAGCGACGCGCACTTGAGCACCAGCAGGCCGGCCGCGATCACCGCGCCGAGCCACACCCAGCCGGTGACCAGCAGCAGCACCGCGAACAGCGACGAGTTGACCGCCTTGCCGGGCTTCGACCAGTTCCACAGCCACAGCGGCCGGTCGATCACGTAGAAGTAGTTGGGGCTGCGCACCGGCCAGGCCAGGAACGCGATCGACAGGAAGCAGTCGACGACCATGAACTCGGCCAGGTAGACGAACACCGGCAGCGCGAAGTCGTGGTGCAGCCACACGAGGCCGAGGTAGAACGACGCCGCGCAGAACCGGTCGCACATGATGTCGAGCACCGCGCCGATCCGCGTCTCGCAACCCCTGACGCGCGCCACGAACCCGTCGAGCATGTCGCCCAACCAGTAGACGACCAGCGCCGCGACCAGCAGCGTCTGGCTGTGCTGGTCCGCCGCCAGGGCGGCGAGCACCACCGAGGCCACGGTGCGCACGGCGGTCACGACCGTCGCGGAGGTGCCGATCCGCTCGGCGGCGGGATCGGTCCAGACGTCCAGGTCGGCGTCGGCGGCCGAGGTCCTCGAGGGCATGGCCTCACCCTAGGCGCGGCTCGTGTCCGGTGAGAGCAGAACCTTCTGGACCCGGCCCGGGAACCGCGTCGTGAACCGAGTCTCACCGAGGATCTCGCGCAGCTCCCCCGCCCTCTGCCGTACGGCGTCCCGGGCCGCCGCAGGCACGTCGACGAGGAACAACGTCCTGATCTCGCCGTCGGGCGCCTGCGCCCAGGCACCGACCACCCGGCCGTCCACCCAGATGGTCGGGCCGGCGTTGCCGTTGGTGTCGAAGACCTCGTCACACTCCGCCGGGAGGTAGAAGTCGCGCTGCTTCCAGCCCATCACCGTCGGGTCGAGGCCCGGCAGCAGCGCCACCCACGGCTCGACCGCGTCGACCGGGTCCTCGTCGCCGGCCGCGACCCACCCGGGCCCCTCGTCGAGCTCCACCGGGACCGCGCCCGCGTCGGCGAGCGCGTGCTTGGTCAGCGTGGCCGTCCAGCCGGCCCACCACTGCAGGTCGGTGGTGGTGGCCGGGCCGAACGCGCGCAGCCAGCGCTGCGCGAGCGTCGCGGCGGCCTCCCGCTCGGTCAGCCCGCTCTCCAGGCCGCCCGGCACCCAGTCGTCGGCGCTGGCCCAGGTGTACTCGCTGCTGATCCAGCTGCCGGTCGGGCGGGTGCGGACCAGCGCCCCCTCGAAGCCGAGGGCGAGCAGGACCCGGGTGTGCGCGGAGATGGTGGCGGAGTAGGACTTGCCGGGCGCCATCACGATCTTGTGGCGCAGCTCGGGCACCCGCTCCCCCAGGGCGCGCGCCGGCATCGGCCCGTGCTCGGCGAGCACGGCCAGCACCTGTGACCGGGCGTCATCGAGCCACGCCTCGGGGTCGGCGACACCATTGACAGCCAGCAGCCCGGCGGTCCGGCGCCGTTCCGGTGCGACCAGCTTGCGGGTGGCCGCGGCGTGCATCACGCGGCACATCCCGGGGCTGCCGACCCACAGCGTGCGGCGCATCCCGTGGTGCCGGACCAGGTCGTGGTCGTCGTACAACGCCTTCTCGGTGGCGTGCAGCGAGGGTGCACGCATCCGCAGCAGCGCCGACAGGTGCACGGTCACCGGGTCGCTGGAGTGCAGGAACACCAGGTCGTCGGCGATCGCGACCGGGTCGTCGGTGCGCAGCGCGGGCAGCAGCCGGTGCCGGCGAGCAAGCCGGGCGCGGCGCTCCGCAGCGTCGATCTGACGGGTCATGCCCCGGAGTCTGGCACCCGCCACCGACTACCGGACGTGGCCGGCGCCGGTGACGACGTACTTCGTCGACGTCATCTCCGGCAGCCCCATCGGGCCGCGGGCGTGCAGCTTCTGGGTGGAGATCCCGATCTCGGCGCCGAAGCCGAACTCACCGCCGTCGGTGAAGCGCGTGGAGGCGTTGACGAGCACCGCGGCCGCGTCGACCTCGGCGGTGAACCTGCGCGCGGTCTCCAGCGAGGCGGTGACGATCGCCTCGGAGTGGCCCGAGGACCAGCGTCGGACGTGCGCCAGCGCGGCGTCGAGGTCGGGCACGACGGCGGCGGCGATGTCGAGGGAGAGGTACTCGTCGGCCCAGTCACGCTCGGTGGCCGGCACCACCCCGTCGTGCGCGGCGAACGTCTCGTCGCCGTGCACGGTCACGCCCGCCTCCTGGAGGGCCGCGACGACCCGGGGCACGAACTCGTCGGCGACGTCGGCGTGCACCAGCAGCGACTCCGCGGCGTTGCACACCGACGGCCGGTGGGTCTTGGCGTTGAGCACGATGGCCAGCGCCATCTCGAGGTCGGCGTCGCGGTCCACGTAGACGTGGCAGTTGCCGACCCCGGTCTCGATCACCGGCACCGTCGACTCCTCGACGACCGAGCGGATCAGCCCGGCACCTCCGCGCGGCACCAGCACGTCCACCAGTCCGCGGGCACGCATCAGCTCCTTGGCTGCGTCGTGCCCCTCACCCGGGACGAGCTGGACGGCGTCCGGGGGCAGTCCCGCACCGGCCAAGGCGTCCCGGAGTACGGCGACCACGGCCGTGTTGGACCGCAGCGCACTCGAGGAGCCCCGCAGCAGCACCGCGTTACCACTCTTGAGGCAGATCCCGGCGGCGTCCGCGGTCACGTTGGGCCGGGCCTCGTAGATGATGCCGACCACCCCGAACGGCACCCGCAGCTGGCGCAGCTCCAGGCCGTTCGCGAGCGTCGTACCCCGGACCACCTCGCCCACCGGGTCCGGCAGCCCCGCCACGTCGCGCAGCCCCTGGGCCATCGCGGCCACCCGTCCGGCGTCCAGCCGCAGCCGGTCCACCAGCGCGGCCGACGTCCCCGTCGCCTCCGCGGCCGCCACGTCCTCGGCGTTGCCCGCCAGCACGTCGTCGGTCGCCGCCACCAGCGCGTCCGCCATCGCCAGCAGCGCGGCGTCCTTGGCCGCCCGCGGCGCCAGCGCCAGCGTCCGCGCGGCCTCGCGCGCCCGCAGCGCCACCTGCTCGACCGTGCTCATAGCGCCAGCGTAGGCACCCGGAGCCCCTTCCGCGCCCCCTGTCCGCCCCCTGACCGAGGGTCAGAAGGGCAGGGGGGTGACGTCGTGCAGGTCGACGATGACGGAGTACTCCATGCCGCGGGACAAGAACACCGTCCGCTCGATCACCTCGAGCCCCACGACCTCCCACCGCGGCAGCCCGGCCGACTCACGGTGCTCGTTCCAGACCCGCAGGCCCAGCGAGGAGGCGTCGAGGAGGCTCTCGGCCTCCTCCCAGTACTGGATCTCGGCGCGCCCGCCGGAGTACTTCAAGGAGTGCAGGAAGGGTCGCTGCTCCGCCAACCGGCGCAGCGCGCTGCGCACGATCAGCGGTTCCATCTCGTCGCCCGTGACCGTCACGGTCACGTGCCACAGCCTGATCCGGTCGCTCACCCAGTCACCTCGTCCCGGGTCCGCTCGGGCCCGTCGTCACTCAGGGCGGCGCCTCGGTGCGGGAGGGCTGCCCTCGTCCAGTGTGAACGCGTTTGCACGGCCACGCCGAAGGTTTCCCCAAAACGGGGAGCCCTAACGGGACAGGACCACCAGGTCGTCGCGGTGCACGACCTCGCGTTCGTACGACGCCCCCAGCTCACGGGCCAGCTCATGGGTGGAACGTCCGAGAAGTCCCGGGAGCTCGTCGGAGTCGTAGTTCACCAGACCCCGGGCCACGGGCACTCCAGCGGGGTCGACCATGTCGACCGGGTCACCCCCCACGAACGAGCCCGAGACGCCCGTGATGCCCGCTGGCAGCAGCGAGGCGCGCCGCTCGGTGAGTGCCCGGACAGCCCCGGCGTCCAGGTGCAGGACGCCCTTGGCCTCCGTGGCGTGGGCGAGCCAGAGCAGCCGGGTGGGCCGGCGCCGGCCCGTGGCCCCGAACAGGGTCCCGACCGGGTCCCCGGCCAGGGCTGCGGCGGCCAGCTCGGCGGAGGTGAGCACCACGGGGATGCCCGCGCCGGTGGCGATCCGCGCCGCCTCGACCTTGGTCTGCATGCCGCCGGTGCCGAGACCGGCGGAGCCCGCCGCCCCCGTCTGTACGGCGTCCAGGTCCGCCTCGGAGCGGACCTCGGCCAGCAGCGTCGCCCCGGGTCGCGCGGGGTCGCCGTCGTAGAGCCCGTCCACGTCGGAGAGCAGCACCAGCGCGTCCGCGTGCACCAGGTGGGCGACCAGGGCGGCGAGCCGGTCGTTGTCGCCGAAGCGGATCTCGGTGGTCGCGACGGTGTCGTTCTCGTTGACGATGGGCAGCACGCCCATCTCGAGCAGCCGGGCGAAGGTCCGGTAGGCGTTGCGGTAGTGGTTGCGCCGCGTCACGTCGTCGAGGGTGAGCAGCACCTGGCCGGCGGTCAGCCCGTGCCGGGACAGCTCCTCGGTGTAGCGGTGCACCAGCAGCCCCTGGCCGACCGACGCGGCCGCCTGCTGGGTGGCCAGGTCACCGGGACGGCGAGCCAGGCCCAGGGGCGCCAGGCCGGCGGCGATCGCACCGGAGGACACGAGCACCACCTCGGTGCCCCGCGCCCGGCAGGCGGCGAGCGCGTCGACGAGCGCGCGGACCCGGTCCGGGTCGATCCCGCCCTCGGCCGTGGTCAGCGAGGAGGACCCCACCTTGACCACGACCCGGGCGGCACCCGTGATCTCGTCGCGGGCTCGCGTGCTCGTCATCGACGCCTCACTCGTCCTCGAGGTCGTCCTCAGCCAGGCTCGGGTCGTCCTCGGACCAGCCCCAGTCGGGGTCGTTGCGGGTGACCACGACGGCGTCGTCGAGCTCCTCGGGAGTCACCCCGAGGCGGCGGGCCACGTCGGCGCGGGTCTCGTTCTCCCCGCGCCCGGCCATCGCCTCCTGGATCTCGCGGCGACGTCGTGCGGCCGGCCGGCTCTCCTCGAAGCGCTGGTCCTCGCCGCGGCGGGACAGGATCTCGGCGCCGGCGGACATCATCGGCTTGAAGTCGAAGACCACGGCGTTGTCCGGGTGACCGATGAGGACCGCGTCGCCCTCCTCGGCACCGAGCTCGAGCAGCTTGTCCTCGACACCGAGACGGTTGAGCCGGTCGGCGAGGAAGCCGACGGCCTCGTCGTTGCTGAAGTCGGTCTGACGCACCCAGCGCTCCGGCTTCTCGCCGCGCACGCGCCAGCCTTCACCTGTCTCGGTGACCGTGAAGTCGGCGCCGGCGGTGGTCGACTGGGGCCGCAGCACGATCCGGGTGGCCTCGGCGACGGGACGCTCGGCGCGGGCCTTGGAGACGATCTCGGCCATCGCGAAGGACAGCTCGCGCAGCCCCTCGTGGCTGGCCGCCGAGACGGTGAGCACGGTCAGGCCGCGCTCCTCGAGGTCGGGCATCACGATGTCGGCGAGGTCGCGGCCGTCCGGCACGTCGACCTTGTTGAGCACGACCAGCCGGGGCCGGTCCTCCAGGCCGCCGTACTTCGCCAGCTCGTTCTCGATGATGTCGAGGTCGCCGACCGGCTCGCGGTTCGGCTCGAGGGTGGCGGTGTCGATCACGTGCACCAGCGCGGCGCAGCGCTCCACGTGGCGCAGGAAGTCGTGGCCGAGGCCGCGGCCCTCGCTCGCGCCCTCGATGAGGCCGGGCACGTCGGCGACGGTGAACGTGGTGTCGCCGGCAGTGACGACGCCGAGGTTCGGCACCAGCGTGGTGAACGGGTAGTCCGCGATCTTGGGGCGGGCCCGCGAGAGCGCCGCGATCAGCGAGGACTTGCCGGCGCTGGGGAAGCCGACCAGGCCGACGTCGGCGACCACCTTGAGCTCGAGCACGATCTCGAGGTCGTCGCCGGGCTCGCCGAGCAGCGCGAAGCCGGGGGCCTTGCGCTTGGACGAGGCCAGCGCCGCGTTGCCCAGGCCGCCACGGCCGCCCTCGGCGATCACCATCTCCGTGCCGGGACCGACGAGGTCGGCGAGGACCTCGCCGTCGGAGCCGCGGACCACGGTGCCGTCGGGCACGGGCAGGACCAGGTCGGAGCCGTGGGCGCCGTTGCGGTGCGCACCCGCGCCGTGGCCGCCGTGCTCGCCACGGCGGTGCGGGCTGTGGTGGTAGTCGAGCAGCGTGGTGACGTCGGGGTCGACGCGCAGGATCACGCTGCCGCCCGGGCCGCCGTTGCCGCCGTCAGGGCCACCGAGAGGCTTGAACTTCTCGCGGTGCACCGAGGCGACACCGTTGCCCCCGCGGCCGGCCGTGACGTGCAGGGTCACCTGGTCGACGAAGGTCGGTACCGCCATCGTTTCTCCTCGTTCAGTTGGTCCAAGAATGCACGAGGGGCGTCCTGCTCACTCAGCAGGACGCCCCTCGTAGGTGTCAGTGGTGATGCTTCCCGGCTGAGGTCACTCAGCGGTCGGGAGGATGTTCACGACGCGACGACCGCGCTTGGTGCCGAACTCCACGTTGCCGCCGACAAGGGCGAACAGGGTGTCGTCACCGCCGCGGCCGACGCCGCTGCCCGGGTGGAAGTGCGTGCCACGCTGACGAACGATGATCTCGCCGGCGTTGACCAGCTGGCCGCCGTAGCGCTTGACGCCGAGTCGCTGCGCGTTGGAGTCCCGACCGTTCTTGGTCGAGGCCGCGCCCTTCTTGTGTGCCATGAGTTCAGTCCCTGTATCTGAGGAGTGTTTCGAGGTCCGCTACGCCCTCAGGCGTTGATGCCCGTGACCTTGACCTGGGTGTACTTCTGACGGTGACCCTGACGCTTGCGGTAACCGGTCTTGTTCTTGTACTTGAGGATGGTGATCTTGGGGCCCTTGGTCGCGCCCACCACCTCAGCGGTCACGGTCGCCTTCGCGAGGTCGTCCGCAGCAGCGGTCACCTTCTCGCCGTCGACGAGCATGACCACGGGAAGGGTGACCGAGTCACCGGCCGCACCCTCTACCTTGTCGATCTCGATGACGTCTCCAACAGCAACCTTCTTCTGCTGGCCGCCACTGCGCACGATCGCGTACACCGCGGACTCACTCTCTTCGTCGGACTACAAGTTCAACGTGTGTGCCCTCAGGCTCACCGCGACGCAATACAGGCGTCGGGGCCACTCATGGGCGCACAACACAGGCGCTCGACGCGCCGAGGATCAAGTCTACGCAGGCAGAGGGGGACGGTCAAAACGACTACGGCGTCGTGAGACCGTCCCCACCGGCTCAGCGCTTACGAGACCCCTTCTTCTTCACGGGGACGTGTGCTGCCTCGTGGTGCTCGGTGCCGTCAGCCGGGCCTTCAGCGTGGCCCTCGCCGGTGCCGTCCGCGGTGGCGTCGGCGTGCGCGGAATCGGTGCGTACGGCGCCTGCGGGCGGTCCTGCGGGCGGTCCTGCGGGGCGACGGGCCGACACCCGGCGGGTGGAGGTGACCACCCGGGGCGCGGCCGTCTCGGCCGCCGCGGCGACCGGCTCACGCTCGGTGGCGGCCTGAGCCGCGCTCGGCGTGACCGTCATCACCGCTGCCTGCTCGGCGGCGGCGTTGGTCGGGCCGGCCGCGCGGGTGGCGCGGCCCCGGGTCCGGACCGTGGTCCGGACGGCGGGCTGGGGCGGGCTCACGGGCTGCTCAGGCTGTGCGACCGGCTCGACGGCCGGAGCTGCAGGAGCCTCGGCTGCGACCGCAGGAGCAACCTCGACAGCAGCGCCCTGGCCGCGGTCGGGGGTTTCCGTGTCGTCCGTGCTGTCGCCGGCCTGCGGGTCCGGGGTCGCGGCGTCGTCGCGGTCACGGCCGCCCCGACCACCGCGCGAGCGGCGGGAGCGGGACCGGCCGGAACGGCTCTCGTCCTGACCCGCGTCCTCACGCGTGTCCTGGGCCGCCGGCTCCTGGGCCGACTCCTGGGCCGACTCCGGCGACGAGTCCGGCGCCGGCTCGGGGGCGGGAGCCTCCGCCGACTGCTTCTGCTCGTCCCGCTGGCCGGCCGCCTCCTCCTCGTGACGCGCCATCGCGGCCACGTCCTTCGGCGAGGGGGCGGAGGCGTGCGCGGCCGGCTCCTGGTCGTCCTGGCCACGGTTGCGGCCACGACGCGAGCGGCGCGGCTCGTCGTCCTGCTTCTTCTTCGGGTCGACGGGCTCGTGGTGGGTGATCAGGCCGCGCCCGCCGCAGTGCTCGCAGGACTCGGTGAACGCCTCGAGGAGGCCGGTGCCGATCCGCTTGCGGGTCATCTGCACCAGGCCGAGCGAGGTCACCTCGGCGACCTGGTGACGGGTCCGGTCGCGGCCCAGGCACTCGACGAGACGTCGCAGCACCAGGTCGCGGTTGGACTCGAGCACCATGTCGATGAAGTCGACGACGATGATGCCGCCGATGTCGCGCAGCCGGAGCTGGCGGACGATCTCCTCCGCGGCCTCGAGGTTGTTCTTGGTGACGGTCTCCTCGAGGTTGCCGCCGGAGCCGGTGAACTTGCCGGTGTTGACGTCGACGACCGTCATCGCCTCGGTACGGTCGATGATCAGCGAGCCGCCCGAGGGCAGCCACACCTTCCGGTCGAGCGCCTTGTCGATCTGCTCGTCGATCCGGAAGGTCGCGAAGACGTCCTCGGAGTCGTCGTGCCGCTCGAGCCGCTCGGCGAGGTCGGGGGCGACCTGGTCGACGTACTGCTCCACCATGTCCCAGGCGTCCTCTCCGGAGACCACGAGCTTGCCGAAGTCCTCGGTGAACAGGTCGCGGACGACCTTGAGGGTCAGGTCCGGCTCGCCGTACAGCAGTGCCGGCGCGTTGCCCTTCTCGACCTTGGACGCGATGTCCTCCCAGCGGGCGGTGAGCCGCTCGACGTCGCGGGTCAGCTCCTCCTCGCTGGCGCCCTCGGCGGCGGTGCGCACGATCACGCCCGCACTGTCGGGGACGATCTCCTTGAGCAGCGTCTTGAGCCGGTTGCGCTCGGTGTCGGGGAGCTTGCGGGAGATGCCGCTGGTGGTGCCGTCCGGCACGTAGACCAGGAACCGGCCGGGCAGGCTGATCTGGCTGGTGAGCCGGGCGCCCTTGTGGCCGATCGGGTCCTTGGTGACCTGCACCAGCACGGACTGGCCGGACTTGAGCACGGCCTCGATCTTGCGCGGACCGTTGCCGGCGCCGAGCGCGTCCCAGTTGACCTCGCCGGCGTAGAGGACCGCGTTGCGGCCCTTGCCGATGTCGATGAACGCCGCCTCCATGGAGGGCAGCACGTTCTGCACCCGGCCGAGGTAGACGTTGCCGATCAGCGAGGTCTGCGACTCGCGGGCCACGTAGTGCTCGACGAGCACCTTGTCCTCGAGCACGGCGATCTGCGTCAGGTCCTTGCGCTGCCGGATCACCATCACCCGGTCGACCGCCTCGCGACGGGCCAGGAACTCGGCCTCGGACACGATCGGGGCGCGGCGGCGGCCGGCCTCGCGGCCCTCGCGGCGACGCTGCTTCTTCGCCTCGAGCCGCGTGGAGCCGTGCAGTGCGGTGATCTCGTCCTCAGCGGTGCGGGCCTTGCGGACCCGGGTGACGGTGTTGGCCGGGTCGTCCCCGCCACCGTCGCCCTCCTCGCCGGCGCGGCGACGGCGGCGGCGACGACGGCTGCTGCCGGACGTGCCGGAGTCGTCGCCGTTCCTGTCGTCCTTGTCGTCCGGGCCGTTCTGGCCGTTCTGGCGGCCCTGGTCGCCGCCGGACCTGGCCGGCTTCTGCTCGGCCTCGCCCGCGTCGTTCGCGTCGCCCGACTCGTCGTCGGCGGAGTCGTTGTCGTCGCCCCCGTTGCCACCGCTCTTGCGGCGACGACGGCCACCGCGACGGCGACGGCGGCGGTTGCCGCCCTGCTCGTCGCCCTGGTCCGCGGCGTCGTTGTCGGTGTCGTCCTGGTCGGCGGAGTCGGTGTCGTCCTGGTCCGCCCCGGAGTCGCCCTGGTCGGCGTCGCCTGCCGGCGCGTCCTCGGCAGCCTCGGCGGCGCGCTGGGCGGCGGTCTTGCGGGTGCGCTTGCGCGGGGCCGGCTTCTCGGCGGTCTCGTCGCTGCTCTCGCTGCCCTCGGCGGTCGGCGCCTGCGCGGCGGCGTCGGTGCCCTCGGCGCCGTCGGTGGCCGCGGCGGTCTCGGCAGCCTCGGCGGCGCGCTGCGCGGCGGTCTTGCGGGTACGGCGGGCCGGCGTCTTCGCAGCGGCCGGCGGCTGGAAGAGCAGCGCGGTGGCGGTGGCGGCGCTCGCCTCGGCAGCCTCAGCCAGGGCCGCCTCGGCAGCCTGGGCCTCCAGCTCCTCCTCGGTGAGCTCCGGCGTGGCAGCGTCGCGGGCGGCTGCGGGCGCCGAGGCGTCCAGCGGCAGCTGCGGGTCGCCCTCGGGGGCAGCGGTGGTCTTCTTGGCGGCCGTCTTCTTCGCGGCGGCCTTCTTGGCCGGGGCCTTCTTGGCGGCGGCCTTCTTCGCCGGGGCCTTCCTGGCGGCCTTCTTCGCGGGGGCGGTGTCGCCTGCGGCGGCGTCCTCGGCCGGAGCGGCCTCGGGGGCCGACGTGTCCACGGGCGCGTCCAGCGGGGCCTCGACCACGAGCGGCGCGTCAGCGGCGTCGGCAGCTGCGGCGGTCTTCTTCGCGGCCGTCTTCTTGGCCGGGGCCTTCTTGGCGGCAGCCTTCTTGGCCGGGGCCTTCTTCGCCGCCTTCGTGGCGGCGGCCTTCTTCGCGGGGGCGGTCTCGCCTGCGGGGGTGTCGCTGGTGGTGCTCTCGGTGCTCTCGGGGCCGGCCGGCGCGTCGGCGGGGGCCGGCTGCGCTGCGGATTCGTTCGAGCCGGTCGGGTTGTCGTTGTCGAGCATCTGCTCTCCTTGGCCCCCGGAGCCGCGTCCTACGCGTGTGCTCGGGAGCGTGTCAGTCGCCGGACCGGACTGCGCCGGTGCAGCGGAAGCCTGCGGGTGGCGCTCCCACGACCGGGCGGTCGCGTGGAGCGAACGACGACGTCCCCCGTGTCTGCGTCGTCAGGGACCCCCAGCACTGTCCGCGGTCACCGGTGTCACCGACCGGGGCTGTCACTACCCGGTCACACCGTGTCGCGGTCGGGTGCCAGAGGATCACCTACCGTGCCGGCCTGCGGGTCGAGCGGCCCCTGAGCGAGCCGCTCATGGAGGGGAGCGGCACCGGCCTGGAGTCCAGCGACCTCGCGAAGTCCGGCGAGGACATCGTCGGGTCTCACGGACGGTGTCCCGTGTCGCAAGACCAGTTCGAGTATCGCACACTCCCCTCCGGGAGCCCCGCTGGCGTGTGACACGAGCGACACGACCGCGGCCCGGCAGTCGAAGGCGCGCATCCCCTTCTTCGTCATCCGCTCGACCTGGACGTCGTCCGCCGCGAGGAACGCGTCCACCGCGGCGGCCACGATGGCCGGGGCCTGGTCGGTGACCGTGAGCCGCCAGTGGCTGGCCTCCAGGCGCTCCGCGAGCGACCCGCCGCGGGAGACCACGACCTCGAGCACGTCGAGGCCCGGGGGCAGCGCCTCGTCGAGCTGGGCGTGGATCTCGGCCGGGTCGACCTCGCGGGACAGCGCCAGCTCGAGGTACTCCGCCTCGCTGGCCGAGCCGGTCGGCGCGGCGCCGGCGTAGGAGATCCGCGGGTGCGGGTTGAACCCCGAGGAGTAGGCCATCGGCACCTGGGCCCGGAACACGGCCCGCTCGAAGGCGCGCGAGAAGTCGCGGTGGCTGGTGAAGCGCAGCCGGCCCCGCTTGGCGTAGCGGACGCGCAGGCGCTGGACGGGAGGTGCTTGCTGCTCGGGTTGTTCACGCACGGGCGCACCCTAACCCGGCGCGGGACGCGCGCCCGAGCCGCGCAGGTGTGACGCATCCGTCCCCGCCGTACGACGGGAAGGGGTGTCTCACTGGCAGAGAATGTGGCGGTGACGACTCCCGCCCCGCGCCAGGACAGCCGCGCCGAGAAGATCCTGGTGGTCGTCGGGATCGTGGTCCTGGCCTTCAACCTGCGGCCGGCCGCCGTCAGTGTCGGTCCGGTCCTGCACGAGACGACCCACGGCCTGGGCATGTCGCCGGTGACCGCCGGCGTGCTGACCACCCTGCCGGTGCTCGCGTTCGCGGCGTTCGGCGCGCTCGCACCCTGGCTGGCCCGCAGCGTCGGCACCCACAAGGTGACCCTGCTCGCGCTGCTCGCCGCGGTGGCGGGCCTGGGCCTGCGGGCGGTGTGCACCGACCAGGTGCTGTTCCTGGTGCTGTCGCTGCTCGCGCTGGCGGGGATGGCCACCGCCAACGTGCTGCTCCCCTCGCTGGTGAAGCTGCACTTCCCGCGCCGGGTCGGCCTGATGACCTCGGTGTACACGACCTCGCTGGCGGTCGGCCTGACCCTGGCCTCGGTGGCCACCGTCCCGGTCAGCGACGCGACCGGCACCTGGCGCTGGGGCCTGGGCGTCTGGGCCGCGACCGCGCTGGTCGCCGCACTCCCCTGGCTCGGGCTGCTGCGCCACGACGGCCCGCTCGCCGGCGCCCGCCGCGGGATCACCCTCGGCGCCGTGGCCCGGACCCGTCTCGGCTGGACGATGGCGGCCTTCTTCGGGCTCCAGTCGCTGCAGGCCTACTCGGTGTTCGGCTGGTTCGCCCAGGTGTACCGCGACGCCGGCTTCTCGGCCGCGACCGCGGGCCTGCTGCTCGGCGTGATCACCGCGATCAGCATCCCGCTGTCGTTCTGGCTGCCGTCGCTGGCGGCCCGGCAGCGCAACCAGACGGTGCTCGTGGCGGTGCTGATGGCCTGCTACCCGGTCGGCTACGTCGGCCTGCTCGTCGCGCCGGTCGCCGGTGCCTGGGTGTGGGCCGCTTTCATCGGCGCCGGTGCGTCGGTGTTCCCGGTGATCCTGACCCTGATCGGCCTGCGTGCCCGCACCCCCGAAGGTACCGCGGCACTGTCCGGCTTCACCCAGTCGGTCGGCTACCTCGTCGCCGCGATCGGCCCCTTCGGGATGGGCTTCCTCTACGACCTCACCGGCGGCTGGACCGTCCCGCTGGTCGCCCTGCTCGTCCTGATGGTCCCCCAGACCGTCGCCGGCCTGGTCGTGTCCCGGCCGTCGTACCTCGAGGACCAGCTCGCCTGATCCACCCCTTGTTGAGTCGTCACTCCGGGCACGTTGAGTCGTCAGTCCGGGAGCGCAGTACGGCGAGCGCCGGTCAGACGACGGTGAGGGGCAGCAGCGTCTTGCCGGTGGGGCCGATCTGGATCTCGGTGTCCATCTGCGGGCAGACGCCGCAGTCGTAGCACGGGGTCCAGCGGCAGTCCTCGACCTCGACGTCGAGGTCGGGGTCGATGCTGTCCTGCCAGTCCTCCCAGAGCCAGTCCCGGTCCAGGCCGGAGTCGAGGTGGTCCCAGGGGAGCACCTCGGAGTACTCCCGCTCGCGGGTGGTGAACCAGTCCAGGTCGACGGGCAGGTCCGCGAGCGCGCGCTCGGCGGCGGCCACCCAGCGGTCGTAGGAGAAGTGCTCGCTCCAGCCGTCGAAACGACCGCCGTCGCGCCACGCCTCCTCGATGATCCGGCCCACGCGGCGGTCGCCGCGCGAGAGCAGTCCCTCGATGATGCCGGGGCGGCCGTCGTGGTAGCGGAAGCCGATCGCGCGGCCGTAGCGCTTGTCGGTACGGACCTCGTCGCGCAGCTTCTGGAGCCGGTCGTCGGTGGTGACGTGGTCGAGCTGCGCGGCCCACTGGAACGGCGTGTGCGGCTTGGGCACGAAGCCGCCGATGGAGACGGTGCAGCGGATGTCGTTGCGCCCGGAGACCTCACGGCCCTTCGCGATGACCTTCTTGGCGAGGTCGGCGATCGCGAGCACGTCCTCGTCGGTCTCGGTGGGCAGGCCGCACATGAAGTAGAGCTTCACCTGGCGCCAGCCGTGCGAGTAGGCCGTCGCCACGGTGCGGATCAGGTCCTCCTCGGTGACCATCTTGTTGATCACCTTGCGCATCCGCTCCGAGCCGCCCTCGGGGGCGAACGTCAGGCCGGAGCGACGGCCGTTGCGGGAGAACTCGTTGGCCAGCGTGATGTTGAAGGCGTCCACGCGGGTCGACGGCAGCGACAACGAGACGTTGGAGCCCTCGTAGCGGTCGCCGAGGCCCTTGGCGACCTCGCCGATCTCGGTGTGGTCGGCGCTGGACAGCGACAGCAGGCCGACTTCCTCGAAGCCGGTCTTGCGGATGCCGTTCTCGACCATGTCGCCGATCGTGGAGATCGACCGCTCGCGCACCGGCCGGGTGATCATCCCGGCCTGGCAGAAGCGGCAGCCGCGCGTGCAGCCCCGGAAGATCTCCACCGAGAAGCGCTCGTGCACGGTCTCGGCGAGCGGCACCAGCGGGTTCTTCGGGTAGGGCCAGGCGTCGAGGTCCATGAGCGTGTGCTTGGTGACCCGCCACGGGACCCCGGACATGCTCGGCGCGACGCGCTTGATCCGGCCGTCGACGAGGTAGTCGACGTCGTAGAACTTCGGCACGTAGACGCCGCCCGACGCCGCGAGCCGGAACAGCAGCTCGTCGCGCGGCGTGCGCCCGCCGAGCCCGGGGCACCCTTCGTCCTTCCACTCCTTGATGACGTCGGAGATCTTCAGCACGATCTCCTCGCCGTCACCGAGGACGGCGGCGTCGATGAAGTCGGCGACCGGCTCCGGGTTGAACGCCGCGTGCCCGCCGGCGAGCACGATCGGGTCGTCCTCGCCGCGGTCGACCGCGTGCAGCGGGATGCCCGCCAGGTCGAGGGCGGTGAGCAGGTTGGTGTAGCCGAGCTCGGTCGAGAACGACAGCCCGAACACGTCGAACGCGCGCACCGGACGGTGGTTGTCGACGGTGAACTGCGGGATGTCGTGCTCGCGCATGACGGCTTCCATGTCCGGCCACACCGAGTAGGTGCGCTCCGCCATGATCCAGTCACGCTCGTTGAGCACTTCGTAGAGGATCTGGACGCCCTGGTTGGGCAGGCCGACCTCGTAGGCGTCGGGGTACATCAGCGCCCAGCGGACCGTGGTCGAGTCCCAGTCCTTCAGCGTGGAGTTGAGCTCGCCACCGACGTACTGGATCGGCTTCTGGACCGACGGCAGCAAGGGCTCGAGCCGCGAGAACACCGACTCGGGCGACACTGCGGTCCGGTTTGAGGGCACGACCGACTTCCTCTCGAGAAACGGGGGGGTGGGAGTCCCTCCTAGGGTACGACGGCGGGTACCGCTCCCCCGAATCCCGCGGGTTCGATGCCCTACTCGCCGGCCGGGGCGAGCTCCTTGAGGGCGGCCTCGGCGCGCGCGAGCTCCTCGCGGGCGAGGGCGATCAGGTCGCACAGCCCCTGGGCCCCGAAGCGGTTGCTGACGGTCTCCACGGCCTCACTGATGACCGGGTCGACGTCCTGAGTCTCCTGCTCGTGTGTCATGGACCACATCCAAGCAAACGCAGGGGCGTCGCGGGAGACCTTGGCCACCACGAGTTCAGCCCTTGACGTAGGACAGCTTCTCCGCGACCTTCCCGTCCCGGAACGTGAGCACGTCGACGCCACGCACGTGGCCAGGGCTGCCGTCGGCCTCCAGCCAGTCGAACCGCCAGCGCAGCACCGCCCGACCACCGTCGTAGAACGAGTCCTCCTCGGAGAACCGCGGGCTCCGGGTGCCGCCGCCGAACAGGTTCTCCCACACGGCCCGGACCGCCGCGGCGCCCTCGACGCGCACCCCGTCGGGGGCCGGCCCGGTGGACTCGAAGACCACGTCGTCGGTCATCAGCGCCATGATCGCGTCGACGTCGCCGGACCCGAAGGCCGCCGAGAACGCCGCCAGCGCGTCGCTGCTCACCTCGGGCTCACGACGGCGACCAGGGGCTGCGCCGGCCGAACGCGGCGAGCAGCCGGTCCTGGGGGTCGTCGCCGGACTCCGGGCGCGGGCCGATCGCGCCGCCCGAGCGGTAGAGCGCCTCCCGGTCGGTGAACCACTCCGCGACGGCCGCCACCAGGTCCGGCTCGAGCCGGGTGTCCGCGCCCACCGCGGAGGCCAGGTCCCAGGCGTGCACGAGGTGGTCCGAGCACAGCTGCAGGACGTACTCCGACATCCGCTCCTCGCCGTAGGACAGGTGCACGGTGCCGTCGGCGGGCAGCGCGGAGTCGACCGCGGCGACGGCGGCCCCGGCAGCCTCCAAGGCTGCGATCGCCGGCTTCTCGCCCAGCAGGTCGCCGTCCAGGCTGGAGCCGATCTCGGCGATGGTGGCGCCGCGCGCCAGCGGCACGGTCCAGCGCTCCTCCCCCACGACGTGGTTGACCAGGTCCCGCACGCTCCACTCGGTGCAGGGGGTGGGCGCGTCCCACTGGTCGTCGGCGACGGCGGCGACGCGGTCGGTCCAGGTGGCCACGGTGCGGCGGTGCAGGTCGATCAGCTCGTGCAGGTCCATGACGACTCCTTCCGGTTCCCCTCAGCCTCTGCCCGTGGCCGCGGGGTGTCGATGGCACCGACGGGTCATCGCAGCAGGCCGCGCTCCAGCGCCCGCCTGCCCGCCGCCACCCACCACGCCAGGTCCTCCGCCTCGCGGGCCCGGACCGCCGGGTCGGGGTGGTCCGCGGCGTCGAGCGCCTTGTTCCAGCCCAGCCAGACCAGCGCCGAGAGCAGCGCCAGGTCCATCGCGTCGTCGTCGCAGGCGGGGCCTGCCGCCTCCCGGTAGTCGGCGACCATCTGCTCGCGGCTCACGTCGACGACCTGCGCGCAGCCGGCCACGAACCGGGTCAGGTCCAGCGCGCCCGGCGCGGCCGTCGGCATGCTCCAGTCGAGCAGCACCAGGGTGTCGTCCTCGAGCGCCATGTTCACGGTCGCCAGGTCGCCGTGCACCAGCGTGCACGGGCGGGCCAGCAGGGCCTGCACCAGCGGGGCCGGCTCCGCCAGCAGCCCGTGTACGGCGTCCACGACCGCCGCGTCGACGAGGTCGCCGAACCGCTCCCAGCCCTGCAGCGCCAGCCCGGCGAGGGGGTTGTCCTCGTGGCCGGCCAACCGTAGCCGGTGCGGCGCGAACAGCGTGAGGGTCACGGCCAGGTTCGCGAGGTCGGCGGGCGCCCGGGCGAGAAAACTCCGGTGCAGCCGGCCCAGCCGCTCCACCACGAACTGCCAATGTCGCGCGTCGAGCCGGTCCTCCCAGCCGAGCACGGAGCTGCCGAGGTCGCGCATCACCAGGGTCGCGGTGCCGTCGGGCTCGCGCCAGCCGTCGACGACGGCGTGCCCCACCCCCGTCGGCAGGGCGTCGAGGTGGCCCGCGGCCCACAGGTCGAGCTCGCGGCCGCGGGTGTCGCCGGTCAGCCACATCACCAGGTCGTGGGCGGGGTCCAGCCGCTTGACCACGAGCCGCCGGCCGTCGGGGAGCAGGACGCGCTCCAGCGCCGCGCCGGACTTGCCGACGTGGTCGGTCAACGGCACGCGCTCCACGGCGGTGTCCAGGTAGCCCCCCTGCACACCTCGACGCTAGGCGTCAGAAACGCGAGCGCACCAGACGCGAACGGGCCACTCCCAGGGCCATCTCGCTGCGCAGGTGGATGTTCTGGAGCAGGCCGATCGCCATCAGGTTCGCGAACATCGACGAGCCGCCGTACGACACCAGCGGCAGGGGCACGCCGGTGACCGGCATGATGCCCAGGCACATGCCGATGTTCTGGAACGCCTGGAAGCCGAACCAGCAGGCGATGCCGGCTGCGGCGACCCGGCCGAACAGGTCCTCGGCGCGCGAGGCGATGGTGAGCGCGCGCCAGAGCACCACGACCAGCAGCCCGATCAGCACCGCGGAGCCGACCAGCCCGAGCTCCTCGCCGGCGACGGTGAAGATGAAGTCGGTGTGCTGCTCGGGCACGAAGCCGGACTTGGTCTGCGAGCCCGCGAAGAGCCCCTGCCCGAACACGCCTCCGTTGCCGATCGCGATGCGCGCCTGGGTGGTGTTGTAGCCGGCGCCGCGCGGGTCCAGCGTCGGGTCGAGGAACGCCAGGAACCGGTCCACCTGGTAGCTCTTCAGCACCCCCAGCTGTACGGCGGCCACGGACCCGACCACCGCGCCGGCTGCCAGACCACCCAGCCAGCCGCGCGGCGCACCGGAGGCGGCGAGCACGCCGAAGACGGTCGCGGAGAGCACCAGCATGGTGCCGAGGTCGGGCTGCATCAGGATCAGCGCGGCCGGGATCCCGGCGATCGCCAGCATCCCGAGGACGTCGCGGTGGCCGACCTCGCGGGCGGTCATCGAGCCCTCGGTGCGCTCGGCGACCAGCAGGCCCATGCCGATCACCGTGGCCAGCTTGGCGAACTCGGCCGGCTGGATGGACATCGGGCCGAGGATGATCCAGGACCGGGAGCCGTTGATGGTGGAGCCCATCACCAGCACGAGCACGAGCCCGACCATGGACGCGACGTAGACCAGCGGTGCGAGGATCCGCACCCAGCGGTGGTCGGTGGCGGCCACCATCACCGCGAGCACCACGCCGATGGCGATGTTGACCAGCTGCTTGCGCAGGTAGGCGCTCGGGTCGCCGCCGGTGAGGTTCTCACGGCCCGAGGTCGCCGACCAGACGAGCACCGAGCCGATGGCGAGCAGGGCGACGGTGGCGAGCACCAGCACCCAGTCGAGCCGGGCCGCCTTCACGCGGGTGGTGGACTCGAACCGGGCCGGGCGCGGGCGTGGGGTGACGAGCGTCATCAGCTTCCCTTCGGCGGCAGGATCTCGCCGTCCTTGGCGAACACCGGCAGACCGGTCGGCACCTTCGCGTCGGGCAGCAGCGCCTTGCGGTGGTCGACCTTCATCCCGTCGACGCCGTAGAGCGCCTCCCAGATCTTGCGGACCGCGGGACCCGACGTCCCGGAGCCGGTGCCGGCCTGGGTGACCATCATCAGCACGACGTAGTTCTTGTCGTAGGACGCCACCCACGAGGTGCTCTGCTTGCCGTAGACCTCGGCCGAGCCGGTCTTGGACCGGATCTTGACCTTGTCGAGGGGGAAGCCGATGAACTTCCACGCCGTGGTGCCGGTCTTGGCGGTGCCGAGCAGCGCCTGGTCGACGTAGCCGAGCGCCTTCTGGGTGACCTTGACGTGTCCGACCACCTTGGGCGGGATCCGCTTGATCACGTGGCCGTCGGGGCTGACGACCGCCTTGGCGACCCGGGGTGCGTAGAGGGTGCCGCCGTTGGCGAGCGCGGCGTAGGCCCGGGCGGACTGCAGCGGCGTGACGAGCGTGTCGCCCTGGCCGATCACGAAGTTGACCGCGTCGCCGGCCCGGTAGTGGTTGCCGTCGAGGCAGAACTCGTGCGCGAACAGCCGCAGGAACGGCGAGGCGTCCTTGGGGTGCTTGTCGATCGCGCAGTAGTAGCCCTTGTTGGCCTTCCAGTAGGCCAGCTTCCAGGCGCGGTCCGCGATCCGGCCGGACGCCTCACCCGGGATGTCGATCCCGGTGGGCTTGCCGAAGCCGAACATCTTCGCGGTGGCGACCAGCGGGTCCTTGGCGTTCACGTCCGACTCGTGGGTGCCGTACTTCTGCCAGTAGTGGTAGCCGACGCGGTAGAAAAACGTGTCGCAGGACAGCTGCAGGGCCCGGTCGAAGCCGATCATCCCGTAGGACTCCGACTCGTAGTTCTTGAAGAACCGGTTGCCGACCTGGAACCCCGAGGAGCAGTCGAGCCGGGTGTCGGGACGGTAGCCGTTGCTCAACGCACCCGTGGTCATGATCGGCTTCCACGTCGAGCCGGGCGCGAACTGGCCCTGGGTGGCGCGGAACAGCAGCGGGTAGCGGGCCTTGGCGGAGTAGAGGTGGGCCAGCTGCTTGGAGGTGATGCCGCCGACCCAGACCTTCGGGTCGTAGGTCGGGGCGCCGGCCAGCGCGACGACGCGACCGTTGTGCGCGTCGAGCACGACGACGGCACCGGAGTCGGCGACGTAGTTGCGGCCCGAGACCTTGTCGAAGGTCGTGCGCGCGGTGGCGATGGTCGAGGTGAGCTGGTGCTCCACGACCGACTGCACGTGCGCGTCGAGCGAGGTGACCAGGGTGTCGCCGACCTGGCCCTTGACCTCGCCGGAGTCGCCGAGCACCCGGCCCATCGAGTCGACCGCGACGCGCTTGAAGCCGGGGTAGCCGCGGAGGTACTTGTCGTACTCCTTCTCCAGGCCGGCGCGGCCGACCACGGAGGCGCCGCGCACGGAGGTGTCGTCGGTGGCCTTGGCCTCGGCGAGCTCCTCGGAGGTGATCGGGCTCAGGTAGCCCAGCACCCCGGCCGCGTTGACGTCGTACGGCGCCGGGTAGGCGCGCACGTTCTGGGACTCGACGAGCACGGCCGGGAACTGCTCGCCCTGCTCCATGATCGAGACCGCGACCTGCTGCGGGACGTCCTCGGCCAGCGGCAGCGGCTGGTAGGGCGAGCCGTTCCAGCACACGCCCGCGACCGAGCCGGGCTCGCCGCAGAGCAGGCTGCGCGCCAGCACCGTCCTGTAGGGCACCTTGACGACCCGGGCCACGTGCCGGAGCACGCTCTCCTGGTCGGCCTCACCGAGCTTGTGCAGCAGGGTGCGGTCCACCTCGACGACCCAGGAGGTCCGGTTGGCCACCAGCGGCCGGCCCATGTCGTCGACGATCAGGCCGCGCGCGGGTTGCACCACCAGCTCGCGCAGCGACTGCTCGGCGGCCTGCGCCTGGTAGGACTCGCCGCCGAGGACCTGGAGGAACCACAGCCGCGCGAACAGCGTGATGAACAGGCTCAGCACCAGCGCCTGCACGACGACCAGGCGCAGCCGGCCGCGGGTGGCGCTGGTGGCCCGCACCTTGCGAGGGCGTCCCGGCACCATCAGTAGGCCACTTCGTGCGGCTGCAGCCGCCGGAACAGCTTCATCGTCACGGGCAGCACGAACGGCGTCAGCGCGACGTCGTAGAGCACCGACAGCGGGATCACGCCGAGCGCCTCACCGACGGAGACGGCCGGGTCGTGCAGCAGCATCCCCGAGAGGGCGTAGATCGAGGTGCCGACGAACGAGGACGCGGCCACCGTGACGACGGCGGCGACCGCGGAGGTGCCGGCGTCATGGCGCACCCGGCCGGCGAGGTAGCCGACGACGACCAGGGCGAGCGCCCAGCGGCCGGCGACGTGGTCGACCGGGGGCGCCAGGTCCACCAGGAGCCCGCCCAGGAAGCCCAGGCCGGCAGCGAACTCGGGGCCGCGCACCAGGGCCGCGGCGACCACGACGAGCAGCGCCACGTCGGGCACCACGCCGTCGAAGGACAGCGACGCGAACAGCGTCACCTGCAGCACAGCGGCGACGACCATCAGCGCGGTCAGGCAGAGGGCACGGACCAGGGACATCAGCGGGCTGCCTTCCCGGTGGTGGCGCGACCGGCGTCGAGCACGGTGCGGTCGCCGTGGGTGCCCTGGGCGACCACCACGCCGACCAGGTCGAGGGAGGTGAAGTCGACGAACGGCACGATCACCGCACGCCGCGACAGCTGCCGGGGACTGGCGTAGACCGAGGCGACCCGGCCGATCGGGATGCCGGCGACGTAGGGCGCGCCGTTGCGGCTCCCCCAGGTCACCACCACGTCGCCACGGGTCGGTGCGGCGCTGGAGTCGACAAGGTCGAGGTCGAGGCGGCCGGTGTCTCCGGTCTCGCCGCGGCCGCGCAGGAAGCCGACCTCCATGCTGGAGCCGAGCCGGCCACCCACCACGGACTCCCGGTCGACCACGAGCAGCACGGTCGCGGTCGAGCGGTCCGAGCGGATCACCCGGCCGACGAGGCCGTCGTTGTTGAGCACGGTCTGGTCGGGGTAGACGCCCTCGGCCCGGCCCGCGTCGATGGTGACGGTGCGCGAGAACGCCTGCGCCGGGCCCATCGCGACCACGCGCGCGGGCACCAGGGCGTAGCCGCTGGTCCTCGAGGTGGCCAGCAGCCCGTCGAGCTCGGCGGCCCGGTTGCGGTCCACCGTGCTGGTCTCGAGGCGGCCGCGCAGCTGCGCGTTCTGGGCCTTCAGCCGCGCCACGTCGGCACGCAGGCCGGACGTCGTACGGAAGAAGTCCGGGACAGACGTGAAGGGGCGGACGGCGGCCGCGGTGCCGCTCTCGAGCGGGCCGAGCACCTCGCCGACCAGGGAGCGGGCCGGGTCGACCGGCGAGTGGTCGCCGCCGCGGACGTCGAGGGTGATCACGGTGAAGCTGGCGAGCAGCAGCAGGACCAGCACGGTCCGCGACGGGCGCTGCGGCCGTCCGTGGTGCCTCATCGCGGCGTCACCGTCGGGGCTCCGAGACCAGCACCTGCTGCAGCGCCTCGAACTCCTCCACGCACTTGCCGGCGCCCATGGCCACCGAGTGCAGCGGCTCCTCGGCGATGTGGACCGGCATCCCGGTCTCGTGCCGGATCCGCTCGTCGAGGCCGCGCAGCAGGGCGCCGCCGCCGGTGAGCACCAGCCCGCGGTCCATGATGTCGCCGGCGAGCTCGGGCGGGGTCTGGTCGAGGGTGGAGCGTACGGCGTCCACGATCGCGTGCAGGGGCTCCTCGAGCGCCATCCGCACCTCGGCGGAGGAGACCACGACGGTCTTGGGCAGGCCGGTGATCATGTCGCGGCCGCGGACCTCGGCCTCGGGCTCCTGCGGCAGCGGGAACGCCGAGCCGAGGGTCATCTTGATCTCCTCGGCGGTGCGCTCCCCCAGCATCAGGGAGTACTCCTTCTTCATCCACGCGATGATCGCCTGGTCGAGGTCGTCGCCGGCGGTGCGGATCGACAGGCTGGTCACGATGCCACCGAGGGAGATCACCGCGACCTCGGTGGTGCCGCCGCCGACGTCGACGACCATGTTGCCGGTGGCCTCGTGCACTGGCAGCCCAGCGCCGATCGCGGCGCTCATCGGCTCCTCGATGATGTAGACCCGGCGGGCACCGGCCTGGTAGCCGGCCTCCTTGACCGCGCGCTGCTCGACCGCGGTGATCCCGCTCGGCACGCAGATCACCAGGCGGGGCTTGGCGAAGTAGCGGCGGCGGTGCACCTGCTGGATGAAGAACCGGAGCATCTGCTCGGTGGAGTCGAAGTCGGCGATCACGCCGTCCTTGAGCGGGCGGATCGCGGTGATGTTGTCGGGCGTGCGGCCGATCATCCGCTTCGCCTCGTGGCCGACGGCGAGGATCTCGCCGGTGTTGGAGTTCAGCGCCACCACGGACGGCTCGTCGAGCATGATGCCCTTGCCGCGCACGTAGACGAGCGTGTTCGCGGTGCCGAGGTCGACGGCCATGTCCCGTCCGATGAAACTGTTCGCCATGCCCTGCAGCCCCTCGCGCCTCGCCACGGCGGGGGCGCCGACCCGCGCCCACCGTCCGGGAAAAGCCTAGGTTCGGCGACCCGTCATCCCCGGCAGGACACGCCTGTCACACGCGTCACAGTCCCATCCCTCGGACACGATCACGCACGTGAGTCGGCACCGGCACGCCCGCGGCGTCCGCCCCGGTGACCGGCTGCCCCGCCACCAGGGTCAGGGGTACGACGCCGGCCCAGCCGCCCGCCTCGACGTCCTCGGGCTCGTCCTCCGGGTCGCCGGCCCGCGACTTCAGCGACGCCTCGTGCAGGGACAGGGCGAGCACCGTCGTGGCCGCGAGCTCCTTGCGGGTGGGGCGGCGCAGGGACGCCGTACGACCGGGGACGGCGTGGTCGACGAGCAGGTCCAGCGCGTGCGAGCGCTCGTCGGGGTCGGTGACCTCGCGGGGCCGGCCGACCACGACCGCGGAGCGGTAGTTCACCGAGTGCATGAAGCCCGAGCGGGCCAGGACCAGGCCGTCGAGGACCGTGAAGGTGACGCCCAGGTCCTGCGCCGGCGCCTGGAGCAGGCTGCGGGAGGCCACCGAGCCGTGCACGTAGAGGGTGCCGTCGCGGTCCGGGCCGTCGAGGTCGACCCCGAAGACCGTGGGCAGCGCGAGCGGCACGCCGTCCACCACCACGGCCAGGTGGCAGACCAGCGCCTCGTGGAGCAGGGCGTGCAGCAGCGCACGGTCGGTCTGGGCACGCTCCCGCTCGCGGCGGGGCGTGCTGCGTTCGGTCGGGGACAGCGGTGAGGTCACCGCTCGATCATCCCCGACGGTGCGTCAGCCCAGGCGGATCTGGAACACCGCGTCGAGACCGGTCGTCTCCACGACGCTGACCACCATCGGCTGCGGCGAGCGGAGCTCGAGGACGCCGCCGTGGGCCTGCATCGCCCGGTGCGCACCCAGGAGGGCCGACAGGCCGGTGGAGTCGATGAACTCCAGGTCGGCGAGGTCGACGACGACCTTCGGCTCGGCGACGAAGCCGTCGAGGACGTCGGACAGGTCGGGCGCGGTGCTCATGTCGAGCTCACCGGAGACCGTGACCACGGGCGTGTCTCCGTCGCGGGAGACCTCGATGCCGAGCTCCATCAGGACAGCCCCGGGAACCAGAGCTCGATCTCGCGCTTGGCCGACTCCTCGGAGTCCGAGCCGTGCACGAGGTTCTCGCGGTTGGACAGCGACAGGTCGCCGCGGATGGTGCCGGGTGCGGCCTTGCGGCCGTCGGTGGCGCCGTTGACCGCGCGCACGACCTCGATCGCCTCGTCGCCCTCGAGCACCAGTGCCACCAGCGGACCGGAGGTCACGAAGGCCCGCAGCGGCGGGTAGAAGTCCCGCTCGACGTGCTCGGCGTAGTGCTTGTCGGCCTGCGCCGCGTCGATGGTGCGCTGCTCGAGCGCCACGACGGACAGGCCCTTGGCCTCGAAACGGGACAGGATGGTGCCGACCAGGCCACGACGGACGGCGTCGGGCTTGAGCAGGACGAGAGTGCGCTGGGACATGCCGCACAGCCTAGAGAACCTCCCCCGCCCCCGTTGAGTCGGCCCGTGGTCCCGTCGAGTCGGCACGTGGTCGCGTTGAGTCGGCGCGTGGTCGCGTCGAAAACCGGGTGCTCCGCCGTACGGCGCTCCCCTACGGTCTCCGAAGGCGCCCAGGAGCGCGTGCGTGACGAAGGGGGCGGACGTGGCGCGGATGCCCGAGGTGCTGCGCCAGCGCGGCTTCCGGCTGCTGTTCGCGGCCCGCTCGACCAGTGCGTTGGGGACCGCCATGGCCGACCTCGCCGCGACGTTCGCGATCCTGCGCATCGGCGGCTCCGCGGGCGACCTGGGTCTCGTGTTCGCGGCCGGCACCCTGCCGGGGCTGGTGCTCACCCTCGTCGGCGGCGTCGCCGGCGACCGCTGGGACCGGCGCAGGATCCTGGTGCTGACCAACCTGACCAGCGCGCTCGTGCAGGCCACGCTCGCGACGCTGCTGCTCACCGGGCACGCCGCGGTCTGGCAGTTCGTGGTCGGCCAGGTCGTCGGCGGGATCGCGTTCGCGTTCGCCTGGCCGGCCGGGGTGGCACTGTTCCCGACGGTGGTCGGGCGCGCGCACCTGCAGGCCGCCAACTCGCTCGTCGGGATGGCCAGCAACGTCGCGGAGATCGCAGGGCCGCCGGTCGCGGGCATCCTGCTGGCCGTGTCCTCGCCGGGCTGGGCGCTCGCAGCGGACGCCCTGTCCTTCGTGGCCGCGGCCCTGCTGATCTCCCGGCTCCCCCGCTCCGAGGGGACCGTGGTGGCCGGGCGCTCGCTGTGGGGCGACATCCGCGGCGGGTGGCGCGAGTTCGCCTCGCGGCGCTGGGTGTGGCTGATGGTGGCGAGCTTCGCGAGCTACCAGGCGACGGTGCTGCCCGCGATCTTCGTGCTCGGCCCGGTGCTGGCGGTGCAGCACCTGCACGGCGCGACCTCGTGGGCGGTGGTGCTGTCGGCCCGGGCCGTGGGCGCGGTGCTCGCCGGACTGGTGCTGCTGCGCTGGCGGCCACGCCGGCCGCTGGTCGCCTCGACGCTGGTGATCCTGCTCGACGTGCCGTTCCTCGCCGCGCTCGCGCTCGGGCTGCCGCTGGCCGCCGTGGCGATGGCGGGCGCGCTCTCCTCCGCCGGCGTGGTCGCCGCCGACACCGTGTGGGAGTCGACCTTCCAGGCGAACGTGCCCGACGACGTGCTGTCGCGGGTCAGCTCCTACGAGTCGCTCGGCTCGATCATGATCAACCCGCTCGGGTTCGCGCTCGTGGGTGCGGTCGCAGCTGCCCTCGGCGCCGGCCCCGTCATCACGGCCGCCATCGGCGGCCAGGTGCTGGTCCGGCTGCTGCTCGTGGCGAGCCCGTCCCTGCGCGCCGTACGACGGGCCGAACCGCACCCCCCACTCGTCGAGGAGTCACTCGCGGGTAGTTGAGAAGGCACCCGGGGTGGCCTCTCAACTACCCCGGAGTGACGGCTCAACCCTGCATGTTCTTGGAGACCACGTCGAAGGTGTTGCGCAGCTCGGTGGTGGGGCTGAACTCGACGATCTCGGTGCCCGCGTAGAGCACCGGGGTGTGGCCGGGCCCGACGTAGTAGGCGTCGCCGGTCTCGAACGTCTCGTCGCCGTTCTGGGTGTGGAAGGTGACCTTGCCGTTGATCACGTAGCCCCAGTGCGCGCACTGGCAGCGGTCGTCGGGGAGCCCGGCGAACATCGGCGTCAGGTCCGCGTCGGCGGTGTAACGCTCGAACCCGACCGTGAAGTCGTCGGGGAACGCCTCGAAACGGCCCTCGTAGCCTTCCACCTCGATGACCTCGGCGGCGGTCGCCTTGGATGCCTTGGGCATGGGTCCTCCTGGTGTCGTGGAACCGGATGGTCACCTCATCCTGTCCACGGCCCTGGGCTCGGCCCATAGCCCGATCGGGGTGGCCCGGCGCCTCAGTCGGCTGCGGGCTGCCCGCCGTGCTCGGCCCGCCACTGCTCCTCGAGCACCTCGCGCTCGGCGCGCTCGCGGTCGATGCGACCGCCGAGCACGTAGGAGCCGAACCACAGCGCCGCGAACAGCACGCCGAGGAAGAACATCGAGGTGACCACGAAGCCGAGCGCCAGCGTGCCGACCTGGATCAGGTGCCCGAGCCAGAAGCCGAGCGGGCGGCGCATCGTGCCCGCGGCGACCACGCACGCGGCAGCCAGCCCGGTGCCGATGCCGAGCGAGAGGCCGGCGCCGAGGTCGGACAGGCCGATCAGCACCACGCCGGTCAGGAACAGCACGACCGCCTGCAGGGTGATCATCCCCGCACACATGGCCCGCTGGGCGGAGCGCTTCACGAGCGGTCCTTGGTGTGGCGGGTGAGCATCCGACGGGCCTCCCCGACGGTGACGACCGAGCCGGTGACCAGGACCGCACCCGAGCCGATCGCCTCGCCGTAGGTGCCGCCCTCCTCGGCCAGCGTCGCGGCCAGGTCGATGGCGTCCTCGAGCCGGCGGGCCACGTGCACCCGGTCCTGGCCGTAGATGCCGCGCGCCACCTCGGCGAGGTCCTCGGCGCCCATGGCGCGCTCGGTGGCCGCCTGCGTGCACACGACCGCTGACAGCGCCGGCTCGAACGCGGCCAGGATGCCGTCGGCGTCCTTGTCGGCCATCACGCCGATCACCGCCACCAGCGGGCTGAACGTGAACGACTCCTGCAGCGCCTCGGCGGTCGCGGCCGCGCCGTGGGGGTTGTGCGCGGCGTCGAGCACGATCGTGGGACTGCGCCGGATCACCTCGAGCCGGCCGGGGGAGGTCACCTCGGCGAACGCCTCGCGGACCAGCTCGATGTCCAGGGGGCGGTCGCCGTCGGCGCCGCCCTGGAACGCCTCCACGGCCGCCAGCGCGAGCACCGCGTTCTGCGCCTGGTGGGCGCCGTACAGCGGGATGAAGATCTCGTCGTACTCACCGCCGAGGCCGCGCAGGCCGACCATCTGGCCACCGACCGCGGGCACGAAGCTCTCCACGCCGAAGTCGCGGCCCTCCCACAGCACCGTCGCGCCGACCTCGGTGGCCCGGTCCGCGATCACCGCGGCGACCTCCGGCTCCTGTACGGCGACCACGACCACGCTGCCGGGCTTGATGATCCCGGCTTTCTCGGTGGCGATGTCGACCGGACGGTCGCCGAGGTACTTCGCGTGGTCGACGCTGATCGGCCCGATCACGGCGACGCGGGCGTCGCAGACGTTGGTCGCGTCCCACGAGCCGCCCATCCCGACCTCGACGACGGCGACGTCGACGGGGGCGTCCGCGAACGACGCGAGCGCCATCCCGACGACGGTCTCGAAGAACGACAGCGGGTGCTCGGCGTCCCGGTCGACGAGGTCGAGGTAGGGGGCGATGTCGTTGTAGGCCCCGACGAACGCCTCCTCCGAGAGCGGCTCGCCGTCGACCGAGACCCGCTCGGTCATCGACTCCACGTGCGGGCTGGTGAACCGGCCGGTGCGCAGGCCCGCCGCCCGGATCAGTGTGTCGATCATCCGGGACGTGGTGGTCTTGCCGTTGGTCCCGGTCAGGTGGATCACCGGGTAGGTGGTCTGCGGGTCGCCGAGCAGCTCGGTGAGCGCAGCGATCCGGTCGAGGCTCGGCTCGAGGCGGCTCTCGGGCCAGCGGGCCAGCAGGGCCTGCTCGGCCGCGGCGTAGCTCTCGACGGACTGGGTTCTGGGGGTCTCGGACATCGCCTGCCGAGTCTACGGTCGCGCCGCGACGGAGCCGTTCCCGGCTCTGCTGCGGGCGCCGCCGGGGAACTGGTTCGCAGGTCAGAGGGGCGTGACCGTAGGATTTCGGACTATGACTGACGAGCCCCAGACCCAGGCCCTGTCCACGACGACCGGCGGACCGCGCCCGGTCGTCGTACCGGACAAGCCCGCGCTGGAGGGTCTGGAGGCCCGCTGGTCGCACCAGTGGAAGTCGGACGACACCTACACGTTCGACCGCACGAAGTCGCGCGCCGAGGTCTTCTCGATCGACACACCGCCGCCGACCGTCTCCGGTTCGCTGCACGTCGGCCACGTCTTCTCCTACACCCACACCGACCTTGTCGCCCGCTACCAGCGGATGCGCGGCAAGGAGGTCTTCTACCCGATGGGCTGGGACGACAACGGCCTGCCCACCGAGCGCCGGGTGCAGAACTACTTCGGCGTGCGCTGCGACCCGTCGCTGCCCTACGACGCCGACTTCACGCCGCCGGAGAAGCCGGACCCGAAGAAGCAGGTGCCGATCAGCCGCGCCAACTTCATCGAGCTGTGCGAGAAGCTCGTCGAGGAGGACGAGCAGGTCTTCGAGTCGCTGTGGCGCACGCTGGGCCTGTCCGTGGACTGGTCGCAGACCTACACCACCATCGGCACCCGGGCGCAGACCGTGTCCCAGCGCGCGTTCCTGCGCAACTTCGCGCGCGGCGAGGCTTACCTGCAGGAGTCCCCGACCCTGTGGGACGTCACGTTCCAGACCGCGGTCGCGCAGGCCGAGCTCGAGGCCCGCGACTACGCGGGTGCCTACCACCGGGTCGCTTTCCGTCAGGCCGACGGCTCCCCGATCCACATCGAGACCACGCGGCCCGAGCTGATCCCTGCCGTGGTCGCGCTGATCGCGCACCCCGACGACGAGCGCTACCAGCCCCTGTTCGGTACGACGGTCAGCTCGCCGGTCTTCGGGGTGGAGATCCCCGTCCTGGCGCACCCCGCGGCCGAGCCCGACAAGGGCGCCGGCATCGCGATGTGCTGCACGTTCGGTGACCTGACCGACGTGATGTGGTGGCGCGAGCTGCAGCTGCCGGTCCGCACCGTGATCGGCCGCGACGGCCGGCTGCACCGCGAGACCCCGGAGTGGCTGGCCGCCGAGCCGGCCGCGACGGCCTACGCCGAGCTGGCGGGCAAGACCGCGTTCAGCGCCCGCGAGGCGATGGTCGCGGCGCTGCGCGAGTCCGGCGACCTGGACGGTGAGCCGAAGCCGACGCAGCGGATGACGAACTTCTACGAGAAGGGCGACAAGCCCCTCGAGATCGTCTCCACCCGGCAGTGGTACATCCGCAACGGCGGCCGCGACACCGAGCTGCGCAAGGAGCTCGTCGAGCGGTCCGGCGAGATCACCTGGGTGCCGGAGTACATGCAGCACCGCTACACCAACTGGGTCGACGGCCTCAACGGCGACTGGCTGGTCTCGCGGCAGCGCTTCTTCGGGATCCCGTTCCCGGTCTGGTACCCCCTCGACGACGAGGGCGAGCCCGACTACGAGCACCCGCTGCTGCCGACCGAGGACCAGCTCCCGGTCGACCCGTCGGTGCAGGCGCCCCGCGGCTTCGATGAGGCGCAGCGCGGAACGCCCGGCGGCTTCGTCGGCGACCCGGACGTGATGGACACGTGGGCGACCTCGTCGCTGACCCCGCAGATCGTCACCGGCTGGGAGCACGACGAGGACCTCTTCGCGCGCACCTTCCCGATGGACCTGCGCCCGCAGGCCCACGACATCATCCGGACCTGGCTGTTCTCGACGGTCGTCCGCGCCCACCACGAGAACGGTGTGGTGCCGTGGTCGCACGCCGCGATCTCCGGCTTCGTGGTCGACCCGGACCGCAAGAAGATGTCGAAGTCCAAGGGCAATGTCGTCGTCCCGACCGAGATCCTCGAGAAGTTCGGGGCCGACGCCGTCCGCTGGCGTGCGGCGATGTCGCGACCGGGTCTGGACTCGCCGTTCGACGAGACCCAGATGAAGGTCGGCCGACGGCTGGCGATGAAGGTGCTCAACGCCTCGAAGTTCGCGCTGTCCAGCGTCGGCGCCACGGAGCTGACCCGCTCCGCCGTGATCGACCCGGTCGACTGCGCGATGCTCGGCGGCCTGGCCAACACCATCGACAAGGCCACCGACGCGTTCGACGCCTACGACTACACGACCGCGCTCGAGGTCACCGAGAAGTTCTTCTGGGAGTTCTGCGACGACTACGTCGAGCTCGTCAAGGAGCGGGCCTACGGCGCCGGCGGCGAGTCCGCTGCCGCGTCGGCGAAGGCCGCGCTCGCGATCGCGCTGCACGCCCAGCTGCGGCTGCTCGCGCCGTTCCTGCCCTACGTGACCGAGGAGGTCTGGTCGTGGTGGCAGGAGGGCTCGGTGCACCACCAGGCCTGGCCGACGCCGACCGACCTGGGCTCCGCCGCCTCGGCCGACCCGTCGCTGCTCGGCGTGGTCGCGACCGCCCTCGCCGGGATCCGTGGCGCCAAGTCGCAGGCGAAGGTCTCGATGAAGACCGAGCTGGCCCGCGTCGAGATCAGCGGCCCGGCCGACAAACTGGCGCTGGCCGAGAAGGCCCGCCAGGACCTGAAGTCCGCTGGCAAGGTCACCGGTGAGCTCGTGTTCACGCCGACGGACGCCCCTGAGCTGACCGTCGAGGCCACGATCGCCGAGCAGCCCGAGGCCTGACCCCCACCCGATTCGTCTGCGACTTAGGCGGAAATCTCCGCGAGGGGGTCGCAGACGAATCGGCGCGGCCGCGCCGCCTGTGGATGACGTACGACGTCCGTCGGCGTTGCGCACCACCATGAGCGGATGCGCCGACCCGAGCCACCCCTCCCGCCACCTCCTGACACCGCCGCCATCGGCTCGCTCCGCCACGCCCACCGGTGGCAGACACACCGGCACGTCACCCTGGTGCCCACGGCGGTCGCTCAGTCCGGGGTGCTCAGCAGAGCTCAGCTGGCGGAGCACGGGCTCAGCCACGGCGAGATCGAGCACGAGATCGAGGCCGGGCGCTGGCGTTCCGTCGGGCCGACGGTGGTCGCACTCCACAACGGTCAGCTCGACCGCGCGCAGGTCCTGTGGCTGGCGGTCCTGCACGCTGGACCGCGAGCGGCGATCAGCCACATCACCGCCTGCGAGCTGGCCGGCCTCCGGTGGACCGCGCAGCCGCTCGTGCACGTGCTCGCGCCCAAGGGAGATCTCGCCAGCCCGGTACCAGGCGTCTTCTTCCACCAGACCCGGCGACGCTACGACGGCTGGGTCGTGCGCGACGGTGGCGTGCCGCGTATCGGTCCTCCGCACGCCCTGCTGCTGACGGCCGAGCGCGACCACAACCTTCGCCGCGCGATCGGCCCCGTCGCTGCCGGTGTGCAGCAGGGCCTCGCCGAACCTGAACGGCTCGCCCATGCCGTCGTTGAGATCAGGAAGCTGCGCCACAGGCAGCCGATCCTCCTGGCCCTGGACGACATGGCCGGCGGCGCCGCGTCGTTCGCCGAGATCGACGCCGGCCGCGTGTGCCACGAGGCAGGTCTGGTGCCGCCGACCCGGCAGGCACGACGGCGCGACAGCCACGGGAAGTGGCGCTATCTCGACCTCGAGTGGGTCCTGCCCGACGGCCGGATCGTCGTCTTGGAGGTGGACGGCTCCTTCCACATGCTCACCGAGAACTGGGCAGCGGACATGAAACGAGAACGTGCCGTCGTACTCACGGGCCGGACGGTGCTCCGCTGCTCCACGGTGGAGCTGCGACTCGAGCCGGCGGCCGTGCTGGCGGACCTGGCCGGGGCGGGGATCCCCCGATTCGTCTGCGACCGCCCCGCGTGACCTTCCGCCTAGGTCGCAGACGAATCGGGGGTTACTGGTTGAGCCAGGCCTCGAAGGACGCGAAGTCGTAGGGACGGCCGAGGAAGTCGGCGACCAGGTCGGCGGCGTCCTTGCTGCCACCGGCGGCCAGGATCCGGTCGCGGTAGCGGTGGGACACCTCGGTGTCGAACATCCGCTCGCGGTCGAAGGCCGAGAACAGGTCCTTGGCGATCACCAGGCTCCACATGTAGGTGTAGTAGCCCGAGCCGTAGCCCTCGAGGTGACCGAACGCCGTGTGGAAGTGCGTGTCCGGGGCGTAGGCGAACAGGTCGTAGCGCGCCTGCAGCTCCTGGACCTTCGCGGTGATGTCGGCCGGGACCTCCTGGTGGAGGTGGTAGGACAGCGCCGCGTAGAACATCTGGGTGCGGGCGTAGAGGCCCTTGCCGAAGTCGTCGGCCGCGCGCATCTTGTCGACCAGCTCGCGCGGGATCGGCTCGCCCGAGGCGTTGGTCGCGAACGACTGCAGCACGTCGGCGTCCCAGGCCCACTCCTCGAGCATCTGCGACGGCGCCTCGACGAAGTCCCACTCGGTGGCCACGCCGGAGAAGCGGGCCCACCGGTGGCCCCCGGCGAGGATGTGGTGCACCAGGTGGCCGAACTCGTGGAAGAGCGTGACCACGTGGTCGTGCTCCATCAGCTTGCGGGAGAAGTTGCAGACCAGCACCCCCTCGGCGAGCTGGCGGTCGGCGATGCCGGGCACCAGGTCGAACTGGGCGGCGTGGTTGTACTTGCCGGGCCGCGGGTGCAGGTCGAGGTGGATCCGGCCGATCCTGCGGCCGTCCCGGACCACGTCGTACGACGCCACGTCCTCGTGCCAGGAGGGAGCGTCGGCGACCGGGACGTAGTCGATCCCGAACAGCCGGCCGGTCACGTCGAGGAGCCCCGCACGGACCTTGGTGAAGTCGAAGTAGGGGCGCACCAGCTGCGCGTCGACGTCGAAGTTCTCGCGGCGCACCACCTCGCTGTAGAAGGCCTTGTCGGTGCTGTCGATCGAGGTCGCCTCGGGGTGGTCCTGCTGGAGCCGGGCCAGCAGCACCGCGAGGTCGCGCCGGCCGGGTCCCTCGGAGGCCTCGGCGATCTTCTCCACGAACTCGGGGATCGCCGCGCCCTTGCCGATCATCTTGACCTCGGCGTCGTAGGACGGCCAGCCGTCGTAGCCGAGGATCCGGGCGTGCTCGGCGCGCAGCTCGAGCAGCTCCTTGAGCAGCGCGTCGTTGGCCGGCCACGCACGGTTGAGGTACTCGTGCATCAGCTCGGCGCGGGCCGCGCGGTCGGTTCCGAACGTCATGTAGGGCACGTAGTCGGGGTAGTCAGTGGTGACGACGACCTTGCCGTCCTCTCCCACCGGGTGTGCCTCGACGTAGTCCTCGGGGAGGCCGGCGAGCTGGGCCGGGTCGAGGCGGATGCTGCGCACCCCGTCGCGGATGTTCTTGGAGAACTCCTGGGCCACCTCGGTCTCGCGCTCGGCGAGCGCCCGCAGCCGGTCGCGCACGCTCTCGTCCTGGTCGACACCCGCACGCCGGAAGTCCCGCAGCGCCAGCGTCAGGACCCGGCGAGCACCCTCGTCGAGCACGGCCGGGTCGACGGCGGCCAGCACGTCGTAGAGGTCGCGGTCGAGGCCGATCTCGGTGAGCAGCCGGTGGGCGTCCTGCTCGGCCTTCTCGCCGCGCGAGCGCACCGCCTCGTCGGGGTGCACGTTGGACAGCAGCGAGGCGACCGCGAACGCGTTGGACAGCGCCAGGTTGACGTCGTTCCAGCCCGACACGACCTGCTCGGCGTCGCGACCCGCTCCCCCGGCCTTGAGGGCCTCGACGTGGTCACGGGCGGCGGCGAGCTGCTCGTCGCAGCGGGTGCCGAGCCAGGCCTCCCAGTCGGAGGCGGGCAGGGCGAGCGGGTCCAGGTCAGAAGTCACCCGGCGAGCCTAGTCGGGCGGCCGGGGCGGGGAAAACGATGAGTCGGCGCCGCCCAGGGGTACGGCGATCCGCAGGTGCTTCCCGAGGCGGACCCGGAGGCCGTGGCGGGTGCGCGTCACGGTGACCGCCTCGTCGGTCCGGTGCAGCCTGAGGTACGCGAGAGGTCGGTTGGCGGTCCGACGCCGGAGCAACGTCTCGGGGGCGATCGCGAAGCGCGGCAGGCCGCCGCCGAGCGAGGTGCCCTCATGACCCAGCGGCCCGGCCCCGTCGCCCTCGTGGCGCCCGGAATGACGGGTGTGCAGACGGCCCTGGCCGGCGTGCCGGTGGCCGGCCCCGGACCTCGTGCGCCCGCTCGATGCGACCGGTTCGTCGCTGCCGAAGGCCCGGGTGAGCACCGCGTCCGCACCGGCCCCCTGGTGGCGGTCGACCGCGACGGGATGGCGTGCCGTGATCGTGGTGGCGAACGCGTAGGCGACGCCGGCCTCGTCGGCGCGGGCGTGGAGGGCGTTGCCCATGATCGCGGAGGCGATCACGAGGAGCAGGACGAACGCGAGCGTGGGCTTCTTGTGGTCGATCGGCGCAGACACAGGTGGGAGCTCCCGAGAAGTGGAGGACCGGGCGAGCAGGCGGATCATCCTTACGCATCCACGGGTGTGTTCGCGGGAGAACCGACGGATCGCGACGCAGGTCACGTGGAAAGGCCACGAAAAGCGTCGACGGGCGGCCCAGAACCGGGCCGCCCGTCGAGGCGCGTGCTGCTGGGAGTGCGCCGACTAGGCGGACTTCTTCTTCTTGGCCTCGGGCTCGCGCGGAACCAGCGTCGGGTTCACGTTGTCGCGGACCACCTCGCCGGTGACGACCACCTTGGCGACGTCCTCACGCGACGGGACGTCGTACATCACGTGGAGGAGCACCTCCTCGATGATCGCCCGCAGGCCGCGGGCGCCGGTGCCGCGCAGCATCGCCTGGTCGGCGACCGCGTCGACGGCGTCCTGGGTGAACTCGAGCTCGACACCGTCGAGGTCGAAGAGCTTCTGGTACTGCTTGACGAGCGCGTTGCGGGGCTCGGTGAGGATCTGCACCAGGGCCTCGCGGTTCAGCTTGTCGACGGTCGCGATGACCGGGAGCCGGCCGATGAACTCGGGGATCAGGCCGAACTTCAGCAGGTCCTCGGGCATGACCTCGGAGTAGAGCCGGTCGAGGTCGCGCTCCTCCTTGGTCGGCAGCGTCGCGCCGAAGCCGAGGGTCTTCTTGCCGACCCGCTGCTCGACGATGTGCTCGAGACCCGAGAACGCACCACCCACGATGAAGAGGATGTTGGTGGTGTCGATCTGGATGAACTCCTGGTGCGGGTGCTTGCGGCCACCCTGCGGCGGGACCGAGGCGGTGGTGCCCTCGAGGATCTTCAGCAGCGCCTGCTGCACGCCCTCGCCGGAGACGTCGCGCGTGATCGAGGGGTTCTCCGCCTTGCGGGCCACCTTGTCGATCTCGTCGATGTAGATGATCCCGGTCTCGGCCTTCTTGACGTCGTAGTCGGCGGCCTGGATCAGCTTGAGCAGGATGTTCTCGACGTCCTCGCCGACGTAGCCGGCCTCGGTCAGCGCCGTGGCGTCCGCGATCGCGAACGGGACGTTGAGCATCCGGGCCAGGGTCTGGGCGAGGTAGGTCTTGCCGCAGCCGGTCGGGCCGATCACCAAGATGTTGGACTTGGCCAGCTCCACGGCCTCCTCGCCCTTGTGACGAGAACCCGTGCCGAGACCGGCCTGGACGCGCTTGTAGTGGTTGTAGACCGCCACCGCGAGCGCCTTCTTGGCGTTCTCCTGGCCGATCACGTAGGAGTTGAGGAACTCGAAGATCTCCCGCGGCTTGGGCAGCTCCTCGAGGCCGACCTCAGCGCCTTCGCTGAGCTCCTCCTCGATGATCTCGTTGCACAGGTCGATGCACTCGTCGCAGATGTAGACGCCAGGTCCTGCGATGAGCTTCTTGACCTGCTTCTGGCTCTTCCCGCAGAAGGAACACTTGAGCAGGTCGCCTCCGTCACCGATGCGTGCCACAGGCGACGACTCCTTCGATCAGGCCGACGGAGAACGGCTCCGGTCCGGATGCGGACCGGGCGTCGCCGGCTGTTTGCCACTGGTGGTGAATCTCGACTTCTTGGTTCTCGACGGTACCCCGTCGCGCCCCCAAATGGGATGGGGACACGACGGTTGCCCGTCTGGGTCCCCGGTGGGTCAGCCCACCGGGACGGACCCCTTGCGCGACTCGAGGATCGAGTCGATGAGGCCGTACTCGACGGCAGCGTCGGCGGTCAGGATCTTGTCCCGGTCGATGTCGCGGCTGACCTGCTCGATCGGCCGGCCGGAGTGCTCGGCGATCATCCGCTCGAGCAGCTCACGCATCCGGAGGATCTCGTTGGCCTGGATCTCGATGTCCGAGGTCTGGCCGTAGGTGCCCTCGGTGTAGGGCTGGTGGATCAGGATCCGGCTGTTGGGCAGCGCCAGACGCTTGCCCGGCGCACCGGCGGCGAGCAGGATCGCGGCCGCCGAGGCCGCCTGGCCCAGGCACACGGTCTGCACGTCGGGCTTGATGAACCGCATCGTGTCGTAGATCGCGGTCAGCGCGGTGAACGAGCCGCCGGGGCTGTTGATGTAGATCTGGATGTCCCGGTCGGGGTCCATCGACTCCAGGCAGAGCAGCTGCGCCATCACCGCGTTGGCGATGTCGTCGCTGATCGGGGTGCCGAGGAAGATGATCCGGTCCTCGAAGAGCTTGCCGTAGGGGTCGATGCGGCGGAACCCGTAGGAGGTCCGCTCCTCCCACTGCGGGATGTAGTAGTTCATGTCCGAGGACGCGTGCGCGGGAGCGCGACCGGTCATGCCCGGGATGCTGCTGCTGGTCATGTCAGTCCTCACTTCTTCGCGGCCGGACGGCCCTGGTCGGCGACCTGGCCCGCGTTGGCGACGACCTTGTCGATGAAGCCGTACTCCAGCGCCTGGTCGGCGGTGAACCAGCGGTCGCGGTCGGCGTCGTTCTCGACCTGGTCGAGCGCCTGGCCGGTGTGCTCGCTGATCAGCTTGAACAGCACCTGCTTGATGTGCAGCGACTGCTGGGCCTGGATCTTGATGTCCGAGGCGGAGCCGCCCATGCCGCCCGAGGGCTGGTGCATCATGATCCGCGCGTGCGGCAGGGCGTAGCGCTTGCCCTTCGCACCGGCGCAGAGCAGGAACTGGCCCATCGACGCGGCGAGGCCCATGCCCACCGTGGCCACGTCGTTGGAGATGTAGTTCATGGTGTCGTAGATCGCCATGCCGGCGTCCACCGAGCCACCAGGGCTGTTGATGTAGAGGAAGATGTCCGCCTCGGGGTCCTCGGCGTTGAGGAGCAGCATCTGCGCACAGATCGCGTTGGCGTTCTGGTCGCGCACCTCGGACCCGAGGAACACGATGCGCTCCTTGAGGAGGCGCTGGTAGATGTGGTCGTCGAGGCCGTAGCTCGCTCCGCCACCGTTCATCTGGATCTCAGTCACGTCCCCGACCCTAGCCGGAGGCACTCCCACTTCCACGGGGAAACCCCCCGTGTTCGCCAACAGCGGACTGCCGCGTCGCGCGTCTGGCTAGGGTGACCGGCCATGACCGTGCCGAACCTCCGCCCCGCTGTCCGCGTGGTGCTCGTCGACCCCGACGACCGGGTGCTGATGGTCCGCTGGACCTTCCCCGACCTCGCGCTGTGGGGACTTCCCGGCGGCGGCGTCGAGCCGGGCGAGACGAACGCGGACGCCGTACGGCGTGAGCTGCTGGAGGAGGTGGGGCACGACCTTGCCGAGCCGGGGCCCTGCGTCGCGCACCGCACCCACGTCATCGACCTGATGGCGGGCTGGGACGGCCAGGAGGAGTGGTTCTACCTGGCGCGGGTCCCCGCCTTCGAGCCGCGCGGGCAGCTCAGCGACGAGGAGCTGGCGGCCGAGCAGATGGACGCGGTCCGGTGGTTCAGCCTCGCCGAGCTGCACGCGCTGCCCACGTCGGGACCCGAGGTGGTGCCCGCCGGCGCGGCCGCGTTCCTCGAGCGGCTGGTGCAGCACGGGCACCCCGCGGAGCCGGTCGAGCTCGCGTTCTGACCGACCTGTCCCGGGATCGCCGTCTCACCCAGAGAACGCGGTCGCCCTGGGGGGTGGATGCTCCTAGCGTGGGGGGATGCTCCTCGGCCGCAGCCGCGAGTCCCGGGAGCTCGACCGCGCCGTGGAGGCGGCGGCGACCGGTGTCAGCGCGATCCGGGTGCTCGTCGGCCCGCCGGGGATCGGCAAGACCAGCCTGCTGAGCGACCTCGTCGAGCGGGTGCGCACCCGCGGTGAGGACTGGCGGGTGCTCGTGGCGCGCGGACATCAGGACGAGGGCGGGCTGCCCTACGCGGGCCTGGTCAGCGTGCTGGCCGGGGTGCGCGACGAGCTGGACGCCGTACCCGCCCACCTGCGGCACGCCCTCGGCTGCGCGCTCGGGGAGCACGACGGTCCGGCGCCCGCGCCGTTCCTGGTGGCCTCGGCGACGCTGCAGGCGCTGGCGGCAGCGGCGGCGGCAGGTCCCACGCTGCTGGTGCTCGACGACATGCACTGGCTGGACCGCCAGTCGTCGCTCGCGCTGCTGTTCGCGGTGCGCCGGCTGCGCCACGAGGCGGTGGCATCGCTGCTCGCGGTGCGCGCCGGGACCGCCGCCGCGGACGCGCTGGCGGAGTTCCCGTCGCTGCCGGTCGGCGGGCTGGCCACCGCCCCCGCCGTCGCGCTGCTGCGCACCGCGCACCCGGACCTGGACCCGGCGGTGGGGCGGGCTCTGGCCGCGCGGTGCGGCGGCAACCCGTTGGCGCTGCTGCACACCGCCCGGTCGTTGACGGCGGCACAGCGGGGCGGCCGCGCGCCCCTCGACGGAGTGGGGCGGCAGCCGGTGCGCTCCTCGGTCGAGCAACGGGTCCGCGCGGCCGGGGACGCCGAGCGGCTGGCTGCCCTGGTCGTCGCCCTGGAGCCGGGCATCTCCCGGGTCGCGGCGGTCCGGGCGCTGGCCTCGCTCGGCCTGGGGCCGGCGGCCCTGGCGGGCGCTGTCGCCACGGGGCTGGTGCGCGAGCAGGGCAGCACGGTGCTGGCCCAGCACCCGCTGGTCGGCACCACCCTGGTCGAGCTGGCCGACCCGGTCGAACGGCACCAGGTCCACCTGGCGCTGGCCGGGGCGATCCGGGCCGAGGGCGGCGCCGACAGCTGGCGGCCGGTGTGGCACGAGGGCAGCGCGGTCGACCGGCCCAGCGAGCCGCACGCCCGCGAGCTCGAAGGTCTGGCCGGCATCGCCCGGGCCCAGGGCGACCTGGCCACCGCGGCCCGCGTGTTCGAGCAGGCGGCGGCGATCACCCCCGACGACGACACCCGGGCCCGGCGGCTGGCGGACGCCGGCGAGTGCGCGGTGGTCGCCGGACTGCCGCAGGCCGCGGAGCTGCTGGCGCGGTGCCTGGAGGCGGGCGACACCTCCCCGGACCCGCACCTGCGGGCCCGCGCCCAGCGGCTCCAGGTGCTCCTGGCCGCACCCCAGGGCGACGTCGAGACCGCGAGCCGGGTCGCCGCGGGCTACGACGCCACCCTGGACCGGGCCGGTGCCGCGCTGCTGCACGGGATGGCCAGCCAGGCCGCCTACGTGAGCTCGCGGGTGCGGGAGTTCGAGGAGCACGTGCGGCAGGCGCTGCGGTTCGCGGAGGGGCTGCTCGAGCACGAGCGGATGCTCGTCGACGTGTGCCACCTGCTCTACCTCGCCCGGCGCGGCAGCTACGACCACCTGCTCGCGCACCGGGTCGCCGACTGCTACCTGCGACACCCCGATCCCGACCTCGGGCGCCCGGTCGCGGAGAGCCTCGTGCACGCCGACCAGTGGGACCTCGCGGCCCGGGTCCTGGACGCCGTACTCCCCCTGGCGCGGCGGCGCGGCCAGGTGCCCGCCCTGACCTGGCTGCAGGTGGCCGCCGCCGAGCTGGCGCTGCACCACGGCGACCTGGACCGGGCGACCGTCGCGGCCGTCGAGGCCCTGACGATGGCCCGCACCATCGGCCACGAGGTGGCCGCCATGCACGCCGAGGGGATGCTCGCCCTGGTGGACGCGGCTGCCGGGCGCGCTGCGGACTGCGGCGCCCGGGTGCACCGGGTCGTCGAGCTGGCCCGGGCCAGCGGCGTCAGCTCACCGCTGTTCCTCACCGACCTGGCCGTGGCACGGCTGGCGCTCTCGGACGGGGACCCAGCCGCCGCGGTCCGCCTGTTCACCGACGCACTGCGCCGCCAGGACGAGGCCGGCGCCGTCGGGCTGGTGGTGTGGACGGCCCTGCCGGAGCTGGTGGAGGCGCAGGTGCGGGCCCGGGACGCGAGCGGCGCCCAGGCCTCGATGCGCCGGCTGATGGCCACCCCCGGCGCGAGCGTCACCCGCACCGGACGGGCGTGGCTGGCGCACTGCCTGATGGCGACCGGGCCCGACCGGGGCCTGGACCAGGCCTATGCCGAGGCGTGCTCACGCACCGACGAGGCGGGCGACCCGCTGCTGGCCGCGCGCACCCGGCTCGTCTACGCGGAGCGGGTACGACGGGCCCGCAGGCGCCGGGACGCGGCCGCGGCGGCCCAGGAGGCGCTGGCCCGCTTCGACGAGATCGGCGCTCGGCTGTGGCGGACCCGCGCCGAGCGCGAGCTCGCCGCACTCGGCCACCAGGCCCCGCCGCCGCCGAGCTCCCTGCTGGGGCAGCTCACCCCGCAGGAGCGGCAGATCGCGGAGCTCGCGGCGACCGGTGCCCCGACCCGCGAGATCGCGGCCGCGGTGTTCCTGAGCCCGAAGACCGTCGAGCACCACCTGACCCGGGTCTACCGGACGGTCGGGGTCCGCTCGAAGTCCGAGCTCGCGGCGGTGCTGGCGCTCAGCTCTCGACCGTCTGCTTGATCAGGTCGAGGGTCTGCCGGATCCCGGCGGCCAGCTCCGCGTCGTGCCCCTCGGCACCGCCGATGACGGGGCCGAGCAGGCTGGTGCCGACAGTGAACGCCGGCAGGTCGCGGCGACCGGTGAGCCGCGTGCCGGCCTCGGTCGGGGTGAGCTCGTAGGTCCAGGTGGCGCCGCTCTCGCGGGTCCGCCAGGCGACGACCTGCTCCGGCTCGAGCCGGGTCACCTTCGACGTGGTCGGCCAGGCCACCCACTTGCGGCGGTTGATGCCGATCAGCGTCATCCCGACGCGCGGGGTGCGGCCGCCGACGGCGTACAAGCGGCGCAGCTCCGGGCTCCACTCGGGCATCCGGGTCACGTCGGAGACCACCTCCCACACGTCCGCGGGGCTGGCGGCGATGTCGACGGTGGCGCTGATCGGGGCGGGCTGCGGCATGACTGCTCCTGGGGTACGGCGTCGGGTGACTGACTAACGAGCCAGCCACCTCCTGGTCACACCCAGGTCAAGCCAGCCAGCCCAGCAGCGCCTCGTGCACCCGCGGGTGGTTGAGCAGGTCGAAGTGGTCACCGCGCACGTGCAGCACGTCGGCGTCGGGGAACATCGCCCCACCACGCCGGGGGCGTCCGGTGGCCGACGGGTAGCGCACCAGCAGGTCGCCGAAGAGCTCGCTGACCGGGTGCGCCCGGGACCCGCACAGTGTCGCGGCGACCAGGTGGTAGCGCGCGTGCGGTAGGTGCTCGAGGTCGCGGGCCAGACCGTCGCGCAGGTCGAGGATGCCGGTCGAGCGGTAGTCCAGGATCCGCCCGAACGGCGCCGACTCCGGCAGCACGCCGAGCGCCCGGGCCCCGAGCCGGACGGTGCGCTCCAGCGGCGCTCCGAGGTGCGGCGTGCCCAGGGTGACCACGTCGGAGACCAGCTCGGTCCAGGAGGTCGGGGCGTCCGTGGTGACCGCGCAGGCCGCCCGCATCACGAGCCCGCCCATCGAGTGGCCGACCAGCGCGATCCGTCGCACCGGCGTCGGCCACGCCGCGACCAGTCGGTCGAGCAGCGAGGCCAGCGCGACGCCGTTGTCGGCGATCGGCAGCCCGGTGTTGGCACGCAGCAAGACCGGAGTCCAGCCGCGGTCGGCCAGCCCGTCGGCGTAGGTGCCGCCGCGTTCCTCGGCGTGCAGCGACCACGCCGCGTCGCTCTCCCCCAGCCCGTGCAGGAACACGGCCAGGTCACCGGTGGCCTCGGGGAAGGTGGCCGCGACGTGCTCGACGTCGACCGGGACGTCCCGGCCACGGTGCCGCACCGCCAGGGTGATCGCGAGCTCGGAGCCCTGCTCCGCGAGCCGGTCGCCGATCAGCCCGTTGACCGCGGCGATCGTGAACCGGCCCTGCGGCGTCGCGTCCAGCCGGGCCCCCAGCCCGCGCCGGTCCGCCGAGCGCATCAGCTGCGCCGCGCCCCGCAGGCCACGTCCCAGGCCGCCGTACACCGCGGTGCTGATGCCGTCGTGGACGCGGCGCGGCAGCCGCCCAGCCGGCCCGGTCGCGGCGAACGCGCGGGCCGCCCAGGCGCCGTGCACGTCGCGGACCGTGCCCAGCACGATCTCGTCGGCGACCTCGCCGGCCAGGGCGAGTGCGCCGAGCATGCCGGGACCGCTCGTCGTGGGTGCCATGGCGACCAGGGTCCGCCGCGGATCGGTGCCAGTCAAAGACCGGAGCCCGCCCCGCGAGTCGCGGGACGGGCTCCAGACGTGGTGGAACGGGAGGCTCAGGCCTCGGCGGGCTCCTCGGCAGCAGCCTCGTCGGTGCCCTCGGCGGTGTCCCCATCGATGTCCGCGGCGGCCGGCTCGGCGATGCTGCCGTCGGGCTGCAGGTTCTTCAGCTCGACGCGGTTGCCGGACTCGTCGGTGACGGTGGCCGCCTCGACAATGAGCGCCAGGGCCTTGCCGCGCACGACCTCGGACACCATCTCCGGGATGTGGTTGTGCTCGACCATGTGCTTGACGAACTCCTGCGGGTTCTGGCCCGACTCCTGCGCGCGACGCATCAGGTGCGCCTGGAGCTCACCCTCCTCGACCCCGATCTGCTCCTTCTTGGCGATCTGGTCGAGGACGAACTGCGCGGCGACGGCGTCGCGGACCCGCTTCTCGAGGTCGGCCTCGAACTCGTCGACGGTCTGCTCCTCGTTGTCGAGGTACTCGTCCATCGTCATGCCGGCGTAGGCGAGCTGCTGCTCGATGCTGTCGCGGCGGGCCTTGAGCTCGTCGGCGACGATGCCGTCGGGCAGCGGGACCTCGACGAGGTCGAGCAGCTTCTCGAGGACGGCGTCGCGGGCGGCGGCGGCCTGCTCGAGGCGCTTGCCGCGCTGGAGGCGGGTCTTCACGTCCTCGGTCAGCTCGGCCACGGTGTCGAACTCCGACGCGGTCTGCGCGAAGTCGTCGTCGAGCTCGGGGAGCTCCTGCTCCTTGACGGCGGTGACCTTGACGTCGACCTCGACGTCCTCACCCTTCTGGTCGCCACCGACCAGCTGGGAGGTGAAGGTCTTCTCGTCGTTGGCGGACATGCCGGTGAGGGCCTCGTCCAGGCCGTCGAGCATGCCGCCCTTGCCGACCTGGTAGCTCATGCCGGTGACCTCGGCGCCCTCGACGACCTCGCCGTCCTGCTTGGCCTTGAGGTCGAGGACCACGAAGTCGCCCTCGGCGGCGGCGCGCTCGACCTCGGTGAGCGTCGCGAAGCGCTCGCGGAGGTTCTGCACCTGCTCCTCGACGTCCTGGTCGGTGACCTTGAGGTCGTCCACGGACACCTCGAGGCCCTCGTAGCCGGGCAGCTCGACCTCGGGACGGATGTCGACCTCGGCGGTGAACTCCAGGGTCGCGTTGTCCTCGAGCTTGGTGATGTCGATCTCCGGCTGGGCCAGCGGCTCGAGGTCGTTGGCCTGCAGGGCCTCGACGTAGAGCTTCGGGAGCGCGGCGTTGATCGCCTCGTCCAGCACGGCGCCGCGCCCGACCTGACGGTCGATGACGGTCGGGGGCACCTTGCCGCGGCGGAAGCCGGGCACGTTGATCTGCTGGGCGATCTTCTTGTACGCCGCGTCGAGGCTCGGCTTGAGCTCCTCGAAGGGCACCTCGACGGTGAGCTTCGCCCGGGTCGGGCTCAGAGTCTCGACGGCGCTCTTCACAGGTGTATCTCCTCAGTTGGTCCAATGGGGGGCGCAGTGCAGTCGGGGCGACAGGACTCGAACCTGCGGTCTCCTGCTCCCAAAGCAGGCGCGCTAGCCACTACGCTACGCCCCGGTTTTCTCGGTCCCCGACGGGGAACCCCCGGGAGTCTACGGGACGGGAGCGTGCGGACCCCAATCGCAGGTCCGCTGCGGGGAACCCGTTGCCCGACGGGGCGATTGGGTCGCGTGGTGCGGCCTGTGGCACCATGAGTCCGCGCTGCGGATGTAGCTCAATGGTAGAGCCCTAGTCTTCCAAACTAGCTACGCGGGTTCGATTCCCGTCATCCGCTCCAGAGCCCCGGTCGACTCGGCCGGGGCATCTTCATTCCCGGCCCCGGTCGGCTGCCGGACCAGGCGTACGGCGGCCAGCAGCGGCACCATGGACTGCAGCCCGAGACCGGCCAGCGGCATCGCCAGGTAGAACGCCACCGCGAGCAGCCACCGCCGGTCGCGCCGCGCGGCGACCACGGTCAGCCCGACCGCCAGCACCAGCCGGACCGCGAAGTCGACACCCCCGTCGCCGTCGTGGTGGAGCAGGAACAGCACCCACTCCCGCCACAGCCCCGGCTCGGCCAGCCAGGACACCCCGACCAGCACGACCACGGCCGCGGCCGCTCGGAGCAGGTGCGTCCACTGCCGTCGTACGGCGAACCAGACGAGCCCCACGCCGCCCGGGGTGATCTTGGTGAGCGCCGGGAAGGCGAGGCTCTCGGGGTAGCGCAGCGCGAGCACCAGCGAGACGGCCAGCAGCGGGTAGATGTTGACGATCAGCAGCTCCGGGACGCAGAGCAGCAGCAGCGGGGCCCGCCACCGCCAGGGCAGCGGCCGGCACAGCCAGTAGTAGGCGGCGGCGCAGGCGAGCATCAGCAGCCCGCAGAACGCCGGCCACGGCAGCCAGGCCAGCGGCCGCATCGCCTGCGCGAACAACGGCGAGTAGAGGAACGCGTCCCGCTCCCGCGGCGCCGGGCCGTAGGGGTGGTCGAGCCGGCCGGCCAGCCAGTAGGCGTGGCCGTCCATGCCCACCCCGCCGCCACCCACGTAGTAGGCGAGCGCGTTGAGCGCGACCCACGGCGCGGCCAGCCAGAGCGCGATCAGGGCAGCCCGGCGCAGTACGTCGTGCAGGTCGCCGCCGGGGCGCCATCGGTGCGGGCTGAGCATGGACCCATTGTCCGGGGACCGCGGCGGCATGTCCCTGGAACCGCTCAGCGGCGGTGCAGCAGCAGCAGCGCGCGGTCGTCGTTGACGGAGTCGAACTGGTCGATGAGCCGCCGGGCGCCGCGCTCGAAGCCGGCCTGCAGCAGCCGCTCCCCCTGGCCGAGCAGCTTGTCGATGCCCAGGGAGATGTCGCGCTGCGGGGTCTCGACCAGGCCGTCGGTGAACAGCAGGAGCGCGTCACCGCGCTGGACGACCCCGGAGACCACGGTGAACTCGGCGTCGCGCATCAGCCCGAGCACCGGGCCCTCGGCCTCGTGGACGCCCCAGCGGCCCGAGCCGGCGTGCAGCTGCACCGCAGGCGGGTGGCCGGCCGAGCGGAGCTCGAAGCGGCCGGTGGCGAGCTCGAGGGACAGGTGCACGGCGGTCGCGAAGCCCTCCGGCCAGTCCTGGCGGAGCAGGTAGTCGTTGGCCGCCGGCAGGAACCCGACCGAGGGCAGCGCCGCGAGCAGGCCGCCGAACGCACCGGAGAGCAGCAGCGACCGGGTGCCGGCCTGCTCACCCTTGCCGGACACGTCGACGACCGCGACCTCGAGGCGCAGGCCGTCGGCCGAGCGCGCCGCCACCATGAAGTCGCCGGCGAACGAGGAGCCGCCGGCGGAGCGCATCACGGCCTCGGAGTACCAGTCCGGGGGCAGCGCGGGCATCTGCGCCTGCTTGCTGATCCGGTCGCGCAGGTCGACCAGCATCGACTCGCCGCGGGTGCCGGCGACGCCGAGACGGGACCGGCGGAACGACGCGACCAGGATGATCAGGCCGACCACGAAGACGGTGAGCACGCCGACGATGCGCAGCCGGTCGAGCTGCTGGTCGGCGTTGGCGGCCACCACGATCACCACGACGCTGAGCACGAAGACCACGAACCACGGCAGCGTGCGCGGGCTGAGCAGCAGGTTGGCCACGACGGTCGGCACGATCATCAGGCTGACCGGCACCGACAGGGGCCACGCCAGCAGCGCCATCCCGATCAGCACGGTGAGCAGCCCGAGGAAGACGACCCAGGTGAGCTCGGCCTCGCGGAACCGGCGCACGGCGAGGTTCCAGCGTCGGGACAGGGCCCGACGGGCGGGCAGAGCCGTCAGGCGGTCGGCGTCTGCTGCAGCGACCACGCGACCGACCTTAGTGCGCACGTCGACGGCTCGGGCCCGTTTTGCGGCACCCTCCAGCAGACCGCTCATGCGACCCGCGCCCGGGAGCGGAAGACCGGCTGGCAGCGCGGGCACCAGAACAGGTTGCGGCCCGCGAGCACCTCGGTGCGCACTGACGCGCCGCACACGTGGCAGGGTCGGCCGTCGCGGCGGTAGACGTAGACCTCGCCGCCGTGGTCGTCCTTGCGCGGTGGTCGCCCCATCGCCTCCGGGGTGTGCTCGGGTCGGACCGTGTCGATCCGGCCGGTCGCCACGCCCTCGTGCATCAGTCTCACCAGGTCCTCCCAGACCTCCTCGAACCTGCCCCGCCGCAGGCTGGTGCCCGGCCGGTGCGGGTGCAGCCGGTGCCGGAACAGCACCTCGGCACGGTAGACGTTGCCCACCCCGGCCAGCACCGCCTGGTCCATCAGCAGCGCACCGATCGCGACCTTGCTGCGTGTGACCCGCGCCCAGGCCCGTGACCAGTCGGCGTCGTCACGCAGCGGGTCGGGGCCGAGCCGGTCGAGCACCTGGCGGCGCTGCGCGTCGGTCACCAGCGCGCACGTGGTGGCGCCGCGCAGGTCGCCGTACGACGCCTGCTGGCCGTCCGACCCGTCGGCCACCAGCCGCAGCCGGACCTGCCCGACCGGCGCGGCCGCCGGTCCGGGGGTCAGCGCGAACGTGCCGTAGAGCCCGAGGTGCACGTGCACGAAGCGGTCCTCGCCGAAGTCGACGAAGACGTGCTTGCCCCACGCCTGGGCGTCGCGCACGGTTGCACCGTCGAGAAGAGCGGCCGCCTCGGCGAACCGGCCCTGCGGGCTGGAGACCCGGACGGCGCGCCCGCCGAAGCTCGCGCGCAGGTCGCGGGCGAGCCGGTGCAAGGTGTGGCCTTCGGGCATGCGCGCGAGGTTAGCCCACCGGACCCCCACTCCGCTGACGGTGCACCGTGCGGTTGGGAGGTATCTGTACCGATACCTTTCGCAGGTGCGCCCACGACGCTCCGGTGGTCGGGTGGTCGTGCACCCGCACCGGACCGCTCCAGCGCAGGGGTTCCGCGACCGGCCCGGGCCCGCCGACAGCCGGAGGGTCCGAGGGGGGCATCGCCGGCCGCGGCCCCTGCACGGCGGTGCCCGTCACCCCGAGCGCGAGCACCAGGACCATCGCCACCCACCAGCTCCGTGCCGGTGGGCCCGGGTCGAGGATCTCCATCTCCACCACGGCCTACCCCTTCCGGCTCGGGGCCGGGCGGGTGCGCGGACAGGCCCGGACCGAGTCTTCCGGCTCGGGCCGGGACCGGAATCGGGGAAACCCCTCGCGGCAGGGTCAGGCGGGATCAGGCAGGACCGCGGCCGAGCGCGGACTCGGGCAGCGGCGGCAGGTTGCCGGTCTTCTCGTAGGCCGCGAGCATGCCGATCCGGCGCGCGTGCCGCTCCTCGCCGGTGAACGGCGTGGCCAGGAAGACCTCGACGAAGCGGGTCATGTCCTCGACGCTGTGCATCCGGCCGCCGACCGAGATGACGTTGGCGTCGTTGTGCTCACGCGCCAGCACCGCGGTCTCCTCGCTCCAGACCAGCGCCGAGCGGCAGCCCTTCACCTTGTTGGCCGCGATCTGCTCGCCGTTGCCGGAACCGCCGATCACCACGCCCAGCGCCTCGACGCCGTCCTGCTGGTCGGCCACCACGGCCTCCGCGGCGCGCAGGCAGAACACCGGGTAGTCGTCGAGGGCGTCGTAGACGAACGGCCCGTGGTCGACCGCCTCGTGGCCGGCGTCGGCCAGCCAGTTCAGCAGGTGCTCCTTGAGCTCGAGGCCGGCGTGGTCGGATCCGAGGTGAACGCGCATGACCGCGATTCTCCCACCCGCCGAGCGGGCGTGAACTGACACCCCCAACCGACCGAGCCGGCGTGAACTGACACCCCCAACCGACCGAGCCGGCGTGGACTGACACCCCCGATCCGCCGAGCGGGCGTGAACTGACATCGGCCGGACGGACGGTGCGCGCCCGCGGCACAGCCCGGGACGCCGTACCTCCCATGGAAAACTGGAACTCCCCATGGGTCGCAACCCGTGGGGAGTTCCGGATTACCAGGTGAACCTGGAAATCTTGTGGCGCGCGGGGCGCAGGTGCCTACTCACCGCCGAGGCGGGCGAGCTCCTCCTCGACCACGCTCGGGTCGAGCTTGGTGAACACCGGGGTCGGCTTCGCGACCGGGGTGCCGACGACCAGCGGGCGGCGCTCCCAGGCGGGGACGTCGGTGTAGTCGCCGGTGATGATCGGGTACGGCGCACCGCCGTCGAGGTCCTCGGCCTCCTCGATGCGCGGCATCGGCGCGATGTCGCCGGGGCCACCGAGGGCCTGGTCGACGAGGTTCGCGGCGAACGGCAGGAACGGCGCGAGCACCAGGTTGAGGTCGGCGACGCACTGGGCGACCACGTGCAGCACCGTGCCGAGACGTTCACGCTCCGACTCGTCCTTGAGCTTCCAGGGCTCGGTGTCGGAGACGTAGCGGTTCACGTCGGCGACCGCGCGCATCGCCTCACCGATCGCCTGCTTCTGGCGGTGCCGGGCGATCAGGTCGCCGACGGTGCCGAACGCGGCCTCGGTGCGCGCCAGCAGCGCCTCGTCCTCGGCGGTCAGCGGGCCGCAGGCGGGGATCTCGCCGAAGTTCTTGGCGATCAGGTTCGCGGTCCGGTTGACCAGGTTGCCCCAGCCGGCGACGAGCTCGTCGTTGGTGCGCCGCACGAACTCCGCCCACGTGAAGTCGGAGTCCTGGTTCTCCGGCCCGGCCGCGGCGACGAAGTAGCGGAACGCGTCGGGCTGGTAGCGCGAGAGCAGGTCGCGGACGTAGATGACGACCTTCTTCGACGACGAGAACTTGCGGCCCTCCATCGTCAGGAACTCCGAGCTCACGACCTCGGTGGGCAGGCTGAGCTCGCCGTACTCCCGCGGCTTGCCGCCCTTGGCCCCCTTGCCGCTGTAGGCGAGCAGCTCGGCCGGCCAGATCTGGGAGTGGAAGGTGATGTTGTCCTTGCCCATGAAGTAGTAGGACAAGGAGTCCTCGGTCCCTGAGCCCGTCGAAGGGTTCCACCACTGGCGCCACGCGTCCGGGTTGCCCGTACGGCGTGCCCACTCGATCGAGGCGGACAGGTAGCCCACGACCGCGTCGAACCAGACGTAGAGCTTCTTCGAGGGGTTCTCGCGCCAGCCGTCGAGCGGGACCGCGATGCCCCAGTCGATGTCACGGGTCATCGCCCGCGGGCGGATCTCCTTGAGGATGTTCTGGCTGAACCGGATCACGTTGGGACGCCAGGTGCCCGACGCCTCGCGCTCGTCGAGCCACTCCCCCAGCGCCTCGGCCAGTGCCGGCAGGTCCAGGAAGAAGTGCTGGGTCTCGATGAACTCCGGGACCTCGCCGTTGATCTTCGAGACCGGGTTGATCAGGTCGTGCGGGTCGAGCTGGTTGCCGCAGGTGTCGCACTGGTCGCCGCGGGCGCCGTCGGCCCCGCAGATCGGGCAGGTGCCCTCGATGTAGCGGTCCGGCAGGGTGCGGCCGGTGGACGGGCTGATCGCGCCGTAGGTCGTCTGCTCGACGAAGTAGCCGTTCTCGTAGACGCCGAGGAACAGCTCCTGCACGACAGCGTGGTGGTTGCGGGTCGTCGTACGCGTGTAGAGGTCGTAGGTCATGCCCAGGGCCGCGAGGTCCTCGGCGATGACCCGGTGGTTGCGGTCGGCGAGCTCCTGGGGCGAGAGCCCGGCCTCGTCGGCGGCGATCAGGATCGGGGTGCCGTGCTCGTCGGTGCCCGACACCATGAGCACGTCGTGGCCGGCCATCCGCATGTAGCGGCTGAACACGTCGGAGGGCACGCCGAAACCGGCCACGTGGCCGATGTGGCGCGGGCCGTTGGCGTACGGCCAGGCGACGGCGGAAAGGACTCGGCTCATGGGCTGATCCTAGAGAGGCCGACCACGCGGTTTTCGCACCGCCCGTCGAACGGTCCCGACGAGCTCGACCAACGAGGGCTCACCCCCAGCGTTCATCCCCAGCGCGCGGAGAGTGCTGCCAGCTCGGTGTCGAGCTGCTCGAGGGACCGTTCGTCGTCGGGACCGCCGTCGTGCGGGGCGGCGAAGGTGGCCGCGGCGTCAGCCACCTCGGCGAGGTGGCTCTCCAGCGCGAACAGCTCGAGCAGGTCCTCGCTCATCACCCGCGGCGCGCCGCCGGAGGCCAGGTAGGCCAGCTCCGGGTCGCTGCCCTCGGCGTCGGGCAGCACGTGCCGCAGGTCGCGCTCGGGCGGCGCCACGGCGAGGGTGGCCCAGTCGACGAGCCGAGGCCCGCCCGAGGTGGCCAGCACGTTCCCGGCGTGCGGCTCTCCATGGGTGGGCACCCAGGCGGCGATGCTGCCCGATGCGGCCGCGGCGAGCAGGTCGAAGCGCCGCGTCGCGCGGTCCAGGAGGGGGGCGGCACCGGTCACGACCTGCCAGGCCGGGTGCGCCAGCGGCCCCGTGTCCCAGGGCGTCGCGCGGCGGACCGCGTCGAGCTGCTGGCGCCGTACCGACGAGCGCCAGCCGATCCGCGGCTGCCAGGTCGGGATCCCCGCCGGGCGCCGGGCGGTGTGCAGCCGGGCCAGCATCGAGGCCACGTCCGCACGGGCGGCGTCGTCGGCGAACGTGCCGCGGGCGGGCCCGGTCGCCAGCTCCCCGACCGGCTGGCCCTCGACGTACGGCGCCACCGAGAGCAGGTACGACGGCGGCAGCGGGGTCGTGGTCTCGCCGCGCAGGCCGGGGGCCGGGGCGAGCACGAAGTCGAGCACCGCCGAGAGCTGCGCGGCCGCGGCGTAGCAGCACGCCCGTCGGCGGGCGTTGTCCGCGTCCGCCATCGCGTCGGCGGTGACGAACCAGCGCGGCCCGGCCTCCGCGCCGGCCTGCCAGTGGTGCGCGGACGCCCCGACCGGCAGGTGCTCGGCCCAGGTGACGGCGGGGTCCCAGCCGGCGCACACCCCGCTGAGCACCGTCTCGACGCTCAGGTCACGGGGTTCGGCCAGCACAGGTGCACCTTACGGAACGGGTCCACCCGCCCGCGGGGTCCCCAGGCAGGTGTCCCAGGCAGGTGTCCCCAGGCGGGTGCCAGGAGAACCGGTCAGGAGAACCGGTCAGGAGAAGTCGGGGCCCTTGGTCCGGGTCCGCTTGATCTCGAAGAAGCCCGGGGTGCTCGCCACGGCCAGCACGCCGTCCCAGAGGCGGCCGGCGTCGTCGCCCTTGGGGGCCGGGGTCACCACGGGGCCGAAGAACGCGACGCCCTCGGTCGCGATCACAGGGGTGCCGACCTCCATCCCGACCTGGTCCATGCCGGCGTGGTGGGACTTCTTCAGGTCCTCGTCGAACGCGGTGGAGTCCATCGCGTCGGCCAGCGCCACCGGGAGGCCGACCTCGGTCAGCGCCTCCTCGACCAGCGGCCGGTCGATGGAGCGGCCCTCGAGGTGGATCCGGTTGCCGAGCGCGGTGTAGAGCGGCAGCAGGATCTCCTCGCCGTGCTGCTGCGCCGCGGCGATGGCGACCCGCACCGGGCCCCAGGCCGGCTCGAGCATCGTGCGGTACTCCTCGGGGATGTCCTTGTCCTGGTTGAGGTAGGCCAGGCTCATCACGTGCCACGAGGCGCGGATCGGGCGGACCTGCTCCACCTCCAGCAGCCAGCGCGAGGTGATCCACGCCCAGGGGCAGAGCGGGTCGAACCAGAAGTCGACCGGGGTGCGCTCGGTGGTCTCGGGGGACTGCGTCATCTGGCTGCTCCTGGTTCGCACGGGTGTGGACGGAACGTCCGGGTTGCCGTTCGGTCACAACGGACCCTCCGGATTCGGTATTCCCCGGGGCCGGTGACAGGATGCACACATGCCTGGAACGAACCTCACACGGGACGAGGCGCGCGCCCGCGCGGCGCTGCTCGACGTCTCGTCGTACGACGTCTCGCTGGACCTCTCCTCGGAGGACACCCGCCGCTTCGGCTCGACCACGGTGATCCGCTTCACCGCGCGCGAGCCCGGTGCGTCGACCTTCGCCGACCTGGTCGGCGCGACCGTGCGCGAGGTCACGCTCAACGGTCGCAGCCTCGACCCCGCCGCGGTCTACGCCGACAACCGCCTCCAGCTCGACGGCCTCGAGGCCGACAACGAGCTGCGCGTCGTCGCGGACTGCGCCTACAGCCACACCGGCGAGGGCCTGCACCGCTTCGTGGACCCGGCCGACGACCGCGTCTACCTCTACTCCCAGATGGAGGTGCCGGACGCGCGTCGCGTCTTCACCACCTTCGAGCAGCCCGACCTCAAGTCGGTCTTCACGTTCACCGTGACGGCGCCGGCGCACTGGAAGGTCGTCTCCAACTCGCCCACCCCGCAGCCGCAGGACCACGGCGACGGCTCCGCGACCTGGGCGTTCGGCACCACCGAGCGGATGTCGACCTACATCACCGCGATCGTGGCGGGTGAGTACCACGAGGTCCTCGACACCTACGTCGGCAAGCACGGCGAGATCCCGCTGGGCCACTACTGCCGGCAGTCGATGGTGCCCTACATGGACACCGAGGAGCTCGTCGAGGTCACCAAGCAGGGCTTCGCGTTCTTCGAGGACGCCTTCGACTTCCCCTACCCGTTCCACAAGTACGACCAGCTCTACGTGCCGGAGTTCAACAACGGCGCGATGGAGAACGCCGGCTGCGTGACGCTGCGCGACGAGTACCTCCCCCGCGGCCAGCAGGCCCGCTGGTGGTACGAGCAGCGCGCCAACACCGTGCTCCACGAGATGGCGCACATGTGGTTCGGCGACCTGGTCACCATGAAGTGGTGGGACGACCTCTGGCTCAACGAGTCGTTCGCCGAGTGGGCCTCGCACTTCGCCTCCGTCAAGGCGACGAAGTACGACGAGGCCTGGACCGGCTTCACCAACAACCGCAAGAACTGGGCCTACCGCCAGGACCAGCTGCCCACCTCGCACCCGATCGCCGCGGACAACCACGACCTGGAGCAGGTCGAGGTCAACTTCGACGGCATCACCTACGCGAAGGGCGCCTCGGCGCTCAAGCAGCTCGTCGCCTGGGTCGGTGAGGACGAGTTCCTCGCGGGCCTGCGCAGCTACTTCAAGAAGCACGCGTTCTCGAACTCCGAGTTCAAGGACCTGCTCGGCGCGCTCGAGGAGACCTCCGGCCGCGACCTGGGCTCGTGGGCCGAGGAGTGGCTGCAGACCTGCGGCGCGAGCACCCTCTCCCCCGACTTCACCGTCGGCGAGGACGGCAGCTACACCGCGTTCGCGGTCAAGCAGACCGCGCACGCCGACCAGCCCGGCCTGCGCCGGCACCGGATCGGCATCGGCCTCTACGACCGCGACGGGTCGGGCCGTCTGGTCCGCCGTACGGCGATCGAGACCGACGTGCGTGGCGAGTCGACCGACATCGCCGAGCTCGTCGGCGTGCAGCAGCCCGACCTGCTGCTGCTCAACGAGGGCGACCTGACCTACGCCAAGATCCGCCTCGACGAGCGCTCGCTCGCCACCGCGATCGAGTCGATCCACACCATCGAGGACTCGCTCTCGCGCGCCCTGCTGTGGGGTGCCGCCTGGGACATGACCCGCGACGCGGAGATGTCGGCGGGCGACTTCGTGGCCCTGGTGCTGCGCGGTCTCGGCCACGAGACCGACGAGACAGCCGCCAAGCAGCTGCCCGTCTACGTGCAGGTCGCGATCGACCAGTTCTCGCACCCGACCAAGCGCGAGGCGCTGCGCACCACCTGGGAGCAGGGTCTGCGCGGCCTGGTCGAGAACGCCGCCCCCGGCAGCGACCACCAGCTCACCTTCCTCAAGTGCTTCGCCGGCACGCACGGCAAGCGGATCCCGCCGTCCTCCTACGGCGGCGCGGGGCGCAGCGCCGACGCGTGCGCGTTCATGGCCGGCCTGCTCGACGGGTCCGTGCGTCTGGACGGCCTCGAGATCGACCAGGACCTGCGCTGGATCCTGATCACCGCGCTCGCCGCCCAGGGTCACGCCGACCGCGACCGGGTGCTCGAGGAGCTCAAGAACGACCACACCATCTCCGGTCAGGAGCGCGCCGGCGGCGCGATGGCGGTCATCCCCTCGGCGGAGGCGAAGGCCGAGGCCTGGGAGCAGGCCGTGGTCCGCGAGGGCGTCCCCAACGAGACGCAGCGCAGCATCGCCTACGTCTTCGACACCTCCGGCCAGGAGGACGTGATGGCGCCCTACCTCGAGCACTACCTCGCGGTCGCGGACACCCTCTGGGAGGACCGGGGCGTGCAGATCGCCTCGACCACCCTGGAGTACATGTTCCCGCGCGTGCTGACCAGCCAGGAGACCCTGGACCGGGTCGACGCGTGGCTCGAGGCGAGCACCGCCAACCCGGCGGCGAAGAAGTACGTCCGTGAGGCCCGCGCCGACATCGTGCGTGCGCTGGCCGCGCAGGACTTCGACGCCTGAGGTCGTTCAACCGCTGGTCGAGCTCGTCGAGACCACGAAGGGGCCGCACCCACTGGGTGCGGCCCCTTCGTCGTACGTCGTGCGGGCGTCAGCCCTCGGTGTGCAGCAGTCGCGGACGGCGGGCGTGCTCGGCGAGCTGCATCACGCCGGTCTTGATGCCGCCGACCAGGTCGCCGGCGGCGAACGCGGTCTGCATGGTCAGCGCGGCCAGGCGCACCTCGGCGTCGTCGAGGGTGCGGCGCGTCTGGGCGCCGGTCACGATCTCGACGACACGGGCCGCCGGGTCGACGAGCACGAGCACCGACCGGGCCGGCGCGACGAGGGCGGCGTGCAGCCGCTCCGCGAACGGACGGGTCTCCCCCTCCGAGGCGCCGACGAAGACCGAGAACTCGAAACGGCAGAGCGTCTCGGCGTCGCGGATGGCCTTGTCGATGTCGCGACGCTGGGCCGCGGTGAACGCGTCACCACTGGGCACGTGCGCCGCCTCGCTCGTCGGCGCCGGCCTCGATGGCCGCCGGGTCCTGCAACTCGGCGGCCTCGACGCCCGCGCTGGGGCCGCCGAACCACTCGGGCTGGTTGCGCCACGCGAGACCCGGCTGGTAGCGCTCGCCCTTCTTCAGCGACGGCACGTAGACCAGCAGCGAGATCAGCACGAAGAGCCCCGCCGGGAGCGCCAGCACGATGAGCAGGAAGTGCAGCGCAGACACCGAGGGTGACTTCTCCCACGTGTCGGGAGCCGCCGCCAGGGCGGGCGTCGCGGCGGTCAGCAGCAGCACCGCGGGGGTGAGCGCCAGGGCCCGCACAGCGCGCCGCGCCGGGGAAGAGTTGAGGTGGTTGGTCACGGCTCCAAGGGTACCGAACGCGGTTTGGCCACGCGGACCTCGTCTCGTATCGTCCGACACATGCACGCTCATGCGACTTCCCCCTGGACGACCGTGCAGGACTGGGCCACGATCATGCGAGGCTGGCTCGGCGCGGACTGGCAGTCGACGCTGATCGCCTGGCTGATCACCAAGCCCCTGGCGATCCTGGTGCTGGTGCTCGTGGCCTGGGCCTTCCGATGGTTCCTGCACCGCGTGATCGACCGGCTCGTCAAGCGCGCGGCCTCCGGCCTGCCGACCCCGATGCTCAAGCGCGGCAACGCCGAGAAGCGGCTGCCCAAGGCGGTCGCGGCAGGGCGGCGGGTGCAGCGCTCGGAGACGATGGGCTCGCTGCTCAAGAGCATCGCCTCGATCGTGATCTTCACCATCACCGGCATCACCGCGATCGCCGAGCTCGGCTACCCGATCGGCCCGCTGATCGCGAGCGCCGGCGTCGTCGGCGTCGCCCTCGGCTTCGGCGCGCAGAGCCTGGTCAAGGACTTCCTCTCCGGCATCTTCATGATCTTCGAGGACCAGTACGGCGTGGGCGACGCCGTCGACCTGGGCGAGGCCTCCGGCACCGTCGAGTCCGTTGGCCTGCGGGTGACCCGGCTCCGCGACGTCGAGGGCACCGTCTGGTACGTCCGCAACGGCGAGATCATCCGGGTCGGCAACTCGAGCCAGAACTGGGCGCGCACCGTCCTCGACATCCCGGTCGGCCTCGACGCCGACCTCGAGCGGGTGCAGACCGTGCTCACCGACGTCGCCCACGAGCTGTGGGAGGACGAGGACTTCAAGGGCCGGATCCTCGAGGAGCCGCAGGTCTGGGGCGTGCAGGACCTCACCCCCGACTGGATCACGGTGCGGGTCACCCTCAAGACCGCACCCATGGAGCAGTGGGGCGTGGCGCGCGAGATGCGCCAGCGGATCAAAGCCCGCTTCGACGCCGAGGAGATCGAGTTCGCGCAGCCGGCGCGCACGCCCTGGGCTGCGCAGAACGGCTGAACGACTCCGCGGGGCGACGGAATCGGTCTTTCGGGTAAAGACCGGCGCACCACCGGCCGATCCTTCCGAGGTCAAGGTGCCGCGCGCACCGACCCGTCGCCTCCGGAGCTCTCGTGCCCTCGTCCCCCTCGCCCGTTGCCACCCTCGACGCCGGACCGGGGCTGCGCACGCGGCGCCGGGCTGCGACCGTCCTGGCGGCCGCGGCCGGCCTGATGATGACCGCCGCCGGCCTCGTCGTCGCCGGGGTGGGCGCCGGCAGCCCGGCGCAGGCCGCGCTGCTGGCCGGCACCGGCACGATCACCGCTCCCCGGCCGCGCACGCCCGCGGCCCTGCCCAGCGCGATCGAGGACCTGGCGTCGTACGTCGGGGCGGACTCCTGCGACCCGAAGGCCAAGCCCGGCACCCTCGCGCTCGCGGAGCTGCTGCGCACCACCTACCCGCGCACCAGCTACGGCACCGACCGCACCTGCGGCGTGGACCCGCTGCCGACCTCGGAGCACTACGACGGCCGGGCCGTGGACTGGATGGTCTCGCCGTCCGACCCGGTGCAGGTCGCGGACGCGAAGGCGATGCTGGCGTGGCTGATGGCCACCGACAAGGCGGGCAACACGTACGCCGCCGCCCGCCGCCTCGGCGTGATGTACCTCATCTACAACAACCGGATCTGGGGCGCCTACAACGCCGCGTCGGGATGGCGTCCCTACTCCAGCTGCGCCAGCCACCCGGGCCCCGCCTGGGACACCACCTGCCACCGCGACCACGTGCACATCTCGCTGTCGTGGGAGGGCGCGATGAAGCGCACGTCGTGGTGGACCAAGGCGGCCTCGGCCACCGACTTCGGCCCGTGCATCCCGGCCGACCTGAACTGGGCCTCGCCCTACCGCACGGCCCGCGCGCTGCCCTGCCCCGCGCACCAGCGGGTCAGCGCCCCCGCGGGTGCCTCGACGCTGCTGCGCACGCTGGTCACCTACTCCGGGATGGTGCTGCACCGCGGCTCCACCGGCCCGGTGGTCACCGCCGTCCAGCAGGCCCTCAAGCTGCCCGCCGACGGCAGCTTCGGGTCGCAGACCTACACGGCCGTCAAGGCGTTCCAGACCCGGCACGGGATCTACCCCTCCGGGATCGTCGGGGTGAAGACCTGGCGGGCGATCCTGGCCGCGCAGCCCAAGCCGAAGCCGACCACGCCGTCGCCGTCGCCCACGCCGACCCCGACGCCGAGCCCGACCGCGTCGCCGAGCCCGAGCGCGTCGCCGACGGCCTGAGGCTCTCGGGCCTCGACGAGCTCGACCAACGACGCGGGGCCCCGGACCAGGTGGTCCGGGGCCCCGCGTCGTGGAGCCTGGGTCGTCGACGCTCAGGCGAGCTTGGCCTCGAGCGTGATCGTGGTGCCGGTCAGCGCCTGCGAGACCGGGCAGTTCGCCTTGGCGTCCTCGGCGGCGGCCTGGAAGCCGTCGGCGTCGATGCCCTCGACCTGACCGGTGACCCGCAGCACGATGCCGGTGATGCCGGTGCCGGGCACGAAGGTCACCTCGGCGGTGGTGTCGAGCGCCTGCGGCGGGGTGCCGCCCTTGGCGAGGCCGTTCGAGAGCGCCATCGAGAAGCAGGACGAGTGCGCCGCGGCGATCAGCTCCTCGGGGCTGGTCTTGCCGTTCGCCTCCTCGGCGCGCGACGGCCAGGAGACGTCGTACGTCCCGATCCCGGAGGACTCGAGGGTGACCTTGCCGGCGCCCTCGAAGAGCGATCCCTCCCAGTGGGTCGTGGCGTTGCGCGTGGTGGCCATCTGTTCTCCTTCGTCGGTCGGGGGTGTGCTGCACCGAGCCTTGCCCGGTCCGCGACAATAGACAAGTGAGCACCCCCACGAACGGCCAGACCTTCTACGACGAGATCGGCGGCTACCCGACGATCGCGAAGATCGTCGACCGCTTCTACGAGGGGGTCGCCGGCGACGAGGTGCTGCGCCCGCTCTACCCCGAGGAGGACCTCGGACCGGCCGCGGAGCGCTTCACGCTGTTCCTGGTGCAGTACTGGGGCGGGCCGACGACCTACTCCGAGCAGCGCGGCCACCCGCGGCTGCGGATGCGGCACGCGCCGTTCGCGGTCACCCCGCTCGCCAAGGAGCACTGGCTGCTGCACTTCCGCGCCGGCCTCGACGCCGCCGAGCTCACCGCAGAGCAGGACGCGCAGTTCTGGGACTACGTCACCCACGCGGCGCAGTTCATGGTCAACAGCTTCGAGTAGCTACTCCTCCAGCACGGCCAGCAGCCGGGCCCGCTCCTCCTCGCCGAGCGGCCGGGAGCGCTGCGTGGACAGGTCGAACGCGACCAGCACCGCGTGCGCGCGGCTCAGCAGCCGGTCGCCGTCGAGGATCTCCGCCCCGATGTCGAACGACGACGTGCCGACGCGGCTCACCCACGAGGTGACGGTGTAGGGCTGCGCCCGGAACAGGATCGGCACCTTGTAGTCGACGTCGAGCCGGGCCACCACCAGGCCCAGGTCGGCGCTCTCGAGGCTGCGGCCCAGCGTGGTCAGGAACGCCAGCCGGGCCTCCTGGTAGTACTCGAAGTACTTCACGTTGTTGACGTGCCCGTAGACGTCGACGTCGCTGAAGCGCACGTGGCAGTCGTAGACGTGGCGGCCCATCACCGGCTCCCCGCCGTCGTACCGTCGGGCTCGAGGAAGCGGTCGAGCACCTCACGCTCCTCCGCCGAGATCCGCCGGGGCCGCTCCGCGGCGAAGACGTACGGCGTCAGCACCGTGCTCGCCCGCAGGTAGACCGTGCGCTCCCCGTCGGGGCCGAGGTCGAGGATCTCGTAGGCCATCGTGAACGACGCGGCGCGGATCCGGGTCACCCAGGTCTCGACGCGCACCGGCTCGAAGCGGAACACCAGCGGCCGGACGAACTCGACCTCGTGGCGGACCACGACGGTGCCCTCGGCCAGCTCCTCTCCCCCGCTGACCGGAGCGTGCACGCGGAGCATGTCCACGCGCGCCTCCTGCAGGTAGTCGACGTAGACCACGTTGTTCACGTGCCCCAGGGAGTCCATGTCCGCCCAGCGGAGCGGGCAGTGGTAGATGTGACGAGCCACACCGCCATCCTTGCAGCAATCGGTTCTAGGCTCGGGAGGACCGTCCACCAGATCGGAGATCCCCCATGCCAGAGGCAGTGATCGTCTCCGCGGCCCGCACCCCCATCGGCCGCGCGTTCAAGGGCTCGCTCAAGGACATGCGTCCTGACGACCTGAGCGCCTTCATCATTCAGACCGCGCTCGACAAGATCCCGTCGCTCGACCCGAAGGACATCGACGACCTCTACCTCGGCAACGGCCTGCCCGGCGGCGAGGGCGGCTTCAACATGGCCCGGATCGTGTCGGTGCTGATGGGCTACGACCACCTTCCCGGCGCCACCTTGACCCGCTACTGCGCGTCGTCGGTGCAGACCACGCGGATGGCGTTCCACGCGATCAAGGCCGGCGAAGGCGACGTGTTCATCTCCGCCGGCGTCGAGACGGTGTCGCGGTTCGCGAAGGGCAACTCCGACTCCCTCCCGGACACGCACAACCCGCTCTTCGCCGACGCGGAGCAGCGCACCGAGGCGACCGCCCAGGGCGGCGTGGACTGGCACGACCCGCGCGAGGACGGCGCGATCCCCGACGCCTACATCGCGATGGGCCAGACGGCGGAGAACGTCGCGAAGCTGCGGGGCCTGTCCCGCGCCGAGCTCGACGAGTTCGGTGTCCGCTCGCAGAACCTCGCCGAGAAGGCGATCGCGGACGGCTTCTGGGCCAACGAGATCACCCCCGTCACGCTGCCTGACGGCACCGTGGTGTCCACCGACGACGGCCCGCGCGCCGGCGTCACGATCGACGCCGTCTCCGGCCTGAAGCCGGTCTTCCGCCCCGACGGCGTGGTCACCGCCGGCAACTGCTGCCCGCTCAACGACGGCGCCGCCGCGGTCGTGATCATGTCCGACACCAAGGCGGCCGAGCTCGGCCTCACCCCGCTGGCCCGGATCGTCTCGACCGGCGTCACCGGCCTCTCCCCCGAGATCATGGGCCTCGGCCCGGTCGAGGCCACCAAGCAGGCCCTGGCCCGCGCCAACATGACCATCGACGACATCGACCTCGTCGAGATCAACGAGGCGTTCGCCGCCCAGGTCGTGCCGTCCTACCAGGACCTCGGCATCGACATCGACCGGCTCAACGTCAACGGCGGCGCGATCGCCGTCGGTCACCCGTTCGGCATGACCGGCGCCCGCCTGCAGAACACGATGATCAACTCGCTGCGCCACCACGACAAGCAGACCGGCCTGATCACCATGTGCGTCGGCGGCGGCCAGGGCATGGCCCTGATCCTGGAGCGCATGTCCTAGACCCTGGGCTGTTTACCAGGGTATGTCGAGAAACTGCCGCTTCCCATGGTGAACTCCCCATGGGGAGCGGCAGTTCTCCATGGGAAGTACGACGCGCGACGGCCCCGGTTCCACCAGGAACCGGGGCCGCTCGCATGAGGTGCCGTCGTACGGCGTGGGATTACTCGCCCTGCTGGAGCACGGCCTGCGCCGCGATCACGATGTCGATCTTGTCGCCGACCAGGAGACGGCCGCCGTCCATGGGGATGTTGAAGTCGATGCCCCACTCCTTGCGGGAGATGGTCGCGGAGCCCTCGAAGCCCGCGCGGGTGCCGCCCCACGGGTCGCTCTCGGTGCCGAGGACCTCGACGTCGAGGGTGACGGGCTTGGTGACGCCCTTGATGGACAGGTCGCCGGTGACGAGCAGGCCCTTGCCACCGTTCTCGACCTTGGTGGAGACGAAGGTCATCGGGCCGTTGTTCTCGACGTCGAAGAAGTCACCGGAACGCAGGTGGTTGTCGCGGTTCTCGTCGCGGGTGTTGATCGAGTTCAGGTCGATCGTGGCGGTCGCGGAGACGGCGTCGCCGGTGACGATCTGGCCCTCGAACTTCTCGAACAAGCCGCGGACCTTGCTCATCAGGTGGCGGGCGGTGAAGCCGACCTCCGAGTGGCTGGGGTCGATGGTCCAGGTGCCGGCGGGGATGTCGGTCTTCTGCAGTACGTCGATGCTCATGCGAGTCCTCCAAGGTTGGTTGTTGCTTCAACTGTTTACCACCGTAGCACGGCTTTGTTGAAGGTTCAACAAGGTGCTGGGTAGACTTGTTCCCATGACGCAGGCGACCTCAAACCCCGACACGGACGTGACCTGGCTCGACGCCCCCCAGCAGCACGCGTGGCGGGCCTACCTGGTCGGGACGACGCTGCTGATGGACCGCCTCGACCGGGAGCTGCGCGACAACCACGACCTCTCGCTGCCGGAGTACGAGATCCTCGTCCGGCTCTCCGAGAACGCCTCCGGCCGGCTCCGGATGGCCACCCTGGCCGACTCGGTCAGCCACAGCCGCTCGCGCGTCACGCACACCGTCACCCGCCTCGAGCGGGCCGGCCTCGTCGTCCGCGACGCGTGCCTCTCCGACGGGCGTGGCGTCGAGGCGGCACTCACCCCCGCAGGTCGACGCGTCCTGGAGGAGGCCGCGGTCACCCACGTCCGCGGCGTGCGCGCCTTCCTTGTCGACCTCGCCGACGAGGACGACTTCGCCGCCGTCGGTCGGGTCTTCGACCGGGTCACCGACAACCTGGTCTGCTCCAACCCGGCCGTCGACATCCGCTGACGCCGTACGGCGCCCATGCCTGCCACACTGCGGGAATGACCTCCTGGCACCGGCACAACCTCGACCCCGTGCACACCGTGGCTCCGGAGGCGAGCCCCTACGACACCCCGGAGCGGCGCGACCTGGTCGACCGGGTGCGCGCGTTCGCGATGGACGAGGTGCTGCCCGTCGCCAACCGGCTGGACCCGCTGCGCGAGGACATCCCCGAGACGCTGCTCGACCGGATGGGCGAGCTGGGCCTCTTCGGGGTGCTGATCCCGGAGGACGAGGGCGGCCTCGGCGGCGGGGTGCTCGACTACTGCCTGGTGTCGGAAGAGCTCGCCCGGGCGTGGCTGAGCGTCGGCAGCATCATCGCGCGCGGCAACGGCACCGGCTGCGACTCCCCCGACGCCGTCAGGCGCACCGAGCTGCGACGGCTCAGCGCGACCGGCAAGCGGATCGGCGCGATCGCGTTCAGCGAGCCGGGCGCCGGCTCCGACCTGGCCAACGTGTCGTGCCGCGCCGAGCGGGCCGGCGGAGGGTGGGTGCTCACCGGCACCAAGCGCTGGGTGGGCCACGCGCTGTCCGCGGACTTCCTGCACCTGCTGGCCCGCACCCGCCCTCCGCGCGAGGACCATGGGCCCAGCGACGGGCTCGAGCTGTTCCTCGTCGAGAAGGAGCGCGGGAAGTTCCCCGACGGCGTCAGCGGCACCGCGATCGACAAGATCGGCTACTTCGGGCTCACCACCTGGCAGCTCGAGCTCGACGGGCTGCGGCTGCCGGCCGACGCGCTGCAGGACACCGGCGAGGAGGAGGGCCAGGGCTTCAAGCACAGCCTCGGCTGGCTCAACGTAGCCCGCGCACAGACCGCCGCACGCGCCGTCGGCCTGGCCCGCGGAGCGCTGGAGGACGCGCTGACCTACTGCCAGCAGCGGGTCCAGTTCGGCGAGCCGATCGGTGACCAGCAGGCGATCCGGCACCTGCTCGCCGACATGGCCGCTCAGGTCGCCGCCGGCCGCCAGCTCTACCAGCACGCCGCCTGGCTGGTGGACTCCGGAGCCGCCGCCAACGTGGAGACCTCCCAGGCCAAGCTGTTCGCCTCCGAGATGGCCGAGCGGGTCACCGGACAGGCGCTGCAGATCTTCGGCGGCAACGGCTACACCACCGACTACGCTGTCGAGCGCTACTGGCGCGACGCCCGGCTGACCACGATCTTCGAGGGCACTTCGGAGATCCAGCGACGGATCATCGCCGACGGGCTGCTGGCGGCCGCGCCGGCCCGGCCATGACCTGGGACCCGGCGGCCGCCCTGGCCGAGGAGCGCCGCCAGATCCTCGAGCGCCTCGCCTCCCTGACCGGCGACTACGACGACATCGTCGAGGCCAACGAGGCCGCCAACGCCGACGACGAGCACGACCCCGAGGGCGCCACGATCGCGTTCGAGCGCTCCCAGGTCGGCGCCTTCGTCACCCAGGCCCGGGACCACCTGGCCGAGGTCGACGCCGCCCTGGCTCGCCTCAGCGACGGGACGTACGGCGCCTGCGCGTCCTGCGGCCGCCCCGTCGGCGAGCCCCGCCTCGAAGCCCGCCCCACCGCGCGCCTCTGCACCGGCTGCGCCTCGAAGCACTGACCCTCCCCCGCCGACCCGGCGCGAAGGGACACCCGGAACCCGCCGAGCTGGCGCGAAGGGACAGTCGGAACAGGCCGACCCGGCGCGAACGGACAGTCGAAACAGGCCGAGCCAGCGCGAACGGACGCGGCCGAGGCGCACGCCGTGCTGCCGGGCGCGTACCCAAGCGCCGACTCGACGGGTGGGGGGTGTCAGTTCGCGACCGCTCGGCGGGTGGAACGGGACGTGGAACGGCCCGGCGGCCTGCTCGTGGGAGCAGGTGGCCGGGCCGTTCGACGACGCCTTCTACGGCGTTCGACGACGCTGGGTCAGTCGCGGGTGAGCTTGCGGTGCGTGACCCGGTGCGGGCGTGCGGCCTCGACGCCGAGGCGCTCGACCTTGTTCTCCTCGTAGGAGGCGAAGTTGCCCTCGAACCAGAACCACTTGCCGCCGTCCTCGTCGTCGCCTTCCCAGGCGAGGATGTGGGTGGCGGTCCGGTCGAGGAACCACCGGTCGTGGGAGGTGATCACGGCGCAGCCGGGGAACTCCAGCAGCGCGTCCTCGAGGGACTGCAGGGTCTCGACGTCCAGGTCGTTGGTGGGCTCGTCGAGGAGCAGCATGTTGCCGCCCATCTTCAGGGTCAGCGCCAGGTTGAGGCGGTTGCGCTCACCACCGGAGAGCACGCCGGCCTTCTTCTGCTGGTCCGGGCCCTTGAAGCCGAACGATGCGATGTAGGCGCGCGAGGGCATCTCGAAGTTGGCGACCTTGATGAAGTCCAGGCCGTCGGAGACGACCTCCCAGACGTTCTTGTTGGGGTCGATGCCGCCACGGCTCTGGTCGACGTAGGAGATCTTGACGGTCTGACCGACCTTCAGCTCGCCCTCGTCGCCCTGCTCCTCGCCGACGATCATCCGGAACAGCGTGGTCTTGCCGACGCCGTTGGGACCGATCACGCCGACGATGCCGGCGCGCGGGAGCTTGAAGGACAGGTCGTGCATGAGCACGCGGTCGCCGAAGCCCTTGCCGAGGTTGTCGGCCTCGAGGACGACGTCACCGAGGCGCGGACCGGCCGGGATGTTGATCTCCGAGGTGTCGATCTTGCGCATCCGGTCGGCCTCGGCCGCCATCTCCTCGTAGCGGGCCAGACGCGACTTGCTCTTGGCCTGGCGAGCCTTGGGGTTCGAGCGCACCCACTCGAGCTCGCGCTCGAGCATCTTGGCGCGCTTGGCGTCCTTGGCGCCCTCGACCTTGAGGCGCTCCTTCTTGGTCTCCAGGTAGGTGGAGTAGTTGCCCTCGTAGGGGTGCGCCTTGCCGCGGTCGAGCTCGAGGATCCAGCTGGCCACGTTGTCGAGGAAGTAGCGGTCGTGGGTGACGGCCAGCACGGCGCCCGGGTAGGAGGCGAGGTGGCCCTCGAGCCACTGCACCGACTCGGCGTCCAGGTGGTTGGTGGGCTCGTCGAGGAGCAGCAGGTCGGGCTGCTGGAGCAGCAGCTTGCACAGCGCGACGCGGCGCCGCTCACCACCGGAGAGGTTGTCGACGAGCGCGTCCGGCGGCGGGCAGCGCAGCGCGTCCATCGCCTGGTCGAGCCGGCTGTCGAGGTCCCACGCGTTGGCGTGGTCCAGGTCGGTCTGCAGGTCACCCATCTCGGCGAGCAGCTTGTCGAAGTCGGCGTCCGGGGACGCCATCTCCTCCGAGATCGCGTTGAAGCGGTCCAGCTTGGCCTTGATCTCGCCGACAGCCTCCTCGACGTTCTCGAGCACCGTGCGGCCCTCGGTCAGCGGCGGCTCCTGCTGGAGCATGCCGACCGTGGCGCCGGGGTCGAGGATCGCGTCGCCGTTGGAAGCCCGGTCGAGGCCCGCCATGATCTTCAGCAGTGTCGACTTGCCCGTGCCGTTGGGTCCGACGACGCCGATCTTGGCGCCGTGCAGGAACGACAGGGTGACGTTGTCGAGGACGACCTTGTCGCCGTGGGCCTTGCGCACGTTGCGCAGCGTGAACACATACTCAGCCATGGTCGTGAAGCCTACGGCGCGCGACCCCGCCGCACGAAACCGCCCTGAGACGACGGCCCCTCAGGCGACCCGCGGCTGCTCCGGCTCGGAGGGCGGCGACAGGACGCGTCCCTCGCCGTCGAGCTGCGGCAGCTCGACGGACTGCTCGTGGAGCAGCTCCTTGACCGCGAGGTCCGTCTCGTCCTCCTCGGTCCGTGCCGCGGACAGGGTCCGGTTGAAGCTGCTGGTGCCACGCAGCAGGTCGTGGCCGACGTGGGTGGCCTCGACCACGTAGGTCTCCGACTTCTGCCCGTCGCCCCGCTCCCACACGTCGGTCCGCAGCCGACCGTGCACGATCACCGGTTCCCCCTTGCGGACCGACTCGGCGACGTTGTCGGCCAGCGCCCGCCAGCAGGTCACCGAGAACCACGAGGTGGTCCCGTCGACCCAGGTGCCGTCCTTCTTCCGGATCCGCGGGGACACCCCGACGCGGAAGTTCGCCACGTTGCCGTGCGGCGTCTCGCGGTGCGCCACGTCGGTGCCGACCCAGCCCTGGAAGGTCACGCCTGCTTCGTTCATCGCCTTGCTCCTCGTGTCGGTGGATCCGTCACGAGACACCCTGCTCCCGCCGTACGACGTCCCCGGGCCGGACCGCGAGCAGCTGTGGACGACCCGGGTCGCGACCGGCCTGTGGAGGAAACCCGGCTAGCGCAGCACCGTCGCGAGCGCGTGCCGGGCGGTGCGGTAGGCCTCCACCTCGGCCTCCATGGGCTCGGTCACGAGCCGCTCGGTGACGTCGGTGATCGCCGCACGCAGCCGGCGGTCGGCCGTGCGGGCCTTGCCGCGCGCGGTCAGCCGCACCACGAGCCGGCTGGCCCCGGCGAGCACCAGCCCGAGCACCACGCCGCCGACGAGCAGCAGCGTGGGCAGCGGGACGCCGAGCACGGACGGCGTCGCCGGCCTGGCGGTGTTGAGGTAGCCCATCACGGCCAGCGCGGTCAGCCAGACCACCCCGGCGGCTGCGGCCGCGACGAGCAGCCACTGCACGACCCGGATCAGCTTCCAGCTCAGCGGCACCCGGGACACCCCGAGGTCGGTGCCGCCGACGGCCGCGTCGAGCGCGTCGTTGAGGTCGTTCATGCGGGCGACGGACGCACGACGCACCGAAGCCGCCCACGGCGCCGACAGCTGGTCGGCCACGTCGTCGGCGACCGCGCGGACCGCGGAGTCGACCCGGGCGCGCTGGATCGGGGACGCCTCGGGGACCGACGTGCGGGCGCCGGCGGTGAGCTGCTTGCCCTCCGCGCCGAGGTCGAGGTGCAGACGGCGCAGCGGGTCGGTGCGGAACCGGACCAGCCACGCCGTCACCGGCCAGCCGGTGGCCCGGGCGGCACGCATGCGGGTGGAGTCGGCGACCGCCTTGACCACCGTCGGGACCCCGGCCGCGTCGGCGAACGCGTCGACGAGCTCGGCCTGCCGGGCGCGGGCCACGTCGCCGGCCTTGGCGCTCCCGTTGGCGTCGGCGAGCCGCTCGGCGGCGTCGATGACGTCAGCCATCAGTCGGATCCGCATCGACTTCTTGGCGGTGACCCGCTCGGCGACCGCGTCCTTGAGCTCGTCGATGCCGTCGCCCTTCTTGGCCGAGGTGGCCAGCAGCGGCACGTCCTCCAGGCCGTCGGCGTCGAGCAGCCGGCGCAGGTCGGCGAGCATCGACTCGCGCCGGTCCTCGGGCACCTCGTCGATGTGGTTGAGCACGACCAGCATCACCTCGTGGTGCGCCGCGAGCGGCTTGAGGTAGCGGTCGTGGATCGCGGCGTCGGCGTACTTCTGCGGGTCGAGCACCCACACCAGCATGTCGGCGAGCTTCACCAGCCGGTCCACCTCGACGTGGTGGGCGACCTCGGTGGAGTCGTGGTCGGGCAGGTCGAGCAGCACCAGGCCGTCGAGCGAGGCGTCGCCGGGGACGTCGGCCTCGTCGAGCTGGCTGTTGCGCATCACCTGGTGCCGCTTCGGCACCCCAAGCCAGTCGAGCAGCTCGCCCGCGCCGGCGGTGCCCCACGCGCACGACATCGTCCAGGAGGTCGTCGGCCGGCGCACGCCGATCGCGGCCAGGTCGAGCCCGGTCAGCGCGTTGAACGTGGAGGACTTGCCCGAGCCGGTGGCGCCCGCGAGCGCGACCACGGTGTGGTTGCCCGAGAGCCGCAGGCGTGCACCGGCGCGCTCGGCGACGTCGGCCGCCTCCGCGACCAGCCGGTCGTCGAGCCGGCCACGACAGGCCCGGACGGCCTCGTCGAGCGCGTCGATCCGGTCGGTGACGTCAGCGCCGCCCTTGCCGACGAGCTTCTTGGCGCCCTCGATGAGCGAGGTCACTGTGGGGTCTCCGTTTCCTCCGCCGGCTCGCTGGCCGCGTCGGTCTCTGGGTCGGTGGTCTGCTCCGCGTCCTGGGGTACGGCGTCCGCGGACGTCGTAGCCCCGGACGCCGCGTCCGCGTGCGCGATGTCCGCGGCGGTGTCGGGACCGTCGACGTCGACGGCCGGCTGGGCCGCGGCGAACCGCAGGTCGTCCACGCGACGCGACACCTCCCGCAGCCGCTCGGCACCGTCGTCCTCGATCTCGAGGTCGTCGAGCACGTCGAGGAACCGCGACGACTCCTCGTCGAGCAGCACGGCGACGCGGCGGCGCAGGTCGGCGCGGGCCTTCTCGGCGAGCCGGCGCACGGCCTGGTCGCCGAACACGGCCTCGAGCAGCTTCTGCCCGACGACGGCGCTGCCCCCGGCGATCCCGGCCTCACCGCCGGTCAGCCCGCCCGTGTGCGCGAACACGACGACCATCAGCGCGACGGACAAGCCGTTGACGCCGTAGGCCAGGAACCGTGCGGTGGAACGCTTCTGGGCGCCCTCGGAGCGCACCGTCTCGAGCACCTGCCGCTGCCACTCGCGGACCGTGCGCTCGGTGCGGGACCGGAGGTCGCGCGACGCCCGGCCGAGCAGCTTGCCGGAGTCGTCGGAGATGTTCTGGCCGGCAGCCACCGAGCGCCAGGCCGCGTCGGCGTTCTCGGCCGCCGCCTCGGCGTGCTCGATGATCATCGACTCGAGGCCGGACTCGACCGCGACGGTGACCCGCTCGGCCTGCTGGGGCTTTCCCTTGACGGCGTTGAAGATCCGGTCGCGGACGAAGCCGACCTTGGTCTCCAGGGAGCGCAGCAGCTCACCGGTGCCGACGAACTCCTGCCAGCGCGCGAGCACCTCGCCGCGCAGCAGCGTGCCGTCGGAGCCGCCCTTCTCGATGGCGGCGGCGGCGTCGCCGTAGGCCTTCTCCACGTCAGCACGCAGCCGGGTCACCATCGCGACCTGGTCCGCGTGCGCGTCGGCGACGTCGTGGGTGCGGTGCGCGACGCTGCGGACGGCGCCGGCGAGAGTCTGGCGGACCACGGCGCCGCGGGCCTCGGTGTCGGCGGCCAGCATCGTGAGCCACTCGCGGATCTCCGCGACGGCGTCGCCGGGCAGCATCCCGTCGTCGTCCACCTTGCTCTCGGCCACGGTGAACAGCGGCGAGTCGCGCAGGCCGCGGGCGGTGAGCATCCGCGCCAGGTGGGCGCTCACCTCGCCGATCGCGTCCTCGGCGGTGCGGTCCAGCACGATCGCGACCGCGGTGGAGCGGTCGGCGGCGGCCTTGAGGTAGTCCCACGGCACCTGGTCGGCGTAGCGCGCGGCCGAGGTGACGAACAGCCACAGGTCTGCGGCGGCCAGCAGCTCGGCGGCCAGCTCGCGGTTGTGCTCCTCCACCGAGTCGACGTCGGGGGCGTCGAGGATGGCCAGGCCCTCCGGGACGCTGTCGGCGGCGACCAGCTGCAGGGCGCTGGTGGAGTCGCTGGCACCGGTGGTGCGCGCCAGCCCGGGCAGGATCCGCTGCTTGTCGAACCAGTCCCCGTCGGCGGGGTTGTGCACCAGCACCGGCGACCGGGTGGTCGGGCGGAGCACGCCGGGCTCGGTGACCCGCTGCCCCACCAGGGAGTTGACCAGGGTGGACTTGCCCGCGCCGGTGGAGCCACCGACGACGGTGAGCAGCGGGGCGTCGATCTGGATCAGCCGCGGCAGGATGTAGTCCTCGAGCTGGTCGACCATCTCGTCGCGGATCTCGCGGGCCCGCTCCGCGGACGGCACGTCCAGGGCCAGGGTGGTGGTCTGCAGCGCCTCACGGAGCCGGACGAGTGCGGCGACCATCTCGGTCGTCGACTCCGACTCCCCTGTGCTCGTTGGGGAACCGGTTTCGTCAGGGGTCGTCGGATCCGACTGCTCGGCCGGCGTCTCGGGGGCGTTCAACGTCCACCTTCCCACTCGGGTGCGTCGCTTCGCGGGGAACCGGAAGCACTCCCCGCGTGACGGGGAAAACGAACATAGGGTCTCAGAGCCTGCAGACGAAGGACCATCGCTGATCCACGCCGGACGAAGTCCTCGGGCGCCGTGCCCCGAAGGTAACGGTCGTGCAGGAAGCCGAGCTCGACGGCCTGCTGCTGGTACTCCCGCATCACGCGTTCCGCGCGCCGTCCGCCCAGCTCGCGCGCCACCCGGCGGCAGGCCCGGCGGGCACGCAGCCGCACCAGCCACGGCACCTCGGCCTGGGCGAGGAACCCGCGGTCGGCGCAGTCGGTGAGGCTGCGGGTGAGCATCCGGCCCTCGGACGTGCGCGCCCAGACCGCGAAGCCGACGAACAGCAGGAACGCCGGCACCATCGCGACCACGTAGGTGACCACGAACATGCTGCCGCCGCCGATGAAGGAGGAGGCGTTCCACGACGCATGGGCGAGCACCGCACCGGCGTACCCCAGCAGCGGCGCGGCAACCCTCCAGAAGCGGCTGCGGGTCACCACCGCGACACCGATCCCGATGCCGGTCAGCGACGTGAACAGCGGGTGCGCGAACGGGCTGAAGATGCCGCGTACGACGAACAGGTCCGTCGCAGCGCCGAGACCGCCCGGGCCGTGGTCGCCACCGGCGTAGGCACCGCCGAGGTAGAGGATGTTCTCGGTGAAGGCGAAGCCCACGCCGACCATGCCGGCATAGACGATGCCGTCGAGGACGCCGTCGATGTCGGAGCGGCGCAGCCACAGCAGCAGCACGATGAACAGGCCCTTGGCGAGCTCCTCGGTGACCGGCGCGACGGTGGCCGCGGTCAGGCTCGCCGAGGTGCCGAAGATCGTCTGGTCGAGGACCTGGAGCACCAGCGCCGCGGCGGTCGCGACCACCGCGCCCCAGGCGAACGCCGTGACCAGCAGCGGGATCGGCTCCGGCTCGTAGCGGTCCAGCCAGAGGTAGGCCGCGACCACCGGCCCGACCGGCAGCGACGCGAGCACGACGCCGACCACGAGGGCCTGCGGGGCGTTGGAGGCGAGCAGCACCACGGCCATCGCGACAGCACCCGCGAACAGCAGCGCCGCCACCAGCACGGTGAAGCGCAGGCTGCCCTGGCGTCGCGGCCGGCGCAGCAGCTCTGCGGGAGCGGGCGGAAGCGGCCCGGACGGCGTGGCCGCGAGGGCATGACGGCCTGTCCCAGCACGCGCCTGCGTGCCCCCGAAACCGTCTGCGCCGCTCACGCTCGACACCCTATCGGTGGCGAACTCCCTGCTCTGCTTCGCGGGGCACGCCCGGACCGTCGTACAGTGACCGCGTGAACGAGAAGGACACCCAGCCGAAGACCGAGAGCCACGACCAGCCGGTGCCGGAGGCCTACGCAGCCTTCATGCGCCAGGGCTGGGGCGACCGCGAGCTCGACATGCCCCGCCACGCCGTCGCCGACTCGGCCGAGCGGCGTCGCGCGCGCCTTGCCGAGGCGTTTCCGGGCGAGCGGCTGGTGGTCCCGGCGGGTGGCTACAAGGTGCGTGCCAACGACACCGACTACCCGTTCCGTCCGGACACCGCGCACACCTACCTGTCGGGCAACCTGACGAGTGACGCAGTTCTGGTGGTCAATTGTGATGCTGGCGGTGAGGCCATTTTGTACGCGCGCCCGCGCTCCTCGCGACAGACCGACGAGTTCTTCCGGGACCGGCAGTACGGCGAGCTGTGGGCCGGCCGCCGCCCGTCGCTGCACGAGATGTCGGACTCCCTGGGCATCCAGGTGCGCCACCTCGACGAGCTCGCCGACGTCCTCAAGGACTCCGCGAAGACCCGGGTGCTGCGCGGCGTGGACGCCCGCGTCGACGCGGCCCTCGCGCCCGACGGGGCCCGCGACCAGGACTTCGCGCGGGTGCTCTCGGAGATGCGCCTGGTCAAGGACGCCTGGGAGCTCGGCGAGCTGGCCGAGGCGTGTGACATCACCACCCTCGGCTTCACCGACGCCGTGCGCGACTGGGACAACGTGCTCAAGCACGGCGAGCGCTGGATCGAGGGCACCTTCTTCCGCCGGGCCCGCGCGATGGGCAACGACGTGGGCTACTCCTCGATCGTCGGCTCCGGCTCGCACGCCACCACGCTGCACTGGATCGAGAACTCCGGCCCGGTGACCCCGGGCGAGCTGCTGCTGCTCGACATGGGCGTGGAGAACAACAACCTCTACACCGCCGACGTGACGCGCACGCTGCCCGTCGACGGCACGTTCACCCCGTTGCAGAAGGACCTCTACGAGCTGGTGCTCCGCGCCCAGGACGCCGGCATCGCCGCGGTCCGCCCGGGCGCCCAGTTCGAGGACCCGCACCACGCCGCGATGCACGTGATCGCCCACGGCCTTGAAGACATGGGGCTCCTGCCGGTCTCCGCGGAGGAGGCGCTGTCCGAGGACAGCCGGGTCTACGCCCGGTGGACGCTGCACTCGACCAGCCACATGCTCGGCATGGACGTGCACGACTGTGCGGCCGCGTCGCCGGAGGCCTACAAGTTGGCCGAGCTCACCGAGGGCATGGTCCTCACCGTCGAGCCGGGGCTCTACTTCCAGGAGGACGACCTGCTCGTCCCCGAGGAGCTGCGCGGCATCGGCATCCGCATCGAGGACGACATCGTGGTCACCGCCGACGGGTCGAAGAACCTGTCCGCGTCGCTGCCGCGCGAGGTCGCCGCGATCGAGGAGTGGATGGGCTCGCTGCGCGCCTGAGGGTCGGCTGCTCTGAGGTAAAAGTTGGCGGCGCGGGGAATCTTCTCGGACCCACGGGTGCTGTGACGGACAGCGCACCTCCTCTCGTTGTCGCAACGCCGAAGGAGCTCCCGTGTCCGACCCGATGAGCTACACACGCAGGACGACGTCCGGGGCCGCGGCTCCCGACCCCCGACGCTGGTGGGCGCTGTCCGTGCTCGCGGCCGCCCAGCTGATGATCATCCTCGACGCCTCGATCGTGAACATCGCGCTGCCGTCGGCGCAGAAGGACCTCGCGATCAGCAACGCCGACCGGCAGTGGGTGGTCACCGCCTACACGCTCGCGTTCGGCGCGCTGCTGCTGCTCGGCGGCCGGATCGCCGACTACACCGGCCGCAAGCGCACGTTCATGATCGGCCTGCTCGGGTTCGCCGGCGCCTCCGCGATCGGCGGCCTGGCCCCCAACCAGGAGCTGCTGTTCGCGGCCCGGGGCCTGCAGGGCGCGTTCGCGGCGCTGCTCGCGCCCGCGTCGCTGTCCCTGGTCACGGTCACGTTCACCGAGCCCAAGGAGCGGGCCAAGGCCTTCGGCGTGTTCGGCGCGCTGGCCGGCGCGGGCGCCGCGATCGGCCTGATCGTGGGCGGCGTGCTGACGGAGTACGCCTCCTGGCGCTGGTGCCTCGGCGTCAACGTGCCGGTCGCGCTGATCGTCTTCGCCGCCGCCATCCCGCTGGTCCACGAGAGCAAGGCGCCCGGAGACACCCGTTACGACGTCCCCGGCGTGCTGCTCGCCACCGGCGGCCTGTTCTCGCTGGTCTACGGCTTCACCGAGGCCGCCCGCGCCAAGAACCCGGACGACCCGCACTCCACGGCCGTGCTCGGCTGGACAGCGCCCTCGACGCTGACGTTCCTGGTCGTCGCGGTGGTGCTGCTGGTCGCGTTCGTGGTCTGGGAGCACCGCGGCCGCAACCCGATGCTGCCGCTGCGCGTGGTGCTCGACCGCAACCGCGGCGGGTCCTACCTGACGTTCCTGCTGGTCGGCGCGGGACTGTTCGCGATGTTCCTGTTCCTGACCTACTACTTCCAGGTCAACCTGCACTGGAGCCCGCTGAAGGCCGGCTTCGCGTTCCTGCCGTTCAGCGGCGGCATCATCCTGACCGCCGGCGTCGTCGCGCAGCTGCTCCCCCGGGTCGGCCCGAAGGCCCTGATGGTGCCGGGTCTGGTGCTGGCCGTGGTCGGCATGCTGATGCTGACCCGGATCGACGCGGGCACGGCCTACTGGTCGCACGTGCTCCCGGCCGAGATCCTGATGAGCATCGGCCTCGCGGGCGTGTTCATCCCGGCCTCCAGCACCTCGCTGATCGGCGTGGGTCACCACGACGCAGGGGTGGCAAGCGCCGTACTCAACACCGCGCAGCAGGTCGGCGGCTCACTCGGCACCGCCCTGCTCAACACGCTCTTCGCGGGCGCGGTGACGAGCTACCTCTCCGACAACGTCCGCAGCCCGGCCGACGCCGCGCGGCTGACCCCGTCGGCGTTCATCCACGGCTACCACGTCGCGTTCTTCTGGGGCGCGGTGCTGCTCGCGGGCGCGCTGCTGGTGAGCGCGATCGCGATCAACGCCCACAAGGAGGACATCCCCGCGGCCGACGCGGAACCCGCGCCCGCCTGAGGGGTACGGCGGTCAGCGCGCGCTCAGCACCCAGAGCGCGTGCTGGTAGACCGTGTCCTGGCTGAGGTCGGCGTCGATGCTGGCGAACAGGCCCTTGGCGCGCGCCTCCTGCACCTGCGGGGCGACCCGGCGCCCGACCGAGGCCTGCGTCTGCGGGGCCCAGGTGTCGTCGATGTCGATGTCCCGCATCTGCTGCAGGAACTCCGGGGTGAGGCCGGTGTGGTTGTCCGGCCGGTCCGCTCTTCTGCCTGCCTTGGGTGGCGGTGACGACTCGCTGCGCCTGCGACGTTTCGGGGTCTCGGCGCGGCGCTTGCCGCCCGTTGCCTTGTCGGAGATGACTGCTCCCGAGAGATGGTTGGTGCACTGCGTCCCCCAAGGACGCCTGAGCTCCCACCGTAGCGAAACGGTGGCAATCCGAGACATCGCCCGGGTATCGATTCTGTATCGCGAGAACGACCGACCGGTAGGCGGACGCCGGGCTAGTCGTCCTCGGCAGGTGGACGGCCGCGCCGGGGCAACGGCCCGGCTCGCGACGGCATCCGGCCGGCGTCGACGAGGGCCCTCCGCAGCAGCATCTCGACGTGCGCGTTCAGGCTGCGCAGCTCGTCGTCGGCCCAGCGCGCGAGCGCGTCGCGCACCGCCGGGTCGAGCCGCAGCAGGACCTGCTTGCGTTCGCTCACGTGTACAGCGACCCCGCGTTGACCACCGGCTGGGCCGGCTGGCGACGCAGCATCGCCTGGGCGACCTCCTGCGCGTAGGCCAGGTGCGAGATCCGGACCTCCACCACCTCGACGCCCGCCAGCCTGACGCGCTCCGCGACCTCGCGCGCCAGCTCCCCGGCCACCACGTCGGTCGACCCGCGCAGCGACGTGCCGTCGCCGCTGGTGTCGTCGTAGGGGTGCGTGGTCGCGACGTGCCGCAGCGCCGACTCCGACTGCACGCGCACGAAGTCCCAGTAGCTGCCGACCGCATAGACCGCCCGCGCCGTGTCCGCGACCTGCCACACCACGATCGCGGCGATGTCGAGCGGGTTGCCGTCCGCGTCGTTCACCTTGAGTCGGTTGGCCTCGAAGTTGCGGACCCGGACGCTCACCCGGCGCCGTACGGTCAGGGGCAGGGTCCACCAGAACCCCGGCGTGCGCGCCGTGCCGACGTAGGTGTCGAAGAACTGGACCACCGACGACTGCCCCGGCGGCACGATCACCAGCGACGCGGCGACCACCACGAAGACCAGCACCGGCAGCCACAGCCAGCCCGGGTGCGGCCCGGCCAGGAACCACGCCCCCGCCACGCTGGCCGCGCACACCTGCACTCCCCACCACCCGTTGAGGGTGAGGGCGGGACGCTCGGTGATCTCCACCCGGCGCCCTCGTGCCCGACCGGACCCGCCTGACCGTCGAGAGTCCCTCTGCACCTGCCACGAGTGGTCACCAACGACGCGTCGGCGCTCGTTTTGGGTGTCGTTCGTGACCACTCCTCCATGCGACTCACCCTGATCCGCCCTGCGACGGCCAGCGGGCGCGGCTGCGGCATACTTGGGCCGGATCGGGCCCGACACGGCGGTTGCGGATGCCCCGATCTCCCGCCCTCGTAGCTCAGCTGGATAGAGCGACAGACTTCTAATCTGTTGGTCGCAGGTTCGAATCCTGCCGGGGGCGCTCGCGGCCGGTCCCGAGACGCAGCAGGGGGAAGAGTGCAGGCACGACGGCTGACCGGACTCGTGCTCGGCGCGGTGCTCGCGGCCAGCGCCTGCGGTTCACCCACGTCCACGCAGCACGCGACGCACAGTCCCGCGTCCGCGACGCAGCAGCCGAGCGGCACCCCGACACCGGGCATCGACGCCCAGGTGCAGGGCGCGCTGCAGCTCCGGATCGAGGCGGCACCGAAGCTGCCGGGCGAGACCATCCCGTCGGCTCCCGACTACGAGACCCGGACCGACTACGTCGACTACCAGGACGGGCCGGGGTCGGCGCGGTCCCTGAAGGACGCGGGCATGCAGGGTGCCGCGGTGCAGCACCTGATCGTCGACGGCGGGCGTGCGCTGCGCGTGGTGCTGGCGCTCGGGTCGCACGAGGCGGCCTGTGCGATGAGCGACCTGCGGACCGGTGCGCAGTTCACGTTGCGGGAGCGCGCGGTGCCCGGGGTGCCCTGCGCACGGGTGCACACCATCACCGACCCCGCCGGCACGACGCTGGCCCACAACATCACGTTCGCGGTCGGGCGTTACGCCTACCTGGTCGGCGACGTCCGTCGCAGTGACGACCTCGCCACGGCCGCCCGGCGTTGGTACGCCGCGGTGAAGGCCACCGGCGCGGACCTTCCTGGACAGGCCACCTGAGCCGACAGGCGCCGGGCTAGGGTCGCGGCCATGCAGCGCGTGCTCTTCGTCGGCGACAGCCACCTCGACGCCGTACGCGGTGACCGGCTCGCGGCCTTCGAGGCGGCGGCGGACTGCGCCGTCACCAACCTCGCCGTCGGCGGCTCCGGGGTGTACGACGTCCCGACCCAGCTCACGGGCACACCGCGTGGCACCGACGTGACCGTGCTGTCGCTGGGCACCAACGACTGCGCGCCGTGGAAGCAGATCGCCTTCGACGACTTCCAGGACGAGCTGACGAAGCTGGTCGCCACGTTGCCGGGGCGGCTCGTCTACCTCGCGCCACCCGGGGTCGACGACGCGAAGCTCGGCGCCGACGACCCGAGCAGCGAGCGGGTCGACCGCTACACAGACGCAGCCCGCGCCATCGTCGAGAAGCACGGCGGCACGACCCTGGAAACCCAGCAGGTGCTGGCGAAACTCGGAGACGACGCGTTCGTCGAGGACGGCGTGCACCTCACCGACGCTGCCTACGAGCTGCTGCTCGCGGCGCTGGCGAGGACGGTCACTCCAGCGGGGTCGTGATCTTCTCCAGCCGGGTGTGCAGCAGCGCCGACCGGTGGGCGTTGCCGTGCAGGTCGGCGTACTGCTCCCCGAAGATCGCGAGCAGCGCGTCGTCGAGGTGGCGCACCGCACCGGGCGGGTACTTGTAGGCCATCCGCGCGTCGATCGCCTCGCTGTCCACCGAGACCAGCAGCGAGCCCAGCTCGTCGAGCGAGGTGATGCCGAGCTCGAGCAGCAGGCCGGACACCCAGGCGTAGTGGTCGGGACGCGACCAGCCGGCGTCGGCGTACTGCGCGGCCAGGAACGCGGCCAGGTCCTCCGCGCTGATCCGCGGGTCGCTGGCGTCCTCCTCGGGACGCTGCTGCTCGGCGCGCGAGGCGACGAGCTTGTCGCGGATCAGCATGAACTCGCGGTCGGCGAGCTCGAGCAGGCCCGCGGCGAGGGTGAAGCGGCGGTCCAGGTCCGGCTGGTGCTCCTCGGGGATCGTGCCCTTGTAGCGGATCGCGTGCTCGAACTCCGCCCACGCGTGCTGGAGCACCGTGCGCACCTGCACCTGCGCCGTACGCCCGCGCAGCCCGTCGTACGGCGCCGGCAGCACCTTGGCCGCGTCGGGGGCCACCAGCAGGTGCCGTGACGCGTAGCCGAAGCGGCCCTCGCTCGCGGTCTCGACGCCCATGTCGCGGTCGTCGAGGATCGTCAGCTGGTCGCCGAGCACCTGCGCCACCGCGGTCACGTCGCTGTGCAGGTAGGTGATCACCCGCACGCCGATCTGGTCGGTGATCTCGGTCAGCGGGTCGGCGTAGGCGGGCTTGCCGTTGACCGTCCGGTCCGCCTTGGCCGCGAACGACGCGACGCTCTTGGCCCGCCCCGAGACGCTCAGGTAGTTGATGCCCGCGTCGTCGAGCAGCGTGGTGACGAAGCCGACGAACGTCTCGGTGACCTCGCGCAGCTCCGGCTGGATCGCGGCGTAGGCCTGCACGGCATGGTGGACGGGGTCGTTGAACCCGGCGAGCGCGCCCGGTCCTTCGGTGCTCTGCATGCGCTCACCCTGCCGCACGGGCGGGCGTGGGGCTACTCCCCTGTCGCGCCGCTGCGGTGCGCGTCGAGGTAGGCGTCCATCTCCGCGGCCAGCACGGCCTTGTCGGTCTCGGGCAGGAACGACGCGGTGACACCGTTCTTGGCGAGCTCGACGATGCCGGCCTCGTCGAGGTCGAGCAGGTCCGCGGCGATCTCGAACTCCTTGTTGAGCGTGGTGCCGAACATCGGCGGGTCGTCCGAGCCGATCGTGATCAGCACCCCGGCGTCGCGGAACGCGGTGATCGGGTGGTTCGCGATCTCCTCGACCGCGCGCGTGGCGATGTTGGAGGTCGGGCAGACCTCAAGCGCGATCTGGTGCTCGGCGAGGTGCTCGAGCAGCCGCGGGTCCTCCGCGGACGACGTACCGTGCCCGATCCGCTCGGCGCCGAGCTGCTCGAGGGCGTCCCACACGGTCTGCGGGCCGGTGGTCTCGCCGGCGTGCGGCACGCTGTGCAGCCCCGCGGCGCGCGCCTTGTCGAAGTAGGGCTTGAACTGCGGCCGCTCCACGCCGATCTCCGGACCGCCGAGGCCGAAGCCGACCAGGGCCTCCGGGGCGTGGTCGATCGCGTAGTCGATGGTCGCCGCGGCGGCGGGCAGGCCGCTCTCGCCGGGGATGTCGTAGACCCAGCGCAGCCGGATCCCGTGGTCGCGCTCGACCGCACGCCGCGCGTCCTCGACCGCCTCGGTGTAGGCCTCGATCGCCATCCCGGTCAGCACCGAGGTGTACGGCGTCAGGGTCAGCTCCGCGTAGCGGATGTTCTGCGCGGCCATCTCCGCGCCCACCTCGTAGGTGAGCAGCCGGATGTCCTCGGGGTCCTTGATCAGGTCGACGACGGCCAGGTAGACCTCGATGAAGTGCGCGAAGTCGCGGAACGTGTAGAACTCGCGCAGCTTCTCGGGGTCGGTCGGCACCGTCCCCGGGTGCCGGGCGGCGAGCTCGGAGACGATCCGCGGCGAGGCGGAGCCGACGTGGTGCACGTGCAGCTCGGCCTTGGGCATGCCGGCGATGAAGGAGGCGTACGGCGAAGTGCTGGTCGACATGCGCCGCAGTCTGCCCTACCGCGCCGCGTCCACCCGCTGCCGGATCTGGGCGGACAGGGCCGCTGGGCGGTTGAAGGGCAGGCAGACCACGACGCGCGCGACGGTCCCCACCCAGCTCATGCCTCCAGGGTCCACCGGCCGGCTGAGACGGCCCTGAGGCTGCCCTGAAGCCGCACTGTGCGGACCATGAGACGTCAGCGCGATAGCCTGCACGTCGTGAATGACCGTCTGGTGTGGATCGACTGTGAGATGACCGGCCTCGACCTCGGCGCGGACGCGTTGATCGAGGTGGCCGCGCTCGTGACCGACTTCGAGCTCAACGTGCTCGGCGACGGCATCGACGTGGTCGTGAAGCCTCCGCAGGAGGCCCTCGACCAGATGGACGACTTCGTGCGCAACATGCACACGGTCTCCGGCCTGCTCGAGGAGCTCGACGGAGGTCTCACCCTGGCCGAGGCCGAGGAGCAGGTGCTCGCCTACATCAAGCAGCACTGCCCCGACGGCAGCCGCCCGCCGCTGGCCGGCAACACCGTCGCCACCGACCGGTCGTTCCTGGCCCGCGACATGGCCACCCTCGAGTCGTTCCTGCACTACCGGATCGTCGACGTCTCCTCGATCAAGGAGCTGTCGCGCCGCTGGTACCCGCGCGCCTACTTCAACGCGCCCGCCAAGACCGGCAACCACCGCGCCCTCGCCGACATCCAGGAGAGCATCGAGGAGCTGCGCTACTACCGCTCCGCGGTCTTCGTGCCCGCCCCCGGACCCGACTCCGAGACCGCGAAGGCACTGGCCGGCGAGCACGGCGGCTCCATCACCGGCGCGGGTTCCGACGAGGCGTCCACCGAGACGTAGGGGGTCGTTCGGAGCACTCCTGCACAGCAGGTACACTTCTTCCTGCTTCGGCTTCGAAGCGCGCCCTCGGGCGCGTCAGAGGCCGGTTTGCATGGTGGGCGTAGCTCAGTTGGTAGAGCGCTGCGTTGTGGTCGCAGATGTCGCGGGTTCAAGTCCCGTCGTTCACCCCACGAAACACGAAAGCCCCCGGTCCCAGGCCGGGGGCTTTCGTGTCGGGCCAGGGCTACCCAGCCGGCTTGCGGTGGCCGCGGTAGTACTCGCGCCAGATCAGCCGGTGCACCGGCACCCACCGGGGGATGTCGCGCAGCCCGGGGATCAGCGGCAGGAACATCAGTGCGAGCGTGAGCACCATCATCAGCGCCCACACCTGCGCGTCGGCGTTGTCGGAGGTCGAGAACGGCTTGACCTGGTACCAGAACGTGTAGAGCCACATCCACGGCTGCCCGGGGTAGCTGCCGGTCTCGTTCATCATGCCCCACTGGTCACCGCCCAGGTGCTGGGCGCGGGCCAGGTCCTCGAGGTACGCGCCGTCCGAGAGCAGCAGCAGGGTCCGCGTCTGGTCGCCGCCGTAGAAGCTGCCCGCGGCCGTCAGCGCGCCTTCGAGCCCGCCGGACCTGGCCAGCCGCAGGAAGCGTCCCGTCAGCGTGGGCACCGGACCGTAGGGGCCCGGGGCCACGGCCGCCTGGTTGCCCCCGGCTGCCGTGCCCAGCGCGTCGCCGTAGGAGGTCGCCCAGGCGGTGCGCTGCTGCGCGGAGGCGGCGTCCCAGCGTCGCAGTGCCTGCCGGAGGCTCGCGTCACCTTGCTGGCGGCGCAGCGGCTTAAGGACCAGGTCGGCCGAGCTCACCGGGATCCGCACCCCACCCATCTTCTGCAGCGGGACACCGAGCACGGACTGGCCGTCCGCGGCGCGGTTGTACGGCGGCCCGTAGGTCGCACTCGTGGTGGTGCCAGCCAGCTCACCGGTGGCCGTCGCGACCACGTCGGCCGGCGCGGCCAGCGCCCAGCCACGCAGGCTGATCGCCTTCTCGTCCGGGGAGCCGAACACCGCGGCAAGTGCGACGGTGAGCAGCGTCATCACGACCAGGGCGATGACGAACTCCTTGACCAGGTCGTAGGGCCGGGTCACGAACGCGTGCGCATCCGGGGTCGCAGGGCCGGCGTGATGACGCCTTCCTGCCAGTGAGGTGCGGTGGGTGACGGTGGCCATCTCACTCGGCCTCCTTCGCGTCGAGGGGTGGAACCACGCCGTGCCGGCGGACCAGGACCACGTGCCAGACAGTCAGCGCCCCGACCGCGAGCGGCAGCAGCACCACGTGCCACAGCAGCATCTGGCCAGGGTTCAGCACGTTGAAGAACGCGCCGACGCCGATGGCGTTGATGCCGTCCTTGCCCTCGGCGCCGATCCACTGGGAGTCGAAGTTCGACTGCGAGAGATAGCCGGTGAACGCGGTCCCGATCGAGGCGACGAACGCGACCACGCCGATCACCCAGGTGAGCGTGCGCCGACCACGCCAGGCGGCCATCCAGAACTTGCCCCACAGGTGGACGACCATCGCCGCGAAGAACAGCTCGACGCTCCACAGGTGCACGGAGTTCACGAAGTGACCCAGGGACGTGGTGTGCCACCAGGCCGAGCCACCCACCGCCAGCAGGCCGCCCGAGCCGAGCACCACCAGGAACGCTGCGACGGTCAGCACGCCGAACACGTAGATCCAGGAGGCGACGTAGGTCGGCTGACGGTCGGGCAGCGCCTGTCCCTCGGGGACGAGCCCGACGATCCGGCGCCGCGCACGCGCGGTCCAGCTCGACGGGGGCGCGGTGGCCGCTCCCGCGCTCATGACCGGTTCCGGTCGTGCGGGAAGGGCAGCACCAGAGCGAGCACGAAGGCCACGACCATGCTGCCGATGACGACGAGGTTCGCCACGCTGATGCTGACGACTCCCCAGTGCAGGTAGTGCCCTGAGGACGCGGACGCGGACGCGGCGGCGGTTGCTGCGGTGAGCACGGACATGGCGACCACCCTCTGCGGTCGGGGCGGGGTCCTGATGGCGCCCGCCTCCCCTTCTCATGCTCCGCCAGACACGGTCCCGTTCTCAGGGACGTTGGTCCCAGGTCTGGCGCCACAAGACCCGAGGCGCCGGGCGCCGGCTCGGAGGGTGCGCTGGACCACCTTGCCGGGGCGGCACGGAGGCCGCTTCACTGCTGTCATGGACACCGACGAGAACCAGGCGCTCGCCCTGGTCGAGGAGCGGCTGCGCGTCCGCTTCCCCGCTGTCGACACCGAGACGATCGCGAGCACGGTCACCATGTTCCGCAAGGAGTACGACGGCCGGCCGATCCGGGCGTTCGTGCCCGTGCTCGTCGAACGCGACGCGGTCGAGCACCTCGTGCGGATGCCGGGCCAGCGCGTCCCGGACGCGTCCAAGCTCACCGGGTGAGCCACCCGGGTGGCGCCGGCCGTTCACCTGCAACGGCCAGACTGTCCGGCATGCCCGCCCTGCTCCGCTCCGGAGCCGCCACCCCCAGCCGCACCCTGGTCGACATCTTCCGTGCCACCGTCGAGGCGCACCCGGACGAGCCGGCGATCGACACCGGGGCGGAGGTGCTCACCTACGCCGAGCTGAGCGAGGCGGCAGACGGCCTCGCGGCCGAGCTCAACGCGATCGGCGTCGGCCGCGGCGACCGCGTCGGCGTCCGGGTCAAGTCCGGCACCACCTCGCTCTACGTCGGCGTGCTGGGCATCCTCGCCGCCGGCGCCGCCTACGTGCCGGTCGACGCCGACGACCCCGATGAGCGGGCACGCCTGGTGTTCGGGGAGGCCGACGTCGCGGCCCTGGTCGGCAACGACCTCGTCGTGACCGGCCGAGGCCACTCCCCCGTCACCGCGCCCGCGGACCCCGAGCGGCCCGCCCCCGACGACGACGCCTGGATCATCTTCACCTCGGGCTCCACCGGCACCCCGAAGGGCGTCGCGGTCTCGCACCGCTCCGCGGCCGCGTTCGTCGACGCCGAGTCCCGGTTGTTCCTCCAGCGCGAGCCGATCGGCCCGGGCGACCGGGTGATGGCGGGACTGTCGGTCGCCTTCGACGCCTCCTGCGAGGAGATGTGGCTGGCCTGGGCCCACGGCGCGGCCCTCGTACCGGCGCCGAGGTCCCTGGTCCGCAGTGCCGTCGACGTCGGCTCGTGGCTGGTCGCCAACGACGTCACCGTCGTGTCCACCGTCCCGACCCTGGTGTCGCTGTGGCCGACGGAGGCCCTCGACAAGGTGCGGTTGCTGATCATGGGCGGCGAGGCCTGCCCTCCCGAGATCGGCGTGCGGCTGGCCCGGCCTGACCGCGAGCTGTGGAACACCTACGGCCCGACCGAGGCGACCGTGGTCTCCTGCGGTGCCCTGCTGACCGCGGACGGGCCGGTGCGGATCGGGCTCCCGCTCGACGGCTGGGACCTGGCCGTCGTCGACGCAGACGGCGTCCCCGTGCCCGACGGCGAGGAGGGCGAGCTGATCATCGGCGGGGTCGGGCTGGCCCGCTACCTCGACCCGGACAAGGACGCTGAGAAGTACGCCCCGATGCCGACCCTGGGCTGGGAGCGCGCCTACCGCAGCGGTGACCGGGTGCGCTTCGACGGCGAGGGGCTGACGTTCGCCGGCCGCGCCGACGACCAGATCAAGCTCGGCGGCCGACGCATCGAGCTCGGCGAGATCGACAACGCCCTGCTCGCCCTCCCCGGCGTGCACGGCGCTGCTGCCGCCGTACGGCGGACCAAGGCCGGCAACGAGCTCCTCGTCGGCTACGTCGCGACCGAGGACTCCTTCGACCCGGTCGCCGCCGTGCGGCAGCTGCGGAGCCGGATGCCGGCCGCGCTGGTGCCGCGCCTGGCCCAGGTCGCGGAGATCCCGACGCGCACGTCCGGCAAGGTCGACCGCGACGCCCTGCCCTGGCCGCTGGCCGAGGCGCCGGTCGCGGAGGCCGGCCACGGGCTCGAGGGCGAGGCGGCGTGGCTGGCCGAGCTCTGGTTCGAGGTGATCGGCGCCGTCGTGCGCAGCGGTCAGGACGACTTCTTCGACCTCGGCGGCGGCAGCCTCACCGCGGCGCAGGTGGTCTCGCGGCTGCGGTCCCGCTACCCCGAGGTCACCGTCGCGGACCTCTACGAGAACCCGACGATCGAGAAGCTGGGTCGGGCCCTCGCGCGGCTGGCCAGCCCGTCGTCCTCCACCGACCGGCACGTCCGGCCCACGCCCTTCCGCACCCAGGCGGGGCAGGTCCTGGCGACGGTTCCGCTGCGCACCGTCTCGGGTCTGCGCTGGCTCACCTGGGTCGGTGCCGCCGACAACGTGCTGCGTCCCGTGGCCGGCCTCGACTGGCTGCCGACGGTGCCGTGGGCGTGGGTGGTCGTGGGCTGGGCACTGCTGGTGCTGCCGCCCGGACGGATGGCGCTGAGTGCGCTCGGGGCCCGGCTGCTGCTGCGCGGCGTCGGGCCGGGCAGCTACCCCCGCGGGGGCACCGTGCACCTGCGACTCTGGGTGGCCGAGCGGCTGGTCGACGAGCTCGGGGCGGCCAACCTCTCGGGGGCGGCCTGGATGCCCACCTACGCACGCGCCCTGGGCGCCAAGGTCGGCAAGGACGTCGACCTGCACTCGCTGCCTCCGGTCACCGGCATGCTGCGGCTGGGGGCCGGATGCTCCGTCGAGCCGGAGGTCGACCTGACCGGGCACTGGCTCGACGGGGACGTGCTTCGGATCGGCACCGTCACCGTCGGCCCCGGCGCCCGGATCGGGGCCCGCAGCACGCTGGCCCCCGGCAGCCGGGTCGGCAGGAACGCCGAGGTCGCCCCCGGCTCCGCGGTGCTGGGCGAGGTACCCAAGGGCGAGTTCTGGTCCGGCTCGCCGGCCACCCACGTCACCACCGCACGGGGTCCGTGGTCCGACGTCCGGCCGCCGCACCACCGTCGCTGGGTGGCCGGCTACGCCGCCGGGGCGGCCGGCGTCGCGCTGGTCCCGCTCCTCGCCGCGGTGGTCGGAGGGCTCACCCTGCTGCCCGGCCTGCGCGACGCCCGGGGGCTCGGCGAGGCGGTGCGCGCCACGCTGCTGATGCTCCCGGTGGCCACCGTCGTCGGGCTGCTGGTCGTCGCCGCGACGTCAGCGGCCGTCGTACGCCTGGTCGCGCGGGGGCTCGAGCCCGGCCACCACCCGATCCACAGCCGGCAGGCCTGGCAGGCCTGGATCACCCTGCGGGTGCTCGACGAGTGCCGCACCTGGCTCTTCCCGCTCTACGCCAGCACGCTCACCCCGCTGTGGCTGCGGCTGCTCGGCGCGCGGGTGGGACGCGGCGTCGAGGCGTCCACGGTGCTGCTGATCCCGTCCCTGACCACCATCAACGACGAGGCGTTCCTCGCCGACGACACCCTGATCGGCAGCTATGAGCTGGGCGGCGGCTGGCTGCGTGTCGAGCGGGTCAAGATCGGCAAGCGGGCCTTCGTCGGCAACTCGGGGATGACCGCCCCCGGTCGCAAGGTGCCCAAGCGCGCGCTCGTCGCGGTGCTCTCGGCCGCTCCTCGGCGCAAGCAGGCGAAGGCCGGGTCGTCGTGGCTGGGCAGCCCGCCGGTCTCGCTGCGCCGCAGCGGCGAGTCCGTCGACGCGAGCCGCACCTACGCCCCACCCCGCCGCCTCCGCGTTGCCCGGGCCCTGGTCGAGACGTGCCGGCTCGTCGCGGTGATGGTCTCGCTGGTGCTCGCCGTCGGTGTCGTCGCGGGCCTGGAGCGGCTCACCGCCGAGCTCGGCTGGTCGGCCGCCGCCCTCCTGTCCGGCGTGCTGCTGATCGTGGCCGGGGCCGCCGGCGCCGCCGTCACGACCGGCGCCAAGTGGGTGCTGGTCGGCCGGCACACGGCCACCGACCACCCGCTGTGGAGCTCCTACGTCTGGCGCAGCGAGCTGGCCGACGCGTTCGTGGAGACCGTCGCCGCGCCCTGGTTCGCCCGGCCTGCCACGGGCACGCCGGTGCTGAACATGTGGCTGCGCAGCCTGGGCGCGCGGATCGGCAGGGGCGTGTGGTGCGAGACCTACTGGCTGCCGGAGGCCGACCTCGTCGACCTGCGCGCCGGGGTGACCGTCAACCCCGGCTGCGTCCTGCAGACCCACCTGTTCCACGACCGGGTGATGAGCCTCGACACGGTGACCCTGCGCCGCGGGGCCACGCTCGGGCCCAACAGCGTCGTGCTCCCGGCGGGGGTCATCGGCCGTGACGCTACGGTGGGCCCTGTGTCGTTGGTGATGAGGGGCGAGGTCGTGCCCGACAAGACTGTGTGGACCGGCAACCCCATCGGCCCCTGGTGGGACGAGCCCAGCGCGACAAGCTCGCGGTGAGCGGCTCCATGGGTGACGCCGACAGCTACCTCCCCGGTCACGGCGACGTGTCCTTCGACGTCAAGCACTACGACCTCGAGCTGACCTACAAGGTGGAGGGCAACCACCTCGAGGGACGCGCCCGGGTCTCGTGCCGGGCCCGCACCGAGCTCCATGAGCTCGAGCTCGACCTGCACGGGCTGAAGGTCGCCAAGGTGACCCTCGACGGCCGGCGGGTGAAGTACCGCCAGCGGCGCAACCGGCTCCACGTCCACCTCGACGAGGCGATGTCCGAGGGCACCACCTTCGAGGTCGGCGTCAGCTACGGCGGTCATCCCGGCCAGGAGCGCAACCGTCACCTCGGCACCGCCGGCTGGGAGGAGCTGACCGACGGAGCCCTGGTCGCCGCGCAGCCGCACGGCGCCCCGTCGTGGTTCCCGTGCAACGACCGGCCGTCCAGCAAGGCGTCCTACCGCGTCGCGCTGACCGTCCCGGCGGAGTACCTCGTGCACACCAACGGCGTGCTGACCTCCCGGCGCCGGCACGCCAGCTCCTCGACCTGGGTCTTCGAGCAGTCCGAGCCGATGGCGCCCTACCTGGCCACCGTGCACGTCGGGCGCTACACGCGGGTCGAGCTCGACGGCCCGGTCGAGTCCTACGCGATCGCCCCGGTCGCCCTCACCAGCCGGCTCGACAGCGCCTTCGGACGCCAGGCCGAGATGCTCGAGACGTTCGTGGAGGCCTTCGGTCCCTACCCCTTCCCGTCGTACGGCGTGGTGGTGACCGACGACGAGCTGGAGATCCCGCTGGAGTCCCAGGGCCTGTCCACGTTCGGCGCCAACCACCTCAGCGACGACTGGGGCTGCGTCCGGCTGGTCGCGCACGAGCTGTCGCACCAGTGGTTCGGCAACAGCGTGACCACCGGGACCTGGCAGGACATCTGGCTGCACGAGGGGTTCGCCTGCTACGCCGAGTGGATCTGGTCGGAGGCCAGCGGCGGCGAGTCCGCGCACGAGCAGGCGATCCGTCACCACGAGCGGCTGCGCGGGGAGGCGGAGGACCTGCTGCTCTCCGACCCGGGGCCCGACCTGATGTTCGACGACCGGGTCTACAAGCGCGGCGCGCTGACCCTGCACGCGCTGCGGCTCACGCTCGGCGACGACGTGTTCTTCGACCTGCTCCGCGGCTGGACCCGGGAGAACGCCTACGGCACGGTCAGCACCGGTGACTTCGTCGAGCACGCCCAGAGCTTCAGCGACGCCGACCTCGCCGGCCTGTTCAAGGAGTGGCTGCACCAGGAGCCGCTGCCGGACCTGCCGTCCTCACGCTGACCTCGACCCCGCGGTCGGCCACCACCGCCACGCAGCCCAGGTGGTGGGCACCCAGCTCCAGGTCGAGCATGGTGACCGTGCCGTCGTGGTGCCAGGAGACCAGGCCGGCCGGCTCGTCGGGTGCCGTGACCCGGATGCCGGTCAACGGTGTGACGAGGCCTTCGCCGGTCGCCTTGACCAGTGCCTCCTTGCGCACCCAGGTCAGGGCCAGCGCACGCGGGTCCCCGGCCGCCTCCTCCGGGTGCAGGAGCAGGTCGGCCAGTCCCTCGTGACGACGCCCGTCCAGCGCCTCGACGTCGACCCCGACCTGCCCGGTGGTGGCGAGCGCGACGGCGACGACGCCCGCGGTGTAGGAGATGCTGGCGGGCACCGGGGCGCGGCTGGCGACGAGGACGACGGGTCGCCCGTGGGCCGCGCTCCCGCAGCGCGGACAGTGCCGCGTCACGCTCACCCCGGTCTCGGGCACGCCGAACCGCGACGCGGCGACCCGGGTCAGCAGGGCGTCGGCCGTCGCACGGCCACCGTCGCCGTGCGTCCACTCCACCAGCACCTCGCTCATGGGCCCATCGTCCCCCAGCGCCGGTGTCAGCCGAACGACCGCGCCGCCGCGCCCACGGCGGACACGTAGGCGTCCGCATGGTTGTAGGACAGCACCGCCGCCGTCCAGCCCCGGTCGGTCGTCAGGTCCTGGCCCCCGGCACACAGGTAGCGCCCCGCCGCCAGGGCCGCGTCGTCGAGGTCGTTCGGGTCGGCGGCACCGTCCCCGTCGCCGTCCGACGCCCACCGTCGCCACGTCGACGAGATGAACTGGAGCGGTCCGACGGCGTGGTCCCACCGCGGGTCCCCGTGCCAGCGCGCCGAGGCCCTCGTCGCCGGCACGGCCGCGTAGCCGCGCCCGTCGAGCGCGGGGCCGAGGACCGGTGACGACGAGCGCCCGTCCGGGCCGAGCGTGCGTCCACCGACGGTGCCGTGCGCCGACTCGACCGCGCCGATGCCGGCCAGCGTCGTCCAGCCGAGGCGGCAGCCGGGGTCGGAGCCGGCGAGCACCAGCGTCGCGCGCCCGTAGGCGAGCACGGCCGGGGCGGGGATGCCGGTTGCGGCGGCGGTACGACGCACCCAGAGCGGGTCCACCTGGGGCAGCGGGGTGGCCACGCGGGCTCCGGCCCGGGACGTCGCGGGACGCCGTACGACGGAGGCGGGAGGTGCCGCGAGCGGGGCGCTGGCCCAGGACACCGGGACCGGCCGACCGCTGCTCAGCGAGGCGGTGACGAGCAGGCCGACGACGGGCAGCAGCACGGCGACGGCGAGCAGGACCGGCCGCGCGACTGACCTCTCAACATGCCGCGAGTGACGTCTCAACGGGTCAGCCGAAGCGGCCGTTGACGTAGTCGTGGGTGCGCTCGTCGCGCGGGTTGCCGAACATCGCCTCGGTGTCGCCGTGCTCGACGATCACGCCCGGTGTGCCCTGCGAGGCGAGGAAGAACGCGCACTGGTCGGACACCCGCGCGGCCTGCTGCATGTTGTGGGTGACGATCACGATCGTCACCTCGCGAGCGAGGTCGACCATGGTCTCCTCGATCACCCGCGTCGAGGTCGGGTCGAGCGCGGAGCAGGGCTCGTCCATCAGCAGCACCCGCGGGCGCACAGCGAGCGAGCGGGCGATGCACAGCCGCTGCTGCTGGCCTCCGGACAGCCCGCCGCCGGGAGCGTCGAGGCGGTCCTTGACCTCCTTCCAGAGGCCGGCCCGCACCAGGCAGGACTCGACGAGCTCCTCCCGGGTGTCGCGGGGCGCCTTCACGCCGGTGAGCTTCAGGCCCGACAGCACGTTGTCGCGGATCGACATCGTGGGGAACGGGTTCGGCTTCTGGAACACCATGCCGATGGCCCGGCGGGCGTCGGTGAGCTTGCGGTCCGGGTCGTAGATGTCGGCTCCGTCCAGCAGCACCTGCCCGCCCAGAGCCGCCGAGGGCACCAGCTCGTGCATCCGGTTGAGGATCCGCAGGAACGTCGACTTGCCACAGCCGGACGGGCCGATCAGCGCCGTGATCCGGCCGGCCGGCATCGTCAGCGACACCCGGTCCAGGACCTGGTGGTCGCCGAACCACGCCGACACGTCGCGCGCGTCGAGGGTGGCCAGGGACGAGGTGGTCGCCGGCAGCGTGGTGGTCTGGGTCAGTGCGTCGGTGCTCATGGTGTGTCCTTCGAGTCAGGGAACCGGCCAGGCCGGACCGCCCCCGGAGCACGGGGCGGCCCGGCCGGACCGTGGGGTCGTCGTCAGCGGGTGACGGTGACCGTCTTGGTGACCTTCGACGCGGCGGTCCGCGCGTTGCCCAGGTAGGCGAAGGTCAGCGTGTGCTTGCCCTTGGCGAGGCGCGGCAGGAGCACCGTGACCTGGCCGGCGGACAGCGTGCCGGCGGCGATCTGGTGGGTGCCCATCCGGACCACGACCTTGCCCGAGGCGGGCTTGCCCAGCGTGGTCACGCTGATCGTGGCCTTGACGCGACGGGTGGTGGAGAAGGTCGACGGCATCGAGACCGTGGTGCGCGACGCGCCCTTGACCGCGAGGGACTTCGCGGCCGAGGTCGAGCCCGTCCAGTAGTCCGAGGCCGGGGTGTAGACGGCCTTGTAGCTGTGCGTGCCGGGGGTGACGCCGCTCAGCGAGACCAGGCCGACGCCGCCCTGGAGGAACTTCGTGGCCACGGTCTTGGTGCCGTCGAGGACGCGGACCTGGCCGGCGGGCGTGACGTCGGAGGAGACCGTCACCTTGAGCGACACCTTCTGGCCGGTGGCCGTGCCGGTCACCTTGCTGGTGGTGGCGTGCGCCGTGCCGTCGTTGGTGGCGAAGTCGGTGGTGGCGGCCTGGGTGGCCTCGCCGCAGACGCCGGTGGTGCCGTTGCTGCGGGCCAGCTGGTCGAAGCCAGCGTGCTCGATCAGGGACTTCGCGGCGCTGCTGCAGATGAAGCCGGTCTCGCCGAAGATGCCGGAGAACCACGCCTTGCCCAGGTCACCGGCGCGGACCACGTTGTAGAGCGCGCGCTTGGCGTTGAAGCCGCCCAGCAGCTCGATCGTCGGCGTGGTCTTGGCACGGCCGGTGGAGAACGGCGCGATGGCGTCCGGGTTGGCCTTGAGGTCGGTGTCGCTGTGCTCCTGGGTCTCCTGGACCGAGGCCGCGAGGGTGACGTCGACGCCGCCGTTGGCCGCCTTGAGCTGGTCGAGGAAGAACTTCCGGGTGCCGGAGCCGGCCTGCGGGATGAGCGGCGCGATGGTGCCGGCGGTACCGCCGAGCTGGGCCCAGTCGGTGTAGGTGCCGTTGTAGATCTTCACCACGTCGGTCGCGGCGATCGAGGCCGGGGCGTGCGTGCTCGTCGCGTCCACGGCCATCTTGAGCCCGTCGACGGCGAACGGCACCTGCCACAGGCCGGCGCTGACCTCGTCGGTGCTCAGCGAGGAGGACGAGCGCGCGTAGTCGATCGAGGCGTTGTTGCCGGCGCCGTACAGCAGCGCCTTGCCGGCACCCGAGCCGTTCGGCCGGGTGATCGAGCCGGCGCCCTGCTTGGGGGTGATGGATGCGGTCAGGCCGCTGCCGGCAGCGTCGAAGGACTGCAGCAGCGCGGAGGTGCGGCCGTGGTTGTAGCCGTCGACCTGCGTGCCGTTCACCAGCGCGCCGTCGATCAGGTAGTTCATCGCGAACTGGGTGGTGTCCGAGCCGACGCCGACGATGTCGGTGACGGCGGGGGTCGAGGTGGGCTCGGCCGACGCGGTGCCGGCGAGCGGGAGGAGTCCGAGGGCGCCGACGGCCAAGGAGCCTGCGACGAGCGCGGAGAAGCGACTACGAGACATGAGGACTGTGACTCTCTGCTAGGACGATGCGATGAGTTCGACAGCCACCCCGAGCGTGGCGAGAGTAGACAAACCCACCGTCATACCCAGCAGGAGAACGCTGGGGTGAACGTCGGGTGACGGTTGAAGGTCCATTGGTTCCAGCCCCTCAGACCAGGTTCGGCAGCAGGCGTACGGCGACGTCGGTCGTCACCCACGCGAGGGCCAGGAGGACGGGCGTGGTGACCAGCCAGACCAGGCTCGCGGGGTAGCGCGACCGCGCCACGACGACCCCGGCGGCTACCGCGACGAGCGCTGCGAGGCAGAGCACCAGCAGGGGCAGCGCGGACTGGTCGCGCGCCATCGCCCGCTCCGCCTCCGGTACGGCGGCAGGTCGGCCGGCCGCGGGGACGAAGGCCTTCCCGAGCAGGGTGGCGTCGACGTAGACCACGTCGCGAGGCGAGAGCGCCGCCAGGGGTCCCCCGCCCTCGGCAGTGACCAGGGTGAGCCGGGCGCCGTCGGCCGCGAGCGTCCCTGGCAGCGGGTCCCCGGCGCGGCGCACCCCGTCGACCCGGAACCGGGACGGACCTTGCTGGGTGCGCGCCTCGACCAGGTCCCCGGCACGCAGCTCGGTCACGTGGCCGAACGGAGCACCGTAGGAGAGGGCCCGGCCGTAGACCAGGGAGACACCGAGCTGTCCCGGCAGTGGGGTGTCGCGGCGGTGCCCGGGACCGGCCAGCAGGTCGCCGGACCCGGTGCCCTCGACCACGACCTCGCGCAGTCCGAGACGCGGGATCGTCAGCAGGGCAACGGGTCTGCCCGGCTTGATGGCGCCGCCGGTGGGTGCGGTGGCGGCGGCGAGCTCGCTGCGCAGGTGGGTGTAGAGCACGTCCTGCGCACGGTTCTCCGACAGTCCGCCGAGGAACACCAGCTGGGCCACGAACCACAGGGCGACCAGCGCCAGCACCGCGAACCCGTCGCGCGCGACCCCCAGCCGTTCCTGCGCCGGCGGCGGCGCGGGCTGCCGGGTGGGGGCCGACGGCGGCTGTGTGGGCGCGGGAAGTGTCGTGGTCATCGGGGGCTCCGTCGGGTCAGCAGCCGCAGCACCAGCGACAGCAGGCCGCCGAGCAGGCCGAGGAACAGCGCGGTCGGGAGCAGCGCCCCGGCCAGCTTCGAGGACTGCGGCGCGGTGGCCAGCACCTGGGCACGCGGAGCGACCGACGCGGTGGCGGTGGGGACCGCGGACGCCGGGGCCGACGGCACTGCTGCGGCTGCCGGCGCCGCTCCCCCGCCCGCCGGCGCGGCACCGGAATCCACGCCACCGGAAACGCCGCCGGTCGACGGCACCTGCTGCCCGGCCGGGGTCGCCACCCGCTGGGCGGCGATCGCGGTCGCCGCCTGCTGCGCGGCCTGGAACAGCGGCGCCGTCGGGCCGCTCGCGCGGATCGGCAGGAAGCCGGCGGGGAGCTGGCCGTTGCCCGACCCGGGCTGCTGGCCCTCGGTCGTGGCGATCCTGATGAACGAGGCGACGTGCGCGGCGTCGGGCTTGTCGAGCCCGGTGCGGCGGGCGGCCGTGTAGACGACCATGGTGCCCGGGTAGGCGCGTGCGTCCCGGCCGAGTGCGGCCTGGTCGAGCGTGAACGGGGTCAGCCCTGCACCACCCTGCAGGTGCCGCAGGGCGGCAGCCATCGAGGCGTCGTCCGGGCCGACGTAGCGGCCGGGCGTGGTCTCGAGCTCGGCGGTGTGCAGTCCGAAGCGGGCGGCGTCGCCGAGGCTCGTGACGCCGAGCAGGAACCTGGTGCCGATGCCCTGCCGGTCCACGCGCCCCAGCTTGAACGGGTCGCTCGGGGTGGCCCGGTCGCACCGGGTCTGCACGTTCGGCCAGGCGTCCAGGACGGCTTCGGCGATGGTGCGCAGGTAGGACACCGGGGCGGCCACCTGCGACAGGTAGACGGCCGGGTTCTGCTTGTTGCACTCGAGGTCCGAGGCCGGCACGTAGGTGTCCTTGAGCGGCCACTCGGCCACCGGCAGGTGCATCCCGCGGTAGCTCGGGTTGACCTTCATCCCCCACGGGTCCGGCTTGCCGGCGACGAACGCCGCGGCGTCCTTGTCCTGGGCGAGGTAGGAGGTCAGCGTCGAGATGACGTCGGAGGACTGCGACAGGCTCAGCAGCGTCGCCGCGGCCTCGCGGGGGATCCGGTCCAGCCCCGGGTTCAGCCGGGCGAACTCCGGGTCGAGGTTGATCGAGACCGGGTTGCCGGCCAGGCCCGGGTGCCCGCGACCGAGGTCCGAGGCCGGGTAGGACTGGGTGAGCAGCTTCGCGACCAGCCGGGCGTTCAGCCGCAGGTGGCCGTCCTCGCCCGCGTTGTCGGGCCGGTCGACGGCGTAGGAGATGGCGAAACCCGTCACGGCGGTCGGTGCGTAGGCGACCGGGTCGGCCGCCCCCTCCAGCGGGCGTCGCCCGGAGACCAGCGCGGCCGGCGCCTGCCCGTTCTGCATCAGCGCGAACGCGGCCGCGTCCGACATCCGGTTGTGCTGGAACTTGAAGCGGTCCTTGCGCAGGCAGTAGGCCGGGGCCCACTGCAGCGCTGCCTGGCTGAGCAGCTCCGAGCCGTAGAACGCCGTGGGCGCGCGGTTGTCGAGGACGTCGCAGGTGTTGGGCGGCAGCGCGAAGTGCAGCGGCACCGAGAACCGGTTGCGCCAGTTGGAGGCCGACCACCAGTAGAGCGGGGAAACCGCCGCGTCGACGCCCTCGCCGGCGAAGTTGCTCGAGCCCGGCGCGAAGCGGCCGTACTTGTTGCACTGAGGGTCGGGGTCGGCACAGCTGATGCCCATGATCGGGATCACCACCAGCGAGCAGGCGACCTTGTCGTTGCAGCCCAGCGACTCGTTCTCGATGTCGCTGCGCACCTCGAACCGGGCGTCACCGCTGCCGTCCTCCTTGGTGAAGGCGGCCATCTCCGACGGCGGGTACGACGACCCGACCGCGGCCTCGGGCGCCATCGTCTCGGCCGTGCACGACAGGTACTGCTTGCCGTTCGCGGCGACGAACGGGGTCACGTGCGTGGACAGGAAGTCGGCATCGGGGCAGGTGGTCGTGTCCGGGTAGGGCGTGACGCCCGACTTCGCGGCCCGGTCAGCGACAGTGGCGTACTGGTCGTGGCGCCAGACCGCCTGGGACTCGGTCGCCGACTGTGAGCGCTGCTGCCGGGTCGAGGTCCAGCAGGTCTGCGGGGAAAGCCGTTGTGCCGCAGGGGCCTTGGGGTCGTCGACGCCGCGGCACTGCAAGATCACCACCGGGTACTCCTGCACCAGGCCGCCCTCCCCGAACGGGTTGGCCGCGCGGCCGCCGCTGGGGTGCGCACCGGTCCAGGTCACGTGGATCCGCTGCCGGCCGCGCAGGTTGCGGGTGGTGTCGACGTGCACGCTGACGCGCTCGCTGTCCACGACCTCGCTCGCGCCGCCGACCAGGTGCGTCCGGGTCAGCGTCCGGGTCGCGGACCAGCCGTCACCGGCAGCACCCGAGGCGGTCGCGGGCGCCGTACCCACCAGGCCGGAGGCGAGCAGAGCCGCGACACCACCGACCAGGGCGGCCGCACGGAGCCGCCGCAGCCCTCTCACCGGACACCGCCGGACCGGCGTCGCAGCCGGGCCGCGACGATGCCGGGCACCAGGACCAGGGCGAGCAGCTCGAGGACGGCGAGGTCACCGAAGACCCGGTTGTCCGCGGGCCGCGCCGCGGCGAGGTCGGTGGGCACCGCGTAGGAGGCCGCCGCCGCGCTCACCCCGGCCGCGGCTGCGACCGGCTGCCCGGTCTCCGGGTCCACGGCGCCTGCTGCTGCGACCGTGCCTGGTGGTGGTGCCGCCGCGGCGCCACCGGAGGACACCGCCGGGCCAGCCCCGGACGCCGGCTGCGCCCCCGCCGCCGCCGGCTTGGTGTTCGCGTTGGTGGACGGCGTGTTCGTGCCGGTGGCCAGGTCGCACGGTCCCTGCCCGACCTTGTCGCAGCTCGCGGGCATGGGCGCGATCTCCGCGAGGTGGTTGCGCGACAGGTCGCCCTTGACGAACGTCGGGTTGTTGCAGCGGGTCGCGTCGCGGTGGCTGACGTCCACCGCCGGGTCGGCGGTGTGCAGCTTGGCGAGCTGCTGGAAGCCCGCGTTGACGAGGTTCAGCGGCAATGGCGAGTAGCCGTAGGGGCCGGCCTTCGACTGCCCCTCGCACAGCGAGTAGTACATGAAGTCCACCAGCGTCTGGCGCTTCGAGGTGGTCATCCGCCGGTCGTTCGCGCCGGTGGGCAGCAGCATGTAGGAGTAGGACGACAGCGGGTAGGCCCGCGCGTCGCTGGCGGTGTAGACGCCGTCGAGGATCTGGGTGAGGTACTGCTGGGATCCCTTGTCCTGGTTGATCTTCGCCTTGGTCAGCGCGACCGCGGTGTTGTACTGCGTCGGCTCGACGTAGTAGCCCGCCTTGTTGAGCAGCTTCACCACCGGGAAGTGCTTGTTCAGCGGGTAGGAGTACTCGATGTAGCCGATGGTGCCGTTGCCGGCGGCGCCCGCGATCGTGTTCATCACCTGGTCGGATCCCGCCGCGGCGATCATCCGGCCCTTGCGCGGGTAGTACGACGTCAGGCCGCTGCGCCCGAAGTAGGGGCGCCACGTCGACGGGTACTGCTTGTCGAGCCAGGTCGTGAACTGCGCCGTCGTACCCGAGCCGTCGGAGCGCACGACCGGCGTGATGGGCAGCGCCGGCAGCACCCGCCCGTTGTTGTCCTTGGTGATCGCCGGGTCGTTCCAGTTGGTGATCTTGTTGGTGAAGATCTTCGCCACCGTGTCGCCCGAGAGCCGCAGGTTGCGCACCAGCTGACCGGCGACCCGCAGCTGGTAGGTGAACGCGGTGCCGCCGGCCACGATCGGCATGTAGGCGAACTGGCGGCCGTTGCTGGTGTCGGCCTTGCCGTACTCGTCGGTGCCCTGGTAGGGGATCTCGCTGATGCCGAAGTCGGTGACGTAGTTGGCGAAGTCCTTGCGGCCCTGCGAGGAACCGCCACCGGAGTAGGTCACCTGCATGCCGAGGGCGTCCACGTCGGAGATCCACTGCTGCAGGATCACCTGGCTCCAGGTCGACCCGGAGCCCTCGATCTGGGAGTAGCTGGCGGCCGCCGGGGCGGCGATGCCGACGACGGCGCCGAGGGCGGTCAGGACCGCGAGCAGGCGCAGGCGGGTGCGGGTCACGAGATCTCCTGGGAGGTACGGCGCAGCCGCAGCAGGCGACGGCGTCGGGGGTGCGGGGGTCGCGCGAGAAGTCGCGCGGTGACGAACAGGACGAGGACGAGCGCCATCAGCAGGGCCGCCGCGCCGAAGGCACGCGCGATGTAGACCGGCTCGCCGCTGCGGACGGTGGAGAAGATGAACAGCGGCAGGCTGTTCATCACCCCGTTGGTGGGGTCGGTGACCACGAAGCTCGCGGCGCCGGAGGTGAGCAGCACCGGCGAGGTCTCACCGATGCCTCGGGCGACGCCCAGGATCAGGGCGGTGGCCAGGCCGGGACGGGCGGTCGGGAGCACGACGTGCCACACGGTCTTCCACCGCGAGGCTCCGAGCGCGAGGCTCGCCTCGCGCAGGCCGCCGGGCACCACGCGGAGCACGACGTCGGAGGCGCGCGCGATGATCGGCAGCATCATCACGGCCAGTGCCAGGCTCGCGGCCAGCCCGGACCGGGCCATGCCCAGCCCGATGATCGCGGTCGTGTAGACGAACAGCCCGGCGACCACGGACGGCAGCGCCGTCATCGCCTCGACGATGGTGCGCACCACCCGGGCGAACCGGCCGCCGATCTCGGTCATGAAGACCGCGGTCCCGATCCCCAGCGGCACCGTGACCGCCACGGCGATGCCGAGCTCGATCGCGGAGCCCAGCACGGCGTGCAGCACGCCACCCCGGGTGAACGGGTCACGCGGCCCGACCCCCGACATGTCGTCGAGGTACATGTTCCAGTGCGGCAGCGCCGGAGCGCCCTTGACGAAGATGAAGACGACCGTGCTGAGCAGGGCGGCGCCCACGACGAGCGCGCCGGCGTGCACGACGGCACCGGCGACCCGGTCCCGGACCTCCACGGCACCGCTGGTCAGCGAGGTCGCGGTGGCCAGCACCATCAGGCCCAGCACGAACCACGCGGCCAGGAAGGGCAGCAGGCCCGTCCACGGCAGCAGCCGCTGGGTCACCAGCCAGGCGAGCGCGAGGCCGCCGACCCACGAGCCGGCCATCACGAACCGGTCGTCGGGGGTCCGCGCCGAGAGGCTGCGACGCGCCGGCGCCGGCGCGTTGGCGGTGGGCAGGTCCGCGCGCAGGGTGGTCCGCGGCTGCTCGACGGCACGGCGTCCCGGGACGGGCGGCTGCCGGACCGTGGGCGGGTCGGCGAACGTGGTCATCAGGCCTCCGTCTCGGCGCCGGAGCGGCTGCGCGCCACCACGACCGCAGCGAGGGTGTTGATCAGCAGCGTGATCATGAACAGCACGAAGCCCGCGGTGAGCAGGGCGGCCAGCTGTCCCGAGGACGCCTCGGTGAACCTGCCCGCGATGAGGGCGGACACGGTGTTGGTGCCGATCTCGAGGATCCGGGGCTTGAGGTCGAAGGCCGGCGAGATGATCAGCAGCACGGCGATGGTCTCGCCGAGGGCGCGGCCCAGGCCGAGCATCGTGCCGCCGATGATGCCGCCGCGGCCGAAGGGCAGCACGACGGTGCGGACCATCCCCCAGCGCGTCGCGCCGAGCGCCAGCGCGGCCTCGCGCTCCCCCTGGGGTGCCTGGCTGAACACCTGGCGCATCACTGCGCAGGCCATCGGCATCACCATCATCGCGACCGCGAGCCCGGCGATGAACGCGGACGCCGTGTAGCGGGACCGGTCCCACATCGCGGCGTTCGGGTCGGCGTCGACCTTGAACACCGGGATCCAGCCCAGCGTCCGGTGCAGCCAGAGGGCGACCACCGAGGCGTGCGGCTCGAGCAGGAAGAAGCCCCACAGGCCGTAGATGATGCTCGGCACCGCAGCCATCAGGTCGACCGCCGAGGTGAGCGTCGCGCGCAGCCGCGGCGGCGCGTACTCGGTGATGTAGAGCGCGGTCAGCAGCGCCAGCGGGAACGCCACGGTCATGGCGACGAGGGCGACCTCGAAGGTGCCGGCGAGGACCGCGCCGATGCCGAGCGTGTCGGCCTCGGGCTGCCACTGCGTCTGGGTGAAGAAGCCGAAGCCGTAGTGCCGGAAGGTGGGCACGGACTGCAGCGCCAGGAAGAAGCCGATGCCTCCGGTGACCAGGAGGACGGTCGCGGCAACCGACCGGGAGCCGGCCGCGAAGACCCGGTCGACGCCGGTCGCGCGGCGCGAGACCGGGCGCGGGCGAGGGGGCGTCGAGGACGGATCCTCGACGCGGAGCAGGGTGGACACGCGCGACCTCGCTGGGGTTCACAATCCGCCCTGGGGCGGAGACGACCGCTGGAATATCGCAGCGCCAGACCGGCGGATCGGCCCCTGCCAGGTGAACTCGGGCTGAACTCCCTTCGACGACTTGTCCGACTAGGGCCCACCTAGTCATGAAAGGTCATGCTTTCCTAGCCCTTCTGGGCCATGCGTGTCGTTTCGTCAGCCGCCGACGTGATAACTGCCCGGCTCCCAGCACCGGGTGGCGACGCCGATCCGGTTCCAGGCGTTGACGGTGACCAGGAGCGCGACGAGCTGGGCGAGCGGCTCGGGCTCGAAGCACCGCGCGGCCTCGTCCATCACCGCGGCCGGGACCTTGTCGACGCTGACCAGGGTGACTGCCTCGGTCAGCGCGAGGGCGGCCCGCTCGGCGTCCGTGAAGTACGCCGTCTCCCGCCAGGCCCCCAGTGCGTAGAGCCGCTGCTCGGTCTCCCCCAGGGCGCGCGCGTCCTTGCTGTGCATGTCGATGCAGTAGGCGCAGCCATTGATCGTCGAGGCGTGGACCCGGACGAGCTCGCGCAGCAGCGGGTCGAGACCGACGCCGGCGACGGCGTCGAGGCGGCTCATCGCGGCGGAGAACCGCGGGACCAGCGCGTCGAAGTCGAGGCGGACCCGGGTGGGGTTGTCGTGCACTACATTAATTTCCATGGAAACTAAGTGTTTGACGGGGAAAGTACCTTGTCAAGGGTGAACGCCGACCCCGTGACGCCACCGGACGACGCCGTAGCCGGCTTCGTCGCCCAGTGGGCAGAGGCGCGCCCCGACCTCGACGCCTCGCCCCTGCTGGTCCTCGGACGGGTGAACCGCCTCAACGCCCTGCTCGACGAGGTGCTCCGGCCGCCGTTCGCCGCCACCGGTCTCGCGCCCGGCGACTTCGACGTGCTGGCCGCGTTGCGGCGCTCCGGACCGCCGTACACCCTGGGGTCCACGGCGCTGGCCGCCCAGGTGCTGGTCACCAACGGCGCGGCCACGAAGCGGGTGGACCGGCTCGCCCGGCAGGGACTCGTCGTCCGCTCGGTCTCACCCAGCGACGGCCGCGGCCGCGACGTGCGCCTCACCGACGAGGGCGTCACCCTCGTCGACCGGCTCCTGGAGGAGCACCTGGCCAACGAGCGCGCCGTGCTGGCCTGCCTGCCGGCCGGTGACGAGGCCGTCCTCGCCACCCTGCTCGGCAGGCTGCTGCAGTCCCTCGAGCGTCAGCCGCCGGGCTGACGCCGCGACGTCACATCCAGGGCGAGGAGCGCACCAGCTGCAGGGCCCGGTCCATCACGAACGGGTCGTTCTGGCGGTAGAGCCACGGCCGGCCGAACCACAGGTAGCCGTCGACGTACTTCGCGGCCAGGCTGCGGTTGGTCGCCGACAGGTGCCACTTGGTGTTCGCGACGTCGTAGGTCGGCGGGATGCCCAGCGTGACGCAGGTCTTGGTCGAGATGACCGTCTTCGACGGGCACACGTAGGCGTTGTCTGCGTCGGGTCCGGTGTAGTGGCCGAACACGAACGGGTGCCCGTTGGACGAGGTGTTGATCACCACGTGCTTGCCGGTGATGCCGCGGGCGGCGAGTGCCTTCACGATGGCCGCGCCGCGCGCGACCTCGAGCCCGGTGCCGGAGTAGTGGGTGCTGTTGAGCGCGATGCCGCGGATGTACTTCACGCCGCCGCGGAGGGCGATCCGGGTCGCCGCCGTGACGCCGCCCTGGGCGCCCGCGGCCGGCCAGTCGGCCGCGCCCGTGTCGATGTAGGTCGCGCTGTTCGGCAGCGCACCGAACACCTTGGCGGCGTAGGCGATCAGCTGCGAGGGCAGCGTCGAACCGTGCGGCGCGCACAGCGCGAACGGCCCGTCGGGCTGCAGGATGATCGCGGCGTGCGCGTTGCCGACGGCACCGGCGAAGCGGTTGATCCAGGTCTTGTACGACGCCTGCTCGGCGGCCGAGGGCAGCCGGGTGCACGCGTCGTGCTCCCACGGCACCATCCGGAACACGGCCATCTGCACGAGCTTCTCGGGGTTGCCGGCCTGCGCGTTCTCGATGTACTTCGTCACCGACGAGGCGATCTTGTCGTTGGGGATCCAGGCGCCGAACCACTTCGCCTTGGGACGCAGCGCGATCTTGGCCAGCGTCGTCTTGGTGGTGCCGGTGGCGTCGACCCACGGCTGCCAGGCCTGGTCGCCCGGGCCCTGGTAGACGCCCCACGGCCGCCCGGCGAGCGGGTTGCCGGCGGCGGTCAGGGTGACGGCGGGCTGCGACGGGCGCGCGTCGACCACGGGACCGGTGGCGACGGTCGAGGCGACGACCGCGCCGAGCGCGAGACCGGCGCCGGCGACGAGCGGCGCGAGCGAGCGCAGCCGGGTGACGAACGTGCGGACAGGACGGGAAGGCGAGTGCATGGACGATGCTCCGAGCGGGATCGGCGTGGGTCTGACCGTCTATGTCATCGGTCGTCCGACGGTCCCGCTCAAGGAATTCGCTATTGCCCGTTCTGGCGTCCCCCGGCTCAGCGGCAGGCGCCGACGATCTCCGTCCGGTCCGCGGGACGCGCGTCCCGCAGCAGCGCCATGCCCTCGCGCAGCGGGAGCGTCCGCACGCCCTGCGCGTCCTGCACCAGCAACGCCTTCGGCAGGGCGGTGCGCGGCCACAGCACCAGCGCCACGCAGGACGGGAAGCGCTGGGAGTACGACGACCGCCAGGCCGTCGACTGCTCGGCGGTGGGCCCCAGCGAGGCGCCGCGGGACGCCGTACCGACGGTGAGGAGCAGGGAGCCGACCGTCAGCAGGAACAGCAGCGAGGGGACGACCAGCGCCCGCACCCACAGGGTGCGGAAGGCAGGCGTCTGGGTCGGCATGCCCGGTCAACGAGCCCCGCGGGGGCGGGGTTATGCCCCCGCGGGTGTGGCGATCAGCCCTCGACGACCTTGGTGGGGGCGCCGTGCACGGCCGGGACCTGGCCCATCTTGCCCTTCTGGAAGTCCTCGAACGCCGCGATCACCTCGGCCTTGGTGTTCATCACGAACGGGCCGGCCCAGGCGACGGGCTCGCGGATCGGGCGGCCGCCGAGCACCACGACCTCCATGGTCGGGTGCCGCGACTCCTGGCGCTCGTCGGCGCCGAGGGTGACGAAGTCGCCCTTGCCGAGCACCGCGAGCTGACCCGTCCTGAGGGGCCGGTTGTCGAGGCCGACGTGGCCGTTGCCGGCGAGAACGTAGACGAGCGCGTTGAAGTCTGGCCGCCACGGCACGTCGAGGCGGGCGCCGGGCGCGAGCGTCGCGTGCAGCATCGCCATCGGCGTGTGCGTGGAGCCGGGACCGGACAGGCCGCCGACGTCGCCGGCGATGATCCGCACCAGCGCGCCTGCGTCCGCGGTGGTGACCAGGCCGAGCTCGGAGGAGCGCAGGTCCTGGTAGCGCGGCGTCGCCCACTTCTGGTCGCGGGGCAGGTTCACCCACAGCTGCAGGCCGTGGAAGAGGCCGCCCTTCGCCACCAGCCACTCCGGCGGCGCCTCGATGTGCAGCAGCCCGGAGCCGGCGGTCATCCACTGGGTGTCGCCGTTGGTAATCGAGCCGCCGCCGCCGTTGCTGTCCTGGTGGTCCATGACCCCGTCGATCATGTAGGTCACGGTCTCGAAGCCGCGGTGCGGGTGCCAGGGCGTGCCCTTCGGCTCACCGGGGGCGTACTCCACCTCCCCCATCTGGTCGAGGTGGATGAACGGGTCGAGGGCGGCCAGGTCCACGCCGGCGAACGCACGCCGTACCGGGAAGCCCTCCCCCTCGAAGCCCTTCGGCGCGGTGGTCACCGAGACGACCGGACGGACGGTGTCGCCGAGTCCGGGCGTGCTCAGGCGGCGCAGGGTGGTCAGGTCGTCGACCGTGACGGCGGGCATCGGGGCCTCCTCGTTGTCGTGGTCCTGGCACAACGGTAGTTGAATCCTAAACATTCCACCAGCCGCTGCGCGGTCACACCCCCTGCGGCGTCCGCAATTGGGTAGCGTTCCCGTGTGACTTCCCTCAACGACACGTACGACGTCGTCATCGTGGGCGGTGGCCACAACGGCCTCGTCGCGGCGGCGTACCTCGCGAAGGCCGGCGTCTCCACCCTGCTTCTCGAGCGGCTGCCGCACACGGGCGGTGCCGCGGTGAGTGCCAACGCCTTCCCCGGGATGCCCGCGAGGCTGTCGCGCTACTCCTACCTGGTGAGCCTGCTGCCGCAGCAGATCATCGACGACCTCGCGCTCGACCTCGAGCTGCGCTCCCGCGCCACCGGCTCCTACACCCCCGTGGTCCGCAACGGCCGGCACACCGGCCTGATGGTCGAGCGCCCCGAGAGCCGGCTGACCGCCGAGTCGTTCCGCAACCTCACCGGCTCCGACCGCGAGTACGACGCCTGGAAGGCGTTCTACGGCGAGGTCGCGCAGTTCGCCCAGCAGGTGGCGCCGACCCTGCTGGAGCCGATGCGCACCGGCAAGGAGATCCAGGCCATGGTCGACCGCAAGGTCTGGGACTACCTGGTCGAGCAGCCGATCGGCCGGGTGATCGAGGACCGCTTCGCCGACGACACGGTGCGGGGCGTGGTCGCCACCGACGCCGTCATCGGCACCTTCGCCGACCTCGACGACGAGTCCCTGGTCCAGAACCGCAGCTTCCTCTACCACCTGGTCGGCAACGGCACCGGCGAGTGGCGGGTGCCCGTGGGCGGGATGGGCGCCGTGACCGACGCGCTCGCGGTGGCCGCCCGCAACGCCGGCGCGACGATCCTCACCGGCGCCGGCGTCAGCGGCATCGAGTCCGACGGCAACGAGGCGACGGTGACCTGGCACGACGGGTCCACCTGGCGCTCGGCGGTGTGCGACTACGTGCTGGCCAACGTGGCGCCCTGGGTGCTCCAGGTGCTGCTCGGCGAGGAGCCGGGCGAGCGGCCGGAGGGCTCCCAGCTGAAGGTCAACATGCTGCTCGACCAGCTGCCGCGCCTCAAGAGCGGCGCCAGCCCGCGACAGGCGTTCGCCGGCACCTTCCACGTCGCCGAGGACTACAGCCAGCTCCAGCAGGCCCACCGCGACGCCTCCTCGGGGTCGCTGCCGCAGGTGCAGCCCGGCGAGCTCTACTGCCACTCCCTGACCGACCCCTCGATCCTGGGACCCCTTGCCGCCAAGGGGATGCACACGCTGACCTACTTCGGCGTGCACACCCCGGCCCGGCTCTTCGACGGCGACCTCGACGGCACCCGCGACACCGCGGTCGGCAACGCCCTCGACGCGATCAACGAGCACCTCGAGGAGCCCATCGAGTCCCTGCTGGCGACCGACAAGTTCGGCAACCCCTGCCTGGAGGCGAAGGCCCCCCAGGACGTCGACGAGGCGCTGGCGATGCCGGGCGGGCACATCTACCACGGCGACCTGACCTGGCCCTGGGCCCCCAACCGGGCCCGGATGGAGACCCCGGCGCAGCGCTGGGGCGTGGGCACCGAGGTCGACAACATCCTGCTCTGCGGCTCCGGCGCCCGGCGTGGCGGCGCGGTCAGCGGCATCGGCGGGCACAACGCCGCCCGGGCCGTGCTCGAGGCCCGGGCGCAGCGAGGCTGAGGACGCGCAACGGCCGCCGAGCACCTGCCCGGCGGCCGTTGCGTCGTGCGCTGCTCAGACGGACTGCGGTGACACCGTCACGATCGGCTGCGTGGTCGGCTGCTGGGAACCACCGGCCGGCTCGATCGTGATCGCGACCTGGGTGCGCTCCCCCGGCATCGACATGGAGGCGCCGTCCCGGACGTCCTTGAGGACGCCCGCCGAGGACGCGACCCCGTTGGTGACGGTCCAGAGCTGGTAGACCTGTCGCTCGGTCAGCTGCGGCAGCCCGTCGGTCTCGACGGCCATCTTGCCGAGCGAGCGGGACGTGGCCACGACGAGCTTGCCGCCGTTGCTGGTGCTCACCGTCGCCTTGTGCACGTCGGAGGCATGGAAGACGGTGCTGGCCGAGGCCGACATCACCGGCGCCTGGCCGGTGTCGAGCTGGGTGACCCCGAAGACCACGGCGGCGATCGCGGCCGCGCCGGCGATCAGCAGGCGCGGCTGGAAACGACGCTTCGCCTTGAGCTCCCGGGCCCGCTCGAGCGTGGTCACCAGGGGCGGCAGCTGCGGGGTCTGGTCGACCGCGGCGAGCACCCGCTGACGCAACGCTGCCGGCGCGGGCATGCTCTCGACGTCGGCCATCTGGGCGGCCGCGTCCCGCAGCTCGCGGACCTCGTCGCGGCAGACCGCGCACTCGGCCAGGTGGGTGTGGAACGCCTCCGCCTCGGAGGCACTGAGTGCGTCCAGGGCGTAGGCCCCGGAGAGCGTGTGCAGGTCGGTGCTCATCGGGCTCCCTCCAGGCAGTCGCGCAGCCGGATCAGTCCGTCGCGCATGCGGGTCTTGATGGTCGGCAGCGGCTTGTCGAGCAGCTGGGCCACTTCGTTGTAGGTGTAGCCGTTGAAGTAGGCGAGACGCACCGACTCCAGCTGCAGGTCGGTGAGCGTGTCGAGGCAGCCCCGGACCGCGCCGTGCTCCTCGGAGGTGATCAGCGCGTCGGCCGGCTCGTCGTGGCTGACCTCGTCGGGCGCGGTGTGCACGTCCTGCCGCTTCTGGCTCTCCGAGCGACGCACCGCGTCCACCGCACGACGGTGGGCGATGGTGAGCACCCACGTCTTGGCCTTGCCGAGGCTCGCGTCGAAGCGGGCGGCGGTGCGCCACACGTCGAGGAAGACCTCCTGGGTGACGTCCTCCGCCCGGGACGGGTCGCGCACGACACGGCGGGCGAGTCCGTACACCGCCGAACTGAGGGCGTCGTACAACGCCTCGAAGGCCTGCCGGTCCCCCCGGGCGACCTTGCCGACCAAGAGGTCGACGTCAGCACCCCCGTAGGCAGGAACGAGTCTCAGCCCCGGTTCTCCCATGCCTGCCTCCTGGCGGTGTCGGTGCGCGCATCGCGCCCTGCTGACTCTAGTTCGACCTGTAGGGACGGCCGGATGGGTGCGGATCGAGGAAGACCCTTGACAGGGGTACGGCGGCAGGCGCATGTTTAACCCATCCGTTAATTAGCAAGGTGGTTAAACACATGGCGACCGACCGACTCAGCGTGATCTTCGCGGCGCTGGCCGACCCGACGAGACGGGCGATCCTGGCCCGGCTCTCCGAGGGCGAGGCCACCGTTACCGAGATCGCTGAGCCGTTCGCGATCAGCCTCCCCGCCATCTCGCGGCACCTGAAGGTGCTCGAGGGGGCCGGCCTGATCTCCCGCAGCCGTTCGGCGCAGTGGCGCTCGAGCCGGCTCGAGACCGAGCCGCTGCGCGAGGCCACCGAGTGGATGGAGCGCTACCGGGTCTTCTGGGACAGCAACCTGGACCGGCTCGAGGCGCACCTCAAGCGGATGCAGAGCACATCCTTGGTCGAGCCCGTCGAGACCACAACCCGAGAGGAACAGTCATGAGCATGCTGCACATCGAGCGCGTCTTCGACGCCCCGCGCGAGCTGGTGTGGAGGGCCTTCACCGACCCCGACGAGTTCGCCGCCTGGTTCGGCCCCGTGGGCTACACGGTGCCGCGCGAGTCCATCACCTTCGACGTGCGTGTCGGCGGGCACCAGAGCTTCACCATGGTCCCCGACGACCCGACCTGGCCCGCGGGCGGCGAGTCCAGCGGCACCATCGACGAGCTGGTCACCTACGAGCTCTTCGCCACCCACGAGGACCTCACGGGCGAGATGGCCGAGCTGTTCGGCACCGACCGGATCACGATGCGCATCGAGTTCCACGACGAGGGCGGCAAGACCCGCCTGGTCATCGGCCAGGGCCCCTACCGCGACGACTTCGTCGGCAACGCGCGCGAGGGCTGGGGCAGCTCGTTCACCAAGCTGGACGCCCACCTCGCCAGCCGCGGGTGAGCAGCCGAGGGGCGCCCACCGGACGCCGTACGACGGGTGGCGGACGTCTCGTCGCCTGGGGTGCCCCTCGATTTCACCCTGCGTCGGAAGTGTTGCTAGAGTTCCACTCGCTTCACCGGGCACGGCCCGGGGGGAGCGGGCGCCATTAGCTCAATTGGCAGAGCAGCTGACTCTTAATCAGCGGGTTCGGGGTTCGAGTCCCTGATGGCGCACCACCACCAAGGTCAGGCATCCGTCGGATGTCTGACCTTCGTCATGTCCGGCCTACCTTCCCGCTTCGGCCTGGGCGGCAGCCACGCTGCGGTGCACGCCGGCGTAGGTCGCGGTCATGTCCGTACCGTCGCGGAACTCCAGGCGCCAGCCGGTGAAGACGCGACTGATGCTCCACACCCGGCCGCCCGGGCCGGTGCCGGTGTACGTGCCCTGCTTCTCGACGAACTCGATGCTCATGCGCAAACTCCCTCGTTCGACCTGGGACTGAGTGGCAGCGGCGGTGGGCCGCGTTCAGACCGGGTTCTTCACAGGCGAGGTGCGTGCCTCGGCGACTCGTTCCAAGAAGTCGTCGACGTCTTCGCGTTCGACCCGTTGTTCTGCCAGTGCGATCGAGGCGCCCCGTGCATTCCCCCTGGCGATGCCCTGACCCGTCGGCCGCCACGCCCAGATCTTCCAGCCAGCACTCGGGGCGGAGTCTCCCTCGTCGTGCGGATTGGGGTCCGTGCGTGTCGACATCAGCTGACGTCCGCCTCTCGCCCGACGCGCAGATGCGTCCCTCATGGAGGCTTCTGGACCAGACTGACCCACCCTACGCGCGGAGTGCCGGGTCGGTGGCCGTCTCGTCACGTGGCTAGTCACCCTTGCTTTGCTCGGACGACCCGCACCCACGTGACCAGGCGGCTCGCGGCGTCGGTCGGGAGCGCCAGTGCTCGAACCAGACGGTCCGTAGGCCAGGCGAATCCCGGTTCCTGGCGGACTGCCGCGCTCGACGTGCCCCCATCGGAATCGCACCGAAATTTCTCCCTGACTTGTCCCCAGGTGGGGTGGGTTTCGCGTTGCCTGGCTGGCGTTTGTGTCGGTGCTGCCTGGTCGGATGGGTTCATGGACACGACCATGGTTGATGAGCTCGACGCCTCGCGGTGCGCCGAGTTCCTGGTCGCGTCCACGGCCCGCCTGCGGGCCGAGGAGTGTCGGCTGCTGGTGGGTGTCGGGCAGTGGGCAGTGCTGCACAACGCCGACTCTGTTGACGTGGCGTACGGCGCGGACAGCCGGGTGCTGCCGGGCACGGAGCAGGCGAAGCGTGTCGGGGGTGACGGCACGCCGGAGGTGGCGGAGTTCGCGGTCGACGAGCTCGGTGTCTATCTCGGGTTGCCGACGTTGACGGCGAAGAACTTGCTCGGCGACGTGCTCGACCTGGGGCACCGGCACCCGTTGCTGTGGGCGCGGGTGCTGGACACCGCGACGTGCGACCGGGTGGACCGCGAGGCGACGGCGGCGGCGTGTCCGCAGGGCTGGCAGGCCCGGTGGGTGGCCCGCCGCTGCCGTGCCGCCGGCTTGTCGTTGGAGGCTGCTCAGTGGGTGGACCGGCAGTCGGCTCATCTGCTGGGGTCGATGGCGTGGGGTGCGGTCAAGGACCGGGTCAACGAGCTGGTCCTGCGTGCCGACCCGGCCCTGGCCGAGGAGCGCCGCCGGGCCCGGGAGGCGGAGCGGAAGGTCGTGGTGTCGCGGACCAACGACGACGGGATGAAGCGGCTGGTGATCCAGGGCCACGCCGGGGAGATCATCGTGGGCCGGGGCCGGATCCACCAGATGGCACTGGTTCTGCAACAGCAGGGCGCGACCGACCCGATCAGCCAGCTCGAGGCCAACGCGGCGACGTTGCTGCTGACCGATCCGGGTGAGGCGCTGCGCCTGTTGATCGTCGCGGCCGCCGACGACCCCGAGATCCGTCGCGACCTGCGCGAGCTGGCTGAGCTGAACCAGATGACCGAGGCGCGTGAGCCCGGACCGCTCGAGGGTGGTCCCGAGGATCCGCGGCACCCGGTCCCCGACGACGGTGGGTTGTTCCGCCACCTCCGCGGGCCGGAGGTCGACCTGCGACGCCACGACGCGTTGGAGCAGGAACCGCCCGACCCCGAGACCGCACCGGACCCCGAGTTCGAGGCACGGGTCGAGGCCGGCTGCGGTCCCGGAGCGACCGGCCGACAGTCAGTTGGCGACGGCTCAGCAGCCGAAGTGACCGAAGAGCACGATGCCGCCGGTCGGGAGCACGCGATGGCGGCCGGAGGCAGACCGCCGGAGGAGCCTCCTCAGGAGAGCTCTGCCCGCTGGACGGAACCCCCCAGCCGGGAGTGGCCCGACGTGCCGCCAGGATTGGACCTGACCAGGCTGCGGCCGAAGGTCACGCTCTACCTGCACTGCACGCCCGACGACCTCCGCCCAGGAGGTGCTCCGGGCGTGGTCACCTGCGAGCAGTCCGGCCCCCTGACGTTGACCGAGGCGATCCGGCTGCTCGGGCACGCCCAGGTCACCATCCGACCGGTGCTCGACCTGGACAAGGTCCCGGTCCACGACACCTACCGACCCTCCCCGCTGCTGGCCGAGGCGGTCCGGCTGGTCGACCCGATGACCGTGTTCCCCTTCGCCTCCACGCCGAGCCGGGCCGAGTCGGTCCAGCTCGACCACCCCGAGCCCTACCGGCCCGGCGTCCCCGGGCAGACCAGGATCGGGAACCTCGCGCCCCTGCTCGGACGCAACCACCGCGTCAAGACCTTCGCCCGCGGCTGGCGCAACGCCCAACCCACGCCAGGTGTGCACCTGTGGCAGACCAGGCAGGGCTACGGCTACCTCGTCGACGAGACCGGCACCCACGCGATGGGCAAGGTCAGCCCCGGCTGGTTCGACGCCCTCACCAGCCTCATCACCGACCGCGACCTCGACCGCCGCCTCGACGACGAAGAACGCCGCTACCTCGCCGAGGAGCTCGCCGCCGACGGCGTGCAGGACACGCCGGACTGGCTCAGAAATCCTGCGTGACCTACCTCTCCCCCGTTCCCCGGATGCCTGACCCAGAACCAGTTCAGTCCATGCAGGGCGGTGTCGATGGGTACGCGGCGGACAGCCGGCGGTCCGTTTCGCCTTGGAGATAGAGGACTTGATGCAGGCCACGACGGCAGGTTCACCGTCTGAGCCGCGCGGCGCGTCGCGTCGCGTCGCAGCCACCACGACCGGGTAAAACGGGCTACGTTCCTCACGCACCCCGCCACGTGGTCCAGCAACGGCCAGACCCGGCGCGCCTCACCCCGCGCCGAGAGGTCTGCCGTCCCTGCCGCGACGACCTCTCGGCGCGGCGGGGGGCGGCACGGGATCAGGTTGCTGTCAGGGACTGCGCCGCACCGTGGCCAGATGACGTCCCACCTCTCCCGCCGCAGGCGTTGGTCGCGGCACCCCGCGTCGTGGGTCCTGCACGCGCTGGACCGCACGGCGTCGCGCCCGTCCGTCGCGGCCCTGGTGGTCGCGCTGGACCTGCTCTGGGTGGTGTTCTCGGCCCGCTTCGAGTTCCCGCCCCGCCTCGAGTCGGTCTTCCAGACCATGGTGGCGGCCGTCACCCTGGCGATGGTCTTCGTGATCCAGCACACGCAGTCGCGTCAGCAGGTCGCCACCCAGCGCAAGCTCGACGAGATCCTGCGCGCGCTGCCCGACGCGGACCAGTCCCTGATCACCCTCGAGAGCGCCCCGGACGACAAGCTCGACGAGGTCGCCCGCCGGCACGCGTCGGCACGCGACTCCTAGGGTGGGACCATGCCCGTCGACGTACTCACCTCCATCGACATCGCGCGCCCGCGCGCCGAGGTTGCCGCGTTCGCGACCGACCCCGACAACGCCACCCGCTGGTACGCCAACATCACCTCCGTCGAGTGGCGTACGGCGCCCCCGGCCGTCGTGGGCTCCCGCACGGCCTTCGTCGCGACGTTCCTGGGCCGGCGCCTGGCCTACACCTACGAGATCCGCGAGCTCGAGCCCGGGACCCGCCTGGTGATGAGCACCAGCGAGGGCGCGTTCCCGATGGAGACCACCTACACCTGGGAGGACACCGCAGACGGCGGCACCCGGATGACCTTGCGCAACCGTGGTGAACCCACGGGCTTCGCCCGGATCGCCCGCCCCGCCATGGAGGCCGCGATGCGACGGGCGAACCGCAAGGACCTCGCGCTTCTCCAGCAGATCCTCGAGGCCTGACGCGCTACTCGGGCATCATCACCAGGTAGTGCATCGGCCGCTCACCGGTCGGGTAGCGCCCCCGTGGCCGCCAGCCCAGGTCGTAGTGCAGCCGCATCGCGGACTCCGAGACGACCTCGGCGACCGGCAGCATCCCACCCGCCCGGATCCGCTCCACCGCGACCCCGAGCAGCGCCGAGCCGATGCCCCGGCCGCGCACGCGCTCGCGCACGAAGAAGCGCGACACCCGCAGCATCTGGTCGGGCTCGATGCCGGTGATCTCGCGCCACCGGTAGGCCGAGTGGCTGTGCACGTCGATGCGGGAGACCGCGACGTGGCCGAGCAGCTCGCCGGCACGCTCGACCACCCAGGCGTCCACGAGTCCGGGGCCCTGCAACCACGCGTGCACACCGCCGCGCTGGAGCCAGGCGACGCGTTCGTGGGCGTCGTACATCGGGAAGTGCCCCTCGGAGGCGACCACCTGGGCCAGCCGGGCGCAGGCGCCGAGGTCCTTGGCGACGCGCGGGCGCAGTCCCGGGACCGCGGGCGGAGGCGCAGCGTGCCGGGGCTCGGGGATCCGTGCTCCTCGGTCCACCGTCGCCCGCAAACGGTCTCGTACTCCCGCCACGGAGCCATCGTCACCCCGCACGACCCCGGGCACCATGGCGCGAACGCGCCATTTCGCAGCGGGCGGCTACTCCCCCGTCTCGCCGTCGATCGACTCACGGATCAGGTCGGCGTGGCCGTTGTGGCGGGCGTACTCCTCGATCATGTGCACGAGCACCCAGCGCAGCGACACGCGGCCGCGGCCGCCCCACGCGCTGTAGCCCGCATCGAGGGCCGGGCCTGCGCCGTCGGCCACCCGCTTCTCCACCACGGCCCGGGAGTCCGCGACCCGCTCGTTCCACAGAGCACGCAGCTCGGCGCCGGTGTCCGTGGCCGCCGAGGTCCAGTCCCAGTCGGGGTCCTCGTCCCAGTCGACGTCGCGCCACGGCGCCGGCGCCGGGCGCTCACCGACGACCTCGGTGAACCAGGAGTCCTCGACGCAGGCGAGGTGCTTGAGCATCCCGCCGAGCGTCATCGTGGTCGGGTGCAGCGCCACCCGCAGCTGCTCGTCGCTCAGCCCACGGGTCTTCCAGTCCAGCGTCGCCCTCTGGTAGTCCAGGAAGCCCCGCAGCGTCGCGAGCTCGTCCCCCTCGAGCGGCATCAGCGGCCGCCCCTGCTCGTCCGTCCTCGCCTCGTCCATGCCAGCAACCTAGCGGTGGGCGTGGGCGCGGGTCAGCCGGCGGCGGCGCTCGGGCTGGCGTCGGAGGTCGGCGCCCCGGTGTCGGTCGGCGCCGGGGTCGGGGTCGGCTCCGGGGTGGGCGTGCTGCTCGGTTCGGGGGCCGGCGACGAGCTGGGCTGGGGCTCCGGCGTGGGGGACGCCGCCGCGGTCGGGCCGGCGGTGCTGCCCTGACGTGCCACCGGCGAGGCCGAGGGGGCCCCCGGCTTGGCGGAGTGGTGCCCGCGGGGGCCGGACTGCCCGACCGGGACGGAGACGCCGTTCTGCCACGTGGTGCCGGCCGGCACGCTGGTGCTGCTCGGCACGGCGGACGCCCTGGCGGCGGGCACCTGCTGCTCGACCGCCGCGGGCTGCGGCGTCTCGGATCCGCGGAAGGCGCGGCCGACGAAGTAGGCGCCCAGCGGGAGAACCACGAAAACGCTTGCTACTAAGAGGATCTTGGCAACCCGAGGCATGGACATATCCTGCCCAGAGTCGCTCAGAGCATGCACGCCCGGGGTGAGACGTGCGTCGGGCTCAGGCGGCGACCACCCAGGACCGCGGGAACATGCCGAGCGAGTCGTGGTGCAGCAGCACCCAGACCTCCCCGCCCGAGGCGTAGAACGGCCGCGGCACGATGACCGCGTCGTCGCACACGTGCGTGCCGGTGGCGGGGTTGACGATGTGGACGTGCTCGCCCTCGTCGTAGTCGATCAGCATCGGGAGGGGCCTTTCGCAGGAGCGTGACCCACGGCTGGATCCGGGGCCACCGTTCTCACGGTGGGCGCGGACCCTGAACGCACCAGGGCGCGATGCGAAGAATTGCCTGAGAAATCCCGCTGTCGATCCGACGTTTGGTCCCGGACGGATCGGTCCACAACCAACGGGCCAGGGCGCACCCGCGCACCGAGTTCCTCGGGGGACTCAGAGGAGACCGCAGTTTCGTGACTTCCCGTCGTACCCGCACCGCCGCCGGCCTGCTCACCCTCCTCCCGGCCTCCGGAGTCGGTCTCACGCTCACCTCGTCACCGACCTACGCCGAGCCCAGCATCAAGACCGTGCAGGCCCGCGTCGACCACCTCTTCCGCCAGGCCGAGCAGGCCTCGGAGCGCTACGACACCGCCCGGCTCCGGCTCGCCTCCGCGCACACCCGGCTGGTCGCGCTGCGGCACGATCTCCAGCACCAGCGGTCCGTCGTCGCCGTGCTGCGCCGGCAGGTCGCCGCGACCGTGGTGGCGGAGTACCAGGGCCAGAACCTCGCCCAGGTCAAGATGGTGCTCTCCCCCGACCCCGACACGTTCCTCGAGCAGCTGGCCAGCAACGCGCAGTACGACGACCAGCAGCACGAGCAGATGGCGACCTACGCCGTCCAGGCCCAGCAGCTCGACATGCGCGCCCGGGCGGCCAGCCGTGAGGTGTCGCGGATGCGCGCCACCGAACGGCAGATGAAGCACGACAAGGCCACCATCGACGCCAAGGCCAGCCAGGCGAAGGACCTGCTCTCCCGCCTCAAGAGCGAGGCCGCGGCGGCCGCCGCCCGCACCTCCGCGCCCAGCCGCAGCGGTGCCACGTCGCGCCCGAGCGCGCCGGTGCCGAACGTGCCCGCGTCGGGCCGGGCCGCCGCAGCCGTGAGCTACGCGATGGCGCAGGTCGGCAAGGCCTACGTGTACGGCGCCGCGGGGCCGAGCGCGTTCGACTGCTCCGGCCTGACGATGATGGCCTGGCAGGCGGCCGGGGTCAGCCTCCCGCACAGCTCGAGCGCCCAGCAGGGCTACGGCACGCCTGTCTCGGAGTCGCAGCTGCAGCCCGGCGACCTGGTCTTCTACTACAGCCCCGTCAGCCACGTCGGGATGTACATCGGTGGCGGCAAGATCGTGAACGCCGAGAACCCCAGCGTGGGCGTCGTCGTGGCCCCGCTGCACCTGATGCCCTACTCGGGCGCGGTCCGTCCCGGCTGACCGACACCCACTCGTGACCTTTGCGCTGTTTGGGAACTGCCTTCCGGGGCTACCCAGAGACATGCGTATCGGATCCTTCGTCCTGCTGGTCTGGCTCGTCATCGGCGGTGCCGCCGCCTTCCAGCGTGGCTACTTCTCCAGTGACTCCTCCAACTGCGCGCACGCCGGGACCATCGCGGTCACCGTCGTCGCGGGCCCCCTCAACTACGTCGGGATCAACCCGAAGATCAAGGCCTGCAACGTGCCGCAGCCCTCGAAGTAGGCCGCGTAAGGGACGCCCCACCAGGTAGTCCGGCGAGAAGATCGCCTGCGCCCTACTGCTGGGCGGCGTTGTGCGGCAGCCGGACGCCGAGCTGGCCGTAGACGTACTGCGTCAGGCCGGAGCAGTCGTAGGCGACCGGACCAGAGCCGCCGTACAGGTAGGGCCGGCCGACCTGCTCGGAGGCGTAGTCCACGGCTTTCTTGCCGCGCCGCTCGCGCGCACCCGGGACCCTGCCCGGCTCGTGCGGGACGGCGGGGACGTGCACGTGCGGTGACCGGCTGTTCGGCAACGTGGCCAGCACCCTGGTCACCGACCGCGGCAACGTCTACTCCGGGGTCTGCATCGACACCGGATCGGGCACCGGCTTCTGCGCCGAGCACGCGGCGATCGGCGCGATGGTCACCGCCGGGGAGTTCCGGATCGAGGCGATCGTGGCCGTCTGGCGCGACGACGACGACCGGCTGTTCGTGCTGCCGCCGTGCGGGCGCTGCCGCGAGCTGGTCCGCCAGGTCGACCCGGGCAACCTCGCGACCCGGGTCGTCCTCGGCAGGAGTACGGCGGCCCGGCTGTCCGAGCTGCTGCCGTTCCACGCGTGGCCGGACCCCCTCGACTGACCGCCCGGCTCAGACCGTCTCGGGCACGTGCAGGTGCGCGAGTGCCAGCTCGAACTCCGCGACCTCCTGGACCTCCGAGCCCGGAACCTCGTCGGTGACCGAGGTGCGCAGCGCCGCGGCGGTCCCGCGGGACGCCTCCAGCGCCGCGAGGTCGTCGTAGGTCGCGGTCACGCAGGCCATCCCGGTCCCCCGGTCGACGAACAGGCTGATGCTGCAGAACCCGGGGAGCTCGTCGACGCGCGGCAGCACGCCGAGCCGGACCACGTCGATGGTCCGGTCCACGCTGGCCACCGGTGCCTTCACCCAACTGACCCGCGCGCAGGCGCCGGTCGCGGACGGGTGCTTGCGGTGCAGGACCGCGATCTCCCACTGCTGCACCTCGGGGCGTCCGCCGAGGATCTCGCCGGCCCGGGCCCGGATGCCCTGGACCGGCTGCTCGCTGGCCTTCATCTGCTCGAGCGTCGCCCAGGAGGTGGTGGTGATGCACTGCCCGAGGGACCGGTCCACGAGCAGGGACAGGCCGAGGCAGCCCGTCATGTCCCCCAGCTGAGGCATCACCTCGTCGCGGCAGAACGCGATGCCGGCGTCGATGGACTCGAGGCGGGCCGAGATCGTGGTGGAACGTGCGTACACGGCGCACTCCCCTCCGACGGGGCGGCGCCCCGGCGGCGTCGCCGGTGCGTCCCACCCTGCTCCGCGGCCCTTCCACGGGCAAGGCCCGCACGGGATCGTCCGACCCACCCGACATGACCAGTCGGCCCCGGCGCGGATGTGGGCTACTGTGGCAGGTACCCGAGAGCTTCTAGCACGTCCCCGGCACGGAGACGTCGTTCCCGGCGTGGTGACGGTCCCCGACGTCGTACGACGTCCCGACCGCCCCCGGAAGGCTTCTTCCTTGTCTCACACCCTCACCCGCCCGCCTCCGGAGTCCCTGCTCCGTATCGAGGTCGCCCGCACGGGAACCACCGCCGACGTGCGACTCATCGGAGAGATGGACCTGTCCACCCGCGGCGAGCTCGTCGACGCGCTCTCCCGGGGCCTCGACGACACGACCGTCGTCCAGCTCGACCTGGCCGGCCTCGACTTCTGCGACGCCGCCGGGATCACCGAGCTGCTCGCCACCCGCGACGCCCTGGCCCTCGCGCAGCGGTCCTGCGCAGGGGTCCGTCCGCGGCCCAACCTGCTCCGGCTCTTCACGCTGGCCGGGCTGAGCGACCTGCTGGTGCCCGAGCCTCAGGTGGCGTAGGACCGCAACGCGTCGACCGCGCGCGCCATCGCGGCGTCGAGACGCTCCACCAGGCCGTCGGCCCCGGCGGTGCTGCCCGCGTCGGCCAGCAGCTCAAGGTCGAGCCCGGCGGCGCCGACGGCGACCGCTCCGAGGTTCTGGGCGCTGCCCTTGAGCTTGTGCGCTGCGGCGCGCAGTCCCGGGGCGTCGCCGGCGTCGGCCGCCTCCCGGATCGTCGCAAGCGCCTCGTCGGCGCCCGCGACGAAGTTGTCGATGGCGCGCCGGACCAGCTGCTCGGCGCCGCCGCCCATCTCCATCAGCTCGTCGAGGCGCCCGGGGTCCAGGTCGGGCTGCGCCCCGTCGACCGGTGCCGGAGCCGGCTCCGGAGCCGCCTCGGCCGCGTCGTCGGAGTAGCCGAGGATCCGGTCGAGCGTCCGGTCGAGCAGGCGCGGGTCGAGCGGCTTGGTCAGGAACTCGTCCATGCCGGCGTCCAGGCACTTCTCCCGCTCACCCTCGACGGCGGCCGCGGTCATCGCGACGATCGGCACCCGCGAACGGGACGGGTCGGCGAGCCGCCGGATCGCGCGGGTGGCGTCGTAGCCGTCCATCCGCGGCATCTGCACGTCCATCAGCACCGCGTCATAGCTGCCGGTGCTGGCCCGGGTCACGCCCTCGGAGCCGTCGCAGGCGATGTCGGCGGTGTAGCCGAGCGCCTCCAGCACGCCCATCGCGACCAGCTGGTTGACCTCGTTGTCCTCCACGACCAGCAGGTGCCGCCGACGGTTGCGCAGCACCGGCTGGGGGCGCACCACGCCGACCTCGGTGCCGCCGTGCGCCGCAGCCATCACGGTGACGAGGCGGTCGAACAGCGAGGACTGGCTCACCGGCTTGTAGAGCACCGCCGACACGCCCGCCTCGCGCAGGGCGCTCTCCTCCAGGTGCTGCACGGAGAGTACGACGACCGTGGACGCCCCCTCCAGCGCACGGATCGCCCGGGCGCTCTGCATCGGGTTGCGCCCCGGCATCACCAGGTCGAGCAGCACCAGGTCGTAGGGGCCCGAGGACTGCACCTGCTCCAGCGCCGAGCGCGGGTCGCGGGCCTCGTCGACGGCCATCCCCCAGCCGCTCAGCGTCTCCGCGAGCATCCCGCGGTTGCTGGCGATGTCGCACACGACGAGGGCGCGGCGCCGGTCGAGGAGGTGCTCGCGGCGCGACATCGCACTGAGCGCCACGGCCTGCGCGGAACGCTCGAAGCGCGCGGTGAACCAGAACGTGCTGCCCACGCCGGGCGAGCTCGTCACGCCGATCTGCCCGCCGATCGCCGCGACGAGCTGGCGTGAGATCGCCAGGCCGAGCCCGGTGCCGCCGAACGTGCGGGTGGTCGAGGCGTCGGCCTGCGTGAACGGCTCGAACAGGCCGTTCTGCCGCTCCGGGGCGATGCCGATGCCGGTGTCGGCGACGGTGACCCGCAGCATCACCTCGCTGCCGTCCTCGGCCTCGGCCTGCAGCGTGCAGCGCACCACCACCTCGCCCTTGACGGTGAACTTCACCGCGTTGGCGACCAGGTTGGTGAGCACCTGGGAGAGCCGGGTCGGGTCGCCGGTCAGGTGCGCCGGCACGTCCGGGTGGACGCCGACGACCAGCTCGATGCCCTTGCTGCGGGCGCCCTCGGCGAGGAACGTCGCGACCTGGTCGAAGACCGGACGGACCTCGAAGTCGACGTGCTCGAGCTGGAGCTTGCCGGCCTCGATCTTCGAGAAGTCGAGGATGTCGTTGATGATCGCGAGCAGCGCACGGCCGGCGCCCTGCACGCCCTCGGCGAGCCGGCGCTGGTGTGCGTCGAGGGTGGTGCGCAGCAGCAGGTCGTTGAGGCCGATCACGCCGTTGAGAGGGGTGCGGATCTCGTGGCTCATGGTGGCCAGGAACTCCGACTTCAGCCGCGAGGCCTCCATCGCCTGGTCGCGGGCAGTGGCCAGCTCGGCGGCGGTGCGCTCCCGCTCGGCGGTGACCCGTTCACGCTCGGCGACCCGGGCCAGCTGCCCGGAGACCTGCCGGGTCATCGACCGCAGCATGTCGTGGCGCTCGAACGGGCTGGTCGCGGTGATCACCACGACCGCGACCGCCTCGTCGCCGAGCATCAGCGGGAAGCCCAGCGCGGGTCGGGACGGCTGGTGCTGCTCCTCGAAGACCGGTCCGCCCTCGCGCCAGGCGCGCTCGGCGACCTCGACCTCGATCGGCGTCGGCATCGGCAGCCGGCTGGTGCCCGTGCCGATCTCCATCGGGACCAGCTCGTCGCCCTCGGGGCGCAGCACCACGGCGCGCGACCAGTCGTCGTGGGTGAGCAGCTGCTCGGCCGCCATCTCCAGAGCCTCGACCAGCGTCTCGGACTCGTTGGCGGCCGAGGCCATCGCCTGCATCAGGGAGTTGAGCACCACCGCGTCGACGAGCTGGAGCTCGACGCTCATCACCTCGGAGACGTCCTGCACGGTGCCCCCGAAGCGCAGCGGCTGGTGCTCGTCGTCGTAGCTGACGACGCCGCGCCCGTGCACCCAGATCTCGCCGTCGGGACGACGGACCCGGGCGTCGTACTCGCAGAAGCCGGACTTCTCCTCCGCCAGGCGTACGGCGTCCAGGACGCGTTCGCGGTCCTCCTCGACGATCAGCTCGGCGACGGCCTCACGGGTCAGCTCGAAGGTGTCGGGGTCGACGCCGAGCAGCCGGTACATGTTGTCGGACCAGGTCACCTGGTCGGTGCGCAGGTCGACCTCCCAGCTGCCGATGCGGGCGATGGACTGCGCCTCGGCCAAGGCCGCCTTGGTGCGCTCGCTCTCGTCGGACAGGCGGCGCCGCTCGGTGTGGTCGGTGAGCCGGTGCACGAAGCCCACGAGGTTGCCGCGCTCGTCGTACAACGGGGACTCGGTGACCAGGGCCCACAGCCGGCTGCCGTCCTTGCGCAGCAGGCCGCACTCGACCTCCGTCGGGCTGTAGACGCCGCTGAGCATCATCCGCAGGTGGTCGCCGAACTGCTGCCGGCCGACCTCGTCGAGGGTGTCGTAGACCGACAACCCCTCCATCTCCGCGCGGGTGCGCCCGAGCATCGCGGCCGCGCGCTCGTTGGCGAACGTGGTCCGACCGGTCTCGTCGAGCACCCAGATGCCGTCCGGGGAGGACTCGACGATCTGGCGGTACACCCCTGAAGGGACCTCCACCGCACCTCCCCGACGTTGCTCGTCTGCCCCTCGACAAATATAGGTACTGGCTGCCTCGTCCGAGGGTTATTGCCGAGGTCATCCGCTCGAACCACCCGCTCGGGTCCCGCCCTCGGGCCCGATCTGAACCTAGAGTGATCAGGTGTTCCCTGCCGAGAGCGCCCGGCCGTGATCGCCGCGATCCTGCTCGCGCTGGCCTGCGCGGCCACGTTCGCCGTGTCCACCTCGGTGCAGCACCACGCCGCCGAGCACGCACCCGCGACCGCGACCGGGCTGTTCGGGCTGCTCGCCTACCTGGTCCGGCGTCCGCTGTGGCTGCTCGGGCAGCTGCTGGCCACCCTCGGCTTCGTCTTCCACGCGCTCGCGCTGCACGCCGGCGCCCTCGCGGTCGTGCAGCCGATCGTGGTCAGCGGGATCATCTGGGCGGTGCCGCTGCGCTCGGCGCTGAGCCGGCGCTGGCCGTCCCCGGCCGAGGTGCGGGCCGTCACGCTGGTGGCGCTCGGCCTGGCCGCCTTCCTGGTCGGCTCCAACCCCACGGAGGGTGACACCGCGAGCCGCGGGCTGGGCTCCCTGCTGCTGGCCGCGATCGGGGTGGCGCTGGCCCTCGGCGCCAACACCCTGGCCGGGATGACCCACAGCGTGCCCCGGCGACGCGCGTTCTGGCTCGGCGTGACCGCCGGCGTGCTGTTCGGGATGGTCGCGGCGCTGCTCAAGATGGCGCTCCAGGCGTTCAACGACGGCGGCCTCGGCGGGCTCGCCCTGGCCTGGCCGGCCTACGCGCTGCTGCTCGCCGGTACCGGCGGGGTGCTCACCAACCAGCGCGCCTACCGGACCGCCGGGCTCTCCGCGTCGATGCCGGTGCTCAACATCGTCAACGTGTTGGTGGCGCTGACCTTCGGCCTGCTGGTCTTCGGCGAGGTGCCGCGGCACAGCCCGCCCCTGCTGCTGCTCGAAGCGGTGTCGCTGGCCGCGATCGGCGTCGGGCTGGTGCTGCTGGTCCGCCTCGAGGAGACGTTCCTGCAGGTCGAGCCCGAGGTGCAGCTGCGGCGCTGAGCCACGGCAAGGTGCGGTCGCGTCTCGGAATTCGCGATGGCCGACGATGGAGCGGTGACCCGCCCCGTCCGCACCCCGCTGGTGCTGGCGCGCGCGTTCACGCTGGCGCTCGTGGCGCTGGCCTCCGGCACCGCCGCCCACCTGTCCGCGCACGGCCTGCTGCCGCCGGCCCCGGCGATGGTCCTGCTCCTCGCCCTGGGTACGGCGCTCACGGCTTCCCTGCTCCGTCGGCCGGCGTCCCGGGCCCGGGTGGTCGTCCTGGTGGTGGCCGGCCAGACTGGTGTGCACCTCGCGCTGACCCTGCTGGCCGGGCACCGCGACGACGGGGTCGCCCCGGTGCAGCTCGGCCCGGCCGCCGCGCTCGAGCACCTTCGCGAGGACGCCACCGGGTCGCACGCCGCGATGGCGCTGGCCCACCTCGCGGCCGCCGCCGCGGTCGGCCTGTGGCTGGCCTCGGGCGAGCGCGCACTGTGGGCCGTGCTGCGGCTGCTCGTGGCTCCCCTGGTCACCCTCGGCTGCACCGCGCCGCCGGCCCTGTCCCGGCTGGCGGCCACCGCCCCGCTGGTGGCCCCGGTCCTGCTCCGACCCGCCGACCCCGCGCGACCTCGCGGGCCGCCGTAATCCCTCGCCTGAGGACCCCACCCACACCACAGCGAAGGACACCCATGCGCAGAACTCTCGTGGCCGCCGTTGCGGCCGCCGCCCTGCTCGGCGGCTGCTCGAGCGGCCCTGGCAGCACGACCACCACGATCGACATCACCGTCAAGGGCAGCACCGTGACGCCCAACGGCGACAAGGTCGCGGTGCCGGTCGGCAAGCAGCTCACGCTGCACGTCACCGCCGACAAGCCCGGTGAGATCCACGTCCACTCGAGCCCGGAGCACGAGTTCGAGTACCAGGCCGGCACGTCCGACCTGCACCTGACCCTCGACAAGCCGGGCGTCGTCGAGGTCGAGTCGCACACGCTGGACAAGACGATCGTCCAGCTCCAGGCCGAGTAGCGGCCACCGTCGAGGGGGTCGGTAGTTTCGAGCCATGAGCGAGATGACCTACCGCCCCCTCGGCGTGATCTAGTCCTGATGCCGTCGTGGGATCGGCTGCAACGCGTTCGGGACCCGCATCGACGCCGGCCCGAGGGCTCCCGGCTGGCCGCCGACACCCAGGCGCACCGGCTCGCGGGCGCCGACGGGGACCGGGTGGAGGCGCTCGAGGCGTTCGCCGCCGAGCGCGGCGTGGAGGTCCGCGCCCCGGCACGGAATTCGGGTCGATCTGTCCGGATTCCCGGACGGTTTCAGCGTCAACTGGTCCAGACACTCGTTTCGGCGGTCACCCCCCGGGTAGACACCACTCACCTCGGGGGGCCGGAAGCAACACGGACCGAAGGTGAATCACATGACCGCGATGCAGGTGGGCACAGAGCGGGAACTCGAGGACATCGACCTCACTGACGTGACGCCGGCGAACCGCGCCGCGATCAGCGCAGAGCTGCTGCGCCGCGCCGCCGCCGAGACCGACCCCGTCGAGCGGGAGCGCCTCCAGAACGAGGTCGTCGTCCTGCACATGGGGCTCGCGCGGGCCATCGCGGCCCGCTACCGCAACCGGGGCATCGCCGAGGAGGACCTCGTCCAGGCCGCCTCGATCGCGCTGCTCAAGGCGACCCGCGGCTTCGACGCCGCGCACGGCGTCGAGTTCCTCTCCTACGCCGTGGTCACCATGAAGGGCGAGGTCAAGCGGCAGTTCCGCGACTTCGGCTGGATGGTCCGCCCGCCGCGCCCGATCCAGAAGCTGCAGGCCGACGTGAGCCGCGCCGAGGGCGAGCTCATCCAGCGCCTGGGCCGCTCCCCCAAGGTCGCCGAGGTGGCCGCGCACATCGGGGTCTCCGAGGACGAGGTGCTCGAGGCGCTCTCCGCGGACGGCTGCTTCACCCCCACCTCGCTCGACACCCCGGTCGGCTCCGACGGCTCCGCTGTCCTCGGCGACCTGCTGCCCGGCGAGGACAAGGCGATGACCGAGGCCGAGGCGCGCGTGATGCTCGCCCCCGCGGTCCGCTCGCTTCCCGAGCGCGAGCGCACCATCCTCTACCTGCGCTTCTTCAAGCAGCAGTCCCAGGCCCAGATCGCCGACGAGGTCGGCGTCACCCAGATGCAGGTCTCCCGCATTCTCGCGCGCGTGCTCACGCAGCTGCGCGGCCAGCTCTCGTAACACCCCTTCCGAGAGGTCAGTGCCCCCGAACGGTTCCTCCGGCCGGTCGGGGGCACTGACGTGCCCGGACCGCCGTACGCACTGAGGTTTGTGGGGTACGGCGACGGGTACCGCGCGGCCGAGGGCCGGAGACGTCACCGGCCGAGGAGGGAACCATGGGAACCACAGGCTGGATCGTCCTGGTAGTCGTGGTCGTGCTGGTGCTCGCCGCGGTCGTGTTCGCGGTCAACGCGAGCCGCCGCAAGCGTGTCGAGGCCGACCGGGCCCGTGCCGCCGAGCTGCGCGAGCAGGCCACCGCCCAGGCCGCGGGACTCGAGCAGAAGCAGGCGCTCGCGGCAGAGACCGAGGCCGCCGCCGAGCGGGCCCGCGCCGAGGCCGAGCACAAGCTGCGCGAGGCCGACCGGCTCGAGGCGGAGGCGCGCGACGCGCACGGCACCGTCGAGGAGCACCGCGGCCGGCACTCGTCGACGCTCGCAGAGGCCGACGCGCTCGATCCCGACGTCGAGCACGCAGCACCGCGCACCGACCAGGAGGCGCACGCGACCGAACGGGTCACCGAGGAACGCTGAGCCAACGCTCGGGGGAGAGAAGCGAGGGGCCCGACCGGGTGCGGTCGGGCCCCTCGTCCTTGCGCCGGAGCATCTCCGGCAGGGCTCAGAGGTAGAGGCCGGTCTGGCTGTCCCCGAGCCGGTCGGCGGCGACCGCGTGGATGTCGCGCTCGCGCATCAGGATGTAGGTCTCGGCGTTGACCTCGACCTCACCCTTGTCCTCGGGGTCGAACAGGACCCGGTCGCCCACCTCGACGGAGCGGACGTGCGGGCCGATCGCGGCGACCTTCGACCAGGCCAGCCGCTTGGCGCCCATCGCCGCGGTCGCCGGGATCACGATGCCGCCGCTGGAGCGCCGCTCCCCGGCCTCTTTGTCGAGCTGCACCAGGACCCGGTCGTGGAGCATCCGGATCGGGGTCTTCTCGGTCGCCATCACTCAGCGCGTGACCTTGCGGAGCGTGACGACCAGCGCGACGAAGCCGAGCACCCCGCCCGCGGCCTTGAGGATGTTGTCGGTCCGGGGCTGGCCGTTCGCGTCCACGAACACCGCCTTCACGGCATTGACCTCGCGGCGCGCGATCGTCTTCGGGCTGGTGCGGTAGACGAGCTGGTCGATCGTGGAGGCGAGACGCGCACGCGCCTCCTCCATGTCGCGCTCGAGCGCGTCGGTCGGGTTCGAAGCCACACTGGTCTCCTCGTCGGTGGTGGGCGTCTGGAAGGCTACCCGGCTCGGCTAGGTTGGGGACGCCCGCCCCGACCCTAGGAGCCCCTCGTGAGCGACGCCCGCCTCGCCCCCGGCGACACCGCCCCCGACTTCACGCTGTCCACCGACACCGGTGACCAGGTGACCCTCTCGGAGCTGCGGGGCCGCACGGTCATCGTCTACTTCTACCCCGCCGCCATGACCCCGGGCTGCACCAAGCAGGCCTGCGACTTCACCGACTCCCTCGACTCCCTGCACGCCCAGGGCTACGAGGTGCTCGGCATCTCCCCCGACAAGCCGGAGAAGCTCGCCAAGTTCCGCGAGCGCGACGGCCTCACCATCACGCTGCTGTCGGACCCCGACAAGGCCGTGATGACCGCCTGGGGCGCGTTCGGGGAGAAGAAGCTCTACGGCAAGGTCGTCCAGGGCGTGATCCGCTCCACGATCGTCGTCGGGGAGGACGGGAAGGTCGAGCTCGCGCAGTACAACGTCAAGGCCACCGGCCACGTCGCCAAGCTGCGCAAGGACCTCGGCCTGGCGTCCTGACCTGGCGCCGTTTACCAGGGTATGTCGAGAAACTGCCGCTCCCCATGGTGATTTCCCCATGGGGAGCGACAGTTTTCCATGGGAGGTACGGCGTCCCTGGGCGACCTCGCCGGGTCCGCACCTAGACTTGCGCGCGCCCAGCCAGAGTGGTGGAACGGCAGACACGCGCGGTTTAGGTCCGCGTGCCTTCGGGCGTGGGGGTTCGAGTCCCCCCTCTGGCACTCGGGACAGGCAGAACTCCCCGCACAGTGGGATCGCGAGCGTGTGTCCCGCAGGTCCGGCGACTTGTTCCTGTCCGGCGGGCCGGCTCGCTAGGGTCGCCCCCGTGAGCACCGTGGACATCCGGCCGTTCGAGGACGGCGACGCGACCGGCATCGCGCGCCTCGCGACGACGGTGCAGTGGCCGTCCCTGACGGACGCGGACGTCGTACGACAGGTCTGCACGGCTCCCGGCTCGTCGGCCTACGTGGCCGAGGTGGACGACACGGTGGTCGGATTCGCGCAGGCGCTCGGCGACGGGGTGCTCCAGTCGCACCTGAGCTTCCTGGCCGTGCACCCCGACCACCGGCGGCGCGGGATCGCCCGGCTGCTGACGGTCGCGGTCTTCCAGGCCACCGGCACCAAGCGGATGGATCTGATCACCGACTCGGCGCAGGAGTTCTACGCGGAGTTCCCCCACAAGCCGCTGCAGGGCTTCCGGATCTACCCGGGCGCGCCGCGCGAGGACTAGCGCAACCGCCCGACCACGGCCGTGGCGTCGAGGTCGTCGTCGGTGACCACCCGCGCCGCGAGCCCGGCGGCCTCGAAGACCGCCACCGTCACCGGCGCCTGGCGCCGGCTGGTCTCGATGAGCAGGTGACCGCCCGGCGCCAGCCACTCTCCGGCCCCGGCGACGATCCGGCGGTGCAGGTCGAGTCCGTCGGCGCCGCCGTCGAGGGCGACCCTGTGCTCGTGGTCGCGGGCCTCGGGCGGCATCATCGCGATCTCGTCGGTCGGCACGTAGGGCGCGTTGACGACCAGCACGTCCACCCGGCCACGGAGGCCGGCCGGCAGGGCGTCGTAGAGGTCGCCCTCCCACACTCCGGCACCCGCGAGGTTGACGCGCGCGCAGCGCACCGCCGCCGGGTCGATGTCGGCGGCGTGCAGCTCCGCCCCCGGTACGGCGTCCACGAGCGCCGCACCGAGTGCTCCGACGCCGCAGCACAGGTCGACGACCACGGATCCCTTGTGGACAAGGGGAAGCGCCTCGTGGACCAGCAGCCGGGAGCGCTGGCGCGGCACGAAGACGCCGGGCTCCACGACCAGCCGCAACCCGCAGAACTCGGCCCAGCCGAGCACCTGCTCCAACGGCTCGCCGGCGACCCGGCGGGCGACGAGGGCGTCGAGCGACTCGCCGGACGCGGCCTCGACCAGCAGGGCCGCCTCCTCCTCGGCGAAGACGCAGCCGGCGGCGCGCAGGGCCAGCACGATCTCCGCCTCGGTCACGTGCGGAGGCTACCTGCCCAGGGCCGGGTCGCTCACGGACGGCATCCCGTTCTCCAGGTGGCCGGCGACCCGACGCTCGAACGGGGACCCCGCCACGCGCACGGTGAGGTCGTACCAGCCGCCGTTCCCCCGCGTCTGCACCTCGACCTCGCGACGGTCGCCGGCCGCGAGCTGGAGGTTCTGGCTCCGGTCAGGCGCGTAGGCGTCGGCCACGCTGACACGGGCAGGCACGTCCGCGGTCAGGGCGAGGGTGACCTTGTCGGAACCCGTGCGCAGCGCAACCCGGAGCTTGTCGCTGGTGCGGTCGCCGGCGAAACGCCGGAACAGCCCGTTCGGCCCGTGCAGGGTGATGTCGTAGGGCCCCGCCACAGGCCAGTCCGCCGAGAGCTGGTCCCCTGCGCCGACGGTGTAGCTGCGCGGTGGGGCGGCCGGGGTCAGCTGCCGTGCCTGCACGTGGGCACCCAGACCACCACGGTTGTCGAGGGTGACCTTCACCCCGTCCGCCGAGCGTGTCTCGGTCACGGTCAGGTCGTAACCGAGCGGCCGGGCCGGCCTGCTGCCGGGCTCCTGCCGCGGCAGGGCCCCCTGCGCCGGCGGGGTCGGGTGGTAGTCGGGGTGCCGGTCGTGGTTGGCGGGACGATAGCTGTCGGTGGCGGGCAGGGTCGGTGCGTCCGAGCGGGTCCGGGAGAAGTCGAACGCTGACGTCAGGTCCCCGCAGACAGCGCGCCGCCACGGGGTGATGTTCGGCTCGTGGACGCCGAAGCGCTGCTCGAGGAAGCGGATCACCGAGGTGTGGTCGAACGTCTCCGAGCAGACCCAGCCGCCGGTGCTCCAGGGGGAGACCACCAGCATCGGCACGCGCGGACCGAGGCCGTAGGCGCCCGGCCCGAGCGGCCCGGTGTAGAACTCGTTGTCCAACGGCACGGTCGAGGCGCCCGGCACCAACGGCGTGTTCGGGTGCGGCGGCACGACGTGGTCGAAGAAGCCGTCGTTCTCGTCGTAGGTGATCAGCAGCGCCGTCTTGCTCCACACCTCCGGGTCGCTGGTGAGGGCGTCGATGACCTGGGAGAGGTACCACGCGCCGTAGTTGACGGGCCAGTTCGGGTGCTCGGTGAACGCCTCGGGCGCGACGACCCACGAGACCTGGGGCAGTCGGCCGCGCCGTACGTCCTCGCGGAGCTGGTCGACGTAGCCGCCGGACACTGCCACGTTGGTCCCGGTGCGGGCCTTCTCGAACAGCGGCGAGCCGGGCTGGGCGTTCTGGAAGGCGTGGAAGTAGAGCAGCGAGTTGTCGCCGTAGTTGCCGATGTAGGCGTCGTCGGTCCAGCCCCAGTAGTGCTGCTGGTCCAGGCCCTCGCCGACGTCCTGGTAGACCTTCCAGGACACCCCGGCCTTCTCGAGCCGCTCCGGGTAGGTCGTCCAGTCGTAGCCGGCCTCGTCGTTGTAGAGCACCGGGCCGCCGCCCTTGCCGTCGTTACCGGTCCAGCCGCTCCAGAGGTAGTAGCGGTTCGGGTCGGTGTTGCCGATGAACGAGCAGTGGTAGGCGTCGCAGACCGTGAACGCGTCGGCGAGCGCGTGGTGGAAGGGCGCGTCGTTGCGGCGCAGGTGCGCCATCGTGGTCGTCGACTTGTTCGGGATCCACCGGTCGTACTGCCCCCGGTTGAACGCGTCCTGGGTGTCGCTCCACCCGTGCGGCAGGTCCTCGAGGAAGACCAGGCCGAGGTCCTCCATCTCGGGACGGAACGGCAACGTCTCGGTGCTGCCGTCGCTCTGGTGCCAGACCGACTTCCCGCTCGGCAGCGTGGCCGGGTGCGGGTCGCCGAACCCGCGCACGCCGCGCATCGTCCCGAAGTAGTGGTCGAACGAGCGGTTCTCCTGCATGAGTACGACGACGTGCTCGACGTCGCGCAGGGTGCCGGTTGCCCGGTTGGCCGGCAGCGCGGCGGCGCGGGCGATGCTCTCACTGAGCACGGTGGTCGCGGCGGCACCGCCCGCGACCTGGAGGAAACGGCGGCGATCGAGACGGGGCACGGGCACTCCTCGAAGGGTTGGCAACGGCCGTCCAGTGTCGGACCGTCGGGCCAACCGCGAGGGGCGGGCAGGTGGCCGTCCGGGGACGAGGTGGCGACGTTCGCGCTAGAGCTCCGTGCGCAGCCAGTCCGCGAGCGCGCGGGCGCTGCGGTCGACCATCGCCGGCCAGTCCAGTGCGGACTCGTCGGCGTTGTCGGAGACGTGCTTGACCAGCCGCACCGGGACGCCGAAGGCGGCGCACGCGAAGGCGACCGCGTAGCCCTCCATGTCGACCAGGTGGGCCTGCTCCGCCAGCGCCGCCCGCAGCGCCGGGTCGGTGACGAACACGTCGCCCGAGGCCAGCACGACGTCGGACGGGCCGACCTCGAGCCGCTCGTGCGGGTCGTAGCCGAGCGCCTTCACGGCGTCGGCGTTCATGTCGTGGTTGAGCACCGTGCCGACCTCGTGGAGACCCACGAAGCCGTCGCGCAGCGCGCCGGCCGTGCCGAGGTTCACCACGGTCAGGTCGGCCAGGTCGCGGTCGCAGAGCGCGCGGGTGGTGCCGACCGCGGCGGCGGACTTGCCGATGCCGGTGACCACCACGTCGCAGTCGGCCGGCACGTGCGCGACCTCGGCCCGGGTGGCCGCGACGACCAGGATCACAGTCCCGCCAGCACGTCGGCGACGTAGGGCGCGATCTCGCGCAACGCCTTGCCCCGGTGGGAGATCGCGTCCTTCTCGGCGACGGTCAGCTCGGCGGAGGTGAGCTCGTGCCCGTCGGCCACGAACAGCACGTCGTAGCCGAAACCGCCGTCGCCCCGCAGCTCGCGGATCACCCGGCCGGGCATCTCCCCGTGCACGACGTGCTCGGCCACGCCGCCGGCGCCCACGGGGTAGGCGAAGGCCACCGCGCAGGTGAAGTGCGCCGCGCGCCGCTCGTCAGGGACGTCGGCGAGCTGCTCGAGCAGCAGCCGGTTGTTGGACGCGTCGTCCTTGGCGACCCCGGCCCAGCGCGCGGACAGCACGCCCGGCATGCCGTGCAGCTCGTCGACGCAGAGCCCGGAGTCGTCGGCCAGGGACGGCAGCCCGGTGGCCTCGACGCCCGCCCGGGCCTTGATCAGCGCGTTGCCCTCGAACGTCGGCTCGGTCTCGGCCGGCTCGTCGTAGGGCGTCACGTCGTCGAGGCCGAGGACCTCCACGTCGGGCACGTGCTCGGCCAGGATGCGCTGCATCTCGGCGAGCTTCTTGGCGTTGCGTGAGGCGAGGAAGACTTGCTCAACCAACGGAGAGTGCCTCGTTCTGGAGCGCGGTCAGGTCGGCGCAACCCTTCTCGGCCAGCGCGAGCAGCGCGTCGAGCTCGGCGCGGTCGAACGCGACGCCCTCGGCGGTGCCCTGCACCTCGACGAACTTGCCCTCGCCGGTCATCACGACGTTCATGTCGGTCTCGGCGCGGACGTCCTCCTCATAAGGCAGGTCCAGGCGCGGCACCCCGTCGATGATGCCGACGGAGACGGCCGCGACCGAGCCGGTCAGCGGGTCGCCCTTGAGCGCACCCTTGCCCTTGAGGTGGGCCACGGCGTCGGCGAGCGCCACGTAGGCGCCGGTGATGGCCGCCGTACGGGTGCCGCCGTCGGCCTGCAGCACGTCGCAGTCGAGCACGATGGTGTTCTCGCCGAGCGCCTGGTAGTCGATGACCGCGCGCAGCGACCGGCCGATCAGCCGGGAGATCTCGTGGGTGCGGCCGCCGATGCGGCCCTTGACCGACTCGCGGTCCGAGCGGGTGTTGGTGGAGGCCGGGAGCATGGCGTACTCCGCGGTCACCCAGCCGAGCCCGGAGCCCTTGCGCCAGCGCGGCACGCCCTCGGAGGCGGAGGCCGCGCACAGCACGCGGGTGCCCCCGAACTCGACCAGCACGGAGCCGGCGGCGTGGTCCAGCCAGTTGCGGGTGATCGTGATCGGGCGGAGTTCGTCGTCGGCGCGTCCGTCTGCTCGGGTCATGCGGCCGAGCCTATCGGCCTCGCGCGGACAGGGTTCGGGGCTACCGTGCCCTCGTGACCCCCGCCATCGTCTTGCTGCCCAGCCCGCTGCTCGGGCCGGTCGCGTGGACGCCCGTCGCGGACCGGCTCCGCGACGCCGGCCGCCGGGTGCGCACCCTGGTGCTGCCGTCCGCGCCGGTCCTCCCGGCCCGGGTGCTGGAGCGCTGGCGCGACGACCTCGAGGGCGAGAAGCGGCCGGTGCTGGTGCCGCACAGCAACGCCGGCCTCTACGCCCCGGCGCTCGCCGAGGCGACCGCCGCGACCGGCACCGTCTTCGTCGACGCCGCGATGCCGGGTCCCGGCGGGGTCGCCGCGATGGCCCCCGACGACTTCATGGACTTCGTCAACGCGCTCGCCGACGACACGGGCACGCTGCCACCGTGGACGCGCTGGTGGGCGTCGTCGGACCTCGACCCGCTGTTCCCCGACGCGGCCTGGCGGACCCGGGTCGAGGACGCCGAGCCACGGCTGGGCGTCGACTACTTCGCCGGCGAGCTGCCGGTCCCCGAGCACTGGATGGCCCGCCCCTGCGGCTACCTGGCGTTCGGCGACACCTACGGCACGGAGGTACGGCGGGCGCGCACCCAGGACTGGCCGGTGCGCGTGCTGCCCGGTGAGCACCTGCACATGACGGTGGACCCGGACACCGTCACCGCGGTGCTGCTCGACCTCGTGGAGGCGCTCGGCGGCTAGAGGGTGTAGGACGACCCGGTCGCGGCCAGCTCGAGCGGGCCGTCGAACGTCCCGCGCGCCTCGGTGAGCGCGACCTGCTTGTCGTGCCACGGCGGGATGTGGGTGAGCACCAGCGCGCCCACCTCGGCCTCGGCCGCGACCACGCCGGCCTGGTGACCGGTCAGGTGCAGGTCGCCGGGGTTGTCGCTGCCCTCGCGGAACGCGGCCTCGCACAGCAGCAGGTCGGCGCCCTTGGCGAGCTCGGTGAGCGCCGGGCACGGACCGGTGTCGCCGGAGTAGACGAGCACCTTGCCGTTGCACTCGACGCGCATCGCGAACGCGTCGACCGGGTGCGCCATCCGGTGCGTGGTCACGGTGAACGGCCCGATCTCGGCGATCGTGCCGTCGTACTCCCGGAAGTCGAACTCCTGGGTCATCCCGGGGTCGCGCGGCAGGCCGTAGGCCCGGGCGAGCTGGTCGGCGACGCCGGCCGGGCCGAAGACCGGGATCCGCTCGGGCGAGCCGGCGGGGTGGTACTTCCAGATCACGTAGAGGCCGGACAGGTCGAAGTAGTGGTCCGGGTGCAGGTGCGAGAGCAGCACCCCGTCGACCTCGCGCGGGTCGAGGAACGCGTGCAGGGCGCCGAGTGCGCCGCTGCCGAGGTCCAGGAGCACGCGCCAGCGCTTCCCCTCGTGGTCGGCCTCGAGGAGGTAGCAGCTGGCAGGCGAGTCCGGGCCTGCGAAGGAGCCGGAGCAGCCGATGACGGTGAGCTTCATACGGGCATCCACGAGGTGGCCTGGGCGAACTGGCTGACCGACTCCAGCTCGGGGCCGAGGAAGCGGCGGCCGATGCGGGCGAACTCCTCCGGCTGGCCGGTGGTCAGGAACCGGTGGGCGGGCGTCGGCAGGGCGGGGTCGCGCTCGATGCCGTTGCGGACCAGCAGCTTGTAGACGTCCTTGGCGGTCTCCTCCGCCGAGGACACCAGCGTGACCTGGTCGCCCATCACGTAGGACAGCACGCCGGTGAGCAGCGGGTAGTGCGTGCAGCCCAGCACGAGGGTGTCCACGCCGTGCGACACCAGCGGGTCGAGGTAGCCGTGCGCGACGTCGAGCAGCTCCGGGCCGCTGGTCACACCCGACTCCACGAAGTCGACGAACTGCGGGCACGCCTGCACGTGCAGGGTGACGTGCGGGGCCGCGGTGAACGCGTCCTCGTAGGCCATCGACTCGGCGGTCGCGCGGGTGCAGATCACGCCGATCTGGCCGGTGCGGCTGGCGGCGACGGCACGCCGGGTGGCCGGGTGGATCACCTCGACGACCGGGACGGGGTAGCGCTGACGCGCGTCCCGGAGTACGGCGGCACTGGCCGAGTTGCAGGCGATCACGAGCGCCTTCACGCCCTGGTCGACGAGGTGGTCGAGGCACTCGAGGGCGTACTCCCGAACCTCGCCGATCGGCTTCTGGCCGTAGGGCTGGCGCGCCGTGTCACCGAGGTAGATCACGGGCTCGTGCGGCAGCTGGTCCAGGACGGCACGGGCCACGGTGAGTCCACCGAAGCCGGAGTCGAAGATGCCGATAGGTGCGTCTGCCACGCTCCCAATCTAAAGGCTCACGGCCGCCGGAGGGCCGCTCCGCGACCCAGGTCACCTGCGACGGTCGTCACGTCGTCACGCTCAGCGGCCCCCCCGAGCCGGCAATCCTTCGGGTCTGCTCAGGCACTTGTCAGGTGGAAGCCCCACCCTGCAGACGTGAGCACCAACTCCGCACGCCGCCGCAACGCCGGCCCGCCCGTTCTCGTCACGCTGCTGCTCGTCGCCGGGATGGTCCTCGCGGCCTGCTCGGCGGCACCCCCGAGCCGGGGCACCGCGCAGTCGGTCGAGGGACGCCGTACCGCTGCGTTGGCGCCGGCCGCCGCCGCGCACTGGACGTCGGTGCACAACACCACCGCCGGGCTGCACAAGATCAAGCACGTCGTGATGATCATGCAGGAGAACCGGTCCTTCGATGACTACTTCGGCACCTACCCCGGCGCCGACGGCCTGCAGGGCCGGATGGGCACCTGCCTGCCCAAGGGCAACGGCGGCTGCCTGGCCCCCTGGGCCGACCACGCCGATGTCAACGGCGGCGGTCCGCACGACCGGAGGGCCTTCTACGCCGACGTCGACGGCGGCAGGATGGACGGCTTCCTGAAGGCGGCCATCGTCGCGCGCGGGCACTGCGCGGACCCCAACAACCCGGCGTGCTCGAACAACAACGGCCTGGACTCGATGGGCTACCACACCGGCAGCGACATCCCGAACTACTGGGCCTACGCGAAGAACTTCGTGCTCCAGGACCACATGTACGAGCCCAACCACGACTGGTCGCTGCCCGAGCACCTGTGGGGCGTCTCGGAGTGGGCGGCGGTGTGCAAGAACCGCCAGGCCGCCTCGTGCACCAACTTCCACGGCCAGAAGCAGATGGGCAAGGCACCCGCCAACGGCTTCGTCGGCAACGGCGTGGTGAAGCTGCGCAAGAAGCCGACCTACGCGTGGACCGACCTGACCTACCTGCTGCACCGCGCCCACGTCAGCTGGGGCTACTTCGTCAAGCAGGGCACGGAGCCGGACTGCCGCAGCGACGCCGCCGTCACCTGCCACAAGGCCTACCAGTCCGCGGTCACGCCGGGCATCTGGAACCCGCTGCCCAACTTCGTCGACGTGCAGCAGGACCACCAGGTCGGCAACATCGCGCCGACCACGACGTTCCTGCGCGACGCCCGCACCGGGCACCTGCCGTCGGTGAGCTGGGTGATCCCCAGCGGCCAGGTCAGCGAGCACCCGCCGGGGCGGGTCAGCGCCGGGCAGTCCTACGTCACTCACCTGGTGAACACGATCATGAAGGGCCCGGACTGGAAGTCGACCGCGATCTTCATCTCCTGGGACGACTGGGGCGGGTTCTACGACCACGTGCAGCCGCCGACCGTGGACTCCAACGGCTACGGCTTCCGGGTGCCGGGTCTGGTGCTCAGCCCCTACGCCCGTCGTGGCTACCTCGACCACCAGTCGCTGTCGTTCGACGCCTACGTGAAGTTCGTCGAGGACGTCTTCCTGCACGGCGAGCGCCTCGACCCGGCCACCGACGGCCGCCCCGACCGGCGTCCCGACGTCCGCGAGAACAACCCCGCGCTCGGCGACCTGAGCTATGACTTCGACTTCTCCCAGCAGCCGCGACCGCCGATGCTGCTGCCGGAGCACCCGCGGACGACCCTGACGCACTAGCGCGGTCGCCTTCTGGCATCCTCGGCGGGCACCGACCCGGCGACCGCGGAGGACGACCAGATGACCACGGCAGCGACCCCCTGGGCGGAGGCGGCGTGGGGTCGTCCCGTCGCGCACTCGGAACGGCTCAGCGGCGGGTGGACCTCCGACATCAACCGGCTCACGTCCGCCGACGGCGAGCGGGCCGTGCTACGCCTGATGGTGCGCGACCCGTGGCGCACGCACGCCGAGGGCCTGCTCACCCGCGAGAGCCAGGTCCAGGAGCAGCTCGCGGGGACCGACGTCCCGGCCCCGCGCAGCATCGCGCTCGACGTCGACGGCTCGGCCGCCGGCGCGCCGGCGCACCTGATGACGTGGCTGCCCGGACGTCTCGAGCTCACCCGTGACGACGACGCGTTCCTCGGCCGGCTCGCCGCCCTGCTGCGCAGCATCCACGGGATCGACCCGGGCGAGCAGCGGCCGCGGACCTACCAGTCCTGGGCCCACGAGGCCAAGCGCGTGGTTCCCGAGTGGGCCGAGCGGCCCGACCTCTGGGCAGCCGCGTTCCGGCTGCTCGAGGCGGAGCCGCCGTCGTACGACGGGACGTTCCTGCACCGCGACTTCCACCTCGGCAACGTCCTGTGGACCGACGGCGAGCCGTCGGGCGTCGTCGACTGGGTCGAGACCTCGTGGGGCCCTGCGGCGCTCGACGTCGCCCACTGCGCGACCTACCTCGCGATGCTGCACGGGCCGGACGCGGCCTACCGGTTCCGTGAGGCGTACGGCGACACCGGCACCGACCGCTACTGGGCCGTCATGGACATCGTCGGCTACCTGCCCGGCCCCGCGAAGATCATCGAGCCCTGGCGCGACCTCGGCCACGTCGTCCCCGAGGCCGTCGCGCAGCAGCGCCTCGAGGAGCTGCTGCGGGTCACGATCGAGGACTAGCGGCCGCCGCCCGACGAGCACGGCTGGCCCGCAGGTTGGCGGCGTTGCCGCAGGTGTGCACGTCGTGCCAGACGCGGCTGTTGTTGCGCGACCGGTCATAGAACGCGCACGGGCAGAAGCGGTTGCGGCAGGTCTTGAGCCGGCCCAGGTCGTCGGCCTCCATGGCGGACAGGACCAGCGCGCCGGTGAGCCACGCCAGCCCCGTTCCACCTGGCTCGGCGCGCAGCCCCCGCACGCTCACCCGGACCTCGCCGAGAGCGTCGCGATCACCCGCCAGCAGGGCGTCCACCCGGTCCCGCAACCGGAGCAGCCCCCGCCGGCCCGCCGCGTCGGCCACCGGCTCCGGCGCCTCGGTCCCCCGCCGCGACGCCCACGACCCGACGCTGTCGCGCCACCAGCGCACGACGTCGGCCTCCCCGTCGAGCAGGTCGCGGACGCCGTACGACGGGACCGGGCGGGTGTTCACCAGGTCCTGCAGCAGGACCAGGCCACCGGGGGCGGGCTCGAGCCCGTAGCGTGACGTGGACGACATAGGCATAGGCTACTCGCCTCTGTCATGCTGGGAGACCTACCCGACGCCGCAGGAGGCCACCATGACCGCGCTGCACTCCCCCTCGACCGACCGCGAGGTCACGGTCACCTGGGACGACCCGGCGATCACCGCGAGCGCCGTCGGCAGCACCAGCGGCCTCGAGTGGCTCGAGCAGATCCGCGACGGAAAGCTCCCGCCGCCCCCGATCGCCCGCCTGATGGGCTTCGACCTGACCCTCGTCGAGGAGGGCCGGGTCCAGTTCACCCTCGAGCCCGCCGAGCAGCACTACAACCCGATCGGCTCCGTGCACGGCGGCGTCTACGCGACCCTGCTCGACTCGGCCGCCGGCTGCTGCGTGCACTCCACCCTGCCCGCCGGTGTCGGCTACACCAGCCTCGACCTGAGCGTGAAGTTCCTGCGCCCGATGACCTCCGCCACCGGCCCCGTCGTCGCCGAGGGCCGGGTCGTCCACCGCGGCAGCCGGATGCTGCTCGCCGAGGTCACGCTCACCGACTCCCGCGGCAAGCTGCTCGCCACCGCGACCAGCAGCTGCCTGGTCATCCCGATCCCCGTCTGAGCACTATCGGGTCGGATCCCCGGCACCTGGTGCCGACGATCCGACCCACAACGCGGGCACCCGGCAGGTGCCGCAGCACGCGCGCGGCGTCCCTGTCCATCCTCGCCTGGCCAGCACCTCCGCGACCCGGGCCGCCGTCGTGCACGTCTCCTTCTGGACGAGACGCCACCCGAGTCGGAGGGTCATCAGGTCCGCGGTCGCCGCCACCAGGTCACGGCTCTGGTCCCCGGCGCGGTCGGCGAACAGCTCGTGACCTACACGGCCGTCCAGCTCCACCAGCAGCCGCTGCCCCGCATAGAGCACGTCCCGAAACACGGACCCGGCACTCGTGCGGTCGTGCTGCTGACGCCGTCCACGAGGCAGTCCGTGGGCACGTTCGACACCACGCAGGTAGCCGCTCTCCAGCACCGACAGAGCGCCGTCGCCGACGTCATCGAGCGCGCGCAGCAGCCATGCCCGGTGCGTCACCTTGCCGCGTCCGGCCAGCACGTTGCGCACCCGGGCAGGGGTCGTACGGCGACGCTGGCACGCATCCGCAATCAGGCCCAGTGCCTCGACCTGGTCAGAGCAGGCGGTGGCGACGTCGATCAGGGCTTCCTCGTAGCGCACGCGCGGTGGCCGCGCCCGCCAGTCCACGCGATCGCGCAGGCCACGCACCCGGTGCAGGCGCACTCCGGGCACCCGCTGGGCGCTGCGAGGGTGCTCGATGGACACGTGAATCGTGTCAAGCAGGTCGTCGGGGTCGACACCGGGGATCCGGGGCTGAGGCTTCGGCGGCCCGAGGGCCGACTCGTGGCTGAGCGCGGCCGGCCAGTAGTGCAGCACCGCCGCCCAGCAACGCTGACGCCACGTCGGGCGGCCGGTGTGGTCGAGGTAGATCCCGGGAAGCAGGCGGACCCACTCGCGGCGGCGCACCATCCGCTCGACGAATGCGTCGTCGTGACCCGAGGCGAGGACCTGGCGGCGGGCGACGACGCCGTCCTGGTCGGCGAGAAGCTGGGCGAGCTGCACGTCCGCAGCATGCTCGAGCCGGTCGGCAGGACGGAAGTCCCGCCTCAGCGACCTGTGGACGGGCGGTGTTGGGTCGGATCCCCGGCGCCAGGTGCCGACGATCCGACCCAAGAGCCCGGGACGCGACGGCTCAGGCCTCGGGCGGACGCTCGTTGTAGACGCCCGCGACCTCCTGGCCGGAGAGCACGGCGATCGCGGCCATCACCTCGTCGGTGACCTCGCGGCGGGCGCGGCCGGCGGGCAGGCCGTCGTACTTCTCGAAGGTGAGCGGGGTGCCGAAGCGGACGGTGACGCGGGCCAGGCGGGGCAGGGTGGAGCCGACGGGCTGGAGCTCGGCGGTGCCGTGCAGGCCGACGGGTACGACGGGGGCACCGCTGGCCAGCGCGAGGTGACCGACGCCGGTGCGGCCGCGGTAGAGGCGGCCGTCCCGCGAGCGGGTGCCCTCGGGGTAGATCCCGAACGCCTCGCCCCGGCTCAGCACGCCGAGGGCGATGTCGAGGGAGGCGATCGCGGCCCGGGTGTCGGAGCGGTCGACGGGGATCATCCCCATCCCCTCGAACCAGCCGCGCTGCAGGGTGCCCTTGACGCCGGTGCCGTTGAAGTAGTCGTGCTTGGCGAGGAAGACGACCTTCCGCGGGGTCACGATCGGGATCACCATGCTGTCGGCGAACGACAGGTGGTTGGAGGCGACGATGACCGGGCCGGTCGCCGGCAGGTGCTCCAGGCCCTCGACGTGCGGCCGCCACACCGCCTTGGCCAGCGGCGGCACCACCGTGTGCATGACCCCGTACAGCATCCGTGTCCTCCCGTCGCGCAGGTGGCCAGCCTGCCAGGTCCGGGTACGACGCCCGTCGCCGCCCGGACTACGGACGGGTAGCCGGCGCCTCAGACGGGGAACGGCAGCGTCGGCTGCGGCGGTCCCAACGTCGGGTCGACGCCGTCGAAGAGGCTCGAGACGGACTCGCCGGCGTGCACCCGCGAGATCGCCTCGGCGAACAGCTCGGCCACCGAGCGCACCTGCAGCTCGGGCCAGTCGGGTGCGGGCACCGTGTCGGTGGTGACGACCTGGTCGATCATCGGGTGGCCGCGCAGCCGGTCGACGGCCTTGCCGACGAACAGCCTGTGCGTGCACGGCGACCGGGGTACGACGCGCCGGGACCGGTGAGCCGAACGGTCGGTGCCGTGCGGCAAAATGCCGCCTCGTGGACCTCACTGTCATCCTCGGCCCGATGAAGAGCGGCAAGTCGCTGGAGCTCGTCTCCCTGCTCTCACCGCTGCAGTACTCCACCCTGAGCCACACCGTCTACCAGTCGGCGCGGCACGTCCGCGACACCGGCGTCACCTCCCGCACCGGGGGTGCCCTGGAGACGGTCAAGGCCCACGACCTGGAGTGCGCCCTCGAGGCCAAGGTCGACGTGGTCGGCATCGACGAGGTGCACATGTTCACCCGCGCCGACATCGCCGTCGTGCACGAGCTGCTGGCCCGGGGCACCCGGGTGGTGGCCGCGGGCCTCGACCTCGACCACCGGGGCCGGCTCTTCGACCCGGTCAGCGCGGTCCTCGAGCTCGGCCCGCAGCAGGTGATCTACCGCCGCGCGGTCTGCGACGTGTGCCGCGACATCACCGCGACGCACACCCAGGTGCTGCTCGGCTCCGGTGAGCCCTACCTGACCGAGCTCGGCTCCTCCCAGGCCCTCCCCGACGACGGCACGTTCTCCTACGAGGCTCGCTGCCGCACCTGCGTGGTGCTCCCCGACCAGGACCTGCCCGCCCTCTTCTGACGGCCGGTTCTGACGGCGTGCTCTGACCGGGATGGCCCGATCGGGTCATGCCCGTCGCGGACGTCACGACTAGCGTCGCTGACGACCGTTTTTTCCTCCTGCGGCATCTCCCGACGCCCTCCGGCCCGCACCCGTCCCGACCTGCTGCGGGCGGCTGATGCCAACTGGAGGACGCATGGACAGCCTGGACAGCTCGGTGGTCGACCAGCTCCGTGAGCAGCTGCGGGGCCAGGTGGTCACCCCGGACGACGCGTCGTACGACGACGCCCGCCGGGTCCACAACGCGATGATCGACAAGCGGCCCGCGCTGATCGTGCGGCCCGCCAACGCCGGCGACGTGATGACAACGGTGCGCTTCGCCGCCGAACGACGCCTGCCGCTCGCCGTACGCGGAGGGGCGCACAGCGTGCCCGGCTTCGGCACCTGCGACGACGGCGTGGTGCTCGACCTGTCGTCGATGCGCGGCGTGCGCATCGACCCGGCCCACCGCACCGCCCGCGTCGAGGGCGGCGCGACCTGGGGCGACTTCAACGCCGCGGGCTACCCGTTCGGGCTGGCCACCACCGGCGGCATCATCTCCACCACCGGCGTCGGCGGGCTCACCCTGGGCGGCGGCATCGGCTACCTGGCCCGCGGTCTCGGCCTGTCCTGCGACAACCTGGTCGCAGCCGACGTGGTCACCGCCGACGGCACGTTGCACCAGGCCAGCGAGGACAACGACGCCGACCTGTTCTGGGCGCTGCGCGGCGGTGGCGGCAACTTCGGCGTGGTCACGTCGTTCGAGTTCGCGCTCAGCCCCGTCAAGGACATCTACGGCGGCCCGATGTTCTTCGAGCTCGACAAGGCCCGTGAGCTGCTGCAGACCTGCCGCGAGTACATCCCGCAGGCACCCGAGCAGCTCGGCGCGTTCCCGGCGTTCCAGATCGCCCCGCCGCTGCCGTTCATCCCCGAGAACCGGCACGGCGAGCCGTTCGCTGCGGTCGTCGCCTGCTGGACCGGCGACCCCTCGGAGGCCGAGAAGGTGCTCGAGCCGTTCCGCGACGTGGCCACCCCGGTCGCCGAGATGGTCGGCTGGATGCCCTACCCGGCGCTCAACAGCGCCTTCGACGCCCTGGTCGGGCCGGGCCTGCAGCACTACTGGAAGGCGAACTTCGTCGGCGAGCTCACCGACGCCGCGATCGACGCGCACCTCGAGCACGGGCCGAAGCTGCCCGCGGTCAACTCGACCGTGCACATCTACCCGATCGACGGTGCCGCCGCGCGCGTGGCACCGGACGCCACCGCGTTCGCCTACCGCGGCGCGAACTTCGCGACCGTGATCGCCGGCATGTGGCCGGACCCGTCGCAGAACACCGAGAACACCCAGTGGGTGAAGGACTACTACGCGGCCACCGCGCCGCACTCGGAGTCGGGCGGCTACATCAACTTCATGGCCGGCGACGACCAGGAGCGGATCCGCGCGAACTACGGCGGCAACTACGACCGGCTCACCCAGGTGAAGCGGGCCTACGACCCCGACAACCTGTTCCGGCTCAACCAGAACATCGCGCCGGCCTAGGCCCAGAGCTGGCCCTCGAGCCGGTCCTCCGCCTCGTCGACGGTGCCCTCGTAGGCACCGGTGGAGAGGTACTTCCAGCCCCCGTCGCACACCACGAAGACGATGTCCGCGCTCTCGCCTGCCTTCACCGACTTGGCGGCCTGGCCGAGCGCGGCGTGCAGGATCGCGCCCGTGGAGACGCCGGCGAAGATGCCTTCGAGCTCGAGCAGCTCCCGCACCCGTCGTACGGCGTCCCTGGGCCCGACCGAGAAGCGCGCGTCGATCAGCGTCTCGTCGTACAGCTCGGGGACGAAGCCCTCGTCGAGGTTGCGCAGGCCGTAGACGAGCTCGCCGTAGCGCGGCTCGGCGGCCACGATCGTGACCTCGGGCTTGTGCTCGCGGAAGAACCGGCCGACGCCCATGAGCGTGCCGGTGGTGCCCAGGCCGGCGACGAAGTGGGTCACCGACGGCAGGTCCGCGAGGATCTCCGGGCCGGTGCCCTCGTAGTGCGCGAGCGCGTTGGCCGGGTTGCCGTACTGGTAGAGCATCACCCAGTCGGGGTGCTCCTCGGCGAGCCGCTTGGCGACCCGCACCGCCTCGTTGGAGCCGCCGGCCGCGGGCGAGGACACGATCTCCGCGCCCCACATGCCCAGCAGCTGCCGGCGCTCGGTCGAGGTGTTCTCCGGCATCACGCACACCAGCCGGTAGCCGCGCAGCTTGGCGGCCATCGCCAGGGAGATGCCGGTGTTGCCCGACGTCGGCTCGAGGATCGTGCAGCCCGGCCGGAGCAGGCCCTCCTTCTCGGCCTGCTCGACCATCCGCAGCGCCGCCCGGTCCTTGATGGAGCCGGTCGGGTTCTGGTCCTCGAGCTTGGCCCACAGCCGCACGTCCGGGGACGGCGACAGGCGCGGCAGCCCCACCAGGGGGGTGCCGCCGACGGACTCGAGCAGCGAGTCGAACCTCATCGGTCTACCGCGCGCCGCCAGCCACCGCGGGCAGCACGACGACCTGGTCGCCGTCGGCGACCGACGTGTCCAGACCGCCGGTGAAGCGGACGTCCTCGTCGTTGACGTAGACGTTCACGAACCGACGCAGGTCGGCGCCCTCGATCAGGCGCTCCTTGATGCCCGGGTGGTTCGCCTCGAGGTGCTCGATGACCTCGGAGAGCGTGGACCCCTCACCGGGAACGGCCTTCTCGCCGCCGGTGTAGGTGCGCAGGATGGTGGGGATGCGGACCTCGACTGCCATGCGTCTCGACTCCTCAGCTGTTCGGTGACGCGACGACCGAGACGTCCTCCTCGGTCACCTCGCCGTCGACGATTCTGTAAGACCTAAAGTCCACGGGGCCCTCGCTATTCCCGTGCTCGCGTGTGCTCACCACCACGTAGTGGGCATTCGGCTCGTTCGCCAAACCGATGTCGGTGCGCGAGGGGTAGGCCTCGGTGGCGGTGTGCGAGTGGTAGACCACGACGGGTTCCTCGTCGTTGGCCCACATCTCCTTGTAGAGCGCGAGCAGGTCCACCGGGTCGAACTCGTAGAACGTGGGCGAGCCCGCGGCGTTGACCATCGGCACGAACCGGACAGCACGGTCGGACCCCTCGGGGCCGGCGACGATGCCGCACGCCTCGTCCGGGTGGTCCTTCTTGGCGTGCGCGATGATCGCGTCGTGCACGTCCTGTCCGATGGTCAGCACGGATCGAGCCTACGGGGAGGCGTACGGCGTCCCCGGGCGTCCCCGTCAGCGTCCGGGATCTGAGACAGCCTCGACCAGGGTCTCCTGGAGGTAGCCCACCCACTCGTAGATGTCGTGCACGTGCGTGCGCGGGTCCTCGTCGGGCAACGACATCCAGTAGTCCTCGTCGCCGTCCTCGACGCCGAGCCGGGTCGCGAGCGCGAGCCGGACGTCGGTGAACGACTTCATCCAGACCACCGCCTCCGGGACGGTGAGCTCCACGTCGACGACCAGGCCGTCCGCGTCGAGCTCCTCGGGGAGGCCTGCCTCCTCGAGCGCCTCGATCACCGCGACCGCGCCGGAGGCCTTGTTGTCGCGCAGCCCGCGCTCGGTGAACCGCCGGAACTCGCCGGCCGCCTCCTCGTCGTCGGGGTAGGCGGTCGGGAACAGCCGGGCCAGCACCGGGTCGTCGGGCTCGGTGGTCGGACCCGAGAAGTCGAGCAGCTGCTCGAGCGGGTCGGCGCCGCCGGTCGGTGCGGCGGTCTCGTTGCGCAGCAGCTCGACGAGCTGGGAGGCCAGCGAGCGCAGCAGGTCGGCCTCGAAGCCGGTGAACGTTGCCACCGCCCCGCCGCCACGACGCGGCTGGAAGCCCTCGCTCACGGTGTCATCACGGGGCGTCCGCCTTCTCCATCGTGGCCCAGAGCCCGTAGTCGTGCATCGCCTGCACGTCGCGCTCCATCTCCTCGCGCGAGCCGGTGGAGACCACCGACTTGCCGTCCTCGTGGACCTCCATCATCAGCTTCTCCGCCTTCTGGCGCGGGTAGCCGAAATAGCTGGTGAAGACATAGGTGACGTAGCTCATCAGGTTGACCGGGTCGTTCCACACGATGGTGACCCAGGGCCTGGCGAGGAAGGTCAGGTCGCCGGTCTCGGGCTGGTCGAGCTCGACGGGGCTGGGCGCGGACACGCCAGCCATCCTAGGTGGTCCTAGGGTGTGGCCGTGACGTCCACGGCCCTCCTCACCGACCACTACGAGCTGACGATGGTGCAGGCGGCGCTGGCCGCGGGCTCCGCCCACCGGCGCTCGGTCTTCGAGCTGTTCCCGCGGCGGCTGCCCGACGGACGCCGCTACGGCGTGGTCGCCGGCGTGCAGCGGGCCCTCGACGCGGTCGAGCGGTTCCGCTTCGACGACCACGTGCTGGCGGTGCTGCGCGAGCACGCCGTGGTCGACGAGCCGACGCTCGAGTGGCTGTCGTCCTACTCCTTCTCCGGCGACATCCACGGCTACCCGGAGGGCGAGGTCTACCTGCCCTACTCGCCGCTGATGACCGTCGAGTCGACGTTCGCCGAGGGGGTGCTGCTCGAGACGCTGCTGCTCTCGATCCTCAACCACGACTCGGCGATCGCGTCCGCGGCGTCGCGGATGACGACCGCGGCGGGCAGCCGGCCCTGCATCGAGATGGGCTCACGCCGTACCCATGAGGAGGCCGCGGTGGCGGCCGCCCGGGCCGCCTACGTCGCCGGCTTCGCGACCACCTCCAACCTCGCCGCCCGGGAGCGGTACGGCGTCCCGACCGCCGGCACCAGCGCGCACAGCTTCACGCTGCTGCACGACAGCGAGCGCGAGGCGTTCACCGCGCAGGTGAGCTCCCTGGGCCGCGGCACCAGCCTGCTCGTCGACACCTACGACGTGGCCGAGGCGGTCCGGATGGGCGTGGAGGTCGCGGGCACCGACCTGGGCGCGGTCCGCATCGACTCCGGCGACCTCGGCGTGCTCGCCCAGCAGGTCCGCGAGCTGCTCGACTCGCTCGGCGCGTTCCGGACCCGGATCATCGTCACCTCCGACCTGGACGAGTTCGCGATCGCCGGGCTGGCCGCGGCCCCGGTCGACGGCTACGGCGTCGGCACCTCGCTGGTCACCGGCTCGGGGCACCCGACCTGCGGCTTCGTCTACAAGCTGGTCGCACGCGAGGGCGACGACGGGACGCTGGTCAGCGTGGCCAAGAAGAGCAAGGACAAGATCTCCATCGGTGGCCGCAAGTACGCCCTGCGTCGGCGCGACGCCCGCGGTGTCGCCGAGGCCGAGGTGGTGGGCATCGGCGAGCCGCCCGTCAACGACGGCGATGACCGCGACCTCCTGGTCCCGCTGGTCCTGGGTGGCAAGGTCGTCGGCCGCGAGGACCTCGCCACCGTCCGGGAGCGTCACCAGCGCTCCCGCGCCGAGCTGCCGATGGCCGCCCGCCAGCTCTCCAAGGGCGAGCCCGTGATCCCGACCCTGCACGTCCCCGCCCAGGAAGGCTGACCCGTGGCGCTGCTGACCGTCGACTTCTTCTCCGAGACCCTGGAGATGGGCACCACGCTGCGGGTGCTGCTCCCCGAGGGCGCCACCGGGCACATCGGCACCCCCGACACGCCGCTGCCGCCCATGCCGTCGGGGCTGCCGGTCCTCTACCTGCTGCACGGCCTGTCCGACGACAGCACCGCCTGGCTGCGCTACACCAGCATCGACCGCTACGTCGGCGAGCGGCCGATGGCCGTCGTGATGCCCCAGGTCGCGCGCAGCTTCTACGCCGACGAGGCCGGCGGCTACCCCTACTGGAGCTATCTCTGCGAGGAGCTGCCCGCCGTCGTCCAGCGCATGTTCCGGGTCTCCGACAGCCGCGAGGACACCTACGTCGCCGGCCTGTCGATGGGCGGCTACGGCGCGCTGAAGTGGGCGCTGCGGCAGCCCAGGAGGTTCGCCGCCGCGGCCAGCCTGTCGGGTGCGCTCGACGTCGTCGGGCTGGCGAAGGCCGACGAGCGCGGCCCCCTCTTCCGCCAGGTGTACGGCGACCGGGGACCGGGCCCCGACGACGACCTGCTCGACCTGCTCGGGCGGGCCGACCCCGCGGAGCTGCCGCGGCTGTGGGTGTCCTGCGGCACCGAGGACCACCTCCTCGGCTCCAACCACCTGTTCGTGGAGCGCGCGGAGCAGGCGGGCGTCGAGCTGACGACCCGGTTCGGCCCGGGCGAGCACGAGTGGGGCGTGTGGGACAGCACGATCCGCGACGTGCTGGCCTGGCTGCCCCCAGCACCATCGGCTGCAGGACCTTCCACCTGAGCCGCGCGGGTCCTCGCCGGGCGTGGTCCCGGCCACTAGTCTCGCGACCATGAAGCGTGCGCTGATCGTGGTCGACGTCCAGAACGACTTCTGCGAGGGCGGCAGTCTCGCCGTCCCGGGCGGGGCGGAGGTGGCGCACAAGATCGGCACGTTGCTGCACCACTGGACCGACAAGGACCCACAGGCGCCCGACTACGCCGTGGCGGTGGCCACCCGCGACCACCACGTCGACCCCGGCAGCCACTTCAGCGAGGACCCCGACTTCGTCGACTCCTGGCCGGCCCACTGCGTCGTCGGCACCGACGGGGAGGCGTTCCACCCCAACCTGGACCCGCAGCGGTTCGACGCGGTCTTCCTCAAGGGCGAGCACCAGGCGGCCTACTCCGGTTTCGAAGGCCGCACCGTCGACGGCAGCGAGCTCGGACCGTGGCTGCGGGAGCAGGAGGTCACCCACGTCGACGTGTGCGGCATCGCCACCGACTACTGCGTGCGCGCGACGGTGCTCGACGCGGTCGCTGCCGGGTTCGCGACCCGACTGCTGTCCGACCTGTGCGCCGGGGTCGCCCCCGAGTCGACGCAGCGGGCGCTCGCCGAGATGCGCGCCGCCGGGGTGAGCGTCCGTTGACCCGCAAGGCCGAGCCGCTGCTCGACATCTTCGCCGGGCTGGCCCGGACGCGCACCGACCACCCCGCGCTGGTCGGCGCCACCCGTACCGTCACCTACGGCGAGCTGTGGGACCGCGGCAACCGGGCCGCCCACGCGCTCCGCGACGCCGGCGTCGGCGAGGGCGGCCGGGTGGCCTACCTCGACCTGAACAACCCCGAGTTCTTCGAGGTCTCCCTCGGCGCCTCCAAGCTCGGGGCCGCGATCGCGCCCGTCAACTTCCGGCTCACCCCGACCGAGGTCGCCCAGATCGTCGCGGACTCCGGCGCCCCCGTGCTCGTCGTCGGCCCGGCGTTCGAGCCGATGGTGGCGACGATCGAGGCCGCGTCTCCGGCGCTCACCCGCGTCGTACGCACCGGGGAGGACTACGAGTCCTGGCTGGCCGCCGCCGACGACACCGACCCCGGCCGGCCCTCGCGCCCCGACGACGTCGTCATGCAGCTCTACACCTCCGGCACCACCGGGCTGCCCAAGGGCGTGATGCTCACCAACGACAACTGCTCGGCCCTGCTCGACGTCGCCGACCACTGGGACGTCGACGAGACGTCGGTGTCGCTGGTCGCGATGCCGCTGTTCCACATCGGCGGCTCCGGGTGGGCCAACGTGTCGCTGGCCCGCGGTGGCACCGACGTGATCGTGCCGTTGATCGACCCGTCGGGGCTGCTCGACACGATCGAGCAGCAACGGATCACCAACGCGTTCCTGGTGCCGGCGGTGCTGCAGATGATGTGCGCGGTGCCCGGTGCCGACGAGCGGGACTTCTCCTCGCTCCGCTCGATCGCGTACGGCGCCTCGCCTATCACCACGGCGGCGCTCACCCGCTCGCTCGAGGTCTTCAAGGCGCCCTTGTTCCAGGTCTACGGGATGACCGAGACCACCGGCGCGATCACCGAGCTGTCCTCCGGCGACCACGACCCGGGCGGCCCGCGCCAGCACCTGCTGCGCTCGGCCGGCCGGCCCTACCCGTGGGTGGAGATGAAGGCGGTCGACCCGGCCACCGGACGCGACTGCGGTCCCGGCGAGGTGGGCGAGATCTGGACCCGCTCGGTGCAGAACTCCCCCGGCTACTGGAACAAGCCCGCCGACACCGCCGCGGTCTTCGACGCCGACGGCTGGCTGCACACCGGCGACGCCGGCTACCTCGACAACGAGGGCTTCGTGTTCCTGACCGACCGGATCAAGGACATGGTGGTCAGCGGCGGGGAGAACGTCTACCCGATCGAGGTGGAGTCGGCCCTGTCCGAGCACCCCGACATCGCCGACGTGGCCGTGATCGGCGTGCCCGACGAGCGCTGGGGCGAGACGGTGAAGGCGGTCGTCGTACGCCGCCCCGGCTCGGACCTCACCGAGGAGCAGCTGCTCGACTGGGCGAAGGAGCGGGTCGCCGGCTTCAAGCGGCCCAAGTCGGTGGACTTCGCCGACGAGCTCCCACGCAACCCCTCGGGCAAGCTGCTGAAACGGGTGCTCCGCGAGCCCTACTGGACCGCCGTCGGAAGGAACATCACCTGATGGGCCGGCTCGTCTACGCCGCGCTCTGCTCGCTCGACGGCTACACCGTCGACGCGTCCGGCGACTTCACCTGGGCCGCGCCCGACGACGAGGTGCACGCCTTCGTCAACGACCTCGAGCGCCCGGTCGGCACCTACCTCTACGGGCGCCGGATGTGGGAGACCATGCGCGTCTGGCAGACCTGGGGCGACGCGCCGGACGAGGATCCCGTGGTGCGCGACTACGCCGCCGTCTGGCGGGCCGCCGACAAGGTGGTCTACTCCTCGACGCTCACCGACGTCGACGTGCCCGGCACCCGGCTGGAGCGTGCGTTCGACCCGGTCGCGGTCCGCGCCATGGTCGACGCCGGCGACCACGACGTGTCCATCGGCGGGCCCACCCTCGCGGGGCAGGCCCTGCTCGCCGGCATCGTCGACGAGGTCCACCTGTTCCTCTCCCCGGTCGCGGTCGGCGGCGGTACTCCCGCCCTGTCCCTCCTGCCCTCCGGCCGGCGACTCCCCCTCGCCCTGGTCGGCGTCGACGTCTTCGACGGCGGCACCGTCCACCTCCACTACCACCCCGATTCGTCTGCGAGTTAGGCGGAAGTCCACACGGGGCGGTCGCAGACGAATCAGCTGCCGGTGAACCGCGGCCGGCGTTTCTCGGCGAACGCGAGCATCCCCTCGGCCACGTCGGTGGTGCGCAGCAGCAGGGTCTGGCCGGACCGCTCGCGCTGCAACGCGCTCTCGAGCCCGTCCAGGGTGGCGGCGTTGACCGCCCGCTTGGTCGCGACGTGCGCCAGCGGCGGCCCCGCGGCCAGCCGGGTCACCAGCGCCTCGACGGTCGCGGCGTGCTCGGCGTCGCCCGCCAGGTGGCTCACCAGCCCCACGTCGTACGACGTCCGCGCATCGAGCGCCTCGCCGAGCAGCGCCATCCGCATCGCCCGCGCGCGCCCGACCGCCGCGGCGACCGTGGCCGTCGCACCACCGTCGGGCATCAGCCCGATCCGCGCGAACGCGAGCACGAACCGCGCCGACTCCGCGGCGACCGCGAGGTCGGCCGCCAGAGCCAGCGAACAGCCGACACCCGCCGCGACCCCGCCGACCGAGGCCACCACCGGCTGGTCGAGCGCGACGATCGCCCGCACCATCCGGTTGGCCCGGTCCAGCGCGGAGACGTCGAAGTTCGCGTGCGCGTCGGAGCCGGACAGGTCGGCGCCGGAGCAGAACGCCCCACCGCGTCCCTCCAACAGCACCACCCGGACGTCGTCGCGACCCTGTGCCCGTTCGAGGTGGGCCGCCAGCGCGTCGGCCATCTCGGCGCTCAACGCGTTGAGGGTCTCGGGCCGGTGGAGGGTCAGCCGGAGCACGCCGTCGGCAAGCGTCACGTCCAGGCCGGGCACGGGTGCGAGGTCCATGCCGGCCAACCTAGCCGGATTCGTCTGCGACCAGCCCGAATAGATCTCCGCCTAGGTCGCAGACGAATCGGGGTCAGGAGATGGTGATGTCAGCGCCGTTCGAGACGAGCTTCCAGTCGGACGAGGCGAAGGTGGCCGGGTCGATGGTGCCATGGGCGCTCACCCAGTCGATGATCCCCTGGCGGATCTCCTGCTGACGGTTGTAGACGACCGGGGCGGTCGACACGGCCGGGAAGCCACCGCCGCCGGACTGCCGGTAGTTGTTGACCGCCAGCACGAACTGCGCCGCCGGGTCGACGGGCAGGCCGGCATAGGTCAGCGAACCGATCCGCGAGCCGGCCGGCTTGGCGACGTCGATCGTGTAGGCCAGCGGCGCGTCGAGGCCGGCGATCGAGTCGAAGTTGTAGTCCGGGGTGCCGTTGGGCGCCTTCGGCGTGACGGCGTTGGTGAGGTCGCTGATCTGGAACGGGCCGGTGCCCGAGACCTGCTTGAAGTAGGCCGCGGAGTACTCCAGGTAGTCCTTGACGTTCTGGCCGGTGACCCGCACCGCGAGCAGCGTGTTGTCGTAGATGTAGAGCCCGGCCACGTCGCGCAGGCTGACCTGCCCGGCGGGGATGTTGGCCTCGCGGTTGAACGGCGCGGCGATCGAGAGCACCGGCAGGGCGGCGTCGGAGCCGGTCAGGCCCTGCTTCACCACGTCGGCCTGCACGTGGTTGACGAAGTCGATGATCGGGGTGTCCTCCACCACCGAGCGAGCCGCGGACATGGCGACCTTGCAGGTGCCGATCGGGGCGTTGACGTAGTCGACGACGGTCTGGTGCTGCTTGCCCAGCGCGCCCACCACTGCCGGGTCGGCGTCCACGGTGCTGGCGTCGAGCAGCTGTGAGGACAGCGAGGCGACCTTCCAGCCGCCGCTGGCGCGCTCGAGCTCGATCGTGATCACCGACAGCCGCATCGCCCACATCAGCGGCTCGGTGAGCAGGACCTGCTTGCCGGTCTTCTCGTTGGTGACCCAGCGCTGCGGGATCTCCTTGTGGGCGTGACCGACGAGGATCGCGTCGATGCCGGGCACCTGCGCCGCCAGCAGCGACGACGCGTTCTCCGGGTAGGGCAGCGCGTCACCGTAGGACGACGAGGTGTCGGCCCCCGAGTGCGCCGCGACCACGACCACGTCGGCACCGGCCGCGCGCAGCTTCGGCACCCACACCTTCGCCTGCTCCACCAGGCCGGGGAACTCCATCCGGCCCTCGACGTTGGCCTTGTCCCAGATCGCGATGCCCGGGTTGGTCAGGCCGAGGATGCCGACCCGGACCGGGCGGCCGTGCGCGTCCTTGACCGTCCTGATGACGTAGGGCGCGAACACCGGGCGCTTGGTGGCGGGGTCGACCGCGTTGGCCGCGAGCAGCGGGAAGTCGCACTGGTCCTCGAACGCGCGCAGCGTCGGGATGCCGTAGTTGAACTCGTGGTTGCCGACGGCAGCCGCGTCGTAGCCGATCAGGTTCATCGCCTCGGCCATCGGGTGCTTGCTGCCGGCGGTGATCGGGTCGACCTTGGCATAGTAGTAGGCCAGCGGCGTGCCCTGGATCGTGTCGCCCGCGTCGATGACCAGCGTCCGGGCCCGGCCGCGCTGGCGGCGCATCGCCTCCACCAGCGTGGAGATCTTCGCCAGCCCCACGTCGTTGTGGGTCTTGTCGTCGTACTCCCGGTCGGCGAAGTAGTCCCAGTTGAAGACGTGCCCGTGGGTGTCGGTGGTGCCCAGCACCGTGATCGTGGTGCGGTCCGTGCGGGTGGCCCCCGCAGCGCTGTCGGCGAGCGTCGGGACGAACCCGGCGGCGGCAAGCGCGGCGGCGCCGGTGACGACGGTGCGGCGCGTGGGCAGGTGCTGGTCGTGCGACATGAGAGTCCCCCCGAGAGAGCTGGTGCGATGAGTGCGGCCCCTTTCTAGGCGAGGCCGCGCGTCCGGTCAAGACCTGACTCCCCAATAACCGCTTGACAGTCGGTGAACAGCGGCGGAAACTCCCCAAGAAGCCTTTGACAGTATGGCGCCCAGGAGCCGGCCCATGAGCGACGACACGACCGCCGACCAGGTGAGCAGCCTGCGCGCAGTCGCCCATCCGCTCCGGCTGCGGATCCTGTCGCTGCTCACGGGCACCGCGATGTCGGCCGCGGAGGTCGCCCGCGAGCTCGGTGTCACGCACGCCAACGCCTCCTACCACCTGCGGGTGCTCGCCGAGGCCGGCGAGCTGGTCGAGGCCGGCGAGGAGAAGATCCGCGGCGGCGTCGCCAAGCGCTACCGGCACCCGTGGGACGACGTGCGCAGCGGCCGCCGGACGCCCACCAGGCCTCGCACCCGCAGCGTCGAGGACCTGGTCCTCTACGTCCGCGCGATGGGCGAGGAGATGGTGCGCCGGGTCGCACATCGCAAGCAGGGCAAGAGATCCTGGTTCTCCGACGCCGAGATGTGGGTCGAGCCGGAGGTCTGGGACCGTGCGGTCGAGCTGGTCATGGAGGCCAGCCGGCTGGTGCACGCCGAGGCCCGACCGCCGCGCACCGAGGGGGCCGTGCACGTGGCGCTGAGCGCGGTCGCCTTCCAGCTGCAGGACGAGCGATGAGGCTCCCCGACTCGCTCACCGTGCTCCGCGAGCGACGCTTCGCGTGGTTCTACACCGCCCGCCTGGTCTCCACGCTCGGCTCGATGATGGCCCCGGTGGCACTGGCGTTCGCCGCCCTCGAGGTCTCCGACTCGGCCGCCGCGCTCGGCCTGGTGCTCGCTGCTCGCACCGTGCCGATGGTCGTCTTCCTGCTCTTCGGCGGCGTCGTCGCCGACCGGTTCGACCGGTCCCTGGTGATGCGCGTGTCCCACGTGCTGTCCGCGCTCACCCAGGGCGCGGTGGCCGTGCTGGTGCTGACCGGCGTCGCCGAGGTCTGGATGCTGGTCGGTCTCGAGGCGGTCAACGGCACGGTCGCGGCGTTCAGCTTCCCGGCGATGGCCAGCATCGTCACCAACCTGGTGCCCCGCCGCCACCTGCAGCAGGCCAACGCCCTGCTGTCGATGTCGCGCAGCGGGCTGTCGATCCTCGGCCCCACGCTCGCGGCGCTCGTGGTCGCCGCAGCGGGCGCCGGATGGGCGCTCGCGTTCGACGCGCTCACCTGGCTGCTCGCCGCTTTCTGCCTGCTGCGGGTCGCGCTGCCGCCGCGCGCGCTCGAACGCGCCACCGCCAGCATGGTCGCCGAGCTCCGGGAGGGCTGGACGCTGTTCCGGAGCACCACCTGGCTGTGGCTGATCGTCGCGGTCTTCGGCGTGCTCAACGCGATCCACTCCGGCGCCTGGTTCACCCTCGGCCCGACGCTGGCCAAGCACTCGTTCGGTGTCGGCGGCTGGGGCCTGGTGCTCTCCGCGGAGTCGGTCGGCACGCTGCTGATGACCGTGGTGATGCTGCGGCTGCGCCTGCGGCACCCGCTGCGGGCCGGGATGCTCGCGTGCACCGTGTTCGCCCTGCCGCTGCTGATGCTCGGCAGCACCACGCACGTGCCGTTGATCGCGCTCGGCGCGTTCCTGTCCGGGATGGGCATGGAGGTCTTCGGCATGGGCTGGAACCTCGCCATGCAGGAGAACATCGAGGAGCGGATGCTCTCGCGGGCCTACTCCTACGACGCGCTGGGCTCGTTCGTCGCGATGCCGGTCGGGCAGGTCGCCGCCGGCCCACTGGCGGACGCGTTCGGCTACCACCGGGTGATCGTCACCTCGGCGTTCGCCTACGCCGTGCTCGCGCTCGGCACCCTGCTCTCCCGCTCGGTCTGGTCGATGGAACGGGCGCCCGCACCGGACCCGGAGCCCGTCACCCGCTAGTGCCCCACTTCTCGGCCATCGCGGTGACCACGCGCAGGTCGCGCGCCGTGCCCGGGGCGAGCGCCTTCTTGAACGCCCCGTGGAACTTCGCCTCGTGCGTGGGGTGGCCGAGCCACAGGTGCACGACCCGGCCGACCACCCGCGCCGACTCCCCCGGCGCATCCCAGGCCTCGATCTCCTTCTGCTGCTGGCCGCTGGGCACGTCGTCTGCCTTGAAGAACGTCAGGTAGCGCCGCTGGCCCTCCTCCGCGAACGACGGCGGCTCGATGGCCTGCGCGTCGTCGTACGCCTCCGTCAGCTCGGCGGGCGTCAGCAGGATCGTGGGTACGGCGAACCCGGCATGACTCTCCAGGGTCTGCTCGACGTGCGCCTCGATCTTCGCCGGCGAGCGCATCGTCGTGGAGAAGCGCACGTTGCCGGTCTGGATGTGGGTCTCCACGTCGGTCAGGCCGGACTCCTCGAGGTGGGAGCGCAGGTCGGCCATCTTGTAGGTGCGGCCGCCGACGTTGACGGCACGGAGCAGGGCGATGAAGGTCGGCACGCAGGCAAGCCTGCCATGATCGGAGGGAGGGGCAGGCCGCCGTGTGGCGTGGGCGGCTGAGCCCGCCGCCGGACCCCTACGTGCTGGTCGGCTGGGCCGGCGACGGCGGGACGGTCGCAGGCTTCGCGTTCGGCGAGCTCTCCCCCGCCGCCACGGCACCGACCGGGAAGCTCCAGGCGCTGCACGTGCTGCCGGCCCTGCACGGCACCGGCGCCGCTCGCGCCCTGCACGACGCTGTCCTGGACGCGTTCGCGACGTGGGGCCTCGACGTCGCGCAGCTGTGGGTCGTCGAGGGCAACGACCGGGCCAGCGCCTTCTACACCAAGCACGGCTGGGTCTTCGACGGCACCCGTGGCCGCAACGACGTCGGCGGCGTCGAGGTCGGCACCGAGCGGTGGACCCGCCCGGTCCGCCTGCACGGCTAGTCTCGGGGCCGTGAGCATCCCCGTCGCCCTCGCCGGGCTCGTCGACGACGCGGCCGTCTTCCCGCCGGGCAACCTGCCGCTGGACCAGGCGTTGCCCGCGCACCGCCAGCACCGCGCCGCCGGCTACGCCGACCTGGTCGGCCCGTTCGTGGTCGCCGACGTGCGGCTGCCTGACCTGCTCGAGGAGGTCGGCGACGAGACCGGCGACGACCGCGGCCGGCTGCCGGTCAGCGTCGTGGTGACCGGAGGTGCGGGCGCCCTCGAGGGCGCGGTCCGCTGGGCCACCCGGTCGGGGCTGCTGGACCTGCGCGGCGTCGAGATCGCGCTGCGCGGCTCCGACACCGGCGAGCTGGTGCACAACGCGCGCCGGGTGCTGACCGCGGTGGACGCCGTCGTCGCGGCCGGCGAGCTCGACGACGAGGTGCCGGTCTACGTCGAGCCGCCCCGCTTCCGTGCCGGGCAGCCGCCGCACGACTGGCTGGCCGCGCTCGACGAGATCGCCTCGGCCGACCTGCGGCTGAAGTTCCGCACCGGCGGCGTGGACGCCGACGCGTTCCCGTCCGCGGCCGAGCTGGCCGCGAGCATCGACGCCGCGCTCGACCGCGAGCTGCCGTTCAAGTGCACGGCCGGCCTGCACAACGCGTTGCGGCACACGGCCGCCGACTCCGGTTTCGAGCACCACGGCTTCCTCAACGTGCTGCTCGCCACCCGCGCCGCGCTCGACGGTGCCGCGGCTGACCAGCTGGTCGCCGTACTCGAGGAGCGGGAGGGCGCAGCCCTGCTGAGCCGCTGGCACGAGGCCGGCGAAACGGGGCTCGGGTCGGCCCGGCGCTGGTTCCGCTCGTTCGGGTCCTGCTCCGTCGACGAGCCCGTCGAGGACCTGGTCGACCTGGGGCTGCTGCCGCAGCTGGGCTGAGCCTGAGGTGTGCGCCACTCCGGTCTCGACGGGTGGGACGACGGCGGGAGTCACCCCGGGCGCACGGGGGTACGTTCCCGCGGTGAACCTGACCAGAACGAAGTCCGTGGACGACATCCTCGCCCACGCAGCGGACTCTCCCGAGACCGACGACCACACCTCGACCCCGCAGCGGCTGCGCAAGCGGCTGGGCGCCGTTGACCTCATGGGCTTCGGCATCGGCATCGTGATCGGCACCGGCATCTTCACCCTCACCGGCGTCGCGGCGAAGGACTTCGCCGGCCCCGGCGTCGTGCTCTCGTTCCTGCTCGCCGGCGTGGTGAGCCTGCTCGCCGCGCTCTGCTACTCCGAGCTGTCCGCGGCGGTCCCGACCGCGGGGTCGGCCTACACCTACGCCTACGCCACGATCGGCGAGATCTTCGCCTGGATCATCGGGTGGGACCTGATCCTCGAGTTCGCCCTGGGCGGAGCCTCGGTGGCCCGCGGCTGGTCCGGCTACGTCGCCGGCCTCTCCGACGCGGTGCCGTCCTCACTGTTCGGCGAGTCCTCGACGGTCAACCTGGGCGCGGTTCTCATCGTGCTGGTGCTCGGCGCCGTCGCGTACGTCGGCATCCAGCAGGCCAAGTGGCTCACCAACCTGCTCGTCGTGGTCAAGGTGCTGGTCTGCCTGTTCGTGATCCTGGCCGGCGCGTTCTTCGTCAAGACCGGCAACTGGTCGCCGTTCATCCCCGGCGCGCACCCGCCGACGGAGACCACCAGCGGGCTCGCGCAGCCGCTGTGGCAGGCCGTCGTCGGCGCGCAGCCGTCGGTCTACGGCATGGCCGGCGTGCTCTCCGCGGCCGCGGTCGTGTTCTTCGCCTACTCCGGCTTCGAGGCGGTCGCCAACCTCGGCGAGGAGACCAAGAAGCCCAAGCGTGACCTGCCACTCGGCCTGCTCGGCACCCTCGGCGTCTGCGCGCTGCTCTACATCGGCGTCGCCGCCGTCGTCACCGGCATGGTCGACTACCGCAAGCTCGACGCGGGCGCCCCGATCTCGGGCGCGTTCGAGACGGTCGGCCTCGGCTGGGCCGCGATCCTCGTCGGCGTCGCCGCGGTCGCCGGCCTGACCTCGGTGATCATGGTCGACCTGCTCGCGATGGGTCGGATCGGCTTCGCGATGGCCCGCGACGGCCTGCTCCCCCGCGGCCTCGCCGAGGTCCACCCGAAGTACGGCACCCCGCACCGGATCACGCTGCTCACCACCGCGGCGGTCGCGCTGCTCGCGGCGTTCGTGCCGCTGGACAAGCTCGCGGAGATGGTCAGCATCGGCACCCTGTTCGCGTTCGCGATCGTCTCGGTCGCCGTCCCCATCCTGCGCCGTACCCGTCCGGACCTGAACCGGCCCTTCCGCACCCCGCTCAGCCCCGGGCTGCCGATCCTCTCGGCGGTGCTCTGCCTGGGTCTGATGACCAACCTGGCGGTCGAGACCTGGGTGCGGTTCGTGGTCTGGCTGGCGATCGGCTTCGCCATCTACTTCCTGTACGGCGCCAAGCGGGCCCGCCTGAACCGCGAGGACCCGGACGCGCGTGAGGAGGCTCTCACCGGGAGCCGCTGACTTCCCTAGGGTTCCTCTGTCATGTTGTTTGGGTGAACCAAGCATCACTCGACGACCTCTGCGGCTCCCCATCGGGGCGCTCGCCCAGGCCGACCGCTGCTCCCAGCCGACCACGTCGGCCGCGGTGGCGAACCTGGTCGACAAGGGCTGGGCCAGCAAGGCCCCGCACCCGACCGACGCACGCTCCTGCCTGGTCACGCTGACCGCCGAGGGCCGCCGGGCCCTCGGCGAGACACGCCGCCACAACGCGCGCGTGATCGCCGAGCAGCTGCGCACCGACCCCCACCACGACGAGCGGGACCTCGCGACGGCCGTCTCCGTCGTCCGCGGCCTGCTCGACGAGCACCCGGAAGGATCCCTGTGACCGACCCGTCCAGCAGCCAACCCAGCATCCTCAAGCAGCCCCGCGCCGTGTGGGCAGTCGCGTTCGCGTGCGTCATCGCATCCATGGGCATCGGCCTCGTCGACCCGATCCTCAAGCCGATCGCCGACCAGCTGCACGCCGGGCCGAGCCAGGTGTCGCTGCTCTTCACCAGCTACATGGCGGTGATGGGAGTCGCGATGCTGGTCACCGGCGTGGTCTCCAGCCGGATCGGCGCCAAGCGCACGCTGCTGCTCGGCCTGGTCCTGATCATCGCGTTCTCGGCCCTCGCCGGGGCGTCCGACTCTGTCGGCGCGATCGTCGGCTTCCGCGCCGGCTGGGGGCTCGGCAACGCGCTCTTCATCGCGACCGCGCTGGCCACCATCGTCTCGGCCGCGTCCGGCTCCGTCGCCCAGGCGATCATCCTGTTCGAGGCCGCACTGGGCGTCGGCATCGCCACCGGCCCGATCCTCGGCGGCCAGCTCGGCTCGATCACCTGGCGTGCGCCGTTCTTCGGCGTGGCCACGCTGATGACGATCGCCCTGGTCGCCACCGCCTTCCTGCTGCCGAAGACCCCGCCGGCCGCGCGCCGTACCTCCCTCGCGGACCCGTTCAAGGCGCTGCGCCACCCGGGCCTGCTGGCCATCGCGATCACCGCGCTCTTCTACAACATGGGCTTCTTCACGCTGCTCGCGTTCGCGCCGTTCCCGCTGGACATGACCGCCTCGCAGGTCGGCTGGGTCTTCTTCGGCTGGGGCATCCTGCTGGCCTTCACCTCCGTGGTGGCGGCACCAGTGCTGCAGCGCCGCTTCGGCACCGTGCCCACCGTGCTCGGCAGCCTGGTCCTCTTCGCCGCCGACCTCGCGATGATGGCCGTGCTCACCGACTCCAAGCCGGCGCTGGTCGTCGGGATCGTGGTGGCCGGCGCCTTCCTGGGCGTCAACAACACCTTGATCACCGAGGCCGTGATGGGCGCCGCCCCGGTCGAGCGCCCGGTCGCCTCCGCGGCCTACTCCTTCGTGCGCTTCTCCGGCGGCGCGGTCGCCCCGTGGCTGGCCGGCCGGCTCGGAGAGAAGGTCTCCGTGCACGCCCCGTTCTGGATGGGTGCGGGCGCCGTACTCCTCGGCGTGGTGGTCCTGGCGGTCGGCAAGCGCGCGATCGAGTCCGCTTCCGACCAGCACGGCGCCCCGGCGCCGCACAGCAGCGAGGAGGCCGAGCTCGTCGCGGTCGGCGACCTGGACTGACCGGATTCAGTGTTTGATGCGGATTTCCGTATAGTTATGCAGATGAAGCCACGTTTCCTCGCCGCCGCCGCGTCCGTCGCCGCGCTGTCCCTGACCCTCGGTGGCTGCGCCACCGGGGCCTCGAAGACCACCGCGTCCGACGGCGCCAAGATCATCGACAAGGGCCACCTGACGGTCTGCACGCACCTGCCCTACAAGCCGTTCCAGTTCTCCCAGGGCAGCAAGGTCGTGGGCTTCGACGTCGACCTGATGGACCTGGTCGCCAAGAAGCTCGGCCTGACGCAGAAGATCTTCGACACCCCGTTCGAGGGCATCCAGTCCGGCCAGGCGCTCAACACCGACAAGTGCGACGTGGCCGCGGCCGGCATGACGATCACCGACGAGCGCAAGCGGGTCCTCGACTTCTCCGACCCCTACTTCGACGCCACCCAGGCGCTGCTGGTCAAGAAGGACTCCGGCATCTCCTCCCTCGACCAGCTCTCGGGCAAGTCGATCGGCGTCCAGGAGGGCACCACCGGCGCGATCTACGTCAAGGAGCACGCTCCCAAGGACGCGGACATCCGCACCTTCGAGGACCTCGCCACCGAGACCGCCGCGGTGAAGACCGGGCAGGTCGACGCGGCCGTCAACGACAACGGCGTGCTGCTCGACTACGTGAAGACCAACCCCGACACCGCCGTCACCAAGGAGTTCGACACCGGCGAGCAGTACGGCGTCGCGGTGAAGAAGGACGGCAACCCCAAGCTACTGGCCACGATCAACGAGGTGCTCGCCCAGGCCAAGAAGGACGGCGACTACGACAAGATCTACGCCACGTGGTTCGGCACCGCGAAGCAGGCGGGCTGACGGCCCGATGGCACTGAGCCCCCGCAAGCGCGCGCGAGCGATCCGGGGCGGGCAGTACGCACTGCTCGCCCTGGTCCTCGCCGTACTCGTCGTCTCCGTCGACTGGCACACCATCCGCACCGCGTTCTTCGACACCACCGTGATCAAGGGGATGCTCCCCGAGGTCTTCTCGGTGGCCCTGAAGAACACCGTCGTGTTCACCCTGTGCGGCTTCGCCTTCGGCCTCCTCCTCGGCCTGGTGCTGGCGCTGATGCGCCTCTCCTCGGTGGGCCCCTACCGCTGGCTTGCCACCGGTTTCATCGAGTTCTTCCGCGGCGTGCCCGCGCTGGTGGTCTTCCTGGCCCTGGCGTACGGCGTCCCACTGGCGTTCCCGGGCCGCGAGGTCCCCGGGGGCATCGTCGGCACCGTGACCCTGGCCCTCGGCCTGGTGGGCGGCGCCTACATGGCCGAGACGATCCGGGCCGGCATCCAGGCGGTCCCCAAGGGCCAGATGGAGGCGGCCCGGTCCCTGGGCATGTCGCACGGCCGGGCGATGCGCTCGGTCGTCGTGCCGCAGGCGTTCCGGATCATCCTGCCGCCGCTGACCAACGAGCTGATCCTGCTCACCAAGGACTCCTCGCTGGTCTACGTGCTCGGCCTGAGCCTGTCGACCTACGAGCTGACCAAGTTCGGCCGCGAGACCATGAACAGCACCAACAGCCTGACCGGCCTGATCGCGGTCGGCCTCTGCTACCTGATCATCACCGTCCCGCTGTCCATCGTGGTCCGCCGCATGGAGGCTCGGGCAGGAAAGGCGCGATGACCGTGACCGAGCAGAACGCACCCGTCCCGGCGATCGACGTCCAGGACCTGCACAAGTACTTCGGCGACAACGAGGTGCTCAAGGGCATCGACTTCCACGTCGGCCAGGGCGAGGTGGTCTGCGTCGTCGGGCCGTCCGGCTCCGGCAAGTCCACCCTGCTGCGCTGCGTCAACCTGCTCGAGGTGCCCACCTCCGGCCGGATCGTGGTCGAGGGCATCGAGATCACCGACCCCGACGTGGACGCCGACAAGGTCCGCTCGCGGATCGGCATGGTGTTCCAGCAGTTCAACCTGTTCCCGCACCTGACCGTGCTGCGCAACCTCACCCTCGCCCAGGAGCGCGTGAAGAAGCGCGGCAAGGACGAGGCCGTCGAGGTGGCCCGGCGCAACCTGGCCAAGGTCGGCCTCGCCGACAAGGAGTCGGCCTACCCGGCGCACCTGTCCGGCGGCCAGCAGCAGCGCGTGGCCATCGCCCGCGCGCTGTCGATGGACCCCGACATGATGCTGTTCGACGAGCCCACCAGCGCCCTCGACCCGGAGCTGGTCGGCGACGTGCTCGGCGTCATGAAGGACCTCGCCGCCGAGGGCATGACGATGATGGTCGTCACCCACGAGATGGGCTTCGCCCGCGAGGTCGGCGACAAGCTGGTCTTCATGGACGGCGGCGTCATCGTCGAGGAGGGCGCTCCGGTCGCCGTACTCTCCAACCCGCAGCACGAGCGCACCCAGGCATTCCTGTCCAAGGTGCTCTGACCCTCCTCGCTGGTTGAGCTCGTCGACTCCCGTTGGTTGAGGAGGAGCACAGCGACGTCTCGAAACCCACGTGCCCCTGGCAGCCTGAGCGCCAGGGGCACGTTCGCGTCTCCGTCCGGTCGCACCGCGGAGCTGGTCACAAACTGCACGGAAGCCGCCGTACGCCTGCGGTCTGCGCCCAGTTGTCGGCTCACTCGGTACGACGAGGGGAGAAGAACACGCAGATCCACGTGCCCGTCGTGCGTGGCGCAGATGCGCAGGTCCCCTTCGATGGACTCAAAGACTCGCTCGAGCTGCCAACCGCGCCAGTGTTCAGCGAGGTCGCTGAAGAAGGCCGCCAACGTGCTGAAGCCGCCATCCCAGCCCGCATACACCTGACGGCTCGCGCTCATGTCAGGTCCGGTCACGGTGACCGACAGGTAGTCAGCAGGGAGGCCACCGTGGAACTGCGGGGCCGACAGAGCCAGCGTCCTACCTTCTTCTCCGATGATCACGGGGTCGATGACCCCATCCTCGCGGATGACCGCTCATCGGCAGCTCCGGCAGGGACAGGCCCGTGGTCGCGTCTGCGACCACGGGCCTGTCCCTGCGTGGGGCGTTGAGCCGTCACTTGCAGACATGGGGGCTTCGCCCCGGCGGCCGCAAGTGACGGTTCAACGCACGAATCTCTTCGCTGCGCTCAGAGATTGCCGCGCTTGTCCTGCTCGCGCTCGATGGCCTCGAAGAGCGCCTTGAAGTTGCCCTTGCCGAAGCCGAGCGAGCCGTGCCGCTCGATCAGCTCGAAGAAGACCGTCGGCCGGTCGCCGAGCGGCTTGGTGAAGATCTGCAGCAGGTAGCCGTCCTCGTCGCGGTCGACGAGGATCTTGCGCTTCTGCAGCTCCTCGATCGGGACGCGCACGTTGCCGATCCGCTCCCGCAGCTCCGGGTCCTCGTAGTAGGAGTCCGGGGTGTCGAGGAACTCCACCCCGTTGGCGCGCAGCGCGTCGACACTGGCCAGGATGTCGTTGGTGGCCACGGCCAGGTGCTGGGCGCCCGCGCCGCGGTAGAACTCGAGGTACTCGTCGATCTGCGACTTCCGCTTGGCGACCGCCGGCTCGTTGAGCGGGAACTTCACGCGGTGGTTGCCGTTGGCGACGACCTTGCTCATCAGCGCCGAGTAGTCGGTGGCGATGTCGTCGCCGATGAACTCCGCCATGTTCACGAAGCCCATCACCCGGTTGTAGAACGACACCCACTCGTCCATGTGACCGAGCTCGACGTTGCCGACGATGTGGTCGAGGGCCTGGAACAGCCGCTTCGGCTCGCCGTCGCGCTTGACCCAGCTGGACTCCGCAGCCTCGTAGCCGGGCAGGTAGGGACCGTCGTACGACGACCGGTCGACGAGCGTGTGCACGGTCTCGCCGTAGGTCGCGATCGCCGCGATCCGCACCGAGCCGTGCTCGTCCTTGATGTCCTCGGGCTCGCGGACCACGGTGGCGCCGGCCTTGCGGGCCTGGGCGATGCACTTGTCGACGTCGGGCACCTCGAGGGCGATGTCGACGACGCCGTCGCCGTGGCGGCGGTGGTGGTCGGCCAGCGTGCTGTCCGGGTCGACGGCGCCCTTGATCACGAAGCGGATCGAGCCCGAGCGCAGCACGAACGACTTGTGGTCGCGGTTGCCGTTCTCCGGGCCGGAGTAGGCCTCGAGCTGCATCCCCCACGCAGACTGGTAGTAGTGCGCGGTCTGGGTCGCGTTGCCGACCACGAACACGATCGCGTCCCACCCGGTCACCGGGAAGACGTCGGTGTTCTCGTCGTACTCCACCAGCCCGACCAGCTGCTGCAGCTGCTCGAGGGTGAGGTCGGCCTTCAGCTCGTCGTGGGTCAGGGCGTGCGTGGTGTCGGTCATGCGCGCATGATGGCCGCTCGCAGCCAGAGTGTGCAAGAGTACGGCGATCAGTTGGTCACTTTGTCCAACAAAGGGGCGCGTGATGGACGACCTGGACAGCAGACTGCTCCACCTGTTCGCCGCCGAGCCGCGGGTGGGCGTGCTCGAGGCGTCCCGCCGTCTCGGCGTCGCGCGCGGCACCGTGCAGGCCCGCCTCAACAGGCTCACCGAGTCCGGCGTGGTCTCCGGTTGGGGACCCGAGCTCGCCCCCGAGGCGCTCGGCTACCCGGTGACCGCGTTCCTGACCCTGGAGATCCGTCAGGGCGCCGGCCACGAGGTGGTCGCCCGGCACCTCGCCGCGATCCCCGAGGTCCTCGAGGCCGTCACGATCACCGGCGCCGGCGACATGTGGGCGCGCGTGGTGGCCCGCTCCAACAGCGATCTGCAGCGCGTGATCGACCGGGTCCTCGCCCACGACGGGATCGTCCGCTCCTCGACCGTGATCGCGCTGGCCCAGCAGGTGCCCTACCGGGTGCTCCCCCTCCTCGACACCTGACTTCACTCCCCCAACCCGCCGACCGGTCGTGAACGTGCACTCCCAACCCGCCGACCGGTCGTGAACGTGCACTCCCAACCCGCCGACCGGTCGTGAACTGACACCCCAGCCGACCAGGTACGGCGCGAACCACGGTCATTTCACGACGGCTCGGCACCTTTCGTCTGCACCTTCACGACGGCTCGGCAGGTATTGCGTGCACCTTCACGCCGGGTCGGCAGGTATTGCGTGCACCTTCACGCCGGGTCGGCGAGGTTGTGCGGGTCGGTGCCTAGCCGAGGCGGGTCGCGATCCGGGCGGCCGCCTCGACGACGGTGGGGCCGACCTCGTCGGGGTCGAGCGGGCCGAGGGAGACGATGCCGACCGAGGCCTCGAGGCCGTCGACGCCGAGCACGGGGGCGGCGACACCGTGGGCGCCGGGCTGGAGCTCGCCGGTGGTCGCCACGTAGGCGGCGCCGTGGCGGCTGCGGCCGAGCAGAATCGCCTTGCCGGCGGCACCGAGCTCGAGCCGGTGACGGGCACCCACGCGGTAGCCCACGTGGTAGTCGGTCCACGACGGCTCGACCACCGCGACGGCGAGTGCCTCACCGCCGTCGACGACGGTCAGGTGCGAGGTGCACCCCAGGCGCTCGGCGAGCGGGCGGAGCACCGGGAGCGCCAGGTCGCGCAGCACCGGCTGCAGGCCGCCGGCCAGCGGCAGCACGCCGAGGCCGACGTGCAGCCGGCCGGCGTGGTCGCGCCGGGCCAGACCGTGCTGCTCGAGGGTGGCCACCAGCCGGTAGACCACGGTCCGGCCGATACCGAGCTCCTCGGCCACCTCGCTGACGGTGATCCCGTGCGGGCTGTCGGCCAGCAGCCGCAGCACACGCAGACCCCGGTCGAGCGTCTGCGAGGTCTCGGCGGCCATGGAAGGCAATCTAGTCCTGTCGGCGGGGCGGTGGTCTCGACAGGCTCGACCAACGAACGACCGCAGCTCGACCAACGAGAGGCGGTCAGCCGGAGCGGCGGGTGGCCCAGTCCCGGATCTTGTCGATCCGCGTCTGCAGCTGATCGGCGGTGGCGAGCGCCGCGGCCGGGCCGCCGCAGTCCTTGCGCAGCGCGGCGTGCGTGACGCCGTGCGGCTGCCCGGTGCGGTGGTTCCACGCGGCGACGAGGCCGTTGAGCTCGCGGCGCAGCATGGCGAGGTGCTCGTGGGTGGAGACCTCGCGGACCACCTGCTCCGCCGAGGGGGCGGCACGCTTCTGCTGCTTGGCGCGCTCGCTCTGGCGGGACCGGAGCAGGTCGCGCACCTGGTCGGCCTCGAGCAGGCCGGGGATGCCGAGGAAGTCCATCTCCTCCTCGGAGCCGACGTGCACCTCGCCCTCGTGGCCGAACTCGCCGCCGTCGTAGAGCACCCGGTCGAAGCGGGCCTCCGAGCCCATCGCCTCGAACGTGCCGAGCTCCTCGGCGCTGGCGGCCTCGCCGGCGTTGGCCTGGGCGAGCAGCTCGTCCTCGGCGGCGAAGATGTCGTCCTCGTCGGTCACCTTGCGCCCGAGCACGTGGTCGCGCTCGACCTCCATCGCGGAGGCGTGGCCGAGCAGGTTGGGCACCGACGGCAGGAACACCGAGGCGGTCTCGCCACGCTTGCGGGCACGCACGAAGCGCCCCACGGCCTGGGCGAAGAACAGCGGCGTCGCGGTGGTGGTCGCATAGACGCCGACCGCGAGCCGGGGCACGTCGACGCCTTCGGAGACCATGCGTACGGCGACCATCCACCGGTCCTCGGACTCCGAGAAGTCCGCGATCCGCTTCGAGGAGGACTTCTCGTCCGAGAGCACGACGGTCGGCTTGTCGCCGGTGATGTCCTTGAGCAGCGAGGCGTAGGCGCGGGCGCTGACCTGGTCGGTGGCGATCACGAGACCACCCGCGTCGGGCACGTGCCGGCGTACCTCCGTCAGCCGCTTGTCGGCGGCCGCGAGCACCGACGGCATCCACGCGCCGTGCGGGTCGAGCGCGGTCCGCAGCGCCTGGGCGGTGACGTCCTTGGTCAGCGGCTCGCCGAGCCGGGCGGCCACCTCGTCGCCGGCGCGGGTGCGCCACTGCATCTCACCGGAGTAGGCCATGAACAGCACCGGTCGGACCACGTGGTCCTTGAGGGCGTGCGCGTAGCCGTAGGTGTAGTCGGCGACCGAGCGCGGCGTGCCATCCGGGTCGGGGGCGTAGGTGACGAACGGGATCGGGTTGATGTCGGAGCGGAACGGCGTACCCGTCAGTGCCAGCCGCCGGTGCGCCGGCTCGAACGCCTCACGGACCGCCTCGCCCCACGACAGCGCGTCGCCGGCGTGGTGCACCTCGTCGAGGATCACCAGGGTCTTGAACCGCTCGGTGCGGATCCGGTGCGCGAGCGGGTTGGCCGCGACGCCGGCGTAGGTGACGGCGACCCCGACGAAGTCCTTGCTGGTGCGCCCCGCCTTGCCCGAGTAGGTCGGGTCGATCGGGATGCCGGCCCGTGCGGCGGCCTCGGCCCACTGGGTCTTCAGGTGCTCGGTGGGTGCGATGACCGTGATCCGGTCGACGGTACGGCGCTGCAGCAGCTCCGCGGCGACGGTGAGGGCGAACGTCGTCTTGCCGGCGCCGGGGGTCGCCACGGCCAGGAAGTCGCGCGGGTTGCGGTCGAAGTACTGCTCGAGCGCCCCGGCCTGCCAGGCCCGGAGCTTGGTCGCCGTACCCCACGCCGCACGCGCCGGGTAGGCCGGAGGCAGCTCGTTGGGGGGCGAGGGGATGAGGGGCTGGTCCTCAGCGGAGGAGGAAGTCACGACTCTCTCAGGGTGCGGGGGCGACGGTCAGGACAGCAACGACGGGCGGGTCACTCGTCGCCGTCGTCGTCCTTCTTCAGCTCTTCCCAGGCGTCCTTGCACTCCGGGCAGACCGGGAAGCGCTCGGGGTCGCGGCTGGGCACCCAGACCTTGCCGCACAGGGCCACCACCGGGGTGCCCATCACCATGGCCTCGGTGAGCTTGTCCTTCTCCACGTAGTGCGAGAAGCGCTCCTGGTCACCGGGCTCGAGCGGCACGTCGACCGGGGAGGTGCGGGTGTCCTCGATCGTCTGCGTGCCGGGGCTCATCTGGGTGGTCATGATCCCCGATTCTAGACGACGGCTGGTCGCTTCAGCCCCGTCAACGCCTTAGTTCAGCGTGGGATCGAACGGACGTGTCGAGACCCACGCCAGCTCGCCCGGCTGACGCCGCAGCACCCGCGACCAGAGCGCCCCCGGGTCGGCGCCGAACAGGTCGCCGGGGGCGGAGGGCACGACGTACCAGGACTCGGACTCGATCTCGGCCTCGAGCTGCCCGCTCCCCCAGCCGGCGTAGCCCGCGAAGATCCGCATCGAGGACAGCGCACCGGCCAGCAGCTCGGTCGGGGTGTCGAGGTCGATGATGCCGATCTCGTCGTAGAGCCGCCGGAACCCGACCGGCTCCTCGTCCTCGTCGTCGCCGCGCGGCAGCGCGCCGACCGCGAGCGCCGAGTCGGTGCCGACCGGTCCACCCGCGAACAGCACGTCGGGCGTGGCCGTCGCGCCGGTCCACTCCGGGAGTACGTCGGACACGGGCACGTCTGAGGGTCGGTTGAGCACCACGCCGAGCGCGCCGTCGCCGTCGAGGTCGAGCAGCAGCACGACGGTGTGGTCGAAGTTCGGGTCCACCAGCGAGGGGGTCGCGACCAGCAGGGCGCCGGCCCGCAGCGGTGCGGTCTCAGCCATCGCTCGCGGCGGCGGCCTCCACGGCGGCCCGCACCGCGGCCGCGACCGCGGTGTGCACCTCGGCGTGGAAGACGCTCGGGATGATGTAGTTGGCGTTGAGCTCCTGGTCGGTGACCGCCGAGGCGATCGCGGTGGCCGCGGCCACCAGCAGCGAGTCGTGGATGCCGCGCGCGGACGCGTCGAGCAGGCCGCGGAAGACGCCCGGGAACGCGAGCACGTTGTTGATCTGGTTGGGGTAGTCCGAGCGCCCGGTCGCGACGACCGCGGCGTGCTGACGGGCCTCGCCCGGGTCGATCTCGGGCACCGGGTTGGCCAGCGCGAAGACGATCGCCTGGTCGGCCATCCGGGCGATGTCCTCGCCGGTGAGCAGGTTGGGAGCCGAGACGCCGATGAACACGTCGGCGCCGGTGATGGCGTCGTGCAGGCTGCCCCGCAGGCCGCCCTTGTTGGTCTGCTCGGCGACCCACTCCAGCGACGGGTGCAGGCTTTCGCGTCCGGTGTGGATGACACCCTCGATGTCGGCGACGACGACGTCACGTACGCCGGCTTCCAGCAGCAGGCGCAGGATCGCCGTACCGGCCGCGCCGGCGCCCGAGAGCACCACCCGCACGTCGGCGAGCTTCTTCTCCACCACGCGCAGCGCGTTGGTCAGCGCGGCCAGCACCACGATCGCGGTGCCGTGCTGGTCGTCGTGGAAGACCGGGATGTCGAGGATGTCGCGCAGCCGCTTCTCGATCTCGAAGCAGCGCGGCGCGGAGATGTCCTCGAGGTTGATGCCCGCGAAGCCCGGGGAGATGGCGCGCACGATCTCGACGATGGCGTCGGGGTCCTGGGTGTCCAGGCACAGCGGCCAGGCGTCGATGCCGGCGAAGCGCTTGAACAGCGCCGCCTTGCCCTCCATCACGGGCAGGGCCGCGGCGGGACCGATGTTGCCCAGGCCCAGTACGGCGGAACCGTCGGTGACCACGGCGACCGAGTTGCGCTTCACCGTCAGCCGGCGCGCGTCCTCGGGGTTGGCCGCGATCGCCTGGCAGACCCGCGCGACACCGGGGGTGTAGATCATCGACAGGTCGTCACGGTTGCGGATCGGGTGCTTGGAGGCCATCTCGATCGTGCCACCGAGGTGCATCAGGAAGGTGCGGTCGGAGACCTTGTGCACCACGACACCCTCGACCTCGCGCAGCAGCTCGACGATCTGCTCCGCGTGCGCGGTGTCGACCGCGGCGCAGGTGACGTCGATGCGGAGCCGGTCGTGGCCCGAGGCCGTCACGTCCAAGGCGGTGACGATGCCTCCCGCCTTCTCCACCACGGTGGTGAGGCTGGAGATGGCGGCGCCGGCGGCGGGTAGCTCGAGCCGGACGGTGATCGAGTAGGAGATGCTCGGTTGGGAAGCCACGGGGACATGGTGTCACGAGCGATCCGGGGAGTGGGTGGGGACGGGCGGGGGCAGTCCGCCCGTCCCCACTATTCACTTGTGCCGCAGGGGAAGCAGGATCAGGCCGCGAGCGCGGCCTTGAGGCGACCCATCAGGGTCGGCCGGTGCGCCTCGGTGGCGCGCCGGTGACCCGGCGCGCGGTCGGCGCGGAACGACGCCCGGGCGGCGGCCTCGAGCCGCTCGCCCACGCTGGACGCGGCGGCGTCCTGGACCGAGCTCAGGCCCGCCATGGCGGCGAGCAGCGCGCGCTCCTTGGCCTGCGCCAGGGTCAGCGCCTCGGCCATCGCGTCGCTGGTCGGGTTCTCCAGGTGCGTGTCGAGCACGGCGCGGACGCCGGGCAGCTCACGCGCGGTCGCGCGCCAGGCGTCGAGCACGGCGGCCTCGAGGTCGCTGGGCGCGTCGAGCAGGGCGCGGTCGATGCGGCCGGCGAGGCGGGTGTGCCAGCGCAGCTGCAGGGCGGCGACGAGGTCGAGCTCGTCGGCGAAGGTCTCGGAAACTCCGGGCAGCGCGACAGGGAGCGACCCGTCACGACGAGAGTTCGTCTCGTCGACGACGGCCCGCAGGACCTCGCCGCGGCGGTGGTGTGCATCCCAGGTCATGGGCTGCCTCCTTTCATTCACATACCGTTGGTACGTACTGACAGTACCCCGGCATACCCGCGGTATGCACCCCTTCGTGGTGATCCGGGCCATAGCCGCCGTACGACGTCCGCGCAGGTGTGACCGGCGTCCATGACCGACGTCACCCCGGCCTCACCCCTAGACTTCGGGAATGACCGCCAAGGTGCACAAGAAGGTCCAGCGGCTGGTCGGAAGCCCGACCCGTCGCCAGGAGTACTCCGCCTCCACGCGCAAGGCGCTGGTCGAGGTCGCGACGGACCTGTTCACCGAGCGCGGCTACGCCGGCACCAGCCTCGACGAGATCGTGGCCGGCGCGCGGGTCACCAAGGGCGCGCTCTACCACCACTTCAGCGGCAAGCAGGCCCTGTTCGAGTCGGTCTTCGAGCGCGTCGAGGAGGACGCGTCCAAGACCATCAACCGGGCCGTGCGCGACGCGCGGGACCCGTGGGAGAAGGCCGTCGCGGGGCTGCGCTCGTTCCTCGACGTGGTGCAGCAGGACGACTACCGGCGGATCGTGATCCAGGAGGGCCCGGCGGTGCTCGGCTACGAGCGCTACCGCGAGCAGGAGGAGCGCTCCACGTTCGGCATCGTCCAGGAGATCGTCTCCGGCGTGCTCGAGGCCTACGCGCTCGAGCACTCCATGGTGGAGACGTTCAGCCGGGTCTTCTTCGGCGCCATGTCGGCGGCAGGCGCGGCGGTCTCCTCGGCCGAGGACGCCAAGCGCGCCAGCGCCGAGGTCGAGGCCGCGATCGTGTTCATCCTGGCCGGCCTGCGCAACATGGCCGAGTCGGGAGAGGGTCTCCCCTCCCCCGACGACCTCGCCTGACTACGTGGTGACGGACACGTTCCCGCCGCCGGCCGGCACGAGCTCGACCCAGGTGTGCCCCGCCGGGATGCTGAGCTCGCCCGCGGACGTGCTCAGCGTGACCACCTTGTTGTAGCCGGCCTTGTGCCAGGTGGCGCGCACCATCCGGCCGCCGTGGAAGACCATCGCCTGGCCGGTGCCGGTGAAGTGGGTCTCGGGCACCGGGTTGCCGGCGGGGTCCTTGTAGCCGGCGTCGCCGACGCGGACCCGCAGCACCAGCACGGTGTCGGGACGGAACTGGTCCCCGGCGGCGGCGTTGCTGTTGAGGTTCTTGTAGGTCTTGCCCTCGTAGCGCCAGCTGGTGGTGTGGCCGCCGGAGAAGACCGCCGAGAGCCCCTTGGCCGGCTGCCCCTTCGGGAAGTCGCTCGCGGAGCCGAACGGCAGGTAGTCGTCCTGCGGCACCGTGCCCTTGACCGTGCGCGCCAGCTTCTTCAGCGACATGAACAGGTTGTAGGGCGCCGTACGGCTGTTGTCGCGGTAGAAACCGCGCGCGCCCTCGGTGAAGGTCTTGATGTGCGCGGCCGCGACCCGCTTCACGGTCGGCGGCGCACCACCGCTGGCCACGAGTACGGCGTCCGCGGGCTGCACGATGCCGATGTCGGTGGCGCGCATCGAGCGGACCGGGCCGACGACCTTGGGGATCCGCGAGTAGAAGAAGCAGGCCAGCCGCGTGGAGCCGCCCTCGACGAGCTCCTCGGTGATCAGGTCGGCCTTGCTCAGCCCGATCTGCGGGCTGCTGCTGGCGGTGTTGTCGATCTTGACGATCATCACCGGGTGCGACGGCGCGGCGCCGGAGGCCGGCAGGCCGGTGAGCGGCCAGGAGCCGGACAGCGTCTGCCCGGTCGCGGTCGCCTGGGCGCTCGGGCCCTCGGAGGTCTTCGCCTTCGGGCTTCCGGAGGAGCCGCTGCAGCCGGCGAGGGCCAGCGCTCCGGCCAGGGACAGGGCGACCAGCGCACGGCGCCGGTGGCAGGACCGGCGAGCAGTCAGGGGGGTCACAGGGACAGCCATGCCCTCCAGTGTGAACCAGGGCCGCCCCCGTTGCGGGGACGGCCCTGGTCAGGCTGCGGCGTGTCGCGGCTCAGAGGCCGCGCAGGGTGCCGGCGAACCACTGGTGCGACCACAGCGGCTCACGCTTGACGCGCTCGCCGGAGTTCGGGGCGTCGACCATCATCCGGTGGCCGTTGTCCCAGCCGGCGAAGACGCCGACGTGGTAGACGTTCGACGCGGTCGCGTCGCCGTTGTAGAAGAACAGGAAGTCGCCACGACGCAGGTGGCTGCGCGGGATCCGGTTCATGTGCGCGGCCTGCGCGGAGGAGCTGCGGGGCACGTGGCTGAAGCCGGCGCGGTGGGTGGCGAAGAAGACCAGCCCGGAGCAGTCGAAGCGGTTCGGGCCGTCGGCACCGTAGGCGTAGGGGTCGCCCTTCTGGTTCGCAGCGATGCCCATCGCGTCCGCGATCCGCGCCTGACGGTGCTGCGCGGTCTCAGCGCTGGCGGGCGACGCGGACACGCAGAGCCCGGCGCCAGCGGCGGCGAGGGCCAGCGGCAGTGCTGCTGCGGCGCGTCGTCGAGAGGTCGGGTGCATGTCCATCCCTTTCCGTGCAACGGAAATGCCGGGGAGGTTCCCCGGCACGTGCCATCGACGGTAGGGAGGGCTCGGGGGCATGCTCAAACGCCGGTGTGCCCCTGGTCACGCCGGGGGCACACCGGTCACGCTCAGCGGACGGTAAGACCGAGACAGGCGTCACAGGCCTTACAGCGCTGAAGTGAGGGGCGGATGTCCCCCGGTTTACAGCTGGGGTTACAGCTTGGTGCCGCCGTCCACGGTGATCGTCTGCCCGGTGATGTAGGACGCCTCGTCGCTGCACAGGAAGGCGGCGGTGGCGGCGATGTCCTCGGGGTAGCCGATGCGCTTGACCGCCGACAGGGCGGCCGCGCCCTTGCGGTACTCCTCCGGGTCGACCCCGACGCGGCGCGCGGTCTGGTCGGTCATCTCGGTGACGATGAAGCCCGGCGCGATCGCGTTGACGTTGACCCCGAACGGCCCCAGCTCGAGGGCGAGGGTGCGCGTGAAGCCGCGGAGCCCGGCCTTCGCGGCCGAGTAGTTGGCCTGGCCCCGGTTGCCGAGCGCGGAGATGCTGGAGAGGTTGACGATCTTCCCGTACTTCGCCGCGACCATGTGCTTCTGGGCGGCCTTGCTCATCAAGAACGCGCCGCGCAGGTGCACGCTCATCACGGTGTCCCAGTCGTCCTCGGTCATCTTGAACAGCAGGTTGTCGCGGGTGACGCCGGCGTTGTTGACCAGGATGTCGAAGCCACCGAGCTCGGCGACGACGCGCTCCACGGCCGCCTCGACCGAGGCCGCGTCGGCCACGTCGCAGGCGATGCCGACGGCCTGCTCGGCACCCAGGCCTGCGGCGGTCTGCTCCGCGGCGGAGGCGTCGAGGTCGAGCACGGCCACCTTGGCCCCCTCGGAGGCGAACCGGGCGGCGGTGGCGGCGCCGATGCCGCGGGCGGATCCGGTGACGACGGCGACACGGCCGGCGAAACGACTCATCAGGGGGCTCCTTCGGACGGCCGGCGCGCCGGCGCGGACAGGTTGACCCGCATGCTACCGATGGGTAATCGACCGGCGGCAGGGGGTGGGCCGGCTCACGCTGACGACCCGTCGGCGCCAACTCGACGCGACCAGGCGCCAACTCAACGCGACCAGGCGCCAACTCAACGGTCAGGCGCGCAGCGCCGCCCGCACCCGCCCCGCGTAGTCCTCCTGCTCCGCGTCGTCGTGGTAGCGCGTCCGGGGCCAGAAGAAGCCGCGCAGCCCGTCACCCTTGGTGCGCGGCACGACGTGCAGGTGCAGGTGCGGCACGCTCTGGCTGACGGTGTTGTTCATCGCCACGAACGACCCCTGCGCGCCGAGGCCCTCGACCATCGCGCGCGCGAGCCGCTGGCCGGCGGCCAGGAACGGGTCGCGCAGCGCCGCTGGCAGGTCGGGCAGCGTCGGCACGTGCGCCCGCGGCACCAGCAGGACGTGGCCCTTGAACACCGGCCGGTGGTCGAGGAAGCCGACCAGGTCGTCGCTCTCCAGCACGACGGCAGCCGGCGTCGTACCCGCCGCGACGGAGCAGAACAGGCAGTCGGTCACGGGCCGAAGACGTCCGTGCCGAACGACGTCGCCGTCTGCGCGTAGCCCAGGTGGGACAGGCCGAACCAGTCCTCCATCGAGCGCAGCAGCGAGTAGTGGTTGTAGGGGTGGTCGCTGGTGCGGTGGCCGAGGTACGGCGACAGCAGCACGGCACCCACGCGGCCGCCGCCCGGGCCGGTGATGCCGGGCCGCGCGACGTTGGGGGTGGCGCCCGCGCCGCAGCAGCCGCTCGCGTCGCCGGACTCCGCCTCGTCGAAGGTGACCACGAGCAGGCCGTCCTTCTTGTAGGCGGGCGAGGCGAGGATCTTCGGCACCCACCGCTTCAGCCACACGTTCGCCGACGTGAGGCCGCCGGGCCGCCCGTCGACGCAGGGACTGTCGTGCCCGTCGTTGCACAGGTTGGGCGTGATGTAGCTGAGGTTGCGAGTGGTCCGCACCGCGCCGAGGTCGTCGGCCAGGTGCCGCAGCCCCACGTCGCGGGACGCGCACGACGACTGCGACGTGATCGAGCGGAAGTAGACGAACGGGTTGTGCCGGGCGGCGTACTGGTCGCCCTTCTCGGCGCGCTGGGTGGTGTCGCGCGCACCGAGCGCCGGGTGCCGGCAGCCAGTGCCCATGTCCTCCATGTAGCCGCGCCAGGTGAAGCCGTGCGCGACGAGCTGGTCGGCGATGGTGCGCACCGAGCGCGGGTAGACGCAGCCGTCGCCGACCGCCTGCCCGTAGGCAGCGGTGCGGGTGAGCCGGAAGGCCGTGTAGTAGCCGCAGTCGCGCTGGGTGGCCTGGCTCGGCCCCTGCCCGCTGATCTGTGCGAGGTAGTTGGGCAGGCTGTGGTGGGCGGTGCCGTAGTAGCGGCTCAGCAGCACGCCCTGGGAGCGCAGCGTCGTCGCGAGGTACGGCGCCTGGGACCCGGACCCGAAGGTGGACGCGTAGTCCTCGTTCTCGAGGTTGACCACGAACACGTGCCGGACCACCGGGTGCGCGACCCGGGCCGAGGCGGGTGTGGACGAGCGCGCCGGCGCCGTGCAGCCGGCGGCGACGACCACGGTCAGCGACGCGAGCGTGACGAGCATCAGCCGGACGGTGCGCATCAGGGCCTCCGAGGGACGTGGAGCACCCATCGTGCCAAAACCGGCGCCGCCGTGGGGCAGGTCGTCAGGCGGCGAGCCCGTAGTCCGCGGCCGTGACCGGCGCCGGGGCGAGCCGGACCCATGCGATGGCGCTCTGCATGACCAGCGCGATCACCGAGCAGAGCAGCACGCCCAGGTCACCGACGAGGGCGCCGTACACCGCCCAGAGGAGCATGCCGACCCAGGCGAGCACCGTCGCCGTCGGGTCGAGGCCCGAGAGGGGGACCCGGCGCAGCGCCAGCCGCGTCTGCGGGACCATCCGCACCGAGCTGACCGTGGTCGCGCACAGGGCCAGCACGAGCGGGTCGAAGACGACCAGCACGAGCGCGGAGACGGCGGCGGCGACCAGTACGCCGACCACGGCGGCCGCGGGCGTGCGCGCTCCCCCGGCGCGCACCACGACGGCGGCCAGGGCGGCGAGCAGCACGACGGCCACCACGTTGTTGACGATCTGCACCGGGTCGCCGACCGCGAACGCGTAGGCGACCCACAGCGTGAACGTCGCCAGCGACAGCACCGCGGATCCCCACGAGACACCCTCGACGGAGCGGGTGCGGAAGGCCCGGACGACCTGCGGGACGGTCGCGGACAGGGAGAAGACGGACGCGCAGGCGCCGACAAGCAGGGACACGGTGGCTCGCAGAGGTGGCAGTCGGGACGGACGGGTGGTGCGACGTCGGTCCGCCGTCTTGCGCGTCTGCCAGGGACACGTGACCTCGGTGCTGCAGGGAAAATGCTAGGACGCACAGGCGCGTCCCCGGAGGGGTTTCGGTGAACGCCCGGTGAGACCTGGGTCACCGACCGGTGCCGGACGCGGTCAGGGTGCGACGCGCAGCGCGAGGATCGCCATGTCGTCGTGCTGCGGGAGGTCGGTGAACTCCACGACCAGCCGGCGCAGCCGCTCGGCCACCGCCTGCGCCGGCAGCTCGCCGACCCGGGCCAGCTCGAGCTCGACACCCTCGTCGTCGAGCATCCGGTCGCCGTCGCGGCGCTCCAGCACGCCGTCGGTCAGCGCGACCAGCAGGTGCCCCCGCTCGAGCACGTGCTCCTCGGCGACGTACTCCACCACGTCGACGACGCCGAGCAGGGACTGCGGCATCCCGATCCGTCGTACGGCGCCCGCCCTGTCGACGACGAACGGTGCGGGGTGGCCGGCGTTGACCAGGCTCACGTGCACGCTGCGACCGCTCGGGCGGAGCGTGCCGCAGACCAGGGTGAGGAAGCGGGACCGCTCCCCCTCGTCGAGGATCGCGGTGTTGAGCCGCTCCAGCATCGCAGCAACCGGGAAGCCGGCCCGGGCCAGCGCGCGGATCGTGTGCCGGGCCAGCCCGGTGACCGCGGCCGCCTCGGCGCCGGTGCCACAGACGTCGCCGACCACGAAGCACCAGGTGCCGCCCTCGACCGGGAACAGGTCGTAGAAGTCGCCGCCCGCCTCGGCACCCTCCCCGGCAGCCTCGTAGACCACCCCGACGTCGAGGCCCGGCACGTCCGGCAGCACGGGCGGCAGCAGGCTCCGTTGCAGCGCCTGCCCGGTGGCCAGCAGCGTCCCGTGGGCGCGGGCGTTGTCGATCGCGAGCGCCGCCCGGCGGGAGATCGACTCGGTCACCAGCAGCACGTCGTCGCGCAGCGGGCTGCCGACCGGGCGACCCAGGGTCAGGTGCCCGATCCCGCGGCCCCGGGCGACCAGCCGCATCGTGGTCACCTCGCCGGCCAGGAGCGGGTCCCGGTCGCTCCCCAGGGCGTCGGGACGGCGGGTGGCGAGCGCGGCCCGCAGCCCCTCGATCTCGCGCTCGTCGCTGTGCCAGACCTGGTGCAGCACCGGCTCGCCGCGCTCGTCGTCGAGGTGCAGCGCGCACCAGGTGGCCAGTCGCGGCACCACGATCTGCCCGGTGATCGCCATCGTCATGTCCTGGTCCAGCGACCCGGCGAGCAGGTCACCGGCCTCCGCGACGAAGGTCAGCCAGCCGCGGCGCTCCCGCTCCGAGGTCTGCAGGCGGGCCCGGTCCACGGCCAGCGCCAGCGAGTCCGCGAGCCGCTGCAGGCGCACGCACTGGTCGTCGCTGAACGCGCCGTGCCGCTCCGAGGCGACCGCGAGCGCGCCGATGACGCGGCCCTCCACCACCACGGGCACCAGGGCCAGCGAGGAGCAGGCGGTCTCGCGCAGCGGCGCCACCTCGAGGTGGGCGCCCTCCTGGACCAGCACCGGCAGGTGGGGCGTGCGCGCGTCGGGGGCGCCGGGGTCACCGGCCACCACCCGCGTGCCGCGGACCTGCTCCCCCAGGCCGCTGACCGCCACCACCTCGAACGTGTCGTCGACCTCGTGGCCGATCATCAGGTAGGCCGCGTCGGCGTCCAGCGCGTCCCGGACCCGCTCGGTCGCCAGCGGTAGGTAGTCCTCGACGGCGAGCCGCAGCAGCGTGTCGTCGCGGAGTCCGAGCGGGTCGGCGTCAGTGCGCGGGCTGCGTGCCGCGGCCGGGGACGACGGGTGCTCGAGCAGCGCCCGCCGCTCCTCGGGGACCAGCAGCACCACCGTGCCGCGGTGGCCGTCGGCGGCGTGCGATGCGAAGACCCGCACCTCCTGGCCGTCGCTGCCCAGCACCCCGTAGCTGCCCTGCCAGCCCGACGGGCCCGGGTCCGCGCCCTCCGGAGGTCGGCGTCCCGCGACGGGCTCGACGAGCTGGGCCCACGGCCGTCCGACGACCTGCGCCGCCCGCCAGCCGAACAGCTCGACGGCGTGGGCGTCCCAGCCGGTGACGGTGCCGTCCGCGGCGAGCTCGACGGCGGCCACCGAGGTGCCGCGGACCGACAGCGACCGCAACGACGTCCGGGTACGGCGGTCGGTGCCCTCCGCGCGGGGCCGGTCGCGGTCGCAGACCACCCAGACCCGCTTGGACCGAGGGTTGTACTCCACGCCCCACGACGAGGCGAGCGCGGAGGTGATCATCAACCCCCGGCCACCCTCGGCGTCCTCGGCGGGCCGGTGCACCCCGGTGGGCAGGCCACGTCCGGGGTGCTGGTCCTCCACGTCGACCCGGAGCGCGTGCGCGTCCAGCCGGAGCTCGACCGTGGTCGTCGTACCGGTATGGACCACTGCGTTGGTGACCAGCTCGCTGACCACCAGCGCGGCGCTGTCGACCAGCTCCGGGGCGTCCCAGGAGGCGAGCTGGGCGCGCGCGAAGCGCCGCGCCTCGGCCACCGAGCGCGGCTCCGCGGCGAAACTTCTTCGCGCGTGCTGGGGAAGAGCGGACATAGGGCCCTCGCGGACGATAGTCGGGCTCCGGTCATGGTGACAGACTGACGGGCGACGTTGCACGGCCTGTCACAGAGGAGGCCCCATGCCCACCAGTTCGACGACGCGGGGGCGTCCGTCCACCAGCACGTCCGCGAAGCGGACGGCGGTGGACGACAACGGCGCGGACGCGGCGTCCCTGCGGCGGCTGCTCGACGCGCTGACCGCGATGCGCGACGGCAACTTCCGCAAGCGGCTGCCGATCTCGGGCAGCGGGCTGACCGCGGACCTGGCGATGGTCTACAACGAGATCGCCGAGCGTCAGCAGCACCTGACCGGCGAGCTGGCCCGGGTCCAGCGGGTCGCGGGCCGCGAGGGCCGGCACAGCGAGCGGCTGCAGGCCGGCGTCGGCGAGGGCGGCTGGGCCAAGTCGATCGACGCAGCCAACAGCCTGGTCTCGGACCTGGTCCGGCCCACCGGCGAGCTGGCGCGGGTGGTGGCCGCCGTCTCCGAGGGCGACCTGGCGCAGCGGATGGACACCGACCTGGACGGGCAGCCGCTGCGCGGCGAGCCGCTCCGGCTGGCTCGCAGCGTCAACGGCCTGGTCGACCAGCTGTCGGGGATCTCCCACGAGATCACCCGGGTGACCCGCGAGGTCGGCACCGAGGGCAAGCTCGGCGGCCAGGCGCGGGTCCGCAACGCCGACGGCGCCTGGCGCGACCTGATCGACGCCGTCAACGCGATGTCGTCACGGCTGACCGCGCAGGTGCGTGACATCGCCCTGGTCACCACCGCGGTCGCCAACGGCGACCTGTCGAAGACGGTCACCGTCGAGGTGTCCGGGGAGATGGCCCAGCTGAAGGTCACCGTGGACCGGATGGTCGACCAGCTGTCGTCGTTCGCGTCCGAGGTGACCCGGGTGGCCCGCGAGGTGGGCACCGAGGGACGCCTCGGCGGCCAGGCCGACGTGCGCGGCGTCTCGGGCACCTGGAAGGACCTCACCGACTCGGTCAACATCATGGCCTCGAACCTGACCTCCCAGGTGCGCGGCATCGCCTCGGTCGCGCAAGCGGTGGCCCGGGGCGACCTGTCCCAGCAGATCACCGTGACCGCGCGCGGCGAGGTCGCCGAGCTGGCGCAGACCCTCAACTCGATGACCGCGACTCTGCAGACGTTCGCCGACGAGGTCACCCGCGTCGCCCGTGAGGTCGGCACCGAGGGCATCCTCGGCGGCCAGGCCGACGTGCCCGGCGTGGCCGGCCGGTGGAAGGACCTGACCGAGTCGGTCAACTACATGGCCGACAACCTGACCGCGCAGGTGCGCGACATCGCCCAGGTCACCACGGCGGTGGCCCGCGGCGACCTGTCCCAGAAGATCACCGTCGACGTGAAGGGCGAGCTCGCCGAGCTGAAGAGCACCGTCAACACGATGGTCGACCAGCTCTCGTCGTTCGCCGACCAGGTCACCCGGGTGGCCCGCGAGGTGGGCTCCGACGGCATCCTCGGCGGCCAGGCCGACGTGCCCGGCGTGGCCGGCACCTGGAAGGACCTCACCGACTCGGTGAACTCGATGGCGTCCAACCTGACCAACCAGGTCCGCAACATCGCCCAGGTCACCACCGCCGTCGCGCGCGGCGACCTGTCCCAGAAGATCACGGTCGACGTGCGCGGCGAGCTCGCCGAGCTGAAGACCACCGTCAACACCATGGTCGACCAGCTCTCGTCCTTCGCCGACGAGGTCACCCGCGTGGCCCGCGAGGTCGGTGGCGAGGGCCGGCTCGGCGGTCAGGCCGCCGTACCCGGCGTCTCCGGCACCTGGCGCGACCTCACCGACTCGGTGAACTTCATGGCCGGCACCCTGACCGCGCAGGTCCGCAACATCGCCGAGGTGACCACTGCGGTGGCCCGCGGCGACCTGTCGCGCAGCATCACCGTCGAGGCCCGCGGCGAGATCCTCGAGCTCAAGTCGACCGTCAACACGATGGTCCAGCAGCTGTCGTCGTTCGCCGACGAGGTCACCCGCGTCGCCCGCGAGGTCGGCACCGAGGGCCAGCTCGGCGGCCAGGCCGACGTGCACGACGTGTCCGGCACCTGGAAGGACCTCACCGAGAACGTCAACATGATGGCAGCCAACCTGACGTCCCAGGTCCGCAACATCGCCGAGGTGACCACGGCGGTCGCCAGCGGCGACCTGACCCGCAAGATCACCGTGGACGCGCGCGGCGAGATCCTCGAGCTCAAGTCGACCGTCAACACGATGGTCGACCAGCTGTCGTCCTTCGCCGACGAGGTCACCCGCGTGGCCCGCGAGGTCGGCACCGAGGGCATCCTCGGCGGCCAGGCGCGGGTGCCCGGCGTGGCCGGCACCTGGCGCGACCTGACCGACTCGGTCAACTCGATGGCCTCCAACCTGACCTCGCAGGTGCGGTCCATCGCGACCGTGTCGACGGCGGTCGCGCGCGGCGACCTCAGCCAGAAGATCGCGATCGAGGCGCGCGGCGAGGTGGCGGCACTGGCCGGCACGATCAACGCGATGGTCGACACCCTGCGAGCCTTCGCCGACGAGGTCACCCGCGTGGCCCGCGAGGTCGGCACGGAAGGCATCCTCGGCGGCCAGGCGCACGTGCGCGGCGTGGCCGGCACCTGGAAGGACCTCACCGACTCGGTGAACTCGATGGCCGGAAACCTGACCAGCCAGGTGCGCAGCATCGCGCTGGTCACCACCGCGGTCGCGCACGGCGACCTGACGCAGAAGACCTACGTCGACGCCCGCGGCGAGATCCTCGAGCTGAAGACCACCGTCAACCGGATGGTCGACCAGCTGTCCTCGTTCGCCGACGAGGTCACCCGCGTGGCCCGCGAGGTCGGCACCGAGGGCAAGCTCGGCGGCCAGGCCGAGGTTGCCGACGTGTCCGGCACCTGGCGCAAGCTCACCGAGAACGTCAACCAGCTCGCCGGCACCCTGACCACCCAGCTGCGCGCGATCGCGGAGGTCTCGACCGCGGTCACCCAGGGCGACCTGAGCCAGCAGATCACCGTCGAGGCCGAGGGCGAGGTCGCCGAGCTCAAGGACAACCTCAACCAGATGATCGACAACCTGCGCGAGACCACGCGGGCCAACCAGGAGCAGGACTGGCTGAAGACCAACCTGGCCCGGTTCACCGGCCACATGCAGGGTGGGCGCGACCTGCTCGACGTGACCCGGCTGATCGTCAGCGAGCTGACCCCCCTCGTTGGCGCCACCCAGGGCTCGTTCTTCCTCACCGAGGCCGGCCAGGACGAGGAGTCGCTGCGCCGGATCGCGAGCTACGGCTACCGGCAGCGCGGCAGCGTGCCCGACGTCTTCGGCTTCGGCGAGGGCCTGGTCGGCCAGGCCGCGGTGGCCCGGCACACGCTGCGGGTCGCGGACGTGCCACGGGACTACGTGCGCATCTCCTCGGGACTCGGCGAGGCGCCCCCGCTCGAGATCGTGATCCTGCCGGTGCTCTTCGAGGAGCATGTGCTCGGTGTCGTCGAGCTCGCGTCGTTCACGCGGTTCACCGCCGTGCACATGCAGTTCCTCGAGCAGCTGATGGAGATCATCGGCGTCTCCCTCAACGCGATCATCGCCAGCTCGCGCACCCAGTCGCTGCTCGTCGAGTCGCAGCGGCTGGCCGCCGAGCTGCAGAACAAGTCCGGCGAGCTGCAGACCCAGCAGCGCGAGCTCCAGCAGAGCAACGCCGAGCTCGAGGAGAAGGCCCGGCTGCTGGCGCGTCAGAACCGCGCGATCGAGATCAAGAACCTCGAGATCGAGGACGCCCGCCGTGCCCTGGAGGACCGGGCCGAGCAGCTCGCCCTGTCCTCGCGCTACAAGTCGGAGTTCCTCGCGAACATGTCGCACGAGCTGCGCACGCCGCTCAACTCGCTGCTGATCCTGGCGAAGCTGCTCACGGACAACCCGGACGGCAACCTCAACAACCGCCAGGTCGAGTTCGCGCAGACCATCCACAGCGCCGGCACCGACCTGCTCCAGCTGATCAACGACATCCTCGACCTCTCGAAGGTCGAGGCCGGGAAGATGGACGTGCACCTCGCGGACGTCGCGGTGGCCGGCATCGTGGAGTACGTCGAGGCGACCTTCCGCCCGCTCACCGCGGAGAAGGACCTCGCGTTCACGGTCTCGGTCGGCCCGGACGTGCCGCGCACGCTCTACTCCGACCAGCACCGGCTCCAGCAGGTGCTGCGCAACCTGCTCTCCAACGCGGTCAAGTTCACCTCGTCAGGCCAGGTCACGCTGGCGATCCGGCACGCGGACGACGAGCGCTTCTCGATGGCACCGCTGACCGCCGCCGAGCACGTGGTCGCCTTCGAGGTCACCGACACCGGGATCGGCATCGCGCCCGAGCAGCTGCGCACCATCTTCGAGGCGTTCCAGCAGGCGGACGGGACGATCAGCCGCAAGTTCGGCGGCACCGGCCTTGGCCTCTCGATCAGCCGCGAGATCGCGCGGCTGATCGGCGGCGAGATCCACGTCGAGAGCGACCCCGGGCGAGGAAGCACCTTCACGCTCTACCTGCCGGTGCGCTACGACGGCGGGATGCGTGCGGTGCAGCCGGAGGGGCCGGAGGCCGTCACGGCGGGCGAGCTCGAGGCCGTGGACAAGCCGACCGTCGCGGAGCTGATGCACGAGACGGTGTCCGACGACGAGGCGGTGATCACCGACGGCGACCGGGTGCTGATGGTGGCGTTCACGCAGCCAGAGCTGTGCCGCGCGGCCGTCGACATCGGCCGCGGCCACGGCTTCAAGGTGGTCGCGACGACCTCGGCCGACGACGCCCTCGTGGTGGCGCACCAGCGCCGTCCCGACGCGGCAGTGGTCGGCGGCGACATGGTCGCCCACGACGGCAGCTCCCTGCTGCACGGCCTCAAGCGGCACCCGGCGACCCGGCACATCCCGATCGCGGTGACCCACGCGGCCGACGCCGCCGAGGACGCCCACCAGGGCCTGATGGCCGGCGCCCTCGAGGTCCTCGAGGAGCCGGTCACCCGCGTCAAGCTCGACGCGGTGCTGGACCGGCTCGACGACTTCCTCAACACCGGGCACCGACGGCTGCTGGTCGTCACCGAGCGAGGTGAGGGGGACGCGGTCGAGGTGGCTCACCGGTTCGAGACGCTCGAAGGCCTCGACGTGGACGTGGTCGGCTCGGTGCCGGAGGCCAACGCGGCGCTCGACGGCGACGGCTACGACTGCGTGGTCGTGGACCTCGGGCTGAGCGGTGGCGGCGGCTTCGAGGTGCTCAAGCGGATCAAGTCACGCAAGGCCCTGCGCCGTACCCCCGTGGTCACCACCGCCGACGTCGACCTCCCCAGCCGCGCCGAGAACCGGCTCAAGCCTTACGCCGACGCGCTCACCCTGGCGCGGCCCACCTCCCGCGACCAGGCGCTCGACGTGGTGTCGCTGTTCCTGCACCGGGTCGACAACCGGCCCTCGGTGGCGGTGGTGTCGGAGCCACCACGCGAGGGCGAGCAGCTGTTCGTGGGCAAGCGGATCCTCATCGTCGACGACGACGTCCGCAACGTGTTCGCCCTGACGAGCGCGCTCGAGCAGCACGGCATCGACGTCGTCTATGCCGAGAACGGCGAGCAGGGCCTGGACACCCTGCGCCGGGAGCCGGAGATCGACCTGGTGCTGATGGACGTCATGATGCCGGGCATGGACGGCTACACGGCGATGCGCGAGATCCGCAAGATGCCAACGTTTCGGGACCTGCCGGTGATCGCGCTGACCGCCAAGGCGATGCCCGGCGACCGCGACAACAGCCTCACGGCCGGTGCCTCGGACTACGTCACCAAGCCCGTCGACGTCGACCAGCTGCTGTCGGTCTTCAGGTCGTGGCTGTCGTGAGCGAGCGCGCCCGGATCCTCCTCGTCGACGACCGGCCCGAGAACCTGCTGGCCCTCGAGGCGATCCTCACCTCGCTCGACCAGACGCTGGTGCGGGCCGGCTCGGGCGAGGAGGCGCTGCGGGCGCTGCTCAAGGACGACTACGCCCTGATCCTGCTCGACGCGCAGATGCCGGGCATGGACGGCTTCGAGACCGCCGCCCGGATCAAGCGCCGGAGCCGCACCAAGGACGTGCCGATCATCTTCTTGACCGCCGCCGACAACGAGCAGAAGAACTCCTACCGCGGCTACGCCGCTGGCGGTGCGGACTACCTGTCCAAGCCGTTCGACCCGTGGATCCTGCGCGCCAAGGTGCAGGTGTTCGTCGACCTGTGGGCAGCCGGGCGCCGGCTCGCCAGCCAGGCCGCACTGCTCAGCCACCAGGTCGACGGCGAGCCGGCCGGTGCCGCGATCGTGCGGGCCTTGACGGACCGGGTCGCCGACCTCACCGAGGCCACCGCCGCGCTCGGCTCCGCCGTCGAGTCCGCCGACGTCGCCGGCATCCGTGCGGCGACCCAGCGGCTCGCCCGCCAGGTCGCCGACCTCGACGACGGCCTCAAGGCGCTGCAGCACGACAGCCCTGTGGGATAACGACGTTCAGGTTCCCGTAACCCTCGTCGGTCAGCATCGTTTGGCCGGGCGCGTGCGACGCATCGGGGCGTCGTACGACGAAGGCGGACGTGTCCGCCGAGAGGGGTCCTCTGACTTGTCCAAGCGTGGCCCGTTGATGCTCCTGGCGTGTGCCGTGCTGGCACTCGGCCTGGCCGCCGGCATCCAGCTGGCGGGGCGCGACGCCGCTTCCGACCGCTGCGTGGCCCGGCAGGGGCAGGTCGTCGGCGACCACTGCCTGGCCGTCGAGCCCGGCGGTCCGCCCGTGTCGGTGCCCCTGTCGGCGTGGGACTGGAGCGAGGGCGCGTCCTACCTGCTCGGGATCGGCGTGCTGTGCGCCGCCGCGTCCCTGGGTACGGCGACCTCGGCGACCCCGGACCGCGGCCGCCCGTTGCGCGCGTAGGAGGACGCACGAAGGCCGCCCCGACAGTGTCGGGGCGGCCTTCGCTCAAGAGGTGAACGGTGGAGCTGGCGGGAATCGAACCCGCGTCCTTCGGCGCCGATCCAGGACTTCTCCGGGTGCAGTTCGTGATGTCGTTTTCTCAGTCCCGGCACTCGCACGAACACGTTGCCGACAGACTCAGCCACAGAAAAGTCCCGACGTGTCCTCGTGGCCCGGACACGTCAGCAAGCCTCCTAGATGAGGCCAGAATCTAGAGCGGAGGCACCTCTAGTCTGACCCGTTCGGGCCTCGCTCAGGCGGCGAGGGCGAACGAACTGCGCTTAGCGTTGGCAGTTATTGGTTTCCACGGAGCGTTAACGAGATAACCGTGGATCCTCGACCCGCTTCTCCTGGAACTAACGTCCCAAGTCGAAACCGATCAGCCCCTCTTGAGTTTTCAAACAGTGACACCACTGTACCGGGCTCAACCGACACGCCGCACCGGGTATTCCCCGCTCAGCCGGCGAACCCCGCGTGCACGTGGTCGTGGTGCGTGGCGTCGCTGAACCACTGGGGCGCTCCGCCGAGAAGATACGGACCGCCCACGTTGGAGGACCCGAGCCCCGCGAGCGCCTCCATGTAGCCCACCACGACCCGCCGCGGCGTCCGCGCGTCGACGACCGCATGGCCGTCGATCCGCCAGGTGTCGAAGGCGCGGCCCTGCGGGTGGTCGCTGAGCCGCGAGGTCCCGAAGACGTGGGTCGGGTGGCCGGACCGGACCACGGAGACCCCGACCGCGACGTCGCGGGCCAGCGTCAGCATCGCCTCGAGCACGCTGTCGTGCACCTGCCCGGAGGCGACGTCGGCACGTGCCGCGGGCGGGAGGTCGATCCGGTGGTGGCGCAGCACCCGGCGGGCCGCGGCCCCCAGCCAGCGCGCGGGCGGGCCGGGGTGCGACGGGTGCACCTCGGTCACCCGCCAGCTGCCGTTGCGCACCAGCCGGACGTCGTACGTCGCACCGCCGGGTCGCACCACGCCGTCCCGCCCGCGCGTCCAGCTCCGGGTCACCACCAGCACCGACGCCGAGGCGGTGAGGATGCCGCCGTACTGCGCGTCCACGACCTCCACAGCAGTACGGCGCCCGGCGACCATCCGCAGCACGGCCGCGACCGCCACCGACTTCACGCGCGGGTCGACGTCGTTCGGGCTCGGCCGCCAGACCGCCACCTGCGGCAGCGGGGACGGAGTCGGCGACGAGCTGTGGACGGCCGGGCTCGACGGGGCCGCGCTGGGGGGTGCAGCCGACGAGGATCGACTCGTCGGCGTCGCCACCGGGTGGGCGCCGGCGGAGCAACCGGCGAGCAGGGTGCCGACGCCCAGCAGCACGAAACCACGCCGGCACAGGCCTGAGTCGGGGCTGCTGTCGGGGCTGGCCACGCAACCAGTCTCCCCCTCCCCCGACGGGAGGACGGAGGGTTGACCGGGCTTCATGAGTATGACGATAATCGAGCATACGAGCGAATGATGTCAGGAGGAGCGATGTCCGTGGCCACGATGCCGACCGTCGACGAGCTCGCCCTGCTCGTCGACCGGCTCGCGTGCCCGGACCGCGACCTCACCGACGCCGAACGCATCGACCTCATCTCCGGGCTCGAGTCGCTCAAGGGGGCCGCCGCTGCGGCCCAGGCACGGCTCAGCGTCGACTTCGACGCCTCCCAGCGTGCGGAGCAGGCCCGCCGCGGGATGCCTGCGGACAAGCAGGGCAAGGGCGTGGCCCACCAGATCGCCCTGGCCCGCCACGAGTCGCCGCAGCGGGGCACCACCCTGCTGGGGCTCGCGCACGCGCTCGTCCGTGAGATGCCGCACACGTTGCACGCCCTGACCACCGGCGGGATCAACGAGTGGCGGGCCACCCTGATGGTCCGCGAGACCGCGGCGCTCTCCGCCGAGCACCGTGCTCAGGTCGACGCGGAGCTGGCCGACCGGCTCGCGAGCCTCGGCAACCAGGGCGTCGAGCGCGAGGCCCGCAAGATCGCCTACCGCATCGACCCCGGCTCGGTCGCCCGGCGCAGCAGCAAGGCGCACAGCGAGCGCCGGGTCTCGATCCGGCCGGCGCCCGACACGATGAGCTATGTGACCGGCTTCCTGCCGGTCGCCCAGGGCGTGGCCGTGCATGCGGCGCTCACCCGGCACGCCGACTCCCTGCGGTCCGGCGGCGACGAGCGCAGCCGCGGCCAGATCATGGCCGACACCCTCGTCGAGCGGGTGACCGGTCAGGAGCGGGCCGACGCGGTCCCGGTCGAGATCCAGCTCGTCATGACGGACTCCACCCTCCTGGGCGGCGACCAGGAACCCGCCACCGTGATCGGCTACGGCCCGGTCCCCGCCGCACTCGGACGGTCACTCGTCGCCGTCGACGCGACGGACATGACCAAGGACGACGCCGACGAGGCCGAGGTCTGGCTGCGCAGGCTCTACACCTCCCCGACGACGGGTGACCTGGTCGCGATCGACTCCAAGCGCCGCTGCTTCCCGGCCGGCGTCCGCCGGCTCACGGTGGTCCGCGACGAGGTCTGTCGCACCCCGTGGTGCGACGCACCCATCCGGCACATCGACCACGTCGTCGGCGTCGCCGAGGGCGGTCCCACCTCCTTCGACAACGCCCAGGGACTCTGCGAGGCGTGCAACCAGGCCAAGGAGGCCCCCGGCTGGACCGCCGAGGCGACGAGGGCCGGCCCGGGGGCGCCGGTCACGGTGACCACGCCGACCGGGCACACCTACACCTCACGCGCACCCGACCCACCGGGCGGGCGACCTCCCCTGGCGCGACTGCGGCTGCTGCCCTCCGGAGCCAGCGCGCTCGAGCAGCACTTCGGCGACCTGCTCGCCAGCGCCTGAGCACCCGCGCGCCCAGCCTCGCCGGTTAGCCGGTCAGCCCAGCAGCCGGTAGCCGTTCTCCCAGCAGACCGCACGCAGCCAGTCGTCCCCCAGCTCGAGCCGCTCCAGGGCCTCGAGCTGGTGGGCGTAGGGGTAGGGGATGTTCGGGAAGTCCGAGCCGAGCAGCACCTTGTCCTGCAGGGCGACCAGGCGCGGCAGCAGCTCGCGCGGGAACGGCGCCATCTCCTCGAAGAAGTCCGTGAACGCCATCGTGGTGTCGAGGTGCACGCGGTCGTAGTCCTCGGCGATCGAGAGGAAGCCGTCATACTCCGGGGCGCCCATGTGGGCCAGGACGACGGTGAGTGAAGGGTGGCGCCGCATCAGGGCGCGCATCGGGTCGGGGCCCGTGTGGGCGTTGGCGACCGGGCCGGAGTTGACGTGGATCACCACCGGGGTGCCGGCGTCGGCGAGGATCCCCCACGCCTCGTCGAGGAGCGGGTCGGTGAGGTCGAAGTCGCCGACCTGCACGTGCACCTTGAAGACGCGGGTGCCGGACTCGACGCGCTGCTCGACGTACTTCTCGACGCCCTCCTCGGGGAAGAGCGTGGCCGAGGACAGGCAGCCCGGGGTGTTCTCGGCGAAGCCGGCGGCCCAGTCGTTGAGCCACTCGGCGATGCCGGGCCGGTGGGCGTAGGGCAGCGCCGTGAAGCGGCGCACGCCGAGCTCCCGCAGCTGGGCGACGCGCTCGTCGTCGGTGCCGCGGTAGACCAGCGGCCAGGCCCGGCCGATCAGCGGGCCGGCGTTGTCGAACTGCGCGCGCACCTTCTCCATCACCTGCGGCGGCAGGAAGTGCACGTGGATGTCGTAGAGCCCCGGGAGGCCGAGCGCCTCGGTCCAGGCGGGGACGGCACGATCGGTCATGGTCTCGACAGGCTCGACCAACGGGGTCAGTCCTTCATGCCCTTGAGGCGCCGGCCGATCTCGACCTGGGTCTCGCGGGTGGCCTGTCGCTCGGCGAGGGCCGCGCGCTTGTCCCAGGTCTTCTTGCCGCGGGCCAGCCCGATCTCGACCTTGGCGCGGCCGTCCTTGAAGTAGAGCGCGAGCGGCACGATCGTCAGGCCCTTGTCGCTGACTCGGCGCTCGATCTTGTCGATCTCGGACCGGTTGAGCAGCAGCTTCCGCTTGCGGCGGGCGGCGTGGTTGGTCCAGGTGCCCTGGGTGTACTCCGGGATGTGCACCCCGTGCAGCCACACCTCGTGGTCGTCGATGTCGGCGAACCCGTCGACCAGGCTGGCCCGGCCGGCGCGCAGCGACTTCACCTCGGTGCCGACGAGGACCAGACCGGCCTCGAAGGTGTCCTCGATGAGGTAGTCGTGCCGCGCCTTCTTGTTCTGCGCGACCAGCTTGCGCCCCTGCTCCTTGACCATGGCGCCGATTCTCTCAGAGACCGGCAACCGCGTTTTCGGGAGGACGTCGCCCAGGGATGACGCCGGGAGTACGGCGGCCAGGGACCTAGAGCCAGCCCATGGGGTCCACGGGCGCGCCGTTGACCATCACGGTGAAGTGCGTGTGGCACCCGGTCGACCAGCCGGTGGTGCCGATGTAGCCGATCACCTCGCCGCGCTTCACGTGGGCGCCCGCGGGCACGGCATAGGCCTCGAGGTGGTTGATGATCGTGGCCACGCCCACGCCGTGGTGGAAGCCGTGGTTGATCACGATGCGGTTGCCCCAGGCGGTCTGGAAGTACTCCTCGAGCACGGTGCCGCCGGCGGGCGCGTGGATCGGGGTGCCGCACGCGGCGCCGATGTCGATGCCGTCGTGCAGAGACCGGTAGCCGAAGATCGGGTGGATCCGCCAGCCGAACGGCGAGGTGACCGGGCCGTTGACGGGCCAGGACAGGAAGCCGTTGCCGTTGACCGAGCTGCTGTTGGCCGCTGCGGCGGCGGCCTCGGCGCGCCGGGCCTCCTCCGCGGCGATCGCGCGGAGCCGGTCGGCGAGCTGCTGGTTCTCCTTCTGCAGGCTGTGCAGCTGGGCGATGTCGGCGGCGCGGGCCCGGGCTGCGGCCGTCTTCGCCGCCGCGCGCTGGCTCACCAGCACCTGCACCTGCGCCTCGGCCTCACGGGCCTGCTTCTCCAGAGCCTTCTTCTTGACCAGGTTGCGGGCCGCGGCCTCGCGCTGCACCGCCACCTCCGCCTTGGCCTGGGCGACGGCCTTCTCCTGCACCGTCAGCAGCACCTTGGTGGCCTCGAGCCGGGACAGCACGACGTTCTCCTTGTCCATGACGTTCTGGACGGAGTTGAGCTGGCCGGTGAGCTGGGCCGGGTCCTGCGTGGTCAGCACCATCGAGAGACCCATCAGCTGCGGGTCGCCGTTCTGGTAGTTCGACACGATGATCTGCCCGAGCTCGTGCTCCTGCTCGGCGATCTTGTGCTGGCCGGCGACCAGGTCGTCCTGCGCCTGCTTGAGCCGGGCCACGGCCGCGTCGAGCTTGGCCTGCATCTGCCGGTCGAGCACCTGGGCAGCGCTGAGCTGCCCGCGCGTGGTGGCCAGGTGGCTCTGCGCGGCACCCAGCTGCTGCTGGGCCGTCGCGAGGGCCGCGGTGGCCGCCTGCAGCTGGGAGCTCGACTCGTCGAGGTCCTGGTGCGCCTGCGACAGGTGCTTCTTGACGGCCTGCTTGTGCTTCTGGACCTGGTGCTTCTTGTGCTTGAGGTCGCCCCCGGTGTCCGCCGCTGCCGAGGGCAGGACGGCCCCGCTCAGCAGCAGGGCGCTGGTGGTGACCAGCGCTGCTGCACGGCGACGGGTAGTGAGGGGGAAGTTGCGAAGCACCGGTCTTGCCTTAGCTGTCGACGAGCGAGAACCAGGTTCGACCGTAGCCGAGCAACGTCAGACTTTGAGGTATTTCCGGGTCATTACCAGCGTCGGGACCAGCGTGAGGGCTAGTCCGATCATGGCGATGTAGCCAATCGCCCACGCGCCGTCGCCCCAGTCCACCCAGGCCACGATGTTGGAGCTCGGCCTCAGGGTCCGGTAGATCACGACCCACATGAACGCCATGATCGTGACCGCCGAGAGGGCGACACCGATCAGTGCTGCGACCAGCGACTCCATCAGGAACGGCAGCTGGATGTAGAGGCTCGAGGCGCCCACCAGGCGCATGATCCCGATCTCGCGCCGACGGGCGAACGCCGCCAGCCGGATCGTGTTGCCGACCTGGAGGATCGCCGCGATCACCAGGAACGAGGCGATCGCGATGGCGCCCCACTTCATGACGTTCATCCAGAAGTAGATCGGCTTGAGCACCTCACGCAGGTCGCGCACGGTGTTCACGCCCGGCAGCCCCTCGACGGCGCTCTTGATCCCCAGGAACTTGTTGGGGTCCTTGAGCTGCACCCAGTAGGACTCCTGCATGTCCGAGGGCTTGATCGACTCGTAGACGCGCTTCTCGGTGGCGTCGTTGGAGACGTAGGCGGCCTTCCACTTGTCGTAGGCCTCCTGCTTGGACTGCAGCCGCCACGACGCGACCTCGCTGTTGGAGCGCAGCACCTGCTGGATCGCGTTCTTCTGCGCGGCGGTCACCTCGCCGTTGACGCAGTTGGCGGTGCTGGAGTTCTGGTTGCACAAGAAGACGGTGATCTGGAGCTTGCTGCCCCAGTAGTCCTCGGCCTTGTGCGCCTGCGCGTTCAGCAGCAGGCCCATGCCGACCAGGGTCAGCGAGACGAAGATGGTCACGATGACCGCGATGGTCATCGAGACGTTGCGCTTCAGCCCGTTGCCGAGCTCGGAGAAGACATAGGTCAGCTGCATGAGTTCGAGGCTCTCCCTCAGTGCTGGTAGCCGTAGACGCCGCGCGACTGGTCGCGCACCACCTGGCCGTTGGACAGTTCGATCACGCGCTTGCGCATCTGGTCGACGATGCCCGCGTCGTGGGTGGCCATCAGGACCGTCGTACCGGTGCGGTTGATCCGGTCGAGGAGCTTCATGATGCCCACGGACGTGTTGGGGTCGAGGTTTCCGGTCGGCTCGTCGGCGATCAGGATCATCGGCCGGTTGACGAACGCACGGGCGATCGCGACGCGCTGCTGCTCACCACCGGAGAGCTCGTCGGGCATCCGCTCGCCCTTGCCCTCCAGACCGACCAGCTCGAGGGTCTCGGGGACCACCTTGTTGACCATGGACCGGGGCTTGCCGATCACCTGGAGCGCGAAGGCGACGTTCTCGGAGACGGTCTTGTTCGGCAGCAGCCGGAAGTCCTGGAAGACGGTGCCGATCTGGCGGCGCAGCCCGGGGACCTTCCAGCTCGCGAGCCGGTTGATCTCCTTGCCCGCGACGTAGACCTTGCCGTGGGTCGGGCGCGCCTCGCGGAGCACCAGGCGCAGGAACGTCGACTTGCCGGAACCGGAGGCACCGACGAGGAAGACGAACTCGCCCTTCTCGACCTCCATGTTGACGTCGTCGAGCGCCGCGCGGCTCTGGCCGGCGTAGGTCTTGGTGACATTCTCGAATCGGATCACAGGGGCACCTGGCCGGTCTTGGGGACGGAGGGGAACATGCCACCGGAAGGGTGACCCGGCAGCATCCGGCCAACACGGGAGTCTAGGCGACGAATTCTCCAGACCCGAACGCCGCCCCGGCCCCGGCTCCCGGATAATGACGCCATGGGATCCCGTCGCGCGCCGCGCCGCAAGCGCTCCGTGCCGGTGTGGCTGCTGCCCGTGGCCGCCCTGGCCGTGCTCGCGCTCGCCGGCGTGGTCGCCTTCGGGATGAGCCTCTCGGACCAGCCGGACACCCCGGCCGCCACGCCGCGCCCCTCGTCCACCCCCACCCCGGTGCGCCAGGTCGGGCTCGCCAAGATGCCGATCCCCCGGGCCCGGTTCTGCGACTGGATCGGGGACTCCGCGATCCGGGAGGCGCTGCACGGCGCGATCAGCCAGCAGGCCAACTACAACTCCGGCGACCGGGTCGAGATCGTGCCCGGTGTGACGGATGTGGCCCACGAGTACAACTGCACGTTCACCGGGGTCAGCGGCGCCCAGGCGCGCGCCTGGGTCTTCGCTCCCCCGGTCGCCCCCGGCACCGCCCGCGACCTGGCCCGGACCGCCCGGCACCAGTCCGGCTGCACGACGCTCTCCGGGGGACCCCGGTTCGGGGCCCCTACGGTGACCACGTCCTGCCCGGCCCACCTCAGTGACGGCACCAAGGTCACCCAGGTGACGATGAGCGGGCTGTTCGGGCAGTCGTGGTTCAGCTGCCAGCTCAGCGCCCCCCGGGGTACGGCGTCCGGGATCCGTCACGACGCCGAGCGGTGGTGCGTGCACGTGGCGACCACCCTGGGAGCGGTCAACCCCCGCTAGCCGGCGGGGCTCACTGGGTCTTCGGCAGCCCGTGGTGGTGCGTGCCGCCCGCCGGGTCCTCGCCGCAGGAGGCTCCCTGCGGGCCGAGCTCCTGCACCGCGCCGCGCGTGGTCCAGCCGCGGAACGTCGGGTCCTGGACCCCGGTGACGAGCACTCGGTTGCCCTGGAGCTGCTGGACGACCACCTGCAGGCCGGCCTCGACGGGCTTGCCGTCGACCAGGGCGCGGCAGGACGGCGCCGGGCCGACCAGGTGCACCACGCCGCGCAGGTGGAAGTCGTCGATCCAGCCGGTCGCCGGCTTCCCCTCGGCCGAGACCACGTGCAGCCAGGAGCCGCTGATCTCGGTGACGTGGACCAGCGTCGCGTCGGCGACCCGGGCCACCTCCTGGTGCGTGCCCGGGGCGCCGTACAGCCCGAGGGTGGGGAAGACCTGGAGGCCGTGGTCGTCGCGGCCGCTCACGAGCACCATCCGGCCGTCGGGCCGGGCGGTGTCGTGGGCGGCCGCCGAGCCGCAGGCCGCGACGGGCAGCAGCACCAGGAGTGCTGCTGCCCGTCCGAGGACCTGCGTCACGGGCACGTCGACGGGTTGGCGGTGCCCTTGGTGACGTTGGTGGAGAGCGTGGCGCACCACGCCCCGCCGTCACCGGTGCGGTGCAGCACCTGGTCGGCCCGCGACGTCGAGATCGAGTAGTCGTAGCCGTCGATCTGCGTGCCGCTCGGGTCGGTGAACCGCGCCGAGTCCGTGCCGGTGTTGTTGAGGAAGCCGGACGCGAACTCGTAGACCCAGCGACCGCCCGCGGGGATCACGGTGCCGGCTGGGATCGCCTTGGGCGCACCGCCGCCGTTGGCCACGTCGTCGACGAAGTAGCCGCTGACGTCGACCGGGGAGGTGGTCGGGTTGTAGAGCTCGATCCACTCGTTGGCCGGCGACGTCGGGGCGGGCGAGAACTCGTTGACCTTGATCTGCGTCTGGCCGCCGGTGCTGGTGCTCGAACCGGTGACGTAGGACTTCGTGCCGGCGTCGTAGTCGACGGTGTAGTTGGCGCCCGCGTTCTGGGTGGCCAGGTGGATCGTGCCGTCGTGGTTGAGCACGCCGGAGTAGTCGATCGTGGCGCCCGCGTCGTCGACGGTGTCGCAGGGGTCGTTGGTGATGTAGATGTCCGCGCCGACCGTCCGGTAGGCGTTGAGCGTGTGGTTGGACGGGTGGCCGAAGGAGTTGTTGCCGCAGGAGATCACCGACGTCTTCGGCTTCAGCGCGTTGACGTAGGCGTCCGAGGACGAGTGCGAGGAGCCGTGGTGGTTGGCACGCACGGTGGAGACCGCGCCCATCCCGGCGATCAGCTTCGCCTCGACGTTGTTGTAGGTGTAGCCGTTGGCCGAGGTGGTGTACTCGCCGTCGGAGTCACCGGCGGTGGCGTACTTGTAGGCGCCGTAGCTCACCTTGAGGCCGACCGAGAAGTCGTTCTCGCTCGGCGGGGACGCGTCGGCGTGGTGGTCGCCGCTGACCGGAGTGGTGCCGTCGGCCTGCATCACGCCCTTGGCGTTGGCCTCGACCACCTGGCCGGTGGCGCCGCCACCGAGGTCGATGCTCGGCCAGGAGGCCAGCGCGTTGGTCAGCGTGGTGACCTTGCCGTTGATCTCCGCGCGGTCGGCCTGGCCGGCCGGGCCGTAGAGCCAGCAGATGAAGCGGCTCGCGGTCGCCGAGGTGGTGCCCACGTTGTGCCAGGCCACCTCGTCGGCGGGCGCCGCGGTGGTGCCGACGTCGCAGTCCTTGTCGGCGTTGGTGTCGGACCAGGTGCCGCCGTCGTGGTCGAAGACCTGCCCGACCCCGAAGCCGAGGCCACCGGAGGTCGTCGGCGTGAGCAGCTGGTAGAGCCCGTTGCCGTAGGCGGTGGTGTCGTTGGGGTTGCCGGCGTAGCCGATGTGGTCGAGGTGGTGGTGGCTGGCCATCACGTAGTCGAGCGCCACCGGGGCGGTGCCGGTGCCGCAGATCGTCTTGATCTGGTTGGCCACCCGGGTCGCGTTGGTGCTGGTGCCCTTGGAGTTGTAGGCGATCTCGCCGAGGTCGATGAGCAGGGTCTTGCCGGTCGGGCCGACGATCAGCTGGGAGTCACCCTGCTCGACGTCGAACCAGTAGACGTTCAGCTCGCCCTGGCGCCAGGTGCCGCCGGTCGAGCAGGGTACGGCGCCCGTGGCCGCCTCGGCGTGGGGCGCGAGCGCCAGTCCACCGAGCAGGGTGGTGGCCAGCAGGGAGGTCAGGGCAGCAAGCGCCGTACGGAACCGGCGGGAGGAGCGCGGCAGCAGGGTGGAGCCGCGTGGGTGCGTGGCAGACATGGCGGGGGCCTCGTGTCGAGAAGGACGTACCTCTCACCCGGTGGGTGCGGGAGCATCCTGCTCGAAACGGACTAATCGGGGAAGACCCCCACGGCGTGTCGAACCCGAAGGTTCACCCGACGGTCAGCCTGCGGCGACCTTGTCCGCGCCGCGGCGCCAGCGGATCCCGGCCTCGAGGAAGTCGTCGATCTCGCCGTCGAGGACGGCCTGCGGGTTGCCCGACTCGTGCTCGGTGCGCAGGTCCTTGACCATCTGGTAGGGGTTCATCACGTAGTTGCGCATCTGGTCGCCCCACGACGCCTGGACGTCGCCGCGCATCTCGTCCAGCTGGGCCTTCTCCTCGGCCTTCTTCAGCGCGAGCAGCTTGGCCTTCAGGACGATCATCGCGCTGGCCTTGTTCTGCAGCTGCGACTTCTCGTTCTGGCAGGAGACGACCGTGCCGGTCGGGATGTGGGTCAGCCGGACCGCGGAGTCGGTGGTGTTGACCGACTGGCCGCCGGGACCGCCGGAGCGGTAGACGTCGGTGCGGATGTCCTCGTCGGGGATGTCGATCTCGTCGGTCTGCTCGAGCACCGGGACCACCTCGACCGCGGCGAACGAGGTCTGCCGGCGGCCCTGGTTGTCGAACGGGCTGATCCGCACCAGGCGGTGGGTGCCGGCCTCGACCGAGAGCGTGCCGTAGGCGTAGGGCGCGTGGATCGCGAAGGTCGCGGACTTCAGGCCCGCCTCCTCCGCGTAGGAGGTGTCGAAGACCTCCACCGGGTATTTGTTGCGCTCGGCCCAGCGGGTGTACATCCGCATCAGCATCTCGGCGAAGTCGGCGGCGTCGACGCCACCGGCGCCGGAGCGGATCGTCACCAGGGCCTCGCGGGCGTCGTACTCCCCCGACAGCAGGGTGCGGACCTCGAGCTGCTCGACCGCCTTGTGCAGCTTGACGAGCTCCGCGGTGGCCTCGGCCAGCGAGTCCGCGTCGCCCTCCTCGGCGGCGAGCTCGGCGAGCACGGAGGCGTCGTCGATGCGGCCGGCGAGCGAGGTGAACCGCTCGAGCTCGGCCTGGAGCAGGGAGAGCCGACCGGTGACCTTCTGCGCGTTGGCCTGGTCGTCCCACAGGTCGGGCGCCGCGACCGCCTCACCGAGGTCGGCGATCTCCTTCTTCATGGCGTCGAGGTCGAGCACCTGCTCGATGGTGTGCATCGTCGCCTGGAGCTGCTTGATCTGGGTGTCGAAATCGGGGCCTGCCACGAGCGAAGCGTACGCGACGAGCGCCCCGGAGCGCGCCTGGGCACCTATCCTGCGAGGCATGGACGATGCGGGCAGGGACGAGACGGAGCGGGAGCGGCTCAACCGGAACCTCGACGAGCTGCTCCAGGAGCTGCGGGTCACCCAGACCGGGGTGCAGATCCTGACCGGCTTCCTGCTCACACTGCCGTTCAGCCAGCGCTTCGGGTCCCTCGACCACGTGCAGCGCGGCGCCTACCTGGCGGTGCTCTGCGGCTCGGTGCTCGCGACCGGCCTGATCATCGCGCCGGTCGCGTTCCACCGGGTGCTCTTCCAGCACCACGAGCGGGCCTGGCTGGTCGTCAACGCCAACCGGGCGGCACGCGCCGGGCTGCTGATGCTCGCCCTGACCACGTCGGGCGTCGTCTGGCTGGTCTTCGACCTGGTCACCGACCGCACCTGGGCCTACGTCGCGGGGCTCGCGGCACTGGGCTTCTTCACCGCCCTGTGGGCGGCCTACCCGTTGCTGCGCGCGCCCCGCTCGGTCAGCCGACCCTAGACATCGCGTGGTCGGGCTCGATCTGCTCGCGCAGGGTGTGCAGGATCCGCGACAGCAGCCGGGACACCTGCATCTGGGTGACGCCGATCTCCTGGGCGATCTGCTCCTGGGTCCAGCCCTCGAAGAAGCGCAGCTCCACGATCCGGCGGTCCCGCTCCCCCAGGCGCCGTACGGCGGGGCCGAGCATCACCCGCGCCTCGGCGCTGAGCAGCTCACCGCCCTCGTCGCGGACCAGGTCGCCCAGGGTGGATGAGCTCTCGGGACCGATCGGCACGTCGAGCGAGGACGGGGTGAAGGCACCGTCGGCGGCGAGCGCCTCGATGACCTCCTCGACGTCGACGCCGAGCGCGAGGGCGACCTCGCGGGGACGCGGCGAGCGGCCCAGCTCCTGGGCCAGGTCGGTGGAGATCCGCGAGATCCGCGACTGGAGCTCCTGGATGCGCCGCGGCGGGCGCACGGTCCAGCCGAAGTCGCGGAAGAACCGCTTCACCTCCCCGCTCACCGTGGGTACGGCGTAGGAGAGGAAGTCGCGGTCGTGCGACGGGTCGAAGCCGTTGACGGCCTTGACCAGGCCCATGTAGGCGACCTGGACCAGGTCGTCGAGGTGCAGGCCGCGCTTGTTGTAGCGCTGGGCGATCGCACGTGCGACCACCATGTTGACCATCACGACCTCTTCACGGAGCAGCCGCTGGACCTCGGGGTCGAGCGTCGAGCTGATCTCGCGGAGAAGCCGGGCGGTGGTCTCCGAACGGTCGGAGTCGGACAGGTGTGAAACCGGCGAAGCGGGAGGATCTGCGATCGGATGGACCGCGTCCGGAACGTCGGGGCTGGCAGTCATAGCGCCCACTCAGGTTGTGCAAGTAGTGGCGCATTTGCTTGACCACTCAAGTCTTGACTAAAGCACTCCCCTCCCCGGACTACAAGCGAACTTCTCGGTTTGTCCCGTTTCGGAGGCGCACCGTGTGACGGGGCGTACGGCGTTCGTCACGGACTCACGGCGACAAAGGAGGCCGCCGTACCGCTGACCCGGGGCGCGCGGACCCAGCCGGGCGGGGCAACCGGCAGCCGCAGCGGCGACATGAGCCTCACCACCACCCGGCGCGGCTCGGCCCGGACCTCGAAGGCCAGTCCGGGGTAGCGCGCCGCCGCTCCGCTGCGGGCCAGGTAGTCGGCGACCAGCGCCCGGGCGACCTCGGGGTCGATCTCGGCGCGCTCGTCCAGGCCACCCTCGTAGACCTGGCGGCCCTGCACGCCGTCGGCGGCCGCGAGCGCAGCGCCGTCGGCGAGCGTGTCGAGTGCCTGCCGCCGCAGGTAGGCGGCCGACGCGTCCACGACCACGCCGACGAGCAGCACGGCGAGCAGGCAGAAGCCCACGATGAGGACCGCGACCGTGCCGCGCTCGTCGGGGCGCCTCACGAGCGGGCCTCGCGGAACGTGCCGTAGGGCACGGCGTGGCTCGACTCGACCCGGATGCTGGGCGTGTTGCCGCCCAGCGCCGTCGGCACCAGCGGCAGGGGGACCGGGTAGCGCACGTCGACGTGCAGGGTCTCCCCGGGCGACAGGCAGCGCGCCGGGTCCGGCTCGCACCACAGCGTCAGGCTGCCGCGGCCGAGGTCGAGCCCCTGGTCGGCGAGCGCGACGGCAGCGGCTGCTCTGGCCCGGGCGCGCCCCTCCTCCTCGCTCGGCGCGACGGCGTAGGCGCGGCCGGCGGCCCGGGTTGCGGCGCTCACCGCGAACGCCGACCGCTGCACGGTGAAGACCGCGAGCAGGACGTAGACGAGCGGGACCAGCAGCAGCACGGTCAGCCAGGTGACCTCGATCAGGGCGGTGCCGCGCTCGTCGCGCCGCCTGCTCACGGGACGGGCTCCTCGATCGCGTGGCCCGACGCGTGCACGACGACAGCCGGCCCCCACAGCCCGAGTGCAGGGACCGCGGCGGTCACGTCCACCTCGACACCGGGCGCACCGGCGACCAGCACGGGCCGGACGCTCACGTCGCGGGCGAACCGGCCCGCGAGTGCCCCGGCGATCTGCTCCCGGGTGCGACCCACCCCGGCCGCGAGGGGCTCGTCGGCGGTCGCGGCGTAGCGCGCGCCCTCCGACGCGGCGGCGGTCAGGGTGTTGCGCACGTGCAGGACCAGGCCGACCTGCAGGATCCCCAGGAACAGCGGGAGCAGCACGACGAGGACCAGCACGAAGTCCACGACGGCCGCACCGCGCTCGTCCCTGACCCGGGCCAGGCGCATCGTCAGTTGGTGACCGAGGCGAGCGCGGAGCGCAGCAGCGCGGCCAGCTCGGGGCCGGCCACCGCCCACAACGCGGCCACCAGTCCGGCCGTCATGACGGTGATCATCACCCAGCCGGGCACGTCGCCGCGCTCGTCGCGGGCTGCAGCACGCTGGTGGACCAGCCTTGCCAGGTGTCTCATGTGTCCCCCTCGGACTCTCGTCTTCCTCATGGCGTCACCAGGTGCAGTCCGACCACACCGGGCCAGAACGCGAACACGACGGTGACCGGGAGGACCAGGAAGACCACCGGCACCATCATCACGACCTCCTTGCGCGCGCCGCTCTCGATGAGCGCGCGGCGACCCGCCTCGCGGACGTCGGCCACCTGGGCGTGGAGTACGGCGGCCAGCGGCGTCCCTCGCTCGAGCGCGACGGCCATCCCCTCCGCGAAGCGAGCCACCACGGCCACGCCGGTGCGTCGGGCGAGGTCGTCGAGGGCGCGGGTAGCAGGGGTGCCGGTGCGGATCTCGGCCAGCACGCGCCCCAGGTCGGCCGCGAGCTCACCGTGGCAGCGGGTGACCACCCGGTCCAAGGCGGCCACCGGGCCTTCGCCCGCAGCGACCGACAGGGCGAGCAGCTCCGCGACCGTCGGGAACTCGGCGAGCACGGCACGCTCGCGGGTCGCGACCTGGGCGGTGAGGCGGTTCTCACGCAGCAGCGCGCCGGTCACGAACGCGACGGCGCAGAGCACCAGCAGCGGCACCGCGCGACTCGGCGTGGCGAGCACCACGAGCAGCGAGACGGCGCCGGTGGCGCCCAGCGCGACCAGCCCCCAGAGCGCCTGCTCGACGCGAAACTCGCGCAGCGTCAGGCCCAGCCCCGCCCGCTCGATCCGCCGGCGCACCGACGCGGACCCGCCGAGCACCCGGTCCAGCAGTCCGGCCGCGGACCCGAGCAGCGGCCCGAACAGGGCACCGAACGCGCCAGCCGCCCCGCCACCGCTGGTCGACGTCGCCGGCGGAAGCGCCGGTCCGGTGCGGGGCACGTCACGGACGTAGGGCAGCACCCGGTCGGCCAGCCGCGGCCGGCGCAGCACCACCAGCCGCTGGCCGGCCAGGAGCAGTCCGAGCGCGAGCATCGCACCGGCGACGCCTCCCCAGACCGGGCCGGTCACGCGAGGATCCTGCGCTCGACAGGGAGCCGTCCGGCCCGGACCATCAGCCGGTAGGCCACCAGGCAGACCGCCGCGCCGCCGACCAGCACCACGGCACCGGCCGGCGAGGCGTAGCGGACGATCACCTCGTGCTGGAAGCTCAGCATCAGCAGCACCAGCCAGGGTGCCGCCACCGCGAGGCGGGCGCCGTTGACGGTCCACGCCTGCCGCGCCTCGAGCTCGGAGCGGGTGTGCGCGTCCTCGCGCAGGAACGAGCTCAGGTTGCGCAGCAGCCCACCGAGCTCGCCGCCGCCGACCTCGCGGGCCAGCCGGAGCGCCTCGACGACCCGGTCGCCGACGGGGTCGGCCAGCCGGCCTTTGAGCCGGTCGAGCGCGTCCCCGAACCGGCCGGTGACCTGGTAGTCCGCGGCGAACGCCCGAAACGGCTCGCGCAGCGGCTCCGGCCCGCGCTCCCCGAGCTGGCCGAGCGCCTCGGGCAGCGAGAGCCCGGCGCGTACGGCGCTCGCGAGGTTGTCGACCGCCTCCGGCCACACCTCGGCGAGCTCCCGCTGCCGGCGGCGGGCCCGCCCCGCGAGCACGGCGTGCGGGAGGTAGCCGCCGATCAGCCCGAAGGCGACCGCGACGGTCGCGGTCCCCGAGAGCACCTGCAGGGCCAGGAACGCGACCACGCCCAGGGCGGCCGCGACCGTCCAGACACCCGCGACCGAGGTGCCGGCCAGCCCCGCGGCGTCGAGGTGGCGGCGCACGCGGCCGGGCGTCCGGGGACGCCGTACGGCGGGAGGGGCGGAGACCGAGAGCCAGACCAGCAGCAGCCCGACGCCGGCCAGCAGGCCGACCACGGCGCCCATCAGCGGTCCCCGGCCAGCAGCGCGTGCACGTCGACACCGGCGCGGGCGTAGCGCTCGAGCCGCGGCGGCATGCCCTGGGCGCGGACCATGGCGCCGTCGCGGCGCCAGAAGACCGGCTCGGTCTCGATGGTGTCGTTCTCGACGCGCCCCGGGACCGCCACGACCTCCTCGACCTGACGGCGCCCGGTGGCGTCGATGCCGAGGTGCACGACCAGGTCGACCGACGCCGCGACGGTCGGCACCACGAACCTGGCTGAGATGTTCTCGCCGGCCAGCAGCGGCAGCGTGCACATCTTCACCAGCGCCTCGCGGGCGCTGTTGGCGTGCAGGCTGGCCATCCCGGGCAGGCCGGCGTTGAGCGCGAGCAGCAGGTCGAGGCACTCGGCGGCCCGAACCTCGCCGACCACGATTCGCGAGGGACGCATGCGCAGCGACTCCTTGACGAGGTCGCGCAGCGCCACCTCGCCGGTGCCCTCGAGACCCTGCTGCCGGGTCTGCATGGCGACCCAGTCGGGATGGCTGAAGCGGAGCTCGAAGACCTCCTCGACGCTCACCACCCGGTCGTGGCCAGGGATGCCGGCGGCCAGACAGTTGAGCATCGTGGTCTTGCCGGCCTGGGTGGCTCCCGAGACGAGGATGTTGAGGCCGGCGCGCACCGAGGCGGACAGGAAGCGCGCCGCCTGGTCGCTGAGGCTGTCCAGCCCGACCAGGTCGCTCAGGTGAGCGGCGCGGACCACGAACTTGCGGACGTTGACCGCGGAGAAGCCGCGGCTGATCCCCTCGAGGACCACGTGCAGCCGGTGCCCCTCGGGGAGCATCGCGTCGACGAACGGGGTGCTCACGTCGACCCGGCGGCCGCTCGACTTGAGCATCCGCTCGACGAGCTCCTGCACCTGGGCGGTGGTCAGGATCGTGTCCGTCAGCTCGTGGCGGCCCGCCCTGGCCACGAAGACCCGGCTCGGGTCGTTGATCCAGATCTCCTCGACGGTCGGGTCGTCGAGGTAGCGCTGCAGCGGGCCGAAGCCGGACACCCGCGCCACCAGCTCCTCGACGGTGCCGTCGGCATCCTCGACGGGCAGGACGGTGCCGGTGAGGCTGGCAGCGTCGTGCTCGGCGACCAGCTGGCGGGCGGTACGGCGGACCAGGGTGGCGTCGCGCTGCGGGTCGATCCCCTCGCGCCGTACGGCGTCGCGCAGGCGGGCGTCGAGAGCCTCGATCATCTCGGCGTGCGAGGCCGCGTAGGTCAGGCTCATCGTCGTCGACCCCCGTCACGTCGAGTCCGCTGGAAAGGTGCGGCGAGTCTTACCCGAGCGCCTTCGTGCCGGAAACCAGGACGTCACCGACCCTGTGGACAAACCGGGTGCGGCGACCCCAGACGTTTATCCCCGGGCGCATGGGGCATGCTTCGGAGACCGGTTTTCAGCGACCGTGTGATGTGAAACCCCGCCGTGTCTCGGGAGCGGCGGGTTTCTCATTTAACGCGCGAGCAGCTCCCCGAAGAGGTCGCCGTGCTCCGCGACCCGGTCCAGCACCTCGTGCCACCGCAGCTGCTCGATGCCCAGCGGGTCGTCGGCGCCCTCCTCGATCTCGGCCCAGGTGCGTGGCGCGGCGACGTAGGGCGTCCCGCGGCCGCGCAGGGAGTAGGGCGAGATGGTCGTCTTGGCGGCAACGTTCTGGCTCCAGTCGAGGAAGACCTTGCCGCTGCGCCGGGCCTTGGTCATCTGCCAGACGACCAGGGCCTCCTCAGCGGCGAGCTCCTTGGCGACCTTCTGCGCCACATCGCGCACGTCGTCGGCGTTGAGCTTGCCCGGCAGCGCGGCGTAGAGGTGCAGGCCCTTGCTGCCGCTGGTGACCGGCGCGCTGGCCAGCCCCATCGCGTCGAGCCGGTCGCGCACCAGCAGCGCCACCTGGCAGCACTCGTGCACGCTAGCGGGCTCGCCGGGGTCGAGGTCGATGACCAGACGGTCGGGGTTCTTCGGCTGGTGGTTGCGCCCGAACTTCCACTGGTGCACGTGCAGCTCCAGCGAGCCGAGGTTGGCGAGGTAGGTCAGCGCGGCGAGCCCGTCGACGACCGGGAACGTGACCGCCTCGCCGCTGCCGCGCGACCCCTTCGACGCGACGGTCTCCGCGCGCAGCCACGAGGGCGCGCCCGGGGGCAGGTTCTTCTCGAAGAACGACGGCGCGGCCGTGCCGTTGGGCCAGCGGATCCGGGTCACCGCGCGGTCAGCGAGGTGCGGCAGCAGCACCGGCGCGACCTGGGCGTAGTAGTGCAGCACCTCCCCCTTGGTTGTCCCCGTTTCCGGGTACAGCACTTTCTGGAGGTTGCTGATCTTCAGGGTCCGGCCGTCGACCTCGACGCGGACCTCGTCTCGCTCGGGCATCACACGTCACCGGCGCCCAGGTCGGTGCGCACGCCGGCGAAGCTCGGCTGCCGCAGCCGGCCGCCGGGGGTGAACCCGAGGCTGGCCACGTCGACGACCACCTCGGGGCGCACCCAGACGGTGCCCTTCGCGTCCACGGCGGGCACCTCATCGGCGAACGGGGACGCGTCCGCCAGCAGCGGCGTCAGCAGCTCGAGCAGCCGCTGCCCGGCCTTGCCGGCGATCCCGCTGCCCACCCGTCCCCGGTAGCGCAGCCCGTCCGGCCCGGGCTCGCCCACGAGCACCGCCCCGAGCCGGGTGGTGCTCTCCGTCTCCGGCCGCCAGCCGCCGACCACGTAGGACGCGCTGTCGCGGTGCGGGAACTTCAGCCAGTCCGTCGTACGGCGTCCCGGGACGTAGCGGGAGGCGAGCTTCTTCGACACCACCCCCTCGAGGCCCTGCTGACGGGTCGCCTCGAGGAGCATCGGCCCGTCGTCGTACGCCGGGGGTGTCTGCCAGTGCACGTCGCCGAGACTGAGGCTCGCCAGCAGCACCCGGCGCTCCGAGAGAGGCAGTTCGCACACGTCGCGACCGTCGAGACGGAGCACGTCGAAGACCAGCAGGGTGACCGGCGTGGCGCGGGCGAGCTGAGCGACCCGGCGCGGGTCGCGGACGTGGATCCGCTCCGCGAGGGCGCCGAACGTGGGTACCCCGCCGGCGAACGCGACCAGCTCACCGTCGAGCAGGACGTCACGGCCGCCGAGGAAGGAGCCCAGCCCGGACAGCTCGGGGAACCCTGCGGTGACGTCGTTCTCGTTGCGCGAGCGCACCGTCACGGCACCCTCGTGGACGTCGACGAGGACCCGCATCCCGTCCCACTTGACCTCGTGCGTCCACTCCGGACCGGTGGGCACGGAGGTGCCGCGGGTCGCGAGCATCGGACGCATGCGCACATCCTGACCGATGAGTACCGTGGTCGGCAGAGGTCTCGGACATCGACAACGGACTCGTCACGAAGGAGCACAGCATGCGCGCGATCTGGAAGGGCGCGGTGTCGTTCGGGCTGGTCTCGGTGCCTGTGAAGCTCTATGCGGCGACCGAGAGCCACGACATCTCCTTCCGCCAGGTGCACGCCAGCGACGGCGGCCGGATCAAGTACCAGCGGGTCTGCAGCCTCGACGGCGAGGAGGTCGCCTACGCCGACATCGCCAAGGGCTACGAGACCGAGGACGGCCAGATGGTCGTGCTCGACGACGAGGACCTCGCCTCGCTGCCGGCCTCGAGCAGCCGCGAGATCTCGGTGGAGAAGTTTGTGCCCCGCGAGCAGATCGACCCGCTGTGGCTGGAGAAGTCCTACTACCTCGAGCCCGAGAAGACCGGCGCGAAGCCCTACGCCCTGCTCCGGCAGGCGCTGCTGGAGGCCGACCGGGTGGCCGTGGTGACGGTGTCGATCCGGACCCGGATGACCACCGCTGTGCTGCGGGTGCGCGACGACGTGATCGTGATGCAGACGATGCTCTGGCCCGACGAGGTGCGCCAGCCCGACTTCTCCAGCACCGACGTCGAGGACGTCAAGCCGCAGGAGATGAAGATGGCGCGGCTGCTCGTCGAGACGCTGGCCGGCGACTACGACCCCGACGAGTTCGAGGACGACTACCAGACCGCGGTCGAGGCGCTCGTGCAGGCCAAGCTCGACGGCGGCGAGGTCACCACGGTCGCGGACGAGAAGCCGTCCGGCGGCGAGGTCGTCGACCTGCTCGCGGCCCTGCAGCGCAGCGTCGACGCGGCCAAGACCGCCCGCGGCGAGGCGCCCGAGGCCGAGGCCCCGAAGAAGGCGCCGGCGAAGAAGACCGCCGCCGCGAAGACCGCCGCCAAGGCACCCGCGAGGAAGGCCCCCGCCAAGAAGGCGCCGGCGAAGAAGACCGCCGCCAAGAAGACGGCCTCCCCCAAGGCCTCCTGACGCTGGACTGACTCCCTCACCGAAGATCAGGCGGACTCGGCGTCGACGTGCGTGCGGGCGGCGGGGCTGTCGGGGAAGCGGCGGGCCAGCCGGTGGTGGGCCAGGTCGGCGAGCCGGGGCGCGACGAAGTTGAACACCTCGGCGACGTTGCCGGCGAGCGTGGACACCGTCAGCGGCCGGTCCTCGAGGGCCCGGAGCACGCGCGCGGCGGCCTGCTCCGGCGACAGGGCGGGAGCCCGCTTGTAGGCGTCGGTGGGGCCGATCATGTCGGTGCGCACCAGCGACATCCGCACGTTGGTGAACGTGACGCCGTCGGCGTAGAGCTCGCGCCCGGCGATCCGGCTGAAGACGTCGAGGGCGGACTTGGAGGCGATGTAGGCCGCGAACTTCGGGGCCTTCACCTGCACGCCCCAGGTGAGGATGTTGACCACGTGGCCGTCGCCCTGCTCGACCATCGCCGGCAGCAGGCCGAGCATCAGCCGCACCGGCCCGAAGTAGTTGATCGCCATGGTGCGCTCGAAGTCGTGCATCCGGTCGTAGGACAGCGCGATCGAGCGCCGGATCGAGCGGCCGGCGTTGTTGACCAGGTAGTCCACGCCGCCGTGCTCGGCGAGCACCTTCTGCACGAGCCGGTCGACGGCCGGGCCGTCGGTCAGGTCGCAGGTGAAGACGAACGGCGTCCCGCCGGCCTCCTCGACACGCGTCGCGACCCGGCGCAGGTCGGCCTCGCGGCGGGCCACCAGCAGCACCGTGGCACCCGTCGCCGCGACGGCCACCGCGGTCGCCTCACCGATCCCCGACGACGCCCCGGTGACGAGAACCCGCTTGCCCTGCAGGGGGCTCGGCGTCGCGCGCAGGTGCGAGAGCAGGTGCCGTCGCAGGAACGCGCGCGGGGTCGTGGTCAGCACGGCAGTCACAGCGAGGGCCTCCGGTCGGCCCAGGGACGGGCCTGCTCGAGCTGCGCGGAGAGCGACAGCAGCGTGGTCTCGTCGGCCGGGCGGCCGACCAGCTGGACGGCGAGCGGCAGCCCGTCGTCGGCGAAGCCTGCGGGCACGGACGCAGCGGGGTGGCCGGTCACGTTCCACAGGGCGGTGTAGGCGATCATCGGCATCGCGGCCAGCGAGGCGCGGGCGGCGCCGATCCCGTCGAGGACCCCGACCGCGGGCGGCCGGTGCGCGATCGTCGGGGTGAGCAGCACGTCGCAGCGCTCGAAGACCTTGCCGGCACGGGCGGCGACCTTCTCGCCCTGGCGGATCCCCCACTCCACGACCTTGGGCGTGACCCAGCGGCCGAGCCGCAGCGTCTCGCGGGTGCGGCGCTCGAGCAGGTCTGGCCGCTCGACGGCGTCGGCCTCGGCACGGATGCCGCCGAAGAACTGCGGCACGAACGCGGTGGTCGGGTCGGGGTAGGCCGGGTCGACCTCCTCGACGTCGTGGCCGAGCGAGGCCAGCAGCGCGGCGGTCTCGTGCACCGCCCGCACGTGCTCGGGGTCGGGGCGCACGCCGTGGGTGACGGGCTTGGTCGACCAGCCGACGCGCAGCCGTCCCGGCTCCCGTCGTACGGCGTCCACGAACGACATCGGGGGCGCGGCGAGCTGGAACCGGTCGCCGGGCACCGAGCCGCGGATCACGTCGTAGACGAGCGCACTGTCGAGCACCGAACGGGTCAGCGGGCCGATCGTGCCCAGCGCCCACCACAGGTGCGGGTAGGGGGCGCCGCTGACCCTGCCTCGCTGCGGCTTGAGGCCGAACAGGCCGGTGCACGCCGCGGGGATCCGGATCGAGCCGCCGCCGTCGCCGCCGATGCCGACGGGTACCAGGCCTGCGGCGACCGCGGCCGCCGTACCCCCGCTGGAGCCGCCCGGGGTGCGCTGCACGTCCCAGGGGTTGCGGGTGGTGCCGTGGGCGACGGACTCGGTGAACGGCCAGGCGCCGAACTCGGGCATGTTGGTCTTGCCGACCACGACCGCACCGGCGACGCGCAGCCGGCGCACCACCTCGCCGTCGGCGGCGCGCGGCGTGCGGTTGGCCTTGCCGCCGAACGTGGTGACCAGCCCGGCGACGTCGTCCTCCTCCTTGATCGCGACGGGGACGCCGTGCAGCGGGCCGAGCCCGGACGGGTCGGCGCGGCGGGCGGCGTCGCGGGCGTCGGCCTCGGCCAGCGCCGCGTCCGCGACCACGGCGGTGAAGGCGTTGAGGCTGCCGTCGTGGCGGGCGATCCGCTCGAGCGTCGCCGCCACCAGCTCGCGGCTGGAGACCACGCCGTCACGGACCGCTGCGGCCTGGCCGGATACGCCTGCGAAGAAGAGGTCGTCGTCCACGCTCGCCGATGTTACTCGTCAGTCAGGTGTCGCGCAGCGCCGGATCGCCAGCACCACCAGCGACCGCGTCACCGCGACCAGCTCGTCGATCTCGACCCGCTCGAGGGGCGCGTGCGCCCAGGCGATGTCGCCCGGCCCGTAGTGCAGCGTGGGGATCCCGCCGATGCCGGTGTAGAGCCGCAGGTCGCTGCCGTAGACCGCGGCGGCCAGCGGCGGCACCGCTCCCCCGGCCGCGGCCACCGCGTCGCCCATCTCGCCGACCAGCGGGTGGTGCGCGTCGGTCATCCCGCTCGCGAACTGGCCACCGGGCCAGGTCACCACCGGCCGGTTCTCGCGCAGCCACGGGTCGGCCATCGCCACCTCGTTGACCGCGTCCTCGAACGCGAAGCGCGCGGTCTGCGGGTCCTCGCCCAGCACCACGCCGTAGCGCCCCTCCGCGACCAGCCGGTCGGGCACGTTGGAGGACCAGTCGCCGGCGGAGACGATCCCGACCGAGAGCGCGTAGGGCAGGTCGCTGGCGAACAGCTGGTCCACGTCGGCGTTGCGCTCGGCCTCGAGCCGCTTGAGCCGCGCGTGCACCGGCAGGAACGCCTCGAACGCCGAGACCCCCTCGCGCCGCATGGAGCCGTGGGCGGAGCGGCCGGGGACCTCGATCCGGAACGTCAGTGCGCCGGCCGTCGCGGTGACGATCCGGGCGCTGGTCGGCTCGGTGATCACCGCCGCCTCGCCGCGGTGGCCGCGGCGCAGGGTCGCGAAGCCACCGAGGCCGCCGTCCTCCTCGCCGACCACGGCGTGGATCGCGAGCGGCTTCTCCAGCGTGACCCCGGCGGCGCGCAGCGTGCGCAGCACCGCGAGGTTGGCGGCCACGCCCGCCTTCATGTCGCAGGCGCCCCGGCCGTAGAGCGCCCCGTCGCGGATCTCCGCCGAGAACGGGTCGGAGCCCAGCCAGGTCTGCGGGTCGCCGGGGGGTACGACGTCGGTGTGCCCCTGCAGCACGAGACCCGGCACGACGTCCGCGGCGGACGGGCCGGCCGTGCCGACGACGCCGACGGCGCGCTCGCGCTCCACCTCGACACCCGGGAACCAGGGGTCGCGGGCGGTCTCGTCGAGGTCCACCTCCCACTGGTCGACGTCGCAGTCGAGCTCGCGCAGCAGGTCCGCGACGTGCTCCTGCACCTCGACCTCGGCGTCGGTGCCCCCGACGCTGGGGATCCGGACGAGGGCGCCGAGGCTCTCGACCAGGGCCTCCTCGTCGAGGTGCTCGAGCACGGAGGCCTCGAAACCGGTCAGCTGCTGCTCGCTCATGTCGCCGAGTCTGTCAAAGGGTCCTGGCTATCGTGGACCCCGTGCTGACCGTGGCCCTGTGCGAGGACGATGTCGCGCTCCGCTCTGCCCTCGTGCGGGCGCTCCAGGCTGCGGGTCACACCGTCGCCGTCGCCCACAACGGCGCCGAGGCGCTCTCGGTCTTCCCCGACGCCGACCCCGACGTGGTGGTGCTCGACATCGGGCTCCCCGACTCCGACGGGCGCGACGTCTGCCTCGCGCTGCGTGCCGGCGGCCTCACCGCGCCGGTGCTGTTCCTGACCGCCCGGGACGGCGTGCACGACAAGGTGGCCGGCTTCGAGTCCGGCGCCGACGACTACCTGACCAAGCCGTTCGAGCTGCCCGAGCTGCTGGTGCGGCTCAGCGCGCTCGCCCGGCGCGCGCCGCGGAGCTCCGCCGCCGCGGACGGGCTGACCCTCGACCCGGCGCGGCACGCGGTCACCTCCGGCGACGTGACGGTGCCGCTGACGCCGACCGAGTTCCGGCTGCTGGCCCGGCTGCTGGGCGCACCCGGCGAGGTGGTCCGCCGACACGCGCTCGTCGCCGCGGGCTGGCCGATGGGCGCGGTCGTCCACGACAACACCCTCGACACCTACATCCGTCGGCTGCGCACCAAGATCGCCGACCTGGGCGAGCAGGGCAGCCAGACGATCGAGACCGTGCGGGGCGTGGGGTACGTGTGGCGCTGAGCCTGCGCGCCCGGGTGGTGCTCGCGACCACCGCGACCACGCTCGCGGCCGCGGCGGTGCTGGTCGTCGGCGTCCAGGTGCTGCTCGCCCGGCAGACCCGGGCGGACTCCCTCGACGTGCTGCACGGCCGGGCCGACGCCGCCGCCTCCACGATCCGGTTCAGCAGCGACCACGCGCGCGTGCTCGAGACCCCGTCGACGGTGCTCGACCAGGACATCTGGATCTTCGACCGCGCCGGGCGGCGCATCGACGGGAGCACGCCCACGGACGCCGTACGACCGACGCTGGCGCGGCTCTCCCGCAGCGCCACCGAGGAGGACACCACCATCCGCGGGCACCTGCGCTTCTATGCCCGGCCGGTGCTCTCCCCCGCCGACGGCAAGCCTGGCGCGGTGGTGGTGGCGGCACTCGACCTGACGCCCTACGAGCGCTCCGAGAGCCGCAGCCTGCGCTACTCCCTGGCGCTCGCGGCGCTCGCCGTGGTGGCCGCCGGGGTGGCGGCCTGGATCGCGTCGGCGGCCAGCCTCGGGCAGGTACGGCGAATGGCGCGCCGCGCCGACGCGTGGCGCGAGCACGACCTGACCGGCCGGTTCGCGCTCGGCCGGCCGCACGACGAGCTCACCGAGCTCGCACACACCCTCGACCGGATGCTCGACCGGATCGGCCAGGCCCTGCTCGCGGAGCGACGGCTCACCGACGAGGTCGCCCACGAGCTGCGCACGCCGCTGGCGGTGATCCGTACCGAGGCGCAGCTGGCGCTGTCGCGGGTCGAGGACCCGTTGACGCTGGAGTCGCTGGTCGCCGTCGTCGACGCCACCGAGCGGATGGAGGCCTCGATCGGGACCATGCTCGCGGTGGCCCGGGCCGCGCACGGCGAGGCGGACACCTGCCGCGTGCGGGAGGTCCTCGACCAGGCCGCGGCCGCCGCCCCCGAGGTCCCGGGCCGGGTGCTGCGGGTCGAGCAGGCACCGGACGCGCTGACCGTCGCGGTCCCGGCGGCGGTGCTCGTGGCGGCGCTCGGACCGCTGGTCGACAACGCGCTGCGGCACGCCCGGCACCTGGTCCGGCTGGCCTCGACCACCGACGGCGACCGCGTGTCGATCCGGGTCAGCGACGACGGCGACGGGGTGCCCGAGGACCTGCGCGAGCACGTCTTCGAGCCGGGCCTCACCACCACCGAGCACGGCGCCGGGCTGGGGCTGCCCCTGGCCCGGCGACTGGCCCGCTCGGCCGGCGGCGAGCTGCTGCTCGGCGCCGGCCCCGGCGGTGACTTCGTGCTCGACCTGCCGGCCGGCTAGCTGCTCACGGGGTGGCCAGCATGGTGCGCACCACCCGCAGACCCACCGAGAGCCGCGCCAGGTCGGCGTGGTCGTCGGCGCAGATCTCCGCGAGCGTGCCGACCGCCCGGGAGACGACCACCGAGTCGTCCTCCTCCCAGTCGGCCACCCGGACCGGTGCGGGCTGGCCGCCGTCGGTCTCGGCGAGCACCTGGGCGGTGAGCTGGGCGTGCACGGCGTGCAGGTCGTCACGCAGCGCGGCCCGGGCCATCGTCTGCCAGCGGTCGTCGCGCGGCAGGGACAGGATCCGCGCGGTCAGCGCCGACAGGCCGAGCCGCTCGCCGAGCGCGAAGTGCACGCGCGCCACCTCGAGCGGGTCGAGGCCGTCGCGCTGGGCGGTCTCCACCACCCCCATCACGGCGTAGGCCGGCGGCAGCACGGCGACCCGCACCGCGAGCTCCTCGGGCACGTTCTTGGCGACCAGGTCGTCGCGCCGGGCCTCGAACGCCGTCCGCTCGCGACCGGTGAGCAGCTCCGGCAGCGCCCGCATGACCTCCTGCGCCACGACGCCGAAGAACTCGACCGTCGCCTCGCTGTCGAGCGGGGGCCGGCGGTTGTTGAGCAGCCAGCGCGACGCCCGCTCGACCAGGGTGCGCATCTCCAGGCGCATCGTGGTCTGCAGCTGCGCGTCGATCACGTTGTCGTAGGAGTTCACCTCGTCGGTGAGCTCGCGGAAGCCGAACACCTCGCGGGCCACGAACGCGGCGCGGACCAGCTCCGGCGCCTCGGCCCCGGTCTCCTCGGAGAGCCGGTGGTAGTAGGTGATGCCGGCGCCGTTGACGAGCTCGTTGACCGCCTGGGTGGTGATGATCTCCCGGCGCAGCGGGTGGCTCTCCATCTGGTCGCGGTAGGTCTGGCGCATCTTGCTCGGGAAGTAGCCGAACAGGCTGTTGCGCAGGAACGGGTCGTCCGGCAGGTCCGAGGCGAGCAGCTCGTCGGCCAGCACGATCTTCGTGTAGGCCAGGAGCACCGAGAGCTCCGGGACGGTCAGGCCCTGGTTGCGCTCCTTGCGGTCCGCGACGGCCTTGCGGCTCGGCAGCGACTCCAGCTCCCGGTCCAGCAGTCCGGCGCGCTCCAGGCGCCGTACCCAGTCCTCGTGCACGTGCAGCAGCGGTGCCGCCTGCGCGGCCGCCGAGGCGAGCGCGACGTTCTGCTCGTAGTTGTCGACCAGCACCAGGCGGCCCACCTCGTCGGTCATCGACGCCAGCAGCTCCACGCGCTGCTTGCCGGTCAGGTCGCCGTCGGCGACCACCCGGTCGAGCAGGATCTTGATGTTCACCTCGTGGTCGGAGGTGTCCACGCCCGCGGAGTTGTCGATGAAGTCGGTGTTGATGCGGCCGCCGTCGCGGGCGTACTCGATGCGGCCCTTCTGGGTCAGGCCCAGGTTGCCGCCCTCGCCGACGCACTTGCAGCGCAGCTGCCCGCCGTTGACGCGGATCGGGTCGTTGGCCTTGTCGCCGACCTCCGCGTCGGACTCGGTGCGGGCCTTGACGTAGGTGCCGATGCCGCCGTTCCACAGCAGGTCGACCGGCGCGAGCAGGATCGCCTTCATCAGCTCGGCCGGCGTCATCGTGGTGACGCTGTCGCCGAGGCCGAGGACCTTCCGCACCTCGGCGCTGATCGGCACCGACTTCGACGAGCGGGCGAAGACGCCGCCGCCCGCCGAGATCAGCGTCCGGTCGTAGTCCTGCCAGCTCGAGCGCGGCAGCTCGAAGAGCCGCCTCCGCTCGGCGTACGACGTCCCGGCGTCGGGGGCGGGGTCGAGGAAGATGTCGCGGTGGTCGAACGCGGCCACCAGGCGGGTGTGCTCGGAGAGCAGCATGCCGTTGCCGAACACGTCGCCGGACATGTCGCCGACGCCGACGCAGGTGAAGTCCTCGCTCTGGCAGTCCACGCCCATCTCGCGGAAGTGCCGGCGCACCGACTCCCATGCGCCGCGGGCGGTGATGCCCATCGCCTTGTGGTCGTAGCCGACCGAGCCACCGGAGGCGAACGCGTCGCCGAGCCAGAAGCCGTACTCCTGGGCCACGCCGTTGGCGATGTCGGAGAACGTCGCGGTGCCCTTGTCGGCGGCGACCACCAGGTAGGAGTCGTCGCCGTCGTGGCGGACCACCCGGGTCGGCGGCACGTTCTCGCCCGCCACCAGGTTGTCGGTGATGTCGAGCAGGCCCGAGATGAACGTCTTGTAGCAGGCGATGCCCTCGGCCATCCAGGCCTCGCGGTCGGACGGGTCGGGCAGCTGCTTGCAGAAGAAGCCGCCCTTCGCGCCGACCGGCACGATCACGGCGTTCTTGACCATCTGCGCCTTGACCAGGCCGAGCACCTCGGTGCGGAAGTCGTCACGGCGGTCGGACCAGCGCAGGCCGCCGCGGGCGACCGCGCCGAACCGCAGGTGCACGCCCTCCACGCGCGGGGAGTAGACGAAGATCTCGAACTTCGGCCGCGGCTCGGGCAGGTCCGGGATCGCGTGGGGCATCAGCTTCAGCGACAGGTAGGACTTCGGCTTCCCGTCGGCGTCGACCTGGTAGTAGCTGGTCCGCAGGGTCGCCTTGATGACGGTCAGGTAGGAGCGCAGGATCCGGTCGTGGTCGAGGCTGGCCACGTCGTCGAGGGCCCGGGTGATCCGGTCCTCGAGCTCGGCCGTCTTGGCGACCCGGGCCTCGCTGTCCGCGGCGATCTCGCCGTTGCGGCCCGGGTCGAACCGGGTCTCGAACAGCGCCACCAGGTAGCGGGTGATGTCGACGTTCTGCTTGAGCGCGTCCTCGATGTAGTCCTGCGCGAACGGCGTGCCGCCCTGGCGCATGTACTTCGCGTAGGCGCGCAGCAGGGTCGCCTGCCGCCAGGTCAGCCCGGCGCCGAGCACCAGGCCGTTGAAGCCGTCGACCTCGTTGCGGCCGTCCCAGACCGCGGAGACCGCGTCCTGGAAGAGCTCCCGGCCGGCCTTGGGGATCTGCCGGGCGTAGCGCAGCCCGAAGTCGTAGATGTGCGAGGCGCGGTCGAGGCCCACCAGCTCGTAAGGACGCTCGTCGATCACCTCGACGCCCATCGAGGAGAGCACCGGCAGCACCTGGCTCAGCGACAGCGGGTCACCGATCCGGAACACCTTGAGCCGCGCCTCGTCCGGGGCGGCGTCCATCGGCTGGTAGAACGACAGCGACTGGCCCTCGCTGCCCTCGACGCCCTCGAGACGGCCCAGGTCCACCGAGCCGGTGCGCGGCGGGTAGTCCTCCTTGTAGGCCTCGGGGAACGAGTCGGCGTAGCGGCGCGCGAGCCGCGACCCCTGCTCCTCGCCGTACTCGGCGTGGACGGCGGCGGTGAGGTCGTCGCGCCAGGAGCGGGCGGCCTCGTTGAGCCGGCGCTCGATGTCGGCGAGGTCGAAGTCGCCGATCAGCAGCTCGCCCTTGCGGGGCCGGACCACGAAGTGGAGGCGGGCCAGCAGGGACTCCGAGACCCGGGCGGTGTACTCGATCGAGTCGCCGCCGAGCTGGCTGGTGAGGATGTGCGCGATCCGCTCGCGGACTGCCGTCGTGTAGCGGTCCCGGGGCAGGTAGACCAGGCAGGACAGGTAGCGGCCGTAGGTGTCGCGGCGCACGAACAGTCGGACCTGGCGCCGCTCGCGGGTGTGCAGCACCGCCTCGGCGATCGGCTGGAGCTCTTCGATCGGGGTCTGGAACAGCTCGTCGCGCGGGTAGGTCTCGAGCACGTCCATGAGCGCCTTGCCGGTGTGGCTCATCTTCGAGAAGCCGGCCCGGTCGATCACCTGCTGGGCCTTCTCCCGGATCACCGGGATCCGGGTCAGCGACTCGGTGTAGGCGGCCGAGGCGAACAGGCCCAGGAAGCGGCGCTCGCCGACCACGTCGCCGTTGGCGTCGAACGTCTTGACGCCGACGTAGTCGAGGTAGACGGGGCGGTGCACCGTGGCCTTGGAGTTGGCCTTTGCCAGCACCAGCAGGGTCTTCTCGCGCGCCTTGGCCTTCACCAGCGGCGGCAGCTTGCCGAACGACGCCGACATGTCCTGGTCCGAGCGCAGGATGCCGAAGCCGGTGCCGGGGACCGCGCGCAGCGACATCTCGCCGCCCTCCCCGTCCTCCTCGAGGTGGTACTCCCGGTAGCCGAGGAACGTGAAGTGGTCGTCGGCGAGCCAGCGCAGCAGCGCCTTGCCCTCCTCGACCTCGTGCCCGGGCAGTGGCGGCGGGGTGGCGTCCAGGTCCTCGACGATCTCGAGGGCCTTGGCGTGCATCTTCTCCCAGTCCTCGACGGCCTCACGGACGTCGAGCAGCACCTTGGTGAGCGCCTGCTCGATCGCGGCCAGCTCGGCGGCGTCGGACTCGCGGTCGATCTCGATGTGCATCCACGACTCGCGGAACACGTCGTGCTCCTGCCCGTCGGGGCCGGAGCGGTCCTCCTCGGCGAAGACCTCCTGGAGCGCGCCGGTGACGTCACGGCGGACCAGCATCTGCGGGTGCACGACCATGTGCACCTCGCGGGCCTCCTCGTTGAGCTCCATGGTCACGGAGTCGACGAGGAACGGCATGTCGTCGGTGACGACCTCGACGACCGTGTGGCCGCCTGCGGACCAGCCGTGCTCGGAGACGGTCGGGGTGAACACCCGGACGTTCGCGGTGCCCTGCGGGCGGTTCGCGGCCATCTTGTACTGGCTCATCGCGGCGCCGTAGAGGTCCACGTCGCTGCGCTCGGTGATGTCCTCGGCGGCGACGTGGCGGTAGAACGCCTTGAGCAGCCCGGCCGACGTCGCCGGCGGAGGTCCCCCCGCACCCTTGCGTCCGGCGGCGAGTTGGGCCGCCTTCGCGATCAGGTCGTCCTTGGTCTCTTCCAGCGTCGTACGCACGCGAATCAGGCCTCTTCCAGCTCCCGGTGGCGGCACGACTCTGTGCCGTCACCGACGACCCTAGAACCTCCGGGGTCGCCCCACCAACGGGGGCTCGCCGGACCCGCGTCTGGGATCCGAGACGGCGCTCAGAGCACCGAGCGCAGCTCCCACAGCAGCGGGTAGTAACGCAGGTCGAGCCGGCTGCGCAGGTAGTCCGCACCGCTCGACCCGCCGGTGCCGGTCTTGGTGCCGATCATCCGCTCGACCATCACCACGTGCCGGGCCCGCCAGGCCGCGGCGAGCTCGTCGTGCTGCACCAGGGCCTCCGCCAGCGCCCACACGTCGGCGTAGGACGACCGGTCGTGCGCCGCCCGGCGGACCGAGTCGGTGACCGCCTCGTCGCTCGAGGTGTCCAGGCTGCGACGCTCCAGCACCGAGAGGAACGCGTCCCACAGGGTGGGCTCGGCGAGCCGCTGCCGCAGCCGGGCGGACTCCTCCTCGGTGAGCCCGCGGAACCGCTCCACGAAGGACGGGTCCTTGGCGCCCGAGAGGAACTCCAGCTCGCGGTACTGCACCGACTGGAAGCCGCTGGCCGGGGCGAGCGCCTGCCGGAACGCCAGGAAGTCCTGCGGGGTCATCGTCTCGAGCACGTCGACCTGCTGGACGAGCACCCGCTCGATCACGTGCATCCGCTGCAGCAGGTGCTGGGCCCACCAGGTGCGGTCGCCCTGCATCGCGTCGCGGGCCGCGGTGGCCTCGTGCAGCAGCTGCTGGAACCACAGCTCGTAGACCTGGTGGATGGTGATGAACAGCAGCTCGTCGTGCGCCGGCGGCCGGGACTCGAGCTGCTGGGCCGACAGCAGCTGCCCGAGCTGGAGGTAGGAGCCGTAGGTGAGCTTGGCGCCGTGCTCGCCGAAGGCGACGTCGACACCGCCCCACTCACCCGCCCAGCCGGGGTCGTCGGCGCGTCCGTCGGGGGCGGGGCTCTGGTCGGGCTGGTCGGAGGTCACACCCGGGAGCGTAGCGAGCGCCCAGCCGATCCAGCATGATGGCGGGCATGAAGATCCGCCACGAGATGACGTACGACGCCTCCCCCGCCGAGGTCCACGCGATGCTCGCCGACCCCGCCTTCCGCGAGAAGGTCTGCGCGGCCATGCACGCCACCCGCCGCGAGGTGAGCATCGACCCCGCCCCGACCGGGATGCGCGTGGTGGTCGACCAGACCCAGCCTGCCAAGGGCATCCCGTCGTTCGCGACGAAGTTCGTCGGCGACGAGATCCGGATCGTCCAGACCGAGGGCTGGAACGGCGAGGACGACGCCACGCTGCTCGTCGAGATCCCCGGCAAGCCGGGCTCGCTGCGCGGCACCGTCACCCTGACCGCCGACGGCGCCGGCACGGTCGAGACCGTCGAGGGCGACATCAAGGTGTCGATCCCGCTGGTCGGCGGCAAGCTCGAGAAGCTGATCGGCGACATGCTCGTCGCCGCCCTCAAGACCGAGAACCGCGTCGGTCGCGGCTGGCTGGCCGGGGAGCGCTAGGAGCCGTCGCGGTCCTGCTCCGCGGCGATGTCGCGGCGGCGCAGGACGGCGACGACCACACCGAGCACCACGAACGGCCCCACCGCAACCACCGCGACGAGAAGCTGCTCGTAGGGGTGCAACGCACCCAGGTGGGCTGGAATCACCAAAGCTCGTTCTCTTCCGTGTCAGCTGACCGTCGCGAGCGCCGTCCGGTGGAGCGCCTGGCAAGGCGGAGGAGGGAGGCGGAGCGGGCTCCGTCGACCGACGACAACGCCGCCAGGCGCCCTCCGGACGTCGCGCAGCAGGTCAGCCCATGTAGGGGTAGCGATAGTCCTTGGGCGGGTCGAAGGTCTCCTTGATGGAGCGCGGCGAGGTCCAGCGCAGCAGGTTGGACGGCGCACCGGCCTTGTCGTTGGTGCCCGACGCGCGGCCACCACCGAACGGCTGCTGGCCGACGACGGCCCCGGTCGGCTTGTCGTTGATGTAGAAGTTGCCGGCCGCGAAGCGGAGCGCGTCACGGGCCCAGGAGACGACGTTGCGGTCCTGCGCGATGATCGAGCCGGTCAGCGCGTAGGGCGCGAACGACTCCATCTGCTCGACGGTCTTCTCGAAGTCGGCGTCCTCGAAGACGTGCACGGCGAGGATCGGGCCGAAGTACTCGGTCGCGAAGATCTCGTCGGTCGGGTCGGTCGCGACCACGACGGTCGGACGGACGAAGTAGCCGACCGAGTCGTCGAGCGTGCCGCCGGCGACGACCTCGAGGGTCGAGGACTCGTGCGCACGCGCGATCGCCTTCTGATGCTTGGCGAACGCCCGGTCGTCGATGACCGCGCCCATGAAGTTGGAGAAGTCGCTGACGTCACCGACGGTGATCGCCTCGACCTCGGCGACGAGCTGCTCCTGGATCTGGTCCCAGACGGAGCGCGCGACGTAGGCGCGCGAGGCGGCCGAGCACTTCTGGCCCTGGAACTCGAAGGCGCCGCGGATCAGCGCGGTGCGGACGACGTCCGGGTCGGCCGAGGAGTGCGCGACGACGAAGTCCTTGCCGCCGGTCTCGCCCACGATGCGGGGATAGGTGCGGTAGCTCGCGATGTTCTTGCCGACCTCGCCCCACAGGTGCTGGAAGGTCGGCGTGGAGCCGGTGAAGTGGATGCCGGCGAGGTCGGGGTGGTTGAGCGCCACCTCGGAGACCTCGAGGCCGTCACCTGGGAGCATGTTGATGACGCCGGCGGGCATGCCGGCCTCCTCGAGCAGCTCCATGGTGAGGTGCGCCGCGACCTGCTGGGTCGGCGACGGCTTCCAGATCACGGTGTTGCCCATCAGCGCCGGGGCGGTCGGCAGGTTGCCGGCGATCGCGGTGAAGTTGAACGGCGTGATCGCGTAGACGAAGCCCTCGAGGGGGCGGTGGTCGCTGCGGTTCCACACGCCGCGCGAGTTCGCGATCGGCTGGTCGGCGACGATCTGCTTCGCGTAGTGCACGTTGAAGCGCCAGAAGTCGATGAGCTCGCAGGCGGCGTCGATCTCGGCCTGGAAGGCGGTCTTCGACTGACCCAGCATGGTGGCGGCGTTGAGCTTCTGGCGCCACGGACCGGCCAGCAGGTCGGCGGCCTTGAGCAGGATCGCGGCCCGCTCGTCGAGCGGCAGCGCGCGCCACGCGGGGGCCGCGGCCTGGGCGGCCTCGATGGCGGCCTGGGCGTCGGCCTTGGTGGAGTTGCGCATCGTGCCGAGCACGTGCTGGTGGTCGTGGGGCTGCACGACGTTGATCTCGGCGCCGCCGCCCCTGACCTTCTTCCCGCCGATGGTGGCGGTCAGGTCGAGCTGGAGGCCCTTCTGGCGCTCGAGCTCGAGCTGGAGCTCCGCGCGCTCGGGGCTGCCCGGCGCGTAGGTCAGGTTCGGCTCGTTGACCGGAGCCGGGGAAGAGGTGATCGCGTCCATGGGCCCGATCGTGTCACGCACTCCCGGTCAGACCCAAATGACTCGGACGTTCCTTACAGCACGTCGAGCAGGTCGCCGATCTCCTGGGTGGCCCACCAGCCGAGCTCGTGGTCCAGGCAGCGCTCGACGGTCGCCTCCGCGTCCGCGTCGCCGGCCTCCGCGGCGGCCCACGCCTCCCGGGCCGCCGTGACGGTGTCCTGCGCGTCCTCCGCGTCGGCGAGGACCGCGGCGACGCGGCGGAACGGCACCACCTGCTCGACCTCGACCACCGTGGGGTCGTCGCCCTCGACCGGGGTCACCGTGCCCACGTCGAGCGCCAGCACCAGCCGGCGCGGCGGGTCGGCGTCGGTGAGCAGGCCCAGCGACGCCTGGGCGGCGGTCGCGGAGGCGGCGTACTCCCACTCCTCCTCGGAGGCGTCGGCCCACGCCGTACGCAGCCGGTCGGTGACCGCGAAGGCCAGGAACGGCGCCGGCCCGACGCCGTCGGAGGTGACCACCTCGCGGAGCCGGGCGGCGGTGACGGGGACGTAGACACGGGTGCTCACGGCTTGCCTGCCTTGCTGGTCGGCTTCGGGCTTGGCGGCTTGGGGGCGACCGCCTTCTTGCGGCCGCGAGGTGCCCGCTGGCGGGAGGCGCTGGCCGAGTCGACCAGCTCCTCGAGGGCCTCGCTGACGCACTGGCCGAGCACGTCGAGGTCCGGCAGCGCGTCCCGGTCGCCGGTCAGGCCGACGTAGACGCCGCCGTCGTAGGAGGTCACGCCGATCGCCAGCGCGTGCCCGGGCAGCAGCGGCGGCACCGGGAACGACTGGAGCATCTGCGCGCCTGCGGCGTAGAGCGGGAACTGCGGGCCCGGCACGTTGGTGATGACCAGGTTGAAGCCGCGCCGGGACTGGGCGGCCGCCACCCGCGACCCAAGGGCGTGGAACGTGGTCGGCGCGAAGCCCGCGACGCCGGCGATCCGGTCAGCCGCGACCGCGCGGCCGGTCTCCTTGTGCGCCTTGAGCGCGTAGGAGACCTGGTGCAGGCGGACCACCGGGCTGGGCTCCCCGATCGGCAGGCTGAGCAGGTGCCCGGCGACCTGGCTGCCCAGCGAGGTCGGCTCGAGGTCGCTGTCGATGACGCTCATCGGCACCATCGCGCGCAGGGTCCGGCTGCCGTGCACCGGCTCCGCACGGGTCATCAACCAGGAACGCAGCGCCCCGGTGATGGTCGCCAGCACGACGTCGTTGACGGTGCCGCCGTGCACGCGACGCACCTTGCGGTAGTCCTCCAGCGAGGTCGCCACCGTGACGAAGCGGCGCTGCTGGGACAGCGCGGTGTTCACCGGGCTGTCGGGGAGGGTACGGCGGTCGCTGACCGCCCCGGCCAGGTCGAGGGCGCGGCCGCCGAGCGCGCCGACGCTCCGGACCACCGCCTCGGCGTTGCCGCGGGCGGTGCGCAGCGCGCTGACCGGGTTGCGGACCGCGTCGCCGACCGCCTGGGCGACCAGGCCCGTGGCGCTCGGCGCCCGCTCGGGCCGCCAGTCGTCGTGCACGGTCTCGCGCACCGCCGGGTCGAGGTCCAGGATCACCTGGCCCAGGTCGATGGTGCCGACGCCGTCGACGAGCACCTGGTGGGACTTCGACAGCAGCGCGAAGCGGCCGTCCTCGAGCCCCTCGATCAGGTAGAGCTCCCACAGCGGCCGGGTGCGGTCGAGCTGGCGGGACATGATCCGCGCGACCAGGTCACGCAGCTGGTGCATGGAGCCCGGCCTCGGCAGCGCGGAACGCCGTACGTGGTAGGTCAGGTCGAAGTCGGTGTCGTCGACCCACAGCGGGTAGGCCAGCCGGCCCGGCACCCGGCGCAGCACCTGGCGGTAGCGGGGCGCGAACGCGATGCGGTCAGCGACCAGGGCCAGCAGCGTGTCGTGGTCGAAGCCGTCCTTGGGCGGCGAGAAGACCTCGAGCGTGGCGTTGTGCATGGGCGTGCTCGCCGACTCCGCGGCCAGGAAGGCCAGGTCGTCGGGGCGGAGCCGCTCGGTCATCGTGCACCTCTCGACGTGGGACCCGTTTCAGGAAAGCCTCAGCAGTGCATGCGATTGTGTCATCTGCACGCATACCTCCTGACCGAAGGACTCCTGGCATGGTCTTCGCCCACGGCATCGGCGGCGCGCAGGACCTGCCGATCCCGGCCGCGCTGGCGATGGCCGGCGCCGGTGCCGCACTCGCGATCTCCTTCATCGTGCTGGCCCTGGCCTGGCGGACGCCGCGGTTCGACGCAGCCACCGACGGGCGGCCCGTGCCGGCGGGCCTGGCCCGGCTGCTGGACTCCACCGGCTTCGCGTGGGCGGTCCGGGTGCTCGGCCTCGTCTTCACGGCCTACGTGACCTGGGCCGCGGTCGCCGGCCCCGACCTGCTGGTCAACCCGGTCTTCGGCGTGGTCTACGTGCTCCTGTGGGTCGGCATCGTGCCCGCCTCGCTGCTCTTCGGCCGGTTCTACCGCGCCGTGAACCCGCTGCGCACCCTGCACCTGCTGTTCAGCAAGGCCACCGGGGGGCGTCCCGAGCAGGGCGTGCTGGCGCTGCCGCGCTGGGTCGGCTGCTGGCCGGCCGCGCTCGGCCTGCTCGCGTTCACCTGGATGGAGCTGGTCTACCCGCACGCGACCTACCTGTCGCCGGTCCGGCTGTGGTTCGCGGTGTACGTCGCCGTGGTGCTCGTCGGGGCAGCGGTCTTCGGTGACGCGTGGATCGAGCGGGCCGACCCGTTCGAGGTCTACTCCAGCCTGGTCGGCCACCTGTCGCCGTGGGGCCGGCGCGCCGACGGCACGCTGGTCTGGCGCGCGCCGCTGCGCAACCTCGACGGCGTGGTCGCCGAGCCCGGGCTGGTCGGCGTGGTCGCGGTGCTGTTCGGCAGCACGGCCTTCGACTCGTTCAAGGACCACCCGACCTGGCTGAACTTCGTGCAGAGCTCGTCGGTCTCGCCGACGACCTTGAACTTCGCCGCCCTGGTCGTCTTCTGCGCGGTCGTCGCCCTCACCTTCACGGCCGCGACGATGTCGACCGGGGTCGAGGAGGGCACCACCCGGGCGTCGCTGCCGGGCCGCTTCGCCCACTCCGTGGTGCCGATCGTGGTCGGCTACGTGGTCGCGCACTACCTGAGCTACTTCCTCGAGGTCGGCCAGCAGACCCTGGTCCAGCTGTCCGACCCGATGAACACCGGCGCGAACTACCTCGGCACCGCGGACTGGCACATCAGCTACTGGATCAGCTCGCACCCGACGCTGCTGGCCTGGACCAAGGTGCTCTCGGTGGTCACCGGCCACGTCCTCGGCGTGGTCGCCGCCCACGACCGGGCGATCAAGCTGCTGCCCCGGCGCCACCAGCTCACGGGCCAGCTGCCGCTGCTGTTCGTGATGGTCTTCTACACCGTCACCGGGCTCTACCTGCTCTTCGGCGCCTGAGCCGTCCGCCTGCGGGCGGAGCCTGGCCCAGCACCGCCGCGGCGAGCCCCGCCACCGCGTCGCGCAGCGGGGACGGTCCCTCCTCCACCAGGCTCCGCCCGGCCATCAGGGCCCGGTCCGCGGCGGTGCGGTCGTCGGGCAGGAAGACCGTCGGCACCGGTCCGACGAACCCCTCGACCATGCCCGCGACCTCCCGCTCGGACCAGCCGAGGCTGGGGCGCATCCGGTTGACGGCGACCCGCAGCGGCGTCGCCGGCAGCACCTCGCGCAGGTCGACCAGGCCGCGGGCCAGCCGGGCCAGGCCGACCGGGTCGGCTGCCCCCACCACGACCACCTCGTCGGCCCGCTCGAGCGCGCCCAGGGTGGTGCCGTTGCGGCGGGGTGCCGGCGCGAACGGGTCCTCGCCGGCGTCCTCGAGGCTGAACCCGGTGTCGACCACCACGTGCCCGGCGAGCCGCGCCGCGGTGTCGAGCACCTCGGCCCAGGCCGCGGGGCGCACCTCGCTCCAGCGGTCGGCACGGGGCAGCCCGGTGAGGACCCGCAGGCCGTCGGCCGCGGTGCGGGCCACAGCCGCGAGGGTGGTCGGGTCGAGGCCGCCGGCATTGGCGAGCCGGGCCGCGGCCAGCAGGCCGGACACGTCGTCGAGCACGCCGAGGTGCTGGGCGACCGCGCCGGCGTAGGGGTCCGCGTCGAGCAGCAGGGCGTCGCCGCTGCGCACCGCGAGCTCCGCGGCCAGACCGACGGCCACGGTCGTGCGGCCCGGGGCGCCGGCCGGGCCCCAGACGACCAGCACCCGGCCTGCGCGCGCCGGCCCGGGAGACGCGTCCGCCCGGTCAGGGGCGGGCACGGTCGGGTCGTCGTACCCGTCGGGGCCGGAGGCCGCCTCGGCGGCCAGCGCACCGACGTCGGCCAGGGCCCCGGGGGCGAGCACGCGGTGGGCGCCGAGCCGGGCCAGCCGCTCGTGGTCGCCGGGGTCGGCGGCCACGACGAGCGTGCCCACCCCGGCGCGGAGCAGCAGGTCGACGCTGTCCGCGTCGAGACCCGGCAGGCCCGCGTCGACGAGCGCCGCGCGCGCCAGGCCGGTGCGTGCGGAGGCCAGCAGGTCCGGCAGGTCGACACAGCGCTTGTGCAGCACCGCGTCGCGCGACCGGGACAGGTCCTCCAGGACCCCGGACTCCCAGCCCGCGCCGGCGGCCGCCAGCAGGACGGGTGTGCGCTCCCCCATGGCGGCTCAGCCCCGGTGGGTGAGCAGGACCGTCCCGGTGCCGAGCGCGGCGAGCGCACCGGGCAGCGAGGCCTGCTGGTCGACGGGCACCCCGACGATCACCTGACGGGTGGTGGCCGGGCCGAGGGCGGTGTCGGCGTGCGGAGCGGCGACCACGACCACGTCGTCGAAGAGGAGGCGGGCGGCCTCGGTGCCGGTCTGGGTGGTGCGCGCGGCGCCGTCCCGGGCGGGCGTGACCCAGACGTCGACGACCGCCCCGGGCGACACGGTCGCCGGCACCTGGTCGGCGGGCACCGAGAGCGGCACCTCGGTGAGGCTCTGCCGGGGAGCGTCGGCCACGGCCGCCCGCGGCAGCAGCTCGCCGGCGCCGACGTCACGGGTGAGCACCGTGCCGGGCCTGGGGGCGGTGTCCGCACTGAGGTAGCGGTCGGCGTCGGCCTGGGACCCGAACACGACCTCCCGGCGGACCAGGTCGCCAGCGTCGACGCGCTGCCCGGCCGGCAGCGACACCCGCGCCGACCACACCCCGACGGCGCCGTCGTGGCCGAGCAGCCGGGCGCCGAGCAGCACCGCGAGGGCCACCAGCGCCACCCCGACGACCAGCCGCGGGTCGCGCCACCTGCTGCGCGTCGAGCGGGTCGCGGCAGGCGAGGCAGGACGGGGCGGGGTGCCGCCCGGCGCCGGGGATGCCGGGTCGGCGACCGCGCGCGGGGTGCGGAGGACGCTCGTCATGCGGGGCATCATGCTCCGCGGTTCCGGCGGTCAATCCTCGTCGTCCACAGGCTTCCCCCGTCCATGGGGCAGACGCTGGCATGATGGCCCGCATGCCGGAGCCCCGATTCCTGACGCTCGCGGACGTGGCCGAGATCCTCGCGACCTCGGTCGCTCAGGTCCGCGCGCTCGTGCAGCGCGGCGACCTGCGGGCGATCCAGATCGGGGGGCGCGGCCAGTGGCGCGTCGAGACGGTCGAGCTCGAGGCCTACATCCAGCGGATGTACGACGAGCAGGCCCGGTCTGCCGGGAGCACCTCCACCCCGGCGCACCAGGACCACTGAGCGCTGCTGCTGTCCCCTGCGGGTGACGGGTTGATCAGAGCCGGGTGACGACGGCCAGGGCGTCGAAGGCCACCAGCACCGGGGCGAGCGCCTCCCGGCCCGCGGTCAGCTCGGCGACGAAACCGCCGGTGTCCTCCGCGAGCTCGAGGAAGTCCCGTCCCACCCGGACCGGACGGCCCCGCAGGTGCCGCCCGTCGCACAGGCTGATCCGGACCGTGCCGCGCTCGTCGGCGAGTCCGCGCAGAGCTGAGGCGAGGCCCAGCCGGGCCGCGACCGGGCGCGCCTCCTCCCCGCGGGCCGCGGCAGAGGCCCCGTGCGCGACCGCGACCGTCGCCGTGCGGACCAGGCTCTCCGGGCCGCCGCGGCCCTCCTCCAGCAGCAGCCAGTCGCTGCCGGCGCGCAGCAGCGTCCCCGCGAGCCGCCCGTGGCCGGCGATGTCGAGCACGAGCGGCAGCCCGTAGCTCGCGTGCAGCCGGGCGACCAGGTCGACCCGGGCGTACTCGGCCGGCGCCAGCTCGGCGACCGTCGCGTCCCGCTCGTCGAGGGCCAGCCCCTCGGCCTGCTGCTCGAGGTCCTCGAAGACCCCGAGCAGCCGTTCGTCCCAGCGCATGACCTGACCGTGCTCGCTCCGTCGGGCCGTGTCAATCGCCGCCGGACCTGGGGACAACCGGTTGACCCGCGCGACAAACGCGCGCTGAATGAATCAAACGACATCAAACGCAAGGAAACGACGTCAGATGGATCCCCACGCAGTGATCGCGCCGCCCTCCCTCCGGACCTGGCTCCGCCTGGTGCTGCTGCTTGCCGGGGGCCTCGGCCTCACCCTCGTCCTCGCCGCGCTCGTCTTGCCGGCGCTGGCGCCGCTCTCCCGGCCTGCCGCAGCGGCCCCCGACGCCCTCGTCACCGCAGCCGCGGCGGCCGCTCTCGGCTGCTGCTGGCTGTGGGGGCTGGCCACGGGTACGGCGTTCGCGGTGCGGCTCGCCCGGCAGCAGAGCAACGGACGCCGCGGGCCCGGCCACCCGCTCCCCGCACCGGTCCCCGGGCGGACACCCCGCGCGGTGCGGCTCGTCGTCGCGGTCGCGCTCGGCGTCCCGGTCCTGGCCACCGGGACGGCACACGCGGCGACCCGGTCCGACGCGGGGCCGGTGCTGCCGCTCCCCGGCACGGCACCGAGCCCGAGCGCCTCGGCCACGCCCGTCGACCTCGACGCTGCCGCTCCGGGCGTGCTCGACGGGCTGCCGCTGCCGGAACGCCCGGACACGGGTCCCTCCGTGACACCGGCAGCCGTGCCGCAGCAGCGCGTCGTCCCTCGGTCCGCGCGTCCGCTGCCCGCCTCCGTGCTGGTGCAGCCGGGTGACTCGTTGTGGTCGATCGCGGCCGACCGGCTGTGCCGGCCCGGTGCCCCGACCACGGCGGTCGCGGACGCCGTACGACTGCTCGAGGCGGCCAACCGGGACCGGCTCGGCGCGGACCCCGACCTGATCTTCCCCGGCACCCGACTGGAGCTGCCCCGCACGACAACGACCCGAGAGGACCACCGATGACCGGCTACGACAACCCGGGGCTGCCCGCCCGGCGCAGCACGAGCAGCCGCCCACCGGCGCCGACGTGCGCGCCGCCGAGCGTGACCCGACTGGTCCCGCAGGGCCGGTCCCGCGAGGACATGCCGACGGCCAGCGTGCAGGGCGCGCTCGCGCTCGACCTCGGCCGGCAGGCGCCGCCACCGGTGGTGCCGGACCTGCGGGTCGTGCCCGACGCCAGCGGTGTCCTGCTCGGGCCCGGCGCGGAGGTGCGCGCCTGGGCGGGGCGGTTCGCGCAGTACGTCGTCGAGGTGGTCGGCGGGGACCGGCCGGTCAGCCAGCTGCTGCGGTGCACCAGCACCCGGGTCTACCAGGAGCTGTCCCGGCGCGCCGAGATCCTCGGCCGCACGACCCCGGCGACCGCGCGGCGCCAGACCGTGCGCCCCCAGGTGCGCACCGTGCACGTCTACCAGCCGACCAGCCAGGCCGCCGAGGTGTGCGTGACGGTCCGGCACGGGGAACGCTGCCGGGCGCTGGCCGCGCGGCTCGAGCGCCGCGACGGCCGCTGGACGTGCACCGCCCTCCAGATCGGCTGACCTGGAGGGCGGGCATGGTCTCGACCAGCGGCGTCTCAGCCGTTGACGCGGGTGGTGAGGCCGGTGGGGCCGCCGGCGGCGCCGTGGCACTTCTTGTACTTCTTGCCCGAGCCACAGGGGCAGTCGGCGTTGCGGCCGATGCCGGCGTAGGGGTCGTCGGCGCTGCCCGCGGGAGCGCCCTTCACCTCGGCCTCGCCGTCCTCGGACGGGGCCGAGTAGGACAGCTGCTGCGGACGCGTCGGGGTCTCGAGACCCTTGGCCACCAGGCCCGGGTGCTCGACGGGGGCCACCTCGACGTCGGCCTCGGCCTCCTCGGGCTGGTCGGCCTCGACCTGCACCTCGAGGTTGAACAGGTAGCCGACCGACTCCTCCTTGATGCCGTCCATCATGGTGGTGAACATGTCGAAGCCCTCGCGCTGGTACTCCACGAGCGGGTCGCGCTGGGAGTAGGCGCGCAGCCCGATGCCCTCGCGCAGGTAGTCCATCTCGTAGAGGTGCTCGCGCCACTTGCGGTCGAGCACCGAGAGCACCACGCGCCGCTCGAGCTCGCGCATGATCTCGTCGCCGATCGCGGCCTCGCGGGCGTCGTACGCCGCCTGGGCGTCGGCCTTCACCGCGGCAATGAGCTCGTCGCGGTCGAGGCCGTCGCGGCCACCGGCCTCCTCCTCGAGACGCTCGGGGCGCAGCGAGATCGGGTAGAGCTGGCGCAGCGCGGTCCACAGCGTCGCCAGGTCCCACTCCTCGGGGAAGCCCTGGGTGGCGGCGGTGACGTAGCCGTCGACGACGTCGTCGATCATCGTGCGCACCTGCTCGTGCAGGTCGGCGCCCTCGAGCACTGCGCGGCGCTCGCCGTAGATCACCTCGCGCTGGCGGTTCATCACGTCGTCGTACTTCAGGACGTTCTTGCGGGAGTCGAAGTTCTGCGACTCGACCTGGGCCTGCGCGGAGGCGATCGCCCCGGTGACGCGCTTGTTCTCGATCGGTACGTCGTCCGGGACCTTGAGGGTGGTGAGCACCCAGTCGACCCAGTCGGACTTGAACAGGCGCATCAGCTCGTCCTGCAGCGACAGGTAGAACCGGGACTCGCCCGGGTCGCCCTGGCGGCCGGAACGACCACGCAGCTGGTTGTCGATGCGGCGCGACTCGTGACGCTCGGTGCCGACGACGTAGAGGCCGCCGAGCTCGCGGACCTCGTCGTGCTCGGCCGCGACCTGGGTCTTGATGCGCTCGACCATCGCCGGCCAGGCGGCTTCGTAGTCCTCGACGTTGTCGACGGGGTCGAGGCCCTGCTTGCGCAGCTCCTGGTCGGCGAGGAACTCGACCGAGCCACCGAGCATGATGTCGGTGCCGCGGCCGGCCATGTTCGTGGCGACGGTGACCGCGCCCTTGTGGCCGGCCAGCGCGACGATCTTCGCCTCGTCCTCGTGCTGCTTGGCGTTGAGGACCGTGTGCGCGATGCCGGCGCGCTTGAGGAGGCCGCCGAGGTACTCGGACTTCTCCACCGAGACGGTGCCGACCAGCACCGGCTGGCCCTTCCGGTGGCGCTCGGCGATGTCCTGCACGACGGCGGCGTACTTCGCCTCCTCGGTGCGGTAGACGAGGTCGCCCTGGTCGATGCGGAGGACGTTCTTGTTCGTGGGGATCGGCACCACCCCGAGCTTGTAGATCTTGTCGAACTCGCTGGCCTCGGTCATCGCCGTACCGGTCATGCCGGAGAGCCGGTCGTAGAGGCGGAAGTAGTTCTGGAGGGTGATCGTGGCGAGGGTCTGGTACTCCTCGCGGATCTCCACGCCCTCCTTGGCCTCGATCGCCTGGTGCAGGCCCTCGTTGTAGCGACGACCCGCGAGCATGCGGCCGGTGTGCTCGTCGACGATGAGCACCTCGCCGTTCATGACGACGTACTCCTTGTCGTTGCGGAACAGCTCCTTGGCCTTGATCGCGTTGTTCATGAACGAGATCAGCGGGGTGTTGACCGAGTCGTAGAGGTTGTCGATGCCGAGGTAGTCCTCGACCTTGGTGATGCCCGGCTCGAGGACGGAGATGGTGCGCTTCTTCTCGTCGACCTCGTAGTCCACGTCCTTGACCATCGCGTTGGCGATGCCCGAGAACTCGGTGTACCACTTCACCTCGTCCTGGGTAGGGCCCGAGATGATCAGCGGCGTGCGGGCCTCGTCGATGAGGATCGAGTCGACCTCGTCGACGACGGCGAAGTTGTGGCCGCGCTGGACACACTCCTCGATGGAGTTGGCCATGTTGTCGCGCAGGTAGTCGAAGCCGAGCTCGTTGTTGGTGCCGTAGGTGATGTCCGCGGCGTAGGCGGCGCGCCGGGCCTCGGGGGTCATCTCCGGCAGGATCACGTCGGTGGTGAGGCCGAGGAAGTGGTGCACGCGGCCCATCCACTCGGCGTGGTACTTCGCGAGGTAGTCGTTGACGGTGACCACGTGCACGCCCTTGCCGGACAGCGCGTTGAGGTAGGCCGGCAGCGTCGCGACCAGGGTCTTGCCCTCACCGGTCTTCATCTCGGCGATGTTGCCGAGGTGCAGCGCCGCGCCACCCATGATCTGGACGTCGTAGTGCCGCTGGCCGAGCACCCGCTTGGCCGCCTCGCGGACGGTCGCGAAGGCCTCCGGCATCAGCTCGTCGAGGGTCTCGCCCTGCTCGAGGCGCTTGCGGAACTCGTCGGTCTGCCCACGCAGCTCCTCGTCGCTCATCGCGACGAAGTCGTCCTCGATGGCGTTGACCGCCTTGGCGATCGCCTCCAGCTGCCGCAGGATCTTGCCCTCGCCGATGCGAAGGATCTTGTCGATGATGGCAGGCACGAGCGTTGACTCCTGTGGTAGCGACGAAAGGTCGGGGCCGAGATGTCGGGGTCGGGGCCCTCGAGCCCGGTCCGGTGTCGGTCTCATGTTACCGAGCACACAAAGGTCGCATGCTACCCGGGGACGGCCACGCTCAGGGGTCGACCGTGGGGTGGGTCGGGCAGCCGTGACGCTGGTGCCACAGACGTACCGCCCGCCGCGGCGAGAGGTTCCCCTGCGCCTGCCAGCTGCGCAGGAACCGGTACGGCGACACCTCACCCCGACGCACCCACCAGTCGCCGGTGCCGCGGCAGACCGGGCTGAGCCCGAAGTGCAGGTGGCAGCCGGAGTAGCGGGCGTCGCCGCTGGCCCCGACGCGCCCCAGCCGGGCTCCGGCCTTCACGCGGTCACCGGCGGCGAGCCCCGGGCGGACCCGACGCAGGTGCGAGCCGTAGTAGCGGACGCCGTCGTCGCCCCGGACGGAGACGAACCGGCCCCCGCGGGTGCTGCCCTTGTTGGTCGCGGGGTCCCAGCGGTCCGTGCGGCCCACCTCGAGCACCACGCCGTCGACCGGCGAGACGACCGGGCTGCCGCAGGCCGCGAAGATGTCGGCGGCCGGGTAGTCGTGGTGGGCGCTGCCGTAGCTGACGTGCCCCGTCACGGGGAAGTGGTGGTGCACGACCGTCGAGGTCGCCGTGGCGACGCCGAGGTCCTGGGTGGCGGGCGGCACCGGGGCGAAGGCGCTCAACCACCCGAAGAGCAGCGCGAGCAGTCCCTCATGCACCGTCCTGCTCCTTTACCGCGACCTTCAGCTCCGGGGACAGTTCCCCGTTGAGCGTGACCTCAACCGTGTCGAGGTCGAGCCAGCCGGCCAGCGCCCGCAGCTCCACGGCCAGCTCGGCGGCGGTGTGCTCGGGCGCGTCGGGCTCGGCGAAGGCGCCGAGCACCTGGAGCCGGCGGCCCTTGCGGTCGGCCTTGAGGTCGACCCGGCCCACGATCCGGTCACCGAGCAGGAACGGCAGCACGTAGTAGCCGTGCACGCGCTTGTCGGCCGGTACGTAGATCTCGATCCGGTAGAAGAACCCGAACAGCCGCTCCGTCCGGTCGCGCTCCCAGACCACCGGGTCGAAGGGGCTCAGCAGCGCCCGGGCGTCGACCTTGCGCGGGCGGGCGGCGTCGCGGTGCAGGTAGGCCGGGCGTCCCCAGCCCTCCACCTCGGCGGGCAGCAGCTCGCCGGACTCCACGAGCGCCGCCAGCGCCGGCTTCACCAGCGGCGCCAGCGTGCGGTCGTGCTGGAGCCGGAAGTAGTCGCGCAGGTCGTACTCCGTGCCGACCCCGTGCGCCGCCGCGCCCCGGCGGAGCAGCTCCATCGCCGCCTCGAGGGGAGTCGGCTCGGGCGCCTGCAGGTGCACGGCGGGGACGACCCGCTCCGGCAGGTCGTAGAGCCGTTCGAACTGCGACGTGCGGCCGGCGACCGCGAGCTGCCCGGACGCGAAGAGGTACTCCAGGACCTTCTTGGTCTCCGACCAGTTCCAGCCCCAGTGCACCTTCTGCCGCGGCAGCCCGTCGTCGAGGTCGCGCGACGTGCTCGCTCCGCGCGCCCGGACCTCGTCGATGAGCTCGCCCACCAACTCCGGACGGTGCCGGATCGCGGACCACTCGTGCCCGCGCTCCTCGAAGAACCGCATCCGGTGCCGCATGTGCGGCCACAGCTCGACCGGCATGAACGCCGCGACGTGCGCCCAGTACTCCACCACCCGACGCGGCGAGGCCCCCGACGCCCGGTGCAGCAGCTCGACGTCGTAGGGCCCCATCCGCGAGTAGAGCGGCATGTAGTGCGCCCGCTGCACGACGTTGACCGAGTCGATCTGCAGCACCTGGGTGCGCCCCAGCGTGCGCGCGAACGTCCGCATCGTCGGCACGGCGTGCCGGGCGTCACGGAAGCCCTGCGCGGCGAGAGCAACCCGTCGGGCGTGTGCGCGCGAGAGGGCGACCGGAGCAGACATGGGAGCCATCATGCCTGCCAGCCCCGACAGTTTTCGAGGTTAGGTCCGAGCGAGCGTCACGCAGCCGGACCTAGGGGATGTCGAGCAGCTTCTCGCGTACGGCGTACATGACGGCTTCCATCCGCGAGTGCAGCTGGAGCTTCTCGAGGATGTTGCGCACGTGGTTCTTGACGGTGTTCTCGCTGATGAACAGCCGCTTGGCGATCTCGCGGTTGTTGAGGCCCTGGGCGACGAGCTTGAGCACCTCGAGCTCGCGGTCGGTGAGCCGCGGGCTGGGCACCTGCTGGCGGTCCGAGCGGGACATCTGCTTGAACTCGTCGAGCAGCTTGATCGCCATCGAGGGGCTGATCAGCGACTGCCCGTCGGCGACCACGCGGATCGCCTGGGCGACCTCGTCGATGGAGGAGTCCTTGAGCAGGTAGCCGGAGGCGCCGTTCTTGACCGCGTCGTAGAGGTCGGCCTCCTCGTCGGAGACCGTCAGCATGATGATGCGGGCGGTCGGCGCGACCTCCTTGATGGCCACGCAGGCCTCGATGCCCGAACGCTTGGGCATCCGCACGTCCATCAAGATGATGTCGGGCACGGCGCTGGCGGCCAGCTCGGTCGCCGCGACGCCGTCGCCGGCCTCGCCCACGACCTCGATGTCGTCCTCGACGCCGAGGAGCATGGTCAACCCGCGGCGGAACAGCTCCTGGTCGTCCACGACCGCGACCCGGATGGGCTCGCCACCGGGCTTCGCGCGCTCTTCAGGTCCTGACACGGGACTGATCATGGCATGCCCCGGGGCGCGGGGTGCGGGAAACCCCTACACCCGGGCCCCGGGACGACGGCCATGCGTTTCCTAGGAGACCTCGAGGCAGATCACGCCGTAGTCGTAGCCGCGGCGGCGGTAGACCACCGAGGGCCGCTCGCTCTCCTTGTCGACGAACAGGTAGAAGTCGTGGCCGACCAGCTCCATCTCGTAGAGCGCCTGGTCCAGCGTCATCGGCGCGGCGGCGTGCACCTTCTCGCGCACCACCAGCGGGCCGTCGCCGAGCACCGTGATCGGGCCGACGTGACGCTCGTGCTCACCGGCGCCGGACGCCTGGTCCGCGGCGACGCCGTTGGGCTCGGGGGTGATCCCGGCCAGCGCCTGGCCGACCGAGACGGGGGTGTGCCGGCCGCGGTGCACGCGTCGGCGGTCCGCCGCGCGGCGCATCTGGGCGGCCATCCGCTCGACGGCCACGTCGAGGGCCGCCATCTTGTCCTCGGCGGCCGCCTCGGCGCGCACGACCGGGCCCTTGGAGAACGCGGTGAGCTCGACCTTGACGGCCCGCTCCTTCTGGCTGGGGTTCTTCTCGACGTCGACCTCGACCTCGACGCGGATCACTCGATGATCGTGCTTCTCCAACCGCGCAAGCTTCTCCTCCACATGACTGCGGAAACGATCCGACAACTCGCAGTGACGGCTCTTGAGCACGATGTCCACGACAACCTCCCGATTGCTTGGTTCGGTGTGATCGGTCTACTGACGCAGGTCTGACCCTCCGCGAGGGTGACCATGGGTGAGAGGAGTCCGTCCGGCCGACCTGGTCTTCGACCCCACAACCGCCTGCTGAGGCTCTCGCAGCTTCTTGCCACTACCCACCTTCTCCCCCGGGTCCGACGTGTCTGACGTCGGACGAGGGGCAGGACTTACCTCTAAGCCGCACCGTGATCGGCGGCCGGGAGCAGGCCCCCGGCACGCCTTACGTGGACCGCTTCGCCTGCGACTGGCTTCGGCTAGCCGGCGGCTCCGGCATGGCCGGGCACCGTCGGCGCAACCACGGACCCGGACGGACTCCATGTGGAGACGCTACTTTGCCGGTGAGCAAAGCGGTAGTGACGGTCCGGTGATCAACGGACAAATCGCCGACGGGTGGCCGCGACGGCCGCGATCCCCTGCACCGCAAGGCGTTCGGCCTCCAGGGCTCGTTGCGCCTCCCGCGCCGTGCTGCCGGTGGTGACCACGTCGTCGACGACCACGACCACCGCCCCTTCGGGCAGGCTCCGGGCCGCCCCGGGACGGCAGCGCAGCGAGCCGGCGAGGTTCTCCGCCCGGGCGCCCGCATCGAGCCCGGCCTGGTCCCGGACCCGCCCTGCGGGCAGCAGGAGGCGTCGTACGACGACCCGGGTCCCGCGCACCCGGAGCCGGCGGGCGGCGTGCCGGGTGACACGCAGCAGCGGGTCGTGGCCGCGGCCCCGGACCACGCGCCGGCGGGACGGGACCGGCACCAGGACCACGGGGCGGCCCGGCCCGACCGCGGCCACCAGGTCGGCGGCGACGTCGGCCAGCACGTCACCGAGCGGGGTCGCCAGGGCCAGCACCCGGTCCTCCTTGTGCGCGTTGACCATCGTCTTGAGCAGCCCGGCGTAGTCGCCGCCCGCCATCGGCGGCGCCAGCCCGGGCGGGGTCGGGGTGGGCCAGCACCAGCGACCGTGCCGGGGCAGCTCGGCGGCGCAGGCAGGGCACAGCGCGCGGCCCGGCCGGGTGCAGCCCACGCAGCAGCCGCCGAGCACGAGGTCGCGGACGGCGTCACCGACGGTCAGGTGCACCGGGCCAGCGTGCCACCGTCGGGCGTCCTGGAGACGCGCGTCGGGCCCGCCTGTGGACTACCCGGGGAAGGTGGGGGTGAACAGGCCGTCGTCGATGCCGGCCGTGGCCCAGCGCCCCGACGTGGTCAGGGTGTAGACCCGGCCGGCGTCGGTGGCCAGGTAGAGCGGCGACCCGAGGGTCGGTGCGGTCACCAGGCCGGAGGCGTGCTCGCGGAACGGCTGCGCGTCCCCGGCCAGGTCACCGGTGTCGGCGGAGCCGTCGACGGGCGCGACGACCACCTGCGCGACGTCGGCGGCCGGCTCGGTCAGGGCCGCCAGGGAGCCCGCGGTGCGCCAGGCGAGGTCGGTGACCCGGGCGGGCGCGTCGGCCAGGGGAAGCGTGTGCGCAGCCCCGACCCGGCGGACCGCGCCGTCGCCCTGGCGCTGCACCCGGGCCAGCACCAGCCGGTCGGTGGTCGTGCCGCGCAGGGCGGCCACCAGCCGGGTGCCGTCGCGCGAGACCGTGAAGGCGCTGACGCTCTGGCCGGTCACGCCGGGAACGGTGAGTGCCCGGGCACCCGCCCTGCCGACCACGACGACCCGCGCGCCGGACCGGGTCCGGTCCAGCAGCCAGAGCTGTCCGGAGACGTCGTACACGGGCCGCAGCACATCGGTGCCGGCGTAGACGCTGGTCGCGCTCGCCGCGGTCGGCGGCTCGCTGCCGGTCGAGTCGCGGGTCGCGACCCGGACCCGGGCACCGCCGTCGGTGACCGCGGCGACGTGCTCGGCCTGCAGGTCGACCGCGAACGTGGTGACCCCCAGGGCGAGCGCGCCGAAGGCGCCGCTGGTGGGCGACTCGTGACCGCCGGACTCCGAGACGACCCTGCCCTCGCGCAGCCCGAACAGCGTCTGGGAGGCCCAGGCGACCGCAGGGTCGAACTCCGTCCAGGAGCCGACCGCGACGTCGGAGCCCTCCCCCGGCAGGTCCAGCGGGCTGCCGTCCACGGTGACCCGCATCCGCTCGATGCCCGGGATCTGGCCCAGCGTCCAGGCCAGCTGCGCGAACGCCAGGGACAGCCGGTCGTCGTCGAGGTCGAGCACCTGGTCGGTGACCGGCACCACCGCGGTGCCGTCGCGCGCCACCGGGACCGAGAGGTCGTCGAGCGTGGTCCGGGCCGGGAGGTAGCTGCGCTCCACGCCGAGCAGGTCGCGGGAGGGCCCGGCCAGCAGCCCGGAGACCAGCACCGTGGGGGCCTGCGCGCCGCGCGGCACGTAGACCGGCTCCGGCACCAGCACCTGCGAGGTCTTGTCGAAGAAGTAGAGGTTGTACTGCGTGAACGTCGACTCGAAGTGCGTCCGCGGGATCACCAGGGCGTCCGGCGGGTCGGTGATCCGCCACTGCCCGGCCTCCTTGACCATGTGCAGGTCGAGGGTGCTGCCCGTCCCGCCGGAGGTGTCGCCCAGCCAGTGGCCGCGGCCGTCGAGGCGCACGGTGTCCCCGAGCCGCACCAGCGCGTGCGCGCCGGACACCTGCACGTCCTTGCTGCCGTAGACCAGCGTGCCCCGCTCGGGCACCCAGGTCCGGCTGCCGGCGTCGGTGAGGTACTGCCGGGCCACCGAGGTGTTCACCGGGGTCGCGGTCATCGCGACCAGGAAGTTCTCCACGATGTTGCCCGGCGTCGCACCGGGCTTGGGCCCGCCGGGCGTGTAGTCGAGCGCCCCGTCGTCGTCGACCCGGCTGCTCTGCGGCGCCGTGTGCACCGCGCCGGCCCGCGGCAGCGACACGCAGCCGGACAGCGACCCCAGCACCAGGAGTACGGCGACCAGGGCCGTCGCACGCAGTCGTGGCGTCATGACCGGCCCGCCCGCCGGTCGTCGGAGCGTGCGTAGTCACGCCCCACCCGCTGGCCGCGCGCGTCGGCCGGGACCAGCGGGAGCGGGCTCCGGGCGAAGCGGTCCCCGGCCCGCCGGGGCAGGGTGAGCCGGAACTGCGCGCCGTCGCCGGGGGCGCCCCAGGCCTGCAGCCACCCGCCGTGCAGGCGCGCGTCCTCCAACGAGATCGACAGGCCCAGCCCGGTGCCGCCGGTGGTCCGCGCACGGGCCGGGTCGGCCCGCCAGAACCGGTTGAAGACCATCGCGGCCTCCCCCGGCTTGAGGCCGATGCCGTGGTCGCGCACGGTCAGCGCGGTGGCTTCGTCGTTGGCGTCGACGCGGACCACGACGTCCTTGCCGTCGGCGTAGTCGATGGCGTTGGTGACCAGGTTGCGGACCACCCGCTCCACCCGGCGCACGTCGGCCTCGGCGAGCGCGGTCCGTGGGCCGGGACGCACCAGCACGCGGGTGCCGCGCGCCTCGGCGAGCGGCCGGGTGGACTCCACGACCCGGTGGGCCACATCGGCGAGGTTGACGTCCTCGAGGTCGAGGGCGGCGGCGCCGGCGTCGAAGCGGCTGATCTCGAGCAGGTCGGAGAGCAACAGCTCGAAGCGGTCGAGCTCCTTCTGGAGCAGCTCGGCGGCACGAGCGGTGGAGGGGTCGAAGCGGGCCCGCGCGTCGTGCAGCACGTCGCCGGCCATCCGCACCGTGGTCAGCGGGGTGCGCAGCTCGTGGGAGACGTCGGAGACGAACCGGCGCTGCACGCGCGAGAGCTCCTCGAGCTGGCGGATCTGCTTCTGCAGGCTGGCAGCCATCTGGTTGAACGAGTTGCCGAGCCGGGCGATGTCGTCGTCACCCCGGACGTGCATCCGCTCCTCGAGCCGCCCGGACGCGAGCCGTTCCGCGACCCGTCGCGCGAGCCGCACCGGCGTGACCACCTGCCGGGTGACCAGCCAGGTCAGGCCGCCGACCAGCACGAGCAGCAGCGCCCCGCCGGTGGCGAGTGCCCGCCGTACGAGCGAGAGCGTCTTCTCCTGCTCGGTCATCGGGAACAGGTAGTAGAGCGTGTAGGTGCCGCCGTCGGCCGGCAGCGTCAGCTGGGAGCCGGTGACGATGCCCGACTCGGGCAGGCGCCCGGCGCCCGGCTGGTAGGAGATGGTCGCGTAGGTCCAGCTGGTGCCCGCCCGGTTGGGCTTCTCGACCAGGCTCCGCAGCCGCTGCGGGACGGAGTCGACGTCGAGGCCCGGGGTGTTCAGGGTGCCGCTGCCGGCGGTGACGGCCTGGCTGGAGCCGGCGATGGGGCCGGTGACCACCACGTCGTAGCCCTGCACTGCGCCGCGGGACAGGATGCTCTTGACCAGCTGGGTGAGCTGGGTGGCCGAGTCGTAGTCACGGCCGCTGGCGCCCGAGAGCCGGGTCTGGGCGTCGAGCTGGCCGCGGGCCGCCTCGGCCACCGACGCCTCGGTCTTCGCCGCCACCAGCCCGTCGGTGACCTGGCGCAGCAGCACCCAGCCGACGAGCGAGACCACCACCGTCGAGAGCAGCAGCGTGCTGATCACGACGCGCGCCTGGATGGAGCGCTGCCACACGGTGGCGGCGCGGCGCACGCTGACCGACAGCGGTCGCCGGGCGGGGCGGGGAAGGTCCACGGCGGCCGGCTAGGAGCCGGGGGTCCCGGCCTTGTAGCCGACCCCGCGCACGGTCACCACGATCTCCGGGTTCTCCGGGTCGTGCTCGACCTTGGAGCGCAGCCGCTGGACGTGCACGTTGACCAGGCGGGTGTCGGCGGCGTGCCGGTAGCCCCACACCTGCTCGAGCAGCACCTCGCGGGTGAACACCTGCCAGGGCTTGCGGGCCAGGCACACCAGCAGGTCGAACTCGAGCGGGGTGAGCGCGATCGAGCTGTCGCCGCGGGTGACGCGGTGGCCGGCCACGTCGATCGAGACGTCGCCGATGGACAGCGTCTCCGGGGCCGGTTCGTCGAAGCGGCGGACCCGGGCCCGGATCCGGGCCACCAGCTCCTTGGGCTTGAACGGCTTGACGATGTAGTCGTCGGCCCCGGACTCGAGGCCGACGACCACATCGACGGTGTCGCTCTTGGCGGTGAGCATCACGATCGGCACGCCCGACTCGGCGCGGATCTCCTTGCAGACGTCGATGCCGTCCCTTCCGGGCAGCATCAGGTCGAGGAGCACCACGTCGGGCTTGTAGTCGCGGAACTCGGCGAGCGCACGGTCGCCGGTCGCGCAGACGCGGGAGTCGAACCCCTCGTTGCGCAGCACGATGCCGAGCATCTCCGAGAGCGCCGCGTCGTCGTCGACGACGAGCACCTTCCCGCGACTGCCCACGTCCATGGCCGACATCGTCTGCTTCTCCGCCTCCCGGTCAGTACCGGTAGTGGTCCGACTTGTAGGGACCCGCCACGTCGATGCCGAGGTAGGCAGCCTGCTCGTCGGTCAGGGTGGTCAGCCGCACGCCGAGCGCGTCGAGGTGCAGGCGGGCCACCTCCTCGTCGAGGTGCTTGGGCAGCGTGTAGACGCCGACCGGGTAGTCCTCGACCTTGGTGTAGATCTCGATCTGCGCGAGCACCTGGTTGGTGAAGGAGTTCGACATCACGAACGACGGGTGGCCGGTCGCGTTGCCGAGGTTGAGCAGGCGGCCCTCGGACAAGATGATGATCGCGTTGCCGGCGGGGAACGTCCACACGTCGACCTGCGGCTTGACGTTCTTGCGGACCACGCCCGGGTAGGACTCGAGGCCGGCCATGTCGATCTCGTTGTCGAAGTGGCCGATGTTGCCGACGATCGCCTGGTGCTTCATCCGGCTCATCTGGTCGACGGTGACGACGTCCTTGTTGCCGGTCGTGGTGATCACGATGTCGGCGACGCCGAGCACGTCCTCGAGGGTGGCGACCTGGTAGCCGTCCATCGCCGCCTGCAGCGCGCAGATCGGGTCGATCTCGGTCACGATGACGCGGGCGCCCTGGCCGCGCAGCGACTCCGCGCAGCCCTTGCCGACGTCGCCGTAGCCACAGACGACCGCGACCTTGCCACCGATCAGCACGTCGGTGGCGCGGTTGATGCCGTCGATCAGCGAGTGGCGGCAGCCGTACTTGTTGTCGAACTTGGACTTGGTGACCGAGTCGTTGACGTTGATGCCCGGGAAGAGCAGCGAGCCCTCGTTCATCATCTCGTAGAGACGGTGGACACCGGTGGTGGTCTCCTCGGTGACGCCCTTGATCTCATTGGCGATCGAGGTCCAGCGGTTGCCGTCCTCGGCCAGCGAGGCGTTGAGGACCTCGAAGACCACGCGCTGCTCGGTGCTGGCCGCGGACTCGACCGCGGGGGCCTTGCCGTCCTTCTCGGCCTGCACGCCGAGGTGCACGAGCATCGTCGCGTCACCGCCGTCGTCGAGGATCATGTTGGCGAACGTGCCGTCGGGCCAGTCGAGGATCTGCTGGGTGCACCACCAGTACTCCTCCAGCGTCTCGCCCTTCCAGGCGAACACCGGGACACCCTTCGGGTCCTCGGGGGTGCCGCCGTCCTCGGGACGGCCGACCACGATCGCCGCAGCAGCGTGGTCCTGGGTGGAGAAGATGTTGCAGGAGGCCCAGCGGACCTCCGCACCCAGCGCGGTCAGGGTCTCGATCAGCACCGCGGTCTGGATGGTCATGTGCAGGGAGCCGGCGATCCGGGCACCGGCGAGCGGCTTGGAGTCGCCGTAGCGCTCGCGCATCGCCATCAGGCCCGGCATCTCGTGCTCGGCGAGGGTGATCTCGGTCCGGCCGTAGTCGGCGAGGCTCAGATCAGCAACCTTGAAGTCCATGAAGTTCCCTTAGGTCTCGAGGGCAGGCAGGTGTGGCCGCGCATCTCGTGCGCGGGGCGTCTGACCACGATCTCGTGCGAAAGGCGCAGGTCCATCCTAGGCGACCGGACCTGTCCGGCCCCAACCTCAGTGACCCACAGGCTGAGGAGTCAGTGTCCAACTGGAGCCGGAGGCTCGGGCCGCGGATCGGTGACGTGCCCCTCGACGTAGATGTCCGGCTCGACGTAGATCACCCGGGCGGCCGGCTCGGCGGCACGCATCGCCCGCTCGGCGGCGTCGATGCTGGCCGCGACCTGGGCCGCCGACGACTCCCGCGGGACGGAGACCTTCACCCCGACCAGCAGCTCCTCGGGGCCGAGGTGCAGGGTGCGCATGTGGATCACAGCGGTGATCCCGTCGGTCTTCTCGAGCGCGGCGCGGATCCGCTGCTGGGCGCCCGGGTGTGCGGCCTCGCCGAGCAGCAGGCTCTTGGTCTCGACGGCCAGCACCACGGCGACCGCCACCAGCAGCAGCCCGATGCCCGCCGTACCGGCGACGTCGAAGTAGCCGCTCCCGGTGGCCTTGGACAGGGTCACGCCGACCAGCGCGAGCGCCAGGCCGATCAGGGCGGCGAAGTCCTCGAGCAGGATCACCGGCAGCTCCGGCGACTTGGCCCGCCGGATGAACTGCGGCCAGGTCACGTCGCCCTTGAGCGCGGAGGACTCGCGGATCGCGGTCCGGAAGGAGAGGCCCTCCATCACGATCGCCCCGAGGAGTACGACGATCGGCACCCACCACCAGCGGCTGGTGAGCAGCTCGTCGGGCTTGCCCGCGTGCACGTCGTGGAACTTGTGCCACGCCTCGTAGAGCGCGAACAGGCCGCCGACGCTGAACAGCACCACCGCGACCAGGAACGAGTAGACGTAGCGTTCCCGGCCGTAGCCGAACGGGTGCTCGGGAGTGGCCTCGCGCTGCGAGCGCTTGCCACCCAGCAGCAGCAGGCCCTGGTTGCCGGAGTCCGCGACGGAGTGGATCGACTCGGCGAGCATCGAGGACGCCCCGGTCAGCAGGAACGCCAGGAACTTCATGACCGCGATGCCGCTGTTGGCCAGCAGTGCCGCGACGACGGCCTTGCTGCCGCCCTCCGTGGACATGGGTGGGACGCCTCCAGGCTGGGGTGGCGCGGGCTCTCCGCGACCGGGACGCCGAGCCTAGCGGCAGCCGGGTCAGCCTCCGGACAGACCGACCCGCAGGTAGGCCGAGGCGTAGGTGCCGGTGCCGAGCAGCGCGGCGTAGCGCGCGACCTCGCCGCCCTCCTCGGCCGCGACGGTCTCGACCCGGACCCGGTGCTGCTCGGCCGCGGCGAGCAGCCGGCCGCGCTGCTCGCGCACCGACGCCTCCACCGACCCGTCGTCGAGCACCACGAGCACCGGGCGCGCGTCGTCGTCGCCGCTCTCCGCGAAGGGGTCGGCGAACACGTCGGGAACCCGGGCCGCGGCGATCACCGGCAGCAGGTGCTCGGCGTCGGCGGCCAGCGCCGCGCGGCCGCTGGCGCGCCGGATCGCCTCCGCGACCCGCCGCGCGGCGCGGGCGGCGAGCACGGAGCCGCCCCACACCAGCGGGGTGGCGTCGGCGAGCGCGATCGCCAGGGTCTTGGCGGGGTTCACCGCGAGGTCGCGGAACGGGGAGCACGAGACCGCCACGTCGTCGAGGGCCTGGGCGACCTCCTCGGGGTCGGTGCGCGGGCCGAGCGCGAGCCGGTCGAGCAGCTCGAGGACCACGACGGCGGTGGCGAGCTGGTCGCCGGAGCCGGTCGGCAGCAGGGTGGTGTGCCGGCCGGCGGCGTGCTGGGCGACCAGGGAGCCCTGCGGGCAGGCCACCACGAGCTGGCAGCCACGGCGGACCGCCTCGGCCACCGCGGACGCGGACCCGGTGTCGCTGCCCTCGGGGGCGAGCACCACGACGAGGTCGAGGGCACCCGCCCAGCCGGGCAGGCTGGGGCCGGGCCAGGCCACGAACGGCACCGGGCACCAGGGCTCGAGCACGGCACGCAGCAGCCGCGAGTCGGGACCGGCGGCGACGACCGCACGGGGACGCGCCTCGCCGGCGAACGACGCGAGCGCGGCGGTGATCGCCTCCTCCGCGTTGCCGGCCTCGCGACGCACCCGCGCCCCGGCCTCGGCCAGGGGGCGCAGCAGCGCGTCGGCCGTGGCGAGCGCCGCCTCGTCGTCGAGGCGGGCGTCGTCGAATCCCCCGTCGTTGAGGACCATCAGGAGCGCCCGGTCGCCCGCGCCTCGTCGACCAGCAGCACCGGGATGTCGTCGCGGACCGGGTAGGCCAGGCCGCAGCCGGTGCACACGAGCTCGGAGGCCGCGTCGTCGACGGCGAGGGCGCCGCGGCAGTCGGGGCAGACGATGATCTCCAGCAGGGCGGGGTCGAGGTTCATGGCTGCATTGTTCACCATGAGCCGTCCTGGCGGATCGAAGCCAGCACCTCGTCGCGCAGCCGCGCCATCGCCTCGGCGTCGGCGGCCTCCGCGTTGAGCCGCAGCAGCGGCTCGGTGTTGGACGGGCGCACGTTGAACCACCAGTCCGGGTGCTCGACGGTCAGCCCGTCGAGGTGGTCGAGGGTGACACCCTCGCGGTCGCCGTACTCCTTCTCCAGTCGGGCGATCACGGCGCCCGCGTCGTCGACGGTGGAGTTGACCTCGCCGGAGGCCGCGAACCGCTCGTAGTCGGCCATCAGCACCGACAGCGGCCGGTCGTCGGCCGCGAGCGCCGCGAGCGCGTGCAGCGCGGCCAGCATCCCGGAGTCGGCACGCCAGAAGTCCCGGAAGTAGAAGTGCCCGGAGTGCTCGCCGCCGAAGACCGCGTCGGTCTGCGCCATCGTGGCCTTGATGAACGAGTGGCCCACGCGGGTGCGGACCGGGGTGCCGCCCAGCTCGGTCACGATCTGGGGTACGGCGCGGGAGGTGATGAGGTTGTGGATCACCGTCGCACCGGGCTCCTTGGTCAGCTCGCGGGCGGCGATCAGCGCGGTCAGCACCGAGGGGCTGACCGGCTCGCCGCGCTCGTCGACCAGGAAGCACCGGTCGGCGTCGCCGTCGAAGGCGAGGCCGAGGTCGGCCCCGGTCTCGCGGACCCGGGCCTGCAGGTCGCGCAGGTTCGCGGGGTCGATCGGGTTGGCCTCGTGGTGGGGGAAGGTCCCGTCGAGCTCGAAGTAGAGCGGCACCACCTCGAGGTCGAGCGGGGTGAGCACGGCGGGAGCGGTGTGCCCGGCCATCCCGTTGCCGGCGTCGACGACGACCCTCAGCTTGCGGCCGGCGACCGGGGCGAGCCGCCGCAGGTGCGCGGCGTAGTCCTCCAGCAGGTCGGTCTCGCTGATCGTGCCGGGCGTGGCCGCGACGGGCAGGTCACCGGTGGCGACCCGGTCGCGCACCTCGAACAGCCCGGTGTCGGCTCCGAGGGGTACGGCGTGGGCGCGGCACATCTTGATGCCGTTGTACTGCGCCGGGTTGTGGCTGGCGGTGAACATCGCGCCGGGCACCCCGAGGCTTCCGGAGGCGTAGTAGAGCTGGTCGGTGGAGGCGAGCCCGATCAGGGTCACGTCGGCGCCGGCCGAGGCCGCACCCTCGGCGAACGCGCGGGCCATCCCCGGCGAGGACGGCCGCATGTCGTGACCGACCACGACACGCGCTCCCCCGGTGACCGCGACGAACGCGGCGCCCACGGCGCGGGCCAGCGTCTCGTCGACCTGGTCGGGAACGGTGCCGCGGACGTCGTAGGCCTTGAAGGTCGCGGCCAGGGCGGCAGGGTCGGTGGTCGTCATGGCGGCGACCCTACCCAGTGGGTGTGCTCAGGCGTCGGGCGAGCGGAGCACCCGCAGGTGCCCGCGGCGGCCGACCTCGCGGCCACCGTCAGGGCCCCCGTCGCGGCCGCCGTCCCGCCCGGTCTCGCGGACGATGTCGCCCCCGGCCTGGTGCGCCAGCGCGGGCCCCGGGTCGCCGGGCATCGGACGGGCCGCCTCGCGGACCGCGTCGGCGAGAGCGAGCAGGTCGTCGCTGGAGGGACCGAGGGCGTCGGGGTCCGGGGCGAGACGCAGGATCTCCCACCCGCGCGGGGCGCTCAGCCGCTCACTGTGGGCGTCGCAGAGGTCGTAGGCGTGCGGCTCCGCGAAGGTGGCCAGCGGCCCCAGGACCGCGGTCTGGTCGGAGTAGACGTAGGTCAGGGTGGCCACTGCCGGGCGGGCGCACGCGGTGCGCGAACAACGGCGGGCGGGACTCACGGGGCAGACGGTACCGCGTTCCCGCCGGGGGCACGACTAGGCTCGCTGGTGTGAGTCAGTGGGGTGTTCCCGGGGTGCCGCCAGGGCCGCGCGCCGGCCGTCGTCGTGACCGTCGCGGCCGCGGGATGCGTGGCCCGGCCGTCCTTCCCGGGCCGCTGACGCCGCGCGGGGTGCCCCGCACCCGCACCCCGAAGGCGGACTTCGACGCGATGGTCCTCGCGGTCGTCCAGGACCTCGAGGAGCGCTGGCACGCCGAGCTCGGACTCGTCGAGTTCGCGGTCGAGGAGACCCCGCTGGTGCCCGACGACTGGGACTCCGAGGTGGTGCCGCTCGCCTCGCTGGTGCGCGGCAGCGGCGCCTCCCCGACCCGGCTGGTGCTGTTCCGCCGGCCGATCGAGCTCCGCGCCGAGTCGCGCACCGAGCTGTCGGCCATGGTGCTCACCGTGCTGGTCGAGCAGGTCTCCGAGCTGATCGGACGGCCGCCCGAGGAGATCGACGGCCGCTACGACGCGGGCGAGTGACGGGTCAGCGCAGCGCCTGCACCACGATCGGCTGCACCAGCCGGATCCGCAGCGGCAGCAGCGGGAACGCAGACACCCCGTTGCCGTCGTAGACCGCGGCACCCGACAGCGTGCCGGCCAGCGGCGCGACGTCGAGGTAGGCCATCCCCTTCTTCTTCGGAGGCTTCCAGCCGACGGTCGCCTGGGCCGGCACGTCGACGGTCGTCTTCGAGAGCTCGGTGCCCTTGGCGTCGTAGGCCGTCACCTGGGCCTGGGCCTTGGTGCGGCCCGCGGTGAGCTGGAGCTCGGTGCCGACGCCGGGCACGACGGGCACCACCGACTCCTCCGCCACCTGCGGGACGGGCGACGCGACCGCGGTGTCGTTGCCGGCCACGCTGCGGACCGTGCCGAGCACCGGGATCTGCGAGTGCAGCTCCAGCGACGTGGCGGCCTTGGCGCCGACGACCGCCGGGAGCTTCACCGCCAGGATCTGCCCGGGCGGGACGGTCTGGGTGTCCAGTCCGGCGGGCAGGAACCGGCCGGCCTTGCCGTGCGCCTCGATGTCGACCACGGCCTCGCGCCCCGGGTCGGGGTTGGCGATCAGCAGGGTGCGCTGGGCGGCCTTCGTCGGGATCCCGGCGATCCGCACGACCCGGCTCGGGTCGACGTCGCCGCGCAGGTAGTCCTCGCTCTTGGCGCCACCGGCGACCGGCGAGTAGTTGTCCTCCACGGAGGCGAGCACCCGGCCCCGGGTGGCGTGCACGCCGAGTGCGAGGTCGTCGGTCTGCGGCGCGATCGAGTCGAGCGGGATGGTCCGCTCGTCCCCCGGCGCCAGGGTGATGCCACGGGTGCCGACGGTGTCGACCTCGCCGTCGGGCCCGAGCACGCGCAGGTCGAGCACGGCGGGACCGGCGTCGACGTTGGCGATGCGCAGGTTCGCGGAGTGGTCGAGCCCGGCGCCGGCACCGGTGAACCACCAGGAGGCGCGCGGCGGCTGGCACGCCGCGACGGCCAGGGTCCCGGCCCGCGACGCGGTGTCGACGCGGAAGCCGAACAGGCCGGCGGCGAGCTGCCCGGTCGCGGTGAGTACGGCGGCCGAGGAGGTCCCGGACAGGGTCCTGAGCTGGCCGCGGGCGGACGTCTTGGTGGTGCCGGAGTCGGCGACGGGCCCCTGGCGCAGGTTGCCGCCGCTGCCGAAGCCCTGGAGGCCGAGCGTGCCCTCGGCGAAGGTGCTCGTCGCTCCGTTGGCGGCGGCGCCGGTCGGGCAGGCCATCGTCTGGTGGGTGAGCAGGTCGCCGACCTGGAGCGCCTGCGGGCGTCCGCGGGCGCCGCTGCCGGTGGTGAGGCCGACGGCCGCGGCGGCGATCAGGAGCAGCACCAGGGTGGCGCGGAGCGTGCCCGAGGCACCGGCCACCGACGGGAGCGGGGTGCGCCCGGCGCGACCGGTGCGGCCGGACCGACCGGTGCGGCCGGGCTTGGTCTCGCGGGTGCTGCGCCCGCTGCGGCCCGGGCGCTCGGCCCGGCGACCGCCGGCACGTCTGCCCACGGCCGGGGTCGAGCCGGTGTCGGTGAGGGCCTGGCTGCCCGTGTCGGTGAGCGGGTCGCTGACCGGCTCAGGGGCCGGCTCGACGGCGGGGACCAGCCCGGTCGCGGTGTCGTCGCCGGTGTCGTCGAGGGGGGCGGTGTCCTCGGCCGGGACGGCCGGGATCTCGCCGGTGCCGGTGTCCTCGGGACCGGCCGCTCCCCTGCGCCGGCGCGCGCGCTCGGCGCGGGACGGCTTCTCGGCGCGGCGCGACTTGGCTGCGCGCCGGGCGCCGCCGCTGGGCACGTCGTTCATCGCTCCACCTTCCGGGTCGGGGCCGCGAAGACCAACGCGGTGAGGATCGCGAACGCCTGGAGCAGGAGCAGCCAGGTGCGGTAGCCCGCGGCCGGGTCGGCCAGCGAGGCGCCGGTGGACCTGCCGACGAGCTGCCAGGCCCGCGCGTGGGCCTGCCCGGCGCTGCCGGGGCTGATCCCGGGCGCGCTGTCGAGGTTGGCCGACATCTGGGTGTCGGCGGGCGGTGCGAGGTAGACGAAGCCGATGCCGTAGTCGCGCAGGGCCGCGACGTCGGACGCCTCGGGGCCGGCGGCCAGCTTGGTGACCAGCACGCTGAGCGGGCGCTGCTCGTCGGCCGAGGGCAGCAGGGTGTCCTGGCCCAGGCGCATGCCGTTGGAGCGCAGCACCTGGAACTCGAAGCCGGTCTTCTGGGTGCCGCGGACCACGAGCACGCCGTGCATGGGGTTCAGGGCGGCCTCGTCGGTCATGTAGACAGGCACGTCGGTCGCCGCCTGGTCCTCCAGCGGTCCGCGGCCGGAGCCGGAGACCGTCCACCAGGCGAGCCCGCCGACGGCGGTCGCGATCGCCACCAGCACGACGAGCAGACCCACCGGCTGACGCCAGCCGAAGGTGGTGGTGGTGAACCGGCTGCGGATCCCGGTGCCGGCGACCGCTGCGGCCGTGATCGCCGCCCCGGCGACCAGCAGCAGCGGGAAGCCGAGCCAGACCGGCTGGTGCGCGTCGGGCGCGGCCGGCAGCGACGCGGAGACCGGGGCCAGGGCGGCGGCGGTCACCAGACCGACGACCAGCACCACCCAGGCGCGGAGCACCTGCGGCCGGGTGTCGGGACGCAGCAGCGCGGCCAGCGCGCCGAGCGGTACGCCGTAGCCGAGCAGCGCGGGAGCGCCCCACGAGCCGGGCCGGTCGGTGAGCAGGTCGAGCCGGCCGAGCGGCCGGGTCAGCCCAGGTGCCGGGAGGCCGGCCTCGAACAGCAGCGCGGAGGGGCCGGTGTGCAGCCAGAGCAGGACGGTCCACGGGAGCAGCAGGACCAGCGTGGCGCCGAGCGGGGTCAGGACGGCGCCCCACACCGAGCGCCGGGTCCACACGCCCGGGTCGTGCTTCACCCCGGCGACCAGCACGACGGCGGTGACCACCAGCGCCATCGCCCAGGCTACGGGCACGAACGCCACGAGCAGCGCCAGCCACAGCGCGGTCCGCCAGGCCGCCCGCCACCGGCGGTCGGGGGTCTGCTCGGGGCCGAGGAACAGCGCGCTGCAGGCGAGCCACGGCAGGAGTACGGCGGCCGCGACGGTGCCGAGACGCCCCTCCTGGACGGCTCCGGAGACGACCGGCAGGACCCCGTACGCCACGGCCCCCCACATCGCCATCGGGCGGGAGCCGGTGACGCGGCGCAGGAAGCGGAACGCGCCGATCCCGCACAGGGGCACGGCGAACAGGAACAGCAGCCAGACCACCAGCCAGGCCTTGCCGGCGAGCACGGAGCCGACGACCGCGAGGGGCAGCAGGTAGGGCGCCGCCGACGCCGAGGACCCGATCCCGATGTCGTGGTAGGACGACAGGTAGTCGTGCCACCAGCCGCCCGCGGACGCCGGCGCCGGCAGCAGCGCGCCGCCGGAGAGCAGGTCGCCGGAGAGCAGGTCGCGGGCCGCGACGACCGAGAGCACGATGAGCAGCGCGAACAGCGCGGCGACGGGGCTGCGGACCAGCCGGGCGACCAGCCCGGTGTCCTCGGGCAGCTCCTGCGCCTCCTCGGGCACCGGCCCGGTCTCGGCGGCCTCGATGCGGGCCTTGCGCGAGCTGCTCATGTCGCTGGCCTGCAGCGCCGCGGCGGAGACGATGTCGCCGACGTAGTCGAGGCCGTGCCGGTAGGGCACCCAGGCGGGGGCGAGCAGGTGCCGGATCTCCGCCGAGGGCACGGTGGCCGCCCGGCGTCGGGAGCGGCGCGCCGTGATGACCCGGCCGGGGCGGGTGTAGACGGCGCCGAGGGCGGCCAGCTCGTCCATCGCCTCGGCGGGCGAGCGGACCAGCAGGAAGCCGATGGCCCGGACCAGGGTGCCGAGGAAGAGCCGCACGAGCATGAACGGCAGCGCCCGGCTCCGGCAGTTGGCCAGCAGGGTGAACAGGGCGCCACGGCGCTGGGCGCGCTGCGGGTCGAACGTGGTGACCGGCGTGACACGTACGCCGCGGCTGGCCGCCTCCGCGTGGAAGACGACGGCGCCCGGGGCGACCATGGTGCGGTGGCCGGCGCGGGCGGCGCGCCAGCCGAAGTCGATGTCGTTGCCGAAGACCGGCAGCCGCTCCTCGAAGCCGAGCTGCTCGAGCACGTCGCGACGGACCAGCATGCCCGCGGTGTTCACCGCGAGCACCTCGCGGATCCGGTCGTGCTGGCCCTGGTCGTACTCGCCGCGCTCGAGGTCGGTCTCGCGGCGGCCGGTGCCGCTGATCGTGACGCCGACCTCGAGGAGGCGGCGCAGCGAGGGCCACTCGCGCAGCTTGGGCCCGATGATCGCGACGCGGGGGTTGTCGGTGGCGACGGCGAGCAGCTGCTCGAGCGCGTCGGGTGCCGGGGCGCTGTCGTCGTGCAGCAGCCAGACCCAGTCGTGGTCCGGGTCGGCGAGCGGCGGGGCCGCGTTCAGCCCGACCGTGACGGCGGCGCCGTAGGAGAGGTGGCCCGGTGCGTAGTGGACGTTGCCGTCACCGAAGCGGGCGCGGACCAGGTCAGCGCTGGCGTCCTTGGACCCGGTGTCCACCGCCACCGCGCGGTCGACCCGGCGGGTCTGCGCAGCGAGACCGTCCAGGACGGTCGGCAGCCACCGCGCACCGTCGTGGCTGACGAGGAGGGCCGTCACTGAAGCTGTCACGGCGCCCCACCCTAGCCAGGGTCGTTCCCGTCGGAGGAACCAGCCTGCTCATGTGTCAGGTTGGCCACACCGGACGGGACTCTCCCCCACCGATGCGCTGGAGGTCGGTCCTCAGACCGCCCGCTTCTTCAGCTTGCGCCGCTCCCGCTCGGAGAGACCGCCCCAGATGCCGAACCGCTCGTCGTTGGAGAGTGCGTACTCCAGGCACTCGTCCCGCACGTCGCAGGTCAGGCACACGCGCTTGGCTTCTCTCGTCGAGCCGCCCTTTTCCGGGAAGAACGCTTCGGGATCGGTCTGCGCGCACAGGGCGCGCTCCTGCCAACCAAGCTCCTCGGCGTCTCCGTCGAGCATGTATAGCTCTCGCACGGCTACCGCCCTTTCGACCCGTGAGACCCTGTCTGGGTCCCCCTGATGTTGCCCTCGAATCAAACGCTAGTGGCGCTCATGGCCCCGTGTGAGTGAAACGAACAACAACGTGGAAATTACATGTCTGTCGTAGCACGGTGGTCAAGCAATCTCGTGCTATAGAGCCTGATTGCCCATCCCCCGTGGCCCGAACGGGCCATAGCGCGAACGGAGCCTCGTATGCCTACCCCTGCACGCCCCGACCATGCGCCCGGGGACAGCGTCCGGAAAGTGACGGTCCTCTCGGGCGGGGTGGGCGGCGCCCGCTTCCTGCAGGGCCTGCTGCACCGGTCCGCCGCGCTGCCCGAGGACCAGCGCCCGGAGGTGACGGTGGTCGCCAACACCGCCGACGACCTCTGGCTGCACGGGCTCAAGGTCTGCCCCGACCTGGACACCGTGATGTACACGCTCGGCGGCGGGATCGACGAGGAGCGCGGGTGGGGCCGCCAGGACGAGACCTGGCACGCCAAGGAGGAGCTCGCGGCGTACGGCGTCGAGCCGACCTGGTTCGGGCTCGGCGACCGGGACCTGGCCACCCACCTGGTGCGCACCCAGATGCTCGAGGCCGGCTACCCGCTGTCCGCGGTCACGGAGGCGCTGTGCCGCCGCTGGGAGCCCGGGGTGCGGCTGCTGCCGATGACCGACGACCGTGTCGAGACCCACATCGCGGTCGACGACGCTTCCCAGCCCTCGGGACAGCGCGCGGTGCACTTCCAGGAGTACTGGGTGCGCCTGCGCGCCGAGGTGCCGGCGCGCGCGGTCGTCCCGGTCGGGCTCGAGAGCTCGACCCCGGCCCCCGGCGTCCTCGAGGCGATCGCCGAGGCGGACGTGGTGCTGGTGCCGCCGTCCAACCCGGTCGTGTCCGTCGGCACCATCCTCGGCGTCCCGGGGGTCCGCGACGCCCTGCGCGCCACCGCCGCCCCGGTCGTGGGGCTCTCCCCCATCGTCGCCGGCAGCCACGTGCGCGGGATGGCGGCGCAGCTGCTGACCGCGCTCGGCATCGAGGTCTCCGCGGCTGCGGTCGCCGAGCACTACGGGGCCCGCAGCGCCGGCGGCGTCCTCGACGGCTGGCTGGTCGACGAGTCCGACGCGGACGCGGTGGCCCGGGTCGAGTCGGCCGGGATCCGCTGCGCGGCGGTGCCGCTGCTGATGACCGACCACGACGCGACGGCCGCGATGGTCGAGGCTGCGCTGTCGCTGGCGTCGTCGTGACCGAGCGTCACGCGATCCCGGGTACGGCGTCCGGGATCGTCGTGCTGCCGGTGGACGGGGTCGGTGAGGTCACGCAGGGCGACGACCTGGCCGCCCTGCTCCGGACCGCGTGCGCCCTGGCGAGCAACCCGGCGCCGCAGGACGGCGACGTGCTCGTGGTGACCAGCAAGGTGGTCAGCAAGGCCGAGGGCCGGGTCGTCACCGGGCGCCGCGAGGACCTGCTGGCCGCCGAGACCGACCGCGAGGTGGCCCGGCGCGGCCCGACCGCGATCGTGCGCACCCGGCACGGCCTGGTGATGGCCGCGGCGGGCATCGACGAGTCCAACACCCCGGCCGGCACCGCTGTGCTGCTGCCGGTGGACCCGGACGCCTCGGCCCGGGCACTGCGGGAGGCCCTCGAGGTCAACGTCGCGGTCGTCGTCACCGACACCGCCGGGCGGGCCTGGCGCACCGGGCAGACCGACCTGGCGATCGGGGTGGCCGGCCTGGAGCCCCTCGACGACCACGCCGGCCGGGTCGACGCGCACGGCCACGAGCTCACGGTGACCGCACCGGCGGTGGCCGACGAGCTGGCGGGCGCGGCCGACCTGGTCAAGGGCAAGCTCGGCGGCCGGCCGTTCGCGCTGGTCCGTGGCCTGGGGCACCTGGTGCTGCCCCGCGGCGAGCACGGACCCGGCGCGGGGGCGCTGGTGCGGCCCGAGCGCCACGACATGTTCGGGCTCGGCGCCCGCGAGGCCGTCCTCGCGGCCCTGGCCGGCGACCGGACCGCCCTGCGCGGCTTCGGTGCACCGGCTGCGGCGGCCCAGGTCGCCGTACGGCTGGAGGAGGTGGCTCCCGGTGCCACCGCGCACGTCGAGGGCGACCACGTGACCGTGACTCTGCAACCGGACCCCGCGGCCGCGGCCCGCGTCACCACCGCCGCGTTCGCCCTCGGCTGGTTGCCCGAGGACGGCCGGCAGCCGGGCGTGGTCGGATTCACTCCGGCCAGTCCGTAGACTTCCCCCGACCCGACCGCACCACGAAGCCGGAGACCAGCGCCCCATGGCCAAGCCGAGCAAGGACAAGGACCGCCGCGCGGTCATCGAGGAGATGCGCAAGGCGCAGAAGGCGACCGAGCGTCGCCGGACGCTGGTCGTGGTCGCGGTGTGCGTGCTCGTCGGCGCAGCGATCGTCGGCGCCGGCGCCTACCCGCTGCTGAAGCAGAAGTCGATCACCGGCGGCCCGCTCGCCAAGATCGGCGCCTCCGCCAGCGCGGCGAGCTGCCAGGCAGTCGTGAAGAAGAAGGCGACCGGCAACCAGCAGCACAAGCCCGCCGGCACCAACATCTTCTACCCGGACGCGCCTCCCGCCTTCGGCCCGCACTGGCCGGTGCCCGCGGACTTCTCGCGGAAGTTCTACACCGCCGCGGACCGCCCGCAGATCGAGCAGCTCGTGCACAACGAGGAGCACGGCTACACGTTCCTCTGGTACGACGACACGATCGCCGGCAACTCCGACCAGCTCGCCGTGGTGAAGGCGATCGCGAAGACGTTCGAGGGCCAGAAGCTCTCCGACAAGTTCATCGCGGCGCCGTGGACCAGCAAGGACGGCAAGCCGTTCCCGGGTGGCGCGCACGTCGCGCTGACGCACTGGTCGGTCGACGGGGACCCGACGGGCAAGAGCCAGAAGGGCATCTGGGAGTACTGCGGCAAGCCGTCCGGCGCCGTGGTCGCGCAGTTCACCAAGGACTACCCCTACTCGGACTCGCCCGAGCCGCAGGCGATGTAAGGCTCCTGCCTCCATGGGGGACCTGCTCGGCGTGCTCGCGGTGGGCATCGCCTCGGCGTTGCTGCCGTTCGTCAACATCGAGGCCTACCTCGGCGTGCGCGGCACGCTGCCCGGCCTCGACGGCGTGTGGGCGCTCGGCTTCGTGGCGGCGGTCGGCCAGATGATCGGGAAGACCGTGTGGTACTTCCTGGGCGCCAACGCGCTGTCGTGGGGCTGGGTGCGCAAGAAGGTCGAGGCACCCAAGGCCCAAGCCCGCTTGGAGGTCTGGCGCGCCCGCACCCACGACCGGCCGGTCGTGGCGGGTGCGCTCACGTTCGTGTCCGCGTCCACCGGGCTGCCGCCGTTCGCGATCCTCGCGGTGCTCGCCGGTCAGCTGCGGATGAACCTCGCGCTGTTCCTGGGGCTCGGGCTGCTCGGCCGCTGGCTGCGGTTCGCGGCCGTGCTCGGCGGCGCGGAGTGGCTGAGCCGGCTGCTGCACTAGCGTCCGACGCGGCTGCCGGGCTCCGGCACGGCACCGGAGGCGACCTCGGCGCGGTCGCCGAGGGTGACCTCGTCGAGCTGCGCGCCCTCGCCGACCACCGCACCCGGACCGACGACGCTGTCGCGGACCAGCGCACCGGCGCCGACGGTGGCACCGGGCATCAGCACCGAGCCGGAGACGACCGCGTCGGCGCCGACCCGCACCCCCGCCAGCACCGTGGTGCCGTGCGAGAGCACCGCCCCGGGGTCGACCTCGGCGCCGTCGGCGACCCAGGCCACCTCGGCCTCACGCGGGGTGGCCGCGCTGGTCGCGACACCGGTGACGAGGTCGCGGGAGGCCGCCACCAGGGCCGCGGGCGTGCCCACGTCGCGCCAGTAGGCGTTCTCGACGTAGCCGACCACCAGCGCGTCGTCGGCGACCAGACCCGGGAAGGTCTCGCGCTCGACGGACACGACCGTGCCGGCCGGGATGGTGTCGACGACGCGGCGCCGGAAGACGTAGCAGCCGGCGTTGACCTGGTCGCTGACCGGCTCGTCCATCTTCTCCAGGAAGCCCGTGACCCGGCCGTCGGCGTCGGTGGGCACGCAGCCGAACGCGCGCGGGTCCTCGACCTTGACCAGGTGCAGCGACACGTCGACCGCGCGACCGTCGCGCGGGGTCTCGAAGTCCTCCAGCTGGGCGGCCAGGTCGTGGCCCGAGAGCACGTCCCCGTTGAGGATCACGACCGCGCCCTCGGGGTCGTCGCCGAGAGCGCCGGCCACGTTGCGGATCGCGCCGGCGGTGCCGAGCGGCTCCTGCTCCTGGACGTAGCTCAAGCGGATCCCCCACCGCGAGCCGTCGCCGAGCACCGGCGCGAACTGGTCGGCGTGGTAGGACGTCGCGAGCACCACGTGCTGCACGCCGGCGGCGGCCAGCCGGGCCACCTGGTGCTCGAGGAACGGCACTCCCCCGACCTCGAGCAGGTGCTTGGGCCGGTTCGCGGTGAGCGGGAGCAGCCGGGTGCCGAAGCCCCCGGCGACGATGACGGCCTCGACCGGCGGGCGCGCGTGTGACATGGGCGTCATCGTGCCATGCGGGAGTCGGCCGTCGGCCCGCGGCGGCTACCGTGCCGTGCATGACCACGACCTTCCCCGACCTGCTGGCGGCCCAGCTGCGCGTGGACGGCGCGCGACCGCTGGTGACGTTCTACGACGACGCGACGGGCGAGCGCATCGAGCTCTCGGTGGTGACGTTCGCGAACTGGGTGGCCAAGACCGCCGGCATGCTCCAGGACGAGCTGGACGCCGAGCGCGGCGGCCTGCTCGTGGTCGACCTGCCCACGCACTGGCAGGGCGTCGTGTGGGTGGCCGCGGCCTGGACGCTGGGCATGCGTGTCGCGGGGCCCGAGCGGGCGTCCGGTGCGGACGTGGTCGTCTGCGGGCCCGGCTCCCTGACGTCGTACGACGCCTCGGAGCGCACCGTGGTGGCCTGCTCGCTGCGCCCGCTCGGAGGGCGCTTCACCGAGCCGCTGCCGGACGGGGTGCTGGACTACGGTGCGGTCGTGCTCGGTCAGCCGGACGCGTTCTTCCCGCTCGACCCTCCGGTCCCCGGCGACGTGGCCTGGGACGACGGCACCACGCAGCAGCAGCTGCTCGCCGAGGCTGCCGCCGACGACCTCGTGCCGCAGGGTGGCCGGCTGCTCACCGACCTGCCCGCCACCACCCGGGCCGGGCTGCGCACGCTCCTGGCGCCGCTGGCCCACGGCGGCGGCACCGTCTGGGTACGCAACCCCGCCGCGGACGGCTGGAGGCACCGCGCGGACAGCGAGCGCGCGACGGCGACGCTGCGGTCCTAGGCCGACACAGGCCCTAGCCCAGGAGGTCGTAGCCGGCGAACCCGGGCGCGAGCATCCGCCGCGCGCCGAGGCGGCCGGTGGCGGTGCCGGGCAGCAGCCACAGCGTGCCGGTCGTCGCCTGCCGGGCGACCACGTCGGGGTGCCCGTCGCCGTTGGCATCGCCGACCCCGGTGAGCGCGTCGTACTGCGAGGTCCCCGAGGCGACCGTCGTGCTACCCGAGCCGGTGAGCCCGCCCGGGCCGTTGCCGGGGTAGAGCGCGAGCGTCCCGTCGGAACGGCGCACCAGGGTGTCCGGTGAGCCGTCGGTGTCCCAGCGGCCGATGCCGACCTGGAGGTTGCCGGCGACCGCGCTGTGCGCGACGTAGCCGGCCAGGAAGCCGTGCGCCCCGTTGCCGGGGTAGATCCGCATCGGGCCGCCGGACGGCTGGCCCATCAGGTCGGGGTGCCCGTCGCCGGTGATGTCGCCGACCGCGGCCACCAGCCGGACCGACCCCCAGCCGCTCGCCATCGGCAGCGCGGTGCTCAGGCGGCCGGTGCCGTCGCCGGGCCAGAGCACCATGCCACCGCCGGTGGTGCGGGTGACCACGTCGCCGTGGCCGTCGCCGTCCCAGTCGCCGACCCCGAGGACGAGGTTGGTGCCGGGGAACGACTGCCCGGTCGGCACAGTGCGCACCACGTTGCGGCGGCCGTTGTTGGCCCAGGCCACCAGCCGCCCCGCGCCGTCGACCGCGACCAGGTCACGCGCCCCGCTGCCGGCCAGCGTGCCGCTGCCGGCCAGGAACCGGCTGCCGGCCATCGCGGTGAACGGCCCCTGTGCGGCACCGAGACGACCGGCTCCGTCTCCGGGGTAGAGGTAGGTCGCCCCGGTGGACGCCTTGCGGGCGACCAGGTCGGCGCGACCGTCGTTGGTCAGGTCCCCGAGGCCGGCGACCGCGTCGAAGCCGGACCAGGAGCCGGGCAGGGTCACGGGAGCGGCCAGGCCACCGGACGCCGTACTGGCAAGGAGGGAGAGCCGGCTGCCGGCACGGGCGACGAGGTCGGGGCGGCCGTCCCCGGTCAGGTCGCCGGCCGCGGCGGCCAGGTCGTAGCCGCTCCCGTCGGTGGACAGGACACGGGAGGGACCGAACGTGCCGGCACCTGCGCCCGGGTAGAGCAGCAGCCGGTGGGTCGCACGCACCCGGCCGACGAGGTCGTCGCGGCCGTCGCGGTTCCAGTCGCCGACCCCGACGAGCACGTCCGCGCCGGCGAAGCGGGTGGTGCTGCGCAGGGCACTGCCGAGGTGGCCTGCTGCGTCGCCGGGGAAGATCCCGGTGCGCCCGGTGGCCTTGTCGCGCGCCATCACGTCGGCCCTGCCGTCGCCGGTGACGTCGCTGACCGCGGCCACCAGGTCCTTGCCCGACCAGCCGGTCGCGAGCACCGTGGGGGCGCCGAACCCGAGCTGGCCACCGGTCTGCACGAACGACGCCTTCCCGGTGGCCCGGTCCCGCACCACCAGGTCGGGCCAGCGGCTGCCGACGAGGTCGGTGTGCCGGTCGCGGCCCGCCCAGGCGTGCTGGTCGGCGCGGGCGAGCGCACGGATCTCGGCGAGCTTGGCGTAGAGGTAGCGGCCGGGGCAGGCGGTGTCGCCCACGTCGCGGTGGCCGTTGATCGCGGGCAGGTACTTCGTCCGAACCCACTGGCGCATCGACGCCGCGTTCACCCCGTGCAGGCTGAGCTTCCAGGCGAACAGCCGCCCGTAGGCGTCGAGCATGGCCTGCGAGGGCAGCCCCCGGCCGCCGTCCTCGATGTCGTAGTTGCCGATCGCGGCCATCGCGAACGCGTGCTCGTTGTAGTCGAACGTGTGCGCCCCGACCACGGGACGGTCCACGCCGCCGTACCGGCCCTCCCAGACCCTGCCGAAGCGGTCGACGAGGAAGTTGTAGCCGATGTCGCTCCAGCCGCGGGAGCGGGTGTGGAACGCGTAGATGCCGCGGATGATCGCGGGCACCTGGTCGGCGGTGTAGTCGTTGGTGTCGACGGTGTGGTGGACGAAGCCGGCGTGCACCTCGTAGTAGCGCAGCTGCGAGGCGTCGCGCAGCGACTCGTCGGCGCCCCACTGCGCCCGCGAGAAGATCTGCGGCTTGGGCGTCACGTCGGTGCCGGCGCTCGTCGTCGCGGCGCTGAGCGCGGCGGTGTCGATGGCGGGCTTCTCGACCCGCGGCACGGCGGCACCGGGGTCGACGACGGCGACCTCCAGCCCGGCGGGTACGGCGCCCGCGGACGTCACGGCGCGCACCTGCACGTCGTCGACGGCACCCACGTAGACGGGGTCGGTGCCCGGGCGGGCGTTGCGACCCTCGGGGCTGTCCGGGTCGGGGCCGTGGTCGTCGTGGTAGGGCACCGGCTGCCACGCGGACCAGGTGCCGTGGCTGCGGGTCCGCAGGGTGACCGTGATGGTGCCGTCCGGGACCACCCTCCCCCGGTCCCAGGTGACCCCGACGGTGCCGAGCCCGGTCACCGGCTCAGCAGCGCTCAGCGCCACCCGGGCGTGTGCGCCGGCCCTGGGCACCGGCTCCTCGCGCACGGACGGGTCGACCGGGGCGGCGGCGACCGTGGCGTCGACCGCGCCGGCACCGACCACGCTGTGCGCGGTCCCCTCCCCCACGGGGCCGCCGGAGCCCGGCGGCTCGACGATCCGCATGTCGAGGACCGTCGTCGCCGGCGCGGCGAGCACCGCGACCACGCCGAGCGCGAGCAGGTGGCCGCACGCGGCGTTGAGCCGGGCGGTCCTGCTGACGTGCTGGGGCATGACGCGGTGCTCCCGGTGGGACGAGGGTCATGAAGGCCCAACTGTCACACCAGTCACACGCCGCGGCACCGGTTTCCCGCCAACTACAGCGGTGTAGTTCTTCCGCTCAGATCTCCGCGCCGAGCTCGGAGTCGAGGTCGGCCTGGTCCGCTTCCTCGCTGTTCACCTCGTCCGCGTCACCGTCGTCGTAGTGCAGGTAGCGGATGCCCTCGTCGACGTCGCCGTCGAACCCGAGCACCCCCTTCTCCAGCACCAGCACCCGGTCGCACATGGTCTTGACCGAGCCGGCGGCGTGGCTGACGTAGACGAGGGTGCGGCCCTCCTTCTTGATCTCCTGCATGCGCTCGAGGCACTTCTTCTTGAACGGCTTGTCGCCGACGGCGAGCACCTCGTCGATGAGGAAGATGTCGGAGTCGGTGTGCACCGCGACCGCGAAGCCCAGCCGGGAGAACATGCCCGAGGAGTAGAAGCCGACCGGGGTGTCGAGGAACTTGCCGATGTCGGCGAACTCGACGATCTGGTCGAACTTCCGCTTGGTCTCGGCCTCGGTCATGCCCAGGATGGCGGCGTTGAGGAAGACGTTCTCGCGACCGGTCAGCGCCTGGTGGAAGCCCGCACCCGTGGCGATCAGGCCCGCGATCCGGCCCCGGGTGAGCACCTGTCCCTGCTCCGGCTTCATCACCCCGTTGATGAGCTTGAGCAGGGTGCTCTTGCCCGAGCCGTTGAGGCCCATCAGGCCCACGCTCTCGCCCTGCTTGATGGTGAAGGAGACGTCGTTGACGGCGAGAAAGCTGTCGCTGATCTTGTCACGGCGCATCATCGCGATCGTCATCTGCTTGATCGTGCGGTGGTAGCGCATCGTGAACATCTTGCTGGCGTTTTCGACGACGATGGAGTCGGTCATCAGAGGCGCTCCGCGATCCGGTTCTCGAGACGGGTGAAGGCGAGCTGGCAGACCAGGAGGATCCCGAGGCAGGCACCCAGGGTGCAGAAGCTCAGCAGCCACAGGTGGTTGGGGACGTCCGGGTAGCCGATCGGACCCTTCATGAACGTCGGCAGCCACACGGCCTTCTGCATCAGCAGCACGGCCGGGGCCAGCGGGTCTGCCAGGTAGATGTAGTAGAGCAACGGGTGCTTGGCGGTGCCGTGCGCGAACGTCGCGAACGGGTAGATCATCGGCACGATCCAGGTGGTGAAGATCGTCAGCGTCTGCACGATGTTCTGGAAGTCCCGGAAGAACACGTTGAGCGCGCTGAACAGCAGCGCCAGCGCCGTGCCGAGCACCGTGATGATGAGCAGGCTCATCATCATCGCGGCGACGCCGCCGAGGGTGGGGACCCACCCGGTGAAGAAGGCGCCGACGATCAGGATGATCATCTGCGGGAAGACGTGGATCGCGGACACGATCACCGAGGCGACCGGGAACATCTCGCGCGGCATCGCCATCTTCTTCACGATCGCGCTGTTGCGCACGATCGCCCGGGTGCCCGAGGAGAACGTCTCGGTGAAGTAGTGCACCACCGTCATCCCGGAGAAGATGTGGATGGCGTAGTTCTTCACCGAGTGGTGCAGCCCCAGGATCAGGCCGAGCACCAGGAAGTACATCAAGAAGCGCACCATCGGCTGCACGTAGGACCACAGCAGGCCCAGGGCGCTGCCCTGGTAGCGGGCCTGGAGCTCCTTCTGCACCAGCAGCTTGAGCAGGTAGCGGCGACGGAAGACGTCGGTGAGACCGCCGTTGGCGGACGGCGGGGCAAGCGGCTGCTCGGCCACCGCCGCCACGTCGACGACGCGGTCGGGTGAAGTGGTCATCGTTCCTCGTGGTCGGTGGTAGAGGCCTCGAAGGTCTTGGCCCACTGGTCGGGGGACACCAGCTCGGGCAGGGCGTCGCGGTAGCGGCGCGCCAGCTCCGGCCAGTCGCGGTAGAGCCGCTGGTGCATCTCGACGGTCCGGGACAGCAGGCTGCGGAACTCGTCCTTGTCACGTCGGAGCCAGGCGGCGCTGGTGCCGTCGGGCATGGACACCACGGCGGAGTCGAACTGGGCGATCATCCACCACTTGGCGTCCATGGCCGGGATCTGCGCCTCGGGGTGCTGGCGCGAGAGCGCGCGCGGCGGCTTGGCCTGGCGTACGGCGCTCAGTGCCGCGGTCATCAGCTGGCCGACCTTGCCCTTGGGCTGCGTCGGGTCGGCGCCGCGCTTCGGCGGCTTCTCACGCCGTACGCCCGGGAACGCGTCGGGGTCGGCCTGCGCCTGCGCGTCGGTGTAGCCGCTGCGCAGCGCCCGCAGGTCGCCGAGCTTGGTGCCGATCTCGGCGTGCAGCCGCTCCGGCCCGGCGAGCACGTCCTCGAGGGCGAGGTGGCGCAGCTCGGCGGTGGAGTACTGGTAGGAGAAAAGGTGCTTCACCTGGTGGTTGAAGCTCTCCCGGACCATCCGGCCGCCGTGCTCGTAGGGCGAGTGGATGAGCGCCGCGATGAACCGGTTGCGCTGGTGGAAGTAGGCCTGCCAGTCCAGCGCGTCGTTCTTGTCGGTCCACGGCACGTGCCACACGGCCGCGCCGGGCAGTGTCACGGTCGGGTAGCCCGCAGCCTGGGCGCGGACCCCGAACTCGCTGTCGTCCCACTTGATGAAGACCGGCAGCGACAGGCCGACCTCGCGCAGCACCTGCGTGGGGATCAGGCACATGAACCAGCCGTTGAAGTCGACGTCGATGCGGCGGTGCAGCCAGCGCGAGCTGCGCAGGTTGCGGCCGGCGAAGTCCCAGTCGTTCTCGACCGTGATCGGCGACTCCCACCAGAAGCGGTAGCGGTCGACGACCTCGCCGAAGGAGTGCAGCCGCGCCTTGGAGTAGAGGCTGAACATGTGGCCGCCCACGATCGTGGGGCGACGGCACAGGTCGCCGAACGTGACCGAGCGCAGGATGCTCTCCGGCTCGCAGACCACGTCGTCGTCCATGCACATCATGTAGGTCGACTCGCCGGCCTCGAGGGTCTCGAACTGGCTGCGGGCGTAGCCGCCCGAGCCGCCGATGTTGCCCTGCTCGACGAGCCTGAGCTTGTCGCCCATCGCCGCCTGGGTGGCCTGGTAGCCGGCGTCGTCCCTGACCGGCTGGCTGCCCTGGTCGACGAGGTAGATCCGGTCGAGGACCTCGCCGACGCCCTCGTCCTCGGCGATCTGCTGGATCAAGTCGGTGACGAAGTCGACGCGGTTCATCGTGGTGATGCCGATGCTCAGCGTGCCGGGGGTGCCCCGGTCCTCGGGCACGGCAGCGCTCCACTCGGCGCGCTCGAGGGTGGCGGCCTCGGTGCCGGCGACGATGTCGAACCAGTACCAGCCGCCGTCGCCGAAGGGCTGCAACGGCAGCTCGAAGCTGAACCGGCCGGTGCCGGAGCCCTCGACGTGCGCCGACTCGACGCGCTGGGCGCGCCCGTCGGGCATCGACTTGTAGACGACCACCGTGGACTCGGCACCGGTCACCTCGACGTCGAGACGCACGTTCTCGACGACCGTCCAGCGCCGCCAGTAGCTCGCCGGGAAAGCGTTGAAGTAGGTGCCGAACGAGATCCGGTGACGCTGGCGCACCTGGTAGCGGCGGCGGTCCAGGATCGCCGAGGGGTCCTGCTCGATGTCGGCGTTGGCCTCCGGCGGCGGGATCTTGCCGCGGGCCGCCTTGGTCAGCCGCGACTTGTCGGGGTCGAGCTGGGCGCGGTCGGGGTCGACGTACAGCGCCATCACGTCGCTGTCGCGGTCCGCGGGCAGGACCACGCGCTGCAGCACCCGACGCACGGTGCCGGGCTTCTCGGCAGGGGTGCTCACTCGTCCACGCCTCCGCTTTCCAGGGTCGCGCCGCCCTCGAAGTGCGGCTTGAGCTTGTTGTCGAACATGGACAGCGCGGAACCGATCGCCATGTGCATGTCGAGGTACTTGTAGGTGCCGAGGCGGCCGCCGAAGAGCACCATCGGCTCCTTCTTCGCGAGCTCGCGGTACTTCAGCAGCTTCTCGCGGTCCTCGGCGGTGTTGATCGGGTAGTAGGGCTCGTCGTCGTCCTCGGCGAACCGGGAGTACTCGTGGACGATCACCGTCTTGCCCGAGATGTAGGTGCGCTCGGGGTGGAAGTGCTTGAACTCGTGGATCCGGGTCCAGGGCACGTCCTGGTCGTTGTAGTTCATGACCGCGCAGCCCTGGAAGTCGTCGACCTCCTTGACCTCGGCCTCGAGGTCGACGGTCCGCCAGGACAGCCGCCCCTCGGAGTTGCCGAAGTACTCGTCGACCGGACCGGTGTAGACGATCGGGACCTTGCCCTTGAACTCGTCCTTGACGTCGAAGAAGTCGGTCTCGAGGCGGACCTCGATGTTGGGGTGGTCGGCCATCTTGGTCAGCCAGGCGGTGTAGCCGTCGACCGGGAGGCCTTCGTACGTGTCGTTGAACCAGCGGTTGTCGAAGTTGTAGCGGACCGGGAGCCGCGTGATGATGTCCGCGCTCAGCTTGGTGGGGTCGGTCTGCCACTGCTTCGCGGTGTAGCCCTTGATGAACGCCTCGTAGAGCGGGCGCCCGATCAGCGAGATCGCCTTCTCCTCGAAGTTCGACGCCTCGGCGGTGTCGAACTCGCTCGCCTGCTCCTTGATCAGCGCGCGCGCCTCGTCGGGCGTGTGCGACTTGCCGAAGAAGGAGTTGATCAGCGCCAGGTTCATCGGCAGGGAGTAGACCTGGCCGTCGTACTGGCCGAAGACGCGGTGCTGGTAGTTCGTGAACGAGGTGAACCGGTTGACGTACTCCCAGACCCGCTCGTTGGAGGTGTGGAACAGGTGCGCGCCGTAGACGTGCATCTCGATCCCGGTCTCGGGGTCCGCCTCGCTGTAGGCGTTGCCCCCGAGGTGGTGGCGACGCTCGAGCACGAGCACGTTCAGGCCGAGCTCGTTGGCACAGCGTTCAGCGATCGTCAGGCCGAAAAAGCCGGACCCGACGACGACGAGGTCAGGTTTCAACACAACTCCTGGGTTGGGGTGGTTCCTGGCAGTCTAACGAGCGGGTTCATCCGGTCCCGGCTCGCGCACCACGGTTGGCGATCAGGGCGCGGTAGGCGGTCCGCCGCAGCCGCTCCGGCACCAGCCGGTAGCCGCCGCGCACCATCACGTTGCGCAGGTACTGCCTCCGGGAGGTGATCCCGAGCTGGCGGAACCTGCGCTGGAGCAGCAGCTCCGAGCGCAGCAGCCGGCGCCCACCACGCCGCGCGTAGGCACCCGCGCCGACCCGGTAGCGGACCAGCGGCTCGGCGAGGTTCGCCGGCCGCGCGCCAGCCTCCACCATCCGGGTGAACAGCAGGTAGTCCTCCATCAACGCCATGTCGGTGTAACCGCCGGCGGCGAGCACCGCCGAGCGCCGGTAGACGACCGTGGGGTGGTTGAACGGGTCGCGGAAGCGGATCACGCGGCGGATCTCGTCGGGGTCGGTGGGAGGGGTACGGCGTCCCACGACCTCCTCGACCGAGGAGCCGAACTCGAGCAGCCCGCTGCCGACGATGTCCGCGCCGGCCTCGATGACGGGGACCTGCTTCTCGAAACGCTCCGGGTCGCTGACGTCGTCGGCGTCCATCCGGGCGATGATCTCGTGGCTGCACGCGGCGATGCCGCGGTCCAGCGCCGGCCCGAGGCCGACGTTCTCCTCGATCTCGAGGTGCACCACCGGGACCGGGCTGGTGCGCTCGAGGTCGGCGATCGTGGCGGCGAGCTCGTCGGGGACCGGGCCGTCCTGGACCAGCACCACCTCGGCCGGCGGCCGGGTCTGGGCCTGCACGGTCGAGGCGAACGCCTCGCGCAGGAAGCCGGGGTCGTCACCTCCGTAGGTCGCGAGCAGCAGCGAGAACGGCTGCCCGGTCCCGTCGTCCTCGGCGCGGTGCGCGGACCAGCCGGCCTCGTCGAGCACGATCCCGTTGCTGCGGGGACGTCCGCGCAGGCCGCTGGCCAGGCCGGTGCGCAGCCCGCGGGCCAGGGTGCCGCGGTCCTCGGAGCGGGCGAACGTCCGGCCCCACCGGCGCACGGTCGAGCCGCCGTACAGCAGCTTCTCGGGGACGGTGAGCCCGTTGCTCTGGGTGAACAGCCAGACCTTGTTGCGGACCTCGTAGAAGAACCGCTCCCCCGGGTCGGCGTCGGTGCTGCCGAACTTGGCGGTCTTGTGCACCACGACGCTGGCCGGGCAGTAGAGCCCGGCGCGGCCGCGGATCAGCCGGGTGGAGTACTCGAAGTCGTCGTTCCAGAGGAAGTAGTCGGCGACGGGGGTGCCGCGCTCGCGGACCACGTCGGCGTCGCACATGATCGACACGAACGAGGCCGAGCGCACCGGCACCGCCCCCACTGCGGAGGCGGCCGCGCGCTCGGCGCGGGAGGCGCCCGGCTTGGCCCGCGGGGTGTTCATCGGGTGGTCGCGTCCGTCGGTCCACACGACCTTGCTGGCCAGCACCGCGGGCGGGCGGCCGGTGCCGTCGCGGTGCGTCGACCACACCTTCGCGAGCTCCTCTGCGGCGGTGGGCGTCGGGACCGTGTCGTCGTCGAGCAGCCACACCAGGTCGGGGTCGTGGGTCAGCGCGCGCTCCATGCCCGCCGCGAAGCCGCCGGCACCGCCGGTGTTGCGGGTCAGGTGGACCACGTCGAGGTGGCCGTAGCGCTCCTGCAGCAGCGCGGTCGTGCCGTCCGTCGAGGCGTTGTCGACGACCACGACCTCGACCGGCGCGAGGGTCTGCGCCGCCAGCGCCGCCAGGGCCTCTTCGAGAAGCTGACGGCGGTTCCATGTCACGACGACAGCGACGACCCGGGCACTCACGGCGCCGACCCTACCCAGGGGTGGGCGCGCGACAACCGTGACCTCCGACATAGCAAGGGGTTCCCCGGGGCACCGTGTGTCACACGGCACCCGGGACCCGCCCTGGCGCGGGCTCTCAGCAGGACGACGAGAGGTCCGTGGACGCGTTGGCGGCGTAGCCGTCGTGCAGGTTGCCCAGCGAGCCCCCGACGCTGCTGCCGGCTGCCTTCGTCGCAGTGCTGAAGCCGTGCTTGGGCTTCGCCCCCGCGGCCGCCACCTTCTTCTTCGCGGAGCCCTTCACCGCTGCCGCGACCATGCCCTGGATCTTGGCGATGTCGGGGTGGCTGGTGCTGATCGCCGGCGGCACGAACGAGACGGTGCTGACCGGTTGCGAACGCGACTTCATCGCCAGCTCCGCGAACGTGCCCAGCTCGGAGGCGGGCAGGTCGGTGGTGACGAGCTTCTCGCTGGCCTTGGCGATCTTCTCGACGTTGGTGACCACGGTCTGCGGCGACAGCTGCTGGAGCATGGCGTTCATCACGCACTTCTGGCGGGCCATCCGCGAGTAGTCGTCGGCGCTCTCACGCGAACGGGCGAACCACAGCGTGTGGAACCCGTCGAGCTTCTGGACCCCGGGCTCGATGTGGCCGGTGACCGGGCCGCCGACGCCGCCGATCGGGATCCGGTCGCGCACGTTGAGGGTCAGCCCGCCGACGGCGTCGACGAGGTTGCGGAAGCCCTGCAGGTTGACCATCGCGTAGTAGTTGATCTTCAGGCCGGTGATGCCCTCGACGCCCTCGGCGGTGGCCTCCACGCCGGGGTTGGCGACGCCCTTGAAGAGCGCCTTGTTGTCCTGCGCCCAGGTGGAGAGGCTGTTGAGCTCGCAGGTGCTGCCGCAGTCGTAGCCGTCCGGGAACTGCTCGGCCATCACCGACCCCTTCGGGAACGGGAAGTTGAGCATGTTGCGCGGCAGCCCGAACAGCACGGTCCGGCCGGTGTCGGCGTCGATGCTGGCCACGGTGATGCTGTCGGGCCGCAGCCCCCAGCGGTCGCGGCCGGAGTCGCCGCCGAGCAGCAGCACGTTGTAGCGGCCGTCGTGGGTCTTGGTCACCGTGCTGCTGCCGAACATCGTCGCGATGAAGCCCTTCTGCACCGCCACCACATGGGAGGCGAACAGCAGCGACCCGGCGATCGAGAAGCAGAGCATGCCGTTGAGGCCGACCACCGCCAGCCGCTGCTTGCGCAGCAGCTCCAGCGGCTGGCCGAGGCGCCAGGCGTCCATGAACAGCAGGGCCCAGCCGATCGCGAGCGCGCACAGCAGCAGCCGGACGAAGCCGAGCACCGAGGGCTTGAGGAACAGCGCGAACGCGAAGCCGTGCCAGAGCAGCGAGATCCCCACCACGAGCCCCGTGGTGGCGAGCAGGACCAGCCAGACGCGTAGCGCCAGCCGGCCGACCCGCTTGCTGCCGGCGGCCAGCTGCGCCGACCCGGGCAGCACCACGGTCATCAGCAGCAGCGTCACGGCACGCCGGAAGCGCACCTTCGCGGCCCGGTCGTCTCCGAACCGCTGCGCGGCCGGCACGGGGGTACGTGCAGACATGGGGCGAGGGCCTTTCGGGGACGTCACGGGTCGCCCTAGTATCACCAGCCACACTCGTCACAGCGCCGAGGCGCGCCGGGCCAGCCGCGTGCCCGCTTACGCGTCCCCGGTACGGCGTCCCGCGTCGATCGCGGCCCGCTTGGCGAGCCGGTGCTCGCGCCGGATCTCGGCCTCCCGCTGCCGCCGTACCTCCGTGGGCGTGGTGGGCAGCAGCGGCGGCACCTCGCGGGCCCGGCCGTCCTCGTCGATGGCCACGAACACCAGGTAGGCCGAGGCCACGTGCAGCGGCTCGCCGCCGGCCTCGTCCCAGCGCTCCGACTCGACCCGCACCCCGATCTCGAGGGAGGTCCGCCCGGCCCAGTTCACCTGGGCGACGGTGCGCACGATGTCACCGACGTGCACCGGGTGCAGGAACGCCATCTCGTCCATCGCCGCGGTCACGGCGGGACCGCCGCTGTGCCGCTGCGCGACCGCGCCCGCCGTGGAGTCGACGAGCTTCATGATCGTGCCGCCGTGCACGTTGCCGAGCAGGTTCACGTGGCTCTGGTCCATGACGTAGGCCAGGGACGTCCGCGCGTGTGACGGAGGCAACGGGGCCAGTGACGAGAGGTCTGCACCACCGGCGGGCGGACGTTTGGGCGACATGGCTGCACGGTAGCGTTTTGGACATGGCAGACCGTCCCAAGGGCGACGAACCCGAATTCGACTGGCTCTACGGCACCGAGCGCAAGGGTGTCGGCGGGTCGGCCGGTGGTGCGTCCGGAGACCCCGAGCCCACGCAGATGCTGCCCACGATGGGACGCCCGCACCAGAGCCCGCCGCCGCCCTCGCGCGGCCGCGCCACCCAGACCGCCTCCCACCCGCCGCGTCGGCCCTCGGCCCCGCGGCGGCGTCGTCCGTTCCGCTGGGTGAAGTACGTCCTGCTGCTCTGGGTGGTGTTCCTCATCGCGGTACCGCTGTTCGCCTGGTCGAAGATCGCCAAGGTGGACGACACGCCCTCCGGCGACCGGCCGGCGTCGCAGCCCGGGACCACCTACCTGCTCGTCGGCAGCGACAGCCGCGAGGGCATGACCCACGCCCAGGAGCTGCGGCTCGGCACCGGCAAGGCGTCCGGACGCCGTACCGACACGATCATGCTGCTGCACACGGGGTCCGGCCCCAACCTGCTCGTGTCGATCCCCCGCGACTCGATCGTGCCGATCCCCGGGCACGGCACCGGGAAGATCAACGCCGCCTACGCCTACGGCGGCCCCCAGCTGCTGATCCAGACCCTCGAGAACACCACCGGCGTGCGGATCGACGACTACGTCGAGATCGGCTTCTCGGGCTTCTTCAACGTCATCAACGCCGTCGGCGGCATCCAGATCTGCCCCACCCAGGCGATGAAGGACCCGCAGGCCGGGCTGAACATCAAGAAGGGCTGCCAGCACGCGATGGGCAAGAAGGCCCTCGGCTACGCCCGCTCGCGGCACGTGTCCGCGCTCGGCGACATCGACCGGGCCAAGCACCAGCGTGAGGTCGTGGCGGCCGTCGGCAAGAAGGCCGCCTCCCCGTGGTCGGTGATCAACCCGGTCCGCTACGTCAACCTCGCGATGTCCGGCTCCCAGTCGGTCCGGGTCGGCCAGCACACCGGGATGTTCGCGACGCTGCGGTTCGCGTGGGCGATGACCCACGTGTCCGGCAAGAGCGGCAAGACCTGCGGCGTCCCGATCGCCGACCTCGCCGTGCACTGGGACCGTGAGCGCGCCCTGAAGCTGTTCCACCTGATCCAGGAGGACAAGACCAGCGAGGTCACCTCCGACCTCTGCGGCGCCTCGGGGCTGAAGAACCAGTGACGGGCTACGCCACCCTCGACTGGTCGGTCGAGGGTGGCATCCTCACGCTCACGCTCGACCGGCCCGACCAGCTCAACGCGTTCACCGTCGAGATGGCCGACGAGCTCGTCGACGCCTACGACCGCGCCTCGGCCGACGACGCCGTGCGGGCCGTCGTGGTCACCGGTCGTGGTCGCGCGTTCTGCGCCGGCATGGACCTCTCCGCCGAGGGCAACGTGTTCGGGCTCGACGAGTCGCTGGCGCCGACCCACGAGGACGTCCTGGCGACCGCTGCGGACACCGGCGGCCTGGTGTCGATGGCGGTCTACCGCTGCACCAAGCCGGTGATCGCCGCGGTCAACGGCGCGGCGGTCGGCATCGGGGCCACCATGACCCTGCCGATGGACGTGCGGCTGGCGTCCGAGAACGCCCGGATCGGCTTCGTGTTCGGACGCCTGGGCATCGTGCCCGAGGCCGCGTCGTCGTGGTTCCTGCCGCGGATCGTCGGCATCAGCCGGGCCCTCGAGCTCGTCTACTCCGCCGACATCCTGTCGGCCTCCGACGCGCTCGAGGCCGGCCTGGTGCGGTCGGTGCACGCGCCCGACGAGCTGCTCGACGCCGCGCACGCACTAGCCCGGAAGTTCACGCAGGGCCGCTCCCCCGTCGCGACCGCGCTGGCCCGGCAGATGATGTGGCGCAACGCCGCCCAGCCGCACCCGCTCGAGGCCCACAAGGTCGACTCGCTGGCGATGTTCTACACCTCGGTCGGCGACGGCAAGGAGGGCGTGGCGGCGTTCCGCGAGAAGCGGTCCCCGGAGTTCACCGGGCGTACGACGGACATGCCGCCGTTCTACCCCTGGCAGGACTAAAACCCCTTGACGCGAGGTCTCTTGACGTCCAGATAGACCCGTGCGCACCCCCTCACCGGGTCGGCGGTCTACTTCACCCGCGTGGTGGGGCTCTCGGCCGCGCAGGTCGGTCTCGGCCTCACCGTCGCCGGGGTGGTGCAGCTCGCGCTCGCCGTACCCCTGGGCAAGCTCGCCGACCGGTTCGGAGCCCGCCGCACCTGGGCGGCCACCTCCCTCCTCCAGGCGCTGCTGTTCGCGGCCTGGATGCTGGTCGGCGGCTTCGTGACGTTCCTGCTGGCGCTGGTGGTGCTCGACTCGGTGGAGTCGGCGTCCCGCTCGGCCCGCAACGCCTACCGGCTCGACGTCTTCCCGCGTGAGCAGCGGGTGCACTCGCAGGCCTGGTTCCGGGCAGCACGCAACGTCGGCTACACCCTCGGTGCCCTGCTCGCCGGCCTCGCGCTCGCGGCGCCGGGCACCACGTTCGTCGAGGCGCTGCCGGTGGCGTGCGCCGCCGTGCTGCTGGCCAACGCGTTCTGGGTCATTCGGCTGCCGGCCACCGCGACAGCCCACCACGAGCAGCCGCTCGCCGAGCTCAGCACCCACCGCGGCGGCGCGCTGCGCAACCGGGGCTTCCTGGCGATGGCGTTCTGCGACGGCGTGCTGGGCACCCACCAGGTGCTGCTCAACACCGTCATCCCGCTGTGGCTGGTCGAGGAGACCGACGCGCCGCGCGTCCTGCTGGCCTGGCTGTTCGGCACCAACACCGTGCTCGCCGTGCTGCTGCAGGTGCGGGCCTCGCGCGGGGTGGTCGACGTCGCCACCTCGCTGCGCGCCCAGCGCCGGGGCGCCGCCCTGTTCGTGCTGTCGTGCCTGATCGTGCTGGTCACGCACTCCACGCTCGGCTGGGTCACGATCGCGCTGGTGTGGGTCGGCCACGTGACCGTGACCGGTGCCGAGCTGTTCAACTCCGCCGGCGCCTGGGGCCTGGTCTCGGAGCTGTCCGACGCCCGGCTGCGCGGGGAGTACCAGGGCGCCTACTCCCTGGGCATGGGGCTCGGCGGCGTGTGGGCGCCCGCCGCCTACACGTTCCTGGCGATGCACTGGGGCACCCCTGGCTGGCTGCTCATCGCCCTGCTCGTGGTGCTGGCAGCCGTCGCGATCTCCCCCGCCGCACGGGCCGCCGAGCGCTACCTGGCAGGCAGTCAGCGCCCGGTCGGCGCGGCCTCCTAGACGGCGACGAGCTCCCGCTCCCGCTCCTCCTGCTGTACGGCGTCCGCGGACGTCGTACCGGCGGAGGGGCGGAGCTTCGCCTTGAGGTCGGCGGCGAAGCCGTTGGGAAGCGACAGCCGGACCACCTTGGCCCACGCGGACGCGACCTGCTTGGGCAGCGGGCCGGTGGTGTAGGTCAGGCCGTACTCGTCGAAGATCGCGCGCACCTGCGGCGCGATCTCCTGGTAGCGGTTGCTCGGCAGGTCCGGGAAGAGGTGGTGCTCGACCTGGTAGGACAGGTTGCCGGTCATGATGTGCATCGTCTTGCCGCCGGAGATGTTGGCGGAGCCGAGCATCTGACGCAGGTACCACTCGCCGCGGGTCTCGCCCTCGATGGAGCGGCGCTCGAACGTCTCCACACCCTCGGGGAAGTGGCCGCACATGATCACCGAGTGCGTCCACAGGTTGCGCACCAGGTTGGCGGTCGCGTTGGCGGCCATGGTGTGCAGGAACGACGGGCCCGACAGCGCGGGGTGCGCGACGTAGTCCTTGAGCACCTGGCCGCGGATCTTTGTGAACACCTGCCGGGTGCGGGCCTTGAACTCCGGGCTCTTGCGGCGCTTCTCCGAGCGCAGGTTGCGGCCGAGCTCGAGGTCGTAGGCCGCGATGCCGTACTCGAAGAAGCACGCGTTGATGAAGTTCCACAGCGGCTGCGCGAGGTAGAAGGGGTGCCAGCGCTGGTCCTCGTCCACGCGCATGATCCCGTAGCCGAGGTCGCTGTCGCGGCCGATCACGTTCGTGTAGGTGTGGTGCAGCTCGTTGTGCGAGTGCTTCCACTGCTCCGACGGGGAGGCGTTGTCCCACTCCCACGTGGTCGAGTGGATCTTCGGGTCACGCATCCAGTCCCACTGGCCGTGCATGACGTTGTGGCCGATCTCCATGTTCTCGAGGATCTTGGCCACCGACAGGCCGACCGTGCCGGCGATCCAGGCCGGCGGGAACAGCGACAGCAGGAGGACGGCGCGGCTGCCGAGCTCGAGCTTGCGCTGCACGTCGATGACCTTGCGGATGTAGGCGGCGTCGCTGGCGCCCCGTTGCTCGATGATGTCGGCGCGGATGGCGTCGAGGCGACGGCCGATCTCCTCGATGTCGTCGGACGTCAGGTGGGCGATCGGGTTGTGGGCCTTCTTCTGCAGGACGGTCATGAGATCTCCTTGCGTTCGCTGGTCGGGCGGGCGCCGTTGGTCGAGCCCGTCGAGACCACAGGTCAGAGGTCGAGGTCGCAGGTGCCGGCCGCTGCCGACACGCAGGTCTGGATGAGGACGTTGTCGCCGGGGGCCGCGGTGGTGACGTCGCCGCTGCGCAGGTCGCGGACGGCGCCCTCGCGCATCGGCAGCACGCACGAGTAGCAGATGCCCATCCGGCAGCCGGACGGCATCAGCACGCCGGCGGCCTCGCCGGCGTCGAGGATCGGGGTGGCGCCGTCGGCGGCCACCTCGGTGACACCGTCAGCGGTGCTGAAGCGGACCGTGCCGCCGTCGCCGGGCTCCACCAGGGAGACCCGGAACCGCTCGGTGTGCAGCAGGTGCGCACGACCTTCGGTCGCCCACTGCGCCTCGAGGGCGTCGAGCAGGCCGGTGGGGCCGCACGCCCAGGTCTCGCGCTCGGCGAGGTCCGGCACGAGCGCGGCCAGGGTGGCGGGGTCGAGCCGGCCGGCCGCGTCGGTGTGCTGCTCGACCAGGCGGATGCGTCCGGCGGCGGCGAGGTCGCGCAGCTCCTCGCCGAACAGCACGTCGTCGGCGTTGCCCTCGGAGTGCACGAGCACGACGTCCCGCAGCCGGTCGAGGCCGGAGCGGAGCATGCCGATCACGGGCGTGATGCCGCTGCCGCCGGTGACGAAGAGGACCTTCGCCGGGGCCGGGTCGGGCAGCACGAAGTCGCCGAGGGCCTGCTCGAGGTGCACGAGCTGGCCGCTGCGCAGCTCCTGGGCCAGGTGCAGGCTGACCGTGCCGTCGGGCACGGGCTTGGCGGTGATCGTGACCTCGGGGGCGCCGGGTCGCGAGGTGATCGAGTAGGAGCGCCACAGCCGGACGCCGTCGACGTCGAGGCCGACCCGCAGGTACTGGCCGGGCACGTGCCCGCGCCAGCCGCGGCCGGGTCGGAGCACCACGGTGACCGCTCCCCCGGGCTCGGGGCTGACCTCGAGCACGCGGGCGCGCAGGTCGGCGCCGCGGCGCAGCGGGGCGAACAGGTCGAGGTAGTCGCCGGGCGGTTTCGGGTGGGTCGCGGCGGCGGCGAGGCGGTGGGCACGCTCGCGCCAGCCGCCGGGGTCGCGCACGAGGAAGGTCATGTACCCAGGATCTCGGCTTCTGGGCATAAACTCATGACCAGACGACGTAAATCTCTGCCTAACTCTTGTTCGGAGCGAACAAAATGAGCGAGTCTCTGCCGGTCGCGGCCGCCCTCGGGCTCGACGAGCGCGTGGTCGAGGCTCTCCGCGGCCGGCTCGCCGCGGTCGCGGAGAGCACCGTCGAGGCGATCACCGTCGAGGTGCCCAGCTATGCCAACGCGCTCGCCGGCCCGATGGGCGAGAACATCCGCGGCGCCGTCCAGCTCGCGCTCGGCGGCTTCTTGTCCCTGGCCGGCGCCCGCGACTCCGACCCCGGCACCCCCCTCGCCCCGGCCCGCGCAGGCGCCTACGACCTCGGCCGCGGCGAGGCCCGCAGTGGCCGGAGCATGGACGCGCTGCTCGCGGCCTACCGCGTCGGTGCCCGGGTGTCGTGGCGCGAGCTGTCCGGGACCGCCGTCGAGGCCGGCCTGGCCGCAGGCACCCTGGCCCGCTTCGCCGAGCTGGTCTTCGCCTACATCGACGACCTCTCCGCGGCCAGCGTCGCCGGTCACACCGACGAGCTCGCGACCACCGGCCGGGTCCGCGACCGCTACCTGCAACGACTGGGCCGGGCGGTGCTCGCGGGACAGTCCCTCGACCTGCTCACCGCGGCGGCCGAGCGCGCCGACTGGGAGCCCCCGCAGACCCTGACCGCGGTGCTGCTGCCCGCCGCCCAGGTGCGCGGCGCGATGGCCCGGCTGGACCGGCGCACCCTCCAGCCCGAGGAGGACCTCCCCGACCTCGAGAGCGGGTCCGAGGTCGCCGTACTCCTGGTGCCGGAGGCGGACGGCCCCCGCCGCGCGCCGCTGCTGCAGGCCCTGCGCGGGCGGACGGCGTACGTCGGTCCCGCACGTCCCTGGGCGCGGGCCCGGGAGTCCTACGACCGCGCGCTGCGTGCGCACCGGCTCGGGCTCGGCGGGGACGTCGTGGACACCGAGGCGCACCTCGCGGCGCTGGTCGTGAACGCCGACCCGGCCGCCCTCGCCGACCTGCGCACCCGCGCGCTCGCCCCGCTCGCGGACCTGCGCCCGGCCACCGCCGAGCGGCTCGCCGAGACCCTCGGCGCCTGGCTGCTGCACCAGGGCCGCCGCGACGACGTGGCCGCCGCCCTGCACGTGCACCCGCAGACCGTCCGCTACCGGATGGGCCAGCTGCGCGAGGCGTTCGGCGCCCGCCTCGCGGACCCCGCCGAGATCCTGGCCCTCACCGTCGCCCTGGGCCTCCCCCCTTCCCCCCGTTGAGTCGGCCCCCGGTCGCGTCGAGTCGGCCCCCGGTCGCGTCGAGTCGGCTCGCAGTCGCGTCGAGTCGTCGCACGGTCGCGACCAACCGCCGACTCAACGCGACGAAGTGACGACTCAACGAGGGATGAGTTCGGCGCGTCCGAGCGGTCAGACTGAGCACACCCACTGCCAGGAGGCTGACGTGCGCAAGATCGTGCTCTACACCCTGATGTCGCTCGACGGGGCGGTCGACAGTCCTGACCGCTACTTCGCGGAGCCGCCCGAGGACGGCCAGACGCCGGAGTTCGACGACGTGATGGTCGACTTCGAGCGCGAGTCGATCGGCAACCAGGACGCCGTGCTGCTCGGGCGCGGGATGTACGACGAGTGGTCGGGCTTCTGGCCGGGGACCGACTTCCAGCCGTTCTCCGACTTCATCAACGGCGTGACCAAGCACGTGCTGACCTCGACGCCGCTGTCGAAGGAGTGGAGCAACGCCACCGCCGTCTCCGGGACGCTCGCGGACGTCGTACGCGACCTGAAGGCGCAGCCAGGCAAGGACATCGGCGTGCACGGCAGCATCACGCTCGCGCAGTCGCTGCTGCGCGAAGGTCTGGTCGACGAGCTCCGGCTGCTGATCGGTCCCGCGATCGGCTGCACTGGGCGACGGCTGTTCGAGGGCCTCGACCTGCGCCGCCTCGAGCTGGTCAGCGCCGTGACGACTCCGAGCTCCACGCTCTGCGTGGTCTACAAGGTCTCGTGAGCCCAGCGACGACGCTGGCGCTCGAAGAGCACGTACTCCACGGGTGCGATCAGGACGAACGGCAGCCCGACCGCGGCGAGCCAGAAAAGGAACTGCTGCCCGAGGAACACGGCGCCACCGCCAACCAGGACCGCCAGGGTCATGTCGACCGTCGTCGATGCCGCACTCAGCTCACGCCACCGGAGAGCACGGATGCCGAGACCCGCCAACGGGGAGAGCAGCACGGCACCGCCGAACATTCCCGGCAGCCACCCGGTCCGACTCAGGTGCTCGCTGGCGTTGACCAGCATCCCCCCCCTGTCAGGCCGACGAAACAGAGCCAGAGCACCACGAGGAGGACCTTGGTCGCCGGGTCGAAAGCCGGTGCCTCGTCGGTACTCACGATGCGCATCGTGCCGGATGCTGCCGCGCGAACCACAAGCGGGTTGATCACATGCATCAGGTGCCCGCGATCAACCCGCTTGTGAGGGTCAAAGCTCGGACTGGACCCCGGCGAGCAGCTGGCGTGCCATCACGATGCGCTGCACCTGGTTGGTGCCCTCGTAGATCTGGGTGATCTTGGCGTCGCGCATCATCCGCTCGACCGGGTAGTCGCGGGTGAAGCCGTAGCCGCCGAGCACCTGGACGGCGTCGGTGGTCACCTGCATCGCGGTGTCGGAGGCGAAGCACTTGGCGGCGGCGCCGAAGAACGTCAGGTCCTTGTCGCCACGCTGGCTGCGGCCGGCGGCGGCGTAGGTGATCTGGCGCGCGGCCTCGACCTTCATGCCCATGTCGGCGAGCAGGAACTGCAGGCCCTGGAAGTCGGCGATGGGCTTGCCGAACTGCTGGCGCTCCTTGGCGTAGGACAGCGCGTAGTCGAGCGCGCCCTGGGCGATGCCGACGGCCTGGGCGGCGATGGTGACGCGGGTGTGGTCGAGGACCTTCATCGCGGTCGTGAAGCCGGTACCCTCAGCGCCGATCATCCGGTCGGCGGGGATCCGGACGTTGTCGAGGTAGACCTCGCAGGTCGGGCTGCCCTTGATGCCGAGCTTCTTCTCCGGCGCGCCGAAGGAGACACCCTCGTCGGACTTCTCCACGACGAACGCCGAGATGCCAGCGCCCTTCTTGGCGTCGGGGTCGGTGACCGCGAAGACGGTGTAGAACTCCGAGATGCCGGCGTTGGTGATCCAGCGCTTGGTGCCGTTGAGCACCCAGTGGTCGCCATCGCGGACGGCGCGGGTCTTCATCGACGCCGCGTCCGAACCGGCCTCCGGCTCGGAGAGGCAGTAGGAGAACATCCCCTGGTTGGCGGCGAGCGGGGTGAGGTACTTCTTCTTGAGCTCCTCGGAGCCCGAGAGGATCACCGGCATCGAGCCGAGCTTGTTGACCGCGGGGATCAGCGACGACGAGGCGCACGCGCGGGCGACCTCCTCGATCACGATGCAGGTCGCGAGCGCGTCGGCACCGGCGCCGCCGTACTCCTCACCGACGTGCGGGGCGGCGAAGTCGGCGGCAGCGAGCGCGTCGTAGGCCGTCTGCGGGAACGCGGCGTTCTCGTCGACCTCGGCCGCGGCGGGAGCGACCTTCGCGTCGCAGACCGCGCGCACCGCCTCGCGGATCGCCAGGTGCTCCTCGGACAGCCCAAACAGGGGGTACTCGTCGCTCATGGGTCGAATCCTACTGCTCAGTAGGAACGTCGGACCATGGGCTTCGTCACGCCCGGTAGCGTCGGCAGCATGACGCACCCCTGGCTGGACCGCGAGGCGATCCGCTTCATGCTCGAGGACTGCGAGACCTGGGCCGTGGTCGGGCTGAGCGGCGACCCGAGCCGCACCGCCTACGAGATCGCGGCCTACCTGCAGCAGCGCGGCAAGCGCATCGTCCCGGTGCACCCGAGCGCCCCGACGGTGCTCGGCGAGCAGGGCTACGCGACGCTGGCGGACGTGCCGTTCGGCCTCGACGTGGTGGACGTGTTCCGGCGCTCGGAGTTCGCCGGCGAGTTCGCCGACCAGGCGGTCGCGGTCGGGGCCCGGGCGGTCTGGTTCCAGCTCGGCGTGGTCGACCACGCCGCCTTCGCCCGTACGACGTCCGCCGGCGTCCCGATGGTGATGGACACCTGCCCCGCGATCGAGTGGCCGCGGGTCGCTCAGACGTAGACCCAGCGGCCGCCACGCCGCTCGAACCGGCTCACCTCGTGCAGGGTGTCGTCCCCGGCGACGGTGTGGAACGAGGCCCGGAACTCCACCACGCCCGTGGCGTCGTCGGGGCCGCCGGCCTCGGTCCGCAGCACCTCGAGGCCGGTCCAGGTCAGGCCAGGGTCGGGGCTGAGGTCGTCGGGACGGGTGCGCGGGTGCCAGGTGCGGAACACGTGGTCGGTGCGGCCCAGCACGTAGGCGGTGTAGCGCGAGCGCATCAGCTCCTCCGCGGTCGGGGCCGGCGCGCCGTCATGGAAGGGGCCGCAGCAGGCGCCGTACACCCGACCGGAGCCGCACGGGCACGGGTCGAGGGCGCTCATGCCGGCTGCCGCCACGTCGTGAGCGAGCGCCACAACGGCAGCCGCCGGTGGGTGGCTCCCTGCAGGTGCTCGTCGACGAGCGTGCGCGTCTGGTCCCAGGTGAGGCCGGGCGCGGTGCGCACGGTCGGCGGCTCCCACGGGGTGTGCACGCGGGAGAGCACCTGGTGGGTGAGCACGTCGCGGGCCTCGAACGGCACGTCGCGCCAGCCGCCGAAGCCGCCGATGCCCAGCACCAGCAGCACACCGCCGGGGGCAAGCACGCGCCGCACCTCGGCCAGCGCCGCCGGGACGTCGCAGTGGTGCAGCACGGCGGTCATCGTGACCGCGTCGACGCTGCCGTCGGCGAAGGGCAGGCGCTCGGCGGTCCCCTGCTGGTAGGCGACGCCGTCGCCGGGATCCGGGAGGACGGACGCATCGGGGTCGATACCGCTCACCGAGGGCACCCGTCCCGCGGCGTAGCGGCAGAACGTGCCGTCCCCGCAGCCCACGTCGACGAGGTGCTGCGCCGTCCGCGGCACCAGGGCGAGCAGTCGCGGGTAGTGGTCGGTGTTGTGGTTCCAGCGGTCCGCGAACGGGTGGCGCATCAGAAGCCGAGCTTGCGGGCGGCGTCGCCGCGGACGGCCTTGCCCTTCTCCCGGGCGGTCTCGGCGAGCGAGGCCTGGAACTGCTCCATCCGCTCGCGCAGCGCGGGGTCGGAGGCGGCCAGGATGCGCACCGCGAGCAGGCCGGCGTTGCGGGCGTTGCCGATCGCGACCGTGGCTACCGGGACGCCCGCGGGCATCTGCACGATGGAGAGCAGCGAGTCCATGCCGTCGAGGTACTTCAGCGCGACGGGCACGCCGATCACCGGCAGCGGGGTCATCGCGGCCAGCATGCCGGGCAGGTGCGCGGCCCCGCCGGCACCGGCGATGATCGCCGACAGCCCGCGGCCCGCGGCCTCGCGGCCGTAGGCGAGCATCTCGTCGGGCATCCGGTGCGCGGAGACCACGTCGGCCTCGAAGGGCACGCCGAACTCCTCGAGCGCCTCGGCGGCGGCCTTCATGGTGGGCCAGTCGGAGTCCGACCCCATCACGATGCCGACCTTCGGGGTGTCTGCAGACTCAACCATCGGTGTCACTCGCTCTCGTTGCCCAGGTCGCCGCGGAACCACGCGGCGGCGTGCCGTGCCCGTTCGCGTACGGCGTCCAGGTCGTCGCCGTAGGCCGTGACGTGGCCGACCTTGCGGCCCGGCTTCACGTCCTTGCCGTAGAGGTGCACCTTCAGGTGCGGGTCGCGGGCCATCACGTGCGGGTAGCCGTCGTAGAGCCGGCCGGCGTGCGGGCCGTCGCCGCCGAGGATGTTGACCATCACCGTCCACGGCGCGCGGGCTGCAGGCGAGCCGAGCGGCAGGTCGAGGACCGCACGCAGGTGGTTCTCGAACTGGCCGGTGACGGCGCCGTCCATCGACCAGTGGCCGGTGTTGTGCGGGCGCATCGCGAGCTCGTTGACGAGGATCCGGCCGTCGGTGGTCTCGAAGAGCTCGACGGCGAGGATGCCGGTGACGTCGAGCTCGGCGGCGACCTTCATCGCCACCTGCTGCGCCTGCACGGCGAGCTCCTCGTCGAGGTCGGGCGCGGGCGCGACGACCTCCCAGCAGATGCCGTCGCGCTGGACGGACTCGACGACCGGGTAGGCCGCGACCTGTCCCGACGGCGAGCGGGCGACCAGCGCGGACAGCTCGCGGCGGAAGTCGACCTTCTCCTCGGCGAGGATGCGCACGCCGGTGGCGGCAGCGGCGTCGAAGGCGTCGGCGCAGTCGTCCTCGGACCCGACGACCCACACGCCCTTGCCGTCGTACCCGCCCCGGGTGGTCTTGAGCACCACCGGGAAGCCGCCGACGGACTTCGCGAACGTGGCCGCCTCGGCGGCGTCGGCGACGACCGCGTGCCGCGGGCAGGGCACGTCGAGCGCGGTCAGCCGCTCGCGCATCACCGCCTTGTCCTGGGCGTGCACGAGCGCGTCCGGGCCGGGCCGGCAGGCGTGCCCCTCCGCGGTCAGCGTGCGCAGGTGCTCGGTCGGCACGTGCTCGTGGTCGAAGGTGACCACCGAGCAGCCGTCGGCGACCGTGCGCAGCGTCTCCAGGTCGCGGTAGTCGCCGACCTCGTGGTCGGGGACCACCTGGGCAGCGGAGACGGTCGGGCCCTCGGCGAGCAGCCGCAGCGGGACACCGAGACCGACGGCGGCCTGCGCCATCATCCGGGCCAGCTGGCCGCCACCGATCACGGCCAGGGTCGGGCCACGCCAGCTGTCGGGGGACTCGGGTGCGCTCACCCGACGAGGGTAGCGACGGCTAGGAAGCGCTCTTCGCCTGGTCCATGTAGACCGGCGGCGCGACCTCGAAGCGCAGCCCGCGGCCGCGGATCGTGGTGATCAGCGACGGCCGGCGCGTGTCGTCGCCGAGCTTCTTGCGCACCCAGCCCAGGTGCACGTCGATCGTCTTGGCCGACGTCCAGAAGTTCGTCTGCCACACGTCTCGCATCAGCTCCTCGCGGGTGACGATCTCACCCGGGCGGCTGATCAGGGCGTGGAGGAGGTCGAACTCCTTGTTCGACATCCGGATCTCCACGCCGTCGCGCCATACGCGACGCGCGGTGGCGTCGACGTCCACCCCCTGCACAGTCATCATGCTCACGAGGGTAAAGAGACAAAACGGACACGCGTCAGGGCTTCGGGGAGATTGGCCCGGAATGACTACTCCGCGGTCTAGTCATAACGGGGGACGACCACGGGGACGCCACCCGCTCCGGCCAGGCGCCTCCGGACGTCAGTGCCGCCGTACGGCGACGGGCTGGACGACCCCGAAGCCGCGCAGCGGGCGCGGCGGCAGGTCGCGGGTGTCGAACTGGCTCACCGGGAGCAGGTCGGCGGTCTTCGGGTCGGTGATCACGCGGTTGCGCCGAGCCACACCGGTGAGCCGGGCGGCCATGTTGACCGGCGGGCCGTAGACGTCACCCATCCGCATCACCACGAGGCCGGTGGCCATCCCGATCCGGACGTCGGGCAGCCGCTTGTCGTGGCCGATCACGTCGACGATCGAGAGCGCGATGTCCATGGCGCGGACCGGGTCCTCGGAGATGAACAGCACCGAGTCGCCGAGGGTCTTGATGACCCGGCCGTGCCGGGCCGCGACCACGTCGGCGCAGCGGGACTCGAAGACCTCGACCATGTCGCCGATCCGGTCCTCGTCCATCTCGTTGGACAAGGCGGTGAAGCTGACCAGGTCCGCGAAGCCGACCGTGACCTGGGTGGTGAACAGGTCCTCGTCGGCAGCGCCGAGCGCCTCGAGGCGACCGACCGCGGCGGCGAGGTGGCGCCGCCAGGAGTAGATCAGCAGGTGCTCGAACGGCACGCCCACCTGCTCCACGAGCCGCAGCGCGCTGCCGATCCGGCTGCCGGTGGCCTCGTCGCCGGCTTCGAGCTGCTCGACGCGGGGCGCCAGCGTGGCGACCTCCCAGTCGGCGAGCTTGGCCATCGTCTGGCCGACGGCGCGCGTCAGCCGAACCGCGGTGTCGAAGTCGATCGCGCCCTGGTGCACGGCACCCACGAGCGTCGAGAGCGCCTCCAGGTCGGCTGGGGTGAACGCCGCCTGGGTGCCGGCGTCGGGGAAGCCGAGCGCGCGCCAGAGCCGGCGAGCCTGCTCGACGGTGACGCCGGTGGCCTGCGCGATGTCCTCGCTGGTCAGGTCCGGGGAGTCACCGAGGATCGCGGTCTCGAGGCGCTCGCGGCTGAACTGGTCCTCAGGTCCCGTCATCGAGACGGCGCGCCTCCTCGTCAGGACGGTCCCCGTAGAGCAGGTCGCTGATCTGCAGGTGCACCTGCTCGACGTGCGGGATGTCGTGCAGCACCACGCTGCCCCGGTCGCTGGCGTCGGAGATCACCAGCGTGCCGCAGCCGAACATCCGGTCGACCAGGCCGTGCTCGTAGGCGACGTCGTTGATCCGCGGCAGCGGGATGTCGTGACCGCGCCGCGACAGGATGCCGGTGCGGGTGATCAGCCGACGGTTCGTCACCGTGTAGGTCGTCGTCAGCCAGCGCAGGAACGGCGCGAACACGAGCTTCACGGCCACCGCGAGCGCCAGCAGCCAGATCACGCCGACCAGCAGCGGCTTCGCGCGGCCCGCCTGTCCGCCGGCGTACGACGCCACGAAACCAGCCACCGCGGCGAGCAGGATCAGCCACACCGCGGGCAGCAGCAACGCCTTGACGTGGGTGCGCGTCGAGACGACGACGTGCTCGTCGTCGGAGAGCAGCCTGCGGGAGATCGCCACGGGGAGATCATGGCACGCGCGTGGTCGGGTTTCGTTCAGGCCGTCAGCCGGCACGGTGTCGCGCGTGGACGACGTCCCCGGCGCCCAGGACCCGTTCCCCGGCGGGCGTTGCGACCCGCAGCCGGCCGTCCGCGTCGACGCCCGCGGCGGTCCCGGAGAGCGTCCCGCCGTCGGGCAGGTCGACCCGCACCTCGCGGCCGACCGTGGTGCACGCGGCCAGGTAGGACGCGTGCAGGCCGCTCGCGACCGGGTCGCCCCCGGCCGCGCTCCACCGGGCGGACAGGTCGCCGAACGCGTCGAGCACCGCGAGCAGGATCTCGCCGCGGTCGGGACTCTCCACGCCGGCCAGGGCGAGCGAGGTGGCGGTCTCCACGGGTAGCTCGGCGCGCGTCGTGGTCACGTTGAGGCCGACGCCGACCACGGCGACCGGGCCGCCGTGCTGCGCGGGGCGCTCCACCCGCTCGACCAGGATGCCGGCCAGCTTGGCGTCCTCGACCAGCACGTCGTTGGGCCACTTGAGCCCGACCTCGACGCCGCAGGACCGCCGTACTCCCTGGGCGACGGCGAGACCGGTCAGCAGCGGCAGCCACGGCCAGCGCGGCGTCGGCACCGCGTCGGGCGCGAGCAGCACCGAGAACGTCAGCGCCGCGCGGGCCGGCGTGACCCAGACCCGGTCCAGCCTGCCGCGCCCCGCGGTCTGGTGCTCGGCGACCAGGACCAGGCCCGGGGCCTCACCGCGACGGGCCCGCTCGGCCAGCTCGGCGTTGGTCGACGGGGACGCCTCCAGCACCTCGACAGCGCGCCAGGGACCGGCGGCGGCACGGGCGCGCGCGGTGAGGGTGGCAGCGTCAAGAGGTGGGCGGTGGGGCTCGTCACTGGGCACAGGCACTACATTGACCGACGCGACCCCAAGGAGGCGAACCACCCCGTGAGCGAAGCAGCGAGCAAGCCCGGCGAGGGCACCGAGGTCCCGGCTGGCATCGACATCCACACCACCGCAGGCAAGGTGGCTGATCTCGACCGGCGCCTCCAGGAGGCCGTGCACGCCGCCTCCGAGAAGGCCGTGGAGAAGCAGCACAAGAAGGGCAAGAAGACCGCCCGCGAGCGGATCAACGAGCTGCTCGACGAGGGCTCGTTCGTCGAGCTCGACGAGCTGGCGCGGCACCGGTCGACGGCGTTCGGCATGGAGAAGAACCGCCCCTACGGCGACGGCGTGGTGACCGGCTACGGCACCATCGACGGCCGGCAGGTATGCGTCTTCGCCCAGGACTTCACCGTCTTCGGCGGCTCTCTCGGCCAGGTGTTCGGCGAGAAGATCGTCAAGGTCATGGACCTCGCGATGAAGACCGGCTGCCCCGTGATCGGCATCAACGACTCCGGCGGCGCCCGCATCCAGGAGGGTGTGGTCTCGCTCGGCCTGTACGGCGAGATCTTCCGTCGCAACGTGCACGCCTCCGGGGTGATCCCGCAGATCTCGCTGATCATGGGCCCCTGCGCCGGCGGCGCGGTGTACTCCCCCGCCGTCACCGACTTCACCGTGATGGTCGACCAGACCTCGCACATGTTCATCACCGGCCCGGACGTGATCAAGACCGTCACCGGCGAGGACGTGTCGATGGAGGACCTCGGTGGTGCGCGCTCACACAACACCAAGTCCGGCAACGCCCACTACATGGGCCACGACGAGTCCGACGCGATCGACTACGTGAAGGCGCTGCTGGCCTACCTGCCGCAGAACAACCTCGACGAGCCGGTCGTCTACGCCGACGAGGCCGACCTCGAGGTCAGCGACACCGACCGTGCGCTCGACACGCTGATCCCGGACTCGCCCAACCAGCCCTACGACATGCACACCGTCATCGAGTCCGTCCTCGACGATGAAGAGTTCCTCGAGGTGCAGGCGCTGTTCGCGCCCAACATGGTCGTCGGCTTCGGCCGCGTCGAGGGCCGTCCGGTCGGTGTGGTCGCCAACCAGCCGATGCAGTTCGCTGGCACGCTCGACATCGACGCCTCCGAGAAGGCCGCGCGCTTCGTGCGCACCTGCGACGCGTTCAACATCCCGGTGCTGACGTTCGTCGACGTCCCCGGCTTCCTGCCCGGCACCGACCAGGAGTGGAACGGCATCATCCGCCGCGGCGCGAAGCTGATCTACGCCTACGCCGAGGCGACCGTCCCGCTGGTCACGATCATCACCCGCAAGGCCTACGGCGGCGCCTACGACGTGATGGGCTCCAAGCACCTCGGCGCCGACATCAACCTCGCCTGGCCGACCGCGCAGATCGCCGTGATGGGCGCCCAGGGCGCGGTGAACATCCTGTACCGCAAGGAGCTCAAGGACGCCACCGAGGCGGGCACCCAGGAGGCCAAGCGCGCCGAGCTGGTCCAGGAGTACGAGGACCACCTGGCCAACCCCTACCTCGCCGCCGAGCGTGGCTACGTCGACGCGGTCATCCAGCCGCACGAGACCCGCGCCGAGGTCGTCCGGGCGCTCCGGCTGCTCAAGTCCAAGCGCGAGACGCTGCCCCCGAAGAAGCACGGCAACATCCCGCTCTGAGCCGGTCCCGGCCGCCGTACGGCCCAGGCGGCTGTTTACCAGGTGATGTCGAGAAACTGCCGCTCCCCATGGTGATTTCCCCGTGGGGAGCGGCAGTTTTCCTGCATACCCTGGTAAACAGCCCACCGCTCAGCCGCGTGTACGGCGGCGGCCCGGCGCGAACAGGGCGGCGAGCGCGGCCACCCCGACGAACGCGGCACCGGTGAGCAGGGCGGGGGCGATGGCGCCGTCGTAGCCGGTCGGGCTGAGCTGGCCGCCGTTGGCGAGGAACACCGCGGTCAGCAGCGCCACCCCGAGCGCGACGCCGAACTCGCGCAACGTGGAGTTCGCCGAGGAGGAGGTGGCGAAGTCGCTGTCGGGCAGGCCGTCGAGGACGGCGGTGGCGTTGGGCGCGAAGGTCAGGCCCATGCCGACGCCCGCCATCACCAGGCCGGGCACCAGCGACGGGTAGGTCAGGGTCGCGGCGTCGTTGGTCATCAGCGCCAGGTAGACCAGCGCCGCGGTCTGCAGGGCGAGCCCGGCCACGAGCAGCGCCCGCAGCCCGGTGCGCGGGGCGAGCGCGCCGGCAATCGGGGCGACCAGCATCGGGGCGGCGGTCCAGGGCAGGGTGCGGACCCCGGCCTCGAGCGGGCTGTAGCCGAGCACGATCTGCAGCTGCTGGCTGAGCAGGAACACCGCACCGAAGATGCCGAGGGTGAACGTCAGGGCGACCGCGTTGGCCACCGAGAAGCCGCGCGAGGCGAACAGCCGCAACGGGAGTACGGCGTCCGGCCGGCGCCGCGCGTGCAGGAGGTACGACGGCAGCAGCGCGCCCGCGACCAGCAGCGAGCCGAGCACCTGGGCCGAGGTCCAGCCGTCGTCGTTGCCGTGCACGATGCCCCAGACGCCGAGGAACACCGCACCGCCGAGCAGCAGCGTGCCGAGCGGGTCGAGCCGCGACGGCAGGCCGCGGGACTCGCGCACGGCGGCGACGAGCAGCGGGACCGCGACCAGGCCGACGGGCACGTTGAGCCAGAAGATCGCCTGCCAGGAGATGCCCTCGACGACGGCGCCGCCGATCACGGGGCCGAGGGCCACGCCCAGGCCGGAGACGCCGCCCCAGATCCCGATGGCGGCGGCCCGCTTGGCGACGGGCACGGCGCCGGCGAGCAGGGTCAGCGACAGCGGCATGATCGCGGCGGCGCCGAGACCCTGCACCGCCCGGGCGGTGATCAGCGCCCCGGAGGTGGTGGCCAGGCCCGCGGCCGCCGAGGCGAGGGTGAACAGCACGACGCCGGCGGTCATCATCCGGCGCCGTCCGATCCGGTCCCCGAGCGTCGCGGCGGGCAGCATGAACGTCGCGAACGCCAGCGTGTAGGCGTTGACGAACCAAGACAGCTGGCCGACCGAGGCGCCGAGGTCGGCCCGGACCACGGGCAGCGCCGTGGTCATCACCAGGTTGTCGAGGGTGGCCATGAACATCGGGATGCTGGTGGCGACCACGACCAGCCAGAGCGGGGCGGCCCGCCGCGGGCGCCGGGACACGTCGAGGGGCTGCAGCGGGGGTTCGAGGACGGTGGCCATCGGGTTCTCCAGGGCTTCCCGTGATGCTGGTAAGCATCGGATGATTACTTAGGTCTCCGACGGTAAGTAATCAAGTGATAATCTGTCAACCATGACTCCGCCGCGCACCGCCAGCACCTCCCGGGCCACCTCCCCCGGCGCCACCCGGATGAGCGCCCAGGACCGTCGCGAGCTGGTGCTCGAGGCGGCGACGCGGGCGTTCGCGCGCGGCGGCTTCGCCGGCACCAGCACCGACGCGGTCGCCAAGGAGGCCGGGGTCTCCCAGCCCTACGTGGTCCGGATCTTCGGCACCAAGCAGGAGCTCTTCCTCGAGGTCTTCGCCCGGGCCGGGCAGCGGATCGAGGAGGCGTTCGGCGCGGTGCTGGCCACGCCCGGGTTCGACGGGAGGCGGGAGGAGCACCGGGAGCTGCTCGGCGAGGCCTACACGACCCTGCTCGACGACCGCGACATGATGCTCTGCCTGATGCACGGCTTCACCGCCGGCGACAACCCGGAGATCGGGGCGGTCGGCCGGGCCTCGATGGGCCGGATCTTCGCGGCCCTGCGCGCCGGCCGGTTCCCCGACGACGAGGCGCGCGACTTCATCGCCTACGGGATGCTGCTCAACGTGCTGATGGCGATGCGGGCCCCCGAGCACGCGGGCGACGACGGGGCCGAGGGCCTCGGGGCGCTGGCCACCTGCGTGTTCGGCAACCACCTCGAGACCGCCCGGGCCGGCCACGGCCGATGACCTAGGATCGCGGGCATGGAGACCGAGACCCCCGACCAGGCCGAGGCGGCCCGCCCGCCGCTGTTCCTCGTCGAGGGCGGTGCCAGCGACGAGGAGGTCGCCGCGCTCACGGCGGTGCTGACCGCCGTCGCGGCCGCGTCCGCCGCTCCCGCCCCGGCGCCGCCGCGCTCGGAGTGGTCCGCGCACCACCGCAAGACGCGGGTCAGCCCCTCCGGCGGCTGGCGCTCCAGCGGCCTGCCCCGCTGACGCGACGCCGCCGGCCCGTCCAGGCGACGGACCAGGCCGCGCCCGCGAGCAGCGCGAGGCACCAGCAGGCCACCTCGACCGGCCATCCCGGCGGGGAGAAGCGCACGGTCACGACCTTGCCCACCGCACTGCGCGGCAGGTCGACGCTCACCAGGTAGCCGTCGACCCGCGGCCCGAGCGTCCCCGTGTCGGTGGCATAACTGGGCCAGGCGAGCGCGCTGAGCACCACCCGACCACCGGACGCGGGCAGGCGGTCGACCCGGAACCGGACGGTCCGGTCGTCGCTGGAGACCCCGGTGACCGTCGTACCGGCGGAGCCCCACACCACGTGACCCGCGCCGGGCACCGGCTGGCTGCGCACCCAGGTCACGGCCCGCGGGGTCGTCGCCACGACCCGCCACCCCGACGGCGGCGAGGCCAGCACGGACGCCGGGAAGTCGCGCCGGACCAGCAGCAGGGTGCTCACCCCGAGCAGGTCCACCCGCCGCTTCCCGGTCGACGGCTCCCGCGCCAGCAGCACGGTGAGCGCGTCGGGGCAGGTGTCGCCCTGGAACGTCATGCAGTAGCGGTCGTGGTAGCCGTTGAAGCTGATCGTCGTGTAGGTGTTCTGCACCCGGTGCGGGTTGAGGTACCACGCCGACGCGATCAGGAAGTCGCGCGTCCAGCCGGGGTCGTCCTCCAACCCCGGCTCGGGGCTGCCGACCACCATGACGTCGCCGCGTGTCCCCGCGAGCTGGCGGGTGTAGTCCGCCTTCGCGACGGGCATGTTGCGCTGCGGCGAGGGCAGGGTCGGGTAGGTGAGGTGCTGCACCCCGAGCGCCAGCACGGTCACCAGGCCGGCGACCAGGCCGAGTGCGGCGAGCCGCCCGGACCGGGCCAGCGCCCACAGGGCGACGACGCCGGCGACGACCAGGGCGAGCCCGACCAGGTGAGCGGTCACCATGCTGGGTGCCCGCACGCTCGCCAGTACGGCGGCCAGCACCGCCCACAGCAGGCTGAGCCCGAGCCGCCGCGGCGACGGTCGGCGCACGCCGTACCGGTGCAGGACGACCACGAGCAGGACCAGGCCCGTCTGCAGCAGGAACGGGTGCAGCCGCAGGGGCCAGCGCAGCGGGCCCAGGTGAGCAGGACCGTCGACGACCAGCAGCATGGTCCCGGCCAGGAACGCCGGCCCGGCGACCTCGCGCCAGCGGGCCCGGAGCCGTGCCACGTCGACCCACAGCAGCACCGGCAGGAACCAGCACAGGTAGGCGTAGGGCAGCAGGTGCGCGCTGGTGCCGGGCGTCGCGGCCGTGGGCAGCACCGAGGCGAGCAGGGACAAGGGCTCGGTGCTGAACTTCCCCCCGAAACCGCCGACCGCGTTGCTGCGCGTGGTCACGCTGACCGTGAGCACCCCCGGCAGGTAGACCGTCATCGCGACCAGGCCGAGCAGCGCCCCCACGAGCAGGACGTTGCGGCGCGCGACACGGTTCGCGGCGAGGTGGACCTCGACCAGACAGGCGACCAGCAAGAAGATCAGCATGATCGTGCCGTAGACATAGCCGACGGTGACCAGGAGGTAGCCGATCGCGAGCGCGGTCACCGGGTGCGCGGAGAGCAGCATCGTGCGCCGCAGCGCCCACCACACCCACGGGAACAGCGCCCAGATCATCAGGGCCGCTGCCCAGGACGGCAGGTCGAGGTACTGCGTCATCCCGCCCATCGGGGCGGCGACGGCGGCCGCGTAGGCCAGCGGCGCCGACACGCCGTAGGAGCGGACGACCCGGAAGACACCGAGGACGCCGGTGCACACCAGCACGAGCTTGACCGCGGTGGCGAGCCCGAGAACCGAGCTGCAGACGGTGGTGAGCAGACCGATCCCGATGACCAGCGGGCTCCACAGGCCCCACTGGCCTTCGGCGGCGAGGTCACCGGCCCGCCACGCGTGCGGGTCGAGCAGCGGCCAGTGCCCGGCCCGGACCTCCGCGCCGAGGTGGTACCACCAGCCGTAGTAGGCGGCCTGGGTGTCGCCGTAGAAGAAGTGGCGCGGGTCGCCCACCATCAGCAGGCTCAGGGCGCCCAGCACCGTGACCGCGGCACCTGCCGTCCAGGCAGCGTCGCTGCGTCCTGACCGACCCGTCGTGTCCCCCGTGGCGTTCCGCACGGCACCGGTTCTAGCACGAGGCCCGGATGGGCACGTTCAGGTGCTGGTCATGAACGGCGTGATACAACGCACGCGTGGATACGGGGATGGGCCCCAGGGGGGCCGAGGGACGGGTCGAGCTGACCGTCGTGGTGCCGATGTACAACGAGGAGCCGGTGATCGGGCTCCTCTTCGACCGGCTGCGGCCGGTCCTCGACGGCATCGGCTGCAGCTATGAGGTGCTCTGCGTCGACGACGGCAGCACCGACCGCACGGCGGCCGTGCTGATGGCCGGTCTGACGTCGTGGCGCGAGCTCCGGCTGGTGCGCCTGATGCGCAACAGCGGGCACCAGGCGGCCCTGACCGCCGGCTTCGACTCCGCGTGCGGGGCGTACGTCGTCACCATCGACGCCGACCTCCAGGACCCGCCCGAGGCGATCGCGGCGATGCTGCGCACCGCGCGGGACCGGCAGGTGGACGTGGTGTACGGCGTGCGCGCCGACCGGTCCACCGACACCTGGTTCAAGCGCACCACGAGCGCCGCCTACTACCGGCTGATGCGCCAGGTGGCCGGGGCGCAGGTGCCGCACAACGCCGGCGACTTCCGGCTGGTGAGCCGCCGGGTCGTCGAGGCGATCAACCGGCTCCCCGAGCACGGCCGCGTGCACCGGTTGACCATCCCGTGGTTCGGCTTCCCCTCGGCCGAGTTGACCTACGTGCGCGAGCGGCGGGCGGCGGGGGCGTCGCACTACCCGCTGGTGAAGATGGTCCGGCTCGCCTTCGACTCCGTGGCGGCCTTCAGCGCCGCGCCGTTGCGGGTCGCGACCTGGGCGGGGGTGCTCGGCTGCGTCCTCGGGCTCGTCGCGCTCGGCTGGTCGGTGACCGGCTGGCTGCTGGGCCACGCGGTCCCCGGATGGACGTCGATCCTCGCGACGACCGGTGTGATCGGGGCGATCCAGCTGGTGTGCCTGGGGCTGCTCGGGGAGTACGTCTCCCGGATCTTCAGCGCGGTGCAGTCGCGGCCGTCGTACATGGTCGGCTACGACAGCGCCGACGACCCGCACGCGCTGCCCGGGCAGCGCCCGGGCTCACCCGTCCTTGCGGGCGGCCAGCAGCACGGACGAGCCGAAGGGTAGGTTCCGGCGGCGCAGCACCCGCTCGTCGAGCCGGGTCAGGGCGAGCAGCATCCGGGTGACGGCCGGCGACAGCTGTGGCACGCCCACGACGTCGGCGGGACCCTCGGCACCGCGGCGACGGGCCCGGCGCAGCAGCCGCTCGGCGGCGAACATCGGGAACACCGTGGTGAACGCGTAGGTCGAGCGCTCCACGGTGAGACCGGCCGCCTCGACCGCCTCGACCGCGCGCGGTCGGGTGTAGCGCCGGTAGTGGCCGTTGGCCACGTCGTGGTCGCTCCACGCCCACTGGTAGGCGGGCACCGAGAGGAGCAGCCGGCCGCCCGGGGCGAGCACCCGCTCCAGCTCGCCGAGCGCGCGTGCCTCGTCGTCGCAGTGCTCGACCACGTCGAAGGCGGTCACCACGTCGAACGCGCCGTCGGCGAACGGGAGCGCCAGCACCGAGCCGCAGACGCCGTCGGGGCTCTCCAGGCCGCGGGGGTCGAGGTCGAGGGAGACGTGCTGGCCGCGGCCGCGCAGCCACCCGACGCTCGGGCCGTCGGCGCTGCCGACGTCGAGGACGCGGCGCGGGTCGCCCACGTGGGGCTCGAGCACGATCCGCAGCAGCTCGGCGCGGGCCTGGTACCACCAGTAGTCCGGGCAGGCGATCGAGGGGGAACCGCCGTGCGCGAGGCGGTCCGTCGGAGGCTCGAGAGTCGTGGACACGGGCGTCAGGCTAGCGCCCGGACGAGGCCGCGCGCCGACTCGACGGCCGCGGCCGCCAGCAGGACCAGGAGCAGCAGGTTGCGCACGGCCAGCGCCCAGACGACCCGGTCGACCGGGCCGTAGCGCTGGGTGAGGGTGACGTACCAGACCGGGAACTCCAGCTGGGTCAGGCCGCAGGCCACCAGCAGCAGACCGGTCCACACCGCGAGCCTGGTCCGCGAGGGGCCCACCACGGCGAGCCCGGCGGCGGCCATCGGCAGCAGCCAGAGCAGGTACTGCGGGCTGAGCACCTTGCCGGTCACCACGAAGCCGGTCACCGCGGCCAGCGCCAGCCACACCGCCCCGTCGGCGGAGAGCCGGTGGCCGCGCACGGTCTGCGCCAGCACCCACAGCCACGCGCCGACCAGGCCGAGCCCGAGCAGCACGGTCGCCACCGTGGTCAGGGTGACCAGCGAGCCGACCAGCGGCCCGGTCACCTCGTAGGAGTGCGACGGCGCGTAGGAGATCCGGGTGGTCACCGGGTCGGTGCGCCAGGCCAGGATCGCCGGCGTCGCCGCCACGGACTCGATCTGCAGGCCGCGCCCGGCCTGGAACGTCAGCGGCGACGTCAGCCGGCCCAGCGAGGAGACCACGACGGTGCCGAGTGCGAGCACCCCGCCGACACCGACCACCACGGCCAGGCACCACCGGGTCCGGCGTACGGCGCCCAGCAGGCCGGGCACCAGCAGCACCGGCCACAGCTTCACGGCGGTCGCCACCGCGGCTGCGGCCGAGGCCAGCGCCGGACGCCGGACGAGGAGCAGCAGCGCCGCGCCCGCGAGCACCCCGGGCACCAGGTCGAAGCGCGCGAACGCGGTCGCGCCCAGCAGCGGCACCCCGAGCAGCCAGGCCAGGGACGGGAGTCCCCACCGGGGGCCGGAGCCGAAGCGGAGCAGCGCGGCGAACGCCAGGTCGGTGAGCACGGCGGCCGCGGTCAGCAGGTGCGTGAACGCGATCCCGGTGAGCCCGGCGAGCAGCCACGGCACGGCCAGGACGGCCACCGCGGGCACGGGGTACTCCACCAGCGTGTGCCCGATGCCCTGCGCACGCAGGGCGTCCAGGCTGATCTGGAAGTAGGCGCCGTCACCGTTGACCCACTCGTGCGGGCCGAGCAGCAGCCACACGACACCGACCCGGGTCAGCACCCACGCGACGGCGAGAAACGCAGTTCTCACGCGCCCCCTCCTCGCGACTAGGGTGTGCGACGTGACCCACGACACCAACGACCGCCCCGTCGACGCTATCGCGAACCGGTACGTCGAAGACTACGCGGCACTCGACCCGATCATGGCCACCTACCTCGGCATCCCCGGGCACGAGCACACCCTCACCGACCTCTCCCCCGCCGGCTTCGCGGCCCGCGAGCAGCTGACCCGCACGGCCCTGGCCGCGGCCACGGCGGCGACGCCGGTCGACGAGCTCGAGCAGGTCGCCCAGGAGGCGTTCCTCGAGCGCCTCGGCCTCGAGGTCGAGATGTACGACGCCAAGGTGCCGCAGTCGGAGATCTCGGTGATCACCTCCGGTCTGCACGCCGTGCGCCAGGTCTTCGACCTGATGTCGACCGACGGCGAGGAGGCGTGGGACGCGATCGCGGACCGGCTCGCCGCGATCCCGCAGACCCTGGAGGGCTACCGCACGACGCTGCTCGAGGTCGCCGCGGACGGGCACGTCTCGGCCCGCCGGCAGATGACCGAGGTCGCGCAGCAGGTGCGCGGCTGGACGGGCCAGGAGCCCAGCGGCAGCAGCGTGTTCGCGCGGATGGTCGAGGGCGCCGACGTGCCCGCCCCGCTGCGCGAGAAGCTCGACAACGGCGCGGCCGTGGCCACCGAGGCGTTCGCGTCGTTCGGCCGCTTCCTCGACGAGGAGCTGGCCCCGCTCGGCCGCGAGAAGGAGGCCTGCGGGCGCGAGCTCTACGCGCTGGCGTCGCGCTACTTCCTCGGTGCCGCGGTCGACCTGGAGGAGACCTACCGCTGGGGCTTCGAGGAGCTCAAGCGGATCGAGGACGACATGGCCCGGGTGGCCTCCCTGATCGTGCCCGGCGGGTCGGTCGACGACGCGGTCAAGGCGCTCGACGCCGACCCGGCGCGCACCGTCGTGGGCAAGGAGAACTTCCGCGCCTGGATGCAGGACCTCGCCGACCGCACCCTCGCGGACATGACCGACACTCACTTCGACATCCCCGAGCCGGTGCGCCGGATCGAGTGCTGCATCGCACCGACCGACGACGGCGGCATCTACTACACCGGCCCGAGCGAGGACTTCACCCGTCCCGGCCGGATGTGGTGGGAGGTGCCGGCGGGGATGACGAACTTCTCGACCTGGCGCGAGGTCACCACCGTCTTCCACGAGGGCGTGCCGGGCCACCACCTGCAGGTCGCCCAGACGACGTACCGCTCGGAGATCCTGAACCGCTGGCAGCGGCTGATGTGCTGGGTCTCCGGCCACGGTGAGGGCTGGGCACTCTACGCCGAGCGGCTGATGGACGACCTCGGCTACCTCGACGACCCGGGCAACAAGCTCGGCATGCTCGACGCGCAGGCGTTCCGCGCGGCCCGGGTGATCATCGACATCGGCATGCACCTCGAGCTCGAGATCCCCGCCGACAACCCGTTCGGCTTCCACCCCGGCGAGACCTGGACCCCCGAGCTGGGGCTGGAGTTCATGCGCCAGCACAGCCGCGACGAGGACTCCCGGATCGTGTTCGAGGTCAAGCGCTACCTCGGCTGGCCTGGCCAGGCGCCGTCCTACAAGGTCGGCGAGCGGATCTGGCTGCAGGCCCGCGATGACGCGAAGGCCCGCCTCGGCGACGCCTTCGACCTCAAGGCGTTCCACCGGCAGGCGCTCGACCTCGGCTCGCTCGGCCTGGACCCGCTGCAGGCCGCGCTGGCGCGCATCTCGTGACCCATCGCCTGGTCCTCGGGTCCCAGTCGCCGGCCCGGCTCGCGACCCTGCGGTCGGCCGGCCTGGACCCCGAGGTGATCGTGTCGGGGGTGGACGAGTCCGTCGTCACCACCCCCGACCCGGCCGCCCTGGCCACCGAGCTCGCGGTGCTCAAGGCCCGGGCGGTGGCGCCGAGGGTCGAGGGTGAGGCGCTCGTGGTCGGCTGCGACTCCGTGCTCGCCTTCGACGGCGCGGTGCACGGCAAGCCGGCCGACGCCGACGAGGCCGTACGGCGCTGGCGGGCGATGCGCGGCGGGTCCGGGGTGCTGCACACCGGGCACTGCGTGATCGACACCGGCAGCGGCCGCGAGGTCGCCGGGCACGCCGCCACCGTCGTGCACTTCGCCGACGTCAGTGACGCCGAGATCGACGCCTACGTCGCCACCGGGGAACCGCTCGCGGTGGCCGGCGCGTTCACCGTCGACGGGCTCGGCGGCGCGTTCGTGACCGGCATCGAGGGCGACCCGCACACGGTCGTGGGGATCAGCCTGCCGCTGCTGCGCGAGATCCTCGCCGACCTCGGGGTGGCCTGGACGGACCTCTGGGTCCGCCCGTGAAGGGCATCGTCCTCGCAGGCGGCACGGGCAGCCGGCTGCACCCGATCACGCTCGGGATCAGCAAGCAGCTGGTGCCCGTCTATGACAAGCCGCTGGTCTACTACCCGCTCTCGACGCTGATGCTGGCCGGGATCCGCGACATCCTCGTGGTCACCACGCCCCACGAGGCGGACGGCTTCCGGCGGCTGCTGGGCGACGGGGCGCGCTACGGCGTCGCGATCAGCTATGCGGAGCAGCCCTCCCCCGACGGGCTCGCGCAGGCGTTCATGATCGGCGCGGACTTCGTCGGCACCGACCCGGTCGCGCTGGTGCTCGGCGACAACCTGTTCTACGGGCCCGGCCTGGGTCGCAGCCTGGCCGCCTACACCGACCCGGACGGCGCGGTGGTGTTCGCGCACAAGGTCGCCGACCCGACGCGCTATGGCGTCGTCGAGCTCGACGAGGACGGCCGCCCGCTGTCCCTGGAGGAGAAGCCCGCCACGCCGCGCGGCGAGCACGCCGTGACCGGGCTCTACTTCTACGCCAACGACGTGCTCGAGCTGGCCCGCGGGCTGACTCCGTCGGGACGCGGGGAGCTCGAGATCACCGACCTCAACCGGGCCTACCTCGCGCAGGGCAGGCTCACCGTCCGCGAGCTGGCCCGCGGCACCGCGTGGCTCGACCTCGGCACCGTCGACGCGCTCAACGACGCCAGCACCTTCATCCGCACCGTCGAGTCCCGGCAGGGCCTCAAGATCGGCGCGCCCGAGGAGATCGCCTGGCGGCAGGGCTGGCTCACCGACGACGAGCTCGCCGAGCGTGCCGCGCCACTGACGGCGTCGGGCTACGGCAGCTACCTGCTGGGGCTGCTCGGCCGCTGAGCGGGCACGCCCAGCACGTCGGGCGCGGCCACCCGCCAGCGCTCACGCCAGTCACCGACGGGCAGCACACCCGCCGCCGCGACCCGGTCGCCGCCGAGCACGCTGAAGGGCGGGCGGGGTGCCGGGCGCGGGAACGCCGCCGACGTGGTGGGACGGACCAGGTCCGGGTCGAGCCCCAGCGAGCGGGCCACCTCGCGGCCCAGGTCGTGCCAGGTCGCGGCCCCGGCTGCGGTCGCGTGGTAGGTCCCCGGGGCGGCACCGGCCTCCACCAGGTCGACCAGCACCCGCGCCAGGTCGGCGCTCCACGTGGGCTGGCCGCGCTGGTCGGTCACCACCTCGACCGGCTGGCCCGCCCTGAGCCGCTCGGCCAGCGTCCGCGGGAAGGAACGTCCGTGGACGCCGTACAGCCAGGCGGTGCGGAGCACCAGGTGCGCGTCGGGCAGCTCCTCGCGGACGGCCTGCTCCCCGGCCGCCTTGGTGCGGCCGTAGGCGGTGCGCGGCGCGACGGGCGCGTCCTCGGCGTAGGGCGTGGACGCGTCGCCGGCGAAGACGTAGTCGGTGCTGACCTGCACCAGCCGGGCGCCGGTCGCGGCACATGCGCGGGCCAGTAGCCGGGGCCCCTCGGCGTTGACCCGCAGCGCCTCGGCCTCGTGCGCCTCGGCGTCGTCGACCGCGGTCCAGGCCGCGCAGCTGACCACGACGTCGTGCCCGGCCACGGCGGCCCGCACGGCGTCGGCGTCGAGCAGGTCCAGGTCGGCGCGCATCGGTGCGGTCGTGGGGTGGCCGCGCAGCGCGAGCAGCGCGACGAGGTCGGAGCCGAGCAGCCCGGTCGGGCCGGTCACCAGCCAACGCATGCGTTCCTCCGCCCCCACCGGTCGTCGTCCGTACCCTACTCACGTGCAGGTTCGTGAGCTGGCCGTCCCGGGTGCCGTCGAGGTGTCGCCGACGCTGCACGCGGACGCGCGCGGGACCGTGCTCGAGATGTTTCGCGCCGACGTGGTCGAGGAGCTCACCGGGCACCGCTTCGACCTGGCGCAGGCCAACGTCTCGGTCAACCGGCGCGGGGCGCTGCGCGGGCTGCACGTGGCCGAGGTGCCGCCGGGCCAGGCGAAGTACGTCACCTGCCTCGTCGGTGCCGTCTTCGACGTGGTCGTCGACGTGCGGGTCGACTCCCCGACGTTCGGCGTCTGGGACGCGGTGCTGCTCGACGACGTGGACCGGCGGGCGGTGCTGGTGCCCGAGGGGTTCGCGCACGGGTTCCTGGCGCTCGAGGACGGCAGCACGGTCGGCTACCTCTGCTCGGCCCCCTACAGCCCCGCGACCGAGCACACCATCGACGCGTACGACGACACCGTCGGCATCACGTGGCCGACCACCGGTCGCGACGGGCTGCCGCTCGAGCACCTGCTCAGCGAGCGCGACGCCTCGGCGCCGAGCCTGAAAGCCTGGGCTCAGCGCCCCAGCCGCGCGTAGGCCGCCTCGGCGGCGACCTTCGCCTCACGCCACCAGTCCTCGTGGGCGAGGTACCACTCCACGGTGGCCTCGAGCCCGGAGACCAGGTCCGCGTAGCGCGGCGCCCACCCCGTCTCGGCACGCAGCTTGGTCGCGTCGATGGCGTAGCGCAGGTCGTGACCGGGGCGGTCCGGCACCAGGTCGAACCAGTCGTCGGGGCGGCCCATGATCCGCAGCAGGTGTCCGACCACGGTCAGGTTGTCGGCCTCCCCGTCGGCGCCGACCAGGTAGGTCTCGCCCGGCCGACCGCGCTCGAGGACCGCCACCACCGCGTCGTTGTGGTCGTCGACGTGGATCCAGTCGCGGACGTGGTGACCGGTGCCGTAGACCTTGGGCCGGACGCCGGTGGCGATGTTGGTGATCTGGCGCGGGACCAGCTTCTCGACGTGCTGGTAGGGCCCGTAGTTGTTGCTGCAGTTGCTGATCGTCGCGGAGATGCCGAACGAGCGCACCCAGGCGCGGACCAGCAGGTCGGCCGAGGCCTTGGTCGCCGAGTAGGGGCTCGAGGGGTTCACCGGGGTGGTCTCGGTGAACCGGGCCGGGTCGTCGAGAGCGAGGTCGCCGTAGACCTCGTCGGTGCTCACGTGGTGCAGCCGGACACCGTGCTCGCGGACCGCCTCGAGCACCCGGTAGGTGCCGACCACGTTGGTCTCCACGAACGGCCACGGGTCGGTGAGCGAGTTGTCGTTGTGGGTGTCGGCCGCGAAGTGCACGACCGCGTCGACGTCGGCGACCAGCTCGCCGAGCAGGCCGGCGTCGGTGACGTTGCCGGTCACGAACCGGACCCGGTCCTCGACCGGCGCGAGGCTGCCCCGGTTGCCGGCGTAGGTCAGCGCGTCCAGGACCGTGACGTCCCAGTCCGGCCGGGTGGCGACCACCCGGTGCACGAAGTTCGTGCCGATGAACCCGGCTCCCCCCGTGACCAGTAGCCGCACCGGACTAGGCCTTCCCGGCCGTCTCGAGCTCGGGCGTGACCGGTGCGCGGTGCGGGAAGATCAGCTGCCGGATCGCGACGAACCTGGCCGCCGTACCCAGGGCCAGGCCGATGCCGTTGGCCGCGATGTTGTCCGAGAGCGGGTCCTCGAGCTTGAGCACGTAGCGGGTGAAGGCCAGGCAGCCGACCGGGATCGCCATCGAGGCCAGGTTGATCGCGAAGAACATCAGGCGGCCGCCGGCCGGGCCGACGGCCTCGCGGTGCCGGAACGCCCACGACCGGGAGCCTCGGTAGCTGACCAGCATGCCGACGGTGTTGGCGAGGACGAAGGCCAGGATCGGCTGGTCGTTCATCGGTCCCGGGCCGCCGAGGTAGCCGTGCACGAGCCCGTTGAAGATCACGAAAGCCACCGCGGTGGCGACACCGCCGACGGTGAGGAACTTCGCGACCTCGGTGAGGAAGCGCTGCGTGCGACGGCCCATAGCAGCAAATTCTAGGTGGGCGCCACCCCGGATACCTGGTCAGGGCCGAAACACCGCGCGCCGCGTGAGGTAACTCACGCGGCGCGCTGGGGAGTTTCGTCAAGCCTGCAAGGCGAAGCTCACTCGACGGGCAGGCCCTTGCCCCGGGCGATCAGCATCCGCTGCACCTCGGAGGTGCCCTCGCCGATCTCCAGGACCTTGGCGTCGCGGTAGAAGCGCGCGACCGGGTACTCCTCCATGAAGCCGTAGCCACCGAAGACCTGGGTGGCGATCCGGGTCGCGGTGACCGCGGACTCGGTGGCGTAGAGCTTGGCGACCGCGGCAGCCTGCTTGAACTGCTGCATCGGCGCGCCGTTGTCCTTCATCGCCGCCGCCTTGTAGGTGAGCAGGCGCGAGGCCTCGAGCATCACCTCGAGGTCGGCGATCTGGAACGCGACACCCTGCTTGGAGCCGATCGGCACCCCGAAGGTGGTCCGCTCGCCGGCGTACTGCAGCGACATGTCGAGGCAGGCCTGGATGCAGCCCACCGCGAGCGCGGCGATGGCGACGCGGCCGTCGTCCAGGGTGGCCAGGAACTGCGCGAAGCCCTTGCCGCGGGTGCCGAGCAGGTTGGCCTCCGGGACGCGGACGCCCTCGAAGCTCAGCGGGTGGGTGTCCGAGGCGTGCCAGCCGAGCTTGTCGTAGGCCTTCTCGGCGGTGAAGCCGGGCGTGCCCGACGGCACGATGATCGTGGAGATCTCGGCCTTGCCGCTGTCGCGGGTGCCGGTGCGCGCGGTCACCGTGACCAGCGAGGTGATGTCCGAGCCGGAGTTGGTGATGAACTGCTTCGACCCGTTGACGACCCACTCGCCGTCGACGAGCTCGGCCTTGGTCTTGGTGGCGCCGGCGTCCGAACCTGCGCCCGGCTCGGTGAGGCCGAAGCCGGCGAGGGTGCGGCCCGCGACGAGGTCGGGCAGCAACTGCTGCTTCTGCTCGTCGGTGCCGAAGGTCAGGATCGGGTTGATGCCAAGGCCGACCGCGGCCTCGAGGGTGATGCCCATCGACTGGTCGACGCGGCCGATCTCCTCGATCGCGATGCACAGCGAGGTGAAGCCACCCTCCTCGCCGGACAGCCCGGCGCCGCCGAACTCCTCGGGGGCGGTGAGGCCCATCAGGCCGAGCCCACCCATCTTCTGGACCACGTCGGTCGGGAAGTGGTGCTCGCGGTCCCACTGCGCGGCGTGCGGCGCGATCTCGCCCTCGGCGAACTCGCGCACGCTCTTGCGGAAGGTCTCGTGCTCGGCGGACAGCTCGAAGGACATGCTCACTCCTCGGTGGGTGGGCGCCGGCTCCCGCGCCGCGCCCTTACGCTTACGTCAACGTAAGAGACGGTACGTCGCTTCCGTAGCGGAAGCGCAAGGGAAGGGCGGACCTGGTGGAGCAGACCTGGACGATCACCGAGCTCGCCGCCGACTACGACATCACGCTGCGGACCCTGCGCCACTACGAGGACGTCGGGCTGCTCTCCCCCGCCCGTCGCGGGACCGTGCGCGTCTTCGGCGTCCGGGACCGGACCCGGCTCGAGCTGGTGCTGCGCGGTCGCCGGCTCGGCTTCTCGCTGCCGGAGATCGCCACGATCGTGAACATGTACGACGAGCAGCCGGGCGAGGCCGGGCAGCTGGAGTACCTCCTCGACCAGATCGAGGTGCGTCGTCGCGACCTCGAGCAGCGTCGCCGCGACCTCGACGAGACGCTGGTCGAGCTCGACCGGGTCGCCCAGCGCTGCCGCGAGGACCTGCGCACGATCGGCTAGCGGCCAGTCCCGGCGAGGTCCACCGCCCGCAGCACCCCGAGCATGGCGGCGAACGCGCCACCCACGACGAGCAGCACCCCGCCGAGCAGCGCCAGCACCGTCAGCGGCAGGTCGGTGGAGTCGTGGGTGACCAGCGCGAGCAGGACCGTGATCGCCGTACCCGCGCCCAGGCCGGCCAGGGCGACCCGGACCGTGTGGGCCGGCGGCCGCCACCGGTCGCCGGCCGGGGTGTGGTCGCCGCGCACCAGCACCACCGCGGCCGCGACCACGGACCAGAAGCCGACCACGCAGAACGCCGCGAGCGCGTCGCCGGCGCGGTGCCAGCCGGCCGACATGGTGGCCACCGAGACCAGAGCGCCGACCGACGCGCCCACGACGGCGGCCACCGCGCGGAGCGCGACCGGGACGACGAGGACGAGGGCGGCAGCAGCGCTGAACGCGGCGGTGGCGTGCCCGGACGGCAGGCTGTTCAGGGTCGCCGGGGCGGCCTCGTGGAGACCGAGGTCGGGGCGCTGGAAGACGTAGTTCTTGAGCAGCCAGGTGCTCGCGTTGGCGGCGGCCAGCAGACCGATCGCGACCACGGCGGCCTTGCCTGCCAGCCGGAGCATCGCGATCACCACGACGGCGGCCGTCGCCACCGCGAGCGAGCCCACCGAGACCACGTCGAGGACGGCGTGCACGCTGTCGGAGAACGTCGACTGCGTGGACAGGGCACCCCGGAGGGAGGCGTCGCTGACCCTCCGCCCCGGGACGGTGCGCACCGTGAGGACGTAGACGGCCGTCAGCACGACGAGGTAGGCGGCTCCGAGGCCGCCCAGCACCAGGTGGGCGCGGGTGCGGACGGGCACGGTGGGCAGCAGCTGGGTGGTCACGGGTGGCGTGTACCCGCTGGGGCCTGGCCTGCACCCTCCGTCTCACGACGCGCGTGGTTGGATCGGCCACATGCGCTACGCCATCACCGGTGCGACCGGGTTCGTCGGGGGCGTCCTCGCCCGTCAGTTGCGCGACTCCGGCCACGACGTGGTCGCACTCGTGCGTGACCCGGCGCGGGCTGGCGCCCTGCGCGACCTGGGTGTCGAGCTGGTGCCCGGCGACCTCGACGACAGCGCCGCCCTGGACCGGCTGTGCGCCGGCGCGGACGGCCTCTTCCACGTGGCCGGCTGGTACAAGCTCGGCCAGCGCGACCCGTCCGTCGGCGTGCGCGTGAACGTGGACGGCACCCGCAACGCGCTCACCGCGGCCCAGCGCAACGGCGTCGCGAAGGTCGTCTACACGAGCACGCTCGCGGTGAACTCCGACACCGAGGAGCAGGTGCCCGACGAGGACTACCGGTTCACCGGCGAGCACCTGTCGGTCTACGACCGCACCAAGGCCGAGGCTCACGACATCGCCCTCGAGCTGCACGCCCAGGGCCTGCCGGTCGTGATCGTGCAGCCGGGCCTGGTCTACGGCCCCGGCGACACCGCGCAGACCGGTGGCTTCATCGCGCAGGTGGTGGCCGGCAAGCGCCCGCCGGTGCCCAACGCCGGCGGCGTCTGCTGGGCGCACGTCGAGGACGTCGCCCGCGGGCACGTGCTCGCCATGGACACGGGCGTGCCGGGCGAGTCCTACATGCTCGCCGGGCCGCGCGCCACGCTGGCCGAGGGCCTGCAGCAGGTCGCGGCCATCGCCGGCACGAAGGGTCCTGTCCTGCTTCCGGCTGGGATGGTGCGGTTCTCGGCTGCCCTCATGGGGGCGCTCGGCCGCGTCGTACCCCTCCCCCCGGACTACGCGGCGGAGACGCTGCGCGCGTCGCTCGCGACCTACTACGGCACGCCCGCCAAGGCCGAGCGGGACCTCGGCTGGACCGCGCGCCCGCTCGACGAGGGGCTCCGGGACACCGTCGCCGCGCTGCGCTGACTCAGCGGTGCAGCCAGACCAGCAGGTCGGGCTCCATCAGCTCGGCGGCACGCTGCTCGTAGCGCTGCAGCTGCGGTCCGGTGAGCGCCTCGCGGCCGGCGCCGGAGCTGCCGCGTCGGAAGAACAGCGTCGGGTCCTTGAGGACACCGAGGCGGTTGGGCACCAGGCGCGCGGTGCGGGCCCTCATCTGCGCGAACGACGCGGCCTGGGCGAGCTCGCCCCACCGCTCCTCAGGTACGGCGATCCGCAACGCCGCGGCCAGCCGGCGCATCTCGCCCTCGAGGTCGGCGAGCAGGTCGTCGTAGTGGACCAGCAGCACGTTGTCGGTGTGCCGGCGCGCCCACGCGTCGTTGAGGTGGTGCGCCACCCCGGGCAGCGAGTCCATCGCCTCGCGGGGGTCGGCGGTCGACTCCACCCAGCGCGGCAGCCACTCCGACAGCGACGGCCGTGGCGGCACCGGCCCAGCCGGCGCGGGCGCCCCGGTGAGCTCGCGCATGCGTTCGCGGTCCAGGTTGTCGCCCTGGTGGTAGAGCGAGACAGCCATGTCGAGCGGGTGCCGCGCCACCACGACGTGGGCCGCGCGGGGGTCAAGCGGGATCCCGTCGAGCGGCGTGTGCGTCTTCACGACGCGACGTCCCGGCTGCTGCTCGAGACGGGCCACCACGTCCGCGACCGGCTCGATGGTGTGGTCCAGCCAGGGCGAGAGGTCGGCCAGCGGCGCAGGCAGCTCGGGGTCACCGTGCAGCAGCAGGAGGAGCACGGTCTGCATCCAGGTGGTGCCGCTCTTGGAGCGGGTGCTGACCACGATGTCGCCGTCGCGGAAACCGAAGTCCTCCCAGCGGGCGCTGTCCTCGTCGGAGGAGCGGTAGCGGACCGTCGGGGTGCTCACACGTGCGAACCTAACGGACGCGGTGCGGCGCCGGACGCCGTACGTCCTAGACTCCGGGCTTGAGCCCTGCCGACGCACGAGGAGATGCCACTGTGGCCGTGAAGCCCCTCCAGAAGGTCCTGGTCGCCAACCGCGGCGAGATCGCCGTCCGCGTGATCCGCGCCTGCAAGGACGCGGGCATCGCCAGCGTGGCGGTGTACGCCGACCCCGACCGTGACGCGCTGTTCGTGCGCCTCTCCGACGAGGCCTACAGCCTCGGCGGCGCGACGCCCGCCGAGTCCTACCTGTCGATCGAGAAGATCATCGACGTGGCCAAGAAGTCCGGTGCGGACTCGGTCCACCCGGGCTACGGCTTCCTCGCCGAGAACGCCGACTTCGCCCAGGCCGTCATCGACGCCGGGCTGGTCTGGATCGGCCCGCCGCCCTCGGCCATCGAGGCGCTGGGCGACAAGGCCAAGGCCAAGCACATCGCGCAGACCGCCAAGGCGCCCCTGGCCCCCGGCACCAAGGACCCGGTCAAGGACGCCGACGAGGTCGTCGAGTTCGCCAAGGCGAACGGTCTGCCCGTCGCCATCAAGGCCGTCTTCGGTGGCGGCGGGCGTGGCCTCAAGGTCGCCCGCACGCTCGAGGAGATCCCGGACGCCTACGAGTCCGCGGTCCGCGAGGCCGTGACGGCGTTCGGCCGCGGCGAGTGCCTGGTCGAGAAGTTCCTCGACAAGCCGCGCCACGTCGAGACCCAGTGCCTGGCCGACCAGCACGGCAACGTCGTGGTGGTCTCCACCCGCGACTGCTCCCTGCAGCGACGGCACCAGAAGCTGGTCGAGGAGGCCCCCGCGCCGTTCCTGACCGACGACCAGGTCGAGCGGCTCTACACGTCCTCCAAGGCGATCCTGCGCGAGGCGGGCTACTACGGCGCCGGCACCTGCGAGTTCCTGGTCGCCGCCGACGGCACCATCTCCTTCCTCGAGGTCAACACCCGCCTCCAGGTCGAGCACTGCGTGTCCGAGGAGGTCACCGGGATCGACCTGGTCCGCGAGATGTTCCGCATCGCGGCCGGTGAGGAGCTCGGCTACGACGACCCCGAGATCCGCGGCCACTCCATCGAGTTCCGGATCAACGCCGAGGACGGCGGCCGCAACTTCATGCCGGCACCCGGCACCCTGACCCGCTGGCACGCGCCGGCCGGCCCGGGCGTCCGCCTCGACGGCGGCTACGACCAGGGCGAGACCGTCCCCGGCTCGTTCGACTCCCTGGTCGCCAAGCTGATCGTCACCGGTCGCGACCGCACCCAGGCCCTGGAGCGGTCCCGCCGTGCGCTCGACGAGTTCGTCGTCGACGGCATGCCGACGGTGATCCCCTTCCACCGCGCGGTCGTCTCCGACCCGGCCTACGTCGCCGCCTCGAACCCGTCCGGCGAGGGCTCGTTCGACGTCTACACGACCTGGATCGAGACCGACTTCGACAACCAGATCACGCCGTACGACGGTGACAGCCCCGAGGCGGAGGAGGCCGGCGAGCGCCAGCGCGTCACCGTCGAGGTGGGCGGCCGCCGTCTCGACGTGGTGCTGCCGGCCGGGTTCGCGGCCGGGGCCGCCGCCGGCGCGACCGCGGGGGCGAAGAAGCCCAAGCGCGCCAAGTCCAAGAAGGCCGGGGCCGCCGCGAGCGGCGACTCGGTCACCTCGCCGATGCAGGGCACCATCGTCAAGGTCGCCGTCGAGGAGGGCCAGGACGTCGCCGAGGGCGACGTCATCGTGGTCCTCGAGGCGATGAAGATGGAGCAGCCGCTCAAGGCCCACAAGGCCGGCACCGTCACCGGCCTCACCGCCGAGGTCGGCGCCACGGTCGCCAACGGTGCGGTGATCTGCGAGCTCAAGGACTGAGCGCGAACACTGGTTGAACGCTCGCCGACAGGGCCGGCTGTGGCTGGCCCTGTCGGCGTTCTGCGTCGCAGCATGGGGTCATGGCGGCACAGCGGACCATCACGATCTTGATGTTCGACGCGTTCGGGCGCGGCGGCGTCGCCCGCGCGACCCTGAGCCTCGCGAACCGGCTCGCCGAGCGGCACAAGGTGGAGGTGATCACCCTCTACCGGCGCCGCGAGCAGCCTCGCTTCCCGATCGACCCACGCGTCCGGCTCACGGTGCTGCGCGACGCCCGCCTGCACGAGGGGCTGCTCTGGACCGCGCTGCACCGTCGGCCCACCCGGCTCCAGCCCGAGCCCAGCGAGACCGAGATGTCGCTGCTCACCGACATCCTGCTGCGCCGCAAGCTCAGCCGGCTCAAGCCGGGCGTGTTGATCACCACCCGCCCGTCGCTGCACCTGGCGGCCACCCGGTTCGCCCCCGCCCACGTGAAGGTCGTGGGGCAGGACCACGCGCCGTACGACGTCCGGTTCGGGAACCCCCGCCAGGTCGAGGTGCTGCGGGCGACGCTGCCGCGGCTGGACGCCTACACGGTGCTCACCGAGGGCGACGCGCGCTCCTACCGGTCGTCGTTCCCGGAGTCCGGCGACGCGATCGTGCGGCTGCCCAACATGCTGTCCTGGAAGGTCGCCGCGGAGCCGGCGCCCCTGGAGAACCCGGTCGTCGTGGCCGCCGGCCGGCTGTCGCGGGAGAAGGGCTTCCGCCGGCTGGTCCGGTCGTTCGCGGCGGTCGCCGACCAGCACCCCCAGTGGCGGCTCGCGATCCACGGCGAGGGCGGGACGCTCGGAGAGCTCGAGGAGCTCGTCGAACGCCTCGGTCTGCAGGACCGGGTGCTGCTGCCCGGACACACCGAGGACCTCCGCACCGAGCTCGCGAACGCGTCGGTCTTCGCGCTGTCCTCGCACTACGAGGGCTTCGGGATGGCGCTCGTCGAGGCGATGAGCCTCGGGGTGCCGGCGGTCTCCTTCGACTGCCCCCGCGGCCCCGGCGAGATCGTCGACGACGGCCGCAACGGGCTGCTGGTCGAGGACGGCGACCTGGTCGCGTTCTCCGCTGCGCTGTCCCGGCTGATGGGCGACGCGGACCTGCGCCGCCGCCTGGGGGGTACGGCGCTCGCGGACGCCGCCGCCTACGACCCCGACGGCGTGGTTGCGCAGTGGGAGGACCTCTTCGAGGCGCTGGACCGCGGCCCGCTGCGAGCGGCGCGGGAGCTGGCCCGCACATCCTGAAGGTTTCCTGAGAGGGCGTGCAGCCCTGGCTGGCCCGCCACCGGCTCGCCACCCTGCGTTAACGCCCCGCTCCTAGCGTCCGAGCCATGAGCGAGAACACGCAGCGCGTCTACGTGCACGTGGGCGTGCCGAAGAGCGGCACCACCTTCCTCCAGGCCTCGCTCGCCCGGAACCGCGCGGCCCTGCGCGACGCGGGCGTGCTCTACCCGGCAGGCGAGAAGGACCTGATGTTCCGCGCCGCCCTCGACGTGCGCGGCAACCACAAGGCCTGGGGCCGCACCCGCGCCGAGGTCGTCGGCGCCTGGGACGAGGTGTGCCGCAAGGCGCGCAAGCACAACGGCACCACGGTGATCAGCCACGAGCTGCTCGCCGCCGCGACCAGCACCGACATCGACAACGCCCTGGCCCGCCTCGAGGGCCTCGAGGTGCACGTCGTCGCCACCGCCCGCGACCTCGCCCGCCAGGTCACCGCGGAGTGGCAGGAGGGCGTCAAGCACGGCCGCACACTCACCTTCGACGAGTTCTCCCAGCGGGTCCTCGACGCCGAGCAGGAGTCCGACCACAGCCGCCGGTTCCGCGCGTCCCAGGACCTGCCGGAGGTGCTGCACCGCTGGGGAACCGACCTGCCCGCCGACCGCGTGCACGTGCTCTGCTGCCCGCCGCCCGGCGGCGACCCGGGCGAGCTGTGGCGGCTGTTCGGCGACCTGGTGGGCTTCGACGCCGCCGCGTTCGAGCCCGCACCCGACGGCTCCGGCAACGCCTCGCTCGGCGTCACCGAGATCGCCGTCCTGCGCCGGGTCAACGCCGCGCTCGACAAGCGGCTCGTGCAGCCCGACTACGGCCGCCTCGTCAAGCACTGGTTCAGCGCCGGCCTGCTCGCCGCGCGCACCTCCCCGCGGCCGCAGCTGCCGGCGCCGCTCTACGACGAGCTCGTGCACGTCGGCGAGCGCTGGGCCAAGGAGGTCGACCGGGCCGGCTGGACCGTCCACGGCGACGTACGGCGCCTGGTGCCGACCCCACCCGCGCACCCGGGGCCGCACCCGGACGACGTCGACCCGGCCGCCGCCCTGGACAGCGCGGCCGCGGTGATGGCCGAGATGCTGCTCGGGGTGCACGCGGACCGGCAGCGGATCGCCGAGCTCGAGGACGAGCGCAGGCACCTGAAGAAGAAGCGCAAGTCCCTCCGGCGCAAGCTGGACGAGGCCCGCGCGGCCGCCCCCTCCTGATGCCCCGGGTACTGAGACGCGCGCCCGCCCCCTGGACGCGCCCACTAGCCTCGGACACATGTTCTCCAAGGTCCTGGTCGCCAACCGAGGCGAGATCGCGATCCGTGCGTTCCGCGCCGCCTACGAGCTCGGGGCCCAGACGGTCGCGGTCTTCCCCCACGAGGACCGTGGGTCCGAGCACCGGCTGAAGGCCGACGAGGCCTACGAGATCGGCGAGCGCGGCCACCCGGTGCGCGCCTACCTCGACCCCGACGTGATCGTCGCGGCCGCGCTGAGCGCGGGTGCCGACGCGGTCTACCCGGGCTACGGCTTCCTCTCGGAGAACCCGCACCTGGCCGAGGCCTGCGCCAACGCCGGCATCACGTTCATCGGCCCCACGGCCGACGTGCTCACCCTGACCGGCAACAAGGCCCGCGCGATCGCGGCCGCCAAGGCTGCCGGCGTGCCGACCCTGGCGAGCGTCGAGCCCTCCACCGACGTGGACGCGCTGGTCGCGGCCTCCGAGGCGCTGCCCTACCCGCTGTTCGTGAAGGCGGTCGCCGGTGGCGGCGGTCGCGGCATGCGCCGCGTCGACGAGCCCGAGGCGCTGCGCGAGGCCGTCGAGACGTGCATGCGCGAGGCGGAGGGCGCGTTCGGCGACCCGACCGTCTTCATCGAGCAGGCCGTCGTCGACCCCCGCCACATCGAGGTGCAGATCCTGGCCGACGGCACCGGCGAGGTGCTGCACCTGTTCGAGCGTGACTGCTCGGTGCAGCGCCGGCACCAGAAGGTCGTCGAGATCGCGCCCGCGCCCAACCTCGACCCGGACCTGCGCGACCGGATGTGCGCCGACGCCGTCCGTTTCGCCAAGGAGATCGGCTACCGCAACGCCGGCACCGTGGAGTTCCTGCTCGACCCGCAGGGCAACTACGTCTTCATCGAGATGAACCCGCGGATCCAGGTGGAGCACACGGTCACCGAGGAGGTCACCGACGTCGACCTGGTGCAGTCCCAGATGCGGATCGCCTCCGGCGAGACGTTCGCGGACCTCGGCCTGAGCCAGGACCAGATCCGGCTCCGCGGCGCGGCGCTGCAGTGCCGGATCACCACCGAGGACCCCGCCAACGGCTTCCGTCCCGACACCGGGCGGATCACGACCTACCGCTCACCCGGCGGCGCGGGCGTCCGCCTCGACGGCGGCACCACCTACACCGGCGCCGAGGTCAGCGCGCACTTCGACTCGATGCTGGCCAAGCTGACCTGTCGCGGCCGGGACTTCAACACCGCGGTCGACCGGGCCCGGCGTGCCGTCGCCGAGTTCCGGATCCGCGGCGTGGCCACCAACATCCCGTTCCTGCAGGCCGTCCTCGACGACCCGGACTTCCGCGCCGGGCGCGTCACCACCGCGTTCATCGAGACCCACCCGCAGCTGCTGACCGCGCGCAGCAGCGCCGACCGCGGCACCAAGCTGCTGACCTACCTCGCCGACGTGACGGTCAACCAGCCGCACGGGCCGGCGCCGGTGAGCGTCGACCCCCTCTCGAAGCTGCCCGAGCTCGACCTGTCCGTGCCCGCCCCCGACGGCACCCGCCAGCTGCTGCTGTCGGCCGGGCCGGAGGAGTTCGCGCGGCTGCTCCGCGCGCAGACCCCGGTCGCGGTCACCGACACCACGTTCCGCGACGCGCACCAGTCGCTGCTCGCCACCCGGGTCCGGACCCGCGACCTGACCGCGGTCGCCGGCCACGTGGCCCGCATGACGCCGCAGCTGTGGAGCCTCGAGGCCTGGGGCGGCGCGACCTACGACGTGGCCCTGCGCTTCCTGTCCGAGGACCCGTGGGAGCGGCTCGCCGCGCTGCGCCAGACGGTGCCCAACATCTGCCTGCAGATGCTGCTCCGCGGGCGCAACACCGTCGGTTACACGCCGTACCCCACCGAGGTCACCGACGCGTTCGTCGACGAGGCGGCCCGCACCGGCATCGACGTGTTCCGGATCTTCGACGCCCTCAACGACGTCGAGCAGATGCGGCCTGCGATCGACGCGGTCCGCCGCACCGGTACGGCGGTCGCGGAGGTCGCGCTCTGCTACACCGGCGACCTGTCCGACCCCGGCGAGAAGCTCTACACCCTCGACTACTACCTGCGGCTGGCGGAGAAGATCGTCGACGCGGGCGCGCACGTGCTCGCGATCAAGGACATGGCCGGCCTGCTGCGCGCCCCTGCCGCACGCACCCTGGTCCGGGCGCTGCGCGAGAAGTTCGACCTGCCCGTGCACCTGCACACCCACGACACCCCCGGCGGCCAGCTCGCCACCCTGCTCGCCGCGATCGACGCGGGCGTGGACGCGGTCGACGCCGCGTGCGCCGCGATGGCCGGCACGACCAGCCAGCCGGCCCTGTCGGCGCTGGTCGCGACCACCGACCACAGCACCCGCTCCACCGGGCTCGACCTGGGTGCGGTCAACGCGCTCGAGCCCTACTGGGAGGCGACCCGGCGCGTCTACGCACCCTTCGAGTCCGGGCTGCCCGCCCCGACCGGCCGCGTCTACACCCACGAGATCCCCGGTGGCCAGCTGTCCAACCTGCGCCAGCAGGCGATCGCACTCGGCCTGGGCGAGAAGTTCGAGCAGATCGAGGACATGTACGCCGCCGCCAACGACATCCTCGGCAACATCGTCAAGGTGACGCCGTCCTCGAAGGTCGTCGGCGACCTGGCGCTGCACCTCGTCGCCGTGGGCGCCGACCCGGCCGAGTTCGAGGCCAACCCGTCGAAGTTCGACGTGCCCGACTCGGTGATCGGCTTCCTGTCCGGCGAGCTCGGCGACCCGCCCGGCGGCTGGCCCGAGCCGTTCCGCACCAAGGCGCTCGAGGGCCGCACCGTCCGCAAGCCCGTCGCCGAGCTCGACACCGCGCAGCGCGAGGGGCTGCGCGACAACCGCCGCGCCACCCTCAACGAGCTGCTCTTCCCCGGCCCCACGAAGGACTTCCGGGAGTCTCGGGAGAAGTACGGCGACCTGGCCGTGCTGCCCACCTCCGACTACCTCTACGGCCTGCGCGCCGGCGAGGAGCACGAGGTCGACCTCGAGGAGGGCAAGCGGCTGCTGCTCGCCCTGCAGGCCATCGGCGAGCCCGACGAGCGCGGCATCCGATCGGTGATGTGCACGATCAACGGCCACCTGCGCCCGGTCAACGTCCGCGACCGCTCGGTCTCCTCCGACGTGCCCCAGCAGGAGAAGGCCGACACCTCCCAGACCGGTCACGTGGCCGCACCGTTCGACGGCGTCGTCACGATCGTGGTCGAGGAGGGTGCCTCGGTCGCTGCCGGCGCCACCGTCGCGACCATCGAGGCGATGAAGATGGAGGCCTCGATCACCGCGCCCGTCGCGGGCACGGTGAAGCGGCTCGCCGTGACCGGCACCCAGCAGGTCGAGGGCGGCGACCTGGTGCTGGTCCTCGCCACCGCCTGACCCGTTGAGTCGGCACATGGTCGCGTTGAGTCGGCACATGGTCGCGTTGAGTCGGCGCGACGTCGCGACAACTCAGCGCGACGGAGAGCCAACTCAACGGGATGGGTGGACGGTGGCCTGCTTGGTTCCCGTGTCGTAGCTGATCCAGCCGTGCTCGAAGTCGACGCGCTGGCCGTAGGACGTGGTCCGGTTGGTCCGCGTGGGCCAGCCGAGGGCGCCGTACACGCCGTCGGCCCCGAGGTAGGCCGTGAGCACGGCGGTGCCGACGACCGGCACGGTGCCGGTGCGCGGGTTGCTCCAGATGGCGCCGCCCACGAAGCGGGCCCGGAAGCCGTCCTGGCGTGACTGGATGCCGGTGGTCGGCAGCCCCAGCGCGGAGCCGGCGTCGCCCATCGCCTTGTAGGCGGTGTAGATCGGGCCGTACACCTCGTGCGCGCCGGTCGCGGCGGACCAGAAGATCTTGCCGTTGCCGAAGGTCTGCGCGGTCCCGGCCTTCACCGACTGCTCCGCGCTGGTGGCGGGGCCGAGCACCGAGCGGGCGCCGCCGAGGTCGGTCCAGCGCTCGATGATCGGGGTCGGGTCGATCGAGAACCACGTCGAGCGCAGCCCGAACAGGGACTGGAAGGTGTAGCCGGAGATCTCCTGGGTGCCGCCGGTGCCGACCAGCACCAGGCTCCAGACCCGGCCGCGCCACTGGCCGTTGCCGTCGCGCTCGACGACGTGCACCTTCTGCAGGGTGCCGATCCGCGGGTAGCTGCGCTCGAGCACGCCGAGGTCGACGGTCTTGGTCCACTCGTGCAGGTAGTTGCCGGCGAAGTCGTCGTAGGGGTCGGCCTTGGCGGGCAGGTAGGGCACGCTGCCGGCCGAGGTCCAGCCGCCGCTGGAGGAGGAGAACTGGGTGAACGCGGGCTTGCCCTGGTAGGTCAGGATCGCGCCCGCGGTGGCCTGCACGGCCGCGTTGCCGCGCGGGTCCTCGGCGTCGACGCCGCCGTACACCTGGCAGGACGGGGTGTCGCAGATCTGGTAGTACCTGCTGACGTTCTGGGCACGCGACCAGGTCGCGTAGGTGCGGGCCGCGACCGCCTGCGCACGGACTGCCTCGGCCGACCAGGAGGCCGGCATCTCGCTCGGCACCACGCCCTGCACGTAGTCGTCCATCGCGACCACGTTGACGGTGTCGCGGTCGTGCGAGCCCTTCGACGGCGAGGCGGCGCGCAGCGCGCCGCGGTAGACGTGCGAGCCGTACGGCGTCCACAGCCGCAGCGGGCCGGTGGCGGCGAACTGCCCGTCGCCGGAGAGGGTGGCGTGGCCGCCGGGCGACCAGCGGTGCCACGCGGTGGTCAGGTAGCCCACGACGGTGTGGCCGTCGGCGTCGACGTTGAGGCGCCAGCGGGTGGCGCCCTGGACGGTCGGGACCGGGTAGGACGTGCCGGTGCCGAGGTCGGTGACGGTGAGCCCCGCCGCCGGGGAGACGACGGTGTCGCTGCCGGTGTCCGCGGAGATCAGCACCCGCACCGAGCCGGTGAACGACGACCAGGACGTGCCCGGGTAGTAGAAGGCGGCGATCTGCTTGTAGGTCAGACCCTGGAGGGCGGCACCCTCGGCGCCGTACTGCGACATCCCGTGGCCGTGGCCGTAGCCGTGGCCGCGGACCACCACCTGCTTGGCGACCGGTGCCCAGTAGTCCTGGTCGGTCGTCAACGCCTGCGCAGCAGTGCCGAACCCGGCTATCACCGGGGCCAGCACGGTCGCCAGCGCTCCCAGGCACGCTCCGAGCGAGACCAGTGGGCGCACCCTCATCTGGTCGGTCCCCTTCCCCTGTGACGGGTGTGACGATCAGCTATCCGTGTGACGGACGATCATCGGGACCATCGGCGGTCGCGGCCACCTGCTTGAGGGAACCGGACAAATGACACATGTGTAACTCGCGCGGTGGCGCTCAGCGCAGGCTCAGGCCTTGTAGCGGTGCAGCCTCCGCGCCGCCTCGGCGACCGACCCGCTCATCGACGGGTAGACCGTGAACGCCTTGGCGACCTGGTCGGCGGTGAGGTTCTGCGCGACCGCGAGCGCGACCGGGTGGATCAGCTCCGAGGCACGTGGGCCGACGACGACGCCGCCGACCACGATGCCGGTGCCGGGCCGGGCGAACAGCTTCACGAAGCCGTCACGCACGCCCTGCATCTTGGCGCGCGGGTTGCCCGAGAGCGGCAGCATGACCGCCTCGGCCTCGATCTCGCCGGCGTCGACGGCGTTCTGCGTCCAGCCGACGGTGGCGATCTCGGGCGCGGTGAACACGTTGGACGAGACGGCCTTGAGGTCGAGCGGGGCGACCGCGTCGCCGAGGAAGTGCCACATCGCGATCCGGCCCTGCATCGCGGCGACCGAGGCGAGCATCAGCACCCCGGTGCAGTCACCGGCGGAGTAGACGCCGCGGGCGTGCGTGCGCGAGACCCGGTCGACCTTGACGAAGCCGGCGTCGTCGAGCCGGACCCCGGCCTCCTCGAGACCGAGGTCGCGGGTGTTCGGGACCGAGCCGAGCGCCAGCAGGCAGTGCGAGCCGGTGACGGTGCGCCCGTCGGTCAGCGTGACGGTGACGGTGTCGCCGTCACGGGTCACCGACTCCATCCGGGACTTCGACAGGACGGTCATGCCACGACGGGTGAAGACCTGCTCGAGCACCTCGGCGGCGTCGGCGTCCTCACCGGGCAGCACCCGGTCGCGGCTGGAGACCAGCACCACGTCGACGCCGAGAGCGTTGTAGGCCCCCGCGAACTCGGCGCCGGTGACACCCGACCCGACCACGATCAGCCGCTCCGGGGTCTCGTCGAGGTCGTAGACCTGCTCCCAGGTGAGGATCCGCTCGCCGTCCGGCTGCGCGCTGGCCAGCGTGCGCGGTGAGGCGCCGGTCGCGACCAGGACCGCGTCGGCCTCGAGCCGCTCCTCGCCACCCTCGGCGAGCGCCGCCACCACCGTCTGTACGGCGGCACCGGCCGCGGGCGCGAGCCTGCCGCGACCGCGCACGATCCGCACCCCGTCGCGGGTCAGCCGCCGCTCGATGTCCGCGGACTGCGCGAGCGCGAGCGCCTTGACGCGCTGGTTGACCGCACCGAGGTCGACCGAGAGGGACTCGCGGCCGCCGGGCACGGTGATGCCGAGCTCGCCGGCGTCCTCGAAGTCGGCCATCAGCTCGGCCGTGGCGATCAGGGTCTTGCTGGGCACGCAGTCGGTGAGCACCGCGGAGCCGCCCGGGCCGTCGGTGTCGACGACCGTGACGTCCGCCCCGAGCTGCGCGGCCACCAGCGCCGCCTCGTAGCCACCAGGTCCGCCACCGATCACGACCACACGATTCACGGGGCCAGTCTCCCATCCCGGGTGGATTGTCCTCATCGCGCCCCTCGGCGTGGTGGCACGAACTACGCTGCGGGTCGTGCCCTTGTACGCCGCCTACGGATCCAACCTGGACCCCGCCCGCATGGGTGAGCGCTGCCCGCACTCGCCGCTGCGGACGACCGGCTGGCTGGTGGGGTGGCGGCTCACGTTCGGCGGCGAGGAGCACGGCTGGGACGGCGCGCTCGCCACGATCGTGCAGGACCCCTTCGAGCAGGTCTACGTCGCGCTCTACGACGTCACCGACGAGGACGCGTCCCGGCTCGACACCTGGGAGAGCGCCGACTCCGGCCTCTACCGCCGTACCCGCGTCCGGGTCGACACCCTCGGCGGCGAGGAGGTCGCCTGGGCCTACGTGCTCGACGCCTACGAGGGTGGCCTGCCCTCCGCGATCACCCTCGGCACCCTCGCCGACGCGGCGGAGGCCGCCGACGCCCCCGACGACTACGTGGCCGCGCTGCGGGCCCGCCCCTGCCGCTCCCTCGGGCACTGAGGCACCCGTCCGGTGTTCTAGGCTGCGCCGGTGAGCAACGAGACCTCTTACACCGACGCCGCCCGTGAGGCCGCTGCGGTCCTGCGCGAGAAGACCGGCGTCGACAAGCACGACGTCGCCCTGGTGATGGGCTCCGGCTGGCTGCCCGCCGTCGACGCCCTCGGCGAGGCCACCGCCGAGCTGAGCACCACCGACCTGCCCGGCTTCGCGCCGCCGGCGGTCGCCGGTCACGCCGGCAAGATCCGCTCGGTGCGCTCCGGCGAGAAGAACCTGCTGGTCTTCCTGGGCCGCACGCACTTCTACGAGGGCCTGGGCGTCCGCTCGGTCGTCCACGGCGTGCGTACGGCGGCAGCGGCCGGCTGCGAGGTGGCCGTCCTCACCAACGGCTGCGGCGGCCTCAAGGAGACCTGGACGCCCGGCACCCCGGTGCTGATCAGCGACCACATCAACCTGACCGCCACCTCCCCGATCGAGGGCGCGAACTTCATCGACCTCACCGACCTCTACAGCCCGCGGCTGCGCGCGCTGTGCCAGGAGGTCGACGGCTCGCTCGACGAGGGCGTCTACTGCCAGTTCCCCGGCCCGCACTACGAGACCCCGGCCGAGATCGGCATGGTCCGCGCGATGGGCGGCCACCTGGTCGGCATGTCCACCGTGCTCGAGGCGATCGCGGCCCGCGAGGCCGGCATGGAGGTGCTCGGCATCTCGTTGGTCACCAACCTCGCTGCCGGCATCACCGGCGAGCCGCTGAACCACGAGGAGGTCCTCGAGGCCGGCAAGGCCGCCGCGACCCGGATGGGCGAGCTGCTCGGCGCCATCGTGCCGAGAATCTAAGGACTGCGAGACAGTGCGTCTACTGGTCACCGGCGCCGCCGGTTCGATCGGCACCGTCGTGACCGCCGGCCTGCTGGCCGGTGGGCACGACGTCTTCGGGCTCGACCGCGTGCCCGCGCTCGACGAGAGCATGGTGCCGTGGTTCACCGCGGACTGCACCGACGCCGACGCGGTCGAGGCCGTCTTCGCCGAGCTCGTCGGCTCCGGCGGCCTCGACGCCGTCGTGCACCTGGCCGGCTACCCCGGCGAGGCCTCGCTGCCCGAGGAGCTCGCCTCGCACGTGGTCACCACCGCGGTGCTGCTCGACGCGATGGTGGCGCACGGCGTCACGCGGATGGTCTACGCGAGCAGCAACCACGCGGTCGGCCGCACCCCGCGCGCCGGCCTGCCCGAGGGGCTGCTCACCGTCGACGCCCGGCCCCGGCCGGACACGTTCTACGGGGTCGGCAAGGTCGCGGCCGAGGGGCTGCTCTCGCTCTACGCCGACCGCTACGGCATCGACGCGCTGTCCACCCGGATCGGCAGCTTCCTGCCGCAGCCCGAGACCCGGCGCAACCTGGCGACGTGGCTCTCCCACGACGACGCCGTACGGATGGTCGAGGCCTGCCTGACCACGCCGGACCCGGGCTTCGCGGTGCTCTACGGCATCTCGGCCAACACCCGGGCGTGGTGGGACCTCGACCCGGGACGTGACCTCGGCTACCACCCGCAGGACGACGCCGAGACGCACGCCGCCCGCATCGAGGCCACCCCGGCCACCGCGGACGACGACGCCGAGGCGGCGCACGTGGGCGGTCCGTTCGCGGGCGAGACGTTCTACCGCAAGGCCCTCGACTAGCCTTTCCGCCATGACCGACAGCCCCGTCCCCGACGACCTGCAGGACCTTGTCGACCGCGCGCTCGCGTGGGCCGAGGAGGACCCCGACATCGCCACCCGCAGCGAGCTCGAGCAGCTCGTCGCGGAGGTGCAGACGGGCAACGGCGGAGCCGCTGCGGACCTCGCGGACCGGTTCGCCGGACGCCTCGAGTTCGGCACCGCCGGGCTGCGCGGTGCGCTCGGCGCCGGCCCGAACCGGATGAACCGGGTCGTGGTCCTGCGGGCCGCCGCCGGCCTGGCGTCCTACCTGAAGAAGAACGGCGCGGGCGCCGGCGACACCGTGGTCGTGGGCTTCGACGCCCGCCACAACTCCGACGTGTTCGCCGAGGACACCGCGGCGGTGATGGTCGGCGCCGGCCTCAACGCCGTGGTCCTGCCGCGGCCGCTGCCGACCCCGGTGCTGGCCTACGCGATCCGGCACCTCGGCTGCGTCGCCGGCGTGATGGTGACCGCCTCGCACAACCCGCCCGAGGACAACGGCTACAAGGTCTACCTCGGTGACGGCTCCCAGATCGTCTCCCCCGCCGACGCGGGCATCTCCGCGGAGATCGACGCGGTCGGGGCGCTCGCCGACGTGCCGCGCCGCGACGGCTGGCGCCGGCTCGGCGACGAGGTGCTGACGTCGTACGTCGACGCGGTGGCCGGCCTCGTCGAGGACGGCCCGCGCGACCTGCGGATCGTCTACACGCCGCTGCACGGCGTCGGCGGCGACACCGTCGAGACCGTGCTCGAGCAGGCCGGGTTCGCGCACCCGCACGTCGCCACCGCCCAGCGCCAGCCCGACCCGGACTTCCCGACCGTCGCGTTCCCGAACCCGGAGGAGCCGGGCGCGATGGACCTCGCGATGGCGCTCGCCGCCGAGGTCAGGGCCGACGTGGTGCTCGCCAACGACCCGGACGCCGACCGCTGTGCGGTGGCGGTGCCCGGCAGCCACGGCTGGCGGATGCTGCGCGGCGACGAGGTGGGCGCGCTGCTCGGCGACCACCTGCTGCGCGGCGGCAAGCAGGGCGTGTTCGCCAACTCGATCGTGTCCTCGTCGCTGCTCGGCACGCTCGCGAAGGCCTACGGCCAGCCGCACCAGGAGACGCTGACCGGCTTCAAGTGGATCAGCCGCGTGGAGGGTCTCGCGTTCGGCTACGAGGAGGCGCTCGGCTACTGCGTCGACCCGGAGCAGGTGCGCGACAAGGACGGCGTCTCGGCGCTGCTGCTGCTCGCCGAGCTCGCGGCGGCACTCAAGGCCGAGGGCCGCACCCTCGACGACCGGCTCGACGAGATCGCCCAGCAGCACGGGCTCTATGCGACCGACCAGCTGTCGGTGCGGGTCACCGACCTCGAGCAGATCGGCGCCGCGATGCAGCGGCTCCGCTCGCAGCCCCCGACCTCGCTCGGCGGTCTCGCCGTCGAGAAGCTCGACGACCTCGCCGAGGGCAGCGACGCGCTGCCGCCGACGGACGGGCTGCGCTTCCGGCTCGCCGACGGCGCCCGCGTGATCGTGCGGCCGTCCGGCACCGAGCCGAAGATCAAGTGCTACCTCGAGGTCGTGGTGCCGGTCGAGAAGAGCACCGACGCCGACGCGGCCCAGGACGCCGTCGCCGCGGCCCGGATCGTCGCCGCCGGCCGGCTCGACGCGATCAGGACGGACCTGGCGGCCGCTGCGGGGCTGTGATCTCGACAGGCTCGATCAACGGGCGACGAACGTGACGAGCAGGGCGGCACCGGCCACGGCCAGCGCCGCCAGCTCGGGCCACGCCCAGGAACGCCGTACGTCGGCAGCGGTGGCGTCGGGGCCGTGGTTCTCCTTGCGGGCGGCCTCCACCAGCTCGGTGATCCGCGTCTCCACGAACGTCGCATAGCTCATCGCGGTCTGGTCCGGTGCCGCCATCTCCGCGGCCTCGGAGAACGCCTGCCAGCGGCTCGGGCTGAGCAGCTGGGCGCGGCGCCGCTTCTTGACCTTCAGCTGCTGGCGCACCGAGTGGCCGATGCCGATGCAGAGATGCCGCCGCTCCCCGGTCCAGACCTGGAGCGACTGCGTCACGCGCACGTCGTCGATCGCCGTCAGCGGCACCCGGGTGTCGCGGATCGCGTTGCGCAGCAGGAGATGGTCGCCGTACGCCAGCGCCCGCGGACGCAGCTGCGTGACCCACACGACGAGGGCGAAGAGCACCGCACCGAGACCGACCCGCAGGCCGGTGGTGGTGTGCGCGGTGAGCGCCACCCAGACCAGGGCGACGGTGCAGGCCGCGACACCGAACCAGCCCAGGAACAGCCCGCTGGTGGGCGCGAAGCGCTCGACCGGCCGGGGGCGGGCGGAGGTGTGTGACGCAGGGCTCATGGTGCGATTGTGCCTCCCGCACCTCGTTTCGACCCAACCGCGCCTCGCACCTAGACTTGCCCGGTGACCACCTCCCCGAGCTCGACGACGAGCTCCTCCTCCGCTCTCGACCTGGCCGAGGTGGCTGCGTCGGACGCGTCCCTGCGACGCTTCCTGCACGGCCTCCCCGGTGTCGACCAGGTAGGTGCCGAGGCCCGTGCGGCCTCTCTGGGCACCCGGTCGATCAAGACCACCGCGAAGGCCTTCGCGCTCGACCTTGCGATCCGCATGGTCGACCTGACCACGCTCGAGGGTGCCGACACCCCGGGCAAGGTCCGCGCGCTGTCCGCCAAGGCGATGCACCCGGACCCGGCCGACCCGTCCTGCCCCAAGACCGCCGCCGTGTGCGTCTACCCGGACATGGTCCCGGTGGCCAAGGAGGTGCTCGGCACCAGCGGCGTCAACGTGGCTGCGGTGGCGACGGCGTTCCCGTCCGGCCGCGCGGCGATGGACATCAAGCTGGCCGACACCCGTGACGCCGTCGAGGCGGGCGCGGACGAGATCGACATGGTCATCGACCGGGGCGCGTTCCTCTCCGGCCGCTACCTGCAGGTCTTCGAGGAGATCGCCCAGGTCCGCGAGGCGTGCAAGCGTCCCGACGGCTCCGAGGCGCACCTGAAGGTGATCTTCGAGACCGGTGAGCTGCAGACCTACGACAACGTCCGCCGCGTCTCGTGGCTGGCGATGCTGGCCGGCGGCCACTTCATCAAGACCTCCACCGGCAAGGTGCAGCCGGCGGCGACGCTGCCGGTGACCATGGTGATGCTGGAAGCCGTGCGCGACTTCAAGGCCGCCACCGGCCAGATGATCGGTGTGAAGCCCGCGGGCGGCATCCGCACCGCGAAGGACGCCATCAAGTACCTGGTGATGGTCAACGAGGTCGCCGGCGCCGACTGGCTCGACCCGGACTGGTTCCGCTTCGGCGCCTCCACGCTGCTCAACGACCTGCTGATGCAGCGCACGAAGATGCAGACCGGCCGCTACTCCGGCCCCGACTACTTCACCCTGGACTGAGGCTCATGTCTAGCAACGTGTTCGAGTACGCGCCGGCCCCCGAGTCGCGCGCCATCGTCGACATCAAGTCCTCCTACGGTCTGTTCATCGACGGCGAGTTCACCGACCCCGCGTCGGGCTCCTCGTTCAAGACGATCAGCCCGTCCACCGAGGAGGTGCTGGCCGAGGTCGCCGACGCCAACGCCGAGGACGTCGACCGCGCGGTCAAGGCCGCCCGCAAGGCCCACACCAAGGTGTGGTCGAAGCTGTCCGGCCGCGAGCGCAGCAAGTACCTCTACCGGATCGCGCGCATCATGCAGGAGCGCGCCCGCGAGCTCGCCGTGCTCGAGTCGATCGACAACGGCAAGCCGATCAAGGAGTCCCGCGACGTCGACGTGCCGCTCGCGGCCGCCTACTTCTTCTACTACGCCGGCTGGGCCGACAAGCTGGAGTACGCCGGCTTCGGCGCGGACCCGCAGGCCTACGGCGTGGCCGGCCAGGTCATCCCGTGGAACTTCCCGCTGCTGATGCTGTCGTGGAAGATCGCCCCGGCGCTCGCGGCGGGCAACACCGTCGTGCTGAAGCCGGCCGAGACCACCCCGCTGACCGCGCTGCTGTTCGCCGAGATCTGCCAGCAGGCCGACCTGCCGGCCGGTGTCGTCAACATCGTCACCGGCGCCGGCGAGACCGGCCGGGCCGTGGTCGGTCACGAGGACGTCGACAAGGTCGCCTTCACCGGCTCCACCGAGGTCGGCCGCCTGATCGCCAAGACCGTGGCCGGCACGAACAAGAAGGTCACCCTGGAGCTCGGCGGCAAGGCCGCCAACATCGTCTTCGACGACGCCCCGGTCGACCAGGCTGTCGAGGGCATCGTCAACGGCATCTTCTTCAACCAGGGCCACGTTTGCTGCGCCGGCTCCCGCCTGCTGGTGCAGGAGTCCATCGCCGACGAGGTGCTCGAGCGCCTCAAGCGGCGGATGGGCACCCTGCGCGTCGGCGACCCGCTGGACAAGAACACCGACATCGGCGCGATCAACTCCGCGGAGCAGCTCGCCAAGATCAAGGAGCTGTCCGACATCGGTGAGGCCGAGGGCGCCGGGCGCTGGTCGCCCGCGTGCGAGCTGCCCACCAACGGTTTCTGGTTCCCGCCGACCGTGTTCACCGGCGTCAGCCAGGCCCACCGGATCGCCCGCGAGGAGATCTTCGGCCCGGTCCTGTCGGTGCTGACCTTCCGCACGCCCAGCGAGGCCGTCGAGAAGGCCAACAACACCCCCTTCGGCCTGTCCGCCGGCATCTGGACCGACAAGGGCTCGCGCATCCTCTGGATGGCCAACCAGCTGCGCGCCGGCGTGGTCTGGGCCAACACGTTCAACAAGTTCGACCCGACCAGCCCGTTCGGTGGCTACAAGGAGTCGGGCTACGGCCGCGAGGGCGGCCGCCACGGTCTGGAGGCCTACCTGCGATGACCCCCACTGGCAGCGACGCACGCATCGACGTGCGCAAGACCTACAAGCTCTACATCGGCGGGGCATTCCCCCGCTCGGAGTCGGGCCGCTCCTACGTCGTCGAGGACAGCAAGGGCAGGTTCCTCGCCAACGCCTCCTACGCCTCCCGCAAGGACGCCCGCGACGCGGTGCAGGCCGCGCGCAAGGCGTTCGGCGGCTGGTCCTCGCGGACGCCGTACAACCGGGGTCAGGTGGTCTACCGGATCGCCGAGGTGCTCGAGGGCCGTCGTGCCCAGTTCGTCGACGAGATCCAGAAGTCCGAGGGCGCCAGCAAGGCCAAGGCCGAGGCCCAGGTCGACGCGGCCGTGGACCGCCTGGTCTGGTACGCCGGCTGGGCCGACAAGATCGCCCAGGTCGTCGGCGGCACCAACCCGGTCGCCGCGCCCTACTTCAACTTCTCGGTCCCGGAGCCGACCGGCGTCGTCGCCGTCCTGGCCCCGCAGCAGTCCTCGCTGCTCGGCCTGGTCTCGGTCGTCGCCCCGGCGATCGTCACCGGCAACACCGTCGTCGTGGCCACCAGCGCGGAGCGTCCGCTGCCGGCGATCACGCTCTCGGAGGTGCTCGCCACCTCCGACGTGCCCGGTGGCGTCGTCAACGTGCTCACCGGCGCGCTCGGTGACACCGCGCCGACCCTGGCCTCCCACATGGACGTCAACGCCATCGACCTGACGGGGGTGGCCGGCGACGCCGACACCGCTCGCCAGCTCGAGGAGTCCGCGGCCGAGAACCTGAAGCGGGTCGTGCGCGCTCCCGCCCAGGAACCGGACTGGAGCCAGGACCCGGGCATGGACCGGATGACGGCGTTCCTCGAGACGAAGACCGTCTGGCACCCCATCGGCATCTGACGTTGCCCCGGGTCATCGTCCTGGCCGGTCCGTCCGGCTCGGGCAAGTCGAGGTTGTGCGAGCGGCTCGGACTGCCGTTCGTCAACCTCGACGACTTCTACAAGGACGGCAGCGACCCGTCGCTGCCGCGCCGCTCGCTCGGCGCGGGGCAGGAGATCGTCGACTGGGACGACCCTGCCTCGTGGCTGGAGCAGGAGGCCTGCGACGCCCTCGAACGGCTCTGCCGCGACGGCCGCGCGGACCTGCCGGTCTACGACATCGCCCGCGACGGCCGGGTCGGGCACCAGCTGCTCGACCTGGCCGGCGCGCCGTTCGTCGTCGCCGAGGGCGTCTTCGCCCAGGAGGTCGTCGCCGCCTGCCGCGACCGCGGCATCCTGGCCACCGCGGTGTGCGTGCGCAACCACCCGCTGGTGACGTTCTGGCGGCGGCTGACCCGCGACCTGCGGGAGCGGCGCAAGGCCCCGCACGTGCTGCTGCGTCGCGGCCTGCTGCTGATGCTCTCCGAGCCCCGCGTGGTCGCCCACGCCGAGGCGCTCGGCTGCGTGCCGCAGACGCCGGACCAGGCCTACGCCCACATCGCGTCGGTCGTCGGCACCTCCCTCCCCGCCCACTGAGACGGATCCGACACCCCTTGACCTCGGTCGTACGGCGGTGTGACAGTGGTTACTGTAATCGTTTACAGTCACTCTCCACCGTCGCTCGAGGAGGTCCGTCATGCCGACGATCCACGACGTCGCCGCCCGTGCCGGCGTCTCGGTCGCGACCGTGTCCCGCTGGCTGGGCGGCCAGCACGTCCGGGCCGCCGCCGCGGTGGAGCAGGCCGTCGGGGAGCTCGGCTACCGGGTCAACCACTCGGCCCAGTCGCTGAAGACCGGCCGGCACAGCGCCATCGGGGTCGTCGTACCCGACGTCACGAACCCGTTCTTCGCCGCCGTCGTCAAGGGCCTCGAGCGGGCACTGGTGGCGGCCACCTCCCCCGGCACCGGCCGGATGCGGCTGCTGCTGGCGCACAGCGACGAGTCGGCCGACCGCGAGGCGGAGATCCTGGCCGACCTCACCGACCGGGTCGACGGCTTCATCCTCGCGCCGGCCACCGAGCAGGACCGCAGCCCCCTGGACCTGGCCCGCGCGGGTGTCCCGGTGGTGCTGCTCGACCGGGACGTCACCGGTGGCGAGCTGTGCGACGTGGTGCTGGCCGACAACGTCGCCGGCGCGGCCAGCGCGGCGCGGCACCTGCTCGACCTCGGGCACACCCGCATCGCGATGATCAACGGCCCGGCCGACACCACCCCGGGTCGCGAGCGGCGCACCGGCTTCCTCGAGGTGCTGACCGCCGCCGGCCTGCCCGCGGCCCCGGATCTCGACCTCGCTGGCGACTTCCACGAGGAGAGCGGGCGCACCCTGACCCGCCACCTGCTGGAGCTCCCGGAGCCGCCCACTGCACTCTTCACCGCCAACAACCAGATGACCGTCGGCGCCCTGCGCGCGGTGCAGGAGCTGGGCGTCCGGGTCCCCGAGGACCTCTCGGTCGTCGGCTTCGACGACCTGGTCCTCGGCCAGCTGCTCGAGCCGCCGCTGACCTGCGTGACCCGCGACGAGGTCGCCCAGGGCGAGATCGTCATGCGGCTGCTGCTCGACCGGCTCTCGGGCCAGACCACCGGCCCCGCCCAGCGCGTCGTCCTCGGCACCCACCTGGAAGTGCGCGGCAGCACCGCCGCGCCCCCGCACACCCCGCAAGGAGCACCCAGATGACCACCACCGGAGTCGTCGTCGTCGGCAGCATCACCACCGACGTGACCGCCTTCGCCGACCGGCTGCCGGCCCCCGGCGAGACCGTGATCGGGCACGACCTGACCCTCGTCCTGGGCGGCAAGGGCGCCAACCAGGCGGTGGCCGCCGCGCACTTCGGCGCACCCACCTGGATGGTCGGCTGCGTCGGCACCGACCCGTTCGCCGACCTGGCCCGCGGCGGCCTCGACGAGCACGGTGTCCGCACCGACCGGGTCCGCACCGTCACCGGCCCCACCGGTGTCGCCCACATCCGCGTCGACGCCAGCGGCCAGAACGACATCGTGATCACGCCGCTGGCCAACGACCACACCGGTCCCGACGACGTCGACGCCGCTCTGGCCGCGCTCGAGGGGCAGGTCTCGGTGCTGCTGCTCCAGCTCGAGATCCCCAGCGCGACCACCGCCTACGCCGCCCGCGCCGGCCGCGCCGCCGGCCTCACCGTGATCCTCGACCCGGCCCCCGCCGTCGCGGTGGACGAGGCGGTCTGGGCCCACGTCGACGTAGTCACCCCCAACGAGACCGAGGCGGCGCTGATCACCGGCATCGAGGTCAGCGACGAGGAGAGCGCCGCCCTGGCGGCGCAGTGGTTCCTCGACCGGGGTGTACGGCGGGTGGTGGTGACCCTCGGTGAGCGCGGAGCGGTCGACGTCACCGCCGACGAGCGCAGCGTGCTCGCCGCCATCCCGGTGCAGGCCGTCGACACCACGGCGGCTGGCGACGCGTTCACCGGCACGTTCGGAGCCGCGCTCGCCACCGGCCTCGACGTCAGGGACGCCGTACGCCACGCCATGGCCGCCGGCGCCCTTGCCGTCACCAAGGCGGGCGCGAGCCCGTCGCTGCCGTCCCGCGCCGAGGTGCTCGACCTGCTCGCCGCCCCGGCCACCCGCTGACCCCCGCACCCCCGACCCCCGAGGAACCCATGCGCCGCAACGCAGGCACCCTGAACGCCCAGCTCTCCCGCGTGCTGTCCGAGACCGGTCACACCGACCGGATCGTGGTCACCGACGCCGGCCTGCCCATCCCCCGCGAGGTCGAGCGCGTCGACCTCGCGCTCCGGGAGGGGCTGCCGGCCTTCCTCGACGTGCTCGACGCCGTCCTGGACGAGCTCGCCGTCGAGGCGGCCCTGATGAGCAAGGAGATCCAGCAGGCCAGCCCCGGCATGCTCGCCGAGATCGAGGAGCGGCTCCAGCAGGTCGGGGTGCGCGCGGAGTTCGCCCCGCACGTCGACTTCAAGCACGCGACGACGCAGGCGCGGGCAGCGGTGCGGTCCGGCGAGTTCACGCCGTACGCCAACGTGCTGCTCACCGCCGGCGTCGTCTACTGAGGCGGCCGCGATGCTGCTCAGTGCCCGCGACATCCACCACGGCTTCGACGGCAACCAGGTTCTCCGCGGGGTCGACCTCGACGTCGCCGGCGGCGAGGTGGTCGCCCTGGTAGGCGAGAACGGTGCCGGCAAGTCCACGCTGACCCGCGTGCTCTCCGGGGTCTACCGCCCCGACGGCGGCACGGTCTCCCTCGACGGGCAGGCCCAGGCGTTCCGCGGCCCGCAGGACGCGATGGCCCGCGGCATCCAGGTGATCTACCAGGAGTTCCGCCACAACCTGTTCCCGCACCTGAGCGTCGCGGAGAACCTCTTCATGCGCGACGAGCACCGCCGTCACGGCCGGGTGCTGGTCTCCAAGCGGGCGATGGCGCGCAGCGCTGCCACCCTGCTCGCCGACGTCGGCGTCGACGTGGACCCGACGGTCCCGGTCGGCCGGCTCGGCGTCGCCGAGCAGCAGATGGTCGAGATCGCCAAGGCGGTCGGTCACGACCTCGAGGTGCTCGTCCTCGACGAGCCCACCGCGGCCCTCGACGACCGCGAGTCCGAGCAGCTGTTCACGCAGGTACGGCGCCTGCGGGAGCGTGGCGTCGGCCTGCTCTACATCAGCCACCGGCTCGACGAGGTGTTCGCGCTCGCCGACCGGATCGTGGTGCTGCGCGACGGCTTGGTCGCGCTCTCCGCGGCCACCTCGCAGACCAGCCACGACGAGGTGGTCGCGGCGATGGTGGGCCGCACCGTCGACGACTTCTACCCCAAGCAGCACAACGCCCGTGCCCAGGAGCCGGTGCTGCGGGTCCGCGGCCTCGCCAGTCGCGGCCTGCTCGCCGGGGTCGACCTGGACGTCGCGCCGGGCGAGGTCCTCGGCCTCGGCGGCGTGCTCGGCTCCGGCCGCGGCGACGTGCTGCGTGCCCTGTTCGGCATGGTTCCCATCGACGCCGGCACCGTCGAGGTCGCCGGCCGCGAGGTCCGCCCGCGCACGCCCGCCGCCGCCATCGAAGCCGGGTTCGGCTACGTCGTACCGGACCGTGGCGAGAGCGGGCTGTGCCCGCAGCGGCCGACGTCGGAGAACATCACGCTCGCGTCCCTCAAGGACGTCAGCGGCCGTGCGGGGATCGTCGACCGCGTCCGCGAGCGCGAGGTCGTCGACGACATGGTCGCCTCGCTGAAGGTGCGCACCAGCAGCCCGCGCGCTGAGGTCGGCAGCCTGTCGGGCGGCAACCAGCAGAAGGCGCTGTTCGCGCGCTGGCTGCTGACCAAGCCCCGGGTGCTGCTCATGGAGGAGCCGACGCGCGGCGTCGACGTCGGCGCGAAGACCGAGATCTACCGGATCATCAACGAGCTCACCGCCGACGGCGTGGCCGTCGTCCTCGTCAGCTCGGACCTGCCCGAGCTCGTCGCGATGTCGGACCGGGTCCTGGTGATGCAGGCCGGTGCCGTCGTCGCCGAGCTGAGCGGCCACGCCCTGGACCAGCAGTCCATCCTCACCCACGCCCTGGAGGTCACCTCATGACGCAACGCACCACTCGGGTCCTGCGGGACCTTCGCTCGGTGTGGATGCTGCTCGCGGTCGGGCTGGTGCTCAGCATCGCCTCGCCGTACTTCGCCACCTCGAACAACCTGCTCAACGTCGCGCTCGCGACCTCGGTGACCGCACTGCTGGCCGTCGGCCAGACGTTCGTGATCATCCTCGCCGAGATCGACTTGTCCGTCGGCTCCGTGCTGAGCTTCTCGGCTGCCGTCACCGCCCTCGTGCTGCGCCACCACTCGACCGTCGTGGGCCTGGCTGCCGGTCTCGCCGTCGGCGCCCTCGTCGGCCTGGTCAACGGCGTGCTGGTCACCAAGCTGCGGATGCCGTCCTTCATCGCCACGCTGGCGATGATGTCGGTCCTCGCAGGCCTGGCCCTCCAGGTCACGCAGGGCAACCCGGTCTCGGTCAGCGACTACTCGTTCCAGAACATCGGCCAGGCCCGCGCGGCCGGCGTCCCGGTGCCCGTCTGGATCATGGTCGTGGTCTTCGTGTTCTTCGGGATCCTGCTCGCGCGCACCCGGTTCGGCCGCTACGTCTACGCCACCGGCGACAACGCCGAGGCCGCGCGGCTCTCGGGCATCCCGACCGCGCGGGTGAAGGTCGCCGCGTTCATGGTCAGCGGCATGCTGGCCTCCCTCGCCGGCTTCATCGTCACCGCCCGCCTCTCGACCGCCGAGCCCACCGCGGGCACCGGCCTCGAGCTCGAGGCGATCGCCGCGGTCATCATCGGCGGCACCAGCCTGGCCGGCGGCCGCGGCGACATGGTCGGCACCGTCGTCGGCGCCCTGATCCTCGGCGTCATCGACAACGGCATGAACCTGCTCAACGTGAGCCCGTTCCTGCAGAGCGTCGTCAAGGGTCTGGTGATCCTCGGCGCCGTCCTCGCGGACCGCAACACCGCCGTGGTCCGGTCCTGGTTCCAGCACCGCCGCCCCGGTGGCGACCCGCCCACCTCTCCCTCCGACAGCAGCACCCCAACCAGCACCCGTCCCACCGAAAGGGCCACCGCATGAACCGCCGTACGACCATCGCCGTCCTGACCTCCGCCCTCGCGCTGACCGCCACCGCCGCGTGCAGCCGCCCCGGCGACGCCGGCGCGACCGGGGGCAAGCGCGACGCCTCGGCCGTGATGATCATGAGCACGCTCAACAACCCGTTCTTCGTGTCGGTGAAGAACGGCGCCGTCGACCAGGCCAGGAAGAACGGCCTCAAGCTCGACGTGCAGAACGCCAACAACAGCGACGCGTCCGCGCTCAACCTGGCCACCACCGCGCTGTCCAAGCAGCCGGGCGCGCTGGTCATCGACCCGGTCGGCAGCCAGTCCGCGATCTCGAGCGTCACCGCTGCCAACAACGCCAACGTGCCGGTGATGGCCTTCGACCGGAAGCCGGACGGCGGCAAGCTCACCTCGTTCGTCGGCTACGACGCCATCCAAGCCGGCCGCAACGCCGCCGACGCGCTCGCCAAGGGCATGGGCGGCAAGGGCAAGGTCGTGGAGATCCAGGGCATCCTCGGCACCAACGTCGCGCAGGACCGCTCGAAGGGCTTCGAGGAGGAGATCGCGAAGTTCAAGGGCATCACGACCGTCGCGAAGCAGGCCGCCGACTTCGACCGCGGCAAGGCGCTCAACGTGATGACCGACGTGCTGCAGGCGCACCCGCAGATCGACGGCGTCTACGCCGCCAACGACGAGATGGCGATGGGCGTGCTGGCCGCGCTGAAGTCGCGCAACCTCGCCGGCAAGGTGACCCTGGTCGGCAACGACGGCATCTCCGACGCCCTCGCGGCGATCGCCGCCGGCCAGATGTACGCCACCAACGCCGAGTCCCCCTACGCCCTCGGCCAGCGTGTGGCCGACCTCGCCACGGCGATCACCAAGGGCACCAAGGTGCAGAGCGAGAAGTCCCTCGAGGGCGAGCTCGTCACCAAGGACAGCGTCGCGGACTACGCGAAGCACCTGGTCTCGATCGGCGACGCGGCGGACGTGCCCAGCGCGCTCCGCTGACCCTCGCCTCCCCCGCGACGGGGTGGGTACGCGGCTCCCTGACCGCGTGCTCACCCCGTCTTCTCATGTCCGGAGTGCCGACTCAACGCGTCGGGAGTGCCGACTCAACGGGGGGTCAGCCGTAGGAGACGCCGGAGCAGGCGTCCTGGCTGGCGGTGCGGCTGTCCTTGGTGAGGCTGGAGGGCAGCGCCATCTTCGGGGGTACGGCGGTCGCGGACGCCGCACGCATGGTGTGCTGCGTGCCGATCAGCAGCTGCAGGCCGGCCTGGTCGGACGGCTCGACGGTGGCACCGGGGAACGCGGACGCGAGCAGCTTCGCCGCGGCCTCCCGGCCCGGACCGTAGGCGACCGCCGTGGCGTCGCGGGAGGCGGTGTTGCCGACCCCGGCGACGGTGAGACCGGCCTTGGTGAGCACGGCGCCGGTGCTGGACGCCAGCCCGGGGACCGAGGTGCCGTTGAGCACCGTGATGTCGCTGCTCCTCACCTTCGCCAACGCCTGCGCGACGGTGAGCTTGCTCGACTTCTTCGTCTTCGGCTCCCCGGCCCCGTCGAGAGGCTGGTCGGCCCGCAGCGCGGCCCACAGCTGGTCGACGTCGGGGTGCACCAGGGCCACCCGCGGGCCGTCGTACTTCCACGGCGCGGTGAGGAACCTGATGTGGTCCGGGGACATGTTGCGCATGCTCACCACGAACGACGCGAGCTTGCCGGCACTGTCGAGGCTGGGGTCGACCGTGAAGTTCTTCGTGGCGGCCTCCGCGAGCGGCAGGATCTTCGTCGGGGTCAGCCCCTGCGCCCGGACCTTGGCGATCACCTCGCTGAGGAACGCCTGCTGACGCTTCATCCGGCCGATGTCGGAGCCGTCGCCGATCCCGTGGCGCACCCGCACGTAGGCGAGCGCCTTGGCGCCGGCAACGTTCTGCTTGCCGGCCCGGAAGATCTCCTTGCCGCGGTCGGGACGGTTCGGGTCGAGGTCCCCCTCGTAGAGCGGCTGCGGCAGGCACACCTGCACACCGCCGACGATCTCGGTCATCTTCGCGAAGCCCGAGAAGTCCGCGATCACGGTGTGGTCCACGCGCAGCCCGGTGAGCTGCTCGACGGTCCGCACGGTGCACGCGGGGTTGCCCTCCGGGGACTGCCCGGTCTGGTAGGCCGAGTTGAACATGACGCTCTGCTGCGGCTGGCTCCACTTCCCGTCGGGGAGCAGGCACGTGGGGACGTCGACGAGCGCGTCCCGCGGGATCGAGACGCCCACGGCGCGGGTGCCGCCCTCGTAGACGTGCACCAGCACGGTGGTGTCCGAGCGGCCCACCGCCTCGCCCTTGCCGCCGAGCTTCGCGTCGGCACCGCTGCGCGTGTCCGAGCCGATCAGCAGGATGTTCTGGCCGGCGACGGTCGGCGGCGGCCGGTGCCCCGCGAGGCCCGCCTGGTTGAACGTGTGGATTCCCGCATCCAGCTTGTGCAGCACGACGGCACCGGCGACCACGGAGGTGCCGACGAGGACGAGCAGGATCAGCCCGATGATGCGCCAGACGCGACGCCTGGGCGCGGCCTTGCGCCGCCGCGGGGCCTTGTGGCTCGAGGCGCGACGGGAGGTGGGACGTGCGGGGGATTCGATGCGGGACACGGTGGAACTCAGCTCATGGCGTCGAGGACTGCGTAGGCAGGCTTGATCGTGTTCTCGATGATCTCCAAACGCTGGTCGAAGGGCAAAAACGCGCTCTTCATCGCGTTGATCGTGAACCAGCGGAGGTCACGCATGTCGTAGCCGAACGCGTCCACGAGGGAGGCCATCTCCCGGGTCATGGAGGTGCCGCTCATCAGCCGGTTGTCGGTGTTGACCGTGACCCGGAAGCGCAGCTTCTTCAGCAGCCCGATCGGGTGCTCGGCGATGGACGCGGCGGCGCCGGTCTGCACGTTGGACCACGGGCACATCTCGAGCGGGATCCGCTTGTCCCGGACGTAGGACGCCAGGCGGCCGAGCTTCGCGGTGCCGTCGGCGTCCACGGTGATGTCGTCGATGATCCGCACGCCGTGACCGAGGCGGTCGGCACTGCACCACTGCAGCGCCTGCCAGATCGAAGGCAACCCGAACGCCTCGCCGGCGTGGATCGTGAAGTGGGCGTTCTCGCGCTGGAGGTACTCGAACGCGTCGAGGTGCCGGGTGGGCGGGTAGCCCGCCTCCGCGCCGGCGATGTCGAAGCCGACGACGCCACGGTCGCGGTAGGCCACCGACAGCTCGGCGATCTCGCGCGACCGCGCCTGGTGGCGCATCGCGGTGAGCAGCTGCCGGACCACGATGGGCGTGCCCTGCGCGCGCGCCTCCTGCTCCCCCTCGGCGAAGCCGTCACGCACCGCGTCGACGACGTCGGTGAGATCGAGGCCCTGCTCCAGGTGCTGCTCGGGCGCGTAGCGCACCTCCGCGTAGACGACGCCGTCCTCGGCCAGGTCCAGCACGCACTCGCGCGCCACCCGGCGCAGCTGCTCGGCGGTCTGCATCACCGCAACCGTGTGGTCGAACGTCTCCAGGTAGCGCTCCAGCGAGCCCGAGTCCGCCGACTCGGTGAACCAGCGGCCCAGCGACTCCGCGTCGTCGGCCGGCAGCGCGTGGCCGGACTCCGCGGCCAGCTCGAGCACGGTCTGCGGACGCAGCCCGCCGTCGAGGTGGTCGTGGAGCACGACCTTGGGCGCACGTCGTACCCGCTCGGCGATAGGTTCGGACATGGCGAACATCAAAGCAGACCTTCCTGAGAGGACCTGACCCGGATCATGCGCGCATTCACCACCCTCGACGAGCTGGCCGCTTCCGTCGGCGACGAGCTCGGCACCAGCGACTGGCTCGAGATCAGCCAGGACCGGGTCGACGCCTTCGCCGAGGCCACCGGGGACCACCAGTGGATCCACGTCGACGTCGAGCGGGCGAAGACCGGGCCCTTCGGCGGGACCATCGCGCACGGCTACCTGACGCTGTCGCTGGTGCCGTTCCTGGGCAGCCAGGTGTTCACGTTCGAGACCCCGGGCGCGAAGCTCAACTACGGCGCCAACAAGGTGCGCTTCCCGCACCCGGTGCCGGTCGGCGCCAAGATCCGCAGCCACGTCACGCTCGCCGAGGTCACCGACCTCGCGTCGGGCAAGCAGGTGGTGCTTCGCCACACCGTCGAGATCGACGGTGTGGCGAAGCCTGCCCTGGTCGCGGAGACCGTGGTGCTGCTGCTGCCGTAGTCAGCTCACCCGGTCGAGCACGATCGGCGTCGGGGAGTACGACGTCCCGGACTCGATCGTGACGCCGTCGAGGAGACCGGCGAGGGCTCGCTCGAAGCGCTCCGGCTCGTCGGTGTGCAGCGTCATCAGGGGCGCGCCCTCGGTGACCGCGTCCCCGGGCTTGGCGTGCAGCTCGATGCCAGCCGCGGCCTGCACCGGGTCCTCCTTGCGGGCGCGGCCGGCGCCGAGGCGCCACGAGGCGAGGCCGACGGCCATCGCGTCGAGACGGGTCAGCGTGCCCGAGGCGGGTGCGGTGACCACGTGGGTCTCGCGGGCGGTCGGCATCGGGGCGTCGGCGTCGCCGCCCTGGGCCTCGATCATCCGGCGCCAGGCGTCCATCGCGGAACCGTCGGCGAGCTTCGCGGCCGGGTCGACGTCGGTGACCCCGGCGCCGAGCAGCATCTCCTTCGCCAGCGCGACGGTCAGCTCGACCACGTCGGCCGGGCCGCCGCCGGCGAGCACCTCGACGGACTCGCGCACCTCGAGGCCGTTGCCGACCGTCAGGCCCAGCGGCGTCGACATGTCGGTGAGCAGCGCGACGGTGTGCACGCCGGCGTCGGTGCCGAGGCCGACCATCGTCTCGGCGAGCTCGCGGGCCCGCTCGAGGTCCTTCATGAACGCACCGCTGCCGACCTTGACGTCGAGCACCAGCGCGCCGGTGCCCTCGGCGATCTTCTTGCTCATGATCGAGCTCGCGATCAGCGGGATCGCCTCGACGGTGCCGGTGACGTCGCGCAGCGCGTAGAGCTTCTTGTCGGCGGGGGCCAGCCCGGCACCCGCTGCGCAGATCACCGCGCCGACGTCCTCGAGCTGGCGCATCATCGCCTCGTTCGTGAGGTCGGCACGCCAGCCCGGGATCGCCTCCAGCTTGTCGAGGGTGCCGCCGGTGTGGCCCAGGCCGCGACCCGACAGCTGCGGGACCGCGACGCCGCAGGCCGCGACCAGCGGGGCCAGCGGCAGCGTGATCTTGTCGCCGACGCCGCCGGTGGAGTGCTTGTCGGCGGTGGGCCGCGACAGCCCGGAGAAGTCCATCCGCTCGCCGGACTCGATCATCGCGGTGGTCCACGTCGCGATCTCCCGACGGGTCATCCCGTTGAGCAGGATCGCCATCGCCAGCGCGGACATCTGCTCGTCGGCCACGGCGCCGCGGGTGTAGGCGTCGACCACCCACGTGATCTGCGAGTCGCTGAGCTCCCCGCGGTCACGCTTGGCGGTGATCACCTCGACCGCGTCGTGCTTGTCTGCCATCTCATCTCCCTCTCACGGAACTCACGTGGACCGATCGGTAGCCACGCAGGACGAACGTCTCCCGGGACTCAGGCTCCCGGGCCAGCCTCAGGTCCGGCATCGCGTCGAGGAGGTGGCCGAGCGACTCGACCAGCTCCATCCGCGCGAGCGGTGCCCCGAGGCAGAAGTGCAGCCCGGCCCCGAAGGCCAGGTGCGGGTTGGGGTCCCGGTCGGGGCGGAAGGTGTCCGCCTCGTCGAAGACCCCCGGGTCACGGTTGGCCGCGCCGAGCAGCACAGCGATCTTCTCCCCCGGCTCCAGGAGCACCCCGCCGACCTCGACCTGCTCGGTCGCGGTCCGCTCGAACAGCTGCAGTGCGGAGTCGTAGCGCAGCATCTCCTCCACGCACGTCGTCACCTGCTCGCGCTCCGGCCGGACACCGTGCCGCAGCATCGCGACCAGCCCGTTGCCGAACACGTTGACCGAGGCCTCGTGGCCGGCGTTGAGCAGCAGCACCGCCGAGGCGACCACCTCGTCCTCCGACAGCGACGCGCCCCGGTCGCGGGCTGCGACCAGGTCGGAGACCAGGTCGTCACGAGGCGCCGTACGGCGGTCGGCGGCGAGCTCGCGCACCATGCCGGCGAACTCGTCGGCGGCCCGGACGGCCCGCTCGACGACGGCGGGCGACGGCGCCGGCTCGTACATCCGCACGATCGCCTGCGACCAGAGCCGCAGGTCGGGCGCGGCCGAGGCCGGCACGCCCAGCAGCTCGGCGATCACCAGCACCGGCAGGGGCTCGGCGTAGTCCCCCACCACGTCGAACCCACCGTCAGCAGTCGGGTCCACCGCGGCGAGGAGCGACGCCGCCAGCTCGCGGACCCGCGGCCGGAGCCGCTCCACGTGCCCGCGGTTGAACGCGGAGGCGACGAGCCGCCGGAGCCGGGTGTGGTCCGGCGGCTCGGTCTCCATCATCTGGTTGCGGTGCAGCACGTTGAACGGCTCCAGCTCAGCTGCTGGTTCGCGGTCCTTCCAGATCCGGCCGAGCCGTCGGTCGCGCAGCACCGCACCCGCGGTCGCGTGGTCGAAGGTGAGGTAGGACGACGAGGCGGCGTGCCAGGCCACCGGCCCCCGGGCCCGCTCCTCGGCGAGGAACGGGTAGGGGTCGGCGACCACCGACGGGTCGGTCAGGTCAAGCGAGGTCGAGCGCATCGGGACCGAAGGCATCCGGGAGCACGTCCCGCATCGGCTTCACGCCCGAGACCGTCATCAGCTGCATGTCGGGGCCCCCGTGCTCGAAGAGCAGCTGGCGGCACCGGCCGCACGGCATCAGCAGCTCGCCGTTGCCGTTGAGGCAGATCGCGGCGACCAGGCGGCCGCCGCCCGTGGCGTGCAGCTGCGAGACCAGGCCGCACTCGGCGCACAGACCCAGGCCGTAGGACGCGTTCTCGACGTTGCAGCCGGCGACCAGCCGGCCGTCGTCGACCAGCGCGGCCGCGGCGACCGGGAAGTCGGAGTAGGGCGCGTAGGCACGGCCCAGCATCTCGACCGCCGCGGCCTTTAGCTGCTCCCAGTCGATACCCGCGTCAGCCGTGCTCACCCGGCCGACCCCTTCCGGTAGGGGCGTCCGTCGGCGGCCGGCATCCGCAGCTTCTGGGCCGCGAACGCCAGCACCAGCAGCGTGGTGACGTAGGGCGCCATCGTGGTGAACTCGCGCGGCACCTTGTCGGTGGAGAGGTACCACACCAGGAACAGCACGCCCAGCAGGCCGGACAGGACCGCCTGGGTGCGGTTCTTGCGGACGAGCTGGAGCGCGGCGACGGCCAGCAGGATCACGAAGACCACCAGCAGCAGCGCGTGCAGGGACTCGCCACCGGAGCGCAGCTGCATCGCCTGGGTGTAGCCGAACAGGCTGGAGCCGAGCAGCATGCCGCCCGGGCGCCAGTTGCCGAAGATCATCGCCGCGAGGCCGATGTAGCCGCGACCGTTGGTCTGGCCCTGCTGGAAGCCCGAGGAGGCCACCATCGCCAGGAACGCGCCGGCCAGGCCGGCCATCGCACCGGAGACGACGACCGCGATGAACTTGTAGCGGTAGACGTCGACGCCCAGCGACTCCGCGGCGGCCGGGGACTCCCCGACCGAGCGCAGGCGCAGGCCGAAGGAGGTCTTCCACAGCAGCCAGCCGGTGCCGGCGATCAGCAGCAGCGCGAACACCGTGAAGAGCGAGAGCTCCTTGGTGAGGGCGCCGACGACCGAGGCCAGGTCGGAGACCAGGAACCAGTGCTTGTTCTGGATCGTGGTCGCCGGGTCGGACAGGAAGCTGATGTCGATGCTGGTCACCGACGGCAGCTCCGGCGACTGGGTCGGGCCGCCGCCGGGCAGGGCCGAGAAGAACGACTCCGCGAGGAAGCCGGCCACGCCCAGCGCGATGATGTTGATCGCGACACCGGACACGATGTGGTCGACGCCGAAGGTCACCGTGGCCATCGCGTGCAGGGCGCCGACGAGGGCGCCGAACAGGACCGCGCCGAGGATGCCCGCGACCGCGCCGTAGTGGTAGCCGAAGTAGCCGGCGCCCAGGGTGCCGGCGATCATCATGCCCTCGAGGCCGATGTTGACCACGCCGGCCCGCTCGGACCAGAGGCCACCGAGACCGGCGAGCGCGATCGGGATCGCCGACTCGAGAGCGGCACGCAGAGTGCCGGCCGAGTCGACGTCGTTGGCGCCGCTGACGACGCGGACCAGGGCGACCAGCACGAAGCCGGCCAGCAGGTACAGCCACATCCGGCTGCGGGTGTCCATCCGGCCAGGTGCCGGGGCGGCCGTCTCGACCGCAGTGGTGGGGACGCTCACGCGACAGCCTCCTCGACATCGGTGTGGGGCTCGACCTGGGCGGCCACGGCCGCCTGCTCGAGGTTGGCGCGGTAGCGGCGCACGATCTCGTAGGCGATGACCACGGCCATCACGATGACGCCCTGCGTCACCGCGACGATGTCCGGGGAGACGCCCGCGAGGATGTTGAGCAGGTTCCCCTGCTCGGACAGGAACGCGAAGATCAGCGCGCCGATCGCGATGCCGATCGGGTTGTTGCGGCCCAGCAGGGCCACGGCGATGCCGGTGAAGCCGATGCCCACCTGGAAGGACGTGCCGTAGTTGTGGGCGTCACCGAAGAGGGTCGGCATGCCGATCAGGCCGGCGACGGCGCCGGAGAGCAGCATCGAGACCACGACCATGCGCTTGACGTTGACGCCGCTCGCGACCGCCGCGCTCTCCGAGGAGCCGGTGGCGCGCAGGTCGAAGCCGAAGCGGGTGCGGTTGAGCACCACGGCGAACGCGACACCGACGACGACCGCGAAGATCGACAGGCCGAAGACCTCGACCGGGTCGCCGGTCACCTTGAAGCCACCCACCCAGCTGCTGTGCGGGATGACCTTGGTGTTGGTCGAGACGCCGGTCGCGACGCCCCACTTGCTGAGCAGGAAGCCGACCAGCGCACCCGAGATGGCGTTGAGCATGATCGTGGAGATGACCTCGCTGACGCCGCGGGTCACGCGCAGCAGGCCGGCCAGGCCGGCCCAGGCGGCACCCACGACCATCGCGAGCAGGATCGCCACGACGGTGTTGAGCTTGCCGGGAAGCACGCCGGCGCCGGCGAAGGCGGCCGCGGCGAACGCGGCGACGCGGTACTGGCCCTCGACGCCGATGTTGAACAGGTTCATCCGGAAGCCGATGGCCGCCGCGACGCCCGAGAGGTAGAGCAGCGAGGCGTTGTTGATGATGTTGACGATGTTGCGGCTGGCCGGCACCGAGAGCATGGTCGACCAGAACGCCCCGACGTCGTCGCCGGTGGCGACGAGCACGAGCGTGGAGATGACCGCGGCGACGATGACCGCGAGCACCGGGGCCGCGAGGCCCAGCAGGATGCGCCTGGACAGGGTCATGCGGCACCTCCGGCACCGGTCATGGCGGAACCGAGGTCCTGCGGGGTCACGGTCTGCGGGTCGAACGTGCCGACCAGCTGGCCCCGGAGCATCACCTGGATGGTGTCGGACAGGCCGATCAGCTCGTCGAGGTCGGCCGAGATCAGCAGCACGGCCAGGCCGTTGCGGCGGGCGTTGCGGATGTGGTCCCAGATCTGCGCCTGGGCGCCCACGTCGACGCCGCGGGTCGGGTGCGAGGCGATCAGCAGCACCGGGTCGCCGGACATCTCGCGACCGACGATGAACTTCTGCTGGTTGCCGCCCGAGAGCGCCCGGGCGTTGGTGTCGATGCCGGGGGTGCGGACGTCGTACTCCCGGACGATGCGCTCGGAGTCCTCGCGGGCGCCGGCCTTGTTGAGCCAGGGGCCCTTGACGCTGGGCTCGCGGGTCTGGTGGCCCAGGATCCGGTTCTCCCACAGCGGGGAGTCGAGCAGCAGGCCGTGGCGGTGCCGGTCCTCCGGCACGTAGCCGATGCCGGCCTCGCGGCGCTCCAGGGTGCCCCAGCCGGTGATGTCCTTGCCCTCGAGGCGGATCGTGCCGCGGGCGGCGTGGCGCATGCCGATGATCGTCTCGACGAGCTCGGTCTGGCCGTTGCCCTCGACGCCGGCGATGCCGAGGACCTCGCCCGCGTGGATCGTGAAGGAGACGTCGGCGAGCTCGGCGCGGCCGGCCGCGTCGACGACCTCGACGTCCTCGACCTCGAGCAGCGGACGGTCGGTGACCGTGGACTCCTCGGTGCCGGGCGAGGGCAGCTCGCTGCCCACCATCAGCTCCGCGAGCTTGCGCGCGGTCACGTCCTGGGGGCGTACGGCGGCCACGGTCGTCCCGCGACGCATCACGGTGATGTCGTCGGCGATGGAGAGGACCTCGTCGAGCTTGTGGGAGATGAAGATCAGGGTGTGGCCCTGCTCGCGGAGGTCGCGCAGGTTCTCGAAGAGCGCGTCCACCTCCTGCGGCACCAGGACGGCCGTCGGCTCGTCGAGGATGATGATCTTCGCGCCGCGGTAGAGGACCTTGAGGATCTCCACCCGCTGGCGCTCACCGACGCCGAGCGACTCCACGAGCTCGTCGGGGTCGAGGCCGAAGCCGTAGGTCGAGGAGAGCTCCTCGATGCGCGTGCGTGCCGCCTCGCCGATGCCGTGCAGCTTCTCGGCGCCGAGAACGACGTTCTCGAGGACGGTCAGGTTGTCGGCCAGCATGAAGTGCTGGAAGACCATGCCGATGCCCTGGGCGATGGCGTCCGAGGGCGAGTGCAGCGCCACCTCGGTGCCGTTGACGGCGATCGTGCCCTCGTCGGGGCGCTGGACGCCGTACAGGATCTTCATCAGGGTCGACTTGCCGGCGCCGTTCTCACCCACGAGTGCGTGGATCGTGCCGGCCCGGATCGTGATGTCGACGTCATGGTTGGCGATCACGCCGGGAAAGGACTTCCCGACGCCGCTGACCTTGATGGCGTCGACACCACGGGCTGCCCCCGGCTCCATGGTGCTCGTCATTGAGTTCCTCATCCAATGGTTCTGCTACTGCTTTTTTTCCCTGCAAAACGCGGGACCCGGGACCACACGCTATCGCGCAGTCCCGGGTCCGCGAACTCGCCCTGGTGGGCGGTGTTACCGGTCAGTCACCGATCGTCGGGGCTCAGCCCGCAGGGACGGTCGGAACCTTGATCGCACCGCTCTTGATCTTCGCGGCGTACTCGTCGATCTTGCTCTTGATGTCGTCGATGAAGCCGCCCGAGGTGGCGTAGCCGACACCGTTGTGGGCGAGGTCATAGGTGACGTTGCCCGAGGGCGCCTTGTTGTCGCCCACGGCCTTGATCTCGTCGAACACCGCGGTGTCGACGCGCTTGAGCATCGAGGTCAGGATGAACGGCTTCTGCGCCGCCGACGCCGAGAGGTACTGGTCGGAGTCGACGCCGATGGCCCAGTGGCCCTTGCCCGCGGCCTGGACGGCCTGGAAGACACCCAGACCGGACTTGCCGGCGGCGTGGTAGACCACGTCGGCACCCGCGTCGTACATGCCCTGCGCGGCGGTCTTGCCACCGGCCGGGTTCTCGAAGCCGGTCGCGCCGTCGTTGGGGTCCTCGGTGAGGTACTTGACGTCGATCTTGATGCTCGGGTCCACGGCCTTGACGCCCGCGGTGTAGCCCGCCTCGAACTTCTTGATCAGGTCACCGTGGGTGCCACCGACGAAGCCGACGTGCTTCGACTTGGTCTTGAGCGCGGCCGCGACGCCGACGAGGTAGGAGCCCTCCTGCTCGGCGAAGGTCAGGTCGACCAGGTTGGCGACCGGCTTCTTGTTGAGGAACTGGCTGTAGCCGTCGATCACCGCGAAGTGCGTCTTCGGGTACTCCTTGGCGACGGTGGCCGCCGCCGGGGAGTAGATGAAGCCGATCGCGATCACCGGGTCGTAGCCGGCGGTGGCCAGGGTGCGGAGGCGCTCGGCGCGGGTCGCGTCGTTCTCGCCCTGCGCGGCCTTGGCCTCGGAGCAGGAGGCCTTCAGGTCGCTGATGGCCTTCTTCATGCCGGTGTAGGCGGCGTCGTTGAACGACTGGTCGCCACGGCCGCCGACGTCGTACGCCAGGCCGACCTTGGGACCGGAGCCCTTGGAGCCCTTGCAGGCGTCGGCGGAGTCGGAGCTGCCGCCGCTCTTGCCGCCGCAGCCGGTGAGAACCAGCGCCGATGCGGCGATCATTACGGTGAACTTGCTGAAACGACGCAAGGACGTTCCTCCCTGTGCAGTGGACGCCCCTGCGGGCGTACGACGGGCACACCCTAGACGCAGAACGGGCCGCCTGGGGGGATCCTGCGCAGGTGGCGAGGAAGTTGTTACCGACTCGTGAGGTGCGCGCGGGTTTGAGTCACGAACCGGCGGAAATCGCCTCGAGCGCCACGCCAGCGAGCACCCTGGCTCCCACCGAGATCGCCCGCTCGTCGACCACCAGGTCCCCCTGATGGAGGTCGTAGGTGTGCCCGCCCGGGGTACGGGTGCCGAGCCGGCCCATCGCACCGGGGACGGACTCCACGAACCACGCGAAGTCCTCGCCGCCGAGGCTCTGCACGGTCGGCACGTGGGCCTCCTCGCCGATCGCGGTCTCCACGGCCCGGGCCATCAGGTGGGTGGCGTGGCCCTCGTTGACCACCGGCGGGACGCCCCGCACGTAGGTGACCTCGTTGCGGACGCCGTACGGCGCCAGGATCTGGTCGATCAGCTCCTGCACCAGGTCGCCGGCGTCGACCCAGGCGACCGGGTCGAGCATCCGGACCGTGCCGGCCGCCTCGCCGACCGCCGGGATCACGTTGGTCGCCGAGCCGGCCCGGACCATGCCCCAGACCAGGCTGGCCCCCGCCCGCGGGTCGAGGCGGCGCGAGAGCGCGGCCGGCAGCTCGGTGACGAGCTTGCCGAGCGCGTAGGTGAGGTCCTGGGTCAGGTGCGGGCGGGAGGTGTGGCCGCCGTCGCCGAGCAGCCGGACCCGGAGGGCGTCGGCGGCGCCGGTGAGCGGACCGACCCGCAGCCCCACCTGGCCGACGTCGAGGGTGGGGTCGCAGTGCAGGCAGAAGACGGACGAGAGCCCGTCGAGGGCGCCGGCGGCGATCAGCTCGAGCGCTCCCCCGGGCATGATCTCCTCGGCGGGCTGGAAGAGCAGCCGGACCCGGCCGGGCAGCCCGTGCGCCCGCTCCGCCTCGGCGAGCGCGAGCCCCGCCCCGACCAGTGCGGTGGTGTGCACGTCGTGGCCGCACGCGTGCGCGGCACCGGGGACGGTGCTCACCCACGGCTCGGTGCCGAGGTCGTCGACAGGCAGCCCGTCGAGGTCGGCGCGCAGTCCGACGACGGGACCGTCACCGGAGCCGATCTCGGCCAGCAGGCCGCTGCGGGGCAGCAGCCGCACGTCCGCACCGGCGTCCGCGAGTCGCTTGGCGACCAGCGCGGTGGTGCGCTCCTCGTGCCAGGCCAGCTCGGGGTGGGCGTGGATGTCGCGGCGGAGCTCGATCAGCTCCCCGGAGAGACCGTCGATGGCTGCCAGGACAGTGGAAAGCGGGGTCGACGGCACGTCACGCACGTTACCGGACAGCCCTCGGCCGCTCAGAACGCGTCCGGGGGCACGTAGACGCCCCACACCTCGCGCAGCGCGTTGCAGACCTCGCCGACCGTGGCGCGGGCGCGCAGCGCCTCCTTCATCGGGAACAGCACGTTGTCGGTGCCCTGCGCGGCCTTCTGCAGCTCGGTGAGCAGCCGCTGCACCTCGTCGTTGTCGCGCTCGGCGCGCAGCTTCGCGAGCCGCTCCGCCTGCTGGGCCTCGATCGCCGGGTCGACGCGCAGCGGCTCGTAGGGCTCCTCCGCGTCGAGCTTGAAGCGGTTCACCCCGACGACCACGCGCTCGTCGCCGTCGATCTCGCGCGCGATCCGGTAGGCGGACTTCTCGATCTCGTTCTTCTGGAAGCCCTTCTCGATCGCGGCCACCGCGCCGCCGAGCTCCTCGACCTGCTCCATCAGCTTGCGGGCCTCGGCCTCGACCTCGTCGGTCAGCGCCTCGATCGCGTAGGAGCCGGCGAACGGGTCGACGGTCTTGGTCACGTCGGTCTCGTAGGCCAGCACCTGCTGGGTGCGCAGCGCGAGCCGCGCGGACTTCTCCGTCGGCAGCGCGAGCGCCTCGTCGAAGGAGTTGGTGTGCAGTGACTGGGTGCCGCCGAGCACCGCGGCGAGGGCCTGGACGGCGACCCGGACCAGGTTCACCTCCGGCTGCTGCGCGGTCAGCTGCACGCCGGCGGTCTGGGTGTGGAAGCGCAGCATCTGCGACTTCTCGCTCTTGGCGCCGAACTCGTCACGCATCACCTGCGCCCAGATGCGACGGGCGGCGCGGAACTTCGCGACCTCTTCCAGGATCGTCGTACGGGAGACGAAGAAGAAGGAGAGCCGGGCCGCGAACGCGTCCACGTCGAGACCGGCCTTGACCGCCGCGCGGACGTACTCGATGCCGTCCGCCAGCGTGAACGCGATCTCCTGCGCGGGCGTCGCGCCCGCCTCGGCCATGTGGTAGCCCGAGATGGAGATGGTGTTCCAGCGCGGCGCCTCGTCCTTGCAGTAGGCGAAGATGTCGGTGATCAGCCGCAGCGAGTGGGCCGGCGGGAAGATGTAGGTGCCGCGGGCGATGTACTCCTTGAGCACGTCGTTCTGGATGGTGCCGGTGATCTTGTCGCCGGGCACGCCGTTCTCCTCGGCCACGAGCTGGTACATCAGCAGCAGCAGCGACGCCGGCGCGTTGATCGTCATCGACGTGGACACCTTGTCCAGCGGCAGCCCGTCGAAGAGCACCCGCATGTCGTCGATCGAGTCGATCGCCACGCCCACCTTGCCGACCTCGCCGTGCGAGATCTCCGCGTCGGAGTCGTGGCCCATCTGGGTCGGCAGGTCGAAGGCCACCGAGAGGCCGCCGGTGCCGTTGGCGACCAGCTGCTTGTAGCGCTCGTTGGACTCCTTGGCGGTGCCGAACCCGGCGTACTGCCGCATCGTCCAGGGACGGCCGGTGTACATCGACGGGTAGACGCCCCGGGTGAACGGGTACTCCCCCGGCACCCCGAGCTGCGTCTCCGGGTCGAAGCCCTCGAGCGCCTCGGGCCCGTAGACCGGCCGGAACGGCAGCCCGGACTCGGTGATGGGGCCAGCCTGCTCGTCCTGCGTGCGGTCCTCGCTCATGCCCGGATCGTACGGCGACCCGCGGCGCCACCGCACCGTGAGATCTTCCACATGCCAGGATCCCCGTCATGACGACCAGCCAGCAGGAGGTCGAGGCGCTCCTCGACCGGATCGACACGGTGGACCCGCTGGTGAACGCGGTGTGCACGGCCAACCCGCGTGCGCTCGACGACGCGCGGGCCCGGGACGCCGAGGCGGCGGACGGCCGCGGCCGGGGACCGCTGCACGGGCGGCCGGTGCTGGTGAAGGACAACGTCGACACCGCGGACCTGCCCACCACGGCCGGGTCGCTGGCGCTGGCGGACCAACCGCCGCCGGCACAGGACGCGGTGCTCGTGCGGCGGCTGCGGGCCGCGGGCATGGTCGTGGTCGGCAAGACGAACCTGTCGGAGTGGGCCAACATCCGTGACGAGGCCTCCACGTCGGGCTGGAGCGGCTACGGCGGCCTGACCCGCAACCCCTACGGCCTCAACCGCTCGGCGGGCGGGTCGTCGTCGGGCAGCGGTGCCGCCGTCGCGGCTCGCCTGGCGCCGTACGCCATCGGGACGGAGACCGACGGCTCGATCACCTGCCCGGCGGCGTTCAACGGGGTGGTGGGCGTCAAGCCGACCGTGGGGCTGGTGCCGACCGACGGGGTGGTGCCGATCTCGCGCTCGCAGGACGCGCCCGGCCCGATGGCGCTCACGGTCCGCGACGCCGCCGCCCTCCTGGGCGTCCTGGCGGACGACGGGGTCGACTACGCGTCCCACGCCGTCGACGGGCGGCTGGTGGGCAAGCGGGTCGGGATGCCGCGGGCGGACTACTGGGGCTACTCGCCGCACGCGGACGCCGCGGCCGAGCGGGCGGTGAGCCTGCTCGCGGCCGCCGGGGCGGAGATCGTCGACGGCACCGACCTCACGTCACTGCAGGACTTCAGCTGGGACGACGAGCTGACCGTGCTGCTGGCCGAGCTCGTCTCGGGTCTCGGCGGCTACCTCGCCGGCCGTCGGGGCAACGGCCCGCAGAGCCTCGAGGACGTGGTGGCGTTCAACCTCGAGCACGCCGACCGCGAGCTCGCCTACTTCGGCCAGAGCCTGTTCGAGAAGGCACTGGCGGGGCCGACCGAGGCCAGCCCGGACTACGCCGCGGCGAGGGCCCGCTGCCTGGAGGCTGCGCGCGAGCGCGGCATCGACGCCGTCCTGCGCGAGCACGACCTCGATGCGCTGGTGACCCCGTCCTACGCCCCCGCGATCCCGATCGACCTCGTCAACGCCGAGCACCACTGGGGCGCGTGCACCTCGCCGGCGGCGATGGCGGGCTACCCGCTCGTGACCGTCCCGTCGGGCCTCGCCGGCGGGCTGCCGGTCGCGGTCACGTTCTGGGGAACTGCGGGCAGCGAGACCACGTTGCTCGAGGTGGCGGCCGGCTACGAGGCCGCCCGGGACCGGGACGCAGGCCCCCTCCCGGCCCCCACGTTCCCGACCTTCGTCTGAGCGCGTCACGAGGCCGGGAATATGCGCATGTGCCCGTGCGGTAATTCAACTCACAAGCACCCCCGGCGACCAGGAGCGGGCGCGCGGATAGAGTGCTGGGGTTGCCCTGCACTCCGGATGCCAGCCCTGGGCCGCTCCTTCGAGCTCCTCGATGTGCCCCGCCGTGTCCGGGCAGCATCACTTACTCACACCAGCTACCAAGCGAAGCTCGAGTTCGGAGGAATTTCCGTTGGCCAGCTCTCCGGCAGGAACGCTTTACCGGGGCCGTGAAGGCATGTGGTCGTGGGTCGCCCACCGCATCACCGGCGTCACGATCTTCTTCTTCCTCTTCGCGCACGTCGTGGACACCGCCATGGTCCGGGTCTCCCCCGAGGCCTACAACAGCGCCGTGGCGACCTACAAGAACCCGGTCGTCGGGCTGATGGAGGTCGGGCTCGTCGCAGCCGTCGTCTTCCACGCGCTCAACGGCATCCGGGTCGTGCTCGTGGACTTCTGGGAGAAGGGTCCCCGCTACCACAAGCAGATGACCTGGGGCGTTCTCGGCCTGTGGGTCGTGCTCATGGTCCCGTTCGTGATCCGTCACCTGTCGAACGTCTTCGGAGGCTGACGATGGCTACCCCGACCGCTCCCGTGATCTCCGCCCCTCGCTCCAAGGCGAGCAAGGGTGGCAACTTCGAGCTCAACTCGTGGCTCTTCATGCGCGGCTCCGGCCTGCTGCTGGTGGTGCTCGTCTTCGGCCACCTGTTCGTGAACCTGATGAAGGGCGACGGCATCCACGCCATCGACTTCGCCTTCGTCGCCGGCAAGTGGGCCAACCCGTTCTGGCAGGTGTGGGACCTCGCGATGCTCTGGCTCGCGGAGCTGCACGGCATGAACGGCCTGCGCACGATCATCAACGACTACGCGACGAAGCCGCAGACGCGCTTCGTGCTGAAGACGCTGCTCTACTTCTCCGCGCTCGTCGTGCTGCTCCTCGGCACGCTGGTGATCTTCACGTTCGACCCCTGCGTCGACCCGAACTCCACGCTCGCCGTCTGCAAGTAAGGGCTGAGATACAACATGGTTCAGCAGCACAAGTACGACGTCGTCATCGTCGGTGCCGGTGGCGCCGGCATGCGCGCCGCCCTCGAGGCCGGCAAGCGCACCCGTACGGCGGTCCTCACCAAGCTCTACCCGACGCGCTCCCACACCGGCGCCGCCCAGGGCGGCATGTGCGCCGCGCTGGCGAACGTCGAGGAGGACAACTGGGAGTGGCACACCTTCGACACCGTCAAGGGCGGTGACTACCTCGTCGACCAGGACGCCGCGGAGGTGATGGCCAAGGAGGCCATCGACGCGGTCCTCGACCTGGAGAAGATGGGCCTCCCCTTCAACCGCACCGAGGCCGGCAAGATCGACCAGCGCCGGTTCGGTGGGCACACCCGCAACCACGGTGAGGCCGCCGTACGGCGTTCCTGCTTCGCCGCGGACCGCACGGGCCACATGATCCTGCAGACCCTCTACCAACAGTGCATCAAGCACGAGGTGGAGTTCTTCAACGAGTTCTACGTGCTCGACCTGCTCACCAAGGACTCGGCCGGCGGCACCAAGGTCGTCGGCGTGGTCGCCTACGAGCTGGCCACCGGCGAGATCCACGTGTTCAACGCCAAGTCGGTCATCTTCGCGACCGGCGGCTTCGGCAAGGTCTTCCGCACCACGTCCAACGCGCACACCCTCACCGGTGACGGCATGGGCATCGTGTGGCGCAAGGGCCTGCCGCTCGAGGACATGGAGTTCTTCCAGTTCCACCCGACCGGCCTGGCCGGCCTGGGCGTGCTGCTGTCCGAGGCCGCGCGCGGCGAGGGCGGCATCCTGCGCAACAGCGAGAACGAGCGCTTCATGGAGCGCTACGCCCCCACCATCAAGGACCTCGCCCCCCGCGACATGGTCGCCCGGGCGATGGCCAACGAGGTGCGTGAGGGCCGCGGCGCCGGGCCGGACAAGGCCTACGTCTACCTGGACCTGACGCACCTGCCGAAGGAGCAGATCGACGCCAAGCTCCCGGACATCACGGAGTTCGCGCGCACCTACCTCGGTGTCGAGCCCTACACCGAGATGATCCCGGTGTTCCCGACCGCGCACTACGCGATGGGCGGCGTGCCGACCAACATCAAGGGCGAGGCGCTCGCGGACAACCACACGGTGATCCCGGGCCTCTACGCCGCCGGTGAGGTCGCCTGCGTGTCCGTCCACGGCGCGAACCGTCTGGGCACCAACTCGCTGCTCGACATCAACGTGTTCGGCCGCCGCGCCGGCATGTACGCCGCCGAGTACTCCGCGACCGTCGACTACGACGACCTGCCGGAGAACCCGGAGGCGATGGTCATCGGGATGATCGAGTCGATGCGCGACGCCGGCGGCACGGAGCGGGTCGCCGCGATCCGCGCCGACCTGCAGGCCACCATGGACATCAACGCGCAGGTCTACCGGACCGAGGGCTCGCTGAAGCAGGCGCTCGCCGACATCGAGAGCCTCAAGGCCCGCTACGCGAACGTGTCGGTCCAGGACAAGGGCAAGCGGTTCAACACCGACCTGCTCGAGGCGATCGAGCTCGGCTTCCTGCTCGACCTGTCCGAGGTGCTCGTGACCTCGGCACTCGCGCGCAACGAGTCGCGTGGCGGTCACTTCCGCGAGGACTACCCGACCCGCGACGACGTCAACTTCATGCGCCACACGATGGCCTACCGCGCCGAGGACGGCAGCATCCGCCTCGACTACAAGCCGGTCGTCGAGACGCGCTACAAGCCGATGGAGCGTAAGTACTGATGGACGTCACGATCAAGATCCTCCGCTACAACCCGGAGGTCGCCGAGGAGTCGCACTGGGAGACCTACCAGGTCTCCGCGGAGCCGACCGACCGCGTCCTCGACGCGCTGCACAAGGTCAAGTGGGACCTCGACGGCTCGCTGACGTTCCGTCGCTCCTGCGCGCACGGCGTGTGCGGCTCGGACGCGATGCGGATCAACGGCAAGAACCGGCTGGCCTGCAAGACGCTGCTCAAGGACGTCAACCCCGACGAGCCGATCACGGTGGAGCCCATCAAGGGCCTGCCCGTGCTCAAGGACCTCGTGGTCGACATGGAGCCGTTCTTCGCCGCCTACCGCTCGGTGATGCCGTTCCTCGTCGCGAACGGCAACGAGCCGACCCGTGAGCGCCTGCAGTCGCAGGCCGACCGGGACCGCTTCGACGACTCCACCAAGTGCATCCTGTGCGCCGCGTGCACGACCTCGTGCCCCGTGTACTGGACCGACGGGCAGTACTTCGGCCCGCAGGCGATCGTCGGCGCGCACCGTTTCATCTTCGACAGCCGCGACGAGGGCACCGACCAGCGCCTGGAGATCCTCAACGACAAGGAGGGCGTGTGGCGCTGCCGCACGACCTTCAACTGCACCGAGGCCTGCCCCCGTGGCATCGAGGTCACCAAGGCGATCCAGGAAGTGAAGCGCGCGCTGATCTTCCGTCGCTGACGTCGGTCGAGCCTTGACCGCTGGTCGAGCCCGTCGAGACCCCTCGACGGGCTCGACTGCGTTCTGGGCCAGACTGACGGCCATGAAGCACGCGTACGACGTCCGGGTGGCGTGGACGGGTCGGACCACCGACTACCGGTCCTACAGCCGCAACCACACCGTGAGCACCGACGGCAGGCCCGAGCTGCGGGGCTCGTCCGACCCGACGTTCCGCGGAGACCGGGACCGCTGGAACCCCGAGCAGCTGCTGCTGGCCGCGCTCGCGCAGTGCCACATGCTGGCCTACCTGCACGTGTGCGTGACGGAGGGGGTCGTGGTGACCGGCTACGTCGACGAGGCGACCGGCTCGATGACCAGCGACCGTGACGGCAGCGGGCGGTTCACCGAGGCGCTGCTGCGCCCGCGCGTGACCGTGGCGGACGCGTCGATGGTCGAGGCCGCCGAGCGCGCGCACCGGCGTGCCAACGAGCTCTGCTTCATCGCCAACAGCGTGAGCTTCCCGGTGCGCCACGAGCCGACGACGACGGTGGACTGAAGTTCAGGCGTCGATCTCGGCGCGCTCCGCCGAGGTCGCCTTCCATGCCTTGAGGCCGAGCCGACCGAGCACCACGGCGATCAGCAGGTTCACCACGATCAGCACGATGTGGGCCACCCAGTAGCCGGTCGGCCGGTCCTCGCCGCGCGCGTGCGCCGCGGACAGGTTCTTGGCGAACGTCACCCAGTTGAAGACGTTCCAGGCGGCGACGGTCAGGAGCAGGACGGAGTGCTTGCGCTCGAACTTCACCTGTCCATGGTGCCGTGGTCCGCCAACCGGCCGGTCAGCGGGACCGGCGGCGTGCGGCGCGCGTCACGGCCAGCCCGGTGACCGCGACCCCCGCCACGGCTCCGACGGTGAGCAGCCGGCTGCGCCCTGCCGGCTCGTCGGCAGCCGTCGTACCGCTGTCCTGCCGCGCCGGCTCGACGGGGTGGGTGTCGGGCTCGAGGACGGCGCCGGGGGCGATGACCACGCCCTGCTCACGGCGGGCCCGCGCCTCGGGGGCGGTGTAGGCGTAGGCGGCGGAGTACATCACCAGCCGCGAGAAGTAGTTGATCCACACCAGCAGGATCAGCGCGACACCGAACGCCTGGAAGGCGGGCTGGCCCTGGGTGGAGCCGAGCAGCAGGGTCGCGGCGTTCTTGAGCACCTCGAACCCGACGGCGCCGAAGACCGCGCCCTCCCACAGGGCCCTGCGGGGCACGTGGGAGTCGACCAGGAGCTTGAACATCGAGACCAGCAGCAGGCTGGTCGCGGCGACGGCGAGGGCCACCGCGAGGATCCCGAGGAGCACGCGGGGGACCGGGCCCGACGAGTCCAGCCCGACGAGGCCGAGCACGGCGGAGGAGAAGCCGGAGACCGCGGCCGAGAGGCCCACCGACACCAGCAGGATCGCGCCGATGGCGGCCAGCGTGGCCAGGTCGACCAGCTTGCCGGCCACCAGGGACTTCTGCTCGCGGCGCGGCACCGCGAACATCACCTCGAGCGCCGCGCGCATGCCCGAGAGCCAGCCGAGGCCGGAGTAGAGCAGCGCCACGAAGCCGATCACACCGACCGTGGCGGCGGCGTTCTCGAACGTCGCCAGCGGGACCTTGCCCTGGCTGGCGGGGCCGACCACGCCGGGCAGCAGCGCGTCGATCTGGGTCTTGAGGTCGCCGCGCAGTCCCGGGTCGACGTGCGCCAGCACCCCGACGACCACGAACGCGATCGCGAGGATCGGGAACACCGACAGGAAGCCGAAGTAGGTCACCGCTCCCGCCTGGGCGTTGCCGTCGACGGCGCCGTAGTGGGAAACCGTGCGCACGACGTGGTCCACCCCGGGGTGGTCCGCGCGAACGCGGTCGACCCGGGCGGTGACTCGCTGCTTGAGGGACGCCATGGTGGTGTCCTACCCAGCAGTCAGCCGGAAGTCACGTGTCGGTGCCCACCCGGTTGCGGAGTCGTGGACGTAGAGCGAGAACCGGTCCGCCTCGAAGGTGCACTCGAAACCGGCCAGGTCGTCGAACGCGCGGTCCAGCGCGGCGTCGTCCAGGTGGTGGGCGACGGTGACGTGCGGGTGGTAGGGGAAGGCCAGCTCGGTCTCCAGGGGACCGCGGCGTACGGCGAACGCGAGCTGCTCGCACGCCGAGATGCCCTCGACGACGGTCACGAAGACGACCGGGGACACCGGCCGGAACGTCCCCGTGCCCCGGAGGTGGATGTCGAACGCCGGCAGCAGCGCGGAGGCCTCGGCCAGGTGCTGCTCGACCTCCGGCATCAGCGCGGCGTCGACCTCGGTGGGCGGCACCAGGGTGATGTGCGTCGGGATGCCACCAGCGGTCTCGTCACCGAGACCGCTGCGGTAGTCCTGCAGGCGCGTGCCGAACGGCTCCGGCACCGCGATGGCCACTCCGATCGTCGGCACGCCGCAGCCCTCAGCGCGCCGGACGGACGAAGCCGACGCGGTCGTAGACGTCGGCGAGGGTCCGCTCGGCGACCTCGTTGGCGCGCTCGGCGCCCTGCCGCAGGATCGCGTCGAGCTGCGCCTTGTCGTCGAGAAGCTCGAGGGTGCGGTCCCGGAACGGCGTCACGAACTCGACGACGGTCTCGGCCAGGTCCTTCTTGAAGTCGCCGTAGCCGCGGCCGTCGTACTCCTTCTCCAGCTCCTCGATCCCCTTGCCCGACAGGGCGGAGAAGATCGTGAGCAGGTTGGAGATTCCGGGCTTCTCGGTCTCGTCGAAGCGGACGTCGCTGCCGGAGTCGGTGACCGCGGAGCGGATCTTCTTCGCCGAGACCAACGGGTCGTCGAGCATCTCGACGATGCCGCCGGGGCTCGACGCGGACTTCGACATCTTCGACGTGGGGTCCTGCAGGTCGAGGATCTTCGCGGTCGCCTTGAGGATGTAGGGCTCCGGCAGCCGGAACGTCTTCTTGTAGCGGTGGTTGAACCGCCCGGCGAGGTCGCGGGTCAGCTCGAGGTGCTGGCGCTGGTCCTCACCGACCGGGACGTAGGCCGGCCGGTAGAGCAGGATGTCGGCGGCCTGCAGGACCGGGTAAGTGAACAGCCCGACCGAGGCGGCACCCTCGCCACCCTTGGCGGACTTGTCCTTGAACTGGGTCATCCGGCGGGCCTCGCCGAAGCCGGTCAGGCACTGGAGCACCCAGCCGAGCTGCGCGTGCGCCGGCACCTGCGACTGCACGAAGACCGCCGAGCGCTCCGGGTCGATCCCCATCGCGAGCAGCTGGGCCGCGGCGCGCAGGCAGCGGTCCCGCAGCTGCTTCGGGTCCTGCTCGACGGTGATCGCGTGCAGGTCGGCGATGAAGAAGAACGGTTCGTGCTCGTCCTGGAGGGCCACCCACTGCCGCAGCGCGCCGAGGTAGTTGCCGAAGTGGAACGAGTCGGCGGTCGGCTGGATCCCGGAGAGGACCCGGGGCCGCGCGGTCGGAGCGGCGAGGGCAGCGTCGGACATGGGGGTCATTGTGTCAGGCGGGACGAATCTGCCGAAAACCCGGTACGACGTCCCCCTCCCGCCCTAGCATCCTGCGAGCTCGACCCACTCTTCTCTCGGGAGCAACGATGTCCGCACCGACCTACCAGCCTGTCCGGATGGCAGCACGGACTGTCACCAGCCACCGCGCGCTGACCTTCCGCGGGGCGCAGACTCCGGCCTACCTGACGGTGACCGCCGCCGGCCTGCTGGTCGCCGTCCGCGCTGCCGCGGCCGTCGCCCTGTGGTGGCCCGCCGCCACGACCGGCACGCAGCTCGCGGAGGACCTGGGCGCGGCGTCGTCGCTGGTGCTGGTGGTCGGCTACCTCGCCGGCATGGTCTGGACGGCCCGGGTGCGCCGCAACTCCGACTGCTTCCCCGGCCTCGAGCACCGGCACGCCCGCGCCTGGGCGTGGGCCGGCTGGTTGGTCCCCGTCGCGAACCTGTGGGTGCCCTTCCAGGTGCTGCGCGACGTGCGTGCCCGGACCCTGCCGCACACCCGTACCCAGGCCCCGACGCGCGTCTGGTGGTCGGCGTGGTGGTTCATGCTCGTCTCGGCCGGCGCGGTGTCGCAGCTGGAGGTCGCGTCGCTGAGCAACGCCGCTGTCGCCGACGTGCTGCCCGCCGCCCGGACCCTGCTGACCGTCGCCACCCTGGTCGCCGCTGTCCTCTGGTCCGTGGTCGTCCTGCGCATCACCGCCGAGCAGCAGGCCGCGCGCGACTGGCAGGAGAGCTGACCGCTTCCCCGTGCAACCGGACCACCTCGTCGGACCGCTGCGCTGAGCCCTGCATCCCCCGTGGCAACGGGTTGAGCGGCGACGCGGCCAGGTCGCCCGGCGCGAGCCCGGGCAGCCAGGTCGCGAGATCGGCGACCGCCCGGTCAGCGAGACCCCGGCGGCCGCCTGCTCGTGCTGACAGAGGTCGCCAGGCCGGTCACCGGCACCCTGCAGCCGGCGGCGGCGCACCGCGAGTTCGTCGACAGCGAGCGGATGCACCGCGTCGCCGCGGACCCGGACGCCGCGCCAGCCGAGATCGTCGCGGTCTCCGGCTCCGCCCGTCGGGTGACCGTGGCCGGCAACGGCTCCCTGCTGCTGCAGTGGACCGCCGAGTCCGACGACGACGAGGGCCCGAGCCAGTCCGCGTGGCGGCTCTACTCCCGCGACTTTCACCTGGTCGCCGAAGGGCGCAAGGGCGCACAGCTCGGCGCTGTGGGGACCGCCGACGGCTTCGTGCTGACCAGCGGCGGCGGCGACTCCGAGGACTACCTGCTGCTCCCCGGCGACGGGAAGATCACCCCGCTGCCGGCCGCCGGTGCCCCTGCCCGGCTGGCGCGGGGCGACGTTCTCGTCTCCCTCCATGAACCGCTCGCATTCGCTCGACCCACTGACGGCAGCGTGCACCGGGTGTCACCCCCGCCCCGAGGCGACGGCTCGGGCTACCTCACCGTCGACCCCGACAACGGGACGCTGTGGTCCGAGCTCGGCCGCCACGGCATGGTGGTCCCGGTCTTGCACCGCACCGTCAACGGTTCGTGGATCACCGAACGTCTGCCCGTGCCTGCCCACGCATTCCCGGACGGCCACCTGCTGACCGCGGGCTCCGCCACCGTCGTGCTCCCGGTGAGCGGTCCCGTGCCCGGCGACCCGCCCGAGGCCACCATCGCGCTCGCGATCCGCCAGGAGCCTGGCGGGTGGTCGACGGCGACGTGGGACTCCCCTTCGGCAAGTTCCTCGCCACCGACCTCGACGTGCTCCCCGACGGCCGGCTCCTGATCGGCAGCGGCGACCGCTGGTGGCTCGCCGACGACCCAGCCGGCTCGCACTTCCGGCCTGTCGGCCTGCCCGAGGAGCTCACCGGCCTGCTGCCCGTCGGTGGCACGCTCTACGGCTGGGCCTCCGGGGGCGCGCACACCTGGGTCAGCCGGGACCTGGGGAAGACCTGGGACCGCGTCGACCCCGACGGCGAGTGAGGTCCGTTAGGCGGCGTGGAGCCATTCGATGTCGCGCATGGCGGCGAGGGTGGCGGTGATGTCGAGGTCGTGGCCGTTGAGGTGCGCGGCGTGGTCGGCGTCGACGGCGGCCTGGAAGGCAACCAGGTCGTGCTTGCCGAGCGGGTGGGTGCCGGTGGGGTCGACGCGGTAGACGTAGCCGTGGCGGCTGTGCCAGTAGCGGACTCCGGGGCGGGGTTGGCGTGAGGTCCAGCCGTGTTGGTGGGTCTTGAGGCGGTGCGCGCTGCGGTGCAGGGGGCCGAGGTTGTCGAGACAGGTCTGCGGCTCGGTGCCCGCAGTGGTGTTGGGGTCGTACTCCTGGGCGTGGTCCATGTCGATGCTCTGGGCGCGGCTGCTGGTGGGTGCCCAGGGCGACAGGGACCTGGTTGCGGTGAGCTGGACGGCTTCGCGGAGGTCGTCGGGCACTGCGTAGCGTTCGACGGACCGGGTGTTGGCCAGGTCGATGACCGGTTTCACGGTGACTCTGGTGCCGGCGAGGAGCTCGAGGAGGTGGCCGAGGGTGATGGGTTGTTCGTCCTCGAACCGGACGGCGCCGTTGCGGTCCCGGTCGAACGAGGACTCGTTGAGGTGCAGGTAGAGCACCCGTTTCGGGGTCAGTCTCGTCGGGTCGATGCTGCGCCCGAGCAGGTCCAGCAGCCCAGCCAGCCCCTCGACGCCACCCAGATGGTTCATCCAGTCCGGTGGATCCGAGTCGGGCTGGTCCGGGGCAGAGCTCTCCCCAAGGTCGTCGTCCGGGGGCTGTCATCGAGGTCGGGTGAGGCGATGTCGCGGGGGTCGGTGTCCGGCGGTGGGCCGGCGTCGGCTTCGCGGGGGTCGATCCGGCGGTCGGCGAACAGGTCCTCGACCGACGAGGTGGTCTCGACGGGCTCGACCAACGAGGTGTTCTCGACCAACGAGGTGGTCTCGACCAGCGGGGTCGGGGCGTCGGCAGTGGCCTCGACGGGCTCGACCAACGGGGTGGGCTCGACCAACGGGGTGGGCTCGACCGACGGGGTGGGGGTCTGGTCCTTGATGGCGTGGCGCAGCAGCAGGGCGAGAGCGGTGGCGGGGTTGGCGATGATCCCGACCGCCTGGGCGCGGAGCTCGTCGCGGGTGCCGTCGACACCATCTGCTTTCAGGCAGCCCGCCAAGAGGTCGAGCATCGCGAGCAGGGCGATCACGTCACCCGCGCGGGCTTTCGCGACCAGGGTCTTCACGCCGTGCTCGTTGGCCTGACCGGCCGCAACGTAGGTACGGCGCTCCTCATCAGCTCGGCGTGCCTCGGCGGCATCCGGGTCGGCGGCGATGATGCGTTCGGCCAGCACGTTCAGCAGGGTGGACCACGGCAACGCACCGAGCAGTGGGGTGATCTCGGCATCGACCCAGCGGGCCTGGTCCAGCGTGAGTCCGGCGGTGTGGCAGGGCGTCGCGTCCGCCCGGGCCTGCCACACCTGCACCATCCCGGCCGCCAAGGCTGGGTCGGCACCGGGGGCGTCCGCAATGCAGGTCTCGAGGAGCCGTGCCCAGGTCTGGGGGTGCCGGTGGCGGACGTCTAACGCGTCCTGAAGCTGGTGGGATCCCGCGACCGGGGATCGGCCGAGCAGGGCTCCGACCTCCTGGGAGGTGAGGTCGAGGACCTCGGGGGTGCCGTCGCCGCCGAAGGTGCGGAGCTTCGGCTCTCCCGGGACACCGGTCGGGGTGTGCGCCTCGGGGCCGTAGCAGTCCGCATACGCCGCCACCGCGACGAACCGGCGGGCCTCCGCAGCCACGATGGTCGCGGTCTCGTGCACGAGGAAGTCGGCCACGGACTGGCCGTCACCTGCGTCGTACCCGAAGCTGCTCATGAGTCGATCAGATCAGTGACCACCGACAGAACTGCGCCTGGTTCACCCTCACGGGTGACAGTTTCCGAACACATGGTCTAGACAGCAAGGTGGTCTCGACGCGCTCGACCAACGGGGCCACGGGCTCGACCGACGGGCGTCTCGAGACGTCGCTGCGCTCCCCCCCGACGAACGGAGTGAGCTCGGCCAACGCGGGTCAGGCCTCGGGCTGCGACTCGTCCTGGACGGGCTCCGGGGCAACGTCCTCGAGGTCGATGCTCATCGGGTGCTCGGGGTCCACGTGCACCACCGGCGGCACGACGGTGACCAGCACGCGCCCGACGCGACGGTTCTCGACCTCGCGCACGACCAACCGGTGGCCCTCGAAGTCGACGGTGTCGTCGGCCTCGGCGAGCCGGCCGAGGCGGGCCATGATGAAGCCGGCCACGGTCTCGTAGGGGCCCTCGGGCAGCTCGATGCCGGTCTCGTCCTCGAAGTCGTCGAGGTTCAGCAGGCCGTCGACCTCGACGTCGCCGCCGCGGTGGTGGGTGGTCTCGGCCTCGTCGACGTCGTACTCGTCCTTGATGTCGCCGACGAGCTCCTCGACGAGGTCCTCCATCGTCACGATGCCGGCGGTGCCGCCGTACTCGTCGGCGACGATGGCCAGGTGGCTGCCCTCGCGGCGCATGTCGGCAAGGGCCGCGAGCAGCTGCCGGGTCCACGGCAGCACCAGGGCGGGCCGCGCCAGCTCACCGACGCGTACGGAGCGGCTGGCCATGTCGGGGTCGAGCAGGTCGCGCACGTGCACGAAGCCGATCACGTCGTCGGCGCTGCCGCGGATCACCGGGTAGCGCGAGTGCGGCTGGTGCAGCGCTTCCTTGGCTGCCTTGTAGACCGGCGTGGACGCATCGATGAAGTCGACCTCGGTGCGCGGGATCATCACCTCGCGGATCTGCCGGTCGCCGGCCTCGAAGACGTCCTCGACGATCCGACGCTCCTCCTCGCCGAGGGTCTCGTGCGCGTTGACGAGGTCCCGCAGCTCCTCGTCGCTCATCTGCTCGCTCCTGGCGTGCGGGTCGCCGCCGAGGATCCGGACCACGACGTTGGTGGAGGCCGAGAGCAGCCAGATCACGGGCCGCGACACCTTCGAGATCTTGTCGATCATCGGGCCGAGCGCCAGCGCGAACGCCTCCGCGCGCTGCAGGCCGAGCCGCTTCGGCGCGAGCTCGCCGAAGACCAGGCTCAGGTAGGAGATGGCGATGGTGACGAGCACCAGCGCCAGCGGGTCGGCCACTCCGTGCGGCACGCCCCAGCCCTCGAGGATCGGACGGAGGTTGCCCGACAGGGTGGCGCCGCCGAACGCGGCGGACAGGAAGCCGGCGAGCGTGACGCCCACCTGGCCGGCGGCGAGGAACCGGTTGGGGTCTTCGTTGAGCTCGGCGACGATGCGCCCGCGCCGACCACGGCTGACCAGGGCGCGCGCCTGGGTGTCACGCAGCGACACCAGGGAGATCTCGGCCGCCGCGAACACACCGCCGATCAGGACGAACACGAACACCAGCCCGATGTTCGCGAGGGTGCCGTTCACCGATGTCGTCCTTCGTCCATGGCCACGAGAATAGAGGTACGGCGGCCGCGCCCGATCCGGCAGGATGCGGGGCGTGACCTTCCCTGACGACGTTCCGGTGCTCACCGACGGCACCGTGACCCTGCGCGCCCACCGCCCCGACGACGCCCGTGCAGTGCTCGAGCAGTGCCTCGACCCGCTGTCGCGCAGATGGACGACCGTGCCGCTGGACTACACGCTCGCGGACGCCGATTCGTTCGTGGGGACGCACGTGCCGGCCGGCTGGGAGGCGGGCCACGCGCTGTTCGCGGTGGAGGCGCTCGACGACGACGGCACGCCCCGGTTCTGCGGGACCATCGAGCTGCGCGACGAGGGCGACCACCGCGCCGAGGTGGCCTTCGGGTCGCACCCGTGGGCGCGCGGCCGGGGTGTCATGGCGCGTGCCCTTGAGCTGCTGCTCGCGTGGGGCTTCGACGAGCGCGGCCTCGAAACCGTGGTCTGGTGGGCCAACAAGGGCAACTGGGCCTCGCGCAAGCTGGCCTGGCGGCTCGGTTTCTCCTTCGAGGGCACGGTTCCCGGCTGGCTGCCGCAGCGCGGCGAGCTCCGGGACGGCTGGGTCGGCGTGCTCCGCCGTGGCGAGAAGCGGCTGCCCCGGCACGCGTGGCTGGACTCCCCCACCATCCACGGCGAGCGGGTGCTGCTGCGCCGGCACACCCCGGCCGACGTGGTGCGGGTGCAGGAGGCCGGCGACGACCCCCATGCCCAGCACTGGCTGCAGCACTTCGCCTCGCCGTTCACCACGGCGCACGCGCAGCACTACGTGGACCGGCGCTGGGACCTCGAGGCCCGCGGCGAGGGCGTCGCGTGGTCCGTGGTCGACCCGGCCGACGACGTGGCGCTCAGCTTCCTGTGCATCTTCCACATCCGGCCCGGCCACGACGGCGAGATCGGCTACTTCACGCACCCCGATGCGCGCCGCCGCGGGTTCACCAAGGAAGGCTTCCAGCTCGCCGTACGCCACGCCTTCGTGCCCGTCGAGGACGGCGGCCTCGGGCTGCGCCGGCTGACCCTGGTCACGACCGAGGAGAACAAGGGCTCCCGTGCCCTCGCCGAGGGCGCCGGGTTCACCCAGGTCGGCGTCGAGCGCAACGCCACCGCGATGCGCGACGGCTCCCTGGTCAACGCGGTGGTCTACGACCTGCTGCGCGAGGAGTACGGCGCGCGTTAGACGCCCTTGCGGTGCAGCAGTCCGGACAGCACCAGGATCGCCAGGCCGGCCAGCGAGAGGCCCGCACCCACCCAGCTCGGAGCCGTGTAGCCCCAGCCGGCGGCGATCACGAGGCCGCCGAGCCAGGCGCCGAGGGCGTTGGCCAGGTTGAGCGAGGCGTGGTTCATCGCGGCGCCGAGCGTCTGCGCCGGACCGGCGACGGCCATCAGCCGCATCTGCAGGTTGACCACGAGCACCGAGCCGAGCAGCGCGACCAGGAAGACGGTGAGCAGCGCCAGGGCCTCGTGGTAGGCGGTGGCCGTGAACAGGGCCAGCGACAGGCCCATCCCGATCGAGCCGAGCACCATCGAGCGGAACACCGACCAGTCGGCCATCCGGCCCGCGACGAACGTGCCCGCCGTACCCCCGATGCCGAAGGCCAGCAGGAACAGCGGCACCGCGGACTTGGTGAGCCCGGTGACGTCGGTGACGGTGGGGGCGATGTAGGAGTACATCGCGAACATGCCGCCGAAGCCGACCGAGCCGATGAGCAGCGTCAGCCAGACCTGCGGGCGGCGGGTGAACTCGGTGAGCTCGCGCCGCCCGGTGGCCTCGGGGTCGCCGGGGCAGGCCGGCACGAACAGGGTGACGAGCAGGACGGTCAGCGCGCCCATCGCGGCGACCGCCCAGTAGGCCGTGCGCCAGCCGAACTGCTGGCCCATCCAGGTGGCAGCGGGAACGCCGGCGATGTTGGCGATCGGCAGGCCGAGCATCACCATGCTCACCGCACGGCCACGCTTGGCCGGGTCGACCATCGACGCAGCCACCAGGGAGGCGACGCCGAAGAAGGCGCCGTGCGGCAGGCCCGCGAAGAACCGGGCGCCGACGAGCATGCCGTAGGACGTCGCGACCGCCGAGAGCGCGTTGCCGAGCGCGAACATCGCCATCAGGGCGAGCAGCAGGCCGCGGCGCGGCAGCTTGGCGCCGAACACGGCGATCAGCGGGGCGCCGACGACGACGCCGGCCGCGTAGGACGAGATCACGTGGCCCGCCGACGGGATCGAGACGTGCACGGTGTGCGCCATCTCGGGCAGCAGGCCCATGGTCACGAACTCGGTGGTGCCGATGGCGAAACCGCCCATCGCCAGCGCGAGCGTCGCCAGGGTGACGTGCTTCGCGGTGTGGCCGGTGGGTGATACGGGGGCGGACGTGGTCGTCGCAGTGGCGGTCACGGCGCTCCTTCGGTGGTCGGGCCGGGTCTCTGCTGAAGGACCATGGTCCCCCTGTTTGTTCCCGATCCGGCGCGTCGGCGGCCCCGTCGTGACCAGCAACTCACTACCGCTGGGTAGGTTCGAAGGCATGCTGCGACGCACGCACTGGCTCAGGCACATCGCCCGGCTCGACCCCGAGGTCGACTACGAGGAGATCTACCGGGTGATGACCACCCACGAGTTCCCGTGGGACATGAACCAGTCGCTGTCGTTCGCGCTGTTCCGTACCTACGCGGTGCCCTCGGTCGGCGGGCTGCTCGACAGCACCGGGGAGTTCGGCCGCCGCACCCAGAAGAGGTACGACGACACTGCGCTGCTCCTCGAGGAGGTGTCGGTCAACGGGCTGCGCTCCCCCGAGGGGCTGGCCGCGATCCGGCGGGTCAACCAGATGCACGGCGCCTACCCGATCAGCAACGACGACATGCGCTACGTGCTGTCGACGTTCGTGGTGGTGCCCACGCGGTGGCTCGAGGACTACGGGTGGCGGCGGCTGTCCGGCGCCGAGGTGCGGGCCACCGTGCGCTACTACGCGGAGCTCGGCAGGCTGCTCGGGATCAAGGACGTCCCCGAGGACTACGAGTCGTTCGTGCGGCTCTTCGAGGACTACGAGGCCGAGCACTTCGCCTTCGACGAGGGCGCGCGCCGGGTCGCGGACGCGACGCTCGCACTGCTGCTGACGTTCTACCCCCGGGTCGCGGCGAAGCCGATGGAGGTGTTCGCGCGCACCCTGATGGACCCGCCTCTCAAGGAGGCCCTCGGCTACCCCGCACAGCCGGACTGGCTGGTGGCCGGATCCCAAGCAGGGTTGAGGATCCGGGCCCGCGTCGAGTCGCTGCTGCCGGCCCGGAAGCACCCGGTGCGGGTGCGCGACCTGCCCCGGGTGCGGTCCTACCCCGACGGCTACGTGGTCGAGGAGATGGGCACGTTCCCGCGTGGCTGCCCGGTCAGTGGTGCTGCACCACGTCCACGGTGAGCCGCTCCGGGACCACGTGCGCGTCGCTGCGACTGAGAGGACCGAGGATCACGAGCAGGGCCAGCACGTGCAGGGCAACGATGTGGCGCAGCATGTCAGGCCCAACGAGCCGGTAGCGGCACGGTTACGCCGCAGGCAAGCGAAAGGGCGGCCCCGGACGCCGTACGACGTCAGGGACCGCCCTTGCTGCTGGGTCAGCGGGTGGTGAGGGTGGCCAGCGCCTCGTTGAGGATCGCGGACGGACGCATCACGGCGTCCGCCTTGGCGTCGTCGGGGCGGAAGTAGCCACCGATGTCGACGGGGCTGCCCTGCACACCGAGCAGCTCGGCGTTGATGGCGTCCTCGTTGCTGCGCAGCGTCTCGGCGAGCGCCTTGAACGCGGCCGCGAGCTCGGCGTCCTCCGACTGCGACGCCAGCTCCTCGGCCCAGAAGAGCGCCAGGTAGAAGTGGCTGCCCCGGTTGTCGATCTCGCCGACCTTGCGGCTCGGGGACTTGTTCTCGTCGAGGAACGTGCCGGTCGCGCGGTCCAGGGTGTCGCCCAGGATCTGCGCCCGCTTGTTGCCCGTGGTGGTGGCCATGTGCTCGAAGCTGACCGCCAGCGCGAGGAACTCGCCGAGGCTGTCCCAGCGGAGGTGGTTCTCCTTGACCAGCTGCTGCACGTGCTTGGGCGCCGAGCCGCCGGCGCCGGTCTCGAAGAGGCCACCGCCGTTCATCAGCGGGACCACCGAGAGCATCTTGGCGCTCGTGCCCAGCTCCAGGATCGGGAACAGGTCGGTGTTGTAGTCGCGCAGCACGTTGCCGGTCACCGAGATGGTGTCCTCGCCCTTGCGGATCCGCTCGAGCGAGAACGCCGTGGCGTCCGCCGGCGACATGATCTCGAGGGTGAGACCCTCGGTGTCGTGCTCGGGAAGGTACTCCTTGACCTTCGCGATCAGGTTCGCGTCGTGCGCGCGGGACTCGTCGAGCCAGAACACGGCCGGCGTCTCGGAGGCGCGGGCACGGGTCACGGCCAGCTTCACCCAGTCGCGGATCGGGGCGTCCTTGGTCTGGCAGGCGCGCCAGATGTCGCCCGGCTGCACGTCGTGCTCGATGAGCACCGCACCGGAGGAGTCGACGACCTGGACCGTGCCGGCGGCGGCGATCTCGAAGGTCTTGTCGTGGGAGCCGTACTCCTCGGCCTTCTGCGCCATCAGGCCGACGTTGGGCACCGAGCCCATGGTGGCCGGGTCGTAGGCGCCGTGCGCGCGGCAGTCGTCGATGACGGTCTGGTAGACGCCGGCGTAGGAGGAGTCCGGGATCACCGCGAGGGTGTCGGCCTCCTCGCCGTCCGGGCCCCACATGTGGCCGGAGGTGCGGATCATCGCGGGCATCGAGGCGTCGACGATCACGTCGGACGGCACGTGCAGGTTGGTGATGCCGTGGTCGGAGTCGACCATCGCCATCGCGGGACCGTCCGCCAGCCCCTGCTGCACGGCGGCCTTGATGGCCTCACCCTCGGGGAGCTTCGCCGCGGCCGCGAGCAGCGCGCCCAGACCGTCGTTCGGGGAGATGCCCGCGGCGGCGAGCTGCTCGCCGTACTGCTCGAAGAGCGTGGGGAAGAACGCCTGCACGACGTGACCGAAGATGATCGGGTCGGAGACCTTCATCATCGTGGCCTTGAGGTGCACCGAGAACAGCACGCCCTCGGCCTTGGCGCGGGCCACCTGCTCGGCCAGGAAGCGGCGGAGCGCGGCGACGTCCATGAACGTGGCGTCGACGACCTCACCGGCGAGCACCGGCACGGACTGCTTGAGCACGGTCTCGGTGCCGTCGGCGGCGACGTGCTTGATGGTGAGGGTGTCGTCGGCGGCGATCACGACGGACTTCTCGTTGGAGCGGAAGTCGCGCTCGCCCATGGTGGCGACGTTGGTCTTGGAGTCCGTGCTCCAGGCGCCCATCCGGTGCGGGTGCTTGCGCGCGTAGTTCTTCACCGACAGCGGCGCACGCCGGTCGGAGTTGCCCTCGCGGAGCACCGGGTTCACGGCCGAGCCCTTGACCTTGTCGTAGCGGGCGCGGACGTCCTTGTCCTCGTCGGACTGCGGGTCCTCGGGGTAGGCCGGCAGGTCGTAGCCCTGCGACTGCAGCTCGGCGATCGCGGCCTTGAGCTGCGGCACCGAGGCGCTGATGTTGGGCAGCTTGATGATGTTGGCCTCGGGCGTCTTCGCCAGGTCGCCGAGCTCGGCGAGGGCGTCGTCGACGCGCTGCTCCGCGGTCAGGCGCTCGGGGAACTGCGAGAGGATGCGGCCCGACAGCGAAATGTCGCGGGTCTCCACGTCCACCCCGGCGGTCGCGGCGTAGGCCGAGATGACCGGCAGCAGCGAGTGGGTGGCCAGCGCGGGGGCTTCGTCCGTGTGCGTGTAGATGATCTTCGAGTCCGTCACCGAGGCTCCGTTTCAGCGTCTGGTATTTCTTGACGTCAAGATATCTCACCCCGCCGTACGACGGCCGGGCGGTCCCATCCTGCCAGGCCGCACACGGGGGGCGTCCCGCCCGCTGCTAGCCCGCTGCTAGCGTCGGGGGCATCCGCCTTGAGACACACCGAGGAGTCGTCGTGAGCACCACCCCCGTCAAGGTCGCCGTCACCGGCGCCGCCGGCCAGATCGGCTACAGCCTGCTCTTCCGCATCGCCAGCGGTGCACTGTTCGGCCCGGAGACCCCCGTCCAGCTGCAGCTGCTCGAGATCACCCCCGCCCTGAAGGCGCTCGAGGGCGTCGTCATGGAGCTCGACGACTGCGCGTTCCCGACGCTGGCCGGTGTCGAGATCGGCGACGACGCGAACACCATCTTCGACGGCGCCAACCTGGCCCTGCTCGTCGGCGCCCGCCCCCGCACCAAGGGCATGGAGCGCGGCGACCTGCTCGAGGCCAACGGCGCGATCTTCACCGCCCAGGGCAAGGCCCTCAACGAGGTGGCCGCCGACGACATCCGCGTCGGCGTGACCGGAAACCCGGCCAACACCAACGCGCTCATCGCGATGAGCAACGCCCCCGACATCCCGCAGGAGCGCTTCTCCGCGCTGACCCGCCTCGACCACAACCGTGCGCTGACCCAGCTCGCGAAGAAGGCCGGCGTCACGGTCTCCGAGATCAAGAAGCTGACGATCTGGGGCAACCACTCGGCCACGCAGTACTCCGACATCTTCCACGCGGAGATCAACGGCAAGAACGCCGCCGAGGTCGTGGGCGACCAGGCGTGGATCGAGCACGACTTCATCCCGACCGTCGCCAAGCGCGGCGCGGCCATCATCGAGGCCCGCGGCTCGTCCTCGGCCGCGTCGGCCGCCTCCGCGACCATCGACGCCGCCCGCGACTGGCTGACCGGCAGCCCCGAGGGCGACTGGGTGTCGATGGCGGTCCGCTCGAAGGGCGAGTACGGCGTCCCCGAGGGCCTCATCTACTCCTACCCGGTCGTCACGAAGAACGGTGACTGGGAGATCGTCGAGGGCCTCGAGATCGACGAGTTCTCGCGCGCCAAGATGGACGCCACCGCGGCCGAGCTGGTCGAGGAGCGCGACGCCGTCACGGGCCTGGGCCTGATCTGACGCACCGCAGCACCCGTCGGGCGTCGGTCCTCCTCCCGGAGGACCGACGCCCGATTTGTACGTTTCGGCCCTCCAGTTCGGGGTTCCGGCCACCGATTCTCGGGTGGGGACGCACCCGCCGGGCGCGCCAGAGCGACGCAGGGAGGCCCTCGTGCGAGGTTTCACCCGCGTCGTCGTCGCCCTGCTCGCACTGCTGGCGGCGCTCGCCGTGACGCCCGCCGCCCAGGCGCGGAAGCCCGCGGCCGGCGGCGTGGTCCTGCCGAGCGCGCCGCGGGCGATGTGGGTCTGGACCCGGCCCGACCCGAAGACGCTGGTCGACTACGCCCGGGCCCGCGGAGTCACCGACGTGTTCGTGTCGGTGCCCGACCACCTGCCCACCTCGGGCGCGGCCCTCACCTGGGTCACCTCGCTGCGCAACCTCGCTGCCCCGGCCGGCATCCGGCTGCAGGCGCTCGGCGGTGACGTTGCCTGGATCGACTCCCCCACCACCGCAGTGGCGTGGGAGACGGAGGCCCTCTCCACAGGCCTCTTCACGGGGGCGCACGTCGACCTCGAGCCGTGGATGCACTCGCAGTGGAACACCGACCAGGGCGGCGTCCTCCGGCGCTACCTCTCCACCTTGTCGCAGCTGCAGAACGCAACCACCCTCCCGCTCGAGGTCGACGTGTCCTTCTGGCTCTGGACCCTGACCACCGACGCCGGCACCCCGGTCGACAGCGCGGTGATCGCCCTGGCCGACCGGGTCACGGTCATGAGCTACCGCAACACCGCGACCGGCACCGACAGCATCACCGACGTCGGGGCGCGCACCCTCGCCAAGGCGAACGCCGCCGGCCGGCCGGTCCGCCTTGCCGCCGAGACCAACGACCTGGGCAGTGACGCGGTGTCGCTGAAGCAGACGTTCTGGGGACACACCCAGAGCCAGATGGCGGGCACGCTCGCGGCCGTGGACGCCGCCGAGGCGGGCGTGAGGAACTACGCCGGTATCGCCGTCGAGGACTACGCCGGCTGGTCCGCGCTCGCGCCCTGACCGGTCAGCGCACCTGCACCGTCAGCCCGACGCCTTCCGGCACCACCACGGTGACCGCGCCGTCGGCCGCGACCTGCACCTCCAGCGGAACCACGCCGACCCGCAGGCCGGTGACCGTGTAGGCACCGAGCGCCGTACTCGTGCGAGCCGGGTGGCTGACCGTGCCGGCCGCGGCGTCGACCCGGACGCCGGTCGCCGCGACCAGCCCCGCGAGCACGCCGGCCGCGGACCAGGCCTGCGGGCGGCAGGACGCGGGATATGCGGTCGGGAACCGGACGTCGGTGGCGGCGTCGCCGCCGAACAGCTCGGGCAGCCGGTAGTCCACGCCCTCCGCGGCCGCGACGAGGCCGCGCGTGACCCGGGCGGCCTGGTCGAGCCGGCCCTCGCCGGCCAGGCCGAGCACCGCGATCGCGGTGTCGTGCGGCCACACCGTGCCGCCGTGATAGCTGAGCCGGGAGAATCGCGGCGACCTGCTGCTCAGAGTCCGGATCCCGAAACCGGAGTCGAGGTCGGGTCCGGCGAGCACCTCGGCGACGCGGGACACTCGCTCGTCGCCGAGCAGGCCGGTGCCGAGCAGGTGCCCCATGTTGGAGGTGACCGCGTCCGCAGGCACGTCGTCGCCGTCGAGCGCGATCGCGACGTGGCCGGAGGCGTCGTCGCCGACCCAGAACGCAGCGTCGAAGCGGCCCCGGAGCTCGCTCGCCCACGCCGCCAGGCCGGGTACCTCCTCCTCGCCGTACGACGCCAGCAGCGCCGCCCCGCGCACCGCCGCGTCGTAGGCGTAGGCCTGCACCTCGCTGAGCGCGATCGGCGCGGTGGCCAGGGTGCCGTCGGCGAACTGCACCGAGTCGTGGCTGTCCTTCCAGCCCTGGTTGGACAGGCCGTGGCCGGTGTGGTCGACGTAGCGCAGCCAGCCGGAGCCGGCGGCCTGGGCGAGGATCCACTCCAGGCAGCGCCGGGCGGCCGGCAGCAGCGCGCGGACCTGCTCGGGGTCGGCGCCCCAGGCGGCGGCGTCGGCGAGCGTGCACACGAAGAGCGGGGTCGCGTCGACGGTGCCGTAGTAGACCGGCGGCAGCGTCATGTCGCCGAGGTCGAGCTCGGCGTTGCGCACCTCGTGCAGGATCTTGCCGGGCTGCTCCTCGGTGGCGAGGTCCTCGACGGTGCCCTGCCGGCGGGCCAGCACCCGCAGCGTGGACAGGGCCAGGTCGGTCGAGAACGGCACCAGCATCCGGGCCGCCCACAGGGAGTCGCGGCCGAACAGGGTCAGGAACCACGGGCTGCCCGCGGCCAGGAACCGGTCGCCCTCGTGGTCGCGCAGCAGCAGCCCCTCGAGGTCGGCCAAGGACTGGGCGGCGGTCCGCTCCAGGCGTACGTCGGACCCGGTGACCGTGGCCTGGGCGGGCCACGGCGCAGGTGCTCCGGAGGTGAAGCCGGTGGGCTCCGGGGAGGTGGCGGTCAGGGTGACCTCGAACCGCTCCCCGCGGCCGAGTCGTGCCTGCCAGGTGAGCCGACCGGCGGTGTCGACGGCCGCAGGCGCCGGGTCGGCGACGACGGTGACGCTGCGCCCGGAGCCGGACCAGCGCAGCCCGCCCGGGACCGGCTCCGCGGCGGCGGCCTCGGTGGCCTGGCCCTGCTTCACCACGGCCATCGGCGCCAGGTCCGCGCGCAGGTCGAGGTGGAAGGTGACGTCGACGGGCTCCTGGGCGGCGGAGGACACGACGACCCGCTCGGTGAGGTCCTGCGGCGCGAGGTCGCGGAACCGTTCCACGAGCACGGTCGGGTCGGCGATCTCGTCCCCCAGCGACCGGGCCACGTAGCCGAAGTCCTGGCGGCGGGCACCGCGCACGGCACTGCGGACCAGCTCCAGGTCGCTGCCCGCGACAGCCAGCTCGCTGCGGTCGAGGAGCCGCACGTCGTCGACGTACCAACCACTGACCCCGCCGGTGCGCAGCTGGCCGTCCGCGCCGGCCAGGAGCAGGCCGGGAGCGGCCACGCAGGAGGCGAGATCGTGCAGGAGAGGTTGCAGTCCGGGCCTTGACGTGCCCGCTACCGGCTGGCTAGTTTCCGTCACAGCGCCGGATTTTATCGCTAAACACACGCCGTCCCGCAAGGCCTTGACGGGGCGACCACCACTCGGGAGGAGGTCCCCCATGGCCGGCAGCACTGGCAGCAGCAGGCCCGGCCGCGGTCCCGCGCCGCACGGCGGGGTCACCCTCAGCGACGTGGCCGCCCGCGCAGGCGTCTCGAGCCAGACCGTCTCCAACGCCCTGAACAACCCCGCACGGCTGACCCGGGAGACCCTCGAGCGGGTGCTCGCCGCGGTCGCCGAGCTCGGCTACCGGCCGAACCGTTCCGCCCGTGCGCTGCGCAACCGCTCCTCCCGGCTCATCGGCGTGAAGGTGGAGGCCGCGCGCGGCGACCGGGCGGCGCTGCTGCTCGACGAGTTCCTGCACGCGCTCGCGGCCTCCGCCGGCGAGGCCGGCTACCACCTGATCCTCTGCCAGGCGGCCGACGACGCCTCCGAGGTGATGGCGTACGACGACCTGCTCGCCACCTCCGACGTCGACGCGTTCGTGCTCACCGGCGCGCACCGCGACGACCCGCGAGCGGCGTGGCTGCGCGAGCGCGACGTCCCGTTCGCGTCGTTCGGCCGGTCCTGGGACGGCGACGACGCGCTCACCTGGGTCGACGTCGACGGCGGGGCAGGAGTGCGTGCGGCCACCGAGCACTTGGCCGAGCAGGGGCACACCCGGATCGGCTACCTGGGGTGGCCCGACGACTCCGAGGTCGGCCGGGACCGCCGCGACGGCTGGCTGGGCGCCTGCGCCGACCGCGGCCTGGCCACCGACCTGCACGCGGAGAGCGTCGACGAGTTCGACGGCGGCGTCGCGGCCGGGCACGGTCTGGTCGAGGCCGGCGCCACCGCGGTCGTCTGCGCCTCCGACACCCTCGCCCTCGGCGTGCTCCGCGCCCTGCACCAGCGTGGCCTCCGGGCCGGCGTCGACGTCGGCGTCACCGGCTTCGACTGCTCCCCCACGTCCGCCCTCACCACCCCGGGCCTGACCAGCCTGCGGCAGCCGCTCGCCGCGGTCGCGCACGCCCTGGTCGCCCGGCTCGAGGCACTGCTGTCCGGCGCCCCCCTCGACGACCCGCACCTGCTGCTCGCACCCGAGCTCGTGGTCCGCGAGTCCAGCCTTCTCCACCCAGCACCGCACCACTCACCCGATTCGAGGAGCCCCGCATGAGAAACCCGCTCACCCGACGCCGTACCGCCGGCCTCGCGGCCCTGGCCGCCGCGTCGCTCGCGCTGACCGGCTGCGGCAACGGCCTGTCCAAGGGCAACGACAACGGCGCCGCGAGCTCCGAGAAGGGCCACGTCAAGCTGCGGATGCTGATCGCGTCCTCCGGCGACGCCGAGACCAAGGCCGTCAACGACGCCGTCGCCGTCTGGGAGAAGAAGACCGGCAACCAGGTCACCGTCACCCCGGCCCAGGACATGACCACCGAGCTGTCGAAGACGTTCGCGAGCAGCAAGCCCTACGACCTGATGTACATCGACGCCGGCCGCTTCGCGACCTACGCCGACATCGGGGCGCTCTACGCCTACGGCGACAAGGCCGCGCAGGCCGGCGACGTCTACCCGGCGCTCAAGGACACGTTCACCTACGACAACAAGTTCTACTGCATGCCCAAGGACTCCTCGACGCTCGCGCTGGAGATCAACAAGGACATGTGGGCCAAGGCCGGTCTGACCGACGCCGACATCCCGACCACCTGGGACCAGCTGCACGCCGTCGCCAAGAAGCTCACCACCGGCACGACGGTCGGCCTCTCGATGGGCGCGACCCGTGACCGCGTCGGCGCGTTCATGGTCCAGGCCGGAGGCTGGCCGGTCAGCGCCGACAGCAGCAAGGCCACCGCGGACACCCCGGAGAACCTGCAGGCGCTGCAGTTCCTCCAGTCCATGCTCGAGGACGGCTCGATGAAGTGGTCGAGCGACCTGGACACCGGCTGGGGCGGCGAGGCCTTCGGCACCAAGAAGGCCGCGATGACCATCGAGGGCAACTGGATCTCCGGGGCGATGACCGCCGACTACCCGGACGTGAAGTACACCACCGCCGAGCTGCCGGCCGGCCCCAAGGGCAAGGGCACGCTCGCGTTCACCCAGTGCTGGGGCGTCGCGGCCAAGAGCAAGGCGCAGGCCCAGGCCATCGACCTGATCAACGCGCTGACCACCGACAAGCAGCAGCTCGAGAACGCCCAGGCGTTCGGCGTGATGCCGTCCCTGCAGACCGACCGGGCGCCGTACCTCGCCCAGTTCCCGCAGAACAAGGCGTTCCTCGCGGGCACGGAGTACGCCCACGGCCCGATCTCGTTGCCGAACTTCGACCCGGTGCTCGCCGACTTCGACTCGAAGCTGGCCGGCCTCAAGACCGGTGACCCGAAGGCGATCCTCGCGTCCCTGCAGAAGAACGCCTCCGCGGCACTCGCCAAGTGAGCAGCGGGCTGCGGCGCCGGGAGGGTCCGGCGGGATGGGTCTTCGTCACCCCGATGGTGGTGATCCTCGGGCTCTTCCTGGTGGTGCCGATCCTGATGGCACTGTGGGTGAGCCTGCTGAAGTGGAACACCAACGACGGTGACCCCTTCGCCGGGGCCGGCGACTTCGTCGGCCTCGGGAACTACAAGCACCTGCTGGTGACGGACGGGCTGGCCCGGTCGGACTTCGCGACCGCGCTCCGCAACAACGTCTACTACGTGCTGTTCGTGGTTCCGCTCCAGACCGTCCTGGCGCTGCTGCTCGCCTCCGTCATCAACGCGAAGAGGCTGAAGGGACGCGGCTTCTTCCGGACCGCCTTCTTCTTCCCCTCGATCACGAGCTCGGTCGCGATCGCGATCGTGTTCAAGTTCCTGTTCATCGGCAACGGCGGCGTCAACACGTTGCTGTCCTGGATCGGCGTGCACGGGCCGTCGTGGTTCAACGACGGCCGGGGGCTGTTCTGGATCTGGGCCGACAAGCTCGGCCTCGTCGACCTGACCCACCCGCCGCACGCACTCACCGCGTACTCGTTCCTCGGGCTGTCCTGGTGGGACTGGGTGGCCGGCCCGTCGGTCGCCTGGTTCGCGGTGATCCTGCTGGTCATCTGGACCTCGTCCGGCACGTTCATGCTGATGTTCGTCGCCGCCATGCAGGACATCCCCACCGACATCGACGACGCAGCACTGGTCGACGGCGCGACGGGCTGGAAGAAGTTCTGGTTCGTCACCCTGCCGCAGCTGCGGCCGGTGCTCTTCCTCGTGCTGACGCTCGGCCTGATCAGCACCTGGCAGGTCTTCGACCAGGTCTTCATCATCACCCAGGGCAACCCCGACAAGACCACGCTGTCGCCGGCGTACCTGTCCTACAGCGCCAGCTTCACCGGCCAGGACTGGGGCGGCGGCGCCGCGATCTCGTTCATCCTGTTCGCGATCATCCTGGTCATGACGCTGCTCCAGCGCCGGGTGATGCGCGAGCGCGACAAGCCCTCCCGCCGCCAGCGCCGCGAGATCGCGGAGATCCGAGGCACCGCATGAGACACCAGACCTCCCCCGCGCGCGTGCTGCTCTACGTCCTGCTCGCTGCGCTCACCGTGGTGTACGTCGGTCCGTTCCTGATCCAGATCGCGACCTCGATGAAGACCGACCCGGACGCGTCGGCGCACCCGATCTCCCTGATCCCGCACCCCGTCACCGGCGCCGCGTTCCGGACCATGTTCGGCGGCACCTCGACCGGCTACGTCGACTTCCCGCGCTGGTTCACCAACTCCGCGATCGTCGCCGTCGCGATCACCGCGGGCCGGGTCTTCTTCGACTCGCTGGCCGGCTACGCCCTGTCCCGCCTGCAGTTCCGGGGCAGGCAGTTCCTGTTCCTGTCCGTGCTCGCCGTGATGAGCGTGCCTGGCGTGGTGCTGCTGATCCCGAAGTTCCTGGTCCTGCAGTACCTCGGCATCTACAACACCTACACCGCGATGATCCTGCCGCTGGTGGTCGACGCCGCGGGGGTCTTCATCATGAAGCAGTTCTTCGACACCATCCCGGTGTCCGTCGAGGAGGCCGCCCGCATCGACGGTGCCGGCGTGTTCCGGACGTTCTGGAGCGTCGTACTCCCGATGGCGCGGCCCGCCCTGCTCACGTTGACGATCCTGTCCTTCCAGGGCTCGTGGAACGAGTTCACCCACTTCCTGGTCAGCACCGAGGGCCCCGAGCACCTCACCCTGACCACCGGCATGGCGAACCTCTTCACCGGCGCCCTCGGCGGCGGCCAGAAGTTCCCCCTCAAGCTCGCGGTGGCGATGATCGCGACCGTGCCCGTGGCGCTGGTGTTCTTCCTCTTCCAGAAGCGGTTCGTCGCCGGCGCCAACGCGGGCGCAGAGAAGGGCTGAGCCAGAACGACCGTTGCCGGTCAGGTGACCGGCTACGGCTGTGTTGGCGCGGTTCCAGCAACCGATAGCGGTCAGGTGACCGGACGCGCGCTCTGTCCCAGGCGCCGGCCATGTCGGTGACGTTCGCGTGGCGGTCGGTCGGCGACGGCGAGGGCCACGTGAGCGTCGATCAGGGTGCGGATCAGGTCGCCCGCGGCAGCTTCGTAGACGAGTGCGGGTCCGACGAGTGACTCGATGACGTTGAGCAGGGCGGGAAGTGAGGGGTGGTCGCTCGACCTGGCCACGTGCACCGCGTTGCGCAGCCGCCGCACGCGCCCGGGATGGTCGACGAAGGGCACGGGCGCGCCGGGCACGGGTGGACCGGGGATCCAGGCCGTCTTCACGAAGAGTCGTTGTCCCGCCGACTCCACGAGCCAGGCTACCGCGACGCGGACCTGGTCGCCGCCCTGCCCATCGCGCGCGGCTTCGACCGCGAGCTGCTGGTCAAGGTCGGTGAGGCCTCGGCGGGCGACGAGATGATCGCCTGGCTCGAGAAGAAGCTGGGCAGGCATGCAGGAGGGCGAGCCGCTGCCAGCCGCACTGGAGGGCAGCATCTACCAGAACCTGCGCAACGATCCCTGGGACACACAGTCGGAGCCGGTCTGGGGCTTCGAGCTCATCGACGCCGCCCTGGCACGAGGCCGGCGTCGCGCCGGACGGCCCACCCGGTGAGCCAGCGGGCGATCCACGCGAGACCGACCATGACGACGGCCAGGACGACGAAGAACACCACGTCCTCGACGCGAGTCTCGTCGAGGACGACGTCGAGCAGGACCACGGCCAGGCACCCCAGGACCGCCAGCCGGAACGGGATGATCCGGAGGCCGTTGAGGATCCCGGACGCGACGGGCACGCCCAGGAGACCGACCAGGTAGACGACGCCGTTGTCCCCGAAGACACCGAAGACCACGAGGAACAGGACCAACCCGCCGCCGTACCGGACTGCACCCATGGTTCCTCCCCCCGGGTCGCCCGACCCCGTGCAACGTCCTCGCCGAGCCCCACCATCCTCCGGACCCCGTCACCCGACAAGGTCCAGACGGATCATGCGTCGGGTTCCGTCCGAGCCGAAGTCACCCACTCACGCCTGAGCAGGCCGTAGACCCACGAGTCCGAGACCTCGCCGTCGACGACGCAGTCCTCGCGCAGCGTGCCCTCACGGACGAAGCCGAGCTTCTCCAGCACCCGGGCGGAGGCCGCGTTGCGGGTGTGGGTCTCGGCCATCTGGCCGCACACGGCGATGAAGCGCTGGGCGCGGGCAGGCTCGCTCCAGGGCGGCGAGTCCCAGTAGCGCAGGACGTGCGCGTTGCTGTGCAGCGCCCAGAGCGCGTCGGCGTCGGCGTCACGGAAGGGCCGCAGCCGCAGTCGGGCGGTGGGCAGGGTGGGAGTCGGCGCGGGCATGGGCGCCATCGTCCCTGACGAGGGCACTGTGACCCCACTCTCTTTTATCACCAGTAACTCGGTAGACAATTCGCCGTTGACTTGTCATGACCGTGCCTGCTCACCGACCCGTCCGCCTGGTCCGCAGCCGCCTGCGCATCGCCGCCGCGGCGCTGGCAGCGGCGACGGCCGCCACCCTCACGACCGGCCCCCTGGGTGCGGTCGCTGCCGCGACGACGCGCCCCGACCTGCTCCCCGCCTGCGTGTACGGCGCGTCAGCAACGGGACTGCGCGGGTACGAGTCGCGGGTCCAGCACGACGCGTGGGCCTACGCCGACGGACTGTCCGGGTCCTCCGCCGCCCAGAAGCTGAGCGCCGCGCGGACGTTCGCGGCCGGAGAGGCGGCCTACGTCTACGGGCTGCCCCTGGTCGACCTGCACGACACGGTCCGCCGGTTCAAGTTCCGCAACACGTTGGTCAGTGTCGCGAAGCTGAGCACCCCGGCCACCAAGAACGTCGTCTCCCCCAACGTCGACACGGCCTACACGGTCGGCTGGTTGAGCCTGACCCAGGGACCGCTCGTGGTCGACGTCCCGGACACCGCGGGTCGCTTCTACACGTTCCAGTTCATGGACGCGTTCACCAACTCCTTCCACTACCTCGGGTCCGGGTCGACGGGCACCAAGGCCGGCTCCTACCTGTTCGCACCGCCCGGCTGGTCCGGCGACGTGCCGGCGGGCGTGCACGTGGTGCACAGCCCGACCAGGACGATGTGGCTGCTGGGCCGGACGCTGGTGCACGAGGACGCCGACGCCGAGCGGGTCAAGCCGCTGCTCGAGAAGTACACCGTCACGCCGCTCGACGCCTGGAAGGTCGGCGTCCGGGGCCGGTCCGTCGTGTTCGACAACGCGCCTCCGCAGCCGCAGAAGACCCCGATCCCCCAGGGCACCGACTTCGTCGCCACGCTCAACCAGGAGACGACGATCGACCCGCCGCCGGCCACCCAGGCCTGCGTCCTCACGGCGCTGGCCCCCGCCGGGGTCACCCCGCCCGACACGACCCCCGGTGCTGCTGCTGCCGCCGACACCCTCAACGCCGCCGGCAACCCGCCCGGCTCACCGGCGGACACCCCGCAGAACCGTGCAGTCCGTGCGGGGACCGCGGCCGCCGTACACCTCGTCGCGGGAGCCGCGGACCGCTACCGCGCCTCCACCTCGGCGGGCAACCGCGGGTGGAGCGTGATGACCGACCCCTGGATCGGCGACTTCGGGCGGCAGTACCTCGGCCGCGCGGTCATCGCCACCGACCTGCTGGGTGCGAACCGCCCCCGGATCGCGACCTACCCCACGAGCTACCGCGACGGGCGCGGGCGGCTGCTCAACGGCAGGCACCGCTACACGATCACGTTCCCGAAGGGGCAGCTGCCGCCGGTCCGGGCGTTCTGGTCGCTGACCATGTACAAGAGCGACAACTACCTCTACGCGAACACGATCGGCCGCTACGCCGTGGGCGACCGCACGCGCGGCCTGCGTCGCAACGCGGACGGCTCGCTGACGGTCTACCTGCAGCACGCGCGACCGCAGGGCGCGAAGGCTCGGGCCAACTGGCTGCCCGCGCCGGCCGGGTCCTTCCACCTGATCCTGCGGCTCTACCTGCCCCAGCGGGCCGCGCTGGACGGCAGCTACCGGATCCCGCCGTTCGTGCAGGTCGGCTAACCGCCGGGCTGGTTGGGTACGACGATCGCGAGCACGATCAACGCCACCCCGGCCGCCGTCATCATCGCGACGTCCGACCACTTGCGGCGCACCCGGAGCATCCCGGCGTCACGCTCGGAGAGCACCAGCCGGGCGAATGCCGCCAGCAGCAGGCCGGAGCCGATCCAGACAACGCCGGTGCGCCACGGCCCGACCACGGTGATCGCCAGGCCCACCAGGGCTGCGGCGACGACCGCGATGTAGACAGCGCCACCGAAGGTCTGCGGCCGGCGGAACGGTGCCTCCGGCTCCGGCGGGACCGGAGCCGGCTGCTCGACCGGGTCGCTCACGCGTCCGCCTGCTGCTCGGCCAGCGTGACGATGTTGCTCAGCAGCATGGCCCGGGTCATCGGTCCGACACCACCCGGGTTCGGGGAGACCCAGCCGGCCACGTCGTACACGTCCTCGGCGACGTCGCCGGCGATCTTGCCGTCGACGCGGGACACGCCGACGTCGAGGACCGCTGCACCCGGCTTGACCATCGCGCCGGTGATGATGCCGGGCACGCCGGCCGCGGCCACCACGATGTCGGCCTCACGGACGTGCTTGGCCAGGTCGCGGGTGCCGGTGTGGCAGAGCGTGACGGTGGCGTTCTCGCTGCGCCGGGTCAGCAGCAGGCCCAGCGGCCGGCCCACGGTCAGACCGCGACCGACCACGCACACCTCCGCACCCGCGATCTCGACACCGTGCCGGCGCAGCAGCTCCAGCGCGCCCACCGGCGTGCAGGGCAGCGGGCCGGGTCGGCCGAGCACCAGCTTGCCCAGGTTGGTCGGGTGCAGCCCGTCGACGTCCTTGTCGGCGTCGACGCGGCTGAGCAGCGCGAACTCGTCGAGCCCGGTCGGCTGCTGCACCAGGAAGCCGGTGCACGCCGGGGCGGCATTGAGCTCGTCGATGACGGCCTCGACCTCGGCCTGCGTCGAGGTGGCCGGCAGGTCGCGACGGATCGAGGTGATCCCGATCTCGGCGCAGTCCTTGTGCTTGGCACCGACGTACCAGTGCGAGCCCGGGTCGTCGCCGACGAGCACGGTGCCCAGCCCGGGCACGATGCCCCGGGCGCGGAGCTTGTCGACGCGCTCGGTGAGCTCGGCCTTGATGGTCCGCAGGGTCGCAGCCCCGTCGAGGATCTGTGCGGTCACGGGATCATCCTTTCAGTCGATGGGGTGAACTGCCGAGTCGGCGTTTGCATACGGCTGCCGCTCGGCGCGGGTCGCTGCCTTCGCTCCGTCGCGCTTCGGGGGTCGCATTCCACTTCGCTGCGCTCAGTGGAAGAAGTGCCTCGTGCCGGTGAAGTACATCGTCACGCCGGCCTCGCGGGCCGCGGCCACGACCTCCTCGTCACGCACCGAGCCGCCGGGCTGGACGATGGCGGAGACGCCGGCGTCGAGGAGGACCTGGGCACCGTCGGCGAACGGGAAGAACGCGTCGGAGGCGGCGACGGAGCCGCGGACGCGGTCGCCGGCACGCTCGACGGCGAGGCGGCAGGAGTCGACGCGGTTGACCTGGCCCATGCCGACGCCGACGGAGGCGCCGCCCGAGGCGAGCAGGATCGCGTTGGACTTCACGGCCCGGCAGGCGCGCCAGGCGAACGCGAGGTCGGCGAGCTGGCCGGGCGAGGCGGGCTCGCCCGCGGCGAGGGTCCAGGAGGCGGGGTCGTCGCCGCCGTCCTCGAGGGCGGCGTCGACGGCGTCGCGGGACTGGATCAGCAGGCCGCCGGAGATCGGGCGGGTCTCGACGCCGGCGTTGTCGGCAGGGGCGCACACCAGGATGCGGATGTTCTTCTTGCGGGCGAGTACGTCGACCGCACCGTCCTCGTAGCCCGGGGCCACGACCACCTCGGTGAACACCTCAGCGACCTGCTCGGCCATCGCGACCGTGACGGGCACGTTGGTGGCGATCACGCCACCGAACGCGGAGACCGGGTCGCAGGCGTGGGCCTTGCGGTGCGCCTCGGCGACGTCGGCACCGACCGCGATGCCGCACGGGTTGGCGTGCTTGATGATCGCGACGGCCGGCTCGGCGAAGTCGTAGGCGGCGCGACGTGCGGCGTCGGCGTCGACGTAGTTGTTGTAGGACATCTCCTTGCCGTGCAGCTGCTCGGCCTGCGCGAGACCCGGCTCCGGCACGAAGCCGCTGGTGTAGATCGCGGCGCGCTGGTGCGGGTTCTCGCCGTAGCGGAGCACCGACTTCCTCTCCCAGGTCGCCCCCATCCAGGCCGGGAAGCCCGAGCCCTCGCTGGAGTCGGTGAGCACGTTGCCCATCCAGGACGCGACGTGGACGTCGTACGTCGCGGTGTGCACGAAGGCCTCGGCGGCGAGCTGTTGCCGCTCGGCGAGGGTGAAGCCGCCGGCCTTGACCGCGCCGAGCACGTCGTCGTAGCGGGCCGGGGAGGTCACGATCGCGACCGACGGGTGGTTCTTGGCGGCGGCGCGCACCATCGAGGGGCCGCCGATGTCGATCTGCTCGACGCACTCGTCGGGCGTCGCGCCGGACATCACCGTCTGCGTGAACGGGTAGAGGTTGGAGACCACGAGGTCGAACGGCTCCACGCCGAGCTCGACGAGCTGCTCACGGTGCGTCTCGAGGCGACGGTCGGCGAGGATGCCGGCGTGCACCTTCGGGTGCAGGGTCTTGACCCGGCCGTCGAGGCACTCGGGGAAGCCGGTGAGCTCCTCGACCTTGGTGACCGGGACGCCGGCGTCGGCGATCCGCTGGGCGGTCGAGCCGGTGGACACGATCGCGACCCCGGCGGCGTGCAGGCCGGTGGCCAGCTCCTCGAGCCCGGTCTTGTCGTAGACGGACACGAGCGCCCGCTTGATCTCGTTGCGTCCCTCTGCCTGTGCAGACATGCCACTCCTCATCGCAGATTTCCGATGAGGGCACCCAGGCGTTCGATGCGCTCGACTTCACTCCCCGGTGGTTGCCCACCTGCGCCAGTCGTGTGCCCTCACTCTAACCGCGCGAGCCGTCCTGCCCGAATCGCACGTTCCTGCCCTCGATCCGGAACCCCTCCCGGCTCATCCTGCCGACCACGTCGACGAGCATCGCCCGCTCGGCGACCTTGATCCGCTCGTGCAGCGTCTCGACGTCGTCGTCGTCCTCGACGCGTACGACGGTCTGGTCGACGATCGGCCCGGTGTCCACGCCGCCGTCGACGACGAACAGCGTCGCGCCGGTGACCCTGACCCCGTAGGCCAGCGCGTCGGCCGGCCCCTGCATGCCCGGGAAGGACGGCGACAGCGCCGGGTGGGTGTTCACGCAGCGGCCGCCGTACTCCGCGAGGAAGGCGGGCCCGGTGAGCTTCATGAACCCGGCCAGCACGACCAGGTCCGGGTCGTGGGCGCGCACCGACTCGGTCAGCGCCTTGTCCCACGCCTCCCGGTCGGGGTGGTCACCGAGCCGCTGCACGAACGTCGGCACCCCTGCGCGCTCCGCGCGGGCCAGGCCCTCGACGGCCGGCCGGTCGCTGCCCACCGCCACCACCTGCGCGCCGTACGACGGCTCGACCGTCGCGTCGAGGAGGGCCTGCAGGTTCGTTCCGGCGCCGGAGACGAGGACGACGATGCGGGCCGGGCGGCGCGGGTCGGAGGGGGACACGCCAAGAAGGGTAACCGCTCAGCGGCGGGAGGAGGCCACCGTGACGAGCCCGCCGAGCACCCCGCCGACCACCATCGAGGCGACCGCAGCGGCCAGTGTCGCCAGCGTGGGAGCGCCGACGACGGACATCCGGCCGGGTCCTACGGAGCCGCCCGCGACCGAGAGCAGCGCCGTCAGCAGCACCGCCCCGACCAGGCCGCCGAGCAGCCCGCGCAGCGCCGCCGTCGCGAACTCGTCGACCGGGTCCCGACGCAGCGCCAGGCGGGTGGCGACCGCGGCGCAGACCGCTGGCACGGCGAGCAGGCCGGCCGTCCACCAGGGCGGCGTGCCCTGGCTGGGCAGCGCCGCGAGCAGCGGGAACGCCGGCACCGGGCCGAGCACGACCGAGGTCGGCGAGACCACCGTGCCGGCGCCGACGGCGAAGCCCGGCCCGAGCAGGTAGGAGCCGGTGAGCAGCACCGCGTTGGGGGTGAGCGCGGCGACCAGCACGGTGGCGAGGGCGCCGCCGGGGCCGTCGACGTGGAGCCGGGCCAGCACGTTGGCCGCCGCGGTCAGGTCGGTGATCAGGGAGAAGGCAAGGAGAGCGGAGGAGACGGCGAGCAGCAGGAGTACCCCGCCCAGCGCGCCACGGGCGACGCAGCGCACCCCCGCCGGGAGCCGCGACCACCAGCCGGTGTCGTGCCCGGCCCCCGCCGCGATGCCGGTGCCGCCGCCGACGAGGCCCACCACGACGCCGCCGCCGAACGCGCGCAGCAGGTGCGGCTCGACGCCCGGGGTCGAGGCCAGCACCGCCGTCAGCAGCGCGACCACGCCGTAGATGCCGGCCAGCACGACCGTGCCCAGCCCCGCGGCGGCCCGGTCCTCGACGGCCGACGACAGCGCCGCCCAGCGGCCCAGCCGGTGCGCCACGTAGACGCAGACGAGGGTGATCCCGAGCGGCACGAACGTGAGACGCGCGCCGGTGAGGTCGAGGTGCGCCCCCAGACCCAGGAGCCAGGCGTCGGCGCCGACCCGGAGCGCGTCCGAGGTCCGGCCGTGCCCTCCGGCGTCGGAGGCGAACCAGCCCACCAGGGCGAGCGCGAGGCAGCCGACCAGCACGGACAGCGAGGCGACCGCACCCGCGAACGCCGCGCCCACGGCCAGCGGCCGCTGCTGCGCGGTGCCCCGGTCACCGTCGTCGGGGCGGATTCGTCGGGTGGCAGTGAGCAGATCGGTCATGTCCCGAGCCATCCTCCCCGACGGCCGGCGCCATCTCGGGCTCCCACGCCGGTTCGCGACACGCCCGGCAGGGAACCTAGGGTGGGGTGCCGCACACCGAGACGACACGAGGAGGGGCCGGCATGGGCACGGAGGAGACGTTCGACTCCTTCTACAAGTCGACCCGGACCGCCGTACTCCACCAGGCCTTCGCGCTCACCGGGGACCTGCCCGCCGCGCAGGCCGCCGTCCGCGACGCCTACGTGGGCGCCTGGCACCACTGGCGCAAGGTGTCCCGCCTCGAGGACCCGCGTGACTGGGTCCGTCCGCATGCCTGGCAGCTCGCGCAGCGCCGGCACACTGCGCGCATCTGGCACCGCAGCCGCGGCATCCCCGAGGACCACAAGCGCGTCCTCGACGCCGTCGGCAAGCTCTCCTCCGCCCAGCGCCGGGTACTGCTGCTGACCGTGCTGGCGCGGGTCTCCCTGAGCCAGTCCGCGCGCGAGCTCGGCGTCACCCGCGACGTCGCCCAGCGACTGCTGGCCGAGGGCACCACGGCGTTCGCGGAGGCCCTCGACGTGCCCCCCGCCGACGTACGGCGTCCGCTGATGCTGCTCGAGGGGTCCGTGCACGACGCGACCCTGCCGCGGCCCTCGATCGTGCGCCGGGCCGGTCAGAAGCGTCGCCAGCTGCACACGGTCGTCGCGGTGGTCGCCGCCGCGTTCGTGGCGCTCGCCTCCGGCGCCTTCGCCTACGCGCCCACCCACGACACCACGTCCACGGTGCACCTGCTCAAGCCCCGCGTGAAGTCGACTCCCCAGGTGGGCGGTCCGATGGGGCTGCCGTCCGCCGGGCAGCTGCTCGACAAGGACCAGATCCGCCGGCTCGCGGAGCACCAGGACTGGGTCGTCGACAGCACCGACAACAACACCTCCGGCGACGGCATCAACACGATCTGCCAGCAGACCCGTTATGCCGACCCGGACGGCCTCTCCGCGCTGGTGCGCAAGTACCACGCCGAGGGCCACCCGACCCGCTCCGCCGTCCAGACCGTCGAGATCTCCAAGACGCTGCCTCAGGCGAAGGACACGTTCGCGACCACCCTGGGCTGGTACGCCGGCTGCCAGACCGCCCGGCTGCAGCTGCTCAACGCCTACCGGGTCGACAACATCGGCGACGAGGCCAGCATCCTGATGGTGCGGGTGTGGACCAAGCCGGTGACGACGTACTCCGTCGCGATCGCCCGGATCGGCAACGTCACCACGACCACGGTCGCGCGCAACGTGGGCGCCTCCCCCGCCAAGCCGCTCCAGCTCGCGCAGTCGCTGGCCGACTCGGTCTCGATGCTGTGCGGGCGCAGCGGCTCGACCGACTGCGCGAAGCAGCCGACCTACGAGCGGGTGCCGCCGCCCCCGTCCGGCATCAAGGGCGTGCTCGCGGTCGCCGACCTGCCGCCGGTCGGCGACGTGCAGAAGCCCTGGGCCGCCACCGAGCCCCAGGCGGTCGGAAAGAACCCCTCGATGACGACCTGCGACCGCGCCGACTTCGCCAAGTCCGGCGGCTCCCACGTCACCAGCCGCACCTACCTGATCCCGGACGCCGGCCTGCCGGACCGGTTCGGCCTCTCCGAGACGTACGGCGCCTTCTCCTCCTCCGACACGGCGCAGAAGTTCCTCACCGAGGTCCGCCACTCGGTGGCCGGCTGCGAGAAGCGTGACCTCGCGACGAAGGTCGTCGACCACGACGACTACCACAAGTACGGCGCCGACTACTCGGTGTGGACGCTGCAGACCGAGGTGTCCCAGCACGAGACGGTCCGGTTCCGGGTCGGCTTCATCCGCGAGGGCGCCCGGGTCGCGCAGCTGACCTTCTCCCCCGGCCAGCACGACGACATGAGCTATGTCGACTTCCGCGCCCTGCTGGTCCGGGCCGGCGACCGGCTGCTCGAGCTGGACTGACCGGGACCTCAGGCGGCGTCGAAGTCGAGGATGATCCGCGGGGCGCGGTAGATCTCGATGTAGACGGGCCTGCTCTTCGGCTCGGCGGGTTCCTGGTCGGCGGTGCGGGTGCCGGTGTGGTCGACGAGATGGAACCGGCCGTAGCCGTCGCGCCACACGTACACCCCAGGGAACGGTTGCTGGACCGCCCAGTGGCCGTGTGTCTTGACCCGGTGGTGTCGTTTGCCGAGGGGTCCGTAGTTGTCCAGGCTCGACTGTCCCGCGACCCCGCTGGTGGGGTCGTACGCCTGGGTGTGGTCGATCTCGACCTCACCGGTGGTGTTGGTAGCGAAGGGGAAGCAGTCGGCCGGCGTCCGTAGATGCACGGCCCGTCTATGTCGAGCGGGTATCTCATAGGCATCGACCGGTTCTTGTCCGTCCAGGTCGATGACCTTGCGAATGGTGCAGTGCTGGAACGGCGCCACGTGCCGTCGCAGGTAGTCCAAGGTCAACGGGCCGTGGCCCTCGAAGCGGGTCACTCCGGTCCCGGTCTCGAGGGTCTCGCGGGCGACGTGGACGAACATCTGCACCCGCGGCAGCAGCTTCGACCAACTCACTCCCCTGTAGCCCTTACCGGGCCTGTGGCCCAGGACGAGGTCGCGTAGCCAGGCCGGGAACCCCGACGGCCGGAACAGCTCGGGTTCGGTCGGGGACGACTCGGCCTCGGCGGGTTCGCTCGTGGAGTTCTCGGCGGCATCGCTGGCCTCGGTCTCAGCATCGGCCGTCACGTCGTTCATGGCCCCGCCGGTGGCCTCGCTGGGTTCCGCCGGCTCATCAGTCCCCGACTCGTCAGCCGGCGGCTCGTCGACGCTGGCCGTGTCGTCGATCGGGAGCGGCTCGTCGGCCGTCTCGGACCGCTTGGCGGCGAACGCCGCGAGCAGCTCGATCGCCTGCATCGGGTTCGCGAGGATCGCGAACGCCTTCACCCGCCGCGCCTCGAGATCCTCACCGTCACCGAGTGCCTGGAGCGCCTGGGCGAGGTAGTCGACGCTCGCGTCGAACCCCACCACCCACGCGACCGGTGCCCGGGCCACGAACGTGCCCATCCCTTCCACGGTGTTGCGGGACTTCCGGGCGAACTGCCGCTCCGCGGCCTCACGCTCCCGCTGCTCGGCCAGCTCGGGGTCGGCGGCCTTGACCTTGCCAGCCAGCACGTCCACGAACCGGGAGAACGGGAGCCGGCCGTCAACGCTCTCGACCATCTCCGCATCCACAAAGGCCGCTGCCTCGACACTGAGGTGGCGGGTCTGCTGCGCCACCTGACGCACCAGCGGGATCTTCACCTCACCCGCGTCGACACGGGCCGCGATCAACGGCAGC